>OJMK01000012.1_pt1 | contig 181758 bp, 202 predicted proteins | sample 1597201 | NCBI WGS metagenome assembly OJMK01 (sample SAMEA2452125, study PRJEB22498) | human gut metagenome | reverse complement strand
GAGCGCCACCTTGCCAAGGTGGAGGTAGCGAGTTCGAGCCTCGTAATCCGCTCCAGTATGGCGCTATAGCCAAGTGGTAAGGCATGGGTCTGCAACACCCTGATCCCCAGTTCAAATCTGGGTGGCGCCTCCATACTGATGCTGATTTATCGTCAGCTAAAAGATCCGTTTTTAAACGGATCTTTTTTTATGCTCTGAATTATAATTATTGCAGCGGATCAAGATTTTTTAAATCTTGATCCGCTTAGTCTAAATTACACTTTTATACTACATATACAATTTCTGCGCTTTTAAATCTATTCTTAATTTCTTTTCTCAAAAAAGCTTCTGCCTCGTCCCTGTATTCTTGTCTGTAATAATATTTTCCACGGCCGCGGCCTGTCATTAACTCCCTATTATATAAGCGCAAAGCGCCGGGAAACGCCTGATTATTAATTGCATTCTGAACATAGCTGTATGTCATAAAAATCACTTCTAAAAACATTTCGTTTTTAACCTTATCAGAAAGCCTTTCAAAAAGCGTATTCAAAAGCTCAACATATAATTCCTTCCAACTGTCAATTAATATTACAGGAGCAATAAGCAAGCCTACCCTATACCCTGCCTCGCACATTTTATTTACCGCTTCAATTCTTTTATTAAGAGATGAAGTTCCAATCTCAACTTTTTTTATTATCATCTCGGGATTAACGCTCATTCTGAATATAACTTTACCATTATGATTTAAATTAATAAGCTTGTCCACCATATTAAATTTAGTAGGAAATGTAATAAATCCTCTGCCCTTGTTTCCAAATTCCTCAATAGTCCTTATAAGATTTCCTGTAATTTCATTTTCCAAAATCAAATCGCTGTTGCTTCCTATTTCAAAAGTACATATTTTTTCAGTTTTGCGGGACTTATTAATCAAATTATCAAGCATCTGGTCAATATTTACATAAATCCGCAGATAAGAGCATTTGTTATAATTACAAACGAGATAACAGTAAAGACACATAGCGCTGCAGCCGGAAGAGGAATAAGGTACAAGATAATCGGAAATCTTTTTGTTTTCATTATATTTATGGGTTTTTCGTATACCGACTATAAGATACTTTTTTAACTCAGTAAAATCATAATTACTTCTTGTTCGCAGCTCTTCAATATTATTATGGCTTTTTATAGGAATCCATTCCACATCGGTATACATATTTTTTAGCTTTTTTCCCAGCTCATATTCAAGAGCCTCAGGCTCATAATAAATTTTTTTAGGATACATATCGGCTCCTTGCTTTAACTTTTTTATTATACTCTGCATTTATAAGTATTATATTCATTTTAAAACATAAGCCTGATATTTTCAGTAATTTTTCTTTATAACATAATCGGCTCCTTTGATTCTTCAATATCGTCCTCGCTTTCAGGAATCCATGCTTTACTGAACTTTACGTCCTTAAACAAAGCGGCAAGACCTGTAATCTGCTTTAATCGTAAAATTTCATCCTTTTCCATTCCCAAATGCTTTGAAATCCACGAATCAGATCTTCCCAACTCATGCAGTTCTTTAACTATGTTACTCATAAGATCCACATCATGTGCTCCTCTTGCCCTGTTATGGCGTATCGTACTCGCCATTCTCTGATCAAGCGGTTTATTTATTACAGAAACAGGCAGTAATCCCTTTTCCCGCCTGTATATATCCTCATGCTCAAGCATAATGCGATACCTATGAAAACCGTCAACAATAACATATAAATCCTGCTTTTTGGAATAATAGCACACCACCGGCATTGTATATCCATCCTCCTTTATGCTATCATAAAGCAACTTCAGTTCCGGCGGTGCAACGGCATTTGGGTTATATGTATTCGGAATAATCTTGCTGATCGGTACAGCGATAACATTATAGACCGGACTTTTAAATTCCATTATAATAATTCCTCCAGACTTTTATACTTTCTCTTTATTCTGTCTATCCTTTCCCTTTGCTTTTTGGTTTCGCCAAAGCCCATTGTTTTACAATTATGGTCATTTTTAAGTATACATGCGCACATTCTCTTCCAGCTTGGGACAGATCTGGAAGTCATAATATCATCAGTATCGTCAGGTATATTTCCTATAAATACAATTCTCGATTTTTTATCAAGAGTATAATTCGAAATACCGTTTCTTTTTATATTATACCCATTCTCCAATAATTCTCTTATAGTCTCTTCAGACAGTCCGCCTCCTGTTTCATGCCAGAATTTAATTGAGGTTTTGAATTTTTCTTCATACCCCCTGCGTAAACGAACAGGAAGCGTGTCCAGCAAAAACATTGTGTACGATTTCCAAGTATGCCCTTCCGGCAGCTTGATATTTCTATAACCCAAAGCCTTGGTTCTGCCGTAAATAGCAGTAAAATTCACTCCCTTAACTCGCCCCAGCAGTCTGCACCAAACTTCCGGCTCAAGTACTCTGTATAAATGCAGACTATCCTTTGCATAATCGTTGAACGGCGACGCAACCCGCATTTGATCCGGTTTCAATCCGGCTTTATAATACAAATCATAAAGCGGATTATAATCATAGCCGAATTTATAATTTGCAGCCCATACATCGTTTACAGACCAATCGTACATCGGAGATCCGCACCAGACATTACTGAACATTTTTGAAATAAAGCACATTCCGTAATAGCCGTACTTTTTATTTATAATTGAATTATATCGCTGAAGAGATTCCGAAGCTCTTATTCCTAACAGACATATAGTCTTTCCGCAGCCGTGAATCTCATGATACCATCTCCCGAATTGTTTTGCCAGTTTTTCCTGATGCATTTTATATTTATAATAATAAAACGGATTATTTTCAATATTTATAACATATGGCTTTTTAGGCATATCCCTTATCCAGATATCTTTTTTGGTGTCATCCCACGGATACCAGTACATCTCATAGCTGCTTAAAGCAGTTCTGGTTGCCATAGGCAGACATACCCAATAAGGCTCTATTCTATCAAGGTTTTTTTCAAAAGTATTTAATATATATTCTGTCGTAACTGAATATTGAGCCTCAAAGTCCTGATGGAATACTCCGATCTTTTTTTTAATATTGTTTTTTTTCGCATAATCAAGAACTAAATTAAGTAAAAGACCGCTATCCTTTCCTCCGCTGAAGGAAACATATATATTATCAAACTCCTGAAATATATACTCCATACGATTCTGAAAAGCCTCATATACATTAATATCCAAATTTTTTTTAATCATATTACCCACTCTTTAAAAATTAATGAAATAAGCTGATCCTGAAATATACAATGCACATTAAAATTTATAATATGATTATACACCTAATTTATACCAATTTCAACACTTTTTAATATATAATTTAAAAATAAAATGAATAATAACATTTATACAGGTGATTTTTTTGTATACAGGCAATTTGTTTATATGATAATAAAATATAAAACAGAAAAAAATAATACCGCCGAAAAGCTTTACCCGGCGGTATAAATTCTTATTATTCTATTTTTTATTTTTATATTTTTCACCGAAAATCTTTGGTTTGAGATATTTTATGTAAAGCTCAACGCATCCTGTAAGCGCATAATCATATATAAAGAAAACAAAGTTACAGAAAATCCAGAATATATAAATTCCATATTTTCCAAATGTCGCAAAATCATCAGCCATATCCGAAACTCCGAGTATATAAAGCGTTATCTGATAGTCTATTACAGCAATAATATTAAATAAAATAAATTTTATCAGAACTCTAATCAGCCTGAATCTGAGCTTCTCTATCGAATCCTTTATAATGGGATAATAGCCGAAAAGGAGAATAAATATTATAGCCGCTTCTTTATTCGGCGAAACAAAAATTGAAAGCAGACTAACTGCGGCATAAGTCAGAAAAGCCCATGATTTATTTACTTCAACTACAATTATCGTCATTAAAGCTCCGGCTATCATGGGAAGCGTCAGATAAAGAAAGGGCATAACGCCTGTCAAAAACATGGAAAAAATACAAAGGGAGGAAACAACGCCTCCCAATGCCACTCTATAGCTTACCTTATTCATATGCAATCGCACAGGCAATCTGCACAGATTAAAAACTGGCAGGCATTACACAGACAATTTGCCGTATTAGCGTTATTCTGTCCCGTATTATAAGGATTTCCATACATCTGACCGTTTCTTTTATTTTTCATCTGATTAAATGCAGCCTGATACTCCCTGTTAGAAGGCTCTATTCTTACCGCCTTTTCATAATAGCTATAAGCGTCGTTGAGCCAGCCTCTCGACAGGCAAACAGTGCCCTTCAAAAAGTTCCATTCAGCATTTGAGTCCTGACGGCTTCTTTCAAGCATATTATCAGCGTCAGTATAATTCCCTCTCTCAATCATGCTTCTGATCTCAATATAAGGATTTGCGTTTCCCGTATTGCTTCTTCTCTGATTCATTATCTCGTCATATGCGGCGTTTATATCCGCCATCTTTTCGTTAGCAATATCCTCCATAACACTGTTCCCAGACTGCATATCCGGATGATATTGCTGCGAAAGCTTTCTGTAAGCCTCTTTAACCTCCTCGTCGGAAGCGGAAGGCGAAATGCCTAAAACCTGATATGGATCTGTCATTTTTTAACTCCATTCTGCCGCTGTGCTAATATTTTTATAACCATGAAAATCTAAAAAACGGCAAATAAATATTTTCTGTCTTAATATAATTAACTTTTAACGTTCAAGTCCCGAACATCTTATCTCATCAGGATTATATGTGCAAGGAAGCAAATTGTTGTCATGAAGGCAATAGGCGCAATAAAATACAGGAATAACATATTTAACGCAGCAGCCAACGCAACAACCGCAGGAAACAAGACCGCAGCACACACACCCTATATTCCTGATATGTTTTTTATCAAAGTAATGGTAACGCATTTTAAATATATCAACATAGGCCTTATGATAAACTCGGTTATTCGGTTCAAGCTTGTATGCTCTTTTATAATGTCCATACGCGTCGTTCATCCAGCCTTGTTCATGTCTAAACAACGCATATACATAATTCCATAACGCATAATCCTTCAGATTATAATTATCAAGAATTATCTGAACCTGAATAAACTCTTCTTTGTTTATCAAATCAATAATTTTCAAATATTCTTTATTAAATCTCTCTCTGTCCCCGATATTATTTTCATTAATCAAAATATTATTACCCTACAAAACTATTTCACTGTTTTCTTGTTTTCTTATTCTTCGTTTTTTAGGCAAACTAAAGCTTTTTAAACCAAGATAAATAACGTTATCTATAATATCCTTGAATCTCTGTATTTTCATTTTACTATAATATTCTGCTATCATACACAGACTCATATTTATATTTTCATCAGCAAGCTTCTTAGCGTCGGTAACCCTGCTATGATACTTGAGAAGAACATTATAATTATTATGCTTTAAATCGTCTTCTGCATCGTCATATGCGTCAGCAAGATAAACAAAACGTCCTAAATGATAACCGAATCCTTTAAGCTGTTCTGACTGTGTTGAATCTGACGATATTTGAGCGGCAAGCTCTGACATAATAACTGCCGTAGGCTCGCATGCCTGATCTATTGATTTACAGCTTTCGCTTTCAAGCTGAAGCTGTCTGTTCATTTCTATCTGAATTTTCTCAGCAGTTTCAGGATATTTCATAGCGGCCTTATTATATCCCTTAACCGATAATTTTCTGATAATTCTATATGGTATTGATTTTATAAACGAACAGTCCGATATGCTGTCACAGAGCTTCTGATATACAGAAATAACGGCAGCGGCCGCCGTAAAATCAAGCGCTTCCGTATTTTTTAGGCAAAGCCTTTTTTTTAAAGGATGAACTATACAGCGCTGAGGTTCAAAATACAGAGGATCAGTGTTATAAGAATTTGAAAGTATACCCAGAAAAGCGAAATCATAGCTTAGCATCATTCTGTATAGCTGGCCGTAATTCTCGCCGAGATTTTTACAAAGACCGCAGTAAAATCCTCCGTAGACCTGATACTCGCTGTATCTCATATACGGCTTGAAGGGACGGATATATCCAAACAAATTAATCATCCTTTAAGTTTTTATATAATTCATTTTAACAGAACTGCTGCGCATTGTCAATATAACCACAAAATTTTCATATTTTATTTATCTTATTTTCAGAATTTCTTCCGGAAGATTTATTATTATATATGAATATCAGTATTGCCGCCGTTATTATTACCGCATAACCGACAAAACTGAATTTATCCGGAATTTGACCGAATAAAACATATCCTATTGCCGCTGCAAATATTATCTGGGAATAATCATAAACGGATATTTCCTTTGCCGGAGCATAGCAATAAGCCGCCGTTATTGAAAACTGCCCTCCGGCGGCAGAAAGTCCTGCGCATAACAGATAAATCAACTGCCGAATCTCCATCTGCTGATAATTGAAAATAATATAGGGTAAGGTTACAAGACACGAAAATGCTGAAAAGAATAAAACAATAAACGGTCCTTTTTCTCCTTTACTTCCCAGATGCCTTACGGCTGTATATGCCGCGCCGGCTCCCATACCTCCGAGAAAACCAATAAAACCCGGTAGGAAGTCTATTCCCGTAAAGCTCGGCTTTATAATAAACAGGCTTCCGATAAATGCAGCGGCTACAGCTAAAGTCTGAAAAACCGATATTTTTTCCTTTAAAAATATAAACGAAAAAATAATGGCAAAAAAAGGCGACATTTTGTTAAGCATCGAAGCGTCGGAAAGTACAAGATGATCAATCGCATAAAAGTTACATAGTATACCGAGAGTTCCCGCTGCCGAACGTAATAAATGAAATTTAAGATTTCCCTTTCCCCATCTTATAGGAATATGATTTTTCTTTAAAACAATAATTGCAAAAATGACAGCGACAAAATTTCTGAAAAAGCTTTTCTGTATTGTAGGAAGATCTCCGGAAAGTCTTACAAACGTATTCATAAGCGCAAAACAGAACGCCGAAACAATTATATATAATACTCCTAAATGCTTTTTATTCATAATATCCCCTCTCCTGTAAAATGCACGTTCAATTTAAGAACAGGCATTTTTTCATCTGATTATGTATGAATCGTAATCCATACGTTTAAAAGCTTCCGCCGCTTCCCTTTTATCTGAAGAAGTCAATGATTTTCCGGTAAGCTCAGGAATGAAGGAAGTTTTATAAATATAAGTTTCCGCAATATCGCATACCTTTTCCGCCTTCTCTCCGGCGCTCATTGATGAAAAATCAATATTTTCATCTCCGCATTTTACTACCGATTTAAAATCCTCAACGTTTATTTCCAGAACTATTTTTTCAGTATCAAGTAAAATCGGCTGAAAAACCTCGCATGTCCCGTCAAACATTTCGGCAGCAGAAATCTCTATCCACATTTCACTGTTATTTGAATCGGCGGCAGCGGCAGTTTTATTCACAATATCTATTAAATCAAGATACCTGTTTTCATTTGTAACAGATTCTCCGATAGCGTCCAGACCAATTCGGCTGAACTGCGGAAATTCTACGTCTGCGGCAATTATGAATTCGAAGCCTGCCCCGGCAATTTCAGCGGTCAGAGATGAAAGATAATTACCTGAGGATGAAGCCGACGGCGAAAGCCACGGCTTTCCGCCCTTATTTTCATCCGCGTCATACCAAAGCTTACCGCTTTTTTTATCAATAAAGCCCGCCGACTTATCAGCTCTGGGATACATATTATCATTAAGCAGACTTAAAGAAGCGGCAGGCTTAAACCCGCGCGACTTTATTTTACTTACAATATCGTCCAGTTCAGGCTCAGATGTAACCTCCGCCATAATAGCGCCCTCGTTGGAGGAATTATAATTGAGCATTCCTCCTTTAATTTTTAGAGGAATAACTACCGTATTGTATGAATCGTCGATTCTGTCAAGCATACGCTCAAGCGTATCCATATCTTCAATTTCAGCCTCCGCCAGCCAGTAAGCTACGGTATCGTTTTCGCCCGGAGCAGTATACGTTTCTGTCACCGGAACGGTTTCCGTTTCTGCTCCGGAAACGCTTTTTTCCTTTTCCGCTTCTCCGACCTTTGCAAACGGTTTTGCTACGCTGTAACCAATTAATGTAAAAAAGGATACGAGCGCCAGTGAAAACAAAATTGTAAACATATTATTTACAATATTAAAATTTCTTTTTGGCTTATAGACGTTTTGTTTTTTTCTCATTTTGTGCTCCAATAAACATACACCAATTTTTTACATTCTGTATATACTGTTATTATCGAACATGATTTTTATATTCAGTCTGTTTCAGACAGACGAATTTTTTACTGAAAAAGTGAAACGATAAATTAAAAAGGAGGAACGGGATTTAATGAAAATAGAAAAATTAAGCGATTGCTCCGTGAAAATTGTTTTATCCCAAATAGACCTTTACAATTACGACATACAATACGACGACTGGGACAGCGACAAAGCCACCGAATTCATACTATCCGTTGCTGATGAAATAACAGAAAAGCTTGGAGTCGATATAACTCGGGAAAAGCTATATGTCGAAATATTTTCAAGGATAAACGGATGTCTTATTTTTATATCGTTTCCGCCTAAAACTACGGCGTCAAAGCGCAGAAAATGCCGTCTTGTCTGTACATTTGATGATTTCGAAGCCCTTCAGGAATTTTGCCGTTTTATTAATGAAAAAATACCGGATATTATAAAATCCAGTATGCTTTTTTACAGCTCAAATTCATTAAGACTTATTATAGAAACATCCGAATCATATAAAAGTTTTATTTCAAATTCGATAAAGGGCCTTGGATCGGCTCAGGAAAGCGACGATTTCACAGATTCTGCCATGCAGGAATATTATGTTTGCGCAGAATGTAAGGACGCCGTTAAAAAAATAGCGTCCGTATAAATTATCGTATAGATTCAACCGCTTTTTTCATATTTTCCGATCTGAACAGATAATTTCCGGCCACAAGTATATCCGCTCCGGCTTCGGAAGCGGCTTTTGCGGTATTTTGATTAATACCGCCGTCAACCTGAATTTTTACATCCAGATTATTTGCTTTTATATATCTGTAAGCTTTTTTGATTTTATCAGTCATTTTATCAATATACGCCTGTCCTCCGAATCCCGGTTCCACAGTCATTATCAAAAGAAGATCTATATTGCTAATAAAAGGAATAACTTTTTCAAATTCTGTATTAGGTTTAATCGAGAGTCCCGCTCTGATTCCGCATTTTTTTATCGTCTCAATGGTTTTCTCCGTACTGCTTTCGCTTTCCAGATGGAATGTAATAATATCGGCCCCGGCTTTTGCAAACCTTTCTATATACTTAATAGGCTCAGAAATCATCAAATGAACGTCAAGACATATGTCGGTGCATTTTTTTACTGCCTCAAGCATAGGAAAGCCGAAGGAAATATTATTGACAAAAACGCCGTCCATAACGTCGAAATGCAGCATATCCGAACCGCTTTCCACCACTTTTCCGATTTCATTTTTCAAATCCAAAAGATCCGCGCTCAATATAGATGCAGACACCAAATTTTTCATTTTATACTCCATATACTGCTGAATATTCAGCTCCGCTCATTATGGCCGGCGGCTGACCTGACTTGAAATAATTTACTATCATACATTATATAATATTATTCATAAGCCGTCAACCTCTGCGGCGTCATTTAACCTATAAATTCGCGGATAAGCGAAGTTTCCGGTACATTTTTTTCGCTCATCGGCAATATGAATCTAAAAAATTCAACAATATTTTTATAGTAATCATTATTGATTAATCTGTCCCGAACCTGTGTCAGCTTATTTTCCAAACAATTTTTATATACCGGCACCTCATAAGGCATAAACGTATCTATCTGAAAATCAGCTCTGCTCTTAAAAGGCAGAATATACTTATTTTCACCCTCGGAAACGCTTTCAAAATAGCTGAAAACCGATTCAATATCCCGCCCTCTGAACAGGCAGTCTCGGCATAATCTTCTCATTAACCTTATCATTCTGGGATGCAGAGTTCTGTTATTATCTGATTTAAGCCTTGTGCGAACACTGATATACGCGCATACCGCAAAATCGCCGCAATCTCCTGTAACCAGCGGATTCAATGCGTGTATACCTTCCAATATAGCTATACTGCCCTTATTTCTTTTATATGGTATATAACCGCTTCTTTCCTGAGATTTGAAATCAAATACAGGCATCATAAATTCTCTTCCGTTTTTCAAAGCGTTAAGATGCTCCTTCAAAAGATCAAGATCGGTACAATATGGCGATTCAAGATCTACGTTGCCATATTTATCTTTAGGCATATCGGGCGAATTATTTGAACGAAAATAATTATCAAGAGATATAACGCTGCTTTCGCAATTGAATTCCCTGAATAATAAATTCGATATTTCATTGGCGGTAGAAGTTTTTCCGGAACCGGACGGTCCTGATATAAGCAATACCGGATGAGTATCCTTTTTTTTCGTTACATTACTGCAAAGATTCAAAATTTGATTCTGGTAATTTATCTCCGATTCACGGACTAGCCTTTCGGCGTCCTCATATATTATTTTATTAATAAAATTAATATTCAAACATTTCATAATTTAAGCGGCCTTTCTATATTAATGGTTTTATTATACAATAAATTTTCAGTTTTATCAACATAAATCTAAAAATTCATTTATCTTAAATTAAGTAATAATGTACAAATCAATACTTCAAAAATCTACAAAAAGTTACAAAATAACTTGTTAAAATCAGAAAACTATATACTTTTTTATAAAAGAATGATATAATTAGATGATAATCAATGCTTATGCATTTTTACATCAAACGGAAAGAGGAAAGTAAAACAATGTTTTTTCAAAAGGACATCGAAACAATGCCGCGAAAATCAATCGAAAAAATACAGCTTGAAAGATTAAAGTGGCTTGTCGATTATTGCAGCAGAAATGTGAAATTTTATCATGACAGACTTGAAAGAGCCGGCGTTACGGCGGATAAAATCAAGTCTCTTGAAGATATACAGTACATACCGTATACCACAAAGGAAGATATCCGCGACAACTACCCTTTCGGTCTTTTCGGACAGCCTGTTAATAAAATTATAAGAATTCACGCCTCAAGCGGCACTACCGGAAAACCGACCGTCGTAGGGTACACTAAAAACGATATTGAAAACTGGAGCGACTGCATGGCAAGACTCTGTATGGCGGCAGGAGCGTCTGAAGACGACATAATTCAGATAGCCTTCGGATACGGTCTTTTTACCGGAGCGCTTGGACTTCATTACGGTCTGGAAAAAATAGGCGCGACGGTTGTGCCGACCTCAAGCGGAAACACGGAAAAGCAAATAATGCTTATGCAGGATTTTAAGACATCGGGACTCGTATCCACTCCGTCCTATGCGCAGTACATAGGAGAAACCGCAAAGGAAATGGGAGTTATAGATAAAATAAATCTGCGTCTGGGCCTTTTCGGCTCTGAGGGCTGCACAGAAGAAATGAGAAGTCAGATCGAAAAAACGCTCGGTCTTTTTGCGACTGATAATTACGGCATGAGCGAGCTTATGGGTCCGGGTGTTTCGGGAGAATGCGAGCTAAGATGCGGAATGCATATCAACGAGGATCATTTCCTTGCCGAAGTTATTGATCCGCATACTCTTCAGGTTCTTCCCAAAGGAGCTCAGGGAGAGCTTGTTGTAACCACGCTCTCTAAGGAAGGTATTCCTATGCTCAGGTACAGGACAAAGGACATTACCAAAATAGACTATGAGCCTTGCAAATGCGGCAGAACCTTTGCAAGAATGGCTAAAATTATGGGAAGAACGGACGATATGCTTAAAATCAGAGGCGTTAACGTATTTCCGTCTCAGATTGAAAGCGTTCTTATGGGCTTTGAGCAGATTGCTCCGCACTATCAGCTTGTTATAACAAGATCGAATTTTTCTGATCATTTAGAGGTAAAGGTCGAGCTTGCCGATAGCTCTCTGCTTGAAAACTATGCCGCTCTTGAATCGCTGAGATGTTCGATTCATCATAATCTAAAAACAGTTCTGGGCATCGAAACAAAGGTATCTCTTGTTGAGCATAAATCCCTTGAAAGATTTCAGGGTAAAGCCAAAAGAATACTTGATTTGAGAAGCCAATGACCAAGACTCTATTTGTTTCTGATCTTGACGGTACGCTTCTCAACGAAAAAGCAGATATCAGCGATAAAGCCGCGGACATACTCAACGATTTAATTGAAAATGGACTAAATTTTACTTTTGCTACGGCAAGAACCGCAGCTTCCGCTTTGAAAATAACCGAAAAGCTGAATTTAAAGCTTCCCTGTATTCTGATGAACGGAGTAAGCATATACGATACCGTTACCGGCAGATATATGAAAAATGAATACATAAAACCAGAAAATGCGCTGGCTGTGTCAGAAATATTCAAAAGGCATAATCTGCATCCCTTTATGTATAAAATTGAAAGAGATATGCTGTATGCCGTATATTCTGATTTTTCAAACAGGGCTATGAAAGATTTTTATGCTGTCAGAAGGGATAAATATGACAAACCTTTTATCAAATGCAGCGATCTTTCTGAAGCGGCAGACTCCGGTACCGTATATTTCACCATTTTAGACAGCTACGAAAAACTGCTTCCGGTTAAATGTGAAATAGAAAAAAACAAAGGCGTAAAGCTCGCCTTTTACAGAGACGTTTATCATAAGGAATACTGGTTTCTGGAGGTATTCGGCTCCGCAGCCTCAAAATATAATGCCGTGGTTTTCCTGAAAAATTACGGGGCATACGAAAGTATAACGGGCTTTGGAGATAACTTAAACGACATTCCTCTGTTTAATGCCTGCGACAGAAAAATTGCCGTAGGAAACGCAAAAAATGAACTGAAAGATATTGCCGACTATGTAATCGGAGATAATAATTCCGATTCGGTCGCTTTATGGATAAAAGATAATTATCTGAAAGAAAGGATTTGAATTAATGAAAAGATTAATGCTTGGCAATGAAGCCTTTGCAAGAGGTTTATATGAAAGCGGATGCCGGCTTATTTCAAGCTATCCGGGCACTCCATCCACAGAAATTACAGAATACGGCGCCAAATACGAGGAAATGTATGCAGAGTGGGCGCCTAATGAAAAGGTGGCTATGGAAACCGCTATAGGAGCGTCAATTGCGGGAGCAAGAAGCTTTTGCGGAATGAAGCACGTCGGTCTAAACGTTGCCGCCGATCCGCTTTATACCGCCGCATATACGGGAGTTACCGGCGGACTGGTTATTGCCGTTGCAGATGATCCGGGTATGCACTCTTCGCAGAATGAACAGGACAGCCGTCACCATGCGATAGCTTCTAAGGTACTTATGCTGGAACCCTCCGATTCTTCAGAATGCAAGGACTTTGTAAAGGCCGGCTTCGAGCTTTCTGAACAGTTTGATACTCCCGTTATTGTCAGACTTTCAACCAGAGTATCACATTCACAGAGCATAGTAGAGCTTTGCGAAAGAAAAAATGTTCCGGTCAAGCCCTATGTTAAAAATCCTCAGAAATATGTAATGATGCCCGCGTTTGCAAAGGGACGTCATGCGGTCGTTGAAGAGAGAACAAAAGAGTTGATTGAATACGCTGAAACCTCTCCTCTTAACAGCACGGAAATTAACGATGGCGGCATAGGCGTTATAACAAGCGGCGTCGCTTATCAATATGCAAAGGAGGCTCTAGGTGACAGTGCGTCTTACCTGAAATTAGGTATAGTAAATCCCCTGCCTGCCGATTTAATAAAGAATTTTGCGAAAAAATTTAAAACAATCTACGTTATAGAAGAGCTCGACGATATTATAGAAACGCATTGTAAAAAGCTTGGAATAAATGTTATCGGAAAAGAGCTTTTCGGATTTATAGGGGAGCTTTCCCAGTCCATTATCAAGGAAAAGCTTTTAGGCATAAAAAACGAATTTACAGAATTTTCAGCGAACGTTCCGGTAAGACCTCCGGTTATGTGCGCAGGATGTCCGCACAGAGGCTTATTCTATTCTTTGGCTAAGAATAATATCACAGTTTCAGGAGATATAGGCTGTTATACGCTCGGAGCCGCGGCTCCCCTTAATTCTATGGATTCAACAATTTGTATGGGCGCTTCCATCTCCGCTCTCCACGGCATGAATAAAATAATGGGTAAAGACGGAGAAAACAAAAACGTTGCAGTTATAGGCGATTCTACCTTTATCCACAGCGGCATTACAGGACTTATCAATATTGCGTATAATGCGACAAATTCAACAGTTATAATACTTGACAACTCCATTACCGGAATGACCGGTCATCAGCAGAACCCGACAACAGGCTATAACCTTAAGGGCGATCCGGCTTCAAAGGTATCGCTTGAAGCGTTATGTAAAGCTGTCGGAATCGAAAGAGTAAGAGTTGTTGATCCGTATAATATGAAGGAAACTGAAGCCGCGGTGCTTGAAGAGCTTGAAATTGAAGAACCTTCCGTTATTATATCAAGACGTCCCTGCGCGCTTCTTAAATATGTTAAGCATAGGCCGGCTCTTAACGTAAACAAGGATAAATGCAGAACATGTAAACTATGTCTGAAAATCGGATGTCCGGCTATTTCAATCAAGGACGGCAAGGCTGATATAGACAAAACCTTGTGCGTAGGCTGCGGAATCTGTACTGAAATGTGCAGGTTTGACGCTATTACTGAATAAGACGGAGGTTTTAAAGAATATGGAAACTAAATCAATTATGATAGTCGGCGTCGGCGGTCAGGGCAGTCTGCTGGCATCCAGAATAATCGGAAACGTTCTGCTTTCTCAGGGCTATGACGTAAAAGTAAGCGAGGTTCACGGTATGTCTCAGAGAGGCGGCTCCGTTGTAACTTATGTAAAATACGGCGACAAGGTTTATTCTCCCGTAATCGAAAAGGGTGAAGCAGATATCATCGTTTCATTCGAGTTGCTCGAAGCCGCAAGGTGGGTTTCTTATCTGAAAAAAAACGGTCATCTTATAACATCAACACAGACGCTTGATCCTATGCCTGTAATTACCGGTAATGCCGAATATCCGGCTGATATAGCGGAAAAAATCGAAGCGCTTGGTATAGATATAATAGCTGCCGACGCTCTTTCACTCGCTGAGAAAGCAGGTAACGCAAAGGCTTCAAACGTTGTTTTAATGGGCGTTATAGCTTCAAAAATGAGCTTTGATGAAAACGTCTGGAAAGACGCTATAAGAACCTGCGTACCTGAAAAATTCCTTGAGCTTAATCTTAAAGCCTTTGATCTGGGAAAAAATTTCAAATAAGGGAGCGGCGGATTTATGAAAAATTATTGGAATAAAAGTATGGAGTGCGCAACTCATGATGAAATGCGCGCTCTTCAGAGCTTCAGGCTTTCTCAGACAGTAAGACGCGTATATGAAAATGTTCCTTATTACCGCGAAAGAATGGAACAGGCCGGTGTTTCTCCAAAAGATATACATGGAATAGACGATTTGAAAAAGCTGCCGTTTACCATGAAACAGGATCTCAGGGATACATATCCGTACGGATTGTTTGCCGTTCCTATGGAAGACGTCGTAAGGCTTCATGCCTCCAGCGGTACGACGGGAAAGCAAATTGTCGTCGGCTATACGGAAAACGATCTCGACATATGGGCGGAATGCTGCGCCAGAGCTCTTACTGCCGCCGGAGCTACAAATAAAGACTTTATGCATGTATCATACGGATACGGTTTGTTTACCGGCGGTTTAGGACTGCACGGCGGAGCTGAAAAGGTGGGTATGACGGTTATTCCGGTATCAACAGGAAATACTAAACGTCAGATTAATATAATCAAGGATTTCGGCTCTACTTTTATCTGCTGTACGCCGTCTTATGCCCTGTTTCTCGCAGAAACTATGGAAGAAATGGGTATATCAAAGGATCAGATAAAGCTTAAAGCAGGACTGTTCGGAGCCGAACCTTGGACAGAGGAAATGCGTACGGAAATTGAACGGAAGCTCGGATTAAAGGCTCATGATATTTACGGTCTTACAGAAATAATAGGTCCCGGAGTAGCTTTTGAATGCAGCGAACAAACCGGTATGCATATTAATGAGGATCATTTTATCGCTGAAACCATTGATCCCGATACAGGAGAAACGCTTCCTGAGGGAGAACAGGGAGAAATAGTGTTCACCTGTATTACAAAGGAGGCCTTTCCCCTGCTGAGATACAGAACAAGAGACATCGGAATACTCAAACGCGAAAAATGCTCGTGCGGCAGAACCTTGATCAAAATGATGAAGCCAGCCGGCCGTTCAGACGATATGCTTATAATCAGAGGTGTTAACGTATTTCCGTCTCAGGTCGAAAGCGTATTGCTTCAGCTTGGAAATACTGCTCCTTATTATCAGCTTATCGTGGACAGAATCGACAATACCGACACTCTTGAAATACAGGTTGAAATATCCCCGGAAATGTTCTCGGATACTGTAAAAAGCCTTGAGGATCAGGAAAAAATAATCAAAAACGCAATAGATTCTACGCTTGGCATTTCTGCAAAAATACGTCTTGTAGAGCCCAAAACCATTCAGAGAACTGAAGGTAAAGCGGTAAGAGTAATCGACAGACGCAAATAAAGGAGGATATCTAATGATTAAACAAATTTCTATTTTCGTTGAAAATAAACCCGGTAGGCTTAAGGCTATGACTAATATACTCAAAGACAACAAGATTGATATCCGCGCTCTTTCAATTGCGGATACCAAGGACTTCGGAATTTTGAGACTTATTGTAAACGATCCTGAAAAAGCATGCGGCGCTCTAAAGGACGCCGACTGTACCGTTACTATTACCGATGTGCTTGCAGTCGGCGTTGAAGACAATCCAGGCGGACTTGCCAAGGTTATGGATACGCTTTATGCAAATAAAATAAGCGTGGAATATATGTATGCGTTTGTAAGCAAATCCGAAAATATCGCCTATGTTATATTAAGAGTCGCCGATAACGAAGCGGCTGCCGAGGTTTTAAGCAGCGCAGGTATTAAGCTTTTAACAAGTCAGGAAATTTATGATATGTAATATTAAGGGAGGACTTTATGGGAATTTTTAATAAGATCGGCGACGCTGTTAGCGACGCCAGCCGAAATATGAATGAAAAAACAAAAAACCTGTCAGATACAGGAAATCTGAAAAGAAAAATTATTTACGAGGAAGAAAGAATCCTTGAAATATTTTCAGACATCGGAAGAACTTATTATAAAACGCCTGAAAATATTGATGAATTGAAGGCTTACTGTGAAGATATTGATACGCGTAAACGCAGAATCAAAAAAATGAAATTTGAGCTGCAAAGCCTTAAAGGCGTTAAGGTCTGCCCGAAATGCCAGTCGGAGGTAATGGACAAATTCCAGTTCTGCGGCGTTTGCGGCGCAAAGCTTCCCGTATCCGAAGAGGATTTCGATTAATATTCAATAAAAATATCCCCTTTTGCCAAAAAAGCTGATTTATAAATAAACAGCGACAGCAAAAAGGGATATTTTTATTTATTCAAAGGAGAAAGAACTGTTTTTCCGCGAGTCAGCGATTCCTTTACAAGTATAATTCTCTGATTCTCAGAGCCTCTGAATTTAAGGCATAAATTTCTTTTAGCAAGAATAAATTCACCGTCAACCAAAACGTCAATCATAGAAATAAACTCGTCCGTAACCTCGCAGTGCGCCTTTCCTTTTTTATTCAATATATCGGTTTCAAAAGTATAACCACTATAGCACCATATATTTTTTTCAGGATAAAGTCCTTTTATTTTTCTTAAAAGATCTATAAGACATCTCTGATTACAAACCTCAAGAGGCTCGCCTCCTATTAAAGTCAATCCGGAAATATAAACCGGTTCGACTGCTTTTATTATTTCACTGCATGTATCCTCTGTAAAAGGTAAACCATAATTAAAATCCCATGTTTTCTCATTAAAGCAGCCCCTGCAACGATGTGTGCAGCCGGAAACGAATAAAGATACTCTGACTCCCGTTCCGTTAGCAATATCTGTTTTTTTAATTTCGGCGTAATTCATAATTAATTCTCCGTAAATAAAAGACTGCCGCCTATTAAGCGGCAGAGCTTTTCTTATAAATGCATTACTCTTTCTTTTATTTCCTGAGTACGTCCCTGATTCCAGAACTGAGTACCTATATAACCGCAGGTTCTTCTGGCAACATTCATTTTGTCCTGATCTGTATTGCCGCAGTTTGGGCATTGCCACACAAGCTTTCCATGTATATCGGTTATTATCTGTATTTCACCGTCGAATCCGCATTCGCGGCAATAATCGCTTTTCGTATTAAGCTCGGCATACATTATATTATCATAAATATGCTGCATTACCGCCAGAACGGCTTCTATATTATTCTGCATATTAGGAACCTCAACATAACTCACCGCTCCACCCGGCGACAGTTTCTGAAACTGAGCCTCAAAGGTAAGCTTACTGAAAGCGTCAATATCCTCGGTCACATGAATATGATAGCTGTTAGTTATATAATTCCTGTCTGTAACTCCGGGTATTATTCCGAAACGTTTCTGAAGACATTTTGAAAATTTATATGTGGTAGATTCCAAAGGCGTTCCGTAAAGACTGAAGGCGATATTAGTTTCCTCAGCCCACCGGCTGCAAGCCTCGTTTAAATGCTTCATAACAGAAAGCGCAAAAGGAGTAGCCTCCGGATCCGTATGTGATTTTCCCGTCATATATCTTGTACATTCGCAAAGGCCGGCATATCCCAAGGAAATAGTCGAATAGCCATTATAAAGAAGCTTATCAATAGTTTCACCCTTTTTAAGACGCGCAAGAGCTCCATACTGCCACAAAATGGGAGCAACATCCGAAGGTGTTCCAAGCAGCCTTTCATGTCTGCACATCAGAGCCTCCCTGCAAAGCTCAAGACGTTCATCAAATATTTTCCAGAATCTTTCTTCGTCTCCGTCCGACGAGCACGCTATATCCACAAGGTTAAGAGTAACGACTCCCTGATTAAATCTTCCGTAATATTTAGGAGCGGCGTTTTCATCAACATAAGGAGTCAGAAAGCTCCGACAGCCCATACATGGATAGCAATTACCGTTGCCGTTTGCGTCTATCTTAAGCTCCAGCATCTTTTTCTCTGATATATAATCCGGAACCATTCTCTTTGCCGTGCATTCAGCAGCCAATTTAGTAATATCCCAGTATTTTGTTCCTTCGCGTATATTGTCCTCTTCCAGAACATAAATCAGTTTAGGAAAAGCAGGAGTTATATAAACGCCGCTTTCATTTTTTACGCCCAGTATACGCTGACGCAGCATTTCCTCTATCACAAGCGCAAGATCATCTCTGAGCCTGCCCTCTTCTACCTCGTTCAGATACATAAAAACAGTTACAAAAGGCGCTTGTCCGTTGGTAGTCATCAAAGTAATAACCTGATATTGAATCATCTGTACTCCGCGTTTAATTTCTTCCTTTACACGCATTTCGGCTATTTCATTTATTTTATCTTCATTGAGAGGTATTCCGGCTTCTTTAAATTCATTATATACTATTTTTCTCAGCTTTTGTCTGCTTACGTCGACAAACGGAGCAAGATGCGATAAGGTAATGCTCTGTCCTCCGTACTGCGAGCTGGCTATCTGAGCGATACTCTGGGTTGCGATATTACATGCAGTCGAAAAGCTCTTAGGTCTTTCTATCATTACTTCGCTTATAACAGTACCGTTCTGAAGCATATCGTCAAGGTTTACCAAACAGCAGTTGTGCATATGCTGAGCAAAATAATCGGCGTCATGAAAATGTATAATTCCCTCTTCATGCGCCTTCACAATCTCCTCCGGCAAAAGAAAACGCCTTGTTATATCCTTACTGACCTCTCCCGCCATATAATCGCGCTGCACGCTGTTAATAACCGGATTTTTATTGGAATTTTCCTGCTTTACTTCCTCATTATTGCATTCTATCAGACTAAGTATCTGCTCGTCTGTTGAATTAGATTTTCTTACCAGACTTCTTTTATATCTATATGTAATATATTTTCTGGCAACCTCGAAGGCCTGATATTCCATGATCTTATTTTCCACAAGATCCTGAATTTCTTCAACGTTTAAAGTTCTTCCGATATTCTCACATAAATTCTTAATATATTTTGAAATATCTTTTATTTGTTCAACGGTCAGCCTTGCATTTTCGGCCGCTTCCCTGTTTGCCTTAGATACGGCGGAATCAATTTTTGAGGCGTCAAAATCCACCTCAATACCGCTCCTCTTTATAATTTTCATATAAACCTCCCTCAAGCCAAAACACAATATGTAGTGTTTTAAGTTTCTGTAAAACACTACATATAGTATTATACCATATAAACGTTAAAAGTCAAGGCTAATTGGAAAGAAAATATGCACATATAAGATATATAAATTTCTTACACTTTCCATAATGGCTCACAGCAAATATAACGACCGTTATTATATTTATTAATTCAGAATCTTATTTGAGTCAGCTTCCTGCCGTTTCCGCATCTTTGACCAATTCACAAAACCGTAAATATCGTTTACAAAAAACATAATAAAACATATAACAACAGATAAATAAGATATATCGGTAAGCGCCGCCAATATCCATAAAATTATCAACACTATATCGTTGGCCGCATAGGCGGCCGCATAAAACGCGCTTCTTCTGAAGGTCAGATAAACCGCAAGAAAACTGGTAGTCACGGATACAGCGCTTGGTACTAAATTGGCCGTATGAAAAAATAACAGAATATAATAAAATATAAAAGTAACAGCCGCTGCCAGAATTATCATAAAAGCAATTTCCTTTGTTTTTAACCTATTTACCTTGACTTCCTTCTTGTTTCCGTTATAAGGATTTTTTAACCATGAGATAAGTGCAAAAACCGCCATCGGCGCAGTCATTCCCAGATAAGTTATCATTTCTCCGTAATAAGCGAAGGTAAAGGATATAAAACCGTATAGGGCGCTGAAAATAATCATCAAAAATTGACCGACCGGATTCCCCTTTGCATTGTAAATCAATGATGTAACTCCTATCAGCGAAGCTATGAGGATCAATATGTTTTCCCTGTCAAATGCAAGGAAAGAAACTACAATAAGTACGGAAGATGTAAACCAAAGCATGAGTTCCTTTTTGGTAAAATAAAAAAGATGCGATTTAAATTTTTCAAATATCATATATTTAACCTCCAAACCAAAATAAGCGCCCGTTACACATCTTCCAAGACCTAACGATGTGTAACGGACGCTTCCGCTTTTCTACCCGGTGGCAGAAAATATTTTTTTATATTATATCAAATTGAAAGGTTAAAGTCAATAGTTGTTTTAAAAAATTTCTTCCGTTTTTAAATATCCAATTCCGATATAACCTTTTTAAGGGTTTTAACAGAATTTATAAGTCTTTCGTTTTCCTCTTCGTTCAACGGTATGTCCAAAACCTTTTCAATTCCATTGCTTCCGACAATAGACGGAACTCCTATACATAGATCAGAAAGTCCGTAATGTCCGTCAACATAGCCCGAAACAGGAAGAACTGAATGCTCGTCTCTTATTATCGCAAGCACTATTTTTGTCACAGCCATTGCTATACCATAGTAGGTGGCGCCCTTTCTTTCAATTACCTCGTAGGCGCTGTCCCTGACATTTTCATAGGTCTGATTAAACGATACCTCACGACAGCTTGAGCATAATCCATGAAAGTCCTCCAGATCTATACCGGAAACATTTGCACTGCTCCAGACAGCAAGCTCGCTGTCCCCATGCTCGCCTATAATAAATGCGTGTATGCTTCGGCTGTCAACGCAAAGCTGCTGTCCAAGATGATATTTCAGACGCGCCGTATCTAAAACGGTGCCGGAACCCAAAACTCTTCCCGCAGGAAATCCGGAAAGCTTTATTGTACAGTAGGTCAGAATATCGACCGGATTTGAAACAACAAGTAATATTGCGCTGTTATTATACTTTGTGATATTAGGAATTATACTCTTGAAAATCTCCACATTTTTGTGCACCATGTCAAGACGAGTTTCATTGGGCCTCTGGGCTGTTCCGGCCGTTATAATTATAAGGTAGCAATCCGCAATATCCTTATAATCGCCCGCATAAACTTTCATTGGATGTGCAAAAGGAAGACCATGACTAAGATCCATAGCTTCACCCTCTGCCTTAGCATGATTTGAATCAATCAATACAAGCTCTGAAAAAAGACTTTTCTGAGTCAGCGCAAACGCTATAGTCGCGCCAACGAAACCGCAACCGATTATTGCGCATTTTTGTTTATTCATATCATATTCTCCTTAATATTCATTTAATGCCCAATTAATATTTCAATATAATATATTATTATCATCTTTTTACATTCAATTCACGCAAATTTTGAAAAAAAGACTTGATTAAGAAAGGAAAATGTTATATAATAAGTACATATGCTGTATTAAGACTGTTTGAGGTCTTAAACGAAAGGAGTAATTATATGATTTATTCTCATGAAGTAGAAAACATGTGCACTGTTAGACAGGGCGTTGCTCACGGCGCTGCTCCAATTCCGGAGGAAGCAAAATGGGTAAAGGCAACTCAGATAACCGATATATCAGGACTTACTCACGGCGTAGGCTGGTGTGCTCCGCAGCAGGGCGCCTGCAAGCTGACGCTTAATGTAAAGGAAGGTATAATTCAGGAGGCGCTGGTTGAAACAATCGGTTGTTCCGGTATGACGCATTCCGCAGCTATGGCTGCTGAAATTCTTCCCGGCAGAACTCTGCTTGAAGCTCTTAACACCGACTTGGTCTGTGACGCTATCAACACTGCTATGAGAGAACTTTTTCTCCAGATCGTTTACGGCAGAACACAAAGCGCATTCTCAGAGGACGGTCTTCCTATCGGCGCCGGTCTTGAGGATCTTGGCAAGGGACTTCGTTCACAGGTAGGAACAATGTACGGTACGCTTAAAAAGGGTGTTCGTTACCTCGAAATGGCTGAAGGCTACGTAACCGGCATTGCGCTTGACGATGAAGATCATGTTATAGGATATCAGTTTGTAAGCCTCGGAAAATTCACAGACTTTATTAAAAAAGGCGACGATCCTAATACTGCCTGGGAAAAGGCAAAGGGTCAGTACGGCCGTGTTGAAGACGCTGTTAAGATCATCGATCCCAGAGCAGAATAAGGAGGTAAATTATAATGGCTTTATTTGAATCATATGAAAGAAGAATTGATAAAATCAATTCCGTTTTAAACAGCTATGGAATTTCATCTATTGAAGAGGCTGAGAAAATTACTAAGGATAAAGGTCTTGATATATACGAACAGGTAAAGAAAATTCAGCCTATATGCTTTGAAAACGCTTGCTGGGCTTATATCGTAGGCGTAGCAATCGCAATAAAGAAGGGCTGCACAAGAGCGGCAGACGCTGCCGCTGCAATCGGAGAAGGTCTTCAGGCTTTCTGTATACCAGGCTCTGTAGCCGATCAGCGTAAGGTAGGTCTTGGTCATGGTAATCTAGGCAAAATGCTTCTTGAAGAAGAAACGGAGTGCTTCTGTTTCCTTGCAGGTCATGAATCCTTTGCCGCCGCAGAAGGCGCTATCGGTATTGCCGAAAAAGCAAACAAGGTAAGAAAAAAGCCCCTGAGAGTTATCCTTAACGGACTTGGTAAGGACGCTGCTCAGGTAATCTCAAGAATTAACGGATTTACTTTTGTTGAAACCGAAATGGATTATTCAACCGGCGAGGTCAAGGAAGTTTTCAGAAAATCCTATTCTGACGGTCTGAGAGCCAAGGTTAATTGCTACGGCGCTAACGATGTTACGGAAGGCGTTGCTATAATGTGGAAGGAAGGCGTTGATGTTTCTATCACAGGAAATTCAACTAACCCCACAAGATTCCAGCACCCTGTTGCAGGTACATATAAAAAGGAATGTATCGAAAAAGGTAAGAAATATTTCTCTGTTGCATCAGGCGGCGGTACCGGACGTACTCTTCACCCTGATAATATGGCGGCAGGACCAGCTTCTTACGGCATGACCGACACTCTCGGCAGAATGCATTCTGACGCACAGTTCGCAGGTTCATCGTCTGTTCCGGCTCATGTTGAAATGATGGGACTTATCGGCATGGGCAACAACCCTATGGTTGGAGCTACAGTTGCCTGCGCAGTTGCTGTTGAGGAATCGTGGAAACGCTAATCACGAAGGACTTGCATTTACCGAAGGCTCGTTTAATTTATCGTTAACTGATGTATTCCGGCAAAAAGGATTGAAGTTATTATATTATAATTGTACAATCTTAATTGGATAATACACTCCCCCAGGCAACGATGACGAACTCGGAATATCATATCCACGTTTACAAAACGGTTCAACCTATAATATAATGGTACAAGCAGAAACTATCAATATTATATAGGGATTTTATTAACCGAAATAATTTAAAGCCTGTAAAGATTTAAGAGTCTTTACAGGCTTTTTGTTTACGTTCTGGATGTTAACAGCAATTAACGCAATGCGTCAACGCTGGAAGTTTCAGCAAATTTTGCAGTAGATGTCCGGCTGTTTGCGGTAATAATTAACTGCTCCTAATCCACATTATCATCTTCCTTTATATCAAGGTTTAAACTGTCGATCCACTTTGTCACATCTAACTTCGATGCATTTCCCGAAAAGCGCATACCGTCAAGCCATGTCGTACCGCCCGAAGCGAGTGAATGCAGATTTGACGCGCTTGAACCTATAGGACTGCTTCCCGACGTGCAGAACGGAACAATAATTTTATCCGAAAAATCATAGCTTTCAATAAATGTATAAATTATTTTCGGCGCTTGTCCGTGCCATATAGGATAACCGATAAATACAATTTCATAATCATCCATATTTTTCACACTGCCTGAAATTTCAGGGCGTGCTGTCGGGTCGTTCTGTTCTCTGTCCGCACGGCAATCGGTGTAATATTTTAAATCGTCTTCAGTGTATGGAATTTCGGGAACTATCTCATAGATGTCTGCATTCAGATAAGAGGCGGTATATTCCGCAATTTTTTCCGTATTGCCCGTACATGAAAAATACGTCACAAGAATATCCATATCGTTTGCAGTCATATTTTTCATAACCTCACGCTTTAATAAACACAGGTCAAAAACATTCCATACTCCGTCCTTGCATAAATCAAAATCCTTGCCGTTACCTACAGTTCGTCTGCCGAGGAGAAAATCCTGTAAAACACGGACATCTTCAATTGCGTAGGTTTCATCAGCCAGTCCGGAAATCTGTGAAGCATTAATCTGAACAGCAGCTTTTGAATTTACAAAAGCTTTTGCACCGGAGCAGCCACATAGAATCACTATCAAAACTGTGAAAACAGATAATATTTGTTTCATATTGTACCTCCGATTTCTTTGATTATTCTTGCCGGATTGCCTGCAACAACCGTCATTGGCGGAACATCTTTCGTGACAACCGATCCTGCGCCAACGACTGCATTTTCGCCTATTGTAATTCCCGGCAAAACGGTAGAATTTGAACCTATCCAAACATTTTTACCTATATGTACAGGTTTTGCAAACATATTTCTCCGCTTTTCGGGAATAAAATTATGATTTAGTGTAGCAATTACCACGTTATGTCCTATCTGCGCGCCGTCATCAATGGTAATTCCTCCGTGATCCTGAAAACGGCAGCCCGAATTGATAAACACGTTCTTTCCTACAATAATATTTTTGCCGAAATCCGTTGTAAATGGTGGAAACAAGCTGAATGTTTCGTCCACGTCCTTTCCGATCAGCTTGGAAAAAAGCTGCCGTATTTCTTCAGGGGTGTGATAGCTGTTATTCAGGCAGCAGGTAATCTTCATATCTTCACTGCTCATAATCCCCATGAATTTATGAATGTCGGAATCTACTGTTATCTCCTGACCGCTGCGGATAAATTCGAGAAATTTTTCAATTGTCATTCCAATTACCTCATCATCAATTTAAAGCGTAGTTAAAACGGGATTGTTCAGATAATTATACAAACGATCAATTTCACTTGGTTCTGAGCAATCAAGCATAGACGGACAATTTTTATCAAGTGCGTTGATTTTCCGCATATCTTCATCAGACAGTTCAAAATCCCATATTGAGATATTTTCCTCCATGCGGTTTTTGTGAACCGATTTCGGAATAATAATAACACCTTGCTGTATCTCCCAACGAAGTATTACCTGTGCAGGCGTTTTGCCGTATTGACCAGCAATTTCAGCCAAAACAGGCTCCTGAAACATTCCTTTCATACCCTCGGCAAACGGCGCCCACCCCTCTGGCTGAACTCCAAGTTTTCTCATTAGTCCCAATTCATCATGCCGTTGGTAATGAGGATGACGTTCAATCTGATTTACCATTGGCTTTATTGTTGCATTGTAACACAAATCCATAAGCCTTGCAGAGTCAAAATTGCATACGCCTATACTTCTTATCCTGCCTTGTTCATATAGTTCTTCCATAGCTCTCCACGCTCCGTAGTAATCCCCGAGCGGCATATGAATAAGATACAAATCAAGATATTCGAGACCAAGATTTTTCAGGGAACGCTCAAAGGCCCATTTGAGATTATCATATCCCATTTCCTGAATATAAGCCTTTGTAGTAATAAAAAGCTCATCGCGGCTTACGATACACTCATCAATCGCCTGCTTTACAGCATCGCCGACAGCCTGTTCGTTTTTGTATGAACTTGCGGTATCTATCAGACGATAACCGGTGTGTATCGCGTCAAGAACTATATTTTTACATTCCGTTTCGGATATTTGAAATACGCCGAATCCCTCCGTCGGCATTTCAACACCATTGAAAAGTTTTACAGCGGGAATATTAATCATGAGAGCATTGCCTCCTTTATTTAAGGTTATTCCTGAAAAATGTTTCTATCTTATCAAACGGAATTTTGGTTATATTGTCATAAAGGTCAACATGATTGCAGTTAGGAATAACAAGCAGTTCCTTAGGATCATTTGCATTGTCATATGCCGTATCGCTGAAAAAACGACTTTCAGCCTGTTCACCGACTATAAAAAGTATCGGACGAGGAGAAATTTCATCAATGTGCGCAAGCAACGGATAATTTATAAACGCAAGGTCGCTTGTCGTGGTAAATCCGCCGCGAGCATTGCGATGATGACCGCGATTTGTTGCATAAAACTCAAAAAACTCTCTCCATATGCCCTGCATTTCGTCAGGAATTTCCATTACTGCTTCTTCGGGAAAAGTCGGGATATATTCAGGATAGTTGTTTTCTGCATCTTTCCAACGCTGTAAGGAAAGCTTTTTCTTTGTTTCCGATATCTGTTCGGGAGACTGTCCTGCACGGGCGGCAAAACTCATATCGTACATACTTGCAGTAACAACAGCCTTGATGCGCATATCAACGGCAGCCGCAGAAAGAGCAAATCCACCGCTTCCACAGATGCCCAAAGCGCCTATCATTTCACGGTCAACATAGCTTTGAAGTCCGAGAAAATCCACACCTGCACTGATATTCTCACTGAACATATCGGGCGATGATACATGACGAGGTTCCCCTCCTGATTCACCCATATAGCATGGGTCGAATGTAAGAACTACAAATCCACGATTGGCAAGTTCATTTGCATACACACTCGGTCCTTGCTCCTTTACCCCGCCATATGGAGCGCCGACCACAATTGCAGGATATTTTTTTGATTTATCCATATTTTTTGCAGCATAAAGATCGCCTGCAAGCGCAATCCCATAACGATTGTTGTAGCGGACATGGATTCTTTCAACATTTTCATTAAGTTGACAAATATAATTATTCATAAATCATTCTCCTTTTTGTTTGGTTTTGCAGATAAAGCAACCGCAGGCATTCATTTTTTCAGAATCTGCAAGGCTGATATAATAACGTTCTCTGCCGTTCTTGAAACCCGCAGTCTGCAAGAAAATATTCAATTTTTTTATAATATTATTCCTTTGACTTTATTGTATATCATATTTCTGAAAATTGCAAATAGTTATTAGCAATGGTTTATCATCGTTTAAGGGAATGATAAAATGAAGTAAATTTCTGAAATAACTATTAATTATGTAGACATTTTAAACAAAATCATATTTTTTAATTTGTATATATAAACAAAAATTCAAAAATTGTTTTAGTAAAATGTTGTATCTTAATCAAATTTATGATATAATAAATACATAATTTGAAATCTATACAATAGCTAATGTAAAACAAACGATCCTTTTAATAATACAGAGTATTAAAAGAAATCAAATATATAATTTTTACTAACCGTCTTTTATTAATATACAGTACTTCATTAAGAAGTAATAACAAGTATAGGAGGATAAATAATTATGAAATTAAAGAAAATAATAGCTTCAACTATGGCATTATTATGCTTTTCATCTGCAAACATGATTACATATGCAGTAGAAACTGATATTGAAGATGACGTTTATGTTGTAAAATCAGGAATAGTCACACCTTTAATTCCTGAAGATATAGCTTTATCTACACAAATACAAATTATACTGAGTTTAGATGTTAAATGGGAAGAATTATCTAACGGAGTTTTAAGAGTTTTTTCATGTAACCCAAACTTTAATGCCATACCGGATTGTTGTTCATATGATTATTTTGGCGAACCGTTCATGGGTTATGGTGCAAATTGGCCTGATTCATGCACAAAACTTGTAATAGAAGATAGTATAAAAACAATAGGAAAATCTGCTTTTGATGGATGTTCTTTTGACGAAGTAGAAATTTATTGTCACGAAAGCGGAACCATAGTTGATATGGAAGCATTTCATGATACTAAGATAAATAAACTAACTGTATATGGAGAACGCATAGAGTTCGAAAAGGGAGCGTGTATTGTATCAAAAATTAATACGCTTGATTTATCTGAATGTGAAAGAGCGGATTTAGGTGAATGTTCTTTCCAAACTTGTGCTTATTTAATTAATATATTGCCTCCAAAAGAACATTTTTATATCGGTGAATCTGCTTTTAGTCTCTGTGACAATGTTAATATAAGTAATATTGACTTTTCACAAACTCCAACATATATTGAAGACGGAGCTTTTTCGGATTGCAGGTCTATCCCTCAAAAAGTTATACTTCCTGAAAGCATAATGAGTATTGGTAGGTCTGCGTCTGCTTTCAGATACACAGATGTAAATACCTGTGTTATCTTAAATCCCGATATGGAAATAAACGATTGGAACGATGATATCACTATTTATGGTTACAAAGGAAGTACTGCTGAAGAATATGTAAATTCACATGATGAATGTAATTGTATCTTTATTCCATTGGACGATATAAAGGGAGACGTTAAAACCGACGCAGAAGTCAATATAAACGATATTGTATTACTTCAAAAGTATCTGGTTAAAATGGATATCCTTAATGAAAAGCAATTTGCCGCTGCTGATATCAATAACGATGGAACTGTAAATATATTTGATTTAATGATGCTGAAAAAAATCATTCAAAGCGCTCAATAAAATAAAATTACCCGCTTAATACTAAGCGGGTAATTTGAACATTTAATTACAAATCTTTTATATTGTTATCCGTAAAGAAATTAAAATAATTATAAAAAATCCGCGCTCATAAAGAGTGCGGATTTTGTTATATATATCTTATTTTATAATTAAAAATTACAAAAATTATACTGTCATTTATTCTGCAATTTTAAAAACAGCTCTTACAAAATTATACATATGAGGCCGAATCGTATAACCGCCGTGATCGCCTCCTGAAACATAGTGCCATATATGATTTGTATCATTCTTAAGCATTGCTTCATGGTATTCTACAGGTGTCGACCAAACAATCTGGTCATTCGATCCCGCGCTTACCATAAGTAGATAAGGCTTTATTTCGTCGAATTTTAGTTCAGAATATGAAAGTAAATCTGTTGTAAGACCGGGTGCAGGGCACATAGCGCCTACATAGCCAAACAAATCGGGACGAGAAAATCCGATGTAAAGCGATTCTCTTCCACCCATTGAAAATCCTGTTATTGCAGTGTTTTCCCTGCCGATTTTAACGGAATAATTCTGTTCCATATACGGCATGATTTCTTTGATAAGAAGATTTATAAAGTTATCGTATGCAGCGTTGTTTTTGGCATCAAGCCCATCGCATTTATCCTGTGTTTCGCTTGCATAAATGTCGGGAAAAACTACTATCATATCCTCAGCTTCACCGTCTGAGATAGCATTTCCGATAATCTGTCTAAGCCTAAGCGACACGTCTCCTGCATCAAGCAACGAGTCCTCATTTCCCCAGTACCCGTGAAGAACATACATAACGGGATACTTTTTTGACGAAGTGTAGCTTGCCGGAAGCAGAACATTAAAGCTTTTGTTACGTTTACATACATTGGAATAAATAGTTTTCTTTTCGTATGTGCCGTATTCTGTCCCTGATTTTTCAATAATTGCTTCACTTGGTTCGTTTTCTAAAATATTTTCTCTTATTTGATTCATATAATTATCAGGCGTTATTGTTATCTCTGATAACGTAAATTCTTTTCTTTTACCGAGAATAAAATCCTGAAGCTGTTTCAAATCGTCCTCGTCAACTTGGCCGTTTAAGTTAACGTCGGCTGCATCAACTGACAAATCATTTTCGAATCCACTAATAAGACCTCTTCTTACAGCAACTATGTCAAAGCTGTTAATTACTCCGTCAAAATTCACATCGCCTTTTATTATGCTCTGCTGATTTATGGCTAACACCACGTAGTTTACAGAGTTACCGTTTCCGCCGTTAGTACCGAGAGTAACAATCTCTCCAGCGCCGACATTTTTCTTAAAAAGTTCCAGAGTGAGGTCATTTGATGTTTTCATGGTAAAGTTAGTTTTTGTCCAGCTATTCAGCCACAAAGGCAAAATTTCTGTGACTCGAGAGTCCATAGCAACGTAAACAGTAATATTATCGCCTGCTGTAAATGAACCTAAATCAGTTGTCACAAGCTTAGAATCGCAGGCTGTCTTAATAACCTCTGCACTAATTAAATTTGACGGTAAAGCCGTTACCGTAAAATCACGATCGCCAAATAATGTTGAACCTATATTAAAATCCCCGTTATCATTAATTGACCAATTACCAGCATTCAATGTATCAGTGACAGTAAGATTTTTTATAAGCGTCCCATTCAGTATTTGTGGTTCTGTATCTCCAAAATCTCCGTTTAATGTAAAGCAATCAATATAAAGCGTACTTGGAAGAGCAGCATTAGCTTTTAGTTCAATTTTATTATCGCCTTTATTAAGAGTAATCTGCTGAGATATTGTTTTCCAATCGCTGAGTGACGAACCCTTTGACAATGAAAGAGTATTTACCTTAGAACCGTTAACATACAAGTCAACATTATTGGTATCAGATGTCACTGAATATCTAAGAGTCATATTAAATGTTCCTGATTTTTCGGTAGAAACAGTATCTTTTACAGCAGCATTCGAATTAACGCCAAACTTCATAAAGCCCTGTCCCCAAAAATTATCTGTACCGCTTCCGCAGCCGTTTGTCACATTGCCCTCAATATTTTTATAATCGAAGAATTCGCCTTCGTACTGACGTTCCCCTTCATAAAAATCGGGAAATAAGGGTTCAACAAGCTTTGCTGTCTGATAGAAGGTTTGTCTGCCGATTTCATTTCCGCAACAGCTTACGGACAAATCTACAGGACCGTTATGTTTGACTGTAATTGTATAGGTATCGTTTGAGTAAGAAGATGATATATCGCTTAACGTCTGATTGAAGCCTCTATCCTTATGAATTTTTATATTCGGCTCAGACGAACAGCCTGAAATTTTAATCGTAGTAGTTTTCAGTGTAGTTTTTGCGTCCTCGTCATAATTATTAAGGTAGAAGTCGATGTGATCCGAGTATTCATTCATAATACCGGAACCGTATGCTGTAAATGACATGTCTACCTCTTTACAGGTGTTGTATTTCAGCAACATAACGCCTCCTGCCGCAGTTCCGTCCTTGTAAGGATTATAAGCAATCCATGTGTTTTCATTTCTTCCAACATAGCAGTTGCCCCAGTATTCGGAAGCGTAAAGCTTATTGAATTCGTCCTGTTTTGCGGCAATAGTACTCCATCTTGACGCAATTTCCGACTGCTTAACCTGAACGGGAATTGACTTTGCAAGGTCGTCCTTTAGCGCATAAACAGTAGGAATTGTTTGATAACGTCCGGTACTCTTATAAAGGTTATGGTTATCTTTTAAATTTCCATCTCCGGGCATACGATAAAGCCCTTCAAAAAGTGACGGATATGTACTGTATTTATCATCATTGCTTCCCGAATTGACATCTTGAATTATAACAACCTTTGTACGTTCAATAACCTCTTTACGATCAGGAATACGAATTGTACCATCCTGAACTTTACGGAACATATCAATTACCGTATTTTGATATTGGTCATACATATCCCACTTACGAGTTGTATAGCCCTCGCTATCAGCAGACGGCCATAATTCCTTAAAATCATCTGCCCATACAAGCTCGGGACCGTCTATAACAGTAGCGCCATTTAGAGCCATACGCTCAAGATGAATAGGCAGTCCGGTAGAAAGACGATACTGATCTTTAGAAGAAACGCCTGTACCCGACCACGTTGAATCAGTCCAGCCCGTTTCGTCATAACGAATTCCAAAGTTTCCGCAGTAACCTGAAATATATGCGCCGTATACAGTACTTTCTACATCGGCAATATAGCTCGCCTGTGTATATTTTTCTTCAAGAATAAGGTTATCGGAATAAAGACGGCAAGATTCTTCCCATGAAGGAACACGCTTCAGCATTGCAATCGGATTTATATTAGGGCTCCACTGGTTTGCACACCAGCTTATATCAAGATAACCGCCATACTTATTACAAAGCTTTAAAAGTTGTGCAAAATGTTCATAGCGCTGAACTGGTGTAATCGGGAAATCCCCCTGCTGTTCAAAACCCCAGAACTGTTCGCAATAATTATAACCGATAAAATTGGGGTAATCACGGAAAAATTCACCGTAAATAGTATTATCGAGGTCTCCGCCGCTACTGGAAACAAATTGATCCTTATTTATAAAATCAACAATGTTTCCCGACTTATCATAATCAGGAAAATGGCTTTGACCACCACTTGAAGGCTGAATCATTGTCCAGACGCCCCTGTCGGCGCAGGTTTTCAACCACGATTTAGCGCACTCATAACCGTTCTGAATCATCAGCCATTTATTTGTTTCATGATTCCAGTTAATAGAAAGTGATATGTTAAATACAACATACGGCAGTACATCATCAGGAATTAAGTCGATAATTTTTTCTGGATCAGCGTAATTCCACGAATCAATATGAACAATCCACATGGGCGATTCTGCCGAACATGGCCGGCGCATAGTACCGGCCGCATTTACCGAATAAGGCGTTACCTCAAACAGCCCGCTCAAGGCTGAAAGCGGATTTTCCGAGGTTGCTTTTGACGCTGGCAGGGAAATTATCATACCTAACATCATCACAACCGTCGTTAATACTGAAACAAATTTTTTTAACTTCAATATAAACTCCTCCTTAAAATTATTGCTTTATTCATTTTGATTCAAACTAAGCCCTATAATTAATATTAAATGTTTTATGTAACATTTTTGAAATAATTTTATAATCCTATACTATCATATTATCACTAAAACTACAACTCACATAATGTACTAATAGTGGATATTATGTATAAACTCGTTGACTTTTTTCTACTATTATGATACAATATCATAAAATACGCAGGTGATGGTATGAAATATAAAAATAATAAAAGACCAATATTTGGGGTTATTGCCGCACAAGCCGCCGATATGGAACAGCATCAGATTTTAAATGGAATTATCGAACAAGCACAGAATTTTAACATTGATATTGCTGTATTCACAAATATCTATAATCCTAATGAGCCTAATCCCTCTTTATACAGTGAAAATGAGATTTACGATCTAATTCTTTCGCCGGAACTCGATGGAATTATTTTGATTTCAGAAGCAATCATTAATACTGACCTCCAAAAACGAATTAAGCATAATCTCGAATCAAGGAATCCTATTCCGGTAATATTAATCGGCACACCGCTTAATAGCTTTGATTTATCTGATTTGACAGTAGTTAATACAGATGATGAAAATGATATAGAAGATATAACAAACCATCTAATTGAAGCTCATGGATTCACTGATATTCATATCCTTACAGGACATAATTTTCTTGAAGCCTCGAATTTAAGAGTCAACGGATATAAAAAATCTTTAGAAAAGCATGGAATTCCATTCGATTCAAACAAGGTTTTTTACGGAGACTTCTGGATGAACTCCGGAACTGCGCTTGCTTGCAGATATATAAATGGAGAACTAAAGTTTCCGGAAGCTATTTTATGTACGAACGATTATATGGCTTACGGTCTTTTGGACAAGTTTATGGAATGCGGTATAGACATTCCTGATAAAGTTACTGTAATCGGATACGAATATGTCCGTGAACGGTTATACCATTATCCGATTCTTACCACTTACCAAAGAAACAGAAAAGCATTAGGAATAAAAGCAATTAATATACTTTTAAAAAAAATAAATATGTCCGCTGATACTGATATTTTATTAAAAGGTGAAATTATATATGGAAAAAGCTGTTCCTGCGGCATTAAACAAGATCAATTTTTTAAAGAACTTCAATCAGCGCGCACAAAAAAAACTTATGATTTTCTAAACCTGTTCAGCCAGATGGATCATCGTCTTACAGAATGTAAATCAATATCGGATTTTGTAAACGTACTTCATGACTTTATTTTTCTTATCCGAGACGTAAATGAAGTTTATCTTTGTCTTTCAAAAAATTGGTACGACGACAATCCCGGCAGCAGTGTTATGGAATGTTATAAAATAATATCGAATAAAGATAAAGAAACGCTATCAAAGATTGATAAATATAGTTTTACAGATATTTTCTCACGCGTTCCCTATTCTGCGGCATATTTTTTTAATCCTCTTTTCTTCGCAGATAAAATGATGGGATATGTGATTCTGAGATATGATTATCCTGACACCTATGATCATATTTTCAGAAACTGGCTCAAATCCGTATCTAACGCACTCGAATTTCTACGAATGAAAAATGATATTCGCTACCTATTGCAATGTCAGAATATCTCCGAGCATTATGATTCTTCAACGGGACTTTATAATCTGACCGGATTTGAAAATGCAGTTAATTTCGCTGCCTTAGCTGCACCAAAGAAATCGCTTTTTTTATTGATTTTAAAAACTGAAATTTTCTCCTCAGAAATTCGGTTCGAAAAGCAAGATATTATAGTTTCAATAACTAATGAAATTGCCGACGCATTAAAATCTCTTTCAATAAATAAAAATGACTTATTTGGAAGAATTAACCGCAACACTTATGCCTGCGCTTTAATAGGTTATTTCGCCGACGATTATGCAGACTTAATTACTGATAAACTGAAAACGCTTATTTTGCACAAAACACACTATACAAATGAATTTGGAATGGATTCGTTTATATGTTGCTGTAGAATTTTTAATAAGATGCAATATTTTAGTTTAAAAGATGCGCTCTCTGAAACAAATAATATAATAAATGAAAATATATTAGAACGTTCTAAAAAACATTCAATGTTTCAATATAAAGAGTTCCAAGAGCTCAGAGACAGTATTTATCTTAATCCTGCCGAAAAAGTTAATCCTGAAGTTTTATGCCGAGAGCTTAATATCGGAATCGCTCATTTCAGACATGTTTATAAGAATTTCTTTGGAATAAGCTTTAATCAGGACTGTATTGCAAGTAGAATGTCGCTTGCTAAATTTCTGCTGTTTACTACGTCGTTTGATGTAAATACTATCGCCGCAAAATGCGGTTACAGCGATGAAAAATATTTTATGCGGTTATTTCAGAAAAATACTTCATTTACACCAAGTCAGTATCGTAAACTCTTTTACTTAAATGTATAAACGTTATCTTACTCGACTTAAAACACACTAATTTAAGTTGACGGCTTTATAATAAAATATTTTCAGCCCACATTAAAAAAGCCGTTTAATGCAGTAAATATAAGAATAAAAAAATAAGACCGGATTTTATCCGCCCTTATTTTTTATTAATTTCCTCGCATTTTGTAAACCTTATTTGAATTTCGCTACCGAAGCCGTATGCCTGCAATTATCATCTGATGGTATAACGGCTTTAAATAAATTATGACAAGCGACCTTTAAAATCCTCGTATCCGAACTGTCTTATGATTTCAATTCCTCCGTCTGTTCTCAAAACTGCAATAGACGGTAAAGGCATTCCGTTAAAAGTATTGTTTTTAACCATACTGTATATTGCCATATCCTCAAAAACAAGAATATCACCCGCTGAAAGAGGAGAATCAAACGAATATTCTCCAATCATATCCCCTGCAAGGCAGGTCTGCGATCCAAGACGATAGGTGTAGCTTTTTTCTCCGGGAATTCCTGAACCGTAAAGAGGAGGACGATAGGGCATTTCAAGAACATCCGGCATATGACATGCAGCAGAAGAATCTATAATTGCCGTCGGCATATCGCATTCAGTAATATCCAAAACCTTTGTTGCAAGATATCCTGCGTTTAAAGCTACCGCTTCGCCCGGCTCAAGGTAAACTTCGACTCCGTATTTCTGACGTATTCTTTTAATACAGCGTATTAGTCTCGGTATATCGTAATCGGAGCGCGTAATATGATGACCTCCGCCGAAATTCAGCCATTCCATATCGCCGATATACTGTCCGAATTTCTCTTCAACAGCATTCAGCGTTGCTTCAAGAGCGTCTGAATTCTGCTCGCACAGCGTATGAAAATGAAGTCCTGAAACGCCCTTTAGATTATTCGGCTGAAAGCTTTTAATCCTTATTCCGAGACGTGATTTCGGCGAGCATGGATCGTAAATTTCATGTCCTTTCTGCGTAGACAGTTCAGGATTTATACGCAGTCCTATTTTTTTCCCCGCTTTCAATACTTTTTCACGGTAAAGTTCCAACTGGGAAAACGAATTAAAAATAATATGTCCGCAATAAGAAATAATTTCATCAATTTCTTCAGCTCGATATGCCGCAGAAAAAACATGATTTTCTTTACCCATGCATTCATAGCCAAGGCGCGCCTCGTAAAGACCACTGCATGCAGTTCCGCTTATATACTTACCGATAAGCGGATAAAGTGAAAAAGCTGAAAAGGCCTTTTGTGCAAGCAGTATTTTACAGCCGGAGGCGTTTTGAACATATTTAAGTATTTCAAGATTTGATATAAGCCGTTTCTCATCAATTATATAACACGGCGTTTCAATATTTTTTATATCAAGCATTTCAATTCACAAATCTAACCGCAGTACCGTAAGCCATAACCTCCGCGGCGCCCTGCATAACCTCTGCCGAAGCATAACGGATATTGACAATTGCGTCTGCGCCGAGGGCTTCCGCCTCCTGCGCCATTCTTTTTGTAGCAAGCTCGCGGGCTTCCATCATCATAATGTTATAATCCTTAAGCTCTCCTCCTACAATGGTCTTTAGGCTCTGCATAATATCCTTTCCTATATGCTTTGACTGTATTGTCGAACCCTTTACAAGTCCGAGCATTTCAAAATCTTTGCCGGAAATATAATCTGTGTTTACTAAAATCATCTTTTCATCTCACCTTTATTAGTTTTCAGTCTACCAAAACCGGATCAAAGTTTTCTTTCCAAGGAAGCCCCCATTTATTCAAAGCCTCCATAAAAGGATCCGGATCAAATTCTTCGACATTGTAAACTCCGGCTTTTTTCCATTTTCCAGTAAGCACCATCATCGCGCCGATCATAGCCGGAACGCCTGTTGTGTATGAAACAGCCTGTGATCCGACCTCTTTATAGCATTCCTGATGATCGCATACATTGTAAACATAGTATTTAACAGGCTTGCCGTCCTTTTGCCCCTGATAAATACATCCTATATTTGTTTTTCCCACAGTTCTCGGACCAAGTGAAGCCGGATCAGGCAGAACCGCCTTTAAAAACTGAAGCGGTACAATCTCTCTGCCTTCGTACATGATAGGCTCTATTGAAGTCATTCCAACATTTTCAAGGCACTTCAGATGCGTAAGATAGCTCTGACCGAAAGTCATAAAAAATCTGATTCTTTTTATTCCCTTTATATTTAAAGCAAGAGATTCAAGCTCTTCGTGGTGAAGCAGATACATATCCTTTTCGCCTACCTGATCGAAGTTATATACCCTTTTTATTTCCATAGGCTCCGTTTCAATCCACTTTCCGTCCTCAATATAGCTTCCCTTTGCGGAAACCTCTCTTATATTTATTTCAGGATTGAAATTTGTTGCAAAAGGATAGCCGTGATCTCCCCCGTTACAGTCAAGAATATCAATATAATTTATTTCGTCAAAGTAGTGCTTCTGAGCATAGGCTGAGAAAACTCCCGTAACTCCCGGATCAAAGCCGCAGCCAAGAACGGCGGTAATACCCGCCTTTTCAAAGCGTTCCTTATAAGCCCACTGCCATTTGTATTCAAACTTAGCAGTATCCTCCGGCTCATAGTTTGCAGTGTCAAGATAGTCTGTTTTGGTTTTAAGGCAGGCGTCCATAATAGTAAGATCCTGATAAGGAAGCGCAACATTGATTACTATATCCGGCTTTTCTCTATTAATCAGTGCGACAAGCTCGCTTACACTGTCCGCATCAACCTGTGCAGTAGATATTTTTGTCTCCGTTTTTTCTTCAAGCTCTTCCTTGAATTTATCGCACTTTGATTTAGTCCTGCTTGCAATGCATATTTCAGAAAAAACCTCGCTGTTCTGACAGCATTTATGAATAACCACACCGGCTACTCCCCCGGCGCCTATAATTAAAGCTTTAGACATTTTTATCAAACCCTTTCAAAATAATATTTATCAATAGCAATCCCAGTTATACATAACTTCGCTGAAATCGAGATTTTTAAGCTTTTCTCTGTTTATAAAGAAATTGCAGATTCCCGCGTCTCCCCACATAATTTTATCTTCGCCTTCTCCAAATTCGCTGTCAAGCTGAAGCAAAAGAAAATCACAGGGGGAGTATTCGTCTCTGGGATCTTCCTGAGTAAATCCCGGATACCCTCCGATTTTGTGACCGAATGCAGTTTCTCCGAGCTTTTCAAAGCTTTCCAGCTCACCAATATCAGTATTAAGGTCGTATGGCGATTCTATTGTTTTAGGCGGATTAAATGAATTATATGCATCGCAGAATTTAAGTCTGAATCTACAATCGTTATCGCTCAAGGATTCCTTTGAGTATTCAAACTGCAATCCGTACTCGCCGTTTACAGGCATATAATTTTCTCCGCTGTCAGCTTCATATTCATTGGGAATAATTTTAGATTTTATTTCTTCCTCGGTAACGCTTTTATCCGTATCGGGATAGTAAATTACACGGTGACAGTCATGAACGGTACTGTTTTCAAATTCAAGTCCCCAGCAATCGTCGTCTGAAATCCAGAACTGCAAAAGTCCCCGCTTTGGAAATTCCTCAAGCTTTACTTGCGAACAGTCAAGCTGTGCTAAAAGCCTCAGTTGATTACCCTTGCTGTCAGCAGGAAAATTGCCGTCATGGGGAATATATCCCAAACCGCCGACCTTACTTTCAAAAACAGTCGGCTTTGTTTTAGTCAGGGTAAGGCGAACGCATGGGGTTTCCGTATCTGAAGCAATGATTTTGAGAGCTTTTTCAGCCAAGTCTTTTTCAACTTCATCGGATTTTAGGGTTTTATGATTTACCAGCTCTTCTGATAGCTCGTCGCTTTTTTTCTTTTTAAAGATATCAAAAAATCCCATTTTAGTCCTCCTTATAAAAATACAGCAGAATTTCTCTTAAAAGCTTGCAGGCAAGCGCAGTCGACGCCCCGCTTTGGTCGAGCGTCGGAGAAAGCTCGTTTATATCAAGTCCTATAACATTAAGCTCCGATACCTTCTCAATAGCCTTTATAAGCTCATTATAGCTCACGCCACCGGCCTCGGGAGTACCCGTTCCGCAGAAGCATGACGGGTCAAGAACGTCAAGGTCAAGTGTAAAATAAACAGGTCTGTCCCCTGTTTTCTCCTTAATTCTTTCTATACCACTGAAATCAAACCTATTTGTATATACATGCTCCCTACCCCATAAAAATTCCTCTCTGTCGCCGCTTCTAATACCAAACTGAAATATTTTTCCGTCGCCTAAAAGCTCATGGCATCTTCTCATAACGCAGGCATGGGAAAGCTTCTGACCGAGGTAATCGTCTCTTAAATCCGCATGCGCGTCAAAATGAACTATACGAAGATCAGGATATTTTTTAACCGCCGCCCTGACTGCGCCGAGCGTTACAAGGTGTTCGCCTCCGATCATAATAGGCAGCTTACCGTCAGATATAATATTTTCAGTCATTTTTTCTATATCGTTAAGCGCGCTTTCAGGACTCCCGAAACAAAGCTCAAGATCGCCGCAATCAAAAATTTCAGCGTCAAGTAAATCCTTATCCTGATATGGACTGTAGGTTTCAATTCCATAGCTTTCATTTCTCATAGCCGAGCTTGCAAAGCGTGCTCCAGGTCTATATGATGTAGTACTGTCAAAGGGCGCTCCGAAAATAGCGATTCGGCTTTCCGCATAATCGCTGTCGCAGCCGATAAATGTATGTATATTTTTACTTATATTCATTTATGCTCTCCAGATTCACGAAGCTGATCCCTTACATTGTTGGGAATTGCGAAACAGCCTGTGTGAAGTATTGTATTATAGTATTTTGTTTTTATTCCAAGAGAATTCCACCATTCTGATTTCAGGTCGCTTCTCGGATCATATTTTTTCGAGGCGAAGCCGAAAAGCCAATGTCCGGACGGATAGGTTGGAATATGAGCCTGATAGACCAGAGCGATTGGAAACGTCGATTTGATCCGGCTGTGAGCTCGTTTCATGGAATTAGAATAAGAGGCGTAAAAGGTGCTTTCGTGCTGGTTCACCAGGATACCGTCGTCTTTTAATGCCTTATAGCAATTGCCGTAAAACTCCTTTGTAAAAAGACCTTCTCCTACGCCGAAAGGATCGGTTGAATCCACTATGATTAAGTCGTATTCATTTTCCTTACTTCTGACAAAACGCAGTCCGTCCTGATAAAAAATATGAACTCTTGGGTCGGAAAGCCTTGAAGCGGTCTGCGGAAGATACTCCCTGCAAATTTCCACTACCATTTCATCTATTTCAACCATATCTATGTTTTCAACATGGTTGTAGCGGGTAAGCTCTCTTACGGTCCCGCCGTCCCCAGCTCCGATAACAAGTATATTTTTTATATCAGGATTTACCGCCATAGGTATATGCGTTATCATTTCATGATATATATACTCGTCCTTTTCGGTAACCATCAGATATCCGTCAAGAGTCAGTATTTTTCCGAATTCCTTGGATTCAAATATATCTATACGCTGATACTCGCTTTCAGCGCTTTTTAAATGTTTGTCTACCCTTATAGAAAATTTAACATTATCAGTATGGTTTTCAGTATACCAAAGCTCCATGAAATCCTCCTATTCTACAACCACATTGATATTTTCAATGTTTATGTCCTGTGTACCCGTCATCATACAGCCCTTTTCTTTAGCATAGAGGATATAATTTATTATATCGCCCGTTATTTTTTCACCAGGAGCAAGAATAGGAATACCCGGAGGATAACACATGACAAACTCACCGCATATATAACCTCCGCTTTCTGTTATCGGAACAGACTTTTTATCTCCGTAAAAAGCGGACTGCGGCGGCATAATAACCTGCGGATCTATATATTCATGGTCAAACATTCCGGCCTTGTCCTTGGAATAAAGTCGTTTTATTTCATAGAGCGAGGATATTAGCCGTTCAATTTCAAGAGCCCTGTCTCCGGCGGAAATGATCGCCAGAACATTTCCAATATCCCCGAATTCAATCTGTATATTGTATTCATCGCGCAGAATATCGTAAACCTCTATTCCCGCAAGACCTATATCCCTTGTGTGTATAGAAAGCTTGGTAGGATCGAAGCTGAAAAATGAATCGCTTCCGCAAAGCTCACTCCCGAATGCATAGTAGCCTCCGAGCTTATTGATTTCAGATCTTGCATACTCAGCATATTGCACTGTTTTCCTGAAAATTTCCCTTCCGTTGAGCGCCAAATTTTTTCTTGCTATATCCAAGGACGCTATAAGAAGATAAGAGCCGCTTGTAGTCTGCGTAAGATTGATAATCTGTCTGATATAACCGGCGCTGACATTTTTTCCGCATAATAGCAAAGAGCTTTGCGTAAGAGAACCGCCGGTCTTATGCATGCTGACGGCTGCCATATCGGCTCCGGCAGCCATACCCGAAACAGGCATATTCTCCCCGAAATAGAAATGAGTGCCGTGAGCCTCGTCGACTAACGCAAGCATGCCGTTTTCATGCGCAAGCTTTACTATTTCCCGCAGATCGGAGCATACTCCGTAGTAGGTTGGATTGTTAATAAGCACAGCCTTTGCGTCCGGATTTTCTCTTATTGCTTTTCTTACGTTTTCTACCGACATTCCAAGCGGTATTCCAAGTCTTTTATTTGTACCGGGATTAACGTAAACGGGTATCGCGCCGTTGACGACTAAAGCGTTTATCGCACTCCTGTGAACGTTTCTAGGCATTATAATTTTTTCTCCCGCCTTGCAGGCGGCCATTATCATTGCCTGAACAGATCCGGTTGTACCGTTGACAACAAAAAACGCATTTTCAGCGCCGAAAGCCTCCGCCGCGAGCTCCTGAGCATTTTTTATGACGGAAACCGGATGACATAGGTTGTCAAGGGGTTTCATTGAATTTACATCGGCTTTTAAGCATGACAAACCCAAAAAATCAGTCAGTTCCCTTGTGCCGCGTCCTCCCTTATGACCAGGAACATCGAAGGGAACGACCCTGTTCTGAAGATGCTGTTTCATAGCCTCTAAAACAGGAGCCTCACTCTGTGAAAAAATCATTTTCCAAGCCTCCCTCATAAATATCAGTAAATATTCATTCCACTGAAAATCTCGATCATTTCCCTTCGTATGCTGTTTGTAATGTCCAGTCTCTCTTTGGGATGAAGCTCGTAGACGTCAGTATTAAAAAGATAATTCTGAAGCTGTATTTCCTTTATAAGCATTTTTGTATGGAATATATTCGACTGATAGACGTTAACGTCTATGGCGTCGTATTTTGTAAGAGTTCTTTCATCTATATAATCCTGTATCGAAGTAATGTCGTGATCAATGAAATATTTTTTGCCGCACATATCTCGGGTAAAGCCTCTTACCCTGTAATCTATTGTTATTATATCTGAATCAAAGCTGCTTATGAGATAATCAAGCGTATTAAGAGGCGATATTTCTCCGCAGGTTGAAACGTCTATGTCAACTCTAAAGGTACATACAGCGTTTTCGGGATGAGACTCGGGAAAGGTGTGAACAGTCACATGGCTTTTGTCAAGATGGGCATGGACAGTTTCACTCTGAGGCATACTTCCCTGATTACAGGATTTATCTATATTTTCCGGTGAAACATGCCCTTCGGCAATCAGAATATTTACCGAAGCGCCCTGCGGTTCGTAATCCTGCTTGGAAATATTAAGTATCGTAGCCCCTATCATTTTTGTCACGTCGCAGAGTATTTTGGTCAATCTTTCCGAATTATACTGTTCGTCTATATATTGTATATAATCTTCCTGTTCGCGTTTTGTTTTAGCATAGCATACGTCATATATGTTAAAGCTTAAAGTCTTTGTAAGATTATTAAATCCATATAAAGCAAGCTTTTTTTCCAACCCTAACATCACGGCCTTTCAAATAAATATTATACAAGCTTTATTCTATCACATTTAAAGGGGAAATGCAACGATTATCAGGAATATTTATCTTATTTTTCAGCGAATTGTAATTTATATTGACATTACAATCAACGAGTGGTAAAATAAATTTAAAAATTAAGGAGAGAGATGCTATGAAGCTCATAAAGAACTTTTTAAGTTTTATTACGGCAGCGGCATGCTGCGCCGCAATATCAGGCATTATGCCGTTTTCCTCATCGGCAGAAGCTTCCGCAACCTACGGCGATTTAAGCTATACTACGGTTGATTCAGACGGCGACGGAACAGACGATTATGTGGAAATAACCGACTGTTACGAATCGGTAACAGAAATTGAGATTCCGGCAGAAATTGAGGGACTGCCGGTAACAACGATAGGAAGACTGGCTTTCTATAACTGTGATTTAATTAAAGAATTTAATATTCCAAATAATATTACAACTATTAAAGATTCTGCTATTGCTTGCTGTGATAAATTGAAACGTGTTTCAATTCCGGAGTCTGTTATATATATAGGAGATGAAGCATTCGCAGGTAATTTTTTTAAAGAAATATCAGTGTCTGAAAATAATAATTATTATTGCTCTTGTAACGGCGCTCTTTTTAATAAAGATATGACATTTTTAATCGAATATGCAGTTCAAAACGGTGTAATTGATTATGTTGTCCCTGAATCAGTTACTTCAATAGGATCATGCGCCTTTATGGGATGTAATACTTTAAAAAGCATAAAGTTACCTGAAAATCTTAAATTAATAGAAGATTCTACATTTTATTATTGTTCAAAATTAGAAAGCATAAATATACCGAATGGTGTTACATCAATTGGCAGCCAAGCTTTTAAAGATTGCCATAATTTAAAAAGCGTATCAATTTCTGATACTGTTACAAAAATAGGTAGAAGTGCGTTTAGTAATTGTTCATCTTTGACTATGATTAAGCTTCCTGAAAGCGTTTCTTTAATTGTTGTATCGGCATTTGAAAATTGTTCAACTTTAAGCGCCATAATAATAGAAAATCCTGCCTGTTCGTTTATGGGAGACTATACAATATATAATTTTAAGGATCAAAATGAAAACTACGTTTTTAATGGTACCATCTACGGCTATGAAAACTCAACGGCTCAGACTTATGCTGAAAAGTACAACAGAAACTTCGTTTCTTTAGGAGAATATACTGAAACACTAATCGGCGATATTTCCGGCAACGGCGAGATAGATCTCTATGACGCTATAGAGATAGCCAAAGCTATTATGGGTATGAGAACATTTACCGAAGAGGAAAAACTGATTGCCGATTTTAATAAAGACGGCACAGTCGACCTTTATGACGCGATAGAAATTGCAAGGACGCTGCTTCCAAAATAAACGCTTGACTCCCGCGCTAAAAATGCACGGGAGTTTTAATATAAATCAATTGGTTATAAGCTTAGTTCCGTCGTTATCAATATGAAATTCATGAACCTGCCACCCGCTCAGTCCGGCGTTATCAAGTGAGAATTTCATCTTACCGGAAAAGTATTTGTTATTTTCGTCCACAATAGCTACTATAGTAGGACCCGCGCCGCTTATGTACGAGCCGTAAGCACCGTGATTATAGGCAATATCAAAAACTTCCCTTGCATTAGGAATAAGCTCCATTCTATAGGGCTGATGAAGCTTGTCATGCACCGCAGTACGCAGATTTTCAAACTTTCCGGTAAGAAGAGACGCTGAAAACAGAGCCGCTCTTGAAAGATTGTATACGGCGTCCTTATGCGAAACCTCAGAAGGCAGACAAGCTCTCGCTTTCTCAGTTTTTAATTCAAAATCCGGTATTATAGCTGCAAATTTCAATTTAGTATAAACCTCTTGTTTTACCCAATGAACCTTTTTACCGTCAAAAACCGCGGTTACTATACCACCAAGTAAGGCCGGCGCTGTATTATCCGGATGGCCCTCGATCTGTGCGGCAAGATCTACAAGATCGTCGGTTGACAGAGGATTTCCGAGCAGCATATTTGCACCGACAATTCCAGCCACTATACATGCTGAACTGGAGCCTAACCCTCTTGCCATAGGGATATTATTTGTCTGACGTATTTTAAGTCCCTTTAAATTTTTACCGCATATATTAAAAAGATCCTTCGCAGATATGTAAATAAGATTATTCTCGTCTGTTGGAATATTTATATCGTCTGAAGAGGAAATTTCTATTCTGTCCGATTCCTCCATCTCAACATAATTATAATAAGTAAGAGCAAGCCCTAAAGCGTCAAAACCTGCGCCCAGATTTGCCGAAGTTGCGGGAATTTGTATTTTTATCATATATGTTCTCCGTTCTGACGTTTTTGTCATTTAAAAATTTTCTTTCTTAAATTATATCATATTTTAAATGAAGATTCTATAAGGGATATTTCTTTATTTTCATTTATGATATTTTTGTTAAAATCGTATCAATTCGTATTAATATGTTGAAAAAAATGCTAAAATGTACAAAAGTAGTAATTTTTTAAAAAAGTTGTTGACTTTTTTATCAGAGTTTGATATAATATTAAAGTACTCAATGCGAGTGTGCTGGAATAGGCAGACAGGCACGTTTGAGGGGCGTGTGTCATTGGCGTACGGGTTCAAGTCCCGTCACTCGCACCAATTATACCTCAGCTTTACGCTGGGGTATTTTGATTATGGAAAGATGGCTGAGCTGGTCTAAGGCGCACGACTGGAACTCGTGTATACGTTGATAGCGTATCGAGGGTTCGAATCCCTCTCTTTCCGCCATATAGCGCTGACAAAATAGATGAAAGCGCCAAAAAGCCCGTAGTTACGGGCTTTTTTGATATCCAAACGGCGAAAAAAAGAAGTTAAAAACCATAGATGAAAAAAGCCGAAAAACACCGGCTGAAAGGATCCGAACTCACGACATTTATATATTTTGAAAGTTACAGGCGTGTTTAAGACTTTGTTTCTTAAATACGTCTTTTTACATATGTAAAATAATGCACAGACTTTTAAAAGCCGTTTTGTCTAATATCATAATTAAAGTGATCAAGTAAGAAATTATCTTTCGATCAAATTAAATATTGGCTTCATAACATCCTGTCCCTGATTTCTGAAGAAAATAAATCGCTGCTTATTAAAACTTTTGTAGATGAAATTGTTTATTTTAACAACGATTAATCACAAGAGGTTCGAGTTAATGGAAGTTCTGGTCACAAGACTTTTTTATGATCTCGGAATTGGCGCTTCCGATTTTTCCGTATTCTGAATTGAATAACATTTCTCACTGATTTTCTTAACGTGACTGCGGTCTTTGAGTATCTGCATAATGTTCCATGATTTAATTGTAACATAAACCGCTGTATCATTTTCAGGACAGTGGAAAGATTTTCGGAAAAACTTTTGGCTTGGTTGCTTTTTCGGGTAGGAAGTGGTATAATGAGGAAGATACGATTAGGCGATTAATCAGAGTTTCTGCTTTTGCAGAAATAGAAAGTCAGATTACGATATATGGTGAAAAAGGCTCTTATGCTAAAGGATAACAAGCAAATATCGCTTTCGTTGAATATAAAAAAATAGATAATAATATAATGAAATTAAATTACATCTGATTGCATTGGAGAAAGAACAAATGGACAAGATTAGCATCTCACCTGAATGGGTTTTCAGCCCTCAGCCTATGTACATAATCGGAACAAAGAACGAAGATGGTACTCCGAATTTTTGCATTATTACTTGGCTCGGCTTTTCATTTGACAACTGTCCTCACCTTATGATGACAGTTGGCGGATCTAAATTAACAAAGACAAACATAATTCGGGAAAAGAAATTTTCAGCAAATCTGATTACAGAAGATAATCTTTGGCTTGCCGATTATTTTGGAAATACTAACGGCGAAGACGGATTGAAAAATTCTGTTCAGTATAGGTATCAACAAGGTAAGCTTATTGATGTTCCAATAATTGACGAGTGCCATTGGGCGTATGAGTGTAAAGTTACAAGAATAATTGAACTTTCCGGAGCACACTTATTTTTAGCAGAAATCAAGAACATACAGATAGACAAAGAATACGAAAACATGGATATGAAAAAGATTGATTTAACAAAAATCCGTCCTGCCGTTTATGCGCCATATAATTATTTCTCAATCGGAGATAAGCTTGGCGAAATGGGCGATTGGAAGCAAAAGCTATCAGCAGGAAACAAGTGATTTTTTGTTCGCGCTCCATTTCGTATAGTATAAAACTGCCGCTGTGTTTTTAATAACACGACGGCAGTTTTGCTTATTGGGCGTTTTTCATTTTCAGCAGTATTGCCGATTTTCAAAGGGTCTGGAAATATCCCCGCAAGCAAAGTTTGCGAATTAGGATAGATTCCTAATTCGTAAAACGTGCGTTTGTGACAACTCCGATTTTTTCTGAAAAATCTGGAGTGTAGCCACGAGGGCTATGATTAAGTCCCATTGTGCAGAAACCAAGCAATAGATTTATGATTTTGTGTTTTTATGGCATTTTATACAGCTACACTAAAATAACCTGTTGCAGTCTGTTTATCAAGAACAGTGCAGCAGGTTATTTTCATTTAATTGGATTTTTCCAAGCAAATCGCAATCGCCGCTTGTTTTTAAGCAAGCAATCAAGCACAGCTTGATTTTATGAGCTATGCTTATCTTGAATTCAACTTCAAATTGTGATATAATAACGATAACATAAAACAATGGGAGGAACATTTATGGACAACAACTTTAACAGCATCCTGAAACGTATCCGCAAAGAAAAAGGCATAACACAGGAACAGCTTGCAGATAAGGTAGGGGTATCTCCGCAGGCAGTGTCAAAGTAGGAGATTTCAAGCTATCCCGACCCTCAGCTTATGCCTGTGATTGCAGATTTTCTCGGCGTAACTATAGATGAGCTTTTCGGACTTGCTCCCGAAAAGGTAATGAGCGTTCACGAACGTGCGATGATAGAAATTTATGATATGTCGAAAGATAACAAAACTCAAAGAAAACGTTTGGAATATGCGTATGAACTGGTACGAGCCTCTGTTATGGGATGCTGTGGCTGTAATCTATTCGGCAACATTCCTGATAATGTAAGAGCCTCGGAATATGGCAATTACTCATTATATCTTCGTGATTCAGGTTTCATTTTCGGCAGGCTTAACGCAAATCTGCCGTTTATGCTTGTAATGCACGAACCTGAAAAAGGTTATGATGATGTACTGGCTTATGATAAGCGTGCGATGGATTTTTTTCGAATTCCTCAGCATACCTAACGCCTTGCGTGTTATGTATTTTCTTGCAGGAAGAAGTACAACTATTTTCTTTAAGATTGAAACGCTTATGCACGAGCTTTCTATTTCCCGTGATAATACCAAGGAAATTATAAAGGAAATGCTCAAATTCAATTTATACGGAAGGCAACTCTGAAAGGCGGAGAAAAGGAAGATGAAAAAATTTATCAATACCTTGTAGATTATACACTGATACCCTTCCTTACATTTACAATGACTATCTTAACCCGTCCCAACAACTTTAATTATCAGAACTAGTGGCGGGAAAATCCATTCTTTAAAAATGATACCTACAAGGAGAAAAAGACCGATGAAAAAGAAAAATAAAGAGGAGAAAAATTTACTCCACACCGAATATGGCATACTTAAAAATTCGGTTTACATACTGGGTAAAATCCGTCAATACAAGCCTTTTCTGCCTTGGCTTATGCTGCTCGGCGTTTTTACAGGCTCTCTTATGCAGTATCTCTGGACCTTTATAGGTAAGTTCGTTATTGATATTATAGAGTGTCAGGCTTCTTCTGCCGAAAAGGATTTTGCTCCATTGTTATCGTTACTTATTATAACAACAATTATTGAGCTTATTGCTATGGGGCTTAACACTCTGGCGAATAACAGAATATGGTTTAATATGATAAACGTGCGTATGAAAATGATAAGCGAGCGTATACGCAAGGTGCTTTCAATGGAATATCAGACGTTGGAAAACCCTGATATACTGAATATGGCTGAAAAAGCGGCGCAGGCTACAGGCGGCAACAATAACGGCGTTGAGGGTATGATGCATTCCGTTTACGGCATAGGTACAAATATAGTTCTTATGGCGGTAACCCTTACCACTATTGTAACTCTCGACTGGAAGCTTATAATAATTCTTACGGTTGTGTCCTTTTTGCAGTTTCTGTTTTTCAAACATATCGTTAAGCGTGACAAAAAAGAAGTATGGGATAAGCTTGCTCCTACTTGGAGAAAAATCAATTATATGGAGCGTGCAACACAGGATTTTGACTACGCTAAGGATATACGTCTTTTCGGTATGAAGAACTGGCTTTCGGATAAACAGCACGAAATACTTGACGAAAAGCAAAGTAAAATTTTACACAGTCGAAACCTATGGATGAAGAATGCCGCATTTTCCAATCTTATCGGTATTATCTCTAAAGGAGCAGTTTATGCTATACTTATTTATTCCGTTATTGATACGGATATGAGTATCGGTAATTTCACGCTCTTTCTGGGACTTTCCTCGACCTTTTCCTCGACCCTTACCGCATTTCTGAATTCTCTCGGTCAGTTTAAAGAACAGTCAATGAAAACGGACGATTTCCGCAGCTTTTTGGATTATGAAAGCGAGCTTGAAAATGATACAGTTCCGTTACCTCAATCAGGCAGATATACATTTGAATTTAAAAATGTTTCCTATCGTTACAAAGGTGCGGAGGAATACGCCCTGAAAAATCTCAATCTTACCTTTGAGGCAGGCAAAAGGCTTGCAGTTGTCGGTCTGAACGGTGCAGGAAAAACTACCTTTATTAAGCTTCTGCTTCGGCTTTATGACGTAACCGAGGGTGAAATTCTCCTTAACGGCGTTGACATACGGCGCTTCAAGCGAAATGAATATTACACGCTTTTTGCTCCTGTTTTTCAGAATGTAGAAATTTTTGCATTTCCTATGAGTGAAAATATTTCTATGAAACCGCCTTGTGACACAGATGCAAAATTAGCCGAGAAATGTGCTGTAAAGGCAGGTATGGAAGAAAAATTGAACAGCTTATCCGACGGTATTGCAACCGAGCTTTTAAAGGTTATCCACGATGACGGCGTTGACCTTTCGGGCGGCGAAAAGCAAAAACTTGCACTTGCAAGAGCGTTATACAAGAACGCACCTGTTATCGTTCTTGACGAACCTACTGCTGCACTTGACGCATTGGCAGAATACAGCCTGTACAAGAATTTTGATGAAATTATCGGAGATAAATCTGCAATTTACATTTCCCACCGCCTTTCCTCAACACGTTTTTGCGATAGTATAGCTATGTTCAAGGCGGGAGAAATGGTGGAATACGGAACCCACGAGGAATTGCTTGCCAAGGGCGGAGCATACTCGGAAATGTTCAATATTCAGGCTCAATATTACAAGGAGGGAGAGAAAGAATATGAAGAAATCGGCTGAAAAGAAAAACACATTTGATACAGCAATAAAAACAATAAAATATTTCTTTCCTATTGCATGTAAGGCACATAAAGGCTTTTTCTTCTGTGGTATTTCAGGTATAATTATAACCGCCCTTACTCCTTTTATCGCTATTATGATTTCACCGATGATTATCGACGAGCTTATGGGCGAACGTGATATTCAGAAGCTCGTTTTATATGCGGCGGCAATTGTTTTAGCCGAAGCGTTGGGTATGCTTGCCTCGTCTATTATCAGTATCGTAATTGAAAAATATGACGAGAAATATCAGAACCTTTTTAGCGAGCGTATGAGCAAGCGTGTTATGGAGCTGGATTTTCAGCATACGGAGGACAAAAAGGCTCTTGACCAGATAAATCTTGCCCGTGAGGGAATGAGCTGGTATTCGGGCGGTGTAGTAGGGATTTTTCAGCAGGTTTTCACTGCCGTAACCCAAGCTGTAATAATTATAGGCGTTATGGCGATTATACTGACAAAAGCGCCCTTGCTGTTTTTGATTACAGCAGTACTTCTTGCAATAAACGCTTTCATACGAAGCAAGCAAAACAAGATAGATATTGAATTTTACAGCAGACTTGCCAAATCAAACCGCATTTTCGGATATCTCGGCTGGTCGCTGACAGATTTCAGATACGGTAAGGATATTCGCATATACGGTGCGGCAGATATGATGGCAAATAAGTGGGACGATTATAACGATAAGCAGATAAAGGAATGGAAATGGAATGCCGACAAGCATATGCCGCTTAATCTGCTGTCGGATATTTCAGGTGCGGCACGGGATTTCGGTTCTTACTTTTATCTTGGTATTTTAGCTATCCTCGGCAAAATCACAATAGGCGCTTTCACACAGCTCCTGTCAGCAAGTGCAACCTTTAACAGCAGTATGAATAACTTGATTAATTGTGTTCAGGAAATAATCAAGCGTACAAATTACGCTTACGAATACGTCAAGTTTATGGATTATCCGTCCGCTATTGAAAAAGGTGAGCGACACGCTGAAAACAAGCCTCATACCATTGAATTCAGAAATGTAGGCTTTACTTATCCAAATACTGATGTTAAGGTGCTTGAAAATGTAAATATCACTATAAAACAGGGCGAGCATTTGTCCGTAGTAGGTCTTAACGGTGCAGGAAAAACCACATTTATAAAGCTTTTGTGCAGACTTTATGACCCTACGGAGGGGGAAATACTGCTTGACGGAATAAACATAAAGGAATATGATTACGCAGAATATATGTCGTTGTTTTCTCCCGTTTTTCAGGACTTCAAGCTGTTCAGTTTTTCCGTAAAGGAAAACATTGTACTGAATGAAAGCTGCTCCGATGATGAGCTTAATAAGCTTATAGTGCAGGTGGGTTTATCAGAAAAAATTGCCTCCATGGAGAACGGCACTGCCACAAATCTATTCAAGGCTTTTGATGAAAACGGAATAGAGCCTTCGGGCGGTGAACAGCAGAAAATCGCTATTGCACGAGCGCTTTACAAGAAAGCTCCCGTAGTAATTTTAGACGAGCCTACGGCAGCGCTTGACCCTGTGGCTGAGTATGATATTTACCGTCAGTTTGACACGCTTGTTGGCGAAAAAACCGCAATTTACATTTCTCACAGACTTTTAAGCTGTAAATTCTGCGACAGGATAGCTGTTTTTTCAGAAGGCAGAATAAAAGAGTACGGTACGCACGATGAACTGTCGGTGCAAAGCGGCGGTATTTACGCAGAAATGTTTGCAGCACAGGCGCAGTATTATAGAGATTAATAATGAAAGAATCAGCCGCAATCGGGAAATCCGTTTGCAGCTGATATATTGTTATATTCAATAAATTACAAGGCATAAACCTTACTTGTTTATATAATTCTTGTAATCATCGTATTAATATTATATTTAAGTTGCCCATTCATTGAGAAGGCATTTCGATTTGTCCATATCATCCCTAACAATTCAGCCTTTGTAACTTCAGTAGAAACGTTTTCATCGATAAATCTTACGCAACTACATTGAGCATAGCCTAATCCACATTTTTTGCACCGTTCTTTATGAATTATATAAAATGGTGAAGATATTATTTTGTGTTGTATTAATTCATCTCCTTCTTCTTTGGTTATATTAAACTGTGTATATAAGCATCCGTCATCTCCTACTGAAATTCAAAGCCACCGCCGAGGCCCATGGGCTGCACATTGAGAAGCACGACAAATACGGATGGACGGTAACGACGTTGGCACCGGAGGCAGAGGCATGGATCAGAGAAACCTTGGGCGAGGATAAAATCAACGCCAGCCGCTTACCGGTGGAAGGCACCACCAAAGGCGGGAGTAAAAAATCCAAAAATCGCAGTATCAAATATGTCTGCCCCTGCTGCGGCACTATCATCCGGGCAACACGGGAGGTCAATGTAATCTGCGGGGAGTCTTTCGAGCGGGCATAAAATAAAAAAAGCGGGAGCCGCAAAGGTTCCCGCTAAATTGTTTTATATGGGATATGAGGCCAATAGCTGGCGGCAGACACTTTTTAGCGTTTCCTCATTTTCTTTATTCATAAATGCCGGAGGGGGTGCAAAAGTGAGCTTCCAAGCGCTTACCATGCCGCCATACCAAAGACAGGCCCGCTGGCGAGCTGTATTGCCAAACTCATGGAAAACAGAAAAAGCCCGGAAATGCCCATAATATCGGACTTTCCGGGCATAGATACAAAAACAGCCCTCCAAATCGGAAGGCTGTTTTTGTATTAAAGTTTGTCCCTTAATATGGTCTGAGTGACGGGACTTGAACCCACGGCCTCTACCACCCCAAGGTAGCGCGCTACCATCTGCGCCACACCCAGACGTAAAATTTACTATGTAATAATATCATAATAAAACGGATTTGTCAAGACCTTTTATTTCTATTTTTTTAATTATTATTGATAGTCAGTTTTATACTGCTCAATCTTTATTCACAAATCAATAGCTAAATATTTGATATTTATGAAAACTAAATTTGTATAGTCAAAAAATGATTTGAGTGTAAAACAATTTTATAAGGAAATGTTTTAATTTTTTTGTCGTATTCAGTCGAAAGATTTATCTTTACAGATACATTTTATTATGATATAATATATTCATTGGGGTAATCCCAAAATCTAACTTATATTATAAAAGAAGATTTTTTCTACATAGTTATAAGCTCCGTAAAACTACGGAGCTTATACTATTTTATGATCAATATAATCAACACGTAAAAAAACAATCCCGACGATTAAATATAATCGTCGGGATTGTTAATTAACAAAAAAAATAACCGTAAACAAGATTCTTTTTCATTACCAAAGAAACTAAAATTAAACTCTTTCAACCTTACCTGAACGCAGGCATCTTGAACAAGCGTAGATATGACAAGGGGTACCCTTAACAATAGCTTTAACACGCTTTACATTTGGCTTCCAAGTTCTGTTTGATCTTTTGTGTGAGTGTGAAACTTTGATTCCGAAAGTAACGCCCTTTCCACAGATTTCACATTTTGCCATTGACTGCACCTCCCTTAAATGTACTTGCAAAAAGTCAACAGACATATTTTATCATAAAATAAAAGAAAAATCAAGTCTTTTTTTAAAAAAGAAGATTATTTTTTTCAAACGCCTAAGTCCTCTTGAAAAAAAAGTACAAATATTGTATAATATAATTTAATTATAATTAATGAAAAGAAAGGCGATAAAATATGAATTTAGATTCTATTGATGTGCTTCAAATCATAACCAAGATTCTGATAATTTTTCTTGTTCTGCCGATTCATGAATGCGCTCACGCATGGGCGGCTCATAAAATGGGCGACGAAACTGCGGCATATTCCGGAAGACTTACTCTAAATCCTCTTGCTCATATAGATATACTTGGAGCTTTATGTCTTCTTATAACAGGATTCGGCTGGGCAAAGCCTGTCCCGATAAATCCTCTAAAGTTTAAAAAGCAGCGTTTCGGCATTGCGATAACCGCCGCGGCAGGTCCTCTATCCAACCTTGCGGTTTCGTTTATAGCAATGATAATCTACAGAATTGTCCTTTCGCTTCCCGGAGGCTCGGGTTATTTTTTATCAAGCGCCGGCGATATAACGGGCGGCTTTGTTATACTTTATATACTTCAGTTTTTTATCCTGGTAAATATAGGTCTTGCCATCTTTAATCTGATACCTATTCCGCCTCTGGACGGTTCTAAGATAATAAGCTATTTTACCAGCGCAAAGCTTGACAGATGGATATATGAGCACCAGTTGATAGTAAACGCAGTGTTTTTCGCGGTCATTATAACAGGAATTCTAAGTAAACCGCTTAATATAATAGGCGGTTATGTCTATGATCTTTTCTGGTTTATAACTAATTTCATCCCTAAGCTGATGGGAGCGTAAGAATTTGGAAGCAATATCATTTAAGCTCGATGTATTTGAAGGTCCGCTTGATCTTATGCTCCATCTTATTTCAAAGCATAAGCTAAATATAAACGACATTGAAATTTCAAAGCTTCTTGAACAATACATGATTTATATTGAACAGGCAAAAGAACAGGATCTTGAGCTTGCCGGCGAATTTCTTGAAATGGCGGCAAGGCTGGTTTATATCAAGACAGTTTCGCTGCTGCCAAAGCCGGAAGAAGCTGACGAAATAAAAAAAGAGCTTCAGGGCGCTCTTATAGAATACTCACTTTGTAAAAAAGCCGCCGGAGAGCTTAAAAATATGTTCTGCGGTCATGATATTTTTGTCAGGAGTCCAGCAAAAATAAAGCTTGATAGCGAATATAAGCTATGTCATCCGCCAAGCAGACTGGCCGACGCTTTCCTTAATATGAATATAAAAAATTCGCTTATGAAAAATCGGGCAGACGAACGGAAAATAAACGCCGTGGTACAGCAAAAAGTCGTATCGGTTATTTCTAAGGTCGTTTATGTTCTTAAAAATCTATATAAGCATGGAACAGCCCGCATAGATAGTCTATTCGACGGAATAACCGGGCGTTCTGAAAGAGTCGCCACCTTTCTTGCTATTCTGGAGCTTACAAAAACCGGAAGGATTATAATAAGCGACGATAATACAGAAATTTTTTTTAAAAAGGTGAAATAAATATGCAGCTAAATGAAAAACTTGGCGCAATTGAGGCAATACTCTTTTCATGTGGAGAACCCGTCGATGAATTCAGATTGGCAGAATCTGCCGGTATTGGAAGGTCGGAACTGTCTACGCTTATAAAATCCTTAAATCAAAGGTACGGTGATTTAGACAGCGCGCTGCATATAGTCAGACTTTCAGGAAAATATCAAATGTGCACACAAAAGAAATACTCCGATTATATAAAATCCGCAATGGAAATAAAAAAGCAGACTCCCCTTTCTCAGGCTGCTATGGAGGCTCTTACCGTCGTAGCATATAATCAGCCGGTTACCAAAAGCTTTGTTGAAAGCGTCAGAGGCATAGACAGCTCTTCTGTCATAAACACATTAGTCGAAAAGGGACTTCTCGAAGAGGACGGCAGACTTGATGTCCCCGGTAAACCGGTGGCTTACCGTACAACGGATACATTCCTAAGAAGCTTCGGTCTTTCATCACTGTCAGAGCTGCCTCCGCTTGAACGTGAGGAAGAAAACAAACAGCAGTCGCTTATAGATAATCAAAGCTAAAATTATTGAAAGGAGATAAAATGACGGCAATTTATATAATTATTGCAATTCTAATACCTCTTGCCATTTTACTATGTTCTCCTTTTAAAATTTACGTTTCTTGCATAAATAACAAATTCAGCATAAAAATACGGTACCTTTTTCTTAAAAAGCTCCTCCTTCCCAATAAAAAAAACAATCTTTCTGAAAACAAAAACGTCAAAGAAAAAAACAAAAGAAAAAGGAACGATAAGAAAAAATTGCGGAAAAGCAATAAAAGCGACAAGCATTCATCACAAACGAAAAATCACGGAAAATTTATGCCTAAAAGCAAGGAAGAACGTCTGGAATTTATAATAAACGTTTTTAAATCCTCAAAAAAAGCTTTGAAGCATTTTACAAAACGCATAACAATATACGACATCTGCGCCGACATTGATATTTCTGATTCAGACGCGTGTAATTGCGCTATAAAATACGGGAAAATCAATATAATAGCTTATAATATCTTAAGCTTTATGTCATGCTTTTTCCGACTTAAAAAGAAACATATCAATATAAACTGCGTTTATAATCAGCCGGAAAGCGTATATAATTTCAGCTTTATTGTTAAATTTACCCCGTCTTCGGGTATTTTATCTGTAATCGCTTTTATTTTCACATTTCTGGCAAATAATAAAAAAGTAAGAAATCAGTCGGAAGAGACTGAAACAGTATCGGCATAAAGCCGGACATAAATTCGGCTGCCGTCGCCGGAAGAACGGTGCGTTTTATAACGCTGATTGGAGTAAATTATGAACGAACAGCACCCTATAAGCGGAATTATGGGAATTACAATGGACAAGCTTAAGGAAATGGTCGACGTAAACACCATTATCGGAGATCCGATAAAAATTGATGAGAAAACTACCGTTATACCAATTTCTAAAGTATCCTTCGGTTTTGCGTCAGGCGGATCAGATCTTCCCGCCAAGCAGCCGAAAGACCTATTCGGAGGCGGCTCCGGCGCAGGCGTTTCAATACAGCCTCTCGCATTTCTGATAATTTCCGACGGAAACGCCAAGCTGCTTCAGATGTCTGTAAACGCTTCTACTCCTAACGCTCTTGTAAACCTGATACCCGACGTTGTAGAAAAAATATCGGGAATGGTAAATAAGGATAAAAAAGACAGCGCTAAAGAATAAAAGCTGTCCTATAAAATAAAACCGCTTCATATAATTAAAACATGCAATAACTTATATGGAGTGATTATATGAAAAAATTTATCCGTCTTATTTTATCAGCCGTCGTCATATTCAGCAATTTTTCTATGCATGTAAAAGCCGAAGCAAAAAAACCCGAGGTTTCGGCAAAGGCATGCGTTCTTATTGAAGAAAAAACCGGAAGAATCGTTTATGAAAAAAATTCGTCTCAAAAGCTTCCGATGGCAAGCACAACCAAGATCATGACTACGCTTCTCTGCCTTGAAAGCGGAAATCTTGACGACGAATTTATTGTGGATTCCGATGCAATCAAGGTTGAAGGCTCCTCAATGGGGCTAACAGAAGGAGATATTGTAACAAAACGGGCTCTCTGCTATGGAATGATGCTGCCGTCCGGCAATGACGCAGCCAATGCAACCGCCGTCAAGCTTGGAGGCACAATTGAAAAATTTGCCGATATGATGAATGAACGAGCCGCCGAAATCGGAATGACGCGAACCTGTTTTGTCACTCCGTCCGGACTTGAAGGCGAAGGGCACGGTTCCTCCGCCTTTGATATGGCTCTTCTGGCAAGAGAAGCCTTAAGAAATAAGGACTTTGCAGAAATCTGCTCCCAGTCCAAGGCAAAGGTTGTTTTCGGAAATCCCCCGTATGAACGATGGCTTGCAAATTCCAATAAGCTGCTCGCCATGTACGACGGAGTAAAGGGTGTCAAAACCGGATTTACAGATGAAGCCGGTAGATGCCTTGTCTCCGCATGCGAGCGAGACGGCGTCTCCTTGATTTGCGTAACGCTCAACGACAAGGACGACTGGAACGATCATATGAAGACTTACGACTACGGTTTCAGCGTTCTGAAAGCCTCTGAACTTTCATCAGACGAAATAATTCATATGTCCGTCGCTGGCGGAACAGAGGAAAGCGTACCTGTAAAGGCAGACGGAGCTATAACAATCGGAACAGACGGAATGACGGAAAACCGTATAACAACGGAAGTTTTCCTTCCTCCATTTACATATGCTCCTGTTAATATAGGAGATACGCTTGGAGAGCTTAAATATTATTACGACGGAAGATACGTTGACAGCATTCCGGTTAAAGCAATGAAAACTATAGAAATAGAAAAGGTAAAAAACAAAAAGGAAAATAAATCTATAATAGATAAAATAAAAGGATTTATATTTAATAATCAGGAGTGATAAAGTGGAAAAAATCAGAATACAAAAGCTTATTGCCGACAGCGGCTACTGTTCGCGGAGAAAAGCGGAAGAATTGATTTCAAAGGGCAGAGTCAAGCTAAACGGCAGGCCCGTAAAGCTGGGAGACAAGGCTTCCGCACGAGATATAATTACAATAGACGGCGAACGGATTTATGTGCCTAAGACAAAAAAATTCGTTTACATAATGATGAATAAACCAAGAGGTTACGTAACCACTATGAGCGATGAACTGGGAAGAAAATGCGTAAACGAGCTGTTAGAGGGTGTGAATGAAAGAGTTTACCCCGTGGGAAGACTTGATCGTAATTCCGAAGGTCTCCTTCTTTTTACAAACGACGGAAATTTTGCGAACGGCATAATGCATCCTGCTAAGCAGATATCCAAGACCTACCGTGTTACGGTAAGACCTGATATAAACGACGAGCAGCTTGTAGCCTTAGCGGACGGAATTGATTTGGACGGTAAAAAAACTCTCCCCGCAACCGTTATAGTCAAGGATAAAGAGCCGGGAAGAGTTGTGCTTCTTATGACAATTAAAGAAGGCAGAAACCGACAAATAAGACGAATGTGCGAGGCAGTCGGATTAGAGGTCGCCAGACTGAGAAGAATAAGCGTAGGTCCGCTCAAGCTTGGTATGCTTAAGCCCGGTTCATATAGGGAACTGACGTCGGAAGAATTAAGAGCAATAAGAAACGCCATAGGCAAGGAAGGCTGATATGCTGGAAATACATGAAAAGAAAAACTTTGAAGGATACGAGGATATAATAAACAAAATCGGACGCGAAGAGCTTCGTATCATAGAATCATTTAGCAATGGAATGGTCGACGGCTATGGAATATACGCCGTTTATCCGGAACAAATTACAATTTACGATTTTGACGGAAACGATTTTGATATAATTGACGGTATAATCCGAACTATATTATTCAAAGGGCAGTTTAAGGGCATTAATTCCTGCGAATTCAAGCTCGTTGATAATGATAAAAATAAAATTGCCGCTGATTTGAATTTTATTGAAAACCGGGGCGGCTATATACGGAATATAGATGAATTCATGAATAATTGTAAAAAATGTAAAGAATTGCGATAAACACTTGCGCTAATTAAGAAAATATTGTATAATAATAGGGTATATTGATTAGGCGTATTGACATTGCGGCTGTAAATTGTAGCATTAAACAAAATACTGAGCCAAAATGTTGATTTTGCTTGTCTAAATGACAAATGGGCTCAATCCCATGAGGAAGGAACGATAATATGCAGATTGAGAATGATACAAATATTCAGGCAAAGGAAAGATTATCCCTCCTGTTCGACGACGGTATTTACAGTGAAATCAATTCATTGACAAAGGAAAAGAACGCTGCTGCCGGAGTCGTTACTGCCTACGGCTATGTAAACGGAAACGCTGTTTACGCATTTTCACAGGATAAATCGGTAAACAACGGTGCAGTCGGACTTGCTCAGGCTGAAAAAATCACCAAGTTATACGAGCTTGCCGCTAAAACCGGTACGCCGATAATAGGAATACACGATTCAAACGGCGCCTATGTAGACGGATCTGCCGAATCATTGGCGGCATACGGTAAAATGCTTAACGCCGCTTCTGTAATATCAGGAGTTGTTCCGCAAATATCTGTTATCGCTGGAACATGCGCCGGCAGCGCGGCTATGATCGCATGCTCTGCTGATTTCATTATAATAACCAAAGAAAGCGAACTGTTTATGGCGCCTAATTCCGGCGAAGGTTCATCTGAAGCGGCGGCAAAATCAGGTATCGCTTCCGCAGTATGCGAGGACGACAGCGCTGCCATCGACAAGGCGCGCGAATTAATCAATCTTCTTCCGGTTAACAATCTTTCACCGGTTCCTGTTTTTGAATTTTCAGAAAGCGGTCTTATAGCCGGAAACACACTTGAATCCATCATTTCCGCAATATCTGACGCCGACAGCGTAATCGAGCTTGGCGCCGATTACGGTACCGCGGCATACACTGCGCTTTCAACAATCGGCGGCGCGACTGCCGGTATTGCAGCTACAAATAAAACGTCTGATAAATTGACTTCCGACGACTGTATGAAGCTTTCGCGTTTTATCCGCACATGCGACGCTTTCTCAATACCGGTTGTGACAATAGTAGATACGGAAGGCCTTGCAGACAGCGCGGCTGCCGACGGTATCAAAGCCGTTACAACTCTGTCAAACAGCTATGCTGAAGCTACAACGGCAAAAATTGCAATTATAACAGGTAAAGCGATCGGTCCGGTATTTATAGCTCTTGCCGGAAACAGCTCAAATTCAGATTTTACTTATGCATGGGACAATGCTGTAATCGCTCCTTTCTCCCCTCTGACAGCCGTTGAATTTATCTGGCATGATAAGCTTTCAGACGCTGACGACCTGACAACAAGGCGCAACGAGCTTGCTTCAGAATATGAAAAAACTATTGCTTCAGCCGTATCGGCTGCTGAAAACGGTTATATAGATGAAATTATAGATCCTGTTCAGACAAGAACCGTTTTAACCTCCGCGCTTGATATACTTTCCGGCAAACGAAGCCAGAAGCTTCCTAAGAAGCATAACAATATTCTTTTTTAATTAAATAAAGGTGGTAATAATTATGAAGAGATTTAATATTACAGTTAACGGCAAAGCTTATGATGTAGCTGTTGAAGAGGTTGACGCAACATCCCAGGCAGCAGTTTCCGCGCCGGCAGCGCCGGCTCCTACGCCTGCACCAGCCCCAGCTCCTTCTGCCGGCGAGGGTGAAAAGGTTACGGCTCCGATGCCGGGTACAATACTCGACGTTAAGGTAGCTGTGGGAGATTCCGTTTCCAAGGGACAGGTTATCATGATCCTTGAAGCTATGAAAATGGAAAATGATATTGTTGCTTCATGCGACGGCAAGATTACGAGCGTATTGGCCAACAAGGGCGATAATGTAAACTCCGGCGACGCTCTCGCAACAATCGGCTGAAACCTAATTTTACAGAAAGGAAATTCCGTATTGTAAATACGGAATCAGGGATAGAGAAATGGCAAAAGTAAAAATCACTGAAACCGTACTGCGCGACGCTCATCAATCGCTTATAGCAACCCGTATGACTATGGACGAAATGCTGCCCGTACTTCCGCTTATGGATAAGGTTGGATATCACTCAGTTGAATGCTGGGGCGGCGCTACATTTGATTCATGTCTCAGATTTTTAAACGAAGATCCTTGGGAACGTCTTAGAACTCTCAGAAAAGAGCTTCCTAATACAAAGCTTCAGATGCTTTTCCGCGGACAGAATATGCTCGGCTATCGTCATTATGCCGACGATGTGGTTGAGTATTTTGTTCAGAAATCAGTTTCTAACGGAATAGATATTATAAGAATATTTGACGCTCTCAATGATATAAGAAATCTTGAAACAGCAATAAAGGCCGCTAAAAAGGAAGGCGCTCATACACAGGTCGCTATATCTTATACGTTGGGCGACGTTTTCACAACAGATTATTATGTTAACTACGCTAAACAAATTGAAAATGCAGGAGCTGATTCAATTTGTATAAAGGATATGGCTGCCCTGCTTACTCCATATGAAACGGAAAAGCTTGTTAAAGCGCTTAAAGCAGCGGTTAAAATCCCGATTCAGCTTCACACACACTATACGTCCGGTCTTGCTTCAATGTGTCTGTTAAAGGGAATTGAGGCCGGAGTAGACGTAATTGATACCGCTATGTCTCCTCTTGCCCTTGGAACGTCTCATGCCCCTACGGAATCTATGGTTGCCGCATTGCAGGGAACAGAATATGATACGGGGCTTGATTTAGTTCTGCTGACGGAAATTAGAGAGCATTTTATGAAGCTCAGAAAAAAATATATCGACAGCGGTCTGCTTGATCCCAAGATGCTTGCAGTTGACGCAAACGCTCTTATATATCAGGTTCCCGGCGGTATGCTTTCAAACCTTCTTTCACAGCTTAAACAGGCGGGTAAAGAGGATCAGCTTGAAGAGGTTCTTAAAGAAGTTCCCAGAGTTAGAAAGGACGCGGGATATCCGCCTTTGGTTACTCCTTCATCACAGATTGTCGGTACGCAGGCTGTATTTAACGTAATAATGGGCGAACGCTATAAAATGGTAACAAAAGAATTCAAGGGTATTGTCAGAGGCGAATACGGCAGAACGCCGGTGCCGATTGATCCGGAATTCAGAAAAAGGATTATAGGCGATGAATCTCCTATCGACTGCCGTCCGGCAGATCTTCTTGAACCGGAGCTTGAAAAGCTAAAAAAAGAATGTGCTGAATGGACTGAACAGGAAGAAGATGTTCTCAGCTACGCACAATTCGGTCAGGTTGCAGTAAAATTCTTTGAAGACAGAAGAAATAAAAAATACGGTATTGACGGAAAACATTCAGACAAAGAAAAAATGATTCATCCGGTATGATTTAAGGTAAACTAAACAATAAAAAAGGCGGACAGGCGTTCGCCTTTTTTATACCATTAAGGGAAGTGATATAATGCCGATAAAAATACCTTATGAGCTTCCAGCATATAATAAGCTTTATAATGAAAATATATTTGTAATGTCCAAGGACAGAGCTGAACACCAGGATATTCGTCCGCTTAAAATAATTATTCTTAATATTATGCCTAAGAAGATTGAAACTGAAACACAAATTTTAAGACTTCTTAGCAATACTCCGCTTCAGGTTGATATCGAATTGCTTCATATGATTTCTCACAGGTCAAAAAATACGCCTCAGAATCATCTCAGCAATTTTTATAAAACGTTTGATGAAGTAAAAATCAATAAATATGACGGAATGATTATAACCGGAGCTCCCGTTGAACAGCTTGAATATGAAGAAGTTGATTACTGGGACGAAATATGTAAAATTATGGAATGGAGCAAACGGAACGTCTTTTCTACTCTTCATATTTGCTGGGGGGCACAGGCTGGTCTGTATTATCATTTCGGCATACAAAAGCAGTCCTTGCCTGAAAAGTTATTCGGAGTTTTTCCACACAAAAGAGATTACCCTCACGCTCAGATAATTAAAGGTTTTGACGATGTTTTCATGGTACCGCATTCCAGGCATACTACCTTTAACCGATCAGATATAGAAAAAATTAAATGCCTTCAGATTATTACATCGTCTGAACAAGCCGGAGTACATATTGTAGCAAACAAAAATGGTCGTCAGTTTTTTATTACGGGACATTCAGAATATGACAGAAACACCCTGGCGGAAGAATACTTCCGCGATAAAGAAAAGGGGCTTAATATCCATATTCCGTATAATTACTTTCCTGACGACGATCCTAAAAAAAGACCGATATTCAGTTGGAAAAGCCATGCGAACTTATTATTTTCAAATTGGGTAAACTATTGCATTTATCAATGCACTCCCTACGACCTAACTGAGCTTGAAGTTCGTAACTGGGAATGGGAGGCCGGAATATAATAAATAAAGCTATATTTACTGCATTTAAGAATAACTGATAACAAAACGGTTAACTTAGTTTTTAAAAATTAACATATTGTTCACAATATTCACTTGAATTATTCTATTTATTATGATATAATAAATGTATAAGGTATTTTATACAAAAGCAATCAACAAATATGTTGAAAATTCATTAAAATTAATTATAGGAGCTGATGTAGATGTCTGATAATATGGTCATAACAATAGAACGCCAATATGCAAGCGGCGGTCTTGAAATTGGTAAAAATCTTTCACAAAAATTGAATATCCCTTTTTATAGCCGCGAAATCGTTGAAATGGCGGCTGAAAGATGCGATATACCAAAGGAATATCTGGAAAGCACTCAGGAAAACGTTTCACAAAGCTTTTTATACAGACTTTCTCTTGCCGCAAAAGCAGGTTCAATTGACGTGGATAAAACCGCTTCTAAAGCTGATATTCTTTATAACGAAGTGCATAAGGTAGTTACTGAGCTTGCACAAAGAGAAAGCTGCATAATTATCGGTCAGTGTGCCGATTATATACTAAGAAAACATCAGCCATGCTTCAGAGTATTCGTACATGCATTAATGGAGGACAGAGTTAAACGCGCTATTGGAAATTACGGTATAAGCGAGCAATACGCCGATTATATTATCAGAAAAAACGATAAAAGACGCGAAGCTTTTTATAACGCTAACACCACTCGTACATGGGGAGTCAAGGAAAATTATCACATATGTCTTAACAGCTCGTTATTTACTGTTGATAACTGCGCCGATATTATTATAGACTCAATGAAATATCTTAAATAAGAAAATCTCCTTTGCTTTATGGCAAGGGAGATTTTTCAGTAATTATTATTTTTTTATATTTCCTGTTGCGGGATTATCAATAAGCTTTCCATTTTCAGTAAATCTTGAGCCGTGGCAGGGGCAATCCCATGAATGCTCCGCTTTATTCCATTTCAACGCACACCCAAGATGCGGACATCTTTTTAAAGTCGGTTTGAAAAAATTAACGGTCGTCTCAGCCAGATTAATAAAAAGCTGAGGTTTCATAACGCTTCTCGACGGATCAAATATTCCTGCGTAAGCATTTTCTTTGCCGGTTATCATATCGCTGATGATCATTGCGCCCGACATAGCTCCGGTCATTCCCCACTTATTAAAACCAGTGATTGTATATAATTCATGAGTACGTTTTGAATATCTGCCGATATATGGAATACTGTCAAGGCTCATACAGTCCTGAGCAGACCAACTGTACTTTTCAACTGATTTCGGATAATATTTCTGAGCAAATTTGCGTAGCTCATTCCAGTTTCCTCCGTCCTTGCCGGTTCTGTGAGAGCCTCCGCCTAAAATCAGATAATCTCCGTAATTTCTGAAGGATAACCCCTTTTTATCTTCATCAACATACATGCCGTTTAATTCAGCGGCATTTTTTAATGCAATAACATACGACCTATGCTGGTATAATTTCAGAAAATAGCTTCCATGTTTATTGATAAACGGAAAATGCGAGGCAACTACAATTTTATCAGCAGTTATGTTTCCATAATCATATATTGCCGTACCATTTTGTATTTCCCTAATAAAAGTATTTTCATAAATCTTGAGCTTTTCGGTTATCGACGCAATAAACTTAAGAGGATTAAACTGCGCCTGATTTTTAAATCTTACGGCTCCGGCCGTAGAAAAAGGCAGAGCTAATCTATCCGAATAATCCGCATTTATACCTGATCTATGCAGCGCGTCCAATTCCCTTTCAAGCTTCTCTTTGTCGCCGACCGAATACACATAATTGTCGGCCGTCTTAAAATCGCAGTCTATACCCTGACACAGCTCACGATACTTATCAATTGCCGTCTGATTTATTTCATAATACATTTTAGTCTTTTCTTTACCGATATTTTTTATTATATCCTGGTAAATTAAACCATGCTGCGATGTTATTTTAGCCGTTGTATTTTTTGTTGTGCCTGAACAGATTTTGTCTCCCTCTGCAACAATACAGTCTATTCCCTGCTGTTTAAGCATGTATGCAGTCAATATTCCTGAAATACCGCCTCCGATAATCAATACATCCGTTTTTATATCTCCGTTTAGCTTTTGAAATTCCGGTAATTTTGTTTCTGCGCTCCATATAGATTCCATTAAGCATGCTCCTTTTTATTTTATTATTAACGAAACTTTATAAAATATTTCATACATTGACAATAAAAACACCGCTTGATATAATATCAATATAATATTTGTTCCAAACAGCGGCTTTTAATAAAACGGGAGGTATTATGTATCGGATATATATAGTAGAGGATGACGAATCAATCTCGGCTTCGATAAAAAATCATATAGAAAAATGGGGAATAACGGCTAAATGTACAGAAAATTTCAGGCTTATAATTCAGGAGTTTCTGAAATTTGAACCGCACCTTGTGCTTCTCGACATTTCTCTTCCCTTTTACAATGGATTTTATTGGTGCGAGGAAATAAGAAAATTATCCACGGTACCTGTAGTCTTTATCTCATCGGCATCAGATAATATGAATATAATAATGGCAATGAATATGGGCGGCGACGATTTTATTTCAAAGCCCTTTGATTTCAGTGTTTTAACCGCAAAGCTTCAGGCAATTCTACGGCGTACCTATGATTTCACAATACAGCTTCCCGAGCTTTCACACAGAAACGCCGTTTTAAATGTATCCGACGCTTCGCTGACATTTAACGGACAAAAAATAGATCTGACTAAAAACGATTATCGCATACTACAAACTCTAATGGAAAAGAAAGGCAGTCTGGTCAGTCGTGAAACCCTTATGCAAAAGCTATGGGAAACCGACTGCTTTATAGACGACAATACTTTAACTGTCAATATAGCAAGATTAAGAAAAAAGCTTGATTCAGCAGGTCTCAGCAATTTTATTACCACAAAAAAAGGTCTTGGCTATATCATAGAATAGAAGGGAAATTTCCGATGTTTTTTAAATACATTATTTCTCATGTCAAATTGATTATATTTAACATATGTTTTATCGGTACTTTATTAACAGTATTTATTCTTTACAGACTCCCCGTTACGTCAATCGGATATTCCGCATTATTATGCTCATTCATAGCGATAATATTTATTACGGCAGATTTTATTTCGTTTATGAAAAAGCATCGTCAGCTTGAAATATTAAAGGATAATATTTCTGTTTCAAACGAACATATGCCTCAGCCCTCCAATGTAATCGAAAAAGATTATCAGGAGCTGATAATAGCTCTTACAGAGGATAATAAGAAAATAATTAATGAAGTAAACTCTAAATATGCTGACATGACTGATTATTATACTTTATGGGTACATCAGATAAAAACTCCTATTTCAGCAATGAGACTGATACTACAAAGCAGCAATATAACTGATGGCTGCGAGCTTACCGCAGAGCTTCAAAAAATAGAAGGATATGCTCAGATGGTGCTTTCATATCTGAGACTCGAGTCCGATTCCACCGACTATATAATCAGAAAATATAAGCTTGACAGCATTATAAAACAGGCATTAAGAAAATATTCTTCGCAATTTATCAGAAAAAAGATCAGGCTGAATTATGAATCAATTAACGTTAAAATACTTACAGATGAAAAATGGCTTCTTTTTGTTATAGAACAAATACTTTCAAATGCTTTAAAATATACAAATACCGGAGGTGAAATATCTATTTTTCTAAAACCTGGTCAGATTCTGTGTATAAAAGACAATGGTATCGGCATTTCACCTGAAGATCTTCCGAGAATATTTGAAAAGGGATTTACAGGTTATAACGGGCGCACCGATAAAAAAGCAAGCGGAATAGGATTATATCTATGCCGCAGAATATGTACGAAGCTCGGTCATCAAATAACCGCCTCCTCCGAATCAGGTATAGGAACAGAAATAACGCTGGATCTTTCCAGCAACGATATGCTGACAGAATAAACATTGCTTATCTTGCAAAACTGTAAGCTTACGGCGATAAAATGTAAGCTAAAGTTAAGGCATGCTGTTTATCGTTATGATATAATAAGCTTGTAAAATAAAAGCAAGGAGGCATTTAAAATGTCAGTTCTGGAAGTTAACCATGTAAAAAAGATATATACTACCCGATTAGGCGGAAATAAAGTAGAGGCTCTTCATGATATTAGCTTTTCCGTTGAAAACGGAGAATATATCGCAATTATGGGAGAGTCGGGATCAGGTAAAACTACTCTATTGAATATACTGGCTGCTCTTGACAAACCGACTGCCGGAGAGGTTATATTGAAGGGTATAAAGCTCTCTGAGGTAAAGGAATCTCAAATAGCTCAGTTCCGCAGAGATAATCTGGGATTTGTGTTTCAGGATTTCAACCTTCTCGACACATTTTCATTAAGGGACAACATATACCTGCCGCTCGTACTGGCCGGTAAAACCTATGGCGAAATGTACCGCAGGCTTGAGCCTATTGCCGATAAGCTGGGGATTTCACATCTTTTGTCCAAATATCCATACGAGGTTTCAGGAGGTCAAAAGCAAAGATGCGCGGCTGCAAGGGCGCTTATAACAAATCCTCAGATTATTTTAGCAGACGAGCCTACGGGAGCGCTCGACAGCAAATCCACAGACGAGCTTTTAAACATCTTCTCTCAAATAAACAAAGACGGTCAGACCATTCTGATGGTAACGCATTCTGTCAAGGCGGCAAGTCATGCCGGACGCGTGATGTTTATCAAGGACGGCGAGATTTTTCATCAGATATACAGAGGAAACGCGTCTGATGAAGAGCTTTATCAGAAAGTTTCCGACACCCTTGCTTTACTTGCGACAGGCGGTGATTCAAAGTGAAAGGAATGTTCTATCCCAGGCTCGCTGTTACGGGTATATTAAAAAATAAAAAAACATATTTTCCATATATTTTAACCTGCGTCGGAATGATTATGATGTATTACATCATTACCTTTTTGTCCGCTGAAGAATCCATCTCCTTGTTAAGAGGAGGACCTCAGATACAAACTCTTTTAAATATAGGAAGAGGCGTCCTGGCTCTATTTTCTGTAATATTTTTATTTTATACCAACAGCTTTCTGATAAAAAACAGAAAAAGAGAATTTGGACTTTACAATATTCTTGGAATGGATAAAAAAAATATAGGAAGTATTATGGTATGGGAAACTGTTATAATATTTCTTATTTCTCTGATTGCAGGTATTCTTTGCGGAATGCTCTTTTCAAAATTTGCCCAATTGGCAATTATTAATTTTATGAAGGAAGAGCCGACAGGTAAATTTTCAGTATCACCCTCAATGATAACATCAACGTTTCTGATATATGCGGCGGCATTTGCCCTTATTCTACTAAACGGTCTGAGGCAGATACATTTATCAAATCCGATAGACCTGCTTCACAGCACAAATCAGGGAGAAAAACAGCCGCGGGCTAATTATATAACTGCGATTTTGGGTATCACCGCTTTAGCCGGCGGCTATTATATGGCAAATACAATCGAAAACCTTATGATGGCATTAAACTATTTCTTTATTGCAGTTATACTGGTAATAATAGGTACTTATCTGCTGTTTATATCGGGCTCAGTAGCTATTTTAAAAATGCTCAGAAGGAAAAAATCCTATTACTATAAAAGCAATCACTTTATTGCAGTTTCATCTATGGTTTTCAGAATGAAAAGAAGCGGAGCGGGTCTTGCCTCAATATGTATCCTCTCAACTGCTGTGCTTGTCATGATATCTTCTACTTCAAGCCTATTTATCGGCTCCGAAGACGCGCTGCAAACTCTTCATCCGAAAGATATAGTAATAGACGCTGATTCTATAGAAAATAAATACATTGATGAAATACAAAAAAATACTAATTCTATTCTCCAGAATTATAATTTAAGCCCGATTAATGAAAACGAATACCGTTCTCTTGATGTAACCGGATATAAAACCGGAAGCAAAGTAAGCTTTGACCAGTCGATAATTGATTCTGACGATTTCAACATGAACAATTTAGCAATGCTTTGTATAATACCACTTGAAGACTACAATAAATACACAAACGAATCAAAAACTCTTGAAAAAAATGAAATAATGATTTACTGTGAAAATTCCAGCTATAAGTATGATACTTTCGAATTGGAAAATATAAATAATTTTGAAGTAAAAGAGAAGTTAAGCAAATTTCCGTTTAAAAATATGAGTGCAATGATAAGCGTAGTATCGCGTATGTGGGTAATTGTTCCCGACATGGACGTTTTAAATAATATATATCAGTTACAGCTTGAGCAATACGGAGATCAGGCTTCAGACCTAACATATTATTACGGCTTTGATATCGACTGCGACGATAATACTCAAATTGCAGTGTATAATGAACTACAGGAAAGAAATTCAGGCTTAGGCATAAAAACTGACTGTATAAGCTTTGTTAATAAACGCGCCGATTATTACGGTATGCATGGCGGATTATTTTTTCTAGGAATCTTCTTAGGAATAATCTGCATCGCGGCAACGGTTCTGATAATGTATTACAAGCAAATAACGGAAGGATATGAAGACAGAAACAGATTTGAAATAATGCAAAAGGTCGGTATGACAAAAGGTGAAATAAAAAAGAGTATTCATTCTCAAATGCTGACGGTATTTTTGCTTCCGCTTATAGGCTCTGCAATAAATATTATCGCCGCATTCAATATAATAAAATATCTGCTTAACATGTTCGGTCTGTTTAACACTCCCCTTTTTATTGCGTCGTCCGCAATAAGCTTTATTGTTTTTGCAGTTTTCTATATCGTTATGTATATTATAACTTCAAGAGCATATTATAAGATCGTATGTGAAAATAATTAAGAATAAATTTTACCTCGGATAATCATGAAAAACGCCATGATTATCCGACGGTATTTATTCAGAATTATATATAGGATTTTTCTTGAAAAAAATTTTAAAAACCTATTGACATAGATATAAATTTGTGATATAATAATTAAGCACTCAGGAGAGTGATTAAAAATATGACGCGGTGTGGAGCAGCTAGGTAGCTCGTCGGGCTCATAACCCGAAGGTCGTTGGTTCAAATCCAGCCGCCGCAACCAAAAAGCCTCGTAAATGTGTTATTTACGAGGCGTATTTTTTTATCACGCAATGAAAATTTGATATACAAGGCGCCTTATAAACTAGGATTTATTCTTCATCTTGTCGTTCCAGAAAATTCTATTCAAAATATTCTTCATATTCTAATTCATCTTGCACTTCCGTTTCACATATAAAACTTATATTCTTACTTCCAAAAATCATTTCCAAATAGTCTTTTTCCTCTTCAAAAATAAATTTATCCTTTGAAATATTCTCATAAATTTTAACCACGCTTCCGTCTGTTTTTCTTGCGTCCATTATCCTTTTTATACCACTTTCCTGCTTTTCATCATATAAAATCACACTGCTGACTGTATCAATATCAATTGCTGTTAAACCACTATATATACTCACCAAAAAACTATCCGTCAGATAAATTTTATATTCTCCCAGCCACTTTGCATCTTTCCGATTGCACTCCTCGTCAACTTTTTTTGCCTGTGAATTTTTATATCCATTAAGCTCTGAATTTGAGTAAAATATGAATCCAAGACTAAGCAAAGCGAATAAACCGCCTAAAATCAAATTAACAATATAGCCCTCCTTTAAAATTCCGATATAATTAAGTTTTGTCACTCGAAGTTGAATATGTTTTTCATTTAAATACTCTGACACATTCTCAATAACCTGTTCATCAATAATTACATTCGTCATTCCCTCCAGTTTAGATTTACCTTTTTCTTCCAATTCCTCCTTTAGAGTTGCATACTGCTCTTCTTGCATACCTGAAATATAAGTTCCCGTTTTTGTTCTCACAAGATAATACCCCTCATATTTGTCCTCTGCTATTTTTTGTAAAACTTCGATAATTTCAAGATACGCCGTTTTATTGGCAGGGTTTGAATATTGATTCAATACATCTTCTAAAGGAGCAACATTATTTTTCTGATTACCAGTTGCAATTAATCCCCAAAGCACAAGCATTATTCCTAATACAAGCACTATAGAAAAAATATATAATAAAACTTTATACGGAAAATATGATTCCTTTATATGTTCGTTTGTGTACTTCATTCTTTCTCATCAACCTTTATGCGAATTCCGATTTGTAGGGTCGTTTCTTTGCTCACTTCTGCAAAAATAATTATACTATAATCGCCTTTAAGAATCAATATCTCACAGCTACAATTTACAAAACTCGTTCCGCAGCTTTCACCGGGAAAAATATATTCTCAATCTTCAATTTATCTATGCCTACAAACTTATAGAAAAATCTTTGCATTTAAAAAACCAAGTGCGCTAAGATAAAAAGAAATAAAAGCAAGAGCAACTGGCTCAGATTTCACTTTTGGGAGTGGACGAGGTTAGATGTTATTTTTTCTCATAATACTGGAAAAGCACCTAATTCAAAAAATCAAGTTGGCAAACCTTATACATATATTACAACATCGAATTTATATTGAAACAGATTTGAACTCACCGACTTAAAACAAATGTTATTTACAGATGCTGAATTAGAAAAATGCACAGTTAAAAAGGGTGATTTTCTTGTTTGTAAGGGTGGTGATATAGGACGCTCAGCCATATGGGAAAATGATGATGAAATTAGAATTCAAAATCATATTCTAAAATGAGACCTTATATAAAGTTGAATGTAAAATTTTACTATTATGTTTTATATTCAAATAAACATACTGAACGTATCAATGGAAAAGGTATAGGCATTCAAGGATTATCTTCAAATCAACTACACTCCTTGTTGTTTCCATTTCCTCCAATTAATGAACAGAATATTGTAACAAACAAAATTAACAGCTATTTTGAGTTTATTGATTACCTTGAAAAAGAAAAATCAAATCTCTAAACCGTAATCCAATCCACCAAATCCAAAATTCTCGACCTTGCAATCAGAGGAAAACTTGTACCGCAGGACCCGAATGATGAGCCTGCGAGCGTACTGCTTGAACGCATAAGAGCTGAGAAAGAAGAACTCATAAAACAGGGCAAAATCAAGCGTGATAAGAAGGAATCTGTTATCTTTAAAGGTGAGGATAACTTATGTTATCAGAAATATTTTCAGTACTGCAACTTATTTTTACGAAAAGTTAGTTGCTATTTTGAATAATAATGACATTGAAAATCATAGTCCGTATAAGCTTATTTTCCCTTATAAATTTGCTTAGCTATATTTGTTATCGATGAGTTTTTTCTTACTCATTCACTCCGATTTTTGCAGAATAATTCCGCATATTTTTCTGGAAAGCAATAGACTTTTATGTTAACCGTTAAAACCTTTCGCAACTTCTACAGGCTAATTGTCATTCGTCGAATTACAGTTAATCAACAAACATTTTCATTAACGGACTGATCCATTTATTTCTATGATAGGCGCAAACAGCGGATATCTTCAATATTGGTATTGATTGTAACTAAACTGTCGCTCATCAATTCATCTTCCACAACAGAACAGTCTATTAGTTTATAGAGACAGCGATACAAACGCTATCTGAAAGAGCATCACAAGATTACATGCACAAATCTGTTCACAGGCGCAGTCTGAACAGCTACCTTACTGATATTGACCGGCAAAAGCTGGAGATGTTTCTTCAGCTGATAAAGAAGATGGCAGAGCGTGAGGATATCACGGAAAAACTCAAAGTCGAAAATCAGTGGATGGGTTAGAAGAATAAATAATATCCAAGTCAGAGAAAAGGAGATTGTTAATAACGAATTGATTTGCTCATAGTAAAAAGCAGAGGAAGAATGGTACAAAAGCTACTATCTTTCCCCTCACTTTTTAGTCTGATATAAGACATATCCTAAGTCCGATTGTCCAATCGGTAGAACTGTAAAAATATCTGCCAGTGGTGGTAAACAGATAGGACTCCGAGTCAAAGCTATGGTAATTGCTTCCGCCACGCTTCACATAATTTCGTCCGCTTGTGTTTTGTGGGTTAGTCTGTTCTTCCGCTGAATAATCTCCGCCGTAATCGTCCACCCATTCATAAGCGTTGCCGCTCATGTCATAAAGACCAAGTTCATTCGGCGCTTTCGTCTTTACATCAATAGGGGCGTTGCTACCGGAATTTTCATAAGTAACAGCGACTTCGTTAATATCGTTGCTACCAGAATAAAGATAGCCCTTACTCAAATTTCCGCCTTTTGCGGCAAATTCCCATTGTGCCTCGGTAGGCAGACGAAAACGCATATCATCGGAGATTAAGCCCTGCTCACAAGCGATTTCTGTAAGCCTGTCAACAAAGGTATGAGCTTCGTTCCATGTTACGCTTGTTTTCGGGTTAGTGTTGCTGCCGCCGCCATTACCCATAACGGCGTTCCATAAGGCTTCTGTTACCTCTGTTTCTCCCATAAGATAGTCCTGTGTCAAAGTAACTTTGTGGGCAGGAGATTCGCTGAAGGCAACATTTGTATTATCTGATCCCATTGTGAAAGTCCCTGCCTCTACCAGTATCATTTTGAAATCTATACCCTTTATGGTATAGATTGTAGTTTTCAACGCTGTATCAGTTTGCATTGTTGGATTTGTTTGCTCATTGCTTGTGGTCTGTTCGGTTGAAGCAGTTTCCAATTCTGTTTTGTTATCCTCATTTGACACACTGTAATGACTATCGCTCATATCACTTCCTCCTGTTGTATTACTTCCGCATCCTGCAAGGCTGAATATAACAGCCATACACATTGCGATACACCGTATTTGTTTTCTCATTACGCTAACCTCCTTACTTTTTATGCGGAAAATCTTGCGGTGAGCAGATTCCGTCTGCCGCCATCTTTCCGCCGAATACAGGGAACATACTGAAATCGCCATAATTCTTGATTTTCTCGGCGTATTTCAGCGTTTCCATATCTTCATTTGAAATCTCAAAACTCATCTGCGCATTGTCTGCCATATGTGCCGGATTTGCCGTTTTCGGCAAGGGCAATGTCCCTAATTGCAAACAATAACGGATACAAAGCTGCGGAACAGAAACGCCATATTTTTTTGCCATATCTGCCATGCGACTGTTTTTCAACATTTCTCCGTGTGCAACGGGAGAATAGGCTTCCACAAGAATATCGTTCCTTTTGCAGTAATCAATCAAGTCAAGCGGCGTGTTCCCAATATGGCAAAGAATTTGATTAACAACAGGCTTTACCTTTCCATTTTTCAGAATATTGTCAAGGTCAATTTCCTCAAAGTTTGAAACGCCGATAGCTTTTAATTTGCCCTCATAATGTGCTTCTTCCAAAGCCCGCCACGCTTCAAGATTACCCTCAAAGAAATGTTCTCCATTGTGAAAATCCGTCCACGGCTGAGGAGCGTGGATAATCATTAGATCAAAATAGTCCAGTCCCGATACCCGTAAAGATTCTGCAATGGCTTCTTTTGCTTCCTTATAAGTTTTGTAGAACGCCTGCAATTTGGTTGTCACAAACAGTTCCTCACGGGAAACGCCGCAAGTGCGGATGCCTTCGCCCACGCCTCTTTCATTATCATAGCCTTGCGCTGTGTCAATATGGCGATAACCGATTTTTACAGCGTCCCTTACTGCCTGTGCCGCCTTATCATCGGGGATTTCCCAAGTGCCAAGTCCGAGTTTCGGAATTTTCATTCCATTAGAAAGTGTGTAAGTATCATTCAAAATCATAATAATCTCTCCTTTTTTATTTTGCTTTTTGCAGTACATAATCAATCTGATACAGTCTGTTTTGGTCGCTGTGTAAATCGTTTAGTATTTCCCCACGATATTGTCTAAGCAGCCGTATTCCCTTTGTCGTCTGTCCTTTTCGGATAGACTCAATAACAGAACACTTTATTTCCTTGTCAATATCAAGTTCCGATACACATTTTATAAGCTCCTCTGTTTTTTGAGTTTCATCTGCCAATCTTGCATTCCTCCTTTGTCTTACCAAGTTTCATATCTTTCGCCTGTGTCCAAATCTGCGATTTTCTGCATTTCCTCCTCGGTCAGTTCAAAATCGAAAATGTCGTAGTTTTCGGTAATATGGTCGGGATTGCTTGAGCCGGGAATTGTGATATATCCTGCCTGCAAATGCCACCGCAGGATAATCTGCGCTCCTGTTTTTCCGTGCACTTCTGCAATTTCCGCAATGACTTCATTGTTCATTGAATCCGAGGTGTGTCCTCTGCCTCCAAAGGGATAGTAAGATTCAATAATCACGCCAAACTGTTTTACATAGCTTTGAAACTCTGTATTTTGGAAAAAGATATGGTTTTCATTTTGAATAACAGCGAGCATTATTTTGGCGTTTTCTGTAATACGCTCGAAATCCTCCTGTATGTAATAATTTGAAATCCCCAATGACCGGACAATGCCCTTATCTATGGCATTTTCAATCGCCCGATACAATTCTTTTTCATCAACTCCCTGCTGATGGATTAGAAATAAATCAATGTAGCCAAGACCAAGCGTTTCATTTGCTTTTTCGATAGCGGCGTCATAATCATCATATCCCCAAGGCACCAGTTTCGTTGTAATAAACACTTCCTCACGGGTTACAATTCCCTCATCAATCGCTCGTCGCACTCATTTTCCAACGCCTTCTTCATTGCCATACATATTTGCTGTGTCAATCAGTCGATACCCGTCTTTCAGAGCGTGATAAACAGAATTTTCAACGGTTTCATCATCCTGCGTCCAAGTTCCAAGACCGATAATCGGCATTTCATAGCCGCTGTTCAAAAGTACTGTTTTCAATTCAAAATCAAAATCAGTATTTGAAAAATTGTCCGCCGTCTGATTATTATCCACATTCGACTGGCTTTGTGACTGGTTGGCTGACGCTTCTTCCTGTTTTGTCGATGTGTCTGTATTGCTGCACCCTGCAAGATCAAAAACAATAAACAACAGCCCCAAAACAAAAGCTTTCCAATTCTTTTTATTCATTTAAGCGCACCTCCTTTGCATTTTTATTATAGCAAAAGCCCTTTCCTATTACAAATAGTTGTTTTTCATACGTTCCTATGCTTTACATTCATAGAAAGATGTGCTATAATTTCATTAGTTAAACGGAGGTAGGATTATGGAAATTCGTGTACTCAAATATTTCATTACTGTTGCACAGGAGGAAAATATGACAAGAGCAGCGGAAGTGCTGCATACCACACAGTCTAATTTATCAAGGCAGCTTGCCGAACTTGAAAATTCAGTAGGAAAAAAGTTGTTTGAACGGGGAAGCAGAAAAATAACGCTCACGGAGGAGGGTATGTTTCTCCGCAAGCGTGCAAAAGAAATTATAGAATTAACCGAACGAACGGAAGATGATTTGAAAACCTTTAATGAAATTGTCAGCGGTGTTGTACATATCGGCGCTATTGAAACGCAGACAATGAAAATGATTGCAAACTGTATTATGTCGCTCAAAGAATCCCACCCACAAATTACTTATGATTTTTTCAGTGGAAGCATTGCGGAGATTACAGACGGTTTGAATAAGGGTTTGCTTGACTTTGGGTTGCTTGTCGCACCTGTGGATATGCAGAAGTTTGATTATATCAAGCTACCCAAAAATGATATATTTGGATTGCTTATGCGTAACGATTGCCCGCTTGCTTCTTTACAGACTGTTCACCCAGAGGACATCGGGGATTTGCCCGTATGGGTAGCACACCAGCAGCTTGAGGGAAATGTTTTATCCGGCTGGCTTGGGCGTGATGTGCAGAGTTTGAATATTGTTTCTACATTCAATCTGATTACTACGCCCTCTATGATGATAGAAGAAGGCTTTGGTATGGCGTTTACCTTTGACAACCTTGTAAACATACCCGAAAAAAGCAATCTGTGTTTCCGTCCGCTTGAACCAAAAGTAGAGGCAGAGCTTTATCTTGTTTGGAAGAAATTTCAGATGTTTACAAAGCCTGCGGAGCTGTTTCTTGAAAGTGTCCAAAAAAAATATTGTTTCTCACAAATTTTGAAAATGTGTTAGAATAACCAACTATGTGTTCCATTAATTTATTCAACATACCAAAATCAAATGGTATTCCCGTTTCCTCGTAAAATACTCAAAAACCTTTGAAAAAACATTATCGAATATACATTCTGTTAAGGTTGCCGGATCTTGTATGTTTCGTATATTCAGAGAAACATATTTCATATTCCACACAAATATTTCCCCGGTGAAAATGCGGAACTGAAAATTGAATTTATACGCAAAATTGTTGCGCCTTGCGAATAGATTTCTGCATCCTGATGCAGTATAATGTTTGAATATAGAAAAATCGACGGCAAAAGTGAGAAAGCAAAGCCGTTCCAAAAGCATAGAAATAAATAAGCTTAGGAGAAAAGAAGCTATGACAACTACAAACACAAGGGATAAGTCTGTCCCCGCAACAAACAAGACCTCTGCATTCATTTCAAATTCTGGTATCAACGTCAAAGTGACATACCTCGATGCAGTTTCCGAAGCCGTACGCTGACAAAAAATAAACAGAATGTATGATATTCTCACCGGTGCAATGTGCAGCACAGAAAATGCAGAAAACAGCAGTTAACCGGATAATATGCCGAAAATGGCTTGCAATATTCGGTGGTCTGCGCTAATATTATAACAGCAAAACCGACTGTCCGATTGCAAACACAATATCGGAGGTCAAAATGACAACAAAAACAAATACAAACGGAATCACAGCTATCTATGTCCGCCGTTCCGTCAGCGACAAAGACAGGGGGAACAACACCCTTTCGATAGCTGCACAGAAAGAGGAATGTGTGAAATTTGCAGGTAAATGCGATTATCAGATTTACTGCAATGACGGAAAATCGGGTAAGGATATTGCTCACCGTCCTGCATTTTAGCAGATGATGCAGGACGCTCGCAACGGACTTCTCAGCCGTATTATCGTCAAGAAATATGACAGATTTTCCCAAAATATGCGTGAATATCTCAACATCATCGACGAACTGGATAAGTACGGCGTTACCGTCTATTCTCTCTCTGAGCCGTTCAACACGGCTACCAAAGAGGGACGTATGATGCGTAACAATCGGCTAAACTTCGCTGAGTTTGAACGTGAAACCATTGCCGCAAGAGTTGCCGATGCTTTTCAGACAAAAGCAAGAGAAACCGGCTTTTATCATGGCGGTAAAATCCAGTTTGGGTACATATCCGAAAGACGCACCGTCAACGGAAAAACAGGCTCTGTGCTTGTTCCCTCGGAGAATGCCGAAGCTGTGAGATTGGCATAAGATTGACCTCCTTTGGAAATTGTTTTTCGGGCAATAAAAAAGCGCCTCTGATTAAATATCAGAAACGCTAAATAATTGTAAAACCTTATTGTCAGTAGCAGGATTTACCACGATATTAAATTATTAGTTTATGGAAAGCCGCAAAAGTCAATACAGTACAGTTTGAAACGATAAGCTCCCCATGTTATTAAGTAATTTGTTTTTTTATGTCTGACAGAATATGCGTTTACCCCCGAATCAAAATTTTACTAATATCACATGATTATCTCCGGCTTATATTCCTCCAGCCAGTATTCAAATTGGAGCATATACGCCGTAAGCTGGACCGCTGTCATAAGCTGTCCGAACCAAGGCTTTCCGTATTCATTCGGAGCCTTGAGAAATTTCATTACCTTCCTGCCGTCAACAAATTCGTTTATCGGATTATTTTTGTTGTTCACTATACCTGTAAGTCTTTCGGAAAGTATTTTTTCATAAGCGGGATTATAGGTTTTAGGGTACGGGCTTTTTTTGCGGTATAGCAGTTCATGGGGAACAATGTCCTTAAAAGCGTCGCGAAGAAGCGATTTTTCAACGCCGTTTCTGCGTTTCATCTCCCACGGAACATTGAACACATATTCCATAATTCTGTGGTCGGCAAAGGGTACTCTCGCCTCTAGCCCGGAATACATACTGGTTCTGTCCATTCGGTCAAGAAGAGTCTGCATAAACCATTTTATGTTTAGATACGTTATCTCTCTTCGCCTTTTTTCTTCCTGAGATTCACCCTCCAAAATCGGCGCCTGCTTTACGGATTCAATGTATCTTTTACTTACATATTCTTCTAAATCAAGTTTTTTTATAAAATCATCATGCAAAAGACACTGCCTTACTGAAATATTTTTAGACCACGGAAAGCCGTTCCCCATAAGCAGATCCTCACGATAAAACCACGGATAACCGCCGAAAATCTCGTCGGCACATTCTCCTGTAAGAGCAACCTTATTCTTCTCTTTCACAAGACTGCAAAAATACAGCATAGAGGCGTCTACATCAGCCATGCCGGGTAAATCCTTTACTTTCATGGCGTCAAAAAGCAAGTCCGCAAGATTTTCCTCATCACATTCAAGATAGGTATGGTTTGTGTTTATGTGACCAAGCATAATGTCTACATAAGGTCTGTCGCGCTCAGGCTGAAAGCTGTTTGAGGTAAAATATTTGTCATTGCCGGAAAAATCGAATGAAAATGTATTTAGCTTTCCGCCAGACCTTTCCATATAAGACGCCGAAACAGCAGTAACTATACTCGAATCAATTCCGCCTGAAAGAAAGCTGCAAACCGGGACGTCCGACACCATTTGACTTGTTATCGCGTCCCTCACAAGATAAGAAACCTTGTCAACCGTTTCAGCGTAGCTGTCTTTATGAACCTTACTTTTCAAGTCCCAGTATTTATGTAACGTCAAGCCGCTTTCAGAAAATACAGCAAAATGCCCCGGTACTATTTCTGAAACATCGTCGAAAACTCCGCAGCCATGAGTTCTTGCCGGACCTACGCCGAATATTTCACGGAATCCGTTTATGCTTATACGAGGTTTAATATCAGGATGCGCAAACAGTCCCTTTATCTCGGAGGCAAAAATCAGTTCGCCGTTTTGCTCTGTGTAAAAAAGCGGTTTTACACCCGCCCTATCCCTTGCAAGCATGAGGGTATTATTTCCGCCGTCCCAAATCGCAAAGGCAAATATACCGTTCAGATAGTCAACGCACCGCGTACCATACTGCATATACAAAAGCAATATTACCTCTGTGTCACAAGTGGTTTCAAATTTATATCCCAGCGATTTCAGGCGGAGTGTAAGCTCGCCGGTGTTGTAGATCTCTCCGTTAAATACTATTATGTACTCTGCGCCATCGCGCGATTTTATCATAGGCTGAGCGCCGCCTGAGATGTCCCTAATGGAAAGCCGCGTATGACTGAATCCAACGTTTCTTCTCAGACATTCGCCCGTCTGGTCATTTCCTCTGTACGCAAATGATTGTCTCATCTTTTTTAATATATCAATACGGCTTTTAAAGTAATTTTCAATAGCTGTGTAATCCTTATCAAAACTGCTGAATCCGGCTATTCCACACATATTTATCCCTCCAAAATAATACTGAATCATATTGATTCCATGAATTATTATATGTGCGGAGAGAGAAAAAGTTCAAATCAATTTTACTATTTTAACAACCTTCCGGCATACGTTTCCAACCTCAAACCTGACATTCATTCAGCGTATATGTTTACTAAAATCCAATCTTTATTATTTTGCATATATTTTCCATAATAAACTTTTCTGCGCTCCTGATCTTCGGGATCTGAGCTTACTGGACAATAAGTTGCTGCTTTTAATTTTTGCATTACAATTTCCTACTTTTTAATAAAAATAAAAGAGAGTTCAACTTATAGGATTTGAACTCTCGTTTTTTTGTGGTTTTCGAATAACAAAAAGCTGCATTTTTGTGCAATTTACACTAAAATGCAACTTTCAATTTGGTGCCGGTGGCGGGGGTCGAACCCGCACTCTGTTGCCAGAACGGGATTTTGAGTCCCGCGCGTCTGCCAATTCCACCACACCGGCAAATTATAAACGCATTAGATAAAAAAATACCTGTTGCATCCAAGAAAAATTTAAATTGTAAATGAAACGAACTGAAATTCGGTAGTCATTTTGGTAGAAAAAATGTAAATCGAAAAAAGTTTTTCTACCAAATGTGTAAGCCGAAACTAATAAAACACCGATAAATAGCGCACTTCAAAAGGGGATAAAATCAAGAACAAGCAAAATTCAAAAAAACACCACATAATTTTGAATCCAGCATGCCTGTCAATTCCATCACACCGCTACATTTAACTATACTATTATAGCATTATATTCCGGAATTGTCAAGCGTTATATATCCTTAACTTTATAATTCTCCATTTTTTCTTTTTATAAATCTAATATCTATTCCGACAAACTCAAGGCAGTCGTATGTAGTAAGCAATCTTGATACTATTCTATCGTCATATTTTTTCTGTATACCTTCATGATTAAGGTTAGTGCTAATAATAGTAGGCAATCCCTTATTCATTCTTGTATTTATAATATTATACATGGTTGAAATATAAAATGGGGTATCAAATTCTGAACCAAGATCGTCGAGTATAAGCAAATCAGAAGACAGCAGCATTTCAAGAGTATCCACACCGCTTGTATCACGGCCAAAGTGTTCCTTTTCGATTCTTCTCAGATAATTTAAAGACGAATCGTAAAGAACATTAAAACCCTTTTTAAGCACTTCGTTAGCAATCGACAGCGATAAATGAGTTTTACCAAGACCGGTTTTGCCAAACATCAAAATATTATGAGATGACAATGTAAAATTATCGGCATAATTTTTACAGTAATTAAAAATTTTGCTCATAATATCCCTATATTCTGCCGTCTCCTCTGTTGTTTTCCCCTGATAATAATTAAGCTTAAAGCTATCAAAGCTGCAAAGCTGTATCTGTGAGCCGGCATTCATTTTGCCTACTGAAAGTCTTGCTATCAAACTTTTAAAGCATGTACATTTTTGATTTCCAACAAAACCGGTATCAGCGCATTCACTGCATGTATACTTAATCTTAAGATAGTCTTCAGGATAACCGTATTGAATAAGAAGCGATTTTACCATAAGCTGAGCCTGAAAGTTTTTATCTTTCATTTCCTGTATTCTTGCAGAAACATTTTCTCCGCTTTTAATAATATTTAAAATTTCCATACCTGTACGTGCAAGTTGACTGTTTATTTCACCGATTTCAGGTATTTTAGTATTTATTTCTTCAAAATGAAGGTCATTTAATGCCTTAGCCCTGTTTCTTCTTTGTCTTATAATATCAATAGCCTTATTTAATATTTCTTTATTTTCACCCATCATTTATCACCAAAATTATTCACAAACGATTTTAATTCATTTAAATCATAGGAATGCTCGCTTTCCCTTTCTGTCCTTGCATTACGTTTATTATTACCGCCGTCAATTTTTGCTTTAGTAATAAGTCCCTGCGAATACCAATTTTCCAATACCTTATTTATATAAGGAAAATTTAATTTATCTATCGCCTCAATTGTTTTTTCATATGCATATTCAATCAGTTCAAGGCTATAACCTTTTTTCTTCCAGCTATCAATTAACTCCTGCTGCTTTGCGGTAGGGCGTCTTGTCATACCGAATGCCTTCATAATCCTGCCGTTGAATGTGTTCTTTTCTTCCTGTGCCTTTATTTCATCCTGAACAAGCTCAAGAGTATTGATTCCTTTTTCGGACCAGTCTGACGCCAAAGTTTCTATGTATTTGATACTCCCCTTTTCTATAGAAATACAGTATGCCGCTATAGTTATAAGTACGTCTGCCGACAAACCAAGATAATCATGCATCCATATAAAGGATCTCTGCTCCGTATGGTTTAAGGGACGTCCGAAGCTGGCCTCAGCCATATTAAACATTACTCTTACATCTTCTGAATTTTCTACTCTCTGCGCTATCTCGGAGGGCTTCAAGCTATAACCGGTTCCAGAAGGTATACTGCTTTTTTTAACCGGAGCTGCAATTTTTTCTTCTGAAACAGGCTCAGAAACGGAAGAACTAATCAACGGTTTTTCGTCTCTTTTAAGTATATTCGCATTTTCCCAGAATATAAACGCTTCTTCTATCTGGTTTATATTAAGATTAAGAGCACAGGCCGCTTCGTCTGACGCAAGCTTCTTTCCGTTATTCCGTAAAATATATAAAAGAACCTTTAATGAGGCTTCATTAGCTAACTTTATATAATTATCAACAACTGCATTAGGGACGGCAAAAACAGCTCCCCAGCTACCGGCATTTACAAAATATTCCATACGGTTAAAAACTCCTAAACTCCTTTTGCGCGCAGAAGCTCCTCCTCCGCACTTTTCAGCATTGTACGGCTGGGATTATCTCCGCCCATTATACGTGCTATTTCCCTTATGCGCCCTTCAAAATCAAGAGGAATCACATTAGTAACTGTCCTGTCGTTTACAGTATTTTTTTCTATAAGCAAATGACTGTCGGCCATAACCGCAAGCTGCGATAAATGAGTTACGCATAAAATCTGTCTAATTTTGCTCATCTGCTTTATTTTAATACCTATTTTTTGAGCCGCGCGTCCGCTGACGCCGGTGTCAATTTCGTCAAAAATAAGAGTTGGTATAGAATCCTTCTCCGCTATAACGCTTTTTAAAGCAAGCATTATTCTTGAAAGCTCGCCTCCGGAGGCAATTCTGGCAATCGGCTTGGGCGCTTCTCCCTTATTAGCTGAAATTAAAAATTCTATATTATCCATACCGTTTACAGTAAGCTTACCCTTTTCTTGACCGACCTCTATAATAACGTTAGGCATATCCAGAAACTGCAGTTCTTTTTTAACCTGCTCTTTAAATTTCTTTCCCGCTTCTTCCCTATGAACAGAAAGCTTTTTGGCTTTTTCCGTAACCTCATGCAGAAGCTTATCCTTTTCAGCAGATAAAATTTTAAGCGACTCATCAGAAAATTCAATTGTTTCAAGCTCTGAAAGCGAATCCTCAAAAAGCTTGAGAAGCTCCTTAAATCCGCAGTTATATTTTTTCATAGCCATATTTATTTTATTATAGCGGTTCGTTATATAATCAAATCTTCTTTCATCAATGTCAAGAGAGTCTTCTATTCTGTTAAGCTCGTCCGAAATATCGCTAAGCTCGATCCTTGCCGCAGTCAATCTTTCAAGCAGTTCTCCGGTTTCAGCAGAAACATCCGTTATTCCGCCGAGTTCTTCCTCGCATGACAATATCATATCAAGAACATTTTCAGAATTTTCACCGGTTAAAATTATACCGGCATTTCCTGCCGCTCTGGCTATTCTGTCAACATTCTGTATCATATTATATTCACGCTCAAGCTCGTCGTATTCCAGAGTCTGTAATTCCAGCTCCTTAAGCTCGTCGACGCGATCTTTTAATATAATTAATCTATCGCGCTTTTCAATACGGTTTTTTTTCATTTCACCGATTTTTTTTGCCATAGACTGCAGGCGTCTAAAGCTATCCCTGTAATCTTCAAGAATATCTGCGCTTTCTCCGAAACTGTCAAGTACGTCAATATGACGTTCGGGAGATAATAGTATCTGATTATCATGCTGTCCGTGAATGGTTATAAGCAGTTCTCCTATTTCCCTAAGAACCGAAACCGTAGTAGTACGGGAATTTATTCTGGCTACGCTTCCTCCGTCTGCTGCAATTTCTCTTGTAACTGTAATTTCGCCGTCCGTATGAGCTATTCCAAGCTCGTCTAATTTATCGCAGACGTTTTTTCCAAGCTTTGAAAATAGGGCTGTTATAACAGCTTTTTTACTTCCCGTTCTGACAATATCTTTTGTAACCCTCTGCCCTAAAACAGCGTTTATCCCATTTATCAATATTGATTTTCCGGCTCCCGTTTCACCGGTAAAAACATTGAAGGAATCCGAAAAAGGTATAACGGCTTTTTCAATTACAGCAAGATTTTCTATGTAAATCTCTTTCAGCATATTAAGCCCCCCATACTAATTCCTTGAATGTTTTTACAAGCTTTCGGGCGTCCGCTTCGCTTCTCATCAAAATAAAAATAGTATCGTCGCCGGCAATCGTACCAACTATCCCGTTGTAATCCATGCTGTCAAGAGCCGCACAGGCAGCCTGAGCCATTCCGGTATGACATTTTACAACAACAGTATTTACCGCAAAATCTATATCCGTTACAGTATCCTTAAATAAATTCTGCTTGAAAAAATTTTCAGACGGAGCAGCATATCTGTATATTCCGTTTTTATTTATTTTTTTTATCAGCTTAAGTTCCTTTATATCTCTTGAAACCGTTGCCTGAGTCACATTAAAGCCGTAATCCGAAAGGAGATTCTGAAGCATTTCCTGAGTTTCAACATCATGCATTTTTATTATATCAAGTATTTTATATTGTCTTTTATTTTTCATTTAAAATCAAAACCGCCTTTCCAATCAGCTCCGTAAAAATCTTATTTTATAGGATGCATCATTTTTTTATTCAGAGAATTGTAAAACGAATTATCGTTCATGTTAATAAGATGAATCTTATTTTCTGAACGTCTTATTTCAACAATATCGCCAGCTTCAAGCATTACAGGCGCATTACCGTCCACGCAGACATAGATTTTCCGGTTATCCTTATTATCCTGAACGAATTTTATTTTTTTATCAGCTTTAAAAATCATAGGTCTTGCAAAAAGAGAATGAGGACATATCAAGGTCATTTCAATACATTCCATACCTGGATCTATAATAGGTCCGCCTGCTGAAAGAGAGTATGCGGTAGATCCGGTAGGAGTACTGAAAATTGCGCCGTCAGCTCTGTATGCTCCGATTCTTCCTTTATCGTCAAAAATTTTAAAATCGCATATACTTGAATACATTCCGGACATTGTAATATCATTTAATGCGGTAAAAACCTTATTTTTACCGTTACCGTTTATTTCACATTCAAGCATCATTCTCTCAATAACGTTATAATCTCCGTTTTTAAGTCCATTAAGACAATCAAGCTGATCAAACTCCAAAGCCGACATAAAGCCAAGTCTTCCTGTATTAATTCCTAAAAGCTTTGTTTTGCATTCAATAAGATGACTGGCGCATTTCAAAATAGTGCCGTCGCCGCCAATTGCCAATGCAAAATCCGCTCCCTTAACAAATTCATCGAATAATCCGAATTTCACAGATTTTTTATCTTTAAAATCTCTGCAATAACTCTGATCAACCCAAACCTCAATATCAATATTATGTAATATATCACAGACAGCCCTTGCACATTCAAGCGCGTTATTTTTCTGAAAATTCGGAAATACGGCAGCTTTCATATTTTCCTCCGATTTTAATTTTACCCATTTATTTTTTAACATTAAAATTTAAAAATGCTTCCGAAACTATTTTTTTTACATCATATATTTTTTTATTATCCTCGCCTTTTTTCATGCATATCAAATATTCTATATTTCCTTTTGAGCCGGTTATGGGAGAATAGCATAGACCGATTACCCCAAAACCGTTTTCTGATATCAGCGCAATAATTTCATTTATTACGTCTATATGAATATTTCTTGATTTAACAATTCCGTTTTTGCCGATATTTTCACGTCCGGCTTCAAATTGGGGCTTTATAAGAGCCGCTACCGTTCCTCCTTCATCAAGAAGTCTGAAAGCGCACGACAAAACATGTTTCAGAGAAATAAATGAAACGTCGACGGAAATAAACTGCGGACGCGGCCTCACATCGGACTCGTCAACTTTTCGGATATCAGTTTTTTCCATGTTGACAACGCGTTCGTCACATCTCAATTTTTCAGAAAGCTGACCGAACCCCACATCAACAGAATAAACCAACAACGCGCCTCTTTGCAGCATACAATCGGTAAATCCTCCGGTAGAGGCTCCTATATCCATACAGATTTTATTATTCAGATCAACGCGGCATATATCTATAATCTTTTCAAGCTTTAAACCGCCGCGTCCCACATATTTTAAAGTTTCACCGATAATTTTAATATCGTCTCCGTCCTTTATAAGATACGATGGTTTAAAACAAATACTGCCGTTTACCGATATATGACCTTGTTTTATAAGTTCCTTTGCTTTTTGACGGCTGTAGGTCAATCCCATTTTCTGAAGCGAAATATCAAGTCTCATTTCTCAAATTATTCCTCCATTATTTCACGAATATATGAGGCCATAGAATCACAGTCGAAGCCAAGCTTATCCAAAGCGCTTTTAACTGACGACTGCTTAATAAACTTCGATATTCCTTTAACGTGATACTCTCCCTTAAATCCGTATTCAAGAAGCTCCTTACTAAAATGCTCTCCAATGCCTCCGCTGATAATACCCTCTTCAAAGAAAATTATTTTTTCATATTCCCTAACAGAAATTATCATATTTTTTTCTAAGGGAAATATTTTAGTAAGCTTAAGTATGTCACAGCTTATGCCTTCCGAATTGAGTAAAATAAACGCTTTGTATAATTCGTCATAAATCCTGCCGTATGTAACGAGCAATACGGAGGAATTTCTCTTTGAAGAAAGCGTATACGAAACATTTAAATCCGTTTTATCAAAGCTTGTACAATCGTTTCCCCTCGGATATCTTAGACAGACCAATCCGGCTTCTCTGTAAAGAGCTTCGCTGAGACAAAGCTTTAGCTCCTCGTAGCATGACGGAGAGAATATAACTGCTCCCGGAATTGCGGTTATTATTGAAACGTCGAAAATTCCCTGATGAGTTTCACCGTCTTCACCTACTATACCGGCTCTGTCTATTCCGATAACGATATGATTGCCTACTATTGCAGAATCATGGATCATTTGATCTACAGCCCTCTGAAGAAACGATGAATATACTGCAAATACCGGAAGCTTGCCCATAGACGCTAAACCCGCACAGAAAGTAACAGCATGCTGTTCCGCTATTCCGACATCAAAAAAACGATCCTTTAACGCGCTTGAAAAGTATTGAAGTCCGGTTCCGTATTTCATAGCCGCCGTAACGGCGCATATTCTTTCGTCTTCCCTTGCTAACCGCAGAAGCTCTCTTCCGAAAATGGTAGAATAACAGTCTTCAGAAGAAATTTCCGGATTTCCAGTCATTATATCAAATTTGGATATACCGTGAAATTCTCCGGGATTTTTTTCCGCCGGAGCATAACCCTTTCCTTTAACTGTGTTTACATGAACGACTACCGGTTTATGATAGGTCTTTGCAGTAATAAGCACCTCGTCAAGAGCCTGTATATCGTGCCCGTCTACCGGTCCGAGATATATAAATCCCAGATCCTCAAAAATTGTAGTATTCGTATTTCTGTAGACTGTACTTTTAACAGTATCCTTTGACGTTTTCAGAATTTTTGCAATAGGCTTTCCTACAATAGGAGTATTTTTAAGAGCTTTTTCAACAGCCTGCTTAGTTCTGACATAGCTTTGCTTATTTCTTATGCTTAAAAGATATTTAGCGAGCGCTCCTACATTTTTTGATATTGACATATCGTTATGATTTACAATAACAATTAAATTAACATCTGATTTACCGGCGTTATTCAGCCCCTCATAAACCATTCCTCCGGTAAGCGCGCCGTCTCCCGTCACAGCCACAACATAGTCGTCCCTGCCGTCAAGCTTCATTGCCTTCGCTATACCATAGGCAGCCGAAATAGACGTTGAACTGTGTCCGCTGATAAACGCGTCATGAACCGATTCAGTCGGTTTAGTAAACCCAGATATTCCGCCTTCTTTTCTGATAGTATGAAAACGTTCAAGACGTCCAGTAAGAAGCTTATGAGTATATGACTGGTGCCCCACGTCCCATACTATTTTATCTTCCGGAGAATTAAAAGCTCTGTGAATAGCCATAGTAAGCTCCACTACGCCTAAATTAGAAGCCAAATGCCCTCCGTTTTTTGATACCGTTTCAACCAGTATATCTCTTATCTCTCCGCAAAGCTGTTTGCATTGATCAATATCAAGCTTTTTAAGATCATACGGCAAATCAAGCGCATCCAGCGCAACATGATTATTTTTCTTCATATTTTTATATTGAAACAGGAATTAAAACCCCTACCAGAATTCCAAGCGCAATACCCCCTAAAACCTCTGCCGGAGTATGTCCAAGCAATTCCTTAAAATCCTTTCCTGAAAATTTTTTAAACGAGGCTTCGCTTAATAGCTTATTAGCTTTCAGCTCCCTCCGAATTATATTAAGCTCTCTGGCATGAAGGCCGGCAGCGTACCTTACGTTTAACGCATCATAAACAACAATTATCGTAATCAAAGCTGCCAATGCAAATACAGGTGAATCTCCTCCGCATACCCTGAACGCCGCCGCTGAGGCCGCGCATACTGTGGAAGAATGCGCGCTGGGCATGCCTCCGGAACCAAAAAAGCGTTCAGGCATAAACCCGTTTCCTTTAATCGCATTGATTATTACTTTTAATACCTGCGCCGCCGCCCAAGCCGCTGCGCCGGCAATCAGAACGGGATTATATACCATAATAACACAACCTCTTTCAGATTTAAATCAAAATCTCCTGTCAAGCAAAAAGCATGTCAGCTCTTTCAAAAAAATACTGTCGTCAAACCTGTCAAGTATATCAACTGCCATATTCGTATATTTTTCCGCTTCTTCCTTTGCTTTTTCCAAGCCGTAAACAGTTACAAAGGTTGTTTTATTCTCCTGACTGTCGCTTCCCACCGGCTTCCCAAGCAGACTGCTGTCGCCTGTGACGTCAAGTATATCGTCTATTATCTGAAACGCGGCGCCGAGATATTCCGCGTATTCCTCTGCCAGACTTATTTTATTATCGTCTGCTCCGGCGCATATACATCCCATCTTACAAGAAGCTTTTATAAGAGCGCCTGTCTTCAGCGAATACATATATCTTAAATTATCGGCGCTTACATGATCGCGCTCTTCATTTTCCATATCTATAATCTGTCCGCCGATCATACCCTCGGCTCCGGAAAAACGAGAAAGTTCAGCAATAAGCCCGACGCGTTTTTCATAATCAAGATTATCCGCTCCGGCAATTATTTCAAACGGACGTATAGCCAATGCGTCTCCGGCTAAAACAGCTCTTGCTTCGCCGAATTTTTTATGACAGGACGGCTTTCCGCGTCTGTAATCGTCATTGTCCATACAAGGAAGATCATCATGAATCAAAGAAAAGGTATGTATCATTTCAATAGCGCATGCTGCTGAAACCGCATTTTTCCAATTTCCTCCGCAAATCCGGCAGAACTCCAGAACAAGAACAGGACGTATTCTTTTGCCGCCCGCCTCTAAAGAATAATCCATTGCATTAGCAACGCTTTTCTGTAACCCAAGCCTTTTTTCAAGACTGTATGCTCTGATAGCTGTTTCAACAAATTCCGTATATTCTTTCAGTCTATCCTCAGCGGCCTGATTCATTTAGCTCTTCCTCCTGTCGTGTTATTTTCAGCTTTGCCCTTTCCAGCTCGTTCCGGCACTCAGCCGCAAGCTTCACTCCGTTTTCATAAAGCTCTACAGATTTCTCTAAAGGCAAATCGCCCTTTTCAAGCTGCTTCACTATTTCAGAAAGCGAATTCATATTTTCCTCAAAAGTCATTATACCACCTCTAAGCTATCATTAATCAGTTTAACGCCGTTAATTGAAGCAATTCTGATAATTTTTATTATATTACAGAATCAGTCCGAAACATATAAGTTCGATCCAATACACTACTCATTTTCTCCGCTAATCGTAATATTTGTAACACAGGCGCTGAATTTACCCTCTGAAAGCATTATATCAACATTATCTCCTATTTTCAAGCCTTCAGTGTTAAAAAGTATTTTTTTATCCTTATAAGCAAGGGAATAGCCTCTCCCCAAAACGCTGAGCGGACTCATAGCTTCAATCTTTGACAAGACCTCTGCAAACCTTTTTTCATACTCTGCAAGCAAAGAGCGATAAGCAGATCCAAGACGATTTAACATAGCCGTTAGATTTTTTTCGTCCAACGCAAGCGAATGCTGCGGAGAGTCAGTCTCCAGTCGTACAACGATACGATCAAAAGAGTTTTGCTTTAACGTTATTATTCTCAATACGCTGCTGCGCATACGCTTTATACAATAATCTATGTTATTAGACAACTGCTCTTTAGACGGCGAAACCAGCTCTGCCGCAGCCGAAGGCGTAGGAGCCCTCATATCCGCAGCAAGATCGGATACGGTAAAGTCCGTTTCATGACCTACGGCGGAAACTACAGGTATACTGCTATTATATATACACATAGCAACCTTTTCCGTATTAAAAGCGCTGAGATCCTCCATCGAACCTCCTCCGCGTCCTACAATTAATACGTCGCAGCCGGATCTACCGGCGGCAATTATACCTCTGCAAATGGAATCCGAAGCATTTTCACCCTGCACCACTGCCGGAAAAACACATAACTCCCCCACAGGATACCGCCTTGAAAGAATATTTATGACATCCTGTAAAGCGGCGCCGGATAAGGAGGTTACAATACCTATTTTTTCAGGCATATACGGAAGCGGTCTTTTATGACTCTGATCAAATATACCCCGACTTCTTAATCTTTCCTTAAGCTGCTCTGCAGCTACGCTTACGGCGCCTGCGCCCTCCGGCTGTATATCAGTAACGTATATCTGATAAATACCGTCCCGTTCAAAAACTGATACGCTTCCCATAACTATTACGCTCATGCCGTCCTGAGGCATAAATTTCAGCCTCTCTGAATAGCTTCGAAACATTACCGCCTTCAAAGAGCTTTCGCCGTCTTTTAAGGTAAAATAAAAATGACCGGATCTATGCGCCTTAAAGTTAGAAATCTCGCCCTTTAAAAGAATGCCGTTTAGCTTTTTATCGTCTTTGATTTTAAACGATATATATCTGTTAAGCTGTGAAACTGTTAATATCAACATAATTTATTTTGCCTTCTGTATTTTTCATAAGCTATAACCGAAACCCCTGCAGCATTATCGCAAGAAAATTCCGGCTCCGCAAAAAAAGCGTCGTATTTTGATAGTATTATATTTTTAATAAGTTTATTGGACATAACGCCTCCCGCAAAAATCATCGGAAGCTTGCCATATTTTTTTACCGCTTCCTCAGCCATGCTTAAAATAGACATGCCTACATATATAAGACAGTATTTTGCTATATCCTCAGGAGGCAAATTATTTTCGAGCATTCTCCCGCACTTATTTTCCACGCCCGAAAAAGAGCAGTTACCATCCTTTATGAAAGGCTTTATATTGAAAACAGCGTCGCTTTTTTCCGCAAGCTGCTCAAGCTCTCTGCCACACGGAAAATTCAAGCCAAGCATAAGTCCTGTACGGTCTACCGCCTGACCGGCCTTCAGATCAAGCGATGTATATATAAGCTCCGCTTTAATAATATCGTCTTTATCCGGAATGCAGTAAAGACAATCGGTCGTACCTCCGCTCACATGAAACGCTATGAACGGATATTTAATCAAATCCAGCCTGCCGAACGAATAAAGGGCGGCCGCTATATGTCCGATCTGATGCGAAGTATAAACTATTTCCGAACCGCAGACTGCGGCGATCATTTCAGCAGCAGTTTTACCTGCAAGAAAACATGGCATATAAGAACCGGAAATATTTCTCGGAAATGCTGAAACCCCGACCGCCTTAACATCGCTTAAGTCTTTCAGAATCTTTTCGGATACTTCGGTCAACTGATTAATATGATGAAACAGCGCGTCGCTCTGCCTTAGTCCGGCATGACCTTCCTTAACAGGCAAAAGTCTCTTTGACTGCCTTATACTTCCGTCCGCGCTGTTGAATACCGCGACCGAGGTAGTATAATTGCTTGTGTCAAATCCTAAAAATTCAGGCATTTAAGGATTTCTCCTCTGAAATATTTTTTGCAAAGGAGCTTAAAACTCCGTTTACAAAGCCCGTATCCTCCTTATAGGAGAATGCCTGTGACAGCAAAACCGCTTCGCTTATAGCGGCGTTTACGGGAGTCAATTCATCATAAAGAGCCTCATAAACAGCTATTCTCAAAATAGCAAGACTAACCTTAGGTATTCTTGAAATTGTTCTTTTAGTACTATAAAGTGAAATTATATTATCAATTTCTTCCTTATGCTCCAACACGCCGTTCACGATTTCCTTTACCTTATCTCCGATTTCAATTTCCCCGATATCTTCGGCAAGCTTATACAGCTCTTCAACCGGATCGTCTCTCAATGAGCTTTCAAAAATAATATAAAACGCGCACTCCCTAATTTCTCTTCTTGTCATATATTTCTCCGTTCCGATGATTTAAACCTGTCCGCATATTTTAACGTTCACTCTTGAAACAGTAATTCCCGTCATATTCTGCACGTCGTTCCTTACGGCCTCCTGAACTGATTCCGCACAGCATACAGCCCGGACTCCCTCTTTAAGACTCAGCTCTATATTTATTTCTGCCGCACCTCCGGAATACCTTACAAAAACATTGTCTTCCCCGCAGAACGCTCCCTCAGTTTCCGAAGCCGCCGTGGCGGCAATTTTTGAAATAACGTCCTCTGAAACCTTAAGAGATCCCTTGCACTCCTTATCTTTGGTGTTCATTCCTGTAATCCTCTCGTAAAAATTCTTCCCTGCTGATAACGCAGGCAAACTATATTCGCAGTGACTGATACTTAAATTTTTAAAATCACATATATACATTATACCACAAATTTCAGAATAAACAACCGTTTCACAGCCTAAAATATATGCAAAATTAAAAAAACAGTGCGAAAAAATTCACGCCATTCGGCAAAGCGCATATTAAACACATAGAAATTTCGTTATTTTGCACAATTATTACCGCATTAAAACTAAGACGGTTTATTGTGCTTTTAGCTAATTTATTATGTATAAATAATATCCGCTGAATTTTCCGCACTGCATTTATTAAGCTTTAATTATTTTACTTCAAATATCCGGATATTTTCTGCCGGAATCGTAACCTCGCCTAAAATTATATCCTTAATTGCCGCGGCCTGAGCTTTATCAAGACCGGCGGATTTTACAACCACCTTAGCGCTCTCGCCGTCAAGGTAAACAACGCAGTCCTCGATGCCCTGAGCCTTGACAAGAGATTCGATATTTCCCTCGCTTTCAATCAGCTTAGAAACCTCTACCGCCTGCAAGGCGTTCGTTACCATCTCGTCTTCCGTAATGTCTCCGCCGCCCATTATAGTCTGCAAGGTCTGAACGGCTTCGTCTCGGTTAGTCATTTTTTCGAGCCTTGCCTGAGCGAAATAATCTTCTGCGCTTTCGCCGTTTACAAATTTGCTCTCACCGTAGTTTTCAGCTTCGGCGTCCTCCGACTTATTTTCATCAGAGGCTTCTCCGGTAGCCGCCTCGTTATCCATAACGGCGCTTATTTCGCCGTTGGCAGTCTTAGCTTCTTTTTCAATTACGCTTCCGTCAGAAAGCGCATAGTTTACATATACTGCAATACCAAGCATCAACGTCATGCATGTAAGAATTATCTGCTTTTTTCCGATAATAACTGAAGGTTTTTTCATAAGTATTTCTCCTTTAATAATTTTTGGCTATTTAGAACCCGCAACAAAAATTTTCTGTGACGGAATATTAAACGCGGCGGCTACTGCATTGTAAACCTTTTCTTTTACAACGCTGCTTTCACCTCCTTCGCAAACAACTACCACGCCGCTAATTTCCGGATTACCTATTTTTCTCACCAACGCCTGTTTTTGACCGTTTCCTCCGATAATTACATATTTTTCATCTTTTGAAACGCTCTCGCTGTCAGTATCGACTTTTTCATCCTTAGCATAAATATACTCGCCGCTTCCGGCGGCTGTTATCATAACATCTGCTTTACCTACTCCGTCTATTTTTTCAAGAGTGGTTTTTAAACGCTGCTCCATTTCCTTAACGTAGCTTTCGTAATCTGTAAGCACGTCGTCCGAAGCGGCTTCCTGCTTTACGGCTTCCTTATCCGGAATAATAAAATCCGAAAATAATATCAGCGCCATACCTGCAAGTCCGAGAATAACAATTAGCTTTGTTCCGGCGCTCTTGAATATTCCGCTTATCTTATCCACCAACGAGGCTCACCTCAACTTCTCCTAAGCTGCTTCTTATAATACTGCATGCCCTTTCATATTCCGCCCCGCAATAACCTATCTCATTAATAATTATGCCGCCGTCTGCTTCCATATTAATGTTTGCGGTAATTTTTTCATAGCTTATCCCCTGCGCTGTCAGAATACGTCCAATCTCGTCGATAACCGACTGCTCAGCCGAATACATCATAGCGTTATCCGCCGCTTCCGACATATCGCTGTAATTTTCAAGTTCCCCTACGTCGGCGGCTACCGGCAGATCAAAGCTGAAATTTCCGTTTGCGGCGGAAGTAATGATTCCTGAAATGAATATCAGTGAAAATATAAGCTTAAGCTGCCGTGAAAATCTGTCGCCGGGTTTTATAGAATCGGCAAGAGATATAACCACACTCAAAAAACAAGCGGAAAGTATAACTTTTTTAAGAAGCTCCAAAATAACCTCCTTATCCTTCGTTTTTATCGTCATGCCGTATTTGTGCATACCGTCATTATTATAGCGGTAGAAATTATAAACATAAGAGTAAAGCAAACAAGAACGCCCATTGCCGCCGATAACACGGCTCCTATGTTTCCAAACAGTCTTGAAAGCTTCTGCGCTCCAAATATATCTGCCGCCGCGGAAGCGGCCGACACCGAAATCCTGTAAAGAGCCAGAGAAATGACAGGCGGCAGCAGCATAACCGCAAGGGCGGCGATTCCTATGCTTCCTACTCCGTTCCTTAGCAGCGCAATGCTGCCCCTGACTGTTGAATATGCGTCTGAAACCGCTCCGCCGACTACCGGAATACAATTGGATATAACATATTTAGCCGTTTTCGAACCCAGAGTATCCGCTGACGAACCGACTATGCTCTGAATAGACAGCAGGCCTGTAAATACGGTCATTATAAGACCGAGTCCCCAGGTAACGAGCTTTTTTACTCCGTCAAGCATTCCCTTAAGCGAAACCGCGCTGCACGACGCGTCGACAATTGCAAGACACAAACACATGCTAAGCAATGGCATAAGAATACCGTTTGCCGCCTGAATAGCAATATCCGATACCGTCAGAACCAGAACGTTATAGCCTGTAGCCGAAGTTATATGTCCTCCGGCAGCGGCGATTCCCGCAAAAACCGGTACAAAACAATTCATAAAATCAGCGCCGTCCTCCAGCGCCTCCGCCGAATTTGCCAAAACCTCGCAAATAGGCGCTGAAACTGCGGCAACTCCCGCCAAAACGCATACAAGCTCATAAACCTTTGCCGTACCCCCTTTTTTGACCGTGTCTCCGAGACTTTCAGCAAGCGCCGTCAGAACCACAACTATTCCCAAAGATACAAGAAGTCTTAACGGAGCGGTCACTTTGCTTATTACCGTATTTTTAATCAGTTTCCATAGCTCCGCAGGAGTAACAGAAAGTATGCTTGAAGGATTCTCAAAACTGATACCGTAATCCTCAAGAGTTTCTCCCGCGTAAAGCTCTTCGGCTCCGCTTGCAGAATATATTTCATCGGCAGCAGAAAAATCCGCGTAAGCCGTAAAGCTCGTACAGAAAAATAAAATCACTATTAATATAAGTTTTTTCATTCCAGTATCACCGTTAATATGTCAATCAGACTTTCAAAAAGCGGTATAGCCAATATAACAAGCTGAAGCTTCCCGAAAATTTCCGCTGCCGAAGCAATAGCGGCTTCATTGCAGTCACGGCATATGTCAGACGCAAACTGAGTTAGCCAGCATACGCCCAGCGCTTTAAAAAGTATACTGACATAATCCTTTTCAAGTCCCGAATATTCCATTAGCGTATCCATCTTCTCCAAAACTGCCGGCAGTCCGTCGGCAGCATTGAAGAAAATCATCGCCGTAACGGCGATAACAAGCAGCACAGTCTGTTCCTTTGAATGTTTTTCCGTTATTTTGCACATTAGGGAAGCGCATATGCACAAACCGCATACGGATGCAATATCTCCTACCATAGTCCAAATACCGTTTTAACAGTATCAAACAAGCCGCTGATGCTGTCAATAATCATCATCAGTACTACTATCAGTCCTGCAAGCGTAGTCATCATAGCCTGCTCCTCACGCTCGGCACGCTTTAAAACAAGGTTCAGCACAGCGACAATAATCCCTATTCCCGCAATTTTAAAGATCAGATCAACGTCCATTTTTTTATCATTCCTTTACTAAATTATAAGAATACCCGCCATAGCTCCGGCAAGTATGCCCATTGAACGGCAGAGCTTACCCTTAACTGCATATTTTTCAGTTTGCTTTTCAATCATTGAACCTATATTTTCGTTAAATACGGCTAAAACTGAAAGCTGCCCCTGCGTATCAGTAGTCCCTAACTGCGTTCCAAGCTGCGCTAATATCTTTTTTTCCTCCTGACTGAGACTGAAATCGGACATTACGCTTTCAACCCATATTTCACCTGCCGGCTTGCTTTTATCACAATATTTTCCCGTATGCAGAAATCCTATATCGTTATATAGATCATTATCGCCAAGCAGCAATATAATTTCTCTTACAGTAAGACTGCGGTATCTGATTAGAGTAGCTATCTCGTCAGTCATCTTCCTGAATAAAATAAGTCTTTCAAGTTTTCTTTTAATTCCTGAAGATATATTCACACCGATAGAACTGAATGCAAGAAAAATAAGAAGAACACCTGTAAGCCTAAGCATATACTTCTCCCGCTTTCTCATATTTTATTACTTTGCCTACATTTCTTCCCGTCCCAAGCGTAGCAAAGCATTCAAATATTCCGTTTTTTATTATCTCATCTATATTCTTTCTTTTAATAACATCCCGCAACCCTCCGCCGTGCACCGACGCAATAACCTTGACTCCTGTATTAGACGAGCTTAGAAGAGCCGAACAATCCTCCTCCCCGCCTATCTCGTCACAGACTACAATATCCGGCGACATAACGCGGACAGCCGTCAAAATACCCTTGGATTTCGGATATCCGTCGAAAACATCCGTCATTCTTCCCACATTATTCTGAGGCACTCCATGATAAACGGCTCCTATTTCCCCTCTTTCATCAATAACAGAAATTCTGTATCTTCCGCCCAGTATTCTGCATAAATCCTTTATTACAGTAGTTTTTCCGCTCATAGGAGGTCCGATAATAAGTAGACTTTTAAGTCCTGAGCAGAAACATTTATTATATATTTCATCGGCGCATCCGTAAGCCTGTCCTGAGATTCTGAAATTAAGACCGCTTATATATTTAAGAGTCTCTATTTTGCCGTTTTCAGTAACGGCAGTTCCGCATATTCCTACTCGGTTTCCGCCCTCAAGAGTTATGAAGCCCTCTGATATTTCCCGCTTATAGCTATGTATTGAATAGTCACAGACCGCTCTGAAGGAATATTCCATATCCTCGGGCGTAACCGGAACGCACATTTCAGAATAATCCGTAACCCCTCCCCTGCCAGTAAGAAACCGTTCCGTTCCGTATGAAACTATTCCCAAGGGGCGGTTGACTCTCATTCTGATCTCATGAATATCGTCAAAGCAAGACATCATTAATAAGGATTGTCCGATTTTCGGAGGAAAATAATTCTTCAGTTTTGAAATATTCTGTTTACAGTTCATGATTCTTCACTTCCTTTTCCGTTATAAAATTCTATGCCGTACTCTTTGCGTTTAGAACATCCATAGTTTAATACGGTAACATTTACTGCTTTAAAAGCATATTATAAAAGCAATAAAGAATTTTTTATTTAACCCCTTGACAAAAAAAATTATCTGTATTATAATAATAGCATAATATTTTTAAATTCGAAGAGCAAAGGTAAGTAATCGGCAAAACGATGCTGCAGAGAGCCGAATGTTGGTGTGATTTCGGTGCATACGCTGTTTGATGAATGGATTTGTGAGAAGCATAGTGAAAGATTAATTTGAGTATCTATCGCCGTTTTCCCCACGTTACAGGGGTAGGGTATTTATGGCTTCTGGCCTGCGTATCCGAAAAAGAAAAGCAGTTTGAATTTAATTTTTTCTGCTTTTGAAATTGGGTGGCACCACGATGTCTATCGTCCCTTTTAGGACGGTAGGCATTTTTTGTTGCCTTAAACGCAAATCATACCGTGCCAAGTTTCAGAAAAGGAGTATTCTGTTATGATTTACCCAGATATTGAACAGTTAAAGAAAAATATTGAAGGTTATAAGGTACATCCGATTTTTTATGAAATCATGTCGGATTCATTTACGCCAATTCATATTTTCAAGGCTTTGCAAAGAGGAGAAGAAAACGCTTTTATTCTTGAATCTGTAAGCAACGGTGAGCAATGGGGTAAATATTCTTTTATAGGCATAAATCCACTTATGGAAGTCATTATCAATAAGGGCGACGCCTATACATTCAGCGAAGGCGGAACAACGTCCGAAAAAATTACCGATCCGGTAGAATATTTAGGAAAAATATTGCAAAACTATACGTCTCCCAGGCTTAAAAACGCTCCTAATTTAACCGGAGGATTAGTAGGCTACTTCGGATATGATACCGTAAGATACGCCGAGCCGAGTCTCAGAAATGTTCCTCCGGACGACGTTAATATGCCGGACTGTCATTTGTTTCTTTACGACGAGCTTATAGCATACGATCATTTGAACAGCAAGGTTATTATTATAAAAAACATCAAAGCTGACAGAAATATTGAAAAACAGTATAGTGAAGCTCTGAACCGCTTTAAAAAGCTTGAAGACAAAATAAATTCTTACTTTGAAAGACCGCATTCCCCGGGTAAGCTAAAAGATTTTGAAGTCAGCTCTAATATCTCAAAGGAGCAATTTATTGAAAATGTAAATAAAGCAAAAGAGCATATTGTAAACGGCGATATATTTCAGATAGTACTTTCTCAGCGATTTGAAATCGAAAATCCTCCTGAAAGCTTTAACGTTTACAGGCTTCTCAGAGCCACAAATCCTTCTCCATATCTATATTATTTCAAAAGCAGCTCATACAGCATAGCCGGTTCCTCTCCTGAAATGCTTGTAAGCGTAAAGGACGGAATCGTTAAAACAAAGCCGATTGCCGGAACTATGCCCAGGGGTAAAAATGAACAAGAGGATAAGCAGCTTGAAAAGCGTCTCAATGAAGACTCTAAAGAAAGAGCAGAACATACAATGCTGGTCGACCTTGGCAGAAATGATGTAGGTAAAGTATCAAAATTCGGAAGCGTTGAAGTAACCAGCTTTATGAAAACAGAAAAATATTCAAAGGTTATGCATCTTGTTTCTGACGTCAAAGGAGAGCTAAGAGAGGATAAAACGGCTCTGGACGCGTTACTGGCGGTACTTCCCGCCGGAACTCTTTCAGGGGCTCCAAAAATAAGGGCTATGGAGCTAATCGACGAGCTTGAGAATAAGCGCAGAGGTCTTTACGGCGGAACAATCGGCTATATCGGATTCGACGGAAATATTGACACATGTATAGCAATCAGAACAGTACTTTTTAAAAATAACAAAGCGTATGTCCAGGCCGGCGCAGGGATAGTCCATGATTCAGTCCCGGAAAAAGAGTTTGAGGAAACAAAAAACAAAGCGCTGGCTATGATAAACGCAGTCAAGGAGGCGTCGGCATTATGATTTTAATGATAGATAATTATGATTCTTTCACTTATAATCTCTACCAATTTATCGGAGAACTAAGCAGTGATATTAAAGTAGTAAGAAACGACTGCATTACTATTAAAGAAATTGAGAAGCTGTCGCCGCAGGCAATTATTATTTCACCCGGTCCCGGATACCCTAAGGACGCCGGAATCTCAGTTGAAATAATCAAAAGATTTTCCGGTAAACTGCCGATATTAGGTATCTGTCTGGGACATCAGGCTATATGCGAAGCGTTCGGTGGAAAAATCATCAGAGCCGACGAGCTAATGCACGGAAAATCAAGTTTGATTAAAATCAGCGATTCATCTGCAATTTTTAAAGAGCTTCCAGAAACTATTGAAGCGGCAAGATATCATTCGCTTATAGCCGAACACGCTTCCCTCCCCGATTGCCTGACAGTTACCGCATACGACTCCTCCGGCCAGATAATGGCGGTCGAGCATAAGGAGCATAAAACCTTTGGATTGCAGTTTCATCCAGAATCAATTCTTACGCCGCACGGTAAAATTATTATAAGAAATTTTCTTTATACCATTAATAATATTGAATTAAACAAAGAAAACATACCTGAGCCTGAAATGCCTAAAACATTACTCAAGCCGTTCATTGCCAAGGCTGCCGACGGAATCAATCTTACGTGCAACGAAGCAATGCAGGCTATGAATATCATAATGAACGGAGAGGCTACGGACGCTCAGATTGCCGGATTCCTAACGGCTTTGCGAATAAAGGGCGAAACTGTGGACGAGATAACCGGTTTCGCAAAAATAATGAGAGAAAAAGCCAAAACAGTCGAAGGCTGCCGGGACGCTGTCGATATAGTAGGAACGGGCGGAGATCTTGCAAATACATTTAATATTTCCACTACCTCCTCGTTTGTTATAGCCGGCTGCGGAGCAAAGGTAGCAAAACACGGAAACCGCAGCGTTTCAAGCAAAAGCGGAGCCGCCGATGTTCTTGAAAGTCTGGGAGTAAAAATATCTTCATCTCCGGAACAGGCTAAAAATATGATTGACAACATCTGCATATCTTTTCTGTTTGCTCAAAACTACCACGGTTCAATGAGGTATGTCGGTCCGGCAAGACGGGAGCTTGGAATAAGAACCGTTTTTAATATACTCGGCCCCCTTGCAAACCCGGCAAATACAGATTATATCCTTCTTGGCGTCTATGACAGATCTCTTCTTGAGCTTATGGCAGGAGTTCTTATAAATCTGGGAATAAAAAGAGCTATGCTTATATATGGAAATGATAAACTGGACGAAATATCAATTTCTGATACAACTTCCGTATGCGAAATAATGAACGGTAAAATTTCAAGCTACGAAATAAATCCCGAGGATTACGGAATGAAGCTTGCAGACAAAAATGAAATTGTCGGAGGCACCTCGGAAGAAAACGCCAAAATCACACTTGGAATTCTTAAAGGAAAAATTAAGGGCGCCAAACGCGACATAGTTTTGCTCAATGCAGGCTGCGCTCTTTATATCGCCGGAAAAGCCGACAATATATCAGAAGGAATAAATCTTGCCAAAGCGTCCATAGACGGCGGATGGGCGTATTCGAAGCTGCAGCAGCTTATTGAATATTCCAATAAATACTGAGGTGCGATATGATACTTGACGATATAATAGAAAAAAGAAAAATACAACTGGAAAGAGAAAAATCCTCAGCGCCGCTAAAACAAATTAAAAAAAGAGCTTTAGAAATAAAAACTCCTGTTAAGGATTTTTATTCAGCGCTTAAAGGAAATAAGCTTTCCGTTATTGCAGAAGTGAAAAAAGCCTCTCCTTCAAAATCTGTTATAAAAGAAAACTTCAATCCGGTTGACATAGCGGTCAGCTATCAAAAATCAGGCGCCGACGCTATATCCTGCTTAACTGAGGAATTTTTCTTTCAGGGAAAAAGCGATTATTTGAAAAATATAAGAACGGCAGTTGATATACCCATATTGCGTAAGGATTTTATTTTTGACGAATATCAGATTTACGAGGCAAGAGCAATCGGAGCCGACGCCGTTTTACTGATCGCCGCTATACTGGATACCGATACAATGCTTAAGTTCAAATATATTGCTGACAGCTTAGGAATGCATTGCCTTTTCGAAGCCCATAACAGTACGGAATTAAATAACATACTTAAATGCTCTCCAAAGATAGTGGGCATAAACAACAGGAATCTTAAAACCTTTGAAGTAAGCCTTGAAAACACCAGAAAGCTTGCGTCGATGATACCTGAAGACTGCGCGATCGTTTCAGAAAGCGGTATTTCCCTCAATGCAGATATGATTTTTGTGAAAAACTGCGGAGCGGACGCCGTTCTGATAGGCGAATCTCTGATGAGAAGCGAAAATATATCTGAAACATTAAACATGCTGAGGAAAGACGTATGATTATAAAAATCTGCGGAATCAGACGTCCTGAAGATATAATCTATGTAAATGAGTTCAAACCCGATTATATCGGATTTGTATTTGCTGAATCGAAACGCCGTATAACTGCTGAAAATGCGGCTGAATTAAAAAAAATGCTTTCCCAGGAAATAAAAGCAGTCGGCGTTTTTGTGAACTGTCCTATTGAAAGAACAGCGGAAATACAAAAAACTGTCGGACTCGACGTTATTCAGCTTCACGGAGACGAGAATATAAGCTATTTACAAAAGCTTAAAAGTAAGGTAAAATGCGATATATGGAAAGCCGTAAGAGTCAGAAATCAATATGATATAGAAAAAGCAGACAACATTGGAGCGAATATGCTCCTGCTTGACGCTTTTTCACCGGACAGCTACGGCGGAACCGGAAAAACAGCAGATACGGAAATTATTAACAAGGCTCGATTTAAAACGCCGTTTTTTATTGCGGGCGGTTTAAGCTGCGGTAACATAAAGCGCGTCATAAGTCAGGTTTCACCTGATGGAGTGGATATTTCAGGCGGCGTTGAAACTGATGGTTTTAAGGACAGAGAAAAAATTAAAAATATAATCAATATAGTTAGGAGTGTAAACCTTGAATAAAAAAGGTAAATTTGGTATTTACGGCGGACAGTATGTACCTGAAACAGTAATGAACGCCGTTTGCGAGCTTGAAAAGGCTTATGAATTTTATAAAAACGATAGGGATTTTCAGGAGGAGCTTAAGGCTCTTTATAAGGACTACGCCGGAAGACCGTCAATGCTGTATTATGCAGATAAAATGACCAAAGATCTCGGCGGAGCTAAAATATACATTAAAAGAGAGGATCTAAACCATACGGGCTCTCATAAAATCAACAACGTACTCGGACAAATACTGCTTGCCAAAAAAATGGGTAAAAAGCGTGTTATAGCGGAAACCGGCGCCGGTCAGCACGGTGTCGCCACCGCCACTGCGGCGGCTTTATTCGGTATGGAATGCGAAATATATATGGGAACTGTAGATATGGAAAGGCAATCCCTCAACGTTTACCGTATGCAGCTTTTAGGCGCTAAGGTAACTGCCGCTGAAAGCGGTACTAAAACGCTTAAGGACGCCGTAAACGAAGCTATGAAGGATTGGGCAACAAATATTGAAACAACTTACTATCTTATCGGATCTGCAATGGGTCCTCACCCGTACCCTCAAATGGTACGCGATTTCCAAAAAATAATAAGCGAAGAAATTAAGGAACAAATTCTTAAAGCTGAAAATAGGCTTCCCGACTGCGTTATTGCCTGCGTCGGAGGAGGCTCGAACGCTATCGGCGCATTCTATGACTTTATCGAAGACAAAAGCGTACGTCTGGTCGGCGCAGAGGCTGCCGGAAAGGGAGTTGAAACTAAAATGCATGCCGCTACTCTAACAATGGGAAGAGACGGAATTTTCCACGGCATGAAATCTATATTTCTGCAAAATTATGAAGGTCAGATAGACGAGGTTTATTCCATATCGGCAGGTCTTGATTATCCCGGTATTGGTCCTGAACATGCAAATCTTTATAAATCCGGCAGGGCTGATTACGTTGCCGTAACGGACGAAGAGGCTGTTTGCGCATTTGAATATCTTTCCAGAACAGAAGGCATTATACCGGCAATTGAATCGGCTCATGCAGTTGCAGCCGCTATGAAAATTGCGCCTAAAATGGATAAGGATAAAATAATGGTAATAAACCTTTCTGGCAGAGGAGATAAAGACGTTTACCAGATTGCAAGATACAGAGGGGTAGATATCAATGAATAGAATAGAAAAAAAATTCAACGAACTTAAAAATCAGGGAAAAAAAGCTCTTATAACGTATGTAACCTGCGGAGACGGAGGGTATGAAGCTACGGAAACGGCAGTTTTTGAAATGGAAAGAGCGGGCGCCGATATAATAGAACTTGGAGTCCCGTTTTCCGATCCTATCGCAGAAGGTCCCGTAATACAGGCTGCGAGTATCAGGGCGCTTTCAGGCGGAGCTACTCTTGCGGGAATTTTTGATATGATAAAAAGAATAAGAAAAAAAACTGATATTCCTTTAGTTCTTATGCTCTATCTTAATTCTATTTTCGGTTTCGGAACAGAAAGATTTTTTGAAATATGCGGTGAAATAGGAATTGACGGAGTTATAGTTCCCGATATGCCGTATGAAGAAAAGGAAGAAATTCAGCCCTTTGCAGATAATCATAATATAATTTCAATAAGCCTTGTGACTCCGACCTCAAAGGACAGAATACAAAAAATCGCTTCGTCCGCAAAAGGCTTCGTTTATTGCGTATCGTCTACAGGCGTGACCGGTATGAGGTCATCTTTCCATACAGATTTCAGCAGATTTATTTCAGATATAAGAAAATATACAGACAAGCCATGTGCAATAGGATTCGGCATTTCAAACGCTCAACAAGCACATGAAATAAAGAAATTCTGCGATGGAGTAATCGTCGGTAGCGCCGTCGTTGACATAATTGGTGAAAATTCAAAAAACTGTGCAAAACCGGTTTATGAATTCACATCATCGCTTAGAAAAGCTCTAGACGAATAGGAAGGAGCGCACTATGGGAACGAGCGCATCAGAAATTTTTGATTTACGAAATTTATACTATTACAAATCAGGCAATTCATTTACAGGAAGCTTAAACGGGTTCAACTACAAAATTATTCCCGGTTCGGATCATATTACAGCGCAGTTTTGGCATGGCATGCTTTGTTCTGACGCTGCAGAAATAAAACAAGAAAAACAATTTTCGTTTGATGAAGCCGGCTTTGATGAAATGATAAAATGGCTTGAAACCAAATATACAAATGAAAAATAAAGTAAGCGGACTCTTTCGTCCGCTTATTACATTATTTTCTGAAATAATGGTTTTTTATGTTGTTTATTTCATTGACATTTATAACTATTGTGATATAATTACCTATATAAATATATGTAATATTTAAATTTAATTTTATATTGAGGTAGCTTATGTCAAGTAATATAGATCTTTTGATTGACTGGTTTAACGATACGATAATTTCTTATGGAAACGATAAACAATTACTAATAAAAAAATATGATTATTTTATAGAAAAATGGAATTATTATTTACACGATCTTGATTATAAAGAACAAAAGGTTTATATGCGAATTAAAAAGAAAATTGATAAAAAGGTAAAATTGCAATTAAAATAATTATATTTTTCAAAATTCTATTGATTTTTTACTTTTTATATGATATAATTGTTATTGTTAGTTTTTACATACTATGTATGTGACGCATAAGGAGACGTATTGAAGCGGTCATAACGAGCTTGACTTGAAATGCGATGGGCTAAAGGCTGTTTTATCCGCCGCAAACTCCCGTAATACAAGGGTTTTCAGTGAGTTCGAAAAGTGAATATTTCGTTGTTCTTTCCGTCAATTCTTTCCAAAATGCTTTTTGTTTGTAAAATGTGCTATAAAAGTAGCAATTTGAAAGAATTTTGCGGATAAACATAGATGGAGATGTATCGAAGAGGTCATAACGAGAACGACTCGAAATCGTTTTGGCGTGATGAGCGCCACGTGGGTTCGAATCCCACCATCTCCGCCAAAAACAAAGCTCACAAGCGGTTTTCCGTTTGTGAGCTTTTCTTATGTCCAAACGGCAATGGAGAGTTCTCTCCTAAAAATAGGCTGTTTTCTCCTAAAAAATATCACTACTCGAACTCCATTTCTATGTATTCGGCGTATCCATTATATCTGATACGCCTCTTTTTGTCAGCAAATTGCATCCAAAGCTCCGCTTAATCCGTTTACCATAGCATCAGCCGAGGACAATTTTGAATTATAGTACAGATGTGCATATACATTTGCTGTGGTCCCATTGCCAAATAGTAACACACTTTCGTATGGTTGAGAATTAACGTAAAAACGCCTTAAAACAGGCTTCTTTTGTTCTTCAGTGGTTCATCGAGCAGTTTTTGTAATATATGTAAATTTCCCTGAGCTGTACCTCAACATAAGCATCAAGTGTGATATACTCAATAAACTCCAGACACATTTCACGGGTAAGTTCCTGTACATCGGTGTACTTTTTCAGACGTTCCATAAACAGGGTCACATCTTCTGCATCCTGTCTGATCATTAAGAATTTTTCTTCCAGATCAGAAACCTCTAAGGATAATTCCTTTTGTTCAGCTTCGTATTTTGTGAGCAGCTTCATTGCTACATCCTCAAAAACTTTGCCGAGAACTTTGTCCTCATAAATGCTCTGAATAAGTGTATCAAGTTCATTTAAGCGGAATCTACCTTCTTTGAGTTTCCTGGTGTCATCCGAATACTGCTCCTCATGATGATTTGTTTTGTGAGTGAGAAACTTTGATTTGGCTTTATCTTCGTCCTCTACCACAAGCTGTGCAAGGCTTCGGATGTCCTCAAGCACAACACGTTCCATATCTTTCATCTTAATATAATGACTCGGGCAATAAAGTTTGCCGTATTTCAATGGTCTTGTGATTTTTATAGCTGACCGTAGTCGTGCAGAGCTGAACAAGGTGTTCAAGGTAAGTGTAGTTGTGAAGTATCTGTCCTTACCGATCTGCCAACCTCGATATAATTACGACCAAAGCGGCTGAGGTCTTTGCAAATAATCAGGTTTATTTTTCCCAACTGAGCATCGGACAGCAACCTCTGCAACGCTGGCCTGTCGAAATCCGTACCACTCCAGCCATCATCAACGTAGGTATCAACGAAATTCCACCTTGTTCTTTAACATATTTGGTGAGGATAAGTTTCTGATTTTCTATTGACAGGGATTCGCCGGCACGCATATCCTCCTGCGAGAGACGAACGTAAATTCCTGCATTGTAAATGGTCTGCTTTGCCATAGTAACTCATTTCAAATAAAAGCAGTACCATACCGACACTTTGATTATAGCGCAAAATGTCGGTATAGTCAATGCTTTGCCGACAAATTACGCAAGTGTTTCTTTTACGGCTCTTTCAAAGGCGAGCCTATTGATCACTTCGTCAATATTTTTCTCTCCGACGAATCGGCTGTGAACGATGTACTTCTTTCCATCAAACTTATACTCCTTTAGGATTATAAAATCAACTCTTTAGATAAGTTATCAAAAGAAAAATTTTAGGTTATACTATAAGTAGTAATTGACTAATCAGTCAATATGAAACGAGGTGTCTGAAATGGAAATTAGCGAACGTTTATATTACTGGAGAAATCTTAAACGAATAAGCGTGTACAAACTTTCAAAACTGAGCGGAGTTTCCGAAAACCATATCCGAAATCTTGAAAATGGAAAGAAACAACCTACAATTAAAACTCTTCAAGCTCTTACCGATGGTCTTAATATAACGCTCTCAGAATTTTTTAATACTGAAAATGACGATATAATATATCTATCGAAAGGTGAACGAAAAATTTTAGATTTCTATAGACGATTGCCTAAAGACAAAGCGGATATACTCATAAACTTCTATGAGCAAATGAGCGCTGAATAACACTTTTACAGATAAATAACGGCGGTATCGTTTTGATACCGTTGTCTTTTCATCAATTTGTATCATCATTTTCCAACTCAACCGCCGACATTCCATAAGCATAATCCATCTTCTCTTTCTCCAGCTTATCAGAAAGGCAGATAATCTGTGTGAACAGGTCTGAACGGACAGGGAGAGTATCATCTTCATTTCACCCAGCACAGCTATTGTCTGTGTCTTATCCTTACAGCCAAGAGCCTGCAAAAGCATTCTCTCCTCAGCTGTAAGTACGCTGTTCATCATGAGCATATTATCAATCCTCCAATTATAATTTAGGCTCTTCTGGGACTTTGGTTTTTCAGTTTCTGGAGCTTCTGCCGCAGGAGCATTTTTGCCAGCGAATTTTTCTTCATAAGCATTCCTCAACGCAAAACATAATTTACCATATCTGTTCTGGGAGCAGTATGAGAAAAGGCTTTGTTTTTAGGGTTTGCTCTCGTTTTCTTTTCTGCCTGCTTTACGGGAACTGGCTCGCCGAAAAATGTGAACTGTTCTCCCTGTTATTCGCAAATATAGGCTCGTCAACAGTAAGCTTTGGCTTTTCGTCAAGGTATTTGCCCTTGTCGATAAGGTCGACGGTAAAGCTCTGCACCAAGTCCCAGCTTAGCTTCGACTCCTGTACGGGAAAGATAACTACCCTCCCAAACAGTAAGTCCGTTGGTTTATGTCTTGTAGCCTACTCTGCCATAACTTTCGTTTGTTTCATTTAGATTGAACTGCGTATATTTTTCCATACGAAAAACAAATTTCATAAACTCACAGCGTTTATCGTAATCCTCATTTTCCTTAAAGAAATCCGCAATCTCGTCACGCTTAACCTTGAAAAACCGGTCAAGCTTCATAATGTCGTTTATGATGTTTTCATCAAGAAGCGGCGGCAGTTTCGCTGTTTCCACAACCTCGTTATGTACGATAACGGGCTCTTCTGCTGTCACAGGTTCGGGAACATACCCACGCTTTTCCATTGTCACTGTTATGATATTTCTGATTTCCTCTGCCTGCGTATCGGAAAATCTATCAGAATGAAATTTATCGAAGAAGTCAACAGTGTTGAAATGAGTATCTTTTGTATCTGAGAACACCATACCTGCTGTTTCATAGCTGAGCCGACGGTTAAAATCAGCGTGAGAAATCTGTCAATCAGCTTGTCAACTACTGCGTTCTTGGATTGAATACCACATTGCTCATCAACTGATGTTCGATTGTCAATATTTTTATTTTCTCCCACTGCTAAATGTCTGAAAACGGGGGCTCTGCTGTCGGTACTGCTCGTCCAGCGCCCGAAAGCGTTTTGACTCTTATGCGACGATTTCCCTCGGAATTATGTTCCAGCGGCCCTCCATTATGAGTATTCGCTTGCCAGTTTAACCATGTTGGTGTTTTCACCTATTTTTATAAATTCAACCACACGTTTCTTTTCAATCATTATGATTACCTCTGAAAATTTGATAAAGTTCTAAATTGAATCAAATTTTCAGTTAGGGATAACGTGCTATGTAGAGCTACCATTTGAAAATGAGCATAAAAAAATGCCATTTCCGCTTTTAAAGCGGAAATGGCATACCTATATAAAAAGGATAGGAACCTGACTATAGCTTTAAAGGCTAACTGTCAAGTTTCTATACTATAATCCCTATTTACTCAGAGAGGATGATACCTGTACTAAGTATTTTGATTTTATTGTGTTTATTATATATCCTGCTGACATATTGCTATGCCAACAATTAAATCGCATTTCTGGCATTTTATTGTTATGTTGTTTTTACTTTCCTCAGTTGCAAAATATATAACGGGATTACCCGTTATATATCATTTTATAAAGCTATTTATGAAATCATCCCAATTCGGAGAAGCTCCTTGTTTATCTCTTGCTGAACGAATTTCCTCACGAATATCATCATTTTGCATTATATATTCAGCTATATCATAGCTAACAATTCCATTTGCCTTAGCATGAAGATCTAAGAAATGCTAAATCTCTGATTTACTCATCCTCAGAACAACAAACATTCTGGCAATAATCTTTTGATTTGGATTTGTCTTTTTGCCGCTTTCAATATAGCTGAGATAATATGGTGTTATTTCTATCTCATCAGCAAGCTGCTTCAGGGAATAAGTTCTTTCGGTTCGCAGTTTACGAACATACTCGCCGAAATCTTTATTTGCCATAGGATTTCCTACCTTCGTCTTTTATTAAGCAACTCTGCGGACATTAGTACGTCCGCTGTTATGAGTGCAAGCAATGCAGAACACGCTATACTGACAAAATCAATAAAATACGCTGCTACCGCAAGACACATTTCAATAACAAGCATTACTCGCGCCTTTTTACGAAAGACAACAATTTCATCATTTATTTTGTCTGAAAATTTATCGGCATAAAAATAATAATTATCTCCGAGATTTTTTTGTACAATTCCTTTAAAAGATTTATCTTCCATATCAATCTTTTGTCCGTTATATTTTATATCAGAAATGATAGCGACATTTTCATCTAACAATGCGCTATTAGTTAAAATAGAGTTTATAACTGCATCGTTTGAATAACACATAGGAAAAGGACTATCAGAGATTTGTAAAATCTTCTTCATTTGATACCTCCAATTAGTATACAGAACAAAATTAATTAAATATAAATGTTTTTGCCATATCTATCATAGATAATATAAATCGTTCAAGCCTACCAAAATCATTCATTATCGGTTCAACACAATCAATGTATACATTGTCATATCCATCCGCAACTAATTCAATTAGTGAATCTTGAATTATGTTGTTCAGAAAGAAAATGTAAATTTTTTTATTTCTGGCGATAGCATGTCCAATAAGTATCATAAAATCATCCACATTCTCAGAAGGAGTAAAAATAATCGTACAGGTGGCTTCATCTATTATTTTACAGCTTTCAGGTACTGAGTTGATTTTCACCTTAGCCAAACTATAGATATTCACTTTTGTTTTATATTTTTCCACAATTCGATTAATAACCTCATGCAGTTTAAAAACATTGATTCCCAAAAAATTATCATCATCACAAGTAAGTTTGGAAATAGGAGCTATAATATACACATCACAGGGATTCATGAAAGCCTCCAGTAAATAGTAGTTTAATTGTATTATATCTGGATGTAACTAGCAAGTCAACATTTTTGCCCTGAACGCCAAAATACCGCCTTGAATGCCAAAAACATAAAAAGCCCATAGCTTTTTTAAGCTATGGGCAATAATATCACTTACGATTAAGTATAATACCAAATATAAGTTTATGAGGATAAAAAACAAACAAATCTGAGCCGTTTGAATGGTTCGGATTTTTTCGACGTGGCTCCCCCGCACTTTCCAAGTCCGAATAATTATGTATGTCAGCTGACTTACTGTCCTACTGCCGTATTTATAATTGAAGATTATCACTGCGCTGTCCTTGTAAAGCACAACGGAATTTAAGAATGCGTCAATCAAGCTTGCGTTTTTGCTCAATAGTATCAATCTTATTCTTTCCGAGCTGTGTCAACCAGAACTCGACCTGTTTTTCCGTAAGCACAGACTCTGCAATTTTCTCGTTTGCTATCTTGGTTTCAATATCGGTTTTCTGTGCCTCAATTTCTTCAAGCCTGTTCCTGATTGTCGGCGTATAAACTCCGTTCTGTATTTCCGTAAGAATGTTGCCGATGTTTTTATCAACCTCTGCAAGCTGTTTTTCAAGAAGTGGAATTGCCCTGTTCTCTCCGTTCTGAAATTCAATAACCCTTTTCCAATGCTATTTATAATTTCAGGCTCCAGCAAAATATCATAAAGCTACTTGATAACGAATTCCTCAATCAGCCCTTTTCTCGGAAATTTCTTGTTACACCCCTTTTTCTTTTTGGCGGTTGCACATTTATAATAATGATATACCTTGTGATTGTTGCTCGTTCCGCTTTCCCCGACCATATACGCTCCACAATCTCCGCATATCAGCTTTGGATATATACTAAAAAAGTGTACAAGTAAGATATAATAAAAACATCAAAATAAAGACAAGTAAGAGGAATAAAAAATGTCAGGAAAAAGCACACCAAAGTACACGGAAGAATTCAAAAAGACAATCGTAAATCTTTATCAGTCGGGCAAAACATATTCTCAGATAAGTCAGGAATACGGTATATCACACAGTGCTTTAGCCAACTGGATAAAGAAGTATTCAGAAGTAAAAATGGATGATAACACCATTCTTACCTCCAGGCAAATCAAGGAGCTTCAGAAACGAAACGCACAGCATGACCTCCTTTGTGTAGCACCAATGGACTTCTGCTGTTGACCACTTACATTATAAAGAATATATGTGATAAAGTCCAATGTGCAAAGTCAAAAGTTTACGAAAGATTGCACACCTAACCGTAAATATGAAAGAAGGTGAGCTTTTGGTACTCTGTACGCTCTGCCCACCTTTAGATGTTCAATTTTGTTTTCCCGAAGTAGCTGATAGCCTGTTTTACTACTCACTCCAAGATCTTTACTCATTTTCTCAACAGTCAGAATGTCTGGATATTCCTTTAATACAAACTCATAAATATCATTAAAGCTCATAAAGTTCCTCCTTTTCTTTGAACACCAATGCTGATAAGCAGAGGAACATCAATCGCCTGCATAAATTGGTCATTTAAGTGGGTAAGATGTTCCTTGAGCCTTGTTTTATCTATCATCCGTATCTGTTCAAAAAGAATAATAGAGCTGTCTGGAATCCCTCAATCGTTTCTAAATATAAATGTGTGGGCAGTTTCGCTTTCGTCTGCACACGGCTTGTGATTGCCGCCACAATAACTGTCGGGCTGTGCTTGTTCCCTATATCATTAGAAATGATAAGTACAGATCGTGTACCGCCTTGCTCCGAGCCGATGACGGGATTTAGATTTGCGTAGTAAATGTCGCCACGCTTAATAATTCTATCCATTGTGTTTGACCTCCCATTTGGATTTAGGCAGGAGTATCCTGCCTATGTAGCAGCCAGACATAAGGAAGTATTTAAGGTCGGGAGAGCATAAAACAAAGCCCTGTTTACATAGACCACCTTGCGTCTGGCTTTATAATAGGATCGTTTCTATTTGTCCTCGACACCCCGAAACGCTATGGGAAGTCGCCAAACGGTCAGCAGCGAACTGACGCCACGGGAGTTCCACCCCAACTGTCGGTCTGACAGAGCCGCCCTCATTGCCTGCAACGTCGTCGGAGCTGATTCCGCAATAGTCGGCTTGCCACAAGCGGCAAGGCTTTTACGCTCCATAGCTCCTCCTCTCCCCAAAAAGCCATTTGGTTTTTGGGGTGCCCCTATACGCTCGGACTGTGACTGGACGGGAGTACCATTATTCTCTTTGTGGGTTATGGCGAAATCGGGAGCTACCCGATATTTTGAGTCGGTATTTGAACGCTCACCACCTTTCATCGCTGTTCTGCTTGTCGGCAGGTCTTGGCGTACCGCTGCACACGCTTAAATATTACCATTAATTTTATGACTAATATAATCATATAAAACGCTATACTTCTTAAACACGAAAAATCTTCTGTGTTTTTTCTGCATAAATTTCGTAAATGAATTATCTTCAGGAATTTTTGAATGTTTTTCTTTGTATTCAGCGAAATCTTTTTTTAACACATCAATGGCATGTGCATCAATACTATATTCGAATCTTAATACTACGGTCTTATTATCAGGGTCCAAATCTAATAATAATTTGCTAAGGTTAGCAAGATTGTTGGTATCTTCATACGATATATAAATATCTACTCTTATCCCATTTAATTCATTTTCATTAAATTCAACTTCCGATTTAATAATTTTATATAGCTTTTTTTGAAAAGGAATACTAAAATCGTAATATTCAAAAATTCCTGTTTCCGATTTGTTGCCTATACATTTATTTAAAATTGAAAGTAAGGAAGTCTTGCCGCAATTGTTTTTCCCTACAATCATTATCACATGTTATTACAGTATTTTTTAGAAGTCTATAGTTGTTAACAGATATTTTCTCAATCTTCATTTTAGCTCCTCCATATTGTCTTAAAGCAACAATTATATTTTAAAATTAATTTATTTTCGTTAGGTATTATTCTCATAACACTTCAACACACCTATTCAAATGCACACCCGAATTAGTATCCCTTTCAGCCATCTCCCTATACCTCCCCATCAACTCCGCCACACATTCGCTCTCAGTAATCTTCCTATCAAAACCAAACGCCGCCATAACAGCAAAATCGTTTTGGTGGTGAGCCTTGCGGAGCTCGGCAGGCATAGTCAGCTCGTTATAAAGGTCAGCGAGAGAGCAGTCGGAATATTTTACCCTTGCGTCAAGAATAGCCTGTGCAGATGTTTGGTATAGATTTTAATCGACTTTTAAACCAAATTCTGTAATCTCTGATTTTACATATTCGATATTATTCTCTTCACAGCAAGCTATGATAGCTCTTTCTCCAATTTTACAGCCTAATATAACTTTTGTAGGCTTAGCAAAGAAATAATTTCTACCATTTTTATCAAGAGGAGATGTAGGCTTATCAGAATCCAAAATAAGCATTGCTGCAATTATACGCCATTCCTTTTCATAACTTCAATCACTATGTTTACATGAAGATATTAATCCGTATATATAAGTATTTTTAGGCAATTATTTATTTGTTAATAATTTTACTACATCAAAATAATTATATTTATAATTTACCAGGAAAATAATATTGCGGGAAACTTCTGAAATATTCACAGTATCATATTCTAAACATACACCAGAGTAGTTTTTTGTATAGTGATACCACATCGGATTATTACAATTTGTTTCTGAAAGGGAAGCCACTCTTATGCCACTACGAATAATATCTTTAAAATCTCTATTCACATCTTTTATAAGCGTCATATCTAACTATCAAAAGGGTCGTTAAAGGTTTCAGGGTGTGCCAAGAATATGTTTCCTGTTGCTATTTCGTCCAAAACTCGTTCTAAAGCGCTATAGCTACTAACATTTCTATATCGGTATAATTTTTGAGGTATATGTTGTTGTTTGAGCAAGTGAGCATTGTTAATGTCTTCTGACGTGTCGGATAAAAATAATTTCCAAAATTCTTCTTTCCAATCCATTTTACTTTCTCTCCGTCATCTTGCATCGTATTTCTCCTCTGTCAATTCCCTATACCTCCTCATAAGCTCCGCCACACATTCGCTCTCGGTAATCTTCTTATCAAACCCATACGCCGCCATAACGGCAAAGTCGTTTTCGTGGTGAGCCTTGCGGAGTTCGGGTGGCATGGTGAGTTCATCGTAGAGATCGGCGAGGGAGCAGTCAGGATAGAAGGCACGGGCGTCAAGGATAGCCTGTGCAGTCTGTTCGATTTTCGCTTTCTGTTCATCTGTTGGGTTGCACCAAGGAAAGTTGTTGTAGACAACATTAACAGAATAGCGAACTGTTCTGACTTCCGTTTCTTTCATCATATCAGCGGCTTTTTTATACCAACAGGAAACATAGTCAATATTTCCAATACCTTTTGCTCCATTAAGAATAAATGATACATCGTCCTTTTGCTCGGCAGACATAAGTCTTGCCCCCACAAACGGCGGATTACCCATAATAAAATTCAGCTCCGCTTTTGGCACAACGCTCTCCCAGTCAACACGCAGAGCGTTGCCCTCCACGATATTGGCATAGCTTTTCAGCGGCAGGAAATCAAGGCTCATCTGCACGATTTCCTCGGTTTCCTTCATCATCTGCGACTCGGCAATCCACAGCGCAGTTTTAGCGACTGTCACCGCAAAATCGTTGATTTCAATTCCGTAGAACTGCCCGATTGATACCTGAATCGGGTTTAAATCGCCGTCACCGAACATCATCTGACCCTTGTGAATTTCAAGCAGGATTTCATTTTCCAGCTTTCTGAGGCTGATATAAGTTTCCGTCAGAAAGTTGCCCGAACCGCAGGCAGGGTCTATCAAGACGCTATCTTTGATACAAAAGAAAAAGCCTTCTCCGGTGTGAAAATACCGAAAAAGGCTTGATTTCTGGGCTTTTACGGCCATCTGCCGTCTGTGGAAGCCCAGCGTTTTATTCTATTGTCTGTGTTTTTGCATGTAACGGACGGTGCCGGAAGTCATCCCGACAGACCCAGAAAAGGTAAAATTAAAAAGTATGCCAAAATTAAAAGGTTTACTTGCGTTTTCTCCGCACAACAAACGGAATGTGAAAAGGGAGGCCTGTTGCCATGCCATCATACTTGGAATCATCCAAAATTAGACCTCGCTTCTTTGCCAACTTGTGAACTCTTGCGTCAATTTCAAAGAAGTCCTCGAAGCCAAACATCTCACCGTGTATTTCATAGTCTCCACAAGTCAGATATTCATGGCCGTATAGCTGCTTTATCACATCACTTGTAGCAAGCTCAGTTCCTTCCGGTAGTGACAGAATAACGTCGACAATTTCAGAAACAATTTTATTCATCATCGTCTTCTTCCTCCTCAATATCCGGCTCTATTCCGAGCAGTTCTTGAAAGCGGTCGAAGTTGTAGGGATAAGCATTATCGCCGTATATCTTCACTGGCTTGTGGCCGTTGGAAAAATAAATCTCCAATTCCCACTGCGTCCCATCCAGCACCATACATCCAAATCTACGCAGATCGTATTTGCTGCGCCATTCTCCGATGTGTAATTCACGGAGGCCGTCGAGGAACTCCTCTTTAGTGCAAGGATAATCTGCTTCGATATAAAAATTTGTCGGCATCAGAATAAACGAATGCTCAACATCTAACTGAAGATGTTCTCTGTCCAGTGTATAAGTTCTGGTTTCGTAACCTCCAAAATAACCGCCGATGGAAAATACCAACTTGCTGATCGCCGATATATTTTCTTCAAAATCGGCTGCTTTCAGTTCTGCTTGTGATGGAGCATACGTCCCACCAGTCTCTGTCAGTGCTTCCTTGGCCCGTTCAAGATACAAGCGAGTACACCACAGTCGAGTTGATTCACTCGGATGCATGACAGATTCTTTCCCATAATCCGGGTGTTCCATTGTATTCTTGAGATGACCAATTTCTTTTTTTAGGCCACGAATAGCTGTCATTATTTGTGGCGCAGTTTTCCCTTTAAGATATTCTTCGTAGTATCCTTCCGGACTTATCATCATAATCGGTCACCTCCTCGATTAGCTTTTCATGAAGTCATCCGCTATGGCGTTAAGTTGTGCCGCTATTTCAGAAAACTCACAATCCAAATCCAGCGTCTTCACACTGATTTTATTGCCACTCATCATATAAGAATTGTTTGGCAGGACAGCTTCGTCTGTTTTCGCATATAACAGCATGCCGGAAACTTCTCCACCTGCAACAGCTTTATTTTTCACATAAGTGAAAATCTGATACAGATTGTTTGAATGAAGAGTATGCACGTCATACTGCTTTTGCGTGGTATGGCCATAATATTTTGCATCAATGATGAGTGTTTTTTCTCCATAGGTAAGCATGATATCGGACTGCATCGTTGGAAGCATAGCGCTTATTCCGTCATCCAAGGCCCATCCAATCTGCGATGCCGCAGTCTTTATTTGAGGATAGTGCTTCTTGTAATATTCCAGAATGAACTTTTCGTACAAGCGGCACATTCGCTGCTCGTCCAAAAATTGCATCAACTTAACAGTTCCATCTGCCGTTGTCTGTAGCAATCCCTTAATAACGAGATAGCATACTGACATCAGCATTTGATAGCTCTGATTGTTTCTGTTGAAACGGAAATTCCAGTTAATATTATAGATATCCAGTGTTCCAACATCTTTGAAGTAGAGCAGCAAATTTCGCAGTTCTTTTTTCCTTGTTTTGGGAATGTCATATCTCAGAAGCATTTCCATAGTCGTTTTCAATACCTGATTCATATATGAATCAACCGAAAACTCATCGTAAGTACATACAAGCTGCTGCTTTATAAGTGTCTGCTGTTTAATTGATTCTGTTAAATCAATCTTTCCTCGCAAACAGCTTAACGGCTCTGTTTCTTCTATGTAAGTACGCCCAAGGCCTCGTTTTATCTGAACAGACACACCTTTTACAAGGATGGCAGATAATAGATCTGCGGTATTTTCAAACTGCTCTGTCCCACAGCTCGCATAACCTTGCTCCCGTAGGATTTGAAAGGCATATGCAAGCATGTAGTAAATATTTTGAATCCGAATCATCGTATTGCCTCTCGCAGAGCATATTCCCAATCACGAACTTTACTCGGCTCATCAAACCAATATTCGTTTAACAGCGGAATAATTTCATAAGTAATCACAGCGTTTAGCCACATATCATCAATGCTGTTTTCAGTGCAGAAATAGCTGTGGCCAATGCGGAAACCTCTGCCAAGAGTCTCATCGTTTTCAATAGCTACATTCAGTTTTTCGATCGCAGCAATCAGATTATCAAATTTCTTATTATTTTTCTCCTGACAATACTGACGGAATCCTTCTGTATCAAATGCCGGAGAGAACTCAAAGAAAGCAAAGCGACGACGCAAAGCATAGTCCAGCATTGCAAGACTGCGGTCAGCTGTATTCATCATTCCGATAATGTAAACATTTGCAGGAACAGAGAATTTCTCGTCAGAGTAAAGCAACTGCAAAGATACGCCTCTCTTATCGTTTTCGATCAGCATGAACAGCTCGCCGAAAATTTTGCTAAGATTGCCTCTGTTGATTTCATCGATAATAAAGAAATAATCATTCTCGATGTCCATTTCGGCTTTTTTACAGAAATTGTAGAATGGTCCCTTTTTCAACTCAAATCCGGTTGAGGCAGGACGGAATCCCATAATGAAATCTTCATAGCTGTAACTCTGGTGGAACTGCACCATCATTACACGGCTGGAGTCCTTCACTCCCATCATCGAATATGCGAGTCGCTTTGCAGCAAAAGTTTTACCGACACCCGGAGCGCCCTGCATGATAACATTCTTTTTATTCCTCAGCAAATTCGTAAGAATATTATAGTTCGATTCACTCATATATACTTCGCCAAGGAAATCGTCTGCGCTATATACCGGATATTCGATTTCGGCCTCTTCGATTTCACCAACGCTCTCGTCTTCAAATAAGGCTGACAGCTGCTCCACATATTCCGTATAAGAAGTAACATCTGTTAGGACTTTAGTAATCGCATTTCCCGGATGGTCCCATTCGCCCTTATGTGTCCAATTTACCTTACGAATGTTCTTGTACTCAGGGTCACGATCAGGGTCGTAAATATAGTCTGATGTTACGACGCCACGGCCAACAATTGTACGTTTGCCGCTTTTCGCAAAAATAACATCTCCGGGCTTAAGCTCGTGAACAAACTGCCACGTTTCCAAAGAAGCGTGTTTATAGGAGCGAGTACCTGTATCCGTTCCGCAGGCCTTCATCTGCTCCTGCATTTCTGTTCTCGATGCATATTGGCTAAGATCGCCGATGTATTCACGGGCAATCGCCATAATGCCGTCTTTATAAAATTCTTCCCACTTGGCAGACCCATACCCCGGCGAATAAATCCAATAATGGACTGTATGAACATCCTTGTCACCGATTGCTTCACCAGCATTGGCCCTTTGGCTGGATGCAGCTGCAGCACGGTTTTCCTCATTAACCTCCTCTGAGATTATCCATGCATAATAAGACAGCTCAGGGAAATTCTTGTACTTGTAGTCGTTGTTTTCAAGAACACGAAGACAGTCCGCATTGATCTTCAGATACTCACTTCCCGAAGGAACAGTATCCAAATCTCCCAAACCCTCTCTGAACTCTACAGGCATATTTTCAGGGAGAAGCATATACCAGCGATTACGAGAATCCAGATTAATAAATTCATAAGGACGAATCCAGTATAAAGCCATCGTCAGATTCCACTTGATTCCCTTTTGAAGAAGTGCTTTGTCGTACGCCTGAATAAATGCTGCTTTGCTGCTTTCAGAATGTGTTTTGCTATATTCCATTGCAGCAGAAAAAACACTCCAGATATTTTCAATATCTCCGTCCTGACGGTCGCCCACAAAATAATAGAAGGTAGCCGCCATATTGTTCAGTACCGGAATGCCATCAAAATTCTCAGGCACTGGAGATTTGACAGAAAATTCGGTCGCAAGGCCCTGCAGGATCTTGATTCGATTTGCGTTTGTTATGCCTTTGTTAAACAGACCATAAATTGTAAATGGATCGATATCTACGATGTTGTTGTCCTTCTCCAGTTTTGGCAAGCGCATACCAATAGCAGTATAGACAGCCTTTACTTTTTCAATCAGCGTTTGTCTATCTGTTGCATACGGCAGGAGCTTGTCCGCAAATTCTGTATAGAAATCTACCCATGAAAGATATTCTTTGTTATTCATTTGCGCTTCCTCCTTATACATCAGAACTTGTTTGCTCATTGTCATGGATTGCCTTCTCTATAGCCTCAGCTAACTGCATTATTTTATTATTGTGGCTTCCAGTATAATGGTACATCAAGTAACGGATATCCACAACAATTCCTTGTACTCGCTCATAATCGTGATTTCCAGATTTCCACTCTCCACGGGCCTCGCCTATATTTCCGTATATTGAATCAAAGCCAAAAACATTTTTTGCGCTATTATATGGCATTAAAAAAGCATTGTACACGGGTACATCTTCCCCGTATTCACGTTTGAAACGTTCCTGTGTGTATATGTATTCTCCATATGTAATTTGCTTGTTAATAGAAGATGATTCTGGTAAATGCATAGGATTCCCCGTTATACCATAACGATAGTACTTGGCATCCAAAACATAAATTTTACCATTGTACAGCATAATCGAATCCGGCTCTAAGGCAAAATTTTCTTTTACTTTGCCCTTAAGATACCACCGTGTTCGAGGGAAATATCTGTACTTGTCTTTAATTCCATATACTCGATCAATCAATTTTTCCCATACGTATTCAAAGGAATCGGTGCCAAAATAAAATTGCTTCAGGTTTGTTTGCTCATCAATATATTGCAAAACCGCAATCATGGCCGCAAACAAGCGCTTATCTTTATCATTGTTTGTTCTTGCCAACTTGTCATTTAAAACAGAAAGAAACATTTTCGTATTCTTTTCAATCGTTGGTTTTGGCGGCAAATCGGGCGTGAATAACCATCCAATCTTTTGAAAACTTTCATACACACAATACTTGTGAATTTGCGTTATCAGATTTTTATCGTTAGGAGATGAAACCCTTACAGTATATTCTGTGTATACAGGTGAGCCATCGGCCTGAATAAGAGGCCGTTGTTTTCTTATTGTTTTTGCCCAATCAATACTACCTCTATCACTTGTCTTAAAAACAGGCTCCTTTTCTGTGTAATAAGAATTTTGTTCCAGATAGTAATTGATTACTTCCATATAAGCGTTGATTGGGAAATCGACCGATTGTGGCGCTTCAAATTTCTTCATGGCGAGTACACGGTCTGACTTATCGGTGAATTCAGCAAGTACAGAAATCAAATGCAATATATCTCTACGGATTTCTTGATCTGTTTCGGGCAACTGATATCCAACCGGGAAATAGACCATTGCATTTTCAGAATCCGCTTTAATTCCGACAAAACGATCTCCCTCATCATTTTTATTAATATGGCATCTGTCAAGCAATCTTGCGTCTAAATCCACGGTATCACCACCTCATGTTAATCTTCGCCGTTGTTCTGCCCGGTAATGGCATTAAACATTCCTTCTTTAAAAAAGGCAAAACGCTCATTTCCTTTTTCAGATGTAAATTTTTTTATAACAGCTTCAAGACTCTTGTAAGTGCTTATTTCAAAAATATTTTCACGAGAAAACTTAAACGCATCATCCCACAGATACTTTATTACTTTTTCAGGAAAACAACTATTGTGGCGTTTTGCAACAATTCGTTCCTGTTCACTCGCATTTACGTCATCTGCAACCGGATCATACCAGAGATCCAGTTTAGAAACAAAATAGGCACCTAAACGCTTGTCTTCAGAGGATGTCATTCTTACATTGCCATCTAAAATTTCCTTATTGATAGCACGACAAAAAGCGCTCCATGTCACATCAGTGTCTAAAATTTTGTCATTTGCGTAAGGATGATTTTCAAAAGAATTCTCAATCAAACGCATATGCCAACGTCTTTGAAAGGCAGTATCTAAGGTGAACACATTCTGGTCAGATGTGTTCATTGTCCCGACGATAGACATATTAGAGGGAATGCGAACTTTATGTTCTGGATCTCCGTAGACGATCGCCGCAACATTCGCATTAGTGATGGAATACTCACTGGTCCCCATAGGAAAACTTGTATCATCCGTTGTTCTGTCTAAGAGTTGGAATACCTCACCAAAAATTGCTGGAGCATTCCCACGATTGATTTCTTCGATAATCAGAAAATATTCAACATCTGGATTGTGGTATGCTTTCCACAACAATCTGGTAAATGGGCCGGGCGTAAATAGATAACGTACTTTGTCATCAGCAGATACTGTCGGCAATATCTGGCCAACGAAGTCAGAATACGTGTAATCCGGATGAAACACAAGACGCTCCATTCGGCTTTCATCACTACAATATTCATGTTGAATAGTGTAACTTTTACCAGAACCGGGGACGCCGTAAAGCAATACATTTGTACCGCCTTTCTTTCTGTCACAGTGATCTAAATCCAAACCGTCATGCCCAGTTCCGTCATCAACTCTATCTGGTGTAGTGTACCCCAGCAATTGACTTAAATTGTCCATTGTACTATGAATTCGATTATTATCCATTACAGACTACCTCCATATAACTTTTCTAAGAAATCTGCTTCAAGAACCTCTGATTTAACTTCCATGTGTCTACCGGAATCACTGATAGACCATTCAGGACGTTGAATAACATGAAGTAGCCCGGCAAATTCAAAATACTGAGGCGTATATTGGTGTCCTTTTGGCTTCTCTACTACATTCCTCATAGTGAAGTCATATTCACCATTACGGTATCTGGTAATATAATCATCCAGAGTGGCCTCTTCGACATCACAATCATCATGTCGAATGCAAGTGTTCAACAAATACCATTCCCATTTGTCCATACGCCCGTATTTGTTCAATGCTCTCAGTGTCGCTCTTAATGGATGTAATTTGCTTCCATCACTGTTTTTGAAATAGTAAAAGCGTAATGCATCGCAATAAGCTTCCTCATATAACTTCTTGATTTCTGCATAAATCTTTTCTTTTACGTCATCTTCGTAATTGTCAGCAAGCCCGACTTGTTCTTCCAATTTAGCTGCTTGATAGACCAATTTCCCTCTATTCGTCAGAAGATTTTGTATATCTATCTCGTTTCGGCTGCTAAAAGAGTTTTCATTTAAAAAACCAAAATTTACACAAACACGTTTTACCGTTCGTACCGCACCTGAAGATGACATTTGCATTCGCTCCGCTAAACGATCTTGTATCCCGTTCCCCCAAGACGAATGATTCGTAAATGAGGAATCCGACAAGCAATCGATCATGATTCGGAGCTGCCTATGTAAATCTGGCCCAATATTTCGACCGGTATAGTCCCAGCCACGAAGATCCATAGTCCATTCCTCCTTTTCATTACTTCTTTTTCAACACCAATATCTCATCGTATTTGATGATGCCACCACGATTGCCTCGCGGAAGATGAAGGTATCTATCACGAATAACATATTTGAAACTAAGTTCAAATGAATATTCATTTTTCTCTGCTATCTCAGCCAAAATCTTTGCTGTAGGAATACTCTGTCCACGAATATTACTATCTCCAACCACGATCACATATCGTCCGCCTTGTTTCAATTCTTCGCGTACAGCAATCATGTTTTTTGCCATATCCTCAAAATAGGTATTTACAATGTCTGCACGTTTTGCATCAACTTCAGCGATTTTTTCTACAATCGGAACAAGCGTTTCTGATTGCGAGGCGTAGTGGTATTTGTCATAGAAAGATTTTGAAATTTCTGTACCAATATATGACTGTTTGCTTTTTTTCAGCTCTTCATCCGAGGCTAAGCCGAGCCACATATCTTCAAAACGAAGGCTGCGTACATAGTCATATGCATTAATGTATGGCGGAGATGTTACTGCCAAATCGATAGTATTTTCTGCACCGATTGTTCTGGCGTCATTACTCTCCAAAATAGTGCTACTACAATGGAGTGGCGCAACTGCCTCAGAAAATCCAACAATAGCCTCTCTATACATATGTTCTACCTTAAAGAACAGTTCTGATGGGTCCGCAGGTGTCTTAGGATACTTTGTGGATATATAAGGCTTTGGAGAAACCTCATCAGCATTCGAAACCTTTCGAATAATTCCAGAAAGGACAACATACAAATAATCTTTCACATTCTGGTTGTCTGCTACAAGTTTATCAATTGTATATTTAAAGAAAGAAAGCCACAGAATGGATTTATCACAAAACCACTTCTCGATATTTGGAATGCCGGGAATTGGGTACTGCAAACTTTCGTCGGGAGACATCTCTTTAATTTTCTTTACGACATCGTCAAGAAAATCAATATCTTCCTTGGAGTAAACTGTAGTTTTCACTTTGACGAGCAATCGGGCAAACGGGTCAATATCAATCGACATAGCATTTCTACCTAAAAGCATTGCTTCTATCGCAGTTGTTCCAGAACCGCAGAACGGGTCCAGTACAGTCTCGCCAGCTTTTGAATATGCGTTAATTGCAAAACGAGGAACGGCAGAAATATACCTCGTCGGGTATTTATTAAACAATCTATTGGTTGAAGCTACAATTTTAGCCTTGTCGGGGATGATTTCATATATCTGATCCTGAATCGGATTGATAGGAAAATCATCCAGTTTAATTACTTCCATTCTGGAAACCTCATTTCTCTAATTTCACTATGCTCTCACGCAAGTATTTTCGTACATGTTCAGTCTTTTCATATTGCTGTGAACTCGTGATAATAAGTCTTTCTACAGCGATTTCCTGAACTTTAAATCCTATTTTTTCAGCAATCATTGCCAAGAATACATCTGTCGGAATCACAATACCAGCATATGCAGAATTGCTAACAACAATTGCGCAATGCCCGCCCTCCTTCAAGGAATCAAATATCTGTCGGAGCGCTTCCTCCATGTCTGCAAAATAGCCGTTAAGCATGTCTGGTATTCTGTTTGTCCACAACTTCTGCTGACGCAACAACGGGATAATTTGCTCATTCAGTTCCGGCAAATTAAAACTGGTATATCGCTCTGGCCATGTTGCATGGCAATGTGACCTCAAAGATTTCATACGAATATTTTTTTGGTCACTTGTAGAGTTTACGAAACCTGCAAACCAAAGCTCCAGATAGTAAATTTTCGTATAGTCAAAGCAATTTGCATACGGCGGTGAAAAAAGAACTAAATCCACCGTGTCTTTCGGCACAGTTTTTTCCATTGTCGTAACGCTTTCCACATATACCTTTGGAATCGGACCATTATCTTCAATCGAAAAATCTTCAATCATAGAAGCTGCTTTTTTAGAAATACACTCCATTGCGAATTTGAACGCACAACCTTTATCATAAGTCGGCGGACGTCTCTTTATCTTTAATCCATTACCTGCTTTTCTGTATAATGCACATTCTTCAAGCGTACAAATCCAAGCAAAGAACAATAATTCTTTTGACTTGCTCTCTGTCAATTCGTCGATATGCTTCCTAATGTTGAGCTGCGCCAATAACATTTCGGTTTCAAATATACGTCGCAAATACTCATTTTCAGGAAGCTCAATATTGGCATCAATCTCAATATTCGACAAATCACATAGGAGCGTCTCGAATTTGTCCATATCTTCTTTGCTATAGTCCTCAGTTTTGACTTTTGTAATAAATGCCGCAAAAGGATTAACCTCAAAACCAATAGACCTCATCCCTTTGGCCTTTGCCACTGCAACAGTAGTTCCAGCTCCGCAGAATGGATCGCAAACAACAGAAGATTTATCCAGTTTGTATTCATTGAAGATCTTCTCAACTAAAATAGGAGAAAAACCTTCCTTATAATTAAACCATCTATGTCGAGCGTATTTAGCACTGTAAACAAAGTTACAATCAACATTTGTATATGTAGCGCTATTCAAATCATTATTTGTTACATTGTATTTAGCATCAAGAGCAGCATAAAAGGCTGGCAAGCTATTGTAGTCCATGTAATGTTAACCTCGTTTCTAATTAATTGCGCTCTTTCCGCTTTTGACCCATTCATCCAGCTCGGAACGCTTAAATTTCCACAGCTTTCCAACCTTGTGTGCTGGGACCATTTCTTTTTTTATCCAGTTACGAAGCGTAACTGTCTTTATGCCTAAATACTCTGCGGCTTCATCAATGCTAATGTAGTTATCATTTCCGTTTTTAGTCATCCTGAACACCTCACTAAATGTCATGCTATAAAAATCCATCTTGTATTATACCATAACGGCCTCGAATTTTCAAGATATTTGCTGATATTTGTTTATATTTAAGCACGGTTTCATCATATCTTATTGGATTTTATCTTTTTTCGGTGGTTTCTCTGCGCTGTTGCGTTTCTACAATTAGCGCAACAGTATTTCTTTCGACCGTTCGTAGTTTTCACAACAAATCGATTATTGCACGCCGGATTTGCGCACTTACGATAAATTTCTGTGCCGGGACGCAAATAAAACACGGAAAAATACAGCGCAGAAATCAAATTAGGAACTCTCCATGTAGGCCCCATTTTTTGAACGCTGTATCTTGGTGAAATACCAGAAAGGTTATGATTCATTTCTTCATTCAAAATAATCTTAGCAACTACAACGGCGCTATTTTTCATTTTTTCATCTAACAGTGCGATCCGAGGAACGTCTGAATAATATTCAATACCGTGTTCAAAAGATACACCTCCAACAACACCAATGTTCCTCATAAAATGAAACAGGAAATCTATTACATATCGTCTATTCTTAGAGAGATTTACGCCATTACGGTATAGGTATACGATAGATTTATACCGCATATCTAAATATCCCGGATATCGATTTGCATATATGTTTCCTGAAACAATATCGTTATATTCATCGATATCCAGTTCATAAGAGCTGTATATAGAGTCACGAATTGTATACGTATCCTTTTGAAAAGCCTCCTGCTGTCCATCGATTTCTGGCAGCTGTGAGGCTTTATCTATTTCATTGGACAAAAAATGTTTACAAGAAACATATGGCCGAGACAAAGTTGTCAATTCAATAGATATTTGCTGACTTAAAAGTAAGTACAAAGTCAGCGAAATCATTCTTTCATAATCAATTTCAGGAGATTCAATTTCATTCATTAATGCAACAGTGGCTTTCAATCTATTAATAATCTCGACCACATCTTCGAGACTTAATGACTCATAATTTTCGCTCCCGACCTTAAAGAAGAAACCATTGGTTTCAAAAAAGCTAATCATTGCTTGGATGTCGTTATTTGGCAACGACACAATTTCTTTTAATAAATTTTCTTGTCGAACCGATCCGTTCTCGGTAGTGCGGCATAATCCTGCCTCTCCGCTAAAAGCAAAATAGGCTTTTGTATCTTTTTGAGATTGTATCTTTAATCGATATTCGACTACTCCCGGAGTGAGTATTCCGGGGGTGGTTGAGCCACCTGTCCGGTGGTGGTTGAGCCACCCTACCGGTCGAGATTGAGCCACCATTCCGGCGCAAGTTGAGCCACATCCAAGACCTCTCTATAATGAGTCCATGCATCTGAAAAGATGTAAATTCATTTAAGGAGGTCAGTAAATGACCAACTATCGCGAAATCATTCGGCTGCACAGCAAGGGTTTCAGCAAGCAGAACATTGCGCTGAGCGTCCCGTGTTCCCGTAACACGGCAGCACGGGTAGCGGACCGTGCGGATGAGCTGAAACTGGAGTGGCCCCTCCCGGCGTCTATGACCGATGCCGTGCTGGAACGCATCCTTTTCCCGAAGAGCAATGAGACCACTACCACCCGCAGGATGCCCGATGTCCGCTATGTGCGGACTGAGCTCCAGAAGAATGGCGTGACCAAGAAGTTGCTCTGGACGGAGTATCTGGAGGACTGCCGCCAGTCTGGAGAAGAACCGCTTATGTATTCGCAGTTCTGCTTCTACATCCACGAAGAGGAAATTAAGCGGCAGGCTACGATGCATATCCCCCGCAAGCCCGGAGAGCAGGTTGAAGTTGACTGGGCCGGAGACCCGGCTCACATCACCGACCCGCACACCGGCGAGGTAATTGACGCCTACCTGTTCGTAGGTTCGATGTCGTTCAGCCAGTACACCTATGTGGAAGCATTTACGAACGAAAAGACCGACTCCTGGATTGCAGCGCATGTCCATATGTTCCAGTTCTTTGGCGGTGTCCCGCGGATTCTTGTCCCCGACAACACCACCACTGCGGTAAACCCCAAGGGTGGCTGGTATACGCGGGAACTCAACAGCACCTATAAGGAGCTTGCTGAACACTATGGCACCGCCGTTATTCCTGCACGGGTGCGTAGGCCAAAGGATAAGCCTAACGCGGAGGGCGCGGTTGGAAATATCTCGACCTGGATTACGGCTGCGCTCCGAAATGAGCAGTTTTTCTCTCTCCACGAGCTGAATATGGCCATCCGCGAGAAGCTGAACAAGTTTAATGCCGCCAAGTTCCAGAAGAAGGACGGAAGCCGTGCGATTCTCTTCCGCGAGGAAGAACTGCCTCTGTTGGCTCCGCTTCCTGCCTCCCCGTTTGAACTGGCAAGCTGGAAGGACGCTACCGTGCAGTTCAATTACCACATCTCTTTTGACAGCATGTGGTATTCCGTTCCCTATGAGAACATTGGCAAGAAGTTGAATATCCGCGTTACGGACAAGACCATTGAAGTTTTCTACAACCAGTCCTGCATTGCCTCACACCGCCGTCTCTACGGCCGGAAGGGGCAGTACAGCACGATTGAAGAGCATATGCCGGAAGACCACCAGAAGTATCTGGAGTGGAACGGCGACCGCTTTCGCAAGTGGGCTGCCGACATTGGCAGGAGCGCTCGTCTGGTTGTGGATGTAATGCTTACCTCCTCCCGCGTGGAACAGCAGGCTTACCGTGGCTGTATGGGCCTTTTGAAGCTGGCTGACAAGTATTCTGCAGAACGCTTGGAAGCCGCCTGTACAAAGGCTCTGAGCTATACGGCGACGCCGAGCTACAAGAGTATAAAGAATATTCTTGCAGCCGGCCAGGACAAGGCCAACCAGGATGAGCAGGCTGAATCTACGCATAACCAGTTCGGCATTACCCGTGGTGCCGACTACTACAGGAGGTAATGCAAATGCTGAACAAGGTAACTATGGACAAGTTGATGGAGATGAAGCTGACTGCAATGGCTGACGCCTACTATAACCAGGAGAACGACTCCAAGATAGCAGGTGTCTCCTTTGAGGACCGTTTTGGAATGCTGGTTGATATTGAGTTTTGCAGCCGGAAGAGCAACCGCTTGAAGGCGCTGATTAAGAAGGTGGATTTCGACCAGCCGGATGCCCACGTTGCAGACATTGACTATACATCTGGACGGAAGCTGAACAAGTCTCTGATTCAGCGGCTGAGCACCTGCGACTACATCTCTGAGTTCCGGAACATCTTCATTACCGGGGCCACCGGAAGCGGCAAGACCTATATGGCCTGTGCCTTTGGTATGGAGGCCTGCAAGCAGTATTACACGGTCCGGTATATCCGGTTGCCCGATTTGCTCATTGAGCTCGATATGGCGCGTGGAGAGGGCAACTACAAGAAGGTTCTTGCCAAGTACGCTGCCCCGATGCTGCTCATTCTGGACGAGTGGCTTCTCTTGAAGCCCACCATGCAGGAGCAGAAGGATATCTTTGAGCTCCTGCACCGCAGGCGGAAGAAATCCTCCACGATTTTCTGCTCTCAATTCCATACTGAAGGCTGGTACGAGCAGCTCGGAGGGGATGACAGCCCTTTGGCCGACGCCATCCTTGACCGCATTATCCACGACGGCTACCGGATTAACATTGAGAGCACCGACCCGACCCGTGACATCTCTATGCGAGAGGTCTATGGTCTGGACAAAAATCTCCGCGAGTAATTTATATGGCGGGTGGGGCCTCACGGCCCCACCTGGCCACCTAAGGGTGGCTCAACCTACGCCGGACAGGCGGCTCCGCCGCACCGGAATATCCACCCGGAGAAATATTTGTCGTATCAACTCCGCAAAAACACGGATTACTTTCATATGAAAAATAATCACTGTCGAAAAAATTAGCGTTTTCCAAATTAAACATTTTTTCCTCCTACTACTAAAAGCTTTTGTGCTGAATTATATATGTGTGTTCATAGTAATCGATAACGTAAGCGCATATATATTATACACCCAAAAGATAATTATTACAATAATTGCTACAATTTAAAACTGCATTTCCGTAATCGGAAATGGCAGAAATTTACTTACTAATCCGGTGCAGGTACAATATAAGCAGAAGGCAGAAGCTTTCTTGTATTATCCTGCATCGCCCGATCAACGATGGCTCAACAGTATAATGCACCAACTTAATATCAACAGCTGCCTTGTGAGCAGGCCGCTGCAATCCGGAACGGAGTAATTCCGTCAGGACTGCGGTTCTTTCATTGCGCCTTTTTGCAGCTGTACCAGAGTTCCTCCGTTTCGAGACAACGACAAACGGAGGAACTTATTATGTCAAACAAAGAAAACCAGAGTAAAACAGAAACCCGTCGTATCTACATCCGCAGCCAGCGTCGCTGGCAGGAAGTACCCGAAGAAGTCTATCAGGAACATATCCGCTTCCATGACACCTACCGTCATAGAATGCAGGACCGTGGCCTCTGCTGCTGTCCTCGCAATAAATGGTGGGTCTGCGATGCCGACTGCCTGACCTGCGAATACCGCAACGCCGACGTCATCGCTTCATTGGACGCACCGATTGGTGAGGAAGATGATGACCTGATTCTGATGGATACCATTGCAGATGAAAGTGTAGCCTTTTCCGAGCTTGCTTCCGACCGCATCGTGTTGGAGCAGCTGTTCAAGCGTCTCGCCGACCTGATGCCGGAGGCTGAAAACATCGGCAAGCTGCGTATGCAGGGCCTTTCCGATGAAGCTATCGCCAAGGCAATCGGTATCCCTCGCACCACTTTCCTGTCCCGTATCAAAGCAGCAAAGAAGCTGCTGGCACAGGAATACCCGGACTTCTTTTAATGGGTAGACAAGTACTCTGGCCGCTGGCAAAACCGGCGGTCAGAACTTTTTCAAAAAAATTTCTCCTTCCCTTCGTCAAAAGCCATCGCTCATCTCCAAAAGGGAGTGTAAGGAGCAGAAAACAAGCTGCTCCACCACGAACAGGAGGTGAACGACATGACTCAGGCCCACAGCCGCACCGTGGATACCGAAGCCGAGGTAATTGAAATCCTCGTCGCTATCAGTCAGGTGTCCGCACGAATGGCAAGAAATCTCAGTGTACTTGCCGCAAGACAATCCGAGGAAGGAGGAAAACATCATGAGCAAAATGAGCGAAATGGCTATGACCATCGAAGAGTTACGCAATGCTGCCGCTGCTATTACTGATGCCGCCAACTATCTGGCACAGCTGTTTTCCGGTAACGACGCAGAGGAACAGCCGGAAGAAAAAGCGCCGGTGCAGAAACCCGCATTGACGCTGGAACAGGTCCGTGCAGTTCTCTCCGAGAAATCCCGTGCCGGTTACACAGCAGGCGTCCGTGAGCTGCTCCAGAAATACGGTGCCAGCAAGCTCTCTCAGGTGGACCCGTCCAATTATAAAGCGCTGCTTCGTGATGCGGAGGTGATCGGGAATGCCACCTAAAGCACACGCCATTTTATCTGCGTCATCTTCCCATCGCTGGCTGAACTGCCCGCCTTCTGCAAGGTTATGTGAAACCTACGAAGACAAAGGCAGCGATTATGCCGCCGAAGGGACCGACGCCCACAGCCTCTGTGAGTACAAGCTCCGCTTGGCGCTCGGCATTGAGGCAACCGACCCGACCGAGCATCTGACTTGGTATAACGAAGAAATGCTGGACTGCGCCAATAGCTATGCAACCTACATTTTAGAACTGGTGGAAGCCGCCAAGGAAACCTGCGCTGACCCTGTGGTCCTCATCGAACAGCGAGTGGACTTCTCCCGCTGGGTGGAACAAGGCTTCGGCACCTCGGATGCCATTATAATCTCTGACGGAACGCTCCATGTGGTGGATTACAAACATGGCCTTGGTGTTCTGGTGGAGGCAGATAACAATCCGCAGATGATGTGCTACGCCCTCGGTGCCTTGGAGCTGTTCGATGCTATTTACGACATCGACACCGTGGCAATGACCGTATATCAGCCAAGACGCCAGAATGTATCCACCTTCGAGATGTCCAAGGACGACCTTTACCGCTGGGCCGATGAGGTCCTGAAGCCGACTGCAGAGCTTGCCTTTGCCGGTGACGGAAACTTCCTCTGCGGCGAGTGGTGTGGCTTCTGTAAAGCCAAGCACGAATGCAGGGCCAGAGCCGAAGCAAACCTGATGCTGGCGCAGTACGATTTCAAACTGCCTCCGCTGTTGGAGGATACGGAAATCGAGGTCATTCTCTCCTGTGCAGACCAGCTGGTTTCTTGGGTCAACGACATCAAGGAGTACGCACTCCAGCAGGCCATCTCCGGTAAGGAATGGACCGGCTTCAAATTGGTCGAAGGCCGCAGCAATCGTCGCTACACCGATGAGGCCGCTGTAACCCAGACCGTAACCGACGCAGGCTTTGACCCGTATGAGCGCAGGCTCCTCGGTATCACTGCCATGCAGAAGCTGCTCGGAAAGAGCCGCTTTGACGAACTCCTGTCGGCCTATATCGAAAAGCCACAGGGCAAACCCACACTTGTACCGGAAAGCGACAAACGCCCGGTCATGAATAATGCAAAAACTGATTTTATGGAGGAAAACGATTATGAGTAAGAATGTAAAACCTGTAAATCCCATGAAGGTCATCACTGGCCCTGAAACCCGCTGGAGCTACGCAAATGTCTGGGAGCCTAAGTCCATTAACGGCGGCACTCCTAAGTACAGCGTCAGCCTTATCATCCCTAAGTCCGACACTCGCACTGTTGCCAAGATTAAGGCTGCTATCGAAGCTGCCTATAAGGAAGGCGAAGCCAAGCTCAAGGGTAACGGCAAGACCGTACCTGCGCTTTCCATTTTGAAGACTCCTCTTCGTGATGGCGACCTTGAGAGACCTGACGATGCAGCCTACACCAATGCGTACTTCATCAACGCCAACGCTACCACAGCTCCCGGCATCGTGGACGCTGACCGCAATCCTATCATCAGCCGTTCCGAGGTTTACTCCGGTGTCTACGGTCGTGCCAGCATTACCTTCTATGCTTTCAATAGCTCCGGTAACAAGGGCATTGCCTGCGGCCTCAACAATCTCCAGAAGATTCGTGACGGTGAGCCTCTCGGCGGCAAGGCCAGCGCTGAGTCCGATTTCAATATGGATGAAGATGAGGATTTCCTCGACTAATGACCTGATTTCCCAACAGGGCGGCGGAGCAATCTGTCGCCCTGTTTGGGCTTGGAAAGGATGTGACAATTCATGAAAACACGGAGTATTGATATAGAAACCTATAGCAGCGCTCCACTTCAGAAGTCCGGTGTGTACCGTTATGTGGAGGCGGAGGATTTTGAAATTCTACTCTTTGGTTATAGCGTGGACTCCGGTCCGGTGCAGGTGGTCGACCTTGCCTACGGAGAACATATCCCAAAGGAAATCCTGCAGGCACTGGAGGATGAAGAAGTCATCAAATGGGCCTTCAACGCCACCTTTGAACGCAACTGCCTGTCTCGCTACTTGGGCTATCCTACCGGCGATTACTTAAATCCCGAAAGCTGGCGCTGTTCTATGATCTGGGCCGCTACGATGGGACTGCCTTTGTCGCTGGAAGGTGTCGGTGCCGTTTTGGGCCTTGAAAAGCAGAAACTCACTGAAGGCAAAGACCTCATCAAATATTTCTGCCAGCCTTGCGCTCCTACCAAATCCAATGGCCAGCGTACCAGAAACAGACCGTTCCATGCGCCGGATAAGTGGGACGCCTTCAAGAAATATAACCTTCGAGATGTGGAAACGGAAATGGCCATCCAGCAGCGCTTGGCAAAGTTCCCGGTATCGCCTGCGGTCTGGGAGGAATACCACCAGAGCGAGGAAATCAACGACACTGGTGTGCGTCTGGATATGGAACTGGTAGCGCAGGCCATTGAAATGGATACGCTGTCCCGTCAGAAGTTGACTGCCTCCATGAAGCACATGACCGCTTTGGAAAATCCCAACAGCGTCCAGCAGATGAAACAGTGGCTTGCTGATAATGGGATGGAGACCGACAGTCTTGATAAAAAGGCTGTGAACGAGCTTCTGAAAAAAGCTCCACCGGAACTTGCCGATGTATTGGTATTGCGTCAGCAGCTGGCCAAGTCCTCCGACAAAAAATATCAGGCAATGGAAAACACCGTTTGCGCTGACGGTCGTGCCAGAGGCATGTTCCAGTTCTATGGAGCCAATCGCACCGGGCGCTTCTCCGGTCGTAATATTCAATTGCAGAATCTCCCGCAAAACCACCTGCCAGATCTGGCCGAAGCTCGTGCGCTGGTCCGCTGCGGTGACTTTGCTGCCGTGGAGCTGCTTTATGAAGATGTGCCGGACACGCTCTCCCAGCTAATCCGCACAGCCTTCATTCCCGGAGATGGCGCACAATTTTATGTTGCTGACTTTTCTGCAATCGAGGCCCGTGTTATCGCTTGGTATGCAGATGAAAGCTGGCGACAGAAAGTCTTTGAACAAGGTGGCGACATTTACTGCGCTTCTGCCAGTCAGATGTTTAAGGTCCCTGTCGAGAAACACGGCATCAACGGCCACCTACGTCAAAAAGGCAAGATTGCGGAATTGGCCCTCGGCTACGGCGGCAGCGTCGGCGCACTTAAGGCAATGGGTGCTATCGAAATGGGTCTAACCGAAGATGAGCTTCCTCCTCTGGTAGATGCATGGCGACAGGCCAACCCGAAAATTGTCGAATTTTGGTAGGCCGTTGACCGTGCTGTTATGGAGGCCGTGAAATATAAGCACACGACCAGTCTTTATGGGCTGACCTTCTCTTGCAGAAGCGGCATGCTGTTTATCACGCTCCCTTCCGGCAGAAAGCTGGCCTATGTGAAACCGAAGGTCGGAATCAACAAGTTTGGCGGCGAGTGCATCACTTATGAAGGCGTCGGCTCCACTAAGAAATGGGAACGTTTAGAAAGCTACGGACCGAAATTTGTAGAGAACGTTGTACAGGCCATTTCCAGGGACCTTTTGATGAACGCTATAAAAACCCTATCCCACTGCTTTATCTGCGGCCACGTACACGATGAAATTATCATCGAATGCTCTGACAAAGTTTCTCTTGAGGTTTTATGCCAGCAGATGGCAAGAACCCCGGACTGGATGCCGGATATCTTGCTTCGTGCCGATTTATAAAAAATCATGAATTCATGATTTTTTGTATTATCCCCAAGAAAATATTATCCCCAGCCTTTGCGGTAACCTTTGAAAATAGTGGTCTACCATACAAATGCTGGGGATAATCTAATTGCTACTTCAAGCCACAGATCCTTGCCATTTCATCTTCATCGCCTTCCCATAAGGGTTTTTCAGCTGCATCAGTGGGCATATCAACCTTGTTCATTGCCTCGCGCATTTGCTCCATTGACGGGAGCGCATAAATTTTGGTGGTTTCAATACTGGAGTGACCAAGTATTTTGGAAATCATAATGGAATCTACACCATCCCGGTATAAATGTGTGGCTCTTTCAGCACGGAACAGATGCGGATAGACATGCTCCGGAATGTCAGGACATTCAATTCTGGCTTCATCAGCATATTTCTGGAGGATTCTCTCTACAGTACTCATGGAAATGGAGCCAATCTTGCCCTTTATCACCGTATAGAACAGATAATCGTCAGGTTTGCTTCCGTCAGAGTGATAAATGGACATATACCGTTTCAGATGCACCGCAGTTTTTTCGCTGATTGCTACAGAACGTTCTTTGTTTCCTTTTCCATGGATATGTAGCGAAAGCATTTTGAGATCCACATCATTAATCCGCAATCCGGTAAGTTCACTTACTCTGACAGCAGAATCATACAGAAGAACCATTATAGTCTTGTCCCGTATACCAATCTTTGTATCCTTAGGCTGTGCAAGTATTGCTGCCAGGCCTTCGTTTGTTATCAACTTCTTCTCCCGCTTCAGGATCTTCATTCCCGGCACTTTGGAAATCTGAAGAGCTATTGATTGAAGCGAAATGTCATCATCAGATACATACTGGACATATGTTTTGATGGCTGCAAGCCTCACATTGCATGTGGCTGCCGAGTTACCATGTTCTTTCAGATAAGCACAGTATTCCAGAAGCAGTTTTTTTGTGCAATCCTGAAAAGTAAATTTCGCTATGGAAATGCCCTTCTCATCATAAAGGTATTTCCTGAATCCGGAAAGCGAATCACGGTATGAGCGAACCGTTTCTGCACTACGACCCAACTGTCTGGGGAGATAGTTATCCAGATACTGCAAAGTTCTGGAGAAAAAGAGTTTGTCATTCGTCCCCTTCACATAAGGAAGTGGAGGGGACGAGGGCGGCTCTGACAATTTACGGTATAGTCATTCGTGGCTATGCCGTTTTTTGTTCCTTTGCACGCTTCTGTTTTAAGCGTTCTTGAAACATTTCCTCATATTCTTCAGCAGATGGGGCTGTTATAATACCCACGCCGTTGTAGTAGATGTCAATCGGATATACGGTTTTACCGTCTATGACCTGCTTTTTTGAAACCATAATATAGTCGATAAACTCATTGACAATGGCAGGAATAAGTTCCTTGATTTCCGTGTATCGCTTAACCTTTTCCACAAACGCAAGCACATTTGCAGTTTTATCGTCCTGTGCTTCGATTTCATTGCGAAGCATGGCAACTGTTTCCTTGAGCGATTTCTGCTCTGCTTCATAGCTTGCAGACATTATGGCAAAACGCTCATCAGTCAACTTGCCCGATATATTGTCCTCATAAATCCGCTGAAATAATACATCTAATTCTTCAATACGCTTTTCGGATTTCGCAAGCTCTCGGCGTTTCTTGGCAAGTTCTTTTTTCTGTTCCTCGCTAGATTTCTCAAGCTGTTCCTGTATGAATTGCTTTTCAAAAGCCTGTACATAAAAAAGAACACGCCGCAAACTCTCAAGCACTAAGGCATAGACTACCTTTTCTCGAATATAATGTGCGGTACAATTTGCTGTATTCTTTCGGTAGCTGGAGCAGAAGAAATATGCCTGCTCTCGGCTGTAATTATTCGTTACACTGTAATACAGCTTTTCACCACAATCTCCGCAGTAAAGCAATCCCGAAAACATACTGACCTCGCCTGTGCGGTTTGGTCTGCGTTTGTTCGCCCGAAGCGTCTGCACAAGCTCCCAAGTTTCCCTGTCAATAATGGCTTCGTGGGTATTCTCAAAGACTTTCCATTCTTCCTTTGGTCGCTCAATTTTCGTTTTATCCTTAAATGAGCGTGTAGTGGAACGAAAATTTACCGTATCTCCGATGTATTCCTGCCTTTCAAGAATATCCGCAACCGTCCTTGCTGCCCATTTATGCGGAACAGCAGGTAATGCAGAGGTTTTTCTGCCCTGTGATTGCCAATATTCAGTCGGTGTTGGAATACCCTCCGAAAATAGAATGTTTGCTATCTGTGTCGGTCCATACCCTTCAACGCATAAACGGAATATTTTTCGCACAATCTCAGCAGCCTCTTCATCAACAAGCCATTCGTCGTGATTGGTTTCGTTTTTCTTGTAGCCGTATGGAATTACCGTAGTCAACGGCTTGCCAGACATACCTTTGTTTTGAAATACCGCACGCACTTTTTTTGAAGTATTCTTGGCGTGCATTTCATTAAACCAGTCCTGCACAGGAAGAAAATCACTGAGTCCGTCTTTGGTGTCGATATTATCCATAATGGCGATATACCGAACGCCTAAACGTACAAAATCTTCTTCCAAAAGCTGACCGACAACAAGACGGTTTCGTCCGAGCCTTGAATGGTCTTTTACAATGATAGTTTCAATCTTTCCTGCTTCGGCAAGCTCCATCAGCTCCATAAAAGCAGGTCTTGTAAAACTAACGCCAGAATACCCATCATCTACGAAGAACTTGGTGTTCTTAAATCCATTTTCTTTTGCGTATTTTTCTACGATTGATTTTTGATTGATAATACTGTTGCTCTCGCCTTGCAGTTCGTCATCTCTTGATAATCGGCAATAAAGAGCTGTTATTTTATCTGACTGTCTGTTCAAAATTAACTCCTTTCCGACAGTCGGATATGATATGAATTGTAGTGATGCTATTTTACCATATCTGCCGCCTTGCTTCAACGCTTTAAAGTGATAATCTTTTTCGCTATTTATTTTTTAACACTATCCTGTGTACCTTTTCTACCATATCTTCGCTTTTTTCATTATCAAAATAGGAGCAAACAACATAATAAATACCGTCCATTTCCTTTACAAAATCCAATTCTTTAGGCTTGGAGATTTGTTCAAAAAAGGCAAGGCGTTTCTCCTTTGGCAATTCGGCAAGCATATCATAAATATTATCAATTGCTTCTCGGATAGTTATATCTTCAATAATTTCGTTCTGTTCGCTCATAATTCAATCCTTTCTCAATGTTAAGTACAGAGATATTTTTTCATCTGTGCTTTTACTTTCTCTTTCGCACGGGTAATGGATTGACCTACCGAAGAAGCGGTACAATGTTCCATAGCGGCAATTTTATAATAGTTATATTCATACTCATAGTAGAGTAGGAAACGCCGCCTTTGAATTTCGGGCAGGGCAGCTATCGCTTTGTAAAGTAGTTCCGTTTGTTCTTCCCCAATGATAAGTTCATCAACAGCTTTGGGAAGTCTTAACGCTCGTCTGTTCAGCGTTTCATCATAAATCTCCGAAAACTCTCTGTGCCGCCAATCCCAATTTTCTAATTTCCGATTATCAAGCTCCAATCTGCGAAACGCCATATAAAAATCATAGGACACATTCAATTCGTAGGAAATGCCTTGTCCGTCTTTGAAGCTGATAAAGTATCTCGTTCCGTTCTCTGTTACTTTCTCCCGAAGTATATATGTTCTGCTCCGATACCACATTCTTTTTCCTCCTGCTGAAAAAATGGGTGAGAGGTTTTGCCCTCTCACCCAACAGCCCATAAGGAAATGTGGTTTTCTCCCTTACGCCTTAACTTTCCTTGCAAAGCTGCGTAAAACGCCGATGGCAGAGGAAACATTGATGGTAGTATCGTCATATAGGACAACGCAAGGCGTTCCCGTTGAGCCAGAGGTCGTGTAAACCAGATATTTCCCGTTTAACTTCTTTCCCACATTGGAAAGGTCTGTCATAAAGTGATTGACGGTTTTCCTTGTGATAGACCTGTCTGTAAACCATTCGTCAAAGTGCTTTGCCATATCCGCTTTGTTGGTAGTCGGATATTCCGATAAGGGGCTGTTTTCGTCAATGCCCTGATAGAGCTTTGCAAAATAGGGGCTGTTTTCTCTCGCATAAGTAATTAGCTCCCGCAAGCGGCATTGCTGTAATGCAAGTCGATTTTGCTTGTCCATTTTGTCCGCTTGGTGCGTGAGAGCCAACGCCTTTAATAATCCGATTGTTTTCATACGCTGTGCCTTTTTGCCCCCTGTACCATATCTGCGACAGTCTGTTTCATCATTTTGGAAACCTGCTCATCTGTATAAGAAAAATGGTTTTCACAAATCATCGTTCCAATTCCCAATAGGAATAAGCAGCTCCGCATAAGAATATCTTTGCAGCTTTCTGTGTCCAATCCGTACAGTTCCGACATCTTTACTATCATTTTTTGATTGCTTTCATAAGTCATCATGAATTCCATCAGGGATTCCCCTTGAAATCCTCCTGAAAAATAGAGCAGACGGTATAAATGCGGTTTGTTGCGGGCGAGGTCAATCGTCCATGAAACAACCTTTGGCATAAAATCGGGCTGATTTTCAAAGGCTAATACTTCATCAACAAACTTGCTGCACGCATAATCGAAGGTTGCCTGCCGCAAATCTTCCATCGTCGGAAATTGACTGAAAACAGGCTGAATAGAACAACCTACCGATTTTGCAACACTTCGGGAAGTTACAGCAGAAATACCCTTGCTTTCCGCTATTTGAAATGCGTGGTCTAACAAGATTTCTTTTGTTATTTTTTGTCTTGGTGGCATGAATATCCTCCTTGTTCCGTTTTATACCTTTGGATATATATCATAAGATATATTATAGCTGTTGCTTCGATTTTTGTCAATGTGCATGCCACTAAGTTCACGAAAAAATTACTTCTTACACATGTGAGCATTTCAAAAAAATATGGGGCCTTAGGGGGATTTTACCCCCTAACAAGCGAATTTGGTTATCCAAATTCAGTGCTTGGTAAGACATAATCTGTCGTAGCTATCTTTAATAGCTTGACATTCATTGTATACATTTAATTTGCTTTATATGGTCAAGTATACTCCGTGTCTTCTATTTAACTACCCACTTCTCAAATTTAAAAGCGTTCAGTTTACTATTATTGACTTTGAAAAAAGAAGCGGATATAATATAGTAAAGTACCCTGTTGATAATTTGAAATAGGGTCAGTTAAGTAGAGGTGAAAAAATGCTTCAGAAAAATGACATTGAAATTTTGAGAAAGCTGTTTAGCCAACACAATTATATTATGACTACCGCTGAACTGACAGCTTCAAAACTATATTACGCAGATATAAAATTGCTTTTAGATGAAGGTCTGATTGAAAGGGTAAGGCGGGGCTACTATCATTGGATTGAAGACTCTGGAGAAAGCGAAATTGTAATTATCAATCGTCTGTTCCCCGATGCAGTCCTTTGTATGGAAACAGCTCTTTTCTACTACCGATACAGTGACCGAAATCCTGCTGAGTGGAATTTTGCAATTGATAAAAATGTTTCAAAATTGCGTACTAAAATTGATTATCCATTTATTAAGGCGTACCGTGTTGAGTCTGCATTGGTTACACTAGGAGAAGCCAGCGGAAAAATTGATTCTATTGATGTCCGTATTTATGACCGTGACCGCACCATTTGTGATGTACTGCGAAATATGAATAAGATGGATAAAGAAATTTTTAATAAGGCAATACAGGGGTATGTAAAAGACTCGAAGAAAAATATTCCTAACCTAATGAAGTATGCAAAAGTGCTACGGGTGCAAAAGCGAGTAAAAGAAATGATTGGAGTGTGGTTGTGATGGCTGATATTGTAGCTTCAGTTCTTGCGAAACTTAAAAACAAAGCAAAGGCATCTGGTATCAGCTATCAGCAGTGCTTACAGCTTTTTGTACAAGAGGAATTTCTGCGTAAACTTTCAAAATCTGGATATGAGGATAACCTCATTCTCAAGGGTGGTCTGTTTATTTACACGCTTACCAATTTTGAGAGCCGAGCTACGATTGATGTGGACTTCCTTCTTCGGGCAGCTTCTAATTCGATTGAAGATGTAAAGGAATTGATTAATAAGGTAATCAACACGCCAACAGGTAACGATTATATTGCTATGACCGCAAAAGGCTTTGAGGAAATCTCACCGCAAAGAAAATATCACGGTATCAGTGCACAAATTATTGCTCAGATAAAAAATGTCCGTGTTCCCTTTAATGTAGACATAGGTGTGGGCGATGTCATTGTGCCTTGTGCTGAGGAACGGGCAATTAACACACAGCTTCCTGACTTTGAAGCTCCTATTATCAAAACCTACTCTCTTGAAAGCACTATCGCAGAAAAATTCGATGCAATCCTGCAACGATTTGAACTGACCGGCAGAATGAAAGATTTTTATGATATTTATTATTTAGCACGGACTTTTGATTTTGATGGAGCAAAATTGCAGACGGCAATTTTTGAAACCTTACAGCGGCGCGGCACTCCCTATGACCGAAATAGCTTCAAACGGATTGTTTCACTTGCCGAAGATGAGGACATGCAGAAGCGGTGGAAATATTTTTTGAAGAATATCAAAGATAGTACTCTTGAGTTTGCTGTTGTGGTTGATGAACTTCAAGAATTCCTTGAGCCCGTATTTGATGCAATTGTGAACGAAGACGAGCGACAAGAACAGTGGAATTGCATGCAGCAACAATGGATTTAATTTGATTAAAATAGATTTAAAAGGAGAATTAGTTATGGGAAATCCAGTTAATTTAACAGCAGAGCAAAAAGTATTGAAAGATAGACTTTACGAAATGAATCAAAAATTGTGGGAAATTTTAAAGGATAGAAGAAAACCAACGGATTATGAAGCAATGCAGCCACTGTATCATGAAATGGCTGAAACTGCCCATGAATTACACATGTCATTAAAAGATAGTGGAAATGAACCTAAGCATCACAAATATATGTTAGAAAACAGAGGTGTACCTGTCGAAGATATTGAATTTTATAATCACATTCATCCTGTTGATGATTTATTAAAGTTTATTGATGATATAAATGCCAATGATGACCCAGAAGATACAACTATAGGAAAAAAATTCACATTGAAAATCTACACAAGAAGATGGGGACATTATGACCATTATTCAATGGTTAGAACAGAACATGGATGGGATTTTCAAGAAATGCTCAAATCTAATTCTGGTGAGTGTGGAAAAGATGGTAATCCAAATTTGTGTAGAGCATTAGAGCATGATAATGTTTGTTATCCAAAACAAATTGGTGACTTTTTTGAATATCTTTGGGAACAGGCATCAGAAGGTTTAACAGCTCAAGAGGTTCAAGAGTGTTTTGATATGCTTGGAGAGTGGATAAGTACATGTGAAATGAATACTCCTCGTGGCATTTTTGGAGGACTGATATAATGGATGTGAGGAAAATAACAAGTGGAAAAGGTGCAGTGACTTTCCTTGATGTTTTGGGATGGAAAGGAATATGGGAAAGAAATCAATTTGCCATAAATAAGTTGCAAAGTTTTGTTTATGAAATGCAGAAGAAAGCACAAGAAGTTTCTGAGAAATATATGGACGACCCAAGCTTGCGAGGCAAATCTAATCCAACAGAAGTATTAAGCATCTCTGATACTATTGCTATTTTTACTTCTGCATCACCACAAGCCGCAATAGGGATTCATGCTGAATTATGCTCTTGGGCATTATCCTATTCATTGGAACAAGAATTGCCGCTACGGGGAGCAATAAGCTACGGTGAATATTCAATAGCCGACAATATTATGTTAGGTTATGCAGTAGATGAGGCTGCAAGTTGGCATGAAATTACAGATTGGATTGGTGTTATCTTAACTCCTTCTGCAAAAATGTACTTAAGAAATAACCTGCCAGAGTTCGTAGCCGAGTATAATAATATTCCATTCAAAAGAAGCATGAAGACTTTAAATCTCTGTGTCAAATGGTCTTTTGGAGATGAGAAAATGTTGTATGATTTTATCCAGAAAAAAGGACCCCATATTCCAGAAATTGCACCGAAGTATTTAAATACATTAGAGTTTTTGCAACGATAAAACGGAGGTTGAAATGAAATTTGAAAGTATAAAAATAAAAAACTTTAGAAACTTCGAAGATATCGAATTGACTTTATCTAATAAGAATATTTTCTTTGGGTTGAATGATGTTGGCAAAACTAATTTTTTATATGCACTGCGGTATGTGTTTGATAAAGATATTCGTAAGTTAAATCTTGTAGACTCAGACTTTCATAATAAGCAGTTTGATAAACCAATAGAAATTATTGTGACATTGGACATAAGTGATGTTGAGGATAGCGATTGCCAAAAACTTCGTGCTCAACTCAAAGGTGCATTGCAAAGCAAACATAGCAAAGTTTATATAAAATTACTTGCAGAATACAACAAGAATGAGCTGCTTGCGTTACCACTACTATATTGGGGTGGGGATTTAGATAATCTTCAAGAGATGAAACAACGAGGGTATCTTTACGAAATAGACTATGTATTCAATGTAATTTATATTGACTCATATGTTGACTTATATTCCTTATTCAAGAAGAATGTAAGCCAACTAATAAAAAATGAGAATGATGACAACAAAGTTGCATTAGCTAATATTCAAAAAACAGTTGACGAATTAAACAACAATATATCATCATTGTCTGGGATTAAGGAATTTGAAAGTAGGCTCACCCCAGAATATCAAAAGTTTCGTGATGAAGGAATTTCGGTATCAATTAAATCTGAGATTGCAGTAAAAGGATTATATTCAAATATCATTCCTTATATCAAGCAAAATGATGATGAAAATTTATATCCTACTGCGGGCGAAGGTCGTAAGAAATTGTTGGCTTATTCAATCTTTGATATTCTTGCAGATGAAAATGCAGAGAAAAAGATAACACTCTTTTTAATTGAAGAACCAGAAAATCATCTACATAAATCTATGCAAATTGCGTTGTCGCAAATACTTTTTACAGATACCAAATATACATATCTGTTTGTTACAACGCATTCGCCATTTGTGCTTTATGAGATGGATAATGTGAATTTGGTACGCATATATAGTGACAGAAAAATTAACGGTATCAGCACTTTTTATAAAGTGCCAGAAAATTATGAAAAAGCAAGAAAAATGTTAAATCGTTGCTTGTCAGAAGCGATTTTTGCAAACAAGGTGCTTTTAGTTGAAGGACCATCTGAATATATGTTATTCAGCAAGGTGCTTGCTATTGTTCATCCATTTTATGAAGCAGATGGAATTTATATTTTATCTGTTGATGGAGTTGGATTTGAAACCTATTTTTCTATATTAGATAAACTTGAAATATTTAATGTGGTCAAAACAGACAATGACTTGAGAGCAGTAAAAGGAAAAGGCACATACAGTGTATTAGGTTTTTCACGCTGTAATAATTTTATAAGAAAGAAGTTGCTGCCTACTAAGCAAATCACAGAAAAATCTGTAGCTGCAAAAAGAACATTATATAACGCAAATAAAGAAATTCTTGATAAAATACGAAGTGAATATTACATCTTCTTATCAAAAGTGGATTTGGAAAACGATTTAGATGAAGTAATGCATGATAGGTTGTTAACCTTATTGGGAGAAACTTCACCTGTTGATTATTTGCAAGATTCAAAACATTACCATATGGTAGAGTTAATCGAAAAACTTTCTGATACAGATTGCAGAACAATATATAACCATTATAATTTTGCGTGTTTAAAGGAGGTTGCCGAATGAAACTATCTCCCATTCAAGAAAAAATTATAAACACTTCAGGTAATTTAATTGTTCGAGCGAGTGCAGGAACAGGTAAGACGCATACAATGGTCAACAAAATTGCTAAAGAAATTAATGATAATCGTACTCACAAGGTTGTTGCGGCTATTACTTTTACCATTAAAGCAGCACAAGAGATTAAAGATAGATTGTCTGTAGATATTACTCAACACTTTATAGGAACAAATAATAGCTTCGTGATAGAAGAAATCATAAAGCCATTTATGAAGGATGTGTATGGCTCTGATTATGATATAGATATGAGTACAGATTATTCACGGTAGGCAAAAGTTGAAACTTTTCAAAATGCTATTGATAAAATCAAAAATGAAGGAGTTCTTTGTTCTTACACAGACAATAAGAAGAATTTTATATTTGAGTTAGCTCAAGAAATAGTGGAAAATTCTACTGCTTGCAGATTATATCTTCAAGCAAAATACTTTAAGATTTATATTGATGAATACCAAGATTGTGATAAATCTATGCACAAACTTTTTATGTATCTATGTGATATAATGAAAATTGAAACATTTATAGTAGGTGATGAAAAGCAATCTATCTATATTTGGCGTGGAGCATATCCAGAGGCTTTTGTAAATATTTGGAACAAAGAAAATTTCAGTAAGATATTTATGGGCGATAATTTTCGCTCTTGTAAACAAATACAGAACTATTCAAACCTGTTGTATGATGAGACACGGTATTTGTACGCTCCTATAGATAATTTGAGTAATATAATTTGCTTATCACCTACGGCTTCTAACTGGGTAACTGAAACCTTGAAATATATTGACTCCAACAAAAAATCTGCATTGCTCCGATTTAGTAATGATAATGCAAGAATAGGTGCGGATGAGTTATCTGCTCATGGAGTCGAGTACACATATATACCTCAAACTCCCATTGCAGAAATCACCACAGATACAGCTTGGTTATACTCTGCCATTGCTAAATATTTAATTATAGAAAAATATTCAGTCTACGATGTTATTTCTGAAATACCTGTTGAAGGAAATGAAACTCGTAAAATAGTATCCAACATTAAGCGAATGTTAAGTAAAATTGGGCAGGCTATAATTGATGAGAACGCTTTCTATTCGGCAGTTGATGATTTGGCTGTATATTTGGGATATGAAACCCGAACTGACCATATAAAGAAATTATACCAAACGATAACTGATGAGAAGTTTCATGTTGCTTTCGAAGCTGAAAAATATCAGCATATTGCAATTACATTCCATTCTTCGAAAGGATTAGAATTTGAGCAAGTCATAATATTTGCAGAAGACTATCGCTTATCTGATATATCAAGTTTATGTAATCACTATGTTGCTGTAACACGGGCAAGGAGCAAGTTAATTATTGTAAAATTAAATAATTATAATGCTAACTGTTTCCAGAGCAATTTAGCTAAGATATTAGCTAAGAGCAACCTTGGAATTGACAATTTGCTTATTCAAAAATAATGATATTTCTTAATAAAAATGAAGTGAGCCATTTTCGTGGCATTAACCTACAGAATTTCTAGACATATTCTTTCTCTCAAAACAGCAGAAAAAGCTAGTCTTTGCAAGCTTTCTTATTAACACAATTTATACATTAGACAATGTTTTGAATAAAAAATTAACTTCTATTCTGTTATTCAAAGGGAACAAAAACTTACATTCTAAATTATAACAAAAATGGGCATCGTATTCTTGATACAACAAGAATACGATGCCCATTATATCACGGTATTTATTTGTAGATTAACTCATTTAAAACGATTTCTTCCGATTGCTGTCTAATGCAATTCATTTTTCTAACCCATTTCATAGGACTATCAGCCTTCATCTGTTCAGTAATACCATGTGTTGTTTTTAACTGCTTTACAATTCGACAAAAACGCTCTTGTGCTTGTCTATCAATCTCGAAAAGATATTCTTTAAGCTCTCCGCTTGTAAGTAAAGTGATATAAGTCAACCTTCGGTGCTCTTGTAAAAATTTCAAATGCCGTTGCCCATAAATACCAATATCGTTTTCTCCACTCTTAGAAAGTGCAAGATTTGGAATGAGATAATCGCCTTGCTTGCAGTAAGTACCGCCGTTGTATTCAAATAATGATTTCATTGTAGTTTTCCTCCATAATAATTTAATTCGTACTACAAATCTTCATATCCAACCGTCTTTACAAATACTTATAAATACCACGAAGGGACACTTCCTTATGTGAAGTGTCCCTTATGTGTCGTTTTGTTTTTATTCACTTTCGTTTACCTCCGGAATTACGATGTTTGATGTTTTATCCTTCTCATGGATGATTTTGAATGCTTCTGACACCTGATGGTAATAATAAAGTGACTCGTGGATGCTGTTATGGCCAAGATATTTACTGAGATATGGCAGCTTATCTTCTATATTTTCGCCGTTTTCCATCCATGCGTTGAGTCTGTCCACCACAAATGTGTGACGAAACGACTTTATCGTCGGTGGATTGCTGATCGCAGCGTAAGATGTCATCGCCAGAGTCCTCTGAAAATAGGCTCTCACTGTTACCTCGTTTATTGGCTTGCCCTTCTTAGTGCCAGGAAACACAAGCACTTCATCCGGGCATTCTGCTGATATGTATTCATTGTATTTTCTGATCATCTCTGCAACATCAGGTGTTACCCAGACCACCCTGTCTTTATAGCCTTTGGACTGTAGGATAGTGATTCTGCCGGAGTCACAGTCTATGTCATCCCAAGTAAGCCATAGGGGTTCGGACAACCTGAGACCACAGCAGTAATACAGACGGAAGATAACCCTGCATTCTTCAAGGAAGCGTTTGTTCTTCCTCTTGATTTTCAGCTTGTTGAGACATTCAAAAAACTCTTTGCGTTCTTCTGACGTAAATACATGGGCTATTTTCGTCTCTGTTGACTGGAGCATTTGTGGCATATAGCTTCTACTCCGATGGAGATCAGATACTTTGACACTTGACGCAGATTGCTCACGCGTATATTTCGCGAACTGATTCCTTCCGTATCACGCTGAACAGCCCATGCATCAGACAGAGTTTTTGTAACCGTTTCCGAATCAAATCCTTTTTCAATGCAAAAGGTATCGAGTTCTTTAAGCACATCCGCATTAGAATTGTACATATATCCAGAGGATCTTTTTTCCCGGATCAGTCCCTCAATAGCGGGTGCAAGGGAACTGCTAAAAGTATAATTACGACACGGTTTCATAATTAATCACCGTCCTTTCCAGAGGGAGACAACAGGATCTGAGCATTTCCTCATCTACGGAGAGATATCTGTTAACTGTATCCATGGTTGAATGTCCCAAGGAATCTTTAATGGTATCTGTCTTAGTTCCGGCTGCAAGAAGTCTGGAGGCAAAAGTACGCCTCAAAATATGAAATGATCCAGTGGTATTGTTCAAGGCGTGTTTAACGGCAATCCCACAAGCCGATGGATCTGCTTTTTTGAACGGAGCAGCCATTGAAAGGAAAATAAAATCGTCTTCATCGCTCATCCTTGGGCGGCCATTCTTGATATATTTGTAAAGACTATTACCTACAGATATCGGCATCGGCAGTACAAGCGGCCTGTATGTCTTTTGCTGTGTTATGGAAATGGTCTGTGCTTTCCAGTCTATGTTTGAAAACCTTAAATTAACGACATCGATTCTTCTCAGCCCCATCAGCAGGCCGAGCATAAGAATCGCGGAATCCCGCAACTGGAGAGGTGTCGCCGCATTATCCCTGAACGCATAGATCATTTGTATTTCTTCGTCAGAGAGGACGTTGACGATTTTTCTCTGTTGATTAGATTGTGTTGGCAGGGCACGGGAAAGATCCTGCGTTACATAACCTTTTTCAAAGCAAAACATGAGAAACACTCTTAGGTCATATGAATAATTATTCTTGTGATTGACGGTCTTTTCAGAGATCCATGTACAGTATTCCTTTACGTTTATAAGAGAGATTTCGGACACTGCCGGGATTTCTTTTTCCTGCATATACAGCAAAAAAGATATCACACCGGATTTATGTACGTCTAAAGTGGCTGGTGCAATGTTTTCTTTTCTGCGGCATGATAAGAAATCATTCAACAGTTTTTTATACGTTGATGATAATTCAGTGATTTTCCCAGGATCACACAAGACGATTTCCAGGTCGTTCCCCGTAATCGTACCCGTACTGATAAACACATCCAGAATGTAAAAACTGCGTTTGATGGATGGCTTGCGATGCGGCTCCTCCATAAATTCGACCATTCTATCTGCCCAAATCTGGACGTTCTCTTTGGTGTATGGGATGGAGAACTCCCGCATAAAGATGTAGAACATCTGATAATACACGAGATAGTTGTTTCTTGTGGCATCCTTATTGTGGCGAAATTCTTTACGGAGAATACTTATAAGAACGTTTGCTTTCTGCCAATACACATCAGAACTTATTCCACTTGTTTCAAAGGAAGAGACTTCTTTTGAAAACTTCCTAATGGCATAGCCGGCAACTCTTGCCTGTAATGGAGATGTAAGAACGATGGGTATATGTCCGGCGATAATTCCATGCTCCGCAAGGAACTGAAGAAAATATCTCACAGAGTAGAGACAGATGTATGTGTCCCCGATGACATCAGCGTAAGCGTGATATCTTGATATCAACTCTGTTGAAATATCCCGTGCATAAAGAATCCCTTCATTCATTAGAATGGCTGCAAAGCTAATACAGTGAACCAACTGGTCACGAGACGCACGAAACTGCAGGCGGGAAAGTAGATCATTCCTATAGAGTATCAGGTGACTTTTTAAATCCTCGGAAAGTGTGTCATATACAGTCGGCAGAAAATCATAGTCTGTTTTGACCGCACCATTGGTAACAGCATCGTTGAGCTCGTAAATAAGCTTACGATTCTGCTGGTATTTCTCATCATCCCAGGTTACCTGATTATCAGAAAGCCACTTTAATGCCACCTCATGAGAATAAGTTTCAGATTTGTTGGATAGAAAATATCCTCGAAATGATTTCATAGCAGCTTTTTCTTCATCTGTAATAACATGCCGCTGTTCCTTCCAGCATTGTTTCAGGCGTTTGATGCTTTCTTCGTATTTAGCATCCAATATAAATCCCCCTTTCGTTATAATGGTAATAACAAAATATTATCCCCAACTTTTTGTTCTCAAAGTGTATATTCGGAGAACTTTCAGTGAAAGTTGAGGATAATATTTTCTTGGGGATAATATAAAAAAGATTAACAAGTCTTCGTCAAAACAGAGCGTTCATCTCCAAAGGGTATTAGAGGTGGACGCTCTTTTTCTATGCCCACCGGAAAGGAGGATTCGTGTTTTGAGCATCAGCAAATTCAACAGCGAGGGATATTTTGACCCAACGGCCTACGGCGCACTCTCCGTCATTGAACGTGAGGAACGCTCCCTTCGTGCTTTTAGACCCATCGTCTATATCTGTTCTCCTTATGCCGGAGACATTGATGCGAATGTGGACGCTGCCAGACGCTACAGTCGCTTTGCCGTAGAACAGGGATACATCCCCATCGCACCTCACTTGCTATTTCCGCAGTTTCTGAATGATGCGGACCCGAAGGAGCGCCAGCTCGGTCTGTTCTTCGGAAATGCCCTGATGAGCAAATGCTCCGAGGTTTGGGTGTTTGGCAGTCGCATTTCAGCAGGCATGGAGGCAGAAATCGAAAGAGCCAAGTGGAAGAATTACCGCTTACGCTATTTCACCGAAAATTTGAAGGAGGCTTAACCCTATGTATGAAGTAATCGAAAAAAGAAAAATGCTACCTGACGGCACTGAAATCTCTACCTATACCCGTGAAGTAATCAGCGCCAACATCCTCGAAGTGGAAGCTGGCACTACCGGCTATATGGGCAGCGACAGCGGTCACGGCGGTCGCACCTATTTCCGTATTCAGGACAGCGCCAGCACTGATATGGAAATCCGCACATTTGTGGATAAGCACGGCTGCTACGGCTTTGAAGTTTTCCTCGGCGGCGACTGTGAGCTGGAAACCACTATCCGGGCGCTGAAGTTTATCACCAAGGTGCTGGAGAAGGAATCTAAGGAGGTGTATGACTGATGTTTACTATCTACTCTGCTGATGTTACCGGCAATCCCGGCAACTGCTCCTATCCCCACAAACATGTGATTTTGGATGAGGCCAGTCTGAAATCTGCAATCAGCCACGACTATGTCTGCGCTGAATATCGCAACAGTTATCGTAACGGCGAAAACTTCATCGGCAGCGACTGTCTGCCGGTGGACTGCGATAACGACTATTCTGAAAATCCTGCTGACTGGATGACACCGGAGGATGTGATGTAGGCCTTTCCGGGCGTTACCTTTGCCATCCATTTCAGCCGCTTCCATAACCGTGAGAAAAACGGTAAGGCTGCAAGGCCCAAGTTCCATGTGCTGTTTCCGATTGAACACTGCACCGACGCTGCACTCTACAGCGATATGAAGAAGCTGGTCAATTCCATCTTCCCGTACTTTGATACGCAGGCACTGGATGCGGCACGTTTCTTCTTTGGCACTGCTACTGCCGAGGTAGCGCTCTATCCCGGACGCATGAATCTGACGGAGTTTCTCAATGAGGACCTGTTCGACGAATACCTGCCACAGGGCGACTTTGACCACTCCGTTATCCCGGAAGGAAGCCGCAATGCGACCATGAGCCGCTTTGCCGGTCACATTCATCAGCTGTTCGGCCTTGGCCTTGGAGGTGCTATCAAGGATGGTTTGAGCGCCTCTGTTCTTCATTTTGGTGAGCGCTTCCACAAGGTCGTTTCCGGCTTCCTTCAGCTGGCGACGGGTCAGTTCATGGGCAACGGCCTGCGCTCCCGGCTCGGATTCCTGCCAGTAGTGGTCAGAGTAGCGGATAAAGTGTGTGGCGGGAGAATAGCGCAGTTCGCTGGAGAAGTATTTTCCCAGCACCTCGGCCTGTCCCACATCGGAGTAATCCTCTGGCTTATAACAGGAAGGGTCGTTATATGCTTCCAGTGCCACATATCCATCCTGCTGGGAGAGCTTGGTGTAAAAACGCTGGGCCGAATGCCAGATAGTGGACAGCTCTGTATTATCCAGAGGCGGCACACATTTTGCAGCTTCCTCCAAGAAGGTCTGGTAGGCCTTTTCGGTATCGCCATATTTCTTGATGACACGGCAAGTCCACCTTCTGGAATGCGGTCTCTCGTGTGCTGGGCCTTTACAGCGGCAACATCTCTGCAGATACGCTGACTGTCGGCTGCCGCAGAAATATCAAACCGGAAATGGCCGAGGTCAAAGGCAAGCGTCTGCTCATCGCAGCAGAAATGCAGGAAGGCTCCCGCCTGAACGACTCCACCGTCAAGCAGCTCTGTTCTACCGACGATGTGTTTGCGGAGAAAAAGTATAAGGACCCGTTTTCCTTCAAGCCTTGTCACACGCTGGTACTGTATACCAACCACCTGCCTCGTGTCTCCGCTTCCGATGATGGTATCTGGCGTCGCCTTATCGTTATCCCGTTCAACGCAAAGATTACCGGCAAGAGCGACATCAAGAATTACGGCGAGTACCTGTTTGACAACGCCGGTGAAAGCATTCTGGCTTGGGTCATCGAAGGTGCAAAGAAGGTCATCGAGCTGGACTACCAGATTCCGGTTCCCGCTTGTGTGCAGAAGGCCATTGATGAATACCGTAACCAGAACGACTGGTTTGGCCACTTCCTTGCCGACAAGTGCGAGGTGGATGATTCCTACAAGGAAAGCTCCTCGGCGCTTTATCAGGCCTACCGAAATTACTCTCTGGACTGCAACGAGTATATCCGCAGCACGGCAGACTTCTACTTTGCGCTGGAGAAGGCTGGCTTTGAGCGTATCAAGGTCCACAACAAGCGCTACTTTAAGGGCCTGCGCCTGAGAGCAGAAAACGATGCTGAGGAAGATTTTCTGAACTGACAATACCGTAGGGGTAACCTCCATTAAGGTCATATACAAAAATTCTCTTAGGACTAAAAAAATCTGTTCTATAAAAAGTTTAGTAAATGACATAAAGGGAGGTTACCCACTCTACGAAAATTAGCGCTGACGGAGGTAACTGATGTTAGAAAAAACAATAGAACGCAAATTAACCGTGGCGGTCAAAAAGGCCGGTGGCATCGCTGTAAAGTTCGTGTCTCCGAGTTTCGACGGAATGCCCGACCGCCTTGTATTACTACCTGATGGCCTTATCGCTTTTGTGGAACTGAAGGCTCCCGGAAAACGCCCACGCCCTTTGCAGGAAGCACGACACCGGCTGCTGCGCTCCTTGGGCTTCAAGGTCTATGTGATAGATAAACCAGAACAGATTGGAGGAATGCTGGATGAACTTCAAACCGCACGATTACCAGAGCTACGCAATTGAATATATCGAAAACCATCCTGTATCCGCAGTTCTCCTCGATATGGGTCTTGGCAAAACAGTCATCTCCCTGACTGCCATCGCAGATCTGCTGTTTGACAGCTTTCTGGCCCATCGCATTCTGGTTATCGCTCCGCTTCGTGTGGCCCGTGATACTTGGCCTGCGGAGCTGAAGAAATGGACCCACCTAAACCACCTGACCTTCGCTGTTGCTGTGGGAACTCCAGCAGAGCGAAAAGCTTCTTTGATGGCCGGTGCCGACATCACCATTATCAATCGTGAAAATGTGCAATGGCTGATTGAGGACAGCGGCATCGCCTTTGACTTCGATACCGTGGTCATCGACGAGCTTTCCTCTTTCAAAAATCACCAGTCAAAACGCTTCAAGGCATTGTTGAAGGTCAGACCGAAAATCAAACGCATCATCGGCCTCACTGGTACACCAAGCTCCAACGGTCTCATGGACCTCTGGGCAGAGTTCCGACTGCTGGATATGGGCCAGCGCCTTGGCAGGTTTATCACGCAGTACCGAAACAACTACTTCATGCCGGACAAGCGCAACGGGCAAATCATCTACTCCTACAAACCGCTGCCCTATGCAGAGGAATCCATCTACCGACAGATTTCGGATATTACGATTTCCATGAAAAGTACCGATTACCTGCAGATGCCGGAGCTGATCTCTTCCCAATATGAGGTGCAGCTTTCCGAAGATGAGAAAAACCGCTACGAGCAGCTGAAAGCAGAATTGGTATTGCACCTTTCTGATGAAGAAATCACTGCTGCCAATGCCGCCTCTCTCACCGGGAAATTGGTGCAGCTGGCCAATGGTGCCATTTATACCGATACCGGCGATGTGGTGGAGTTCCATGACCGCAAGTTGGACGCTTTGGAGGATTTGATTGAATCCGCCAATGAAAAACCGGTGCTGGTGGCCTACTGGTTTAAGCACGACCTGCAGCGCATCAAAAAGCGCTTTGCTGTCCGGGAGCTGAAGTCCAGTAAGGATATCGAGGACTGGAACAACGGCAAAATCCCGGTAGCAGTCATCCATCCCGCTTCTGCCGGTCACGGACTCAATCTTCAGGCCGGAGGCTCCACACTTATTTGGTTTGGGCTGACATGGTCCTTGGAGTTGTACCAACAGACCAACGCCCGTCTCTGGCGACAGGGACAAACCGACCGTACCGTGGTGATCCAGCACATCATCACAAAAGGCACCATCGACGAGCGCATCTTAAAGGCCCTCTCCCAGAAAGAGCTGACACAGAATGCCCTGATTGATGCCGTAAAAGCCAATCTATGAAAATCAGCGACAAAAATCGACAATCCGAGGACTATCAAATTTTCGGAGGTGCGATATGAACGCAAAAGATTATTTAATGCAAGCCAAGTTTCTGGATATGCGTATCAATTCCAAAATTCAGCAGGTGGAGGCTCTGAACGACCTTGCTACCAGCGCCAGTTCGGTGCTGACGGGTATGCCTCGCAATCCCAACAAGGCCACTTCCAAAATGGCCGATGCTGTGGCAAAGATTGTAGACCTGCAAGCGGAAATCAACCATGACATTGATGAGCTGGTAGATTTGAAAAAAGAAATCTCCTACACCATCAAAGCGGTGCCAAGTCCAGAGCTGCAGACCTTATTGGAGAAGCGTTACCTGTGCTTTCAGTCTTGGGAAATCATCGCCGTGGATATGGGCTACAGTATGCACCACCTGTATAAGATCCATAATCAGGCCCTTGATATTTGCGACGGTATCCTGAAACGTGATACCTAAAGACATAGAATGATACCCGCTCCCTATGATATTATTATAATAGCGAAAAGCGAAAATCAGAAACGGCCTTGTGGGAGCAACCCCGCAGGGCTTTTTCTATGCCCTGAAGGAGGAATCACATGGGATACAGACAAGTAAGCTACCCCGAACAGGTGTGGTACATCCTTCGCTACTTTTTGATGGAAGGAGGAAAAAACAAGATGCCGAAGAAACCCAAGCGACCATGTTCCTATCCCGGCTGTCCAGAGCTTACGGACGGTAGGTTTTGTGAGAAGCATGAAAAGCAAGAGAATAAGCGCTACGAGAAATATGACCGTGACCCTGCCGTGCGCCGTCGTTATGGTCGTGCTTGGAAGCGTATCCGTGACAGCTATGTGCAGCAGCATCCTTTGTGCGAGCTGTGCCAAGAGAAAGGTCTGCTTGTTCCTACAGAAGAAGTCCACCACAAGGTCCCTCTCTCGGAAGGCGGCACACATGCGAGAGATAATCTGATTGCTCTTTGTAAGTCCTGCCATGCCAGAATCCATGCAGAGCGTGGTGATCGCTGGCACAATCATGACCGGTAGGGGCGGGTCAAATCTCTACGACCTTTATGCCGTGTAACGGGCGTGGGGTCTTACGCACAAAATCGCAGTTTCAAACGGGGTATATAAGGCCCTGCCAAAGGAGGTGTATGCAGATGGCTAAGGACGGTATCAACCGAGGCGGCGCTCGTGTTGGCGCAGGAGCCAAAAAGAAGCCCTTAGCTGAGAAAATCGCTGAAGGCAATCCGGGCAAACGAGCATTGACTGTCATTGACTTTGATAACCAGTCGGTCGATTTAGAAGGTCAAGCGATGCCCAAACCATCCAAGCTACTGTCTGCCAAACAGAAGGATGGTAAGAAGCTGGTCGCAGCGGATATTTACAAAAAGACATGGGACTGGCTTCACGAGCGTGGCTGTGCTGCTCTCGTATCTCCCCAGCTTCTGGAACGCTACGCCATGAGCGTAGCCCGCTGGATTCAGTGTGAAGAAGCAATCACTGAGTTCGGCTTTCTGGCAAAGCATCCGACTACCGGCAATGCAATCCAGTCGCCCTATGTGGCGATGAGCCAGAACTTCATGAGCCAGACCAACAGGCTCTGGATGGAAATCTACCAAATCGTAAAAGAAAATTGTGCCACGGAATACGGCGGTGCCACTCCACAGGACGATGTCATGGAGCGCCTTCTGATGGCAAGGAAAGGACTTTGATTATGAACATTTCTTATAAAACAGCCGAGAGTGTCTGCGCTGGACACCCGGACAAACTTTGTGACCTGATCGCCGACGCCATTCTGGACGAGTGCCTGAAAAAAGACCGCTACTCCCGTGTGGCCTGCGAGGTTATGGCGACAAAAGGAAAAATCTTTGTGTGCGGTGAAATCACCTGCTCCAAGAAAATCGACATCCGTATGGTGGTCCGTCAGACCCTTGCCAAGGTCGGATATAATCCTTTGAGGTTTATCGTTTTCATGTATGTGCATCGCCAGAGCGCTGACATTGCCGGTGGCGTAAACAAAGCGCTGGAAACCCGTGAGGTCGATACCGACGATATCTTCGCTTCTGTTGGTGCCGGTGACCAAGGCACTGTTTATGGTTATGCCACCAATGAGACATGGGCCAAGATGCCTACTCCCGTTATCTTCGTCAATGACCTGTGCAAGTGTCTGGACGAAGCAAGAAAAGACGGTACCATTCGTGATATCGGTCCTGACGGTAAAGCGCAGGTAACCGTCGAATACCACGATAGCAAGCCTGTCAGCGCAAAGAACATCATCGTTTCTGCGCAGCATAAGGAAAACAAAGATCTGGATGAGCTTCGCCGTGAAATCATCACCGAAATCATCTATCCTTTGCTCAGTCGCTATCACTTCCCGAAGGAAACGGAAATCCTCATCAATCCTTCCGGGCGCTTTGTGGAAGGTGGCCCTGCTGCCGATACCGGCCTCACTGGTCGTAAGCTGATGGTGGATACCTACGGTGGTCTTGCTGCCCACGGCGGCGGTGCCTTCTCCGGCAAAGACGCTACCAAGGTTGACCGCTCCGGCGCTTACATGGCCAGAGTCATTGCCCGTAATATCGTAGGCGCATGGCTGGCAGACAGATGTCAGGTAGTCATCTCCTATGCCATTGGCAAGGCCGAGCCTACTGCCGTTGAGATTGAGACCTTCGGCACTGAAAAGGTCGATGTGGACATTATCCACAAGGCTGTGATGGAGGTTTTCGACCTGCGTCCCGCTGCAATCATTTCTCTGTTGCACCTGCGCAGTCCCTACTTCTCCGAGACCACTGCCTATGGCCACTTCAACGGTTATAAAGGCGCTTGGGAGAATGTAGACAAGACCAAGGAGCTGGAAAAGGCGGTGAGAAAATATGCTGATTGAGAAGAAAAATACAGCCGACCTTCTGCCTGCCGACTATAATCCTCGTAAGGATTTGAAACCCGGCGACAAGGAATATGAAAAGCTGAAACGCTCCATTGAGCAGTTCGGCTATGTGGAGCCAGTCATCTGGAACAAGACCACTGGCCGTGTCGTTGGTGGTCACCAGCGTTTGAAAGTTCTCATCGACATGGGCATGACCGAAGTGGACTGCGTGGTCGTGGAGCTTTCCGAAGAAAAGGAAAAAGCGCTGAATGTGGCCCTCAATAAAATCAGCGGCGAATGGGACAACGACAAGTTGGCTCTGTTAATCGCTGATCTGCAAGGCACCGACTTCGATGTTTCTCTCACCGGCTTCGAGCCAGCGGAGCTTGAGGCCCTGTTCCGTGAGGATACCAAGAAAGGCGTCCATGATGACGATTTTGATGTGGAGGCAGAACTTCAGAAGCCGACCTTCTCCAAAGCCGGTGACCTGTGGCAGCATGAGCCTGTGCTGTTCGGCTGGAAGAAAGCCGGTAAGCATCAGTGGTACACAGGCCGCAAGGAAACCACCATCTGGGAATTTGATAAGCCTAAGAAAAACGGTGACCATCCGACCATGAAGCCGATCCCACTTCTGGCATATCCTATCATGAACTCCAGCATGGCAAACTCGCTGGTGCTTGACCCGTTTGGTGGCAGTGGCTCCACGCTGATTGCCTGCCAGCAGACAAACCGCATCTGCTACACCATTGAGTTGGACGAAAAGTTCTGCGATGTGATTGTGAAGCGCTACATTGAACAGGTCGGCTCCTCTGTCGGTGTCACTGTGGTCCGTGATGGTTTGACCTACAGCTATGAGGAAATCGCCTCGGCATAATTGGTAATCTACGCACACTCTAAGGGCGCAGAATTGGTACATTTATATCTCAAATATGACTTGCTATTTTGTGCCTTTAGAGTGATATATGTAGTACCAAATTTAAAGGAGGATTTCCCTATGAACATTACTTTGAACTCAACCGACCGCAAGCCTCTGGTCAAGGCCATCAGCGAACTGACCGGCGAAAAGGCAGTCTACATGAAGACACCTATCTACGCTTACAAAATTGGCGACTACACCGTCACCAGAGAAGGTAATCTGGAAGTGCCGGATGGCTTGGACGCAGAATCCCTGCAGCAGCTGAAAGACGCTCTGGAGAGCGCTGGCTATCAGCCGGAAGGCATTGAGGTTTCTGAAGCAACTGCCGAGGATTCCTCGGAAGATGAAATCACCGGCATCTGCATTTCCATGCCTCGCAGCCTTTTCGACGACGCCAACTTGGAAACCCTGAAAAACATCATCGCTGCAAAGCACAGCCTGATCTGCAAGGCGCTGGGTACGGACGACCTGCCGCTGGAGATTACCGATACAAAGGTTTCCTTTCCTTGGTTTCCCGGCCAACCGGATGCGGACAGCGTGAAGGCCTACGATACCTTTGTCTGCAAGCTCTGCGAAATGGCCCGAAACATGAAGCGCTCCAGCGCAACGGAGAAGCCGGTGGACAATGATAAGTACGCCTTCCGCTGCTTCCTCCTGCGCCTTGGCTTCATCGGTGCAGAATACAAAACAGAGCGCAAGATTCTCCTGAAGAATCTGACCGGATCTTCCGCTTTCAAAAGCGGTGCCAAGAAGGAGGTGGCCTGCGATGAAGTTTCCGAATAAAGCAGTAGTCGAACAAATCCGCAGCCAGTATCCTGCCGGTACCCGTGTGGAGCTGGTCCAGATGGACGATGCACAGGCTCCTCCGGTGGGTACGCTTGGTACCGTCTGGGGCGTGGATGATACCGGCTCCATCATGGTGCATTGGGATAACGGCTCTGGTCTGAATGTGGTCTACGGCATCGATGTTTGTCGAAAAGTGTCGAAATAATATACACAAAATCACCGGCAAAACATCGTGCAGTATTCTACGATTTATATCGCAGAAATGACTTGCTATTATGTGCTTTTAGAGCGAATATGTGTACTACCGAAAGGGAAAACACATTTTACGGAGGAACAACACCATGAAGAAAATTGAACTTTTTGAAAGAGCCATAGCAGAGCAGGCCGGAAGCCTGAAGGATTACGGAATCAACGGCACCATGTTCTGGGCTTATCGCAAGAGCATCGACGCAGGCAACGACCTGATTGATTTCAACGAGGTCATCTGGGACGAGGACATTGACGCCATCGCCGAGTGACTGCAGGAAAACGGCATCACCGAGGTGAACGCCAACTACACCGATTGGCAGACCAACCAGAGAGCCAGAATCCCGGCGATCCGCATGACTCGCCAGTAAGGAGGAACGCACAATGTGGAAAGAAGGCGCACTTAAGGTCTACGACAGCATTTTTCATTACTGGATGAAGGTTTACGACGGCCCATCGGAGTTCGGCATTAACGGCGGCAAGGTTAGCAAGCTGATGTTAAAGCGCAACGGCAGAATCGTATGCAATTACGACCGAGGCTGGGATGTGAAACCTGCGGACCCGGATACAGAACTTGCCGTAGAGCTTCTGCTTCACAGCAACAATTACTAAAAACCCAATAAAGCAGGGATTGAGCCGGATGGCTCTTTCTCTCGTAGTGCAGCCGACGGGCTGTATTTTTTATGCCCTTTTGAAAGGAGGAAGCGGCAATTGCGAAAACTTGAAAACTACACACTGACGAAGTTCATGTCTGCGGACTCCACCTACAATAAAAAATTGGCGGATTACGCAGTCAATTTTATAGAATGCCTCTGCCACACCAAAGGCACATGGGCCGGTAAGCCTTTTGAGCTGATTGACTGGCAGGAGCGCATTATCCGAGACATCTTCGGCACCATCAAACCCAACGGTTATCGACAATTCACGACAGCCTATGTGGAAATTCCTAAGAAGATGGGCAAGTCCGAGCTTGCCGCTGCGGTGGCCCTTTTGCTTACCTGCGGCGACGGTGAGGAACGTGCCGAGGTCTATGGCTGTGCAGCTGACCGCCAGCAGGCAACCATCGTTTTTGACGTGGCTGCTGATATGGTGCGTATGTGTCCTGCGCTGAATCGCCGTGTAAAAATTCTGGCCTCCCAGAAGCGTATCGTCTACCAGCCGACCAACAGCTTCTATCAGGTGCTGTCGGCAGAGGCATACAGTAAGCACGGCTTCAATATCCACGGTGTGGTATTTGATGAGCTGCACACGCAGCCGAATAGAAAACTCTTTGATGTTATGACCAAAGGCTCCGGTGACGCCAGAATGCAGCCTCTGTATTTCCTGATCACCACTGCCGGTACCAACACCAACTCCATCTGCTACGAAACCCACCAGAAGGCAAAGGATATCCTCGAAGGTCGAAAAATTGACCCGACCTTCTATCCGGTTATCTATGGCGCTGCCGAGGAGGATGACTGGACAGACCCGGAGGTCTGTAAGAAAGCGAATCCCTCCCTTGGCATTACGGTTGGCATCGATAAAGTACAGGCCGCTTGCGAATCGGCCCAGCAAAACCCTGCCGAAGAAAACGCCTTCAGGCAGCTCAGACTCAATCAATGGGTCAAGCAGGCAATCCGCTGGATGCCAATGGACAAATGGGACGCCTGCGCTTTCAAAGTAACTGAAGAATCCCTACGAGGCCGTGTATGCTACGGTGGATTGGACTTGTCCTCCACCACAGACATCACGGCTTTTGTATTGGTGTTCCCGCCACTGGACAAGGATGACAAATATGTGGTCCTTCCGTACTTCTGGATACCGGAAGATACGCTGGAGCTGCGAGTGCGCCGTGACCATGTTCCTTACGATGTTTGGGAGCGACAAGGCTTCCTGCAAACCACCGAGGGCAATGTGGTCCATTACGGTTACATCGAAAAGTTCATCGAGCAGCTGGGCGAAAAATACAACATTCGTGAAATCGCCTTTGACCGCTGGGGCGCTGTACAAATGGTGCAGAACTTGGAGGGCATGGGCTTTACGGTGGTGCCTTTTGGTCAGGGCTTTAAGGATATGTCTCCTCCGACCAAAGAACTGATGAAGCTGACCTTGGAGCAGAAAATCGCTCACGGAGGACATCCGGTGCTGCGCTGGATGATGGACAACATCTTCATCCGTACAGACCCTGCCAGAAACATCAAGGCCGACAAAGAAAAATCTACAGAGAAAATCGACGGTGCCGTGGCCACGATTATGGGTCTTGACCGTGCGATCCACTGTGGCATAAACACTGGCGCTTCTGTATATGATGAGCGAGGTATTCTGTTTATATGAGTATAATCTGTCCTGCTTCGGTTAAAAATGAAATAAAAGCATACTTTTTGCTTCTTTATTTCAAGTTCGTCCGCTAAAATGAAATATGGAATTTCTGAAATGAGGATATGAAAATGCATCGCCCTCCGATTTTTATGTCGTAACAAGTCGAAAATTTAAATTATTTTTGAAGTTTCGGACTTACAAGTTTGAAACTATTGACTTTTTCGGATTTTCGAGTATAATATAGATAAGAAAATTAGGAGGTGCATCATGGCTGAACTTATAAATCGCCCTGAGTATTTAAATAAGCTCATTCAGAATAGAGATGTGGATCTGGTCAAGATTGTAACCGGTATCCGCAGATGCGGAAAGTCATCACTGCTGGACTTGTTTCATCAACATCTGACCGACAATGGAGTACCTAACGCTAACATCATCCACATGAATCTGGAGTCGCTGCGTTATCGTAATCTCTCTGACTATCTCGCTTTCTACGACTATGTCAGTGAGCGTATTCCAAAAAGTGGAAAGACCTACTTGATCTTCGATGAACTTCAGGCCGTAAAGCATTGGGAAAAAGCTATCGAGTCCTTCCGTCTTGATTTTGATGTGGATATCTACATCACCGGCTCCAATGCATATTTGCTTTCCACGGAATTTTCCACACTGCTTTCCGGCAGATATGTAGAAATCCGTATGCTGCCATTATCTTTCAAGGAATTCCTAACCTTCTACGAGTTTGCACCATCTGTTACAGTAGAAGAAAAGTTCCAAAGATACTTACAGTTTGGTGGTATGCCGATTCTGAGAGAATATCAGTTCAACGAAGCACGAAGCAATCAAGCACTGGAAGGTATCTATTCCACTGTTGTGCTGCGTGATATTCTTCAGCGAAACAATCAAGCAGATCAGGGAATGTTGCAGAAAATCATGCTGTTCCTTTGCTCCAATATCGGAAGTATCACCTCTCCAAATAGCATCGGAAACGTGCTGTCTAACGAGGGAGACATTCAGACCGGTAAAGGAAAGAATGTTGCAGGCAAAACGGTAGATAAATATATCGCTATGCTGCGCAGTGCATTTATCTTCTACTCTGTGGGAAGATACGATGTAAAAGGTAAACAGCTGCTGAAAACATTAGGAAAGAACTACATTATTGATATGGGCTTCCGTAACATGCTTCTCGGCTACCGTGATGCAGACCGAGGCCACATCATCGAAAACATCGTGTTCTTGGAACTAATCCGACGTGACTACCGTGTGTATATCGGTAAAGTCGGTGAAACAGAAATTGACTTTGTTGCAGAGAAACCAAATGATAAGCTGTATATCCAAGTAACAGAAAGCATGCAGTCGCCGGAGACTCGTGAGCGAGAACTTAGACCGCTGCGCATGATTCCCGACAACTACGAAAAAATCGTATTGTCAATGGACAGAAACTATATCAATTCCTACGATGGTATCAAATCCTTATACCTGATTGATTGGCTGCTGTCCTAAATATAAAAGGGACCGATTCCCTTACACCATCATCGTTTCCCTTAAAACAAACACCTGTTTAAGGGAAAGTACAACTCATTAAGGCTAAGCATCTATCGGAAACGGTAGGTGCTTTTCTTATACCCATTTTTAGAAGGGAGCGTGATTTCCTATGGGAATTTTATCTGGAATATTTAAGGCCAGAGACAAGCCTACCAATGCAACTGCCGGAAGCGCCTATCGTTTTCTATTTGGCAATTCCACCTCCGGCAAAGCGGTGACTGAGCGCTCTGCTATGCAGATGACCGCAGTGTATTCCTGTGTGCGTATCTTGGCAGAGGCTGTGGCTGGTCTTCCGCTGCATCTGTATCGCTACACCGACACCGGTGGCAAAGAAAAAGCCATCGACCATCCGCTGTATGCGCTGCTTCATGATGAGCCGAATCCTGAAATGACCTCTTTCGTATTCAGGGAAACACTCATGACGCACCTGCTTTTGTGGGGCAACGCCTATGCGCAAATCATCCGCAACGGCAAAGGTGAAGTTGTGGCTCTGTACCCGCTGATGCCAAACTGTATGGTGGTTGACCGTGACGAACATGGCCAGCTCTACTACACCTACTACCGTGGTCAGGACGAAGCAATCCGAAATAAGGATACTGCCGTTATCCTGCAGCCTTCCGATGTGCTGCATATTCCGGGCCTCGGCTTTGACGGTCTCGTCGGCTACAGTCCCATTGCGATGGCAAAAAACGCTATCGGCATGGCAATCGCCTGTGAGGAATATGGTGCGAAGTTCTTCGCCAACGGTGCTACACCGGGCGGCATCTTGGAACATCCTGGCACCATCAAAGACCCACAGCGTGTGCGTGAAAGCTGGCAGTCCACCTTTGGCGGCAGCGGCAACGCAAATAAAGTAGCTGTTCTGGAAGAAGGCATGAAATACACGCCTATCTCCATTTCACCGGAACAGGCCCAATTCCTCGAAACGAGGAAATTCCAAATCAATGAAATTGCTCGAATTTTCCGTATCCCGCCTCACATGGTTGGCGATCTGGAGAAGTCGAACTTTTCTAATATTGAGCAGCAGTCTTTGGAATTTGTGAAATACACCTTGGAGCCTTGGCTCGTTAGGTGGGAGCAATCGATGATTCGAGCGCTGGTTTCCCATTCCGAGAAGGCTGCTTATTTTATCAAGTTCAATGTGGACGGACTGCTCCGTGGCGATTACCAAAGCCGTATGAACGGTTACGCCATCGGCAGACAGAACGGCTGGATGAGCACAAACGACATCCGTGAACTTGAGAACTTAGACCGTATCCCTGCCGAAGAAGGCGGTGCCGCAGTCAGCGCCATTATGACCATTGTGCAGACCCTGATTGATAACCTGCCGCTTCTGGTGGAGGCTGCTGTACAGCTTGTGGTTTCCTTGGTGGAAGGCATCGGCTCTGCTTTGCCTCAGCTCATTCCGGCTGCGGTGCAGGCAATTATCACCATAGTGCAGGGTCTGATTGAAAACCTACCGATGATTTTGGATGCAGCCTTGCAGCTGATTATGGGCCTTGCTGAGGGACTGCTGACCACAATCCCGATTTTGATTGAGGCACTCCCTTCCATCATTCTGGCTATCGTAGATTTTGTGATTAGAGCCATTCCGCAGATTATCGACGCAGGCATTCAGCTTTTGACCTCGTTGGTATCTGCGCTGCCGGATATTATTACGGCAATCGTGGCGGCAATCCCGCAAATCATCGGCTCCATCGTAAATGCGCTGATAAACAGTATCCCGCAAATCGTGCAGGCCGGTGTGCAGCTTTTGATTTCGCTGATTAAAAACCTGCCGACCATCATTGTGGAAATTGTAAAGGCCGTGCCGCAGATCATCTCCGGTCTGGTATCTGCCTTTGGCAAGGGCGTCTCTCAGCTTGCCGACGTGGGCGCTAACCTTGTACGAGGCCTGTGGCAAGGCGCAGTTCACGCTCTCTCCAAGGCAGTTTATTGATGTGGACGGTAATCCCTGCCAGCCGGATAAAGGCTTCAAGCTGACCTGCGAAATGCTGCGCAGAAAACCGGACTCGGCACTGATTTGGTACGAGGATTTCCGTGACGATACTATTCTCCCGTCCAGCTACTGGACCACGCTCTCCGGCGAATGGGATGTATGGCAAGAGTCCCTGCCTTATGGCGATACCAGCAGGCCTTACTCCCAGCTGGAAGGCGAAGGTCAGCTTGCATGGCTGTACAGCGGCTTTGATGATATCCATCTTCGTGCAAGGCTTGCCTTTCCTGCGGACGGTGGCGGCAGGGCCGGTATCTTCTGCGGCAGTCTGTTCTGCTGCTTAAATTACGATACCCAGCAGGTGGAGCTTTACAACGGTTCCACGCTTCTTGGCAGCTATGCGACCAGCTTCTCCAAGACCAGCTTCTCCAAGACCAGCGATGCAGACCTGCGCACCGATCCCAACATGTACACTATTGAGATGCGCATTCGTGGAAATAAGGTCAGAGTCTATTCCAGTAACTCCTATACCTTGCACTTTACGGCCACGGTCAGCGGCTTTAGCGGCGGCTACGCTGACTTCCGATGTGGAAGAAAGCTCTACTCGGTTACAGTGACACCAAAGGACATCAATGTCTGGGTGTCGAGGATGTTTCTTGGCGACACTGACGGCTTTTCTATTCTGTATTATCAGGATGTGGACTCGCTGGTCTATTGGACCAATGAAGCAGCCTATCGCTGGGAGCTACGAGGCATCGCCATCTGGTCCCTTGGGCAGGAAGACATGAGGCTATGGGAAGCGCTGCCAAAACAAATATAACTTTGAGACAGAGGGCTGTTTACCTGACCGGTAAGCGGCCTTTTGCAATATCAAAAAAGAAATGGAGGATTTCATTATGAAGGAATTTTGGGCATGGGTCGGAGGGGGGGTGCAAAAGTGAGCTTCCAAGCGCTTACCATGCCGCCATACCAAAGTCAGGCCCGCTGGCGAGCTATATTGCCAAGCCCACTGAAAACTGAAAAAGCCCGGAAAGGCCCATTATCAGGCTTTCCGGGCATAGATACAAAAACAGCCCTCCAAATCGGAAGGCTGTTTTTGTATTAAAGTTTGTCCCTTAATATGCTGCCAAAGAATTGCTTGAAAAACGAGGAAGTAAATCAAGGGAGGGCAGGAAATACTCTCAGCATTATTGGCATAGCAGCTGCATTAATCGTTCTAAATACGGTACTATAAAGAAAATGAATGTCAATGGAATTGAGGTTGGCTGCGATAACAAATTTATAACTGAAAATTTTTTAAATACCTGTATGAAATATGTTTTGAAGTACGTACAAAACGAAAGAACGTGTATCACAGAGCAGCTGTTGGATGACATAAAAACTATGCAGCGAACATCTGCGGCAATAGATACAAAGCCCATTCAGGATAAGATTGACAGTATTTTAAGGAAAAAGCACAATGCCATCGACTTAATGCTTGAAGGCATTATCTCAAAGGATGATTTAAAGACACAGGTTGATATATATGACGCTGAAATAAACAAGCTTACCACTCAGATCTCGAATAATAAGGATATTGACGCCTTTCATCGAAAACAGCTTGACGGAATAAAAGCATATATTGAACAGATAAATCGTACTAAAGATGTGGATATAACCAGCTTTGAGGTTTATAACTCAATGCTGAAAAAGATTGTTGTTCACGGCAACAATCTGATTGACTTTTATCTTATCTGTGTACCTTTTGGTTTTCATTTACATTATTTAAATGAAAGAATCCCTCATACACATAACAAATTTGCGGTTACTGTTGATAGCTGCGAAATAATTTCTGAGTAGTGTCTTTTCGGGGTGTTGGGGCATAGTTGCGCTTCTCTTTTGCTTGCGAACGGTATGGCGATGAAGCAAATACAGGAATGGCTTGGGCATTGTGATTTTTCTACCACTGTAAACCTCCCACATATGGTCACACCACCAAAGCAGCCATAATTCGATAAAAACGGGACTGTCGCTTAAATCTAAAAGAGACAGTCCCGTATTATATTATACACTCTCCATTTTTAAAATCCATATTGAACAGCGATAATCAAAATCGCTGTTCATTTTTATTAGCAATGCCGCACTCGTTAGTACGAGCATTTATCATATTGACAATAAATTATTTCTTTTCGGCAATCACAATATTCATATAAGACCTATCCATTGCTTTTCCCCTTATATGCCACAGCGTCAATCTAAAAACAAATGCCATCTCTTAAAAAATTTGTTTCAAATGCCTTTCTGGCTGGATATTTACCATTAAATCTCGTTTTGATAATAGGAGCTAAAACGCTTAAATCCTGAATATCTCTGAACGGACAGTCCATTTGAATGACAGACTCCAATGTCGAACCAACCTTGCTTAATCTTTCTTCAAGCACATCAAAAGCACCATTAATCTGATTTTCGATAGACTGTCCCTTGTTTTTCATACAATAGCTTGTATATATAAAATCTCCTGCCTCTATAATTGTAGAATCAGCCCAAAACTCGTCAACTTCAACTCTTCTGATTTCACCCATGATATATCTGTTCCTCCGTTATGTGTTTTTAAAATCACAAATCAAGCATATAGCTCATTTTTCTTATATAGATATGAGTTTATTGTCAGCACACCACTCTTCGGTAATTTTCCTGTATGCATTATCTCCATTCTTCTCGTATTCCAAGATATGTCACCTTATCTTTAAAGCGGCGGAATGCACCGCTGCCTTTCAAGCAAAGGCAAAGCTCACTGGCAATTTCGGTATTGCCGCAGGAATAAGCAAACTCTTTCATTATAGAATATTCGTCAATATCATACTGAGTCGGCAATGCGATATATTTTATCGAAGTTATCCTCTATCTCGTCAAGCAGTTTCGTATCATTATCCATTTACTCGAACACCCAGACAATCTCGTCGCTTTCCCTATTATAATAAGCAGTGCTTTCGCTATTTGTCATTTCAAGTACTTCTCGAATTTTATCAACTATATTAATATTCATCATCTTCATAATTTTCATACCCATCACGAATTCGTTCAATTATGCCTTTAAGCAGTGCATTGTCCCAATCGACTCTATAATTTCTGTAATCCCATTCAGGAGCATTATTAGAACAACTGCTCGAATAATAAATCTCAGAATGTCCGTCCTCATCTGTTTTCTTTATCGCTTCAAGCAGCTCGAACGCAGGCACATCATCAACAATACCCCGACCTGCACCGTCAAGAATTTTCGGATAAGCATGACCGTGACCTCTGGGCATATCGCTGATTTCGAGAAGCTCTATAATAAAGGTCTGGTCGCAACCCAAATCATAAGTCATTTCGATAACATCACCAACTTTAAGGTCAAGACGGCGGCTGCCGATTTTATAAGAGTACATTAAATCGTAGGCTTCATCTTTATCATAAAGCAAATCCTCGAAATCTTCTTCGATCAAGGAAAAGGTTACGTTTTTGTACTTCATTTCAAATAAATGATACGCCATTGTATCAAAGGTTGCGAGCACCATATAGCCAAGCTCGGCAAGTGTGTAGTTTGACGAAACCGCAGCAGTTCGCCATATCCTGTTGTCACAGTCTGCGTATGTGATTTTGAATGTGTAAACCTGTGTTGCCATTTTTAATCCTCCTTTGATTTTATCAGCTTTATACAATTGTCCAGATGTTCACCGGAATAATTATTCTCCCTCTCAACCATAGTCACAGCCTTATCCAAATCAACCCACATAAGACCGTCAACCTCGTTGGAGCTATCGAATTCGCTCGCCTTGACATAAGCTATAAAGCCTGTCATAATCAGATTTTTCGGTGCGAAATAATAGCTCTGCACATACTCACAGGAAATCACACGCTGTCCTGTTTTCTCAAGCACCTAACGGGCAACGGTTTCTTCAAGTGTATCACCCTTTTTCAAATATCCGGAGCAGAGCGTGTAATTCTTTGCAGAGATATAATTCTGTTTCAGCAATAGCACTTGATTATTTTCATTGATGATTGCCACAAGCACGCAGCTTGCAGGGGTATCAAAATAGAACTTGTTGTAGCATTCGCAATATTTCTGCTCTCCCTCATCACCGATTGACTTATATGTAAGCGGCTTACTGCACTCAGTGCAAAAGTTTATGTCCATTATAATTCCCCCGTAACTTTAGCTAACCCCTGTGGATTATCAATATTAACCTCGTGACCTGAATTTTCAATCGTAGCAAATTTTGCGTTTGGCAACTTTTCAGCAAGCTTTATTGCTGCTTTTTTATTCACATTGTCCTTTTCTCCACATAGAATAAGCACAGGACAAGTCACCTTATCAAGACCGTTTGTAAAGTCCATATCAGCCATTGAATTTGTAAGCGTAATAAAATCCTTTTTCGTAAGTCCAATATCCTTAAACTGACTTTCAGGCATAAATTTAAACAGCACATTCTGTACTTTAAGCAGGAATTTCGGCATATCATACTGCGGTGCAATAAGAATAAGAGAATTTACTTTTTTCGGAAAGTCAATAGCATAATTCAGTGCAAGAACTGCACCGAGAGAAAGTCCACACAGATTTAACAGTTCAGAAAAATTATTACAATAATCACAAAAGGCAGCATACATTTTATTATAAAAACAGTTTCCTTCGGTAAAAAAATCACTCAATTCAGGACAGACCGTTTCTGTGTCATCAGATAATAAGGATATTGTTTTATCCCAGCTTGAAGCATTCTGTCCCATTCCGTGTAAAAGTACGTATTTCATTTCATCATCTCCCAAAGTTTATTCAAATCCGTAACCGTATAATCCTGCCCGAAATTAGCATTTTTGTCCCGTCGGTAAATCAGAACGGATTTACAGCCAAACCTCTTTGCAGTTTTAATATCCTTTTCCTCATCGCCAATCATAATCATTTCTGAAGGTACAACGCCAAAATTCTCCGCAATATCCGAAAGTCCTTTCGGGTTAGGCTTACGATAACCGCAAGAGATTGAGGAAACATACATATCGAAATAGGGCAGCAGTTCGGGGAAATAGCTCTTGTGCAGTTCATCGGGCATTCCGATTGCTACATCGGTAAGAGCCGCTATTTTGTAGCCCTCTGCTTTAAGCTTGTCCAAGAAATCAAGAGTTTCGGGATAAATATAAGCTGTCAGATTCATCGACTCATAAAACTTATTTATGACATCGGAAAGTATAAATTCGCCCTGCCAATGAGACGTAGCCTCGCTGAAAATCACTTTGGGAGTAACATCAACCTCAAGAGGATTGATGCGGGGATTATAGCTTTTCAGCACCTCAAATGACTTGTCTATATCATTTTCGATTATGTTCAGCGAAAGTTTGTTGCAGACATAACGGAAACCGTCCTTGTAGAAATCCAGCCACGAAAGCGGCATATTCTTGTATTCCATAAGCGTTCCGCCTATGTCGAAAACTATTACTTTCATAAAGCCTCCGTTTTAATTTCAATTTCGAGACATTATTAAAAACATCAATCTTCGCTATCACATTCGTCAGTTTCAAAATCGCAGCATAATTCATCCTCAAAGTATAGGTTTGTATCGGTAGAAAAATAATGTTCTCCACTAGACAATCAAGTTTTATTAAATCTATTGATCAGCTTGAAGAGATAGATGGTAAAGGCGATTCTGATCGTGGCATAATGGAGATGAACTTTGCTCTCGTTAAGGAGTTAGGTATATCAGGTGTTGAAATTTGGAAAGCTGTAGAAGATATTAATCGTGTATATATTGCCAAAGAAGGAAAGTTTGCTTCGACTGATTACATTTTTACTTCATTGTACCAAGCGTCACAAGGTTTTGAAAGAATACTAAAAATTTTAATTGAACTCATAGTTTATAAGGAAAGCCCTGTAGATAAAGAAAAAACAGATAGATTACTATACAGCCATAAGCATATGGCAATGTATGAATTTATATCGGAACACGCTTCTCTAAAATTAGATGCTAAATGCAAAGCAATGCTATCAATGTTAGAAGCTTTTTATAAATATGCCAGATATAATAGGTTTAGTTATAGCAAAAATGATGTTTTAGAATTAACATTACTTCAAAACTTTGGTCGCGATTTAGATTAGAATGATTTTGATGATACTATAAAACATTTATACGGAAAAAGCCTTGGTAAAACCGCTCAATCACTGTATGCTTTACTTATAGAGTTATGTTACAAATTAAATATATATGTATATGAGATAAGTTCAGAGTCCGTAGCTAGATATGTGTTTTACAAGTACTAGGCAATGATTTGTATGAAATATTAAAACGGTTAGAACAATCCAAAAAAGAATTAATATGGTACTTAATGAAGAGCGGTAGCGAAAATCCGTTAACTAAAATCTTAGATAATATAACGCCATTACCTTTTGAAGAATGCGATACAAATTACTTATTACGTAGTTCGTATGATTCAGCAGTAGAAACATCAAAAGAAGTGCCTTCGCTTTCGCATCCAAAATATGTTATAGTTTTATATTCTACGCTGAATTCTCGTATGAGCATTTTCCAAAATTGCTTTCTTGAGTCAGTCGATTGTATGTCTATTGATGTCATACCAACATAAGCCGAAAAAAGTGTCTTTCAATCTGGAATCTATCTTAATTGCTATTTGTTGCTCTATGTCCTCAAGTATACACACATATAAATAATCTGAAAACGACTTATTTATTTTTGTAATTGTGCACAAATCATCTTTTATAACAAATGGATTGATGTCATTATATGCGGCTTTATTTACAATATCTCCTCTGGAAAATATTATTTTACTGGAGTTTAAAGTGATTTCTCTACCTTTGATAATATTTTCAAAAACAACATCACCATAAGAGAATTCGTCAATCATGCTGCTATCAAAGAAAAAAACTATACTTTTTAGTTTGTTGTTATCTTTCATAATAATCCTTTCCACTACTCTTAAATTGTTTTATTGTTAATTTGATATGATGTTATAAATACCACAGTTCTTAAATCAGTTCCATAAGCCTCTTTTCCAACTTTTCTTTCTCCATACTTCCAGTTGTGCTAAATCGAATAAGAGGGATATTGTATTTTTCCAAAACGGAATCCTTCAGTTTATCACGTTGGCTTTGCTTAATATTGTCATTATGATAAGCATAACCGTCAACCTCAATCGCCAACATAGGAGATTTATCAATAGTACTGAATATTAAAAAATCAATATGCGTCAATGGATTTTTGGCATAAGCAGCTTCTTCATCTGATAGCTTATGAAAATTGCAAATTAAAGAATTAAGCGGCTGTTGTGATATTACATCAAGCTTTGAAAAAGCTTCATTTTTCAGCAAATCTTTTATAAGCGCATACATAAGATTTTCGGAATCGTATTCTGAAATTCGCTTGTGCTTTTTCAGAAACTCTTTCGTTTTTCTTCATAGCACTTATAAAGCATATCAAATACGGAATTGATTTCGCTATGCTTAATTTCAAAATTATTATATTGAATGTATTTTATTAAATCTCCAATGTTTGTTCTGCCGTTCTTTTCGCTATCAGAAACCACTATTCTCATCCTTTTCTTCGCTCGTGATACTGCAACATTAAGCATATTTGGATTGTCAGTAAATTCCGTTATCTCATTATCTACTGTCGATATGATAATATCATCTTTTTCTCTGCCTTGAAATTTGTGTACTGTTGAAATATCAATCTGCCCTGTAATTTCTTCGGCAAGCGCAGATGTTTGGTCTTTATATGGTGCAATGATACCTACATCACTTGAATTAAGTTCAGGAAGAATATTGTTGGTTATTTCATCAATCTGACGTTGATTAAAATGACCTCGTGCGTGATTGCCCTCTACTGTAATATAGGCTTTCAGCACATCACTTTCGCCATTATCCTGTGTCATAATAACTAATTGATTATTATAAAATTTTTGATTGCAGAAACCGATGATTTTTGGATGACAACGATAATGCTCGCGAAGAAGGGTTCGGGAAATATTTTCATAGGTTTTGCACATCGAAGAAAGTAAGCTGTTTTCTTCATAGCGATAATTTAAAGCTATGTTATTACCGATTGATAATTGGGCAATTGTTTTTCTTACATCTTCAGGCACAACATTAGGGAGTTGCTTCAAATCACCTACAATTACCATATTCTTGGCACATGACATTGCAAGAACACCTGTCGTTAAATCGACCTGTGACGCTTCATCTACAATGACATAATCGTAAATTATATTTTTCAAACTGCTTGTCGCAGAAAACGTTGTACTTAAAATTACAGGGTATTCTTTCAGAAAAGCAGAACTTCTTTTCCATAAATCGTCTGCATCAAATGTAGGACGCTCCGAGCGTGTACTATATTTATCGGCAAGGTATGCCTTTAACAATTGATTTGATTTATTTGTTAATTGCGAAATTAAATTTGATATATTGTTTTCGGAAAGATATTTTTCAAGCTGTTGAATTACATTTTCCATTTCCGAAATCTTAATTTCATAAAAAATCTTTTTTAACTGTTCAATAATCTCCTCTGTAGGATAATTATAAACGTCAAAATTTGCAATACCATAAAGCAGAATTGATTTGATTTTGTACCAAAAACTGATAGATTTTTCACTTTCAATATAAGTTTGCAGTTCATTCCATATAGTGAGTATTTTGTCCAATGACAACTTATCTTTTCGCCTGAAAATGCTTTTTTCTGAATGAGTAGTATTAAAATATTCATCAAAATATTCTTTTTCCAGTCTCAACGCAGATAGAGTATGCTTCAACTCAGCAATCTTATTTTGTGTTTCAAAAAGCGTAGTAATCTTGTTTTCGCAATTTTTAATATAAGAAGAAAGTTCATTTTTACTGAAGTCTCCCATCTTGTCAGATGTAAAATCAGGATATTTCTGCTGTTTATTTTGAATAAAAGCCTTTTTGTTTTCATCGCTGCCTAACTGTGCCGCTATATAATCATAATGATATTTTTGCAGCTTTTCAAAAACATTGTCCGTTGCAGAGTTGTTATTGGATACAATCGCAACGGTATAACCACGCATTACAATATTAGCAATAATATTCAAAATAGTCTGCGTTTTACCCGTTCCGGGAGGACCTTCAATAACGCTGATTTGATTTACAAGCGCATTTCTTACAGCAGCTATTTGGCTTGCGTTACAGCCAAACGGAAAAATGATACAGTCTTTTTCACGTCTGATTGAAGAAGACGAAGAGTTAAGATATTTCGCTAAAACAGTATCATCACTAATAAAATTAAGCTTTTCAAACTTTGCTTTAAGAATATTAGTACCATCATCTGCCTTTAATCCTGTGATATCTACAATTCGGGAAAAATACTCAATTAGATTTTTGACCTTTGGAGAGACAACCATATTCTTTTTAATATCCAAATCGCTGACTTTGTAACTCTTAAAACAACCATTTTTAAAAAAGACACGAATATAACTGGTATAACTATCGCTAAATTCAATAATTTTAACAATGTCAAATAATTGTTGGCCTGTCTTCAGAAAGAATTTATAATTACTCTTATCTAGTTCACCTATACTATCCAACCATTTAACATTGTTGTAACTATAGTAAGTAATATGTAGTAGGGTTATTGTTGAAAACAACAGCCTGCTTTTTCTTTACTTTGTCATAATAGCACCGTATAATATCATCTTTAGGTTCGCCTTTGATAATTATTAACTGCTTGTAATTATCCATCGTTGTTTTATCCTTTATTGATTTTGTTTTAATTCAAATAGAATTTATAAACCCTTTGGCTCTCCATACTTCACTCCAACCGAAATACTTCTTGGGCACATCGCAAATCTCTACAAGCTCCGCACCAATCTTTTCAATAGTTTTATATGAAGCAATATTACTCTCATCACAAGTCAGATAAATAAATTCCATACTGTGAAATCGTACAACATCAAGTACCATAAGGCTTGATTTGTAAGCATAATCATTGCCACGATATTACTTGAAAACCTCATAGCCTATATGTCCGTTATAATATGAATGAAAATTGTTACCGCTACGGATACTGATTTTGCCGACAGTTACTCTGTCGGTTTTTCTTATGATGTCATAATAATGGAACGGTATCATTTCATCATCGCCGCTGTATTTCTGCGTAATTTTCAGTATCAGCATTAGGTATGTTTTTTCAGCGCTGTTTTCAAGAACGCAGGAACAAGATTTGTTATGTCCAATTCATCAATAGGCAGCCAATGTAAATGCTCACTTTGCTGGTCGGTTTTGGTGCCGTTGTCAATGTTTACATCAACATTCTTCATCAGATAGAAGAACACAACCTCGTGTTGACGACAATCTTTTAAGGAATAATAACGCTCTTGAATAAAAACAAGCCTGTCAATTTCAAATTCGTAACCTGTTTCTTCTCTGAGATCCCTTAATACAGCATCAGTTGAAGCCTCGTTCAGATTTATCCCACCGCCCAAGGTATAAAAGCAATCGTAATTATCATTTTTACAAGCAAGCAGCTTGTTATCCTTAATTATCAAAGCCGCTGAACGCAATGAAAAGCGACCATCTGCAATTTTATATCCTACATCCATTTTCATCACCATATATTTTTATAGCTTTCAGCGAGTTCTTTTAAATGTTCAATGGCATTCTTATCCCATTCGCTCATTTTATTGACAAGCCAATCCCACGGAAATTCGCTGCAAAGACCACAGAATTTTGCATTATGCTTCTTGCAACAACGAAAAATATCACAGCCGTTCTGCCACATACTTATACACTCTCCGCCGTTCTTCAAGCAGCCTATACAATCTCCAGATATAAAATGCTTACAACCGCCACAGTTTCCACCGCAAGGCGTTATTTCAGAAAAATTCACTTTGTCTGTCATAATACAAGTTCCTCCAAAATACACTTCACATTTTCCTCAACTACTTTTCTTCCATCAACTGTAATAACAGGGATATTCAGCGTTTCAAGCCAATTAATTATTGTCTCGTCTGTTCGTTTTTCGATTATATCGTAAAACGCATTTTCTCTTTCATATAAATCCCCGCCCTGTAAAACCCTGTCTCCGAATTTATCGAAAGCACGTTTACGGACACGCTCCATTCTGATTTCTTTGGGAACGCTAACAAATACTGCGTGAGTAAAGATAGCGGCAATTTCGGGACTGTAATTTCCTCTTACTCCTGCAAAAATTATATTATCATTTTGACACAAATCATTATGTAGCAGTTTTACAATTTCTTCCTCGGTGCGCTGTACTGCATAAGGATACGACGGGTCGGTTTTCGGAAAATAGTAATCCTCGACATCTTTAAATGTCCAGCCTGTTTTATCGGCAAGCGCCTTGCCCAATGTACTTTTTCCTGCACCGTTTAATCCGCATATCATTATTTTTGGCATTTCAGTTCCTCCAAACTTTTTCCACAGTTTTATTCTTAAACAAAGACAACGCCAGTTTAGGACAATGATGAATACAGCGGTAGCAATTCATACATTTTGCCTTGTTGATTACAGGATACCCGTTAATTTCGGCAATCGCACCTTGAGGACAATTTCTTTCACACTTGCCGCAATTAACACATCTGTCCTTATGAAGATATATCTGGAAAGTTGTAGCTTTGCCAAGCATTTTATTTGGATAATTCAGCGGTGCGTACCACTTTGATTTCGGAATATCAGCCCTTGAATGTGATTTCAGCTTGCTTATAAAAGTGCTGAAATCACTTTTTATTTTCGCTTGCAAATCCTTTTCATCCTTAAACCAGCAATCCATAAATGGTGTAAGCAGCATTCCGTCTGTTGCGGAACAACGATAGCTTGCTGAATGTATAGGAACAATTTTATGCTTCAGACATTCCTTTGCAAGAATACGCAGACAGTTTTCCGAATAAAGACCGCATGTTGTAAAAATAAACGCAGGAATTTTTCTGTCAGCGGTTATGATTTCAAGAAATTTCATCAGCGGCTTTGCAGGCTCGGAGTGATATGTAGGCGTACCAATAATTATAGCAGAGTGGTTGTCTATGGAAAAATCAACAGGTATCTTTTCCATAGAGTAAATTTCTGTCGATGTTTTATTTGCACAAATTTTTATATGCTCGGCAACAGCTTTCGTATTACCTACACCCGAAAAATATATTATAAGAAATGGTTTCATTGATTATCCTCACAAATAATACTCCAACAGCTTTTCATCAATAGGCTCTTTATCCTTAACATTTCTGTAAAGTGCAATTTTGACTATTTCGTCACGGTCATTAATATGCCGATAGATTTCTTCAACACTCACATTTTCGAGAGTAACACCATACAAACCACCATATTCAATGCGTTCCTCAGAAGAAAAATAGTCAGGCATCATAAGAAATTTCATTAAACCAATATATTTAAAATCAATATCATCAATTCCTAACTCTTCGTTACACTCACGGATAATACATTCTCTCGGCGTTTCATTGTTTTCAATACAGCCACCGAAAATCTCCCATCTGTTACGCCATCATAGTTATGCATATTTTTATACAACCCTCCAAACTTTTCACTTTCATACCGTACCTCTCCTAAAATATCTCCACATTTTTTCCTAATAGACAGAGAGCAATAATCTTGCACCAACACAAATATTAAAACTTGTACACATATACAAACTTTCAGAAATCTGCGAAAACAGACTTAAAAAATCCGCCGTTTTTGTAAGTACTTATGAAAGGGCATTAAAATGCTCTCTCAAATTCAAAGAAGCCTTCAATGCACGGAACGGCTGAACGATCCCGTCATTCTCCTGGGTGTCCTGTGCCGCATGAGAAAGCTGGAATTGCTGGGGCAGAATCTGAAATACAGTTCCCCGGAATTTGCAAAGGAGATACTTGAACTGTCAAATGATGTTTCGGATTCCATCAAGGTGAACCTTGGAGGGCGCACCGGGGAGCGCAACATCATCCGTAACAGTAGCCAGTATTGGCGTGCGGTGGGGCTGATTCCAAATGACCGATCCGGCCGCATCCAACTGACGGAGTTTGGGCGTAAAGTGGCTGACCGCGACACCTCCCAGACTGAGTTTGCCGCAATCACAATTCAAACGCTGCGTTTGCCGAACCCTCAAATTCAAAGCGAGGACGAATGCAGCCGTTGGTACACTGCCGGGCTGCTGCTGCACCCGTTAAAGCTGATACTGGAGATTTTGTGTGAACTGACGAAATTGGATCAGATGCAGGGATACATTACGCCGGATGAACTTGTCCGCATTGTCATCCCATTGTCGGGAGCAAAGGCGGCGCTGCAGGACTATGTGAACTTCATCCTTTGGTACCGTGCCGGTGAGATCACGCTGATTGGATGGCCGAACTGCACGGACGGTGCAAATGATTTCCGCATAGCGAGGGAGTGTCTCCTGTTTTTGAACAATTATGGGTATTTGGAAAGACCTGCCGCAAGAAAGCGCGAAGAGGAAGAATACCACGTAAATATCAATATTCTCGCTGAAATTGAAGAAATCATCCGAGAACAGCCGAAGGACGAGTCCCTTTTGAAAGCACTGGATCAGATATCTTCCAGCTAATAGCCTACGTCATGGCGAAGCACGCCGACCCCTCCATTCCTGACACGCCGGAGGAGTGGCTGGACAATTTCAACACCTTTTCGATTTACCAGGTGCTGCCGAAGCTCATTCAGCTCTGGGGCTTAAATGTGCAGACGGATGTCCAGTCTCAAAATTCAATATCTATGACGATATACGTTCCAAGCTGATTAATATGGGCGT
>OJMK01000007.1_pt1 | contig 209611 bp, 170 predicted proteins | sample 1597201 | NCBI WGS metagenome assembly OJMK01 (sample SAMEA2452125, study PRJEB22498) | human gut metagenome | reverse complement strand
CGGCGCGAAACGCCTCCTGCCGCAGAGCGGCAGCGCCATTTTTCGTAGATGGTTTTTGCATATGCTATACTATAAATCGCAATTTTGAAGCCTGACTTTCGGCAAAGGAGATTTTCATGAAGCTATTAGTCATCGACGGCAACAGCATTCTCAACCGCGCCTTTTATGGCATCAAGCTGCTTACCACTAAGGACGGACATTTTACGAATGGGATCTACGGCTTTCTCAATATTTATCTGCGGCTGAAAGAGCTGTGCGCGCCGGATGCGGTGGCCGTTGCCTTTGATTTAAGAGCGCCGACCTTCCGCCATCAGATGTATGGCGGATATAAGGCCCAGCGCAAGGGAATGCCGCCGGAGCTCGCGGAGCAGCTTCCGATTTTAAAGGAGCTGCTGTCCGCGCTCGGCCTCGCCGTGGTGGAATGCGAGGGCTACGAAGCAGATGATATCCTCGGCACGCTTTCCGCCCAGTGTGGGGAGAGCGACCTGTGCTACCTTGCCACTGGCGACCGGGATTCCTTGCAGCTTGTGGGAGAACGCGTGCACGTCCTGCTTGCTGCTACAAAGATGGGCAAGCCTGTCACAACGGAGTATGACGAGGCGGCCATCCGGGCGGAATACGGCGTAGAGCCGCGCCAGCTCATCGAAATCAAAGCGCTGATGGGCGATTCGTCGGATAACATTCCCGGTGTGGCTGGCATCGGGCAGAAAACGGCGATGGACCTCATTCAGAGATTTCATTCGCTTGATGAAATTTATGAAAATTTAGAAACGATCGACATAAAGCCTGGTGTGCGGGCGAAGCTCCAGAAGGATCGGGACATGGCCTTTTTGAGCAGGACGCTCGGCACGGTGTGCCGCGAGGCGCCGGTGGATTGTGATATGACGCATTATGTGCCCGCCCTGCCGGACAGCGCGGCGGCTATGCGGCTGCTCGCAAGTCTTGAAATGTTCCGCATGGCGGAGCGTTTTGGGCTTGACCCGAACGCCGTGCCCGTGGCGGAAGAGGCAGAGCAAAAGCCAGAGGAATTTACTGTGGTTTCCGGCAAGGAAGCGGACGCCAACGCGCTCCTTTCCCGTTTGCGCGAAGGAGGGGAGGCCTATTTTCTCGCCTCCATTTTGGAGGGCGCGATTGATCGGATTTCTGTGGCGGAGCCGGAGCGGCTGACTGTGCTGACGGCACAAGAAGAGGGCTTTTCCGAATTTGCGGCGGCCCTTTTTGCCGACCAAAACATTCAAAAGCATACGCATGATGTGAAGGCGCTGTATGCAGCGGCAGAGCGGCTGGGTGCGGCGCTCGTGAATGTGACGATGGATACGATGCTTGCGGGTTATCTGCTCAATCCCTCTGCCTCCGGCTATGATGTGCTGCGCCTTGCGCAGGAATATGGCGTGCCGGTTCCACCGTGCGAGCAGGCGGCACAGGAGGAGCGGGAGGCGTTGCAGCAGGCGGCGGTTTTGCGGCGTTTGTGTGAGAAGCTGGAGCTTCTGGTGGAGGAGAATGGCCAGCAAAAGCTGCTGCACGAGGTGGAAATTCCGCTTGCCCGCGTTTTGTCGGGCATGGAGCAGGTGGGGTTTGAGGTGGATCGCGGTGGGATTGAATCGTTTGGTGAAATGCTTTCCGACCGTATTGGCAATATCGTGCAGGAGATTTATAATGCCGTCGGCTATGAATTCAATTTGAATTCCCCCAAACAGCTCGGCGAAGCGCTGTTTGATAAATTGGGCCTGCCTGCCCGCAAAAAAACGAAGAGCGGCTATTCTACCAACGCGGAGGTGCTGGAATCGCTTGCAAACGAGCACCCGGTTGTGGAGCGGATTCTCGAATATCGGACGCTTGCAAAGCTCAAATCGACCTACTGCGAAGGCTTGATCAAGGTGATCGCCGCGGATGGCCGCATCCATTCCACGCTTAACCAAACGGAAACGCGCACGGGCCGCATCTCCTCCACGGAGCCGAACCTGCAAAATATCCCGGTGCGGCAGGAGCTGGGCCGAGAGATGCGCCGCTTTTTCCGGGCGAAGGAGGGCTGTGTGTTGGTCGATGCGGACTATTCGCAGATTGAGCTGCGCGTGCTCGCCCATATGGCAGATGATCAGGCGATGATCGACGCCTTCAACAGCGAGGCGGACATCCACACGATCACAGCCTCTCAGGTGTTTAACATGCCGTCCGAGCTGGTTACGCCCCTGATGCGCAGCCGGGCAAAGGCGGTGAATTTCGGCATTGTCTACGGCATCGGCGCGTTTTCCCTCGCAAAGGATATTGGTGTCACACGTAAGGAAGCGGATCAGTATATCAAAGGATACCTTGCCCACTATGCGGGCGTGCAGCGTTATATGGACCGCGTTGTGAAACAGGCAAAGGAGCAGGGGTATGTTTCCACGCTCTTTGGCCGCAGGCGTTATCTGCCGGAGCTGACGGCCTCCAACGCCAATCTGCGGGCCTTTGGCGAGCGGGTGGCGCGCAACATGCCGATCCAGGGCACGGCGGCCGATATCATCAAAATTGCTATGGTGAAGGTGGATGAACGGCTGCGCAGGGAAAATCTGCGCGCCCGCCTCATCATGCAGGTGCATGATGAGTTGATTGTGGAAGCGCCGGAGAAGGAAGCGCAGCGCGCCGCCCGGATTCTCAATGAGGAGATGGAGGGCGCGTGCAAAATGCGTGTGCGGCTCAAGGCAGATGTGCATCAGGGCAAAACCTGGTATGACGCAAAGGGGTGAGGCTTGGTGATCCGGCCGTTTGCAGAAGTAGATTTGGATGCGGTGATGGAAATCTGGCTTTCCTCCAATTTGCAGGCGCATCCCTTTATTGTGCCCTCCTATTGGGCGGAACACCTGGAAGAAGTGAAACGCCTGATCCCGCAGGCAGAGGTTTATGTGCATGAATCAGATGGAGTGGTGAACGGCTTCCTCGGCCTGACGGAGGCGGGGAATATTGCCGGGCTGTTCATCTCAGAGCAGGCGCGCGGGCAGGGGATTGGAAATCGGCTATTGAGTAAAGCAAAACGCCTTTACAGCACTTTGCTTCTCACGGTTTACGAAAAAAATGTGCGTGCGGTACATTTTTATCAGCGTGAAGGGTTTCATCTTGTCGAAAAAAGGGAGGATCCAGATACAGGGCAAATCGAATACAGGATGCGATGGAAAAACGCTCGCATTCATACGGTGGAAGGGGGAGCGAAGATGGGGCCAATTGTCTATGTTGGGCAAAAAAACACCATGCATAGTGTGATTGCGGCGGCCGTCTGCAATGAAATGGCGCAGCGTTGGCGCCTTGCCGGGCTCTGTGCGGTAAGCGCCGGGCTGGCGGCCCAAAAGGAGACGGTCGTCTGCCCGGCAGCGGTGCAGGCTGCGCGGGAGTTTGGGTTGGAGATTTCAGCCCACCGTGCCCAGCCGTTATCGGATGAGCTGATCAGAGAGGCGGGCATGCTCGTAGCGCTGAACCGGGCGGATTACGAGGCCCTCTTAAAGCTTGCGCCTCCGGATCGCGTTTATTTGCAGGAGAGCGGGAAGGATTTATCCGCGGGCGACGTCTGGGCCTGCCGCCGTAGTGTCGATCAAGCGTTCGACGGCTTTCAGGATTTATGGCTTACCCTGCGGGGCAGAATGTAAAGGGGTCATGCGATGGCGGATTTTTTTATTGACCCGATGCGGGAAGAACATATTTGGGAGATTGCCCGGCTGGAAGCCGTTTGCTTTTCCTCCCCGCGGCCGGCAGAAGCGCTGCGCGCGGAGCTCACGAACGATACGGCGTTTTTTTTCACCGCTGTATGTGAGGGCACAGTAGCGGGCTATGCCGGGATGCACTGCATTCTGGATGAGGGCTATATCGACAATATCGCCGTTTTTCCTGCCTACCGGCGGCAGGGGATTGCAGGCGCGCTGCTGAGTGCACTGGAAGGCTGCGCACGCATGCGCAACATTCGTTTCTTGACGCTGGAGGTGCGCGCTTCTAACGTGCCGGCCATTCGCCTGTACCAAGGGTATGGTTATGGAGAGGTGGGCCGCAGGCCTCATTATTACAGCAGGCCGCAGGAGGACGCCCTCCTGCTGACAAAATACTTATGAAAAGAGATGATCCGGTAAAGATGGAATTGATCCTCGATGGAATCCAAAAGAAGTTTGGGGAGAAGGAAGTCCTGCGGGGTGTTTCCTTCCCGTTTGAGCAGGGCAAGATCTATGGCTTGCTGGGCCGTAACGGCGCAGGCAAGACGACGCTTTTCAATTGCCTGAGCAATGAGATTTCGATGGATGCCGGCACGGCCCAGCTCAAAGATGTGTCCGGCACGCTGCGGGCGCTCACACCGGAGGATATCGGCTATGTTTTTTCCACGCCGATTCTGCCGGATTTTTTAACCGGCCGCGAATTTTTAAAATTTTTTATGGAGATCAACCGCGATAAAATTCGATCCGATCAAACGATCGACGATTATTTCGATTTGGTAAAAATCGACAGAGAGGACCGTGATCGGCTCATCAAAGGCTATTCCCACGGCATGAAGAATAAAGTGCAGATGCTTTGCTTCATGATTGCCCGCCCGCCGGTCATCCTGCTCGACGAGCCGCTGACCTCCTTCGATGTGGTCGTTGCGCTGGAGATTAAGCAATTGATCCGGGAGATCAGCGCGGAGCATATCATCATTTTTTCCACGCACATTTTGCAGCTTGCCACAGATTTGTGCGACGAGATTGTGATCCTCAGCGACGGCACGCTCGAGCAGCTCGACCACGCAATGCTGGAAAGCGGAAATTTTGAAGCGCAGATTATTGAAAAACTAAAGGATGAGGACGCCCATGAATAAGACGTTCCAAACAATTTTGCAGATTAAGGCGACCGTGAATGCGAACACCTTCCTTTATTATCTCAAGCGGCTGTGGGTCATTGGCAAGCACGTGCCAGACCGGGTTTATCGGGAAGAGGGGCTTAAAAACTTTCTCGCCGTATTGACAACAGTGCTTGGGCAATTGCTAAAGCTGTTTGGCAAAGCGGTTTATCTTGGCCTGGCGGCATGGCTCCCGTTAATGCTCGCGCTGGAAAAGGGGCTGTTGGAGCCTGCGCAGGCTCCGGCGCAGCTGGTCAATATCCTGTTTTTTCTCAGCTGTGTAGTAGGCCCGATGCAGGACAGTGCGGTGTTTGGCGTGACACAGCAAAAATATATTGCGCTCAAATATATGAAAATGCCGCCGAGGCGCTATGTGTATGCGGATCTTATCATGCGCTATGTGCCGTTTTTCCTCTATTTTCTGCCGGTGCTGCTTGTGGCCTTCCTGCTTGTGGACGGAAGCGTCTGGCAGGCGCTGGGGAGCTTTGTTATGCTGTTTTCCTTCCGCTTCCTTGGCGAGGCGGTGCAGGTGTGGTACTATGAGAAAAAAGAAACGGTCCTCTCCCGCAAGGTCGGCCTTGTGTGGCTGCTCATCGGCATCTCCCTTGTGGGAGCCTATCTGCCGATTCTGCTGCGGGTAGAGCTGCCCACGATGTGGATTCTCTTCAGCATCCCCGGCGTGATCGCCATGCTTCTCATCGGCGCGGGGAGTTTTTATTATGTTATCTGGGGCTATCGGGGCTATGAAACAGCGTTCCTGCGCAGCGTCGATCAAAAGTTTTTGCTCTCTTCTATGGTGCAGGAGAGCAAATCAAGCGCGTTTTCCGATGTTGCCGTCAAGGAACAGGATCTGAAAACGGATCAAAAAGAAGTTGGGCGCCTTGTGCATTTGCAGGGCTACGCCTATCTCAATGCCCTGTTTTTTGCGCGGCACCGCCGCCAACTGGTAAAACCCGTGAAAATCCGGCTGCTTCTGATCCTTGCGGTGTTTCTGGGCGGGCTTGCCTTTGCCTTTCTCGACCCGGCAAAAGCACAGCAGGCAGCGGGGCAGATCGTTTCCTTTCTTCCGTTTTTTGTTTTCATCATGTATTTTATGTCCGTAGCAGATAAGGCCTGCCGCGCGATGTTTTATAATTGCGATATGAGCCTGCTGCACTATGGGTTTTATCGCCAGCCTAAGGTGATTCTCAAAAATTTCCGCTTTCGTCTTTTGCGTGTGGGGCTTTATGATTTTTTGATCGGCCTTGCGCTAAGCGCGGCTGTAGCGGGCTTTTGCGCAGCCGCCGGCGCGCCGTGGGTAACGCTGGATATGGCGATGTTTACGGCTACGATCCTGCTGCTTTCCATCTTTTTCACGGTGCACCACCTGTTCCTCTACTATGTATTCCAGCCGTTTACAACGGAGTTGAATGTGAAAAACCCGTTTTACCGCATTCTAAATATGGCGGTTTACATCCTGTGCTTCATCTGCATGGAGATCCGCACGGGCAGCATGGGCTTTACGCTCATCGTGCTGGGCTTCACAGCCGCCTATATTGCTGTGGCGCTGATTCTTGTATATCGGTTTGCTCCGAAAACGTTTCGGGTAAAATAATGGTAGAAGAGAAAGAAGATCTAGCGTGAAAAATAAATTTTTCAAGTGGGAGTTTGTCCCTTCCGGTTGGCACAACCGGGGTTTTCTCTTCGCCGGAGCCGGGTAAATTCCAGTCTGTTCGAAAGGGTGGATTGTGTTATGAAACTGTTAGCGATTGAATCCTCCTGCGATGAAACGGCCGCCGCCGTGGTGGAGGATGGAAGAAAGATGCTTTCCAATATCATCGCGTCCCAGGTGAAGGAGCATGTTCGCTTTGGCGGCGTAGTGCCGGAGATTGCTTCCCGCATGCATGCGGAGGCTATCTCCGGCGTGACCCGTCGGGCACTGGCGCAGTCCGGCGTGCCGCTGGAGGCGTTGGATGGGATTGCCGTAACCTATGCGCCAGGGCTGATCGGCGCACTGCTGGTGGGGGTCAATTTTGCGAAAGGCCTCTCGCTTGCTACCGGTTTGCCATTGGTGCCGGTGCATCATCTGCGCTCGCATATCGCGGCGAACTACCTGACGCATGAAAATTTGGAGCCGCCGTTTTTATGTCTCGTCGTCTCCGGCGGGCACAGCCATTTGGTAGAAGTGCTCGACTACACCCGTTTTTCCGTTGTGGGCCGCACGCGAGATGATGCGGCGGGGGAGGCGCTCGATAAAGCGGCGCGCGCGATGGGCCTGCCGTATCCTGGCGGGCTGAATCTTGACCGCGCGGCACAGGGCGGCGATGTGCATGCCTACCGTTTTCCACACCCACATGTGGATGGCAGCCCCCTTGATTTTAGCTTTTCCGGTCTGAAAACGGCGGTGGTCAACCTGATTCATAATGCGACGCAAAAAGGGGAAAAACTACCTGTGAAGGATTTGGGCGCAAGCTTTCTTTCCGCCGTGGTAGATTGCCTGTGCGACAATACAGAACGGGCGGCCGTTGAGCGTGGGCATCAAAAAATTGTGCTTGCAGGCGGTGTGTCGGCAAACTCGGTTTTGCGCGGGCGGATGGAAGCGCTCTGTGCCCGGCACGGCTGGCGGCTGTTTATGCCGGAAATTTCCCTCTGTGGGGATAATGCTGCCATGGTCGGCGCGCAGGGCTTCTATGAGCTGAGAGCGGGCAATGTGGCGCAAATGGATTTGAATGCTTGCGCGACAATGCCAATTGAGGCCTGAAATCGGCCGTTTTGCGCCTGATTTTGCAGGATTTCCGTCGTAGTTATTCATTTCAACGGAATAATTTGGCCCCTTATGACAAAGATTTAACATTTTAACGATTGATTGTTCACATCTGAGCGTGTATAATAACGAACAGTAGCCTAATAACGGCGGGAACCTTTTCCGCCTTACCCGAAGAAGTGAAAGGAGTTTACTATGATGGACGCACTTACCACGAACAAAAGTGTCCTCAGCTGGATTGAAGATAAGGTCAATCTGGTTAAGCCCGACAAGATCGTCTGGATCGACGGCTCCAAGGAGCAGATCGAGGCGCTGCGCGCAGAGGCTTGCTCGACGGGCGAAATGATTAAGCTTAATGAGGAGAAGCTGCCGGATTGCTACCTGCACCGCACCGCTGTCAACGACGTTGCCCGTGTGGAAGCCCGCACGCTGATCTGCTCGAAGAAAGAAGAAGACGCCGGCCCAACCAACAATTGGATGGATCCGGAAAAAGCCTATAAAATGCTCTATGACATCGCGCGCGATGGCTATAAGGGCCGCACGATGTATGTGATCCCTTATTCGATGGGGCCTGTCGGTTCCCCGTTCTCCAAGATCGGCATCGAGCTGACCGACTCGATTTATGTTGTGCTCAACATGTCCATCATGACTCGCGTTGGCAAGAATGTGCTGGAAGCGCTTGGCGACAGCGACGACTGGGTGCGCGGCCTGCACTGCAAGTGCCAGATCGATGAAGAGAAGCGCTATATCTGCCAGTTCCCGGAGGATAACACGATCATCTCCGTTAACTCTGGCTACGGCGGAAACGTGCTGCTCGGCAAGAAGTGCTTTGCACTCCGCATTGCTTCCTACCTTGGCCGCAAAGAGGGCTGGCAGGCAGAGCATATGCTGATCCTCGGCATTGAGAACCCGCAGGGCGAAGTGAAATATATCTGCGCTGCGTTCCCGTCCGCCTGCGGCAAGACCAATCTCGCAATGCTGATCCCGCCGGAGGGATATAAGAAGAAGGGCTATAAGGTCTGGTGCGTGGGCGACGACATCGCCTGGATCCGCAAGGGCCCGGATGGCCGCCTGTATGCCATCAACCCGGAGAACGGCTTCTTCGGCGTAGCGCCCGGCACCAACGACAAATCTAACCCCAACGCGCTCGCTTCTACGAAGAAGGGTACGATTTTCACCAATGTGGTGCATAACCTCGATGACAACACCGTATGGTGGGAAGGCCTTGATAAGAATCCGCCGGCGAACGCCGTCGATTGGAAGGGTAATCCCTGGAACGGGCAGACGTCCGACGTCAAGGGCGCGCATCCCAACAGCCGTTTCACTGCTCCCGCTGTGAACTGCCCCTGCATCAGCCCCGAGTTTGAAAATCCGCAGGGCGTGCCGATCTCTGCATTCGTCTTTGGCGGCCGCCGCGCAAAGCTCGCTCCGCTGGTGTATCAATCCCGCGATTGGAACCACGGCGTGTTCGTAGGCTCCATCATGGCTTCTGAAACGACGGCGGCAGCAGCAGGCGCGGTAGGCGTAGTCCGCCGCGACCCGATGGCGATGCTGCCCTTCTGCGGCTATAACATGGCTGACTATTGGCAGCATTGGATCGATATCGGCGCAACGCTCGACGCTGACAAGGCGCCGAAGATCTTCAACGTCAACTGGTTCCGTAAGGATGACGAGGGCAACTTTATGTGGCCAGGCTTCGGTGATAACCTGCGTGTGCTTGAGTGGATCATTAAGCGCTGCGAGGGCAAGGTAGACGCGGTGGAAACCCCGATTGGCTATGTGCCGGATCCAAAGGATATTAACCTCGAAGGCCTTGAGGGCGAAGTGACAATCGACTCCCTGAAGAGCATGCTGGATGTGGATAAGGCGCTTTGGAACGATGAGGCGGAAGGTATTGCCGAATTCTATGCAAAATTTGGCGACAAGGTTCCGGCAGAGCTTCAGAAGGAGCTTGCTAACCTGAAAGAGAATCTCCAGTAATCCTCCGTTTTGAAAAAAGCGAAATAATACGCAAAGGGTCGCCCCAGTTGGGGCGGCCCTTTGCGGCTTTTTCGGGGTGCGAAGCCCGTGTGTAACCACCATGTTTTCAATATGGATTTGTAGCATATTATAATAGCGTGGCGTAGGGCAGATGATTGCCTTGCGCCACGCCTGCTTTAGTTTCGGCCATGCATGACACAAGGAGGAGGTTCTTTTGGTTGCAGCTGCCCAGCTTTCCTGATAAAATAAAGAGAAATATTTGGAGAGGACGATTCGATGAAACAGGCGGTTTTGATTATGGTTGATACGCAGCGGCAGGATATGCTCAGCTGTTATGACGCCGATGCGGCCCCTACGCCCGTGCTTGATGCGCTCGCGCGCGAAGGGATGCAGTTTACCAATGGATACACCTGCCAGCCGGTTTGCGGCCCGGCGCGGTCCGCGATTTTTACAGGGCTTTACCCGCATTCCAACGGGATGATAGCAAACTCGATGCAACTCGGCGCAAACACCAAAACGGCTGGGGAATGGCTCAGCCCGCATGGGATTGAATGCGGCTATATCGGCAAGTGGCATCTCGACGGAGGTGATTATTTCGGCTACGGGAGATGCCCCACGGGCTACAATCCGACGTATTGGTACGATATGCGCAATTTCCTCGACGAGCTGACCGAGGAAGAGCGGAAAAAGAGCCGCCAGCCGATGCAGATCCGCCTCGACGATCCCAAGGAGGAGGATACCTATGCCCACCGCTGCGCGGACCGTGCCATCCGCTTCCTGGAGGAATTCCGGGAGAAGGATTTCTTCCTGACTCTGTCGCTCGATGAGCCGCATGATCCGAGCGTGTGCCCGCGACGGTTTGTGGAGGCGCTCAAAAAGCAGAAGCTGAAATTTCATAGAACGCCGAATGTAAAATACAAGCTGAAAAACAAGCCTGACCATCAGGCAATCTGGGCGAAGGAGAGCGGCAAGCTCCCCTTCTGGGGCTTGCAAAAGGCGCTACAGCGGGGGATGCTGGCCTGCAACCTTTTTTGCGACTATGAGATCGGCAGGGTGTTGGATAAGGTGCGGGAGCTGGGGCTCGATCCACTGGTGATTTACACGGCGGATCATGGGGATATGTTCCTCTCGCATGGCATCATGGGCAAAGGCTGCGTGATGTATAACGAGGTCACGCGCGTGCCGTTCCTGATGAAGGGCGGCGGCTTTGCGCAGGGGAAAAATACAACCCCGGTTTCCCACATTGATCTGCTGCCCACTCTGATGGCGCATTTTGGCGTGCAAGTTCCAAAGATGATGCAGGGCAGCCCGCTGCAAGGCATAGGCTGTGATGAAAAGCGCGACATTTTTATTGAATTCACACGCTACGAGGTGGATCACGACGGCTTCATGGGCTTTCAGCCCATCCGCTGCATCTTTGACGGGCGGTATAAGCTGGTGATTAACCTGATGACCTCGGACGAACTCTATGATTTGCAAGAGGACCCCTATGAGCAGGAAAACCTGATTCTGGACAAAGCTTACGCAAAAATCCGCAACAATTTGCATGACAGGCTGATCGAGCAGATGAACGTAACACGGGATGTGTTCCGGGGCTATTACTGGCATTGCCGCCCATGGAGGCCGGAGGTGAAGCCGAGCTTCCGCCATACGGGCTATACCCGGCAGCTGGAGGAAGAGGACTTTACCCAGCTTGATTACAGCACGGGCCTGCCGATGCAGGGCGCAACGAGAGTCAAATAAAAAAGCAAAGAGCCCGCTGCGAAATGCTTTCATTTCGCAGCGGGCTCTTTCACGCGCTCGCAGTAAACGAGATAGCGTTGCCGCGTGGTGGGGTAGGGGTGGCAGGTGACAAGCGTGAGCAGGTCGCGGCCAGGCTGGATCAGCACCTTCTGCATTTCATCCGGCGCGATGATCTCTGTGTCCGTCACCCGGTAGTGCAGCACCTCGCGGAAGTTGGAGAGGGTCACCTCGTCTCCCTCTTCCAGCTGGTCGATATGGAGGAACATCTCCTGTGATGCAAGGCCGCGGTGCGCGGCGATGACAGCGTTGGTATCGGCCCCGCCGATGGGCAGCGAGGTTTGGGAAAGATGCGCAGCCCCTTTGCGCAGGTTTTCACGGCTTGCACCCAGATAGACCGGCAGTTGAACGCCAAGCTTCGGGATGGAGAGATAACCCACGATATTATCCGGCAGCCCAAATTGCTTTAAATCAAAGCTCGGCTGCTCATAAGCAAAGGGGTCGGTCAGCTTTTGCCCCTCGCTGTATAGCCGCTTGTTATAGGCCTGCATTTGCCGATAAAGCTCCTCCAGAGATGCATCGGCGGAGGGGTTCGGTTGTGATTGCTCGGAGCCGTAGCGCTGGCTGTCGATCGATTGGAGCGTATTGCGCGCCCAATTGCTCAAAACCGGATAGCACACAAGCCCAAGCCCCAACAGGAAGAGCAGAGCCGCGGCGATGCGCAGCCGCTTTTTTTGCGATGCTGTCATGCGCGCGGCCCCTTCCTTTTTTTCTTTTTCGCAAGCAGGATGATGCAGAGGGCGAGCAGGCATGCGGCGGCAATGGCGGCCAGAATCCACGGCCAGACGGCTTGTTCTGCCTGTGGCTGCACCTGAACGGCAGCGGCAGGTGCAGCCTCTTCGCCCGGCGGGGGTGTGGCAATTCGATGGCCGCGCACCAAAAGCCGATGCGAGTTGATCATATAGGGCGTGCAGGTCATCAGCGTCACATAATCCTTGCCGGGGACGATCTGCAAATCCGCTAGATTATCCGGCTCGATCACCTTGATTTGATCCACCTCATAGGCGAGCGTTTCATCCAACATATGGATGTAAAATTGGGCGCCCTCCTTGAGCTTTGGCAGCTTGTTGAACAGGGTGGAGGAGGGCAGGCCGCGGTGCCCCATCAGCACCGCATGCGTGCTTTCGCCGCCTATGGGCAGGGAGGAGCTCTCCAGATGGCCCACGCCCATCTCCAAAACCAGGTCGCTGGTGCCGTGATAAATCGGGAGGTTCACGCCAATTTCCGGAATTTCCAGATACCCCATCACATCCTGAAAGGAGAGCAGGCTATAATAGCCTGCGGTGGGCTCCTGCCCATCGGCCTGCGCCGCAGGCTGGGCCAGCTGGCCGTTATAGGCCCGTGCTTCCTCTTTCTTTTGTTCCAGCTGCGCGGCGTTTTCCGCTACCTGGCTGCGGTAGTCGGCAATGGCTTTGCTGTGGCTCCAATCCTCTACCTTGCTGCTGACGATGGGGTAGAGGATTAGCCCCAGCCCGATCAGGAAGAGGAGCAGGAAAATGCTGTTTTTCCATTTTTTCATGCGCGTTCGCCCTTTGCGTTTTGTTGCAGTGGTTTGGAATGGTTTGTGTGCCGGCGGGGAAGACTGATATCAGCCATTCCGGACGGAAAGCTTCCCCGCACGGCCTCCGCTTGGAAGGCGGCCGGAAATAATATCAATCACTTTCTTTCAATCCACCGCAGGCCGGGCGGTTGAACGGCCGGCCTGCGACTACCTGCGCGATGCTTGCGCGGCTATGATAACGACAAAATTTCAACCCACGCCCCGTCCGGGGCGGCAGAAGGCCGCCTGAAAAGGATTTTTTCTTAGCATTTCTTTCAATCCACACGCTTTCCAGCATGACGGATGGCTTCAAAGGCTGCCGCGCACAAAACGCGGCAGCCTTTTCATGAGAAGCTTACACAGAAGGGAACAGGTCGCATTTGTTCCTGTGCGTTATGTGTTTCGGCTTTTAGGCTTCTGTGGCTTTCTTTTTGCGGGAGCGGATGTACAGCAGCGCCGCAGCGCCCATCAGCGCGATACCGCTGAAGGTGAAGATCAGCGTGCCCATGCCGCCGGTGATCGGGAGGGAGACGTTCGCCGTGTTGAGGATGGTGACCTCAGCGGTATAGTCTTTCTCAGTGCCCTCGATCGTAACCTCTACAACGCGGTTCAGCTGCTTGTAACCCGCAGGAGCCTTGGTCTCGACTAGGTAATAGGTGCCAGCGTTCATTGCGGAGAGGAGAAGCTTTGCATCAGCTGTGGTTGTGCCCGTGTAGAGCGCCGAGCTGAGGTCAAGCTCGTTACCCTCTTTAATCGCCGTTACCACTGCCTCGGCAGCGGCTTTGTCGGTGAAGAGTGCGAACTCTGCGCCAGCAAGCTTTTCCTGCTTGAAGTTCACCTTGTTGATCTCAACGCCATAGATCGTGGTGGAGACGGTAGCCTCATCTGTAAATGGTTCGCCTTCCTCAGCGATTGCGTTGAGCGTTGCCGTGTTGGTGACTTGGCCGAGCACAGCACCCTCGTTGATTGTGGAGCTGAAGGTGATCTCAAGCGCCTCATAGCTCGCAACTTTTTCCATGCCAGCAGCGGTCAGCGCAACGGTGAACTTGTTGGTGTTCGCGGAGTCAATCGTTAACGTGTAGTCCTCGCCCTTCGTCAAGGTAAGAGCCTCAGCGCTCTCCTTTGTAGCCTTTACCGCGATCGAATTGCTGGCCAGCGTGACCTGATTGGGGACAGGGTCAACGATTTCATACTTCTGATAGGTTGCAATGTTGGCGGGGAGATCAGTCGTAACCGTCCAATTCACGCCAGTAGCGCCCTCGGTCTTTACCGATTTTGCGATTGCATCATCGCTCAGCGTTTCGTAGTTCACGACGTTGCCCACATTTACAACTGCATCCGTTTGGCTGCCTTTTACAATGGAGAAGAAGTGCGGGGTTTTATCCAGCGCATGACCAGTAGGCGCCTTGACCTCGATCAATGCATAATCGCCCACAGGGATATTGGTGAATTTCACAAGACCGCTTGCGTCACTCATTGCATAAGCATTGCCTGTGTAAGTAGCATCAGTAGAGAGAGTGGCAGGGATTACGGCCTCTGTCACGAGCACCGGGTTGCCATCCTGTGTAACCAGCGCGTATTCGTCGTCAGTCTTCGTGGCCTGATACAGGCCGAAGATCGCGCCAGAAAGCGCTTCCTTATCTTCGCCGACCTTATTGAGGGTCACCGTGCCGCGCGTGGTGTAGTTCTTCGGGTAAACATAAACGTCAGCCATCCAGCCGTCTCCCATGGGGTTCGTCATCGGAAGATCGACGCAGAAGGGGGCGGTGGAGGTTGTGACATAGGCGGGAGCATCCGTCTCAACGATCAGGTAGCGCTGATACATCTCGAGCTTATCAAACACCAAAACGCCATCCTGACCATCGACAGTAGCCGTTGTGCCCTCGGCTACCTTATTGGCGTCAATCGCGACATTGGACACATCGCCATTCTCAGGAACGGTGTAGTTCGGATCCACTTTGTAGATCGTAAACGTAACGCCATTCAGGCCTTTACCGGCAGTAGCAATATCCTCTACCTTTGTGCCATCGTTTTTCAATGCGGGATCGGGATAGCCGCTGTTTTCATCGCGATCCAGTTTGGTGATCTTGATGGAGCCCGTCTCAGGGAGGCTGTCAGAATTATAAACATTATCGTATGTCGCCACTACGCCGGTCACGAGCATGGTTGCCGCCATGAGGAGGGCAAGCAGCAGGCAGCCGACTTTTTTCCATGAAAGTTTTTTCATGATGTACTCCTTTCAATCTCTTTTCCGTATTTTTTGTTGCCCGGGGTCTTTTATCTGCCGAGGCGATTCCCCCTTTCGCATATTCCTACCCTGCCCGGTGTTATTCCTCCCCCTTTTTGCGCTGCTTGAAATATAAGAGGGCAGCCGCGCTTGCGAGCGCCAGCCCGCCGGCGGAGAACCAGATAGCGCCCATGCCCCCAGCAACGGGCAGCTTCTCTTGCTCTTTATTAGGAATGGTAGCGGCCTCGCCGGTAGAATCCTCTCCTTCGCCGCCGGACGGCAATTGGATTTCATCGATCTTATCGCCCTCGACGTTATAGAAGGTTACCATGCCGACTTCGACCGTTACTCGAACAGGGTCAGTTGGGAGCTTGTAGCCTGCCGGGGCCTTTACCTCATAGAGCAGGTAGTTTCCAAATGGGATATCCGTGAAGGTGGCATTGCCATCTTGGCCGGTGGATTCGCCGTTATCCTGATAGGTGGGGTAGAGGGGCTTATCCACATTGGAATCCTTCACCCAGTCATCACCAGCAGGCCACAGCTCAAACTTCGCCCCCGCCAGCAGCGTATCATTCGAGTCCGCATCCACCTTGGTGAAGGTGAAGGATGCCACTTTCAGCGCATTGGTAATGGTGAAGCTCCGCGCATTTTCGCCGGTGTTGGTATCGCCCAATGGGAGATGGATGCCTTCTGCCGGGGCAACTGTGGATTCATAGCTTGCCAGTGCACCGTCAAGCGTCTCCTTTACCGTATAGGTGTGGCCGGAGGGCAGGTTCTCAAACACGCCTTGCCAATTTCCCTCATCGGTCAGGGTTAGCGTGCTGTAGGGATGGCTATCACTGTCCCGATAAAGGGAAACGGTGATCTCCACATCCTCCGGCGCTGCGCCCTCCCATTTCTTTTCCACCTGGATTTGGGAGAGCTCCACTTGGAGGACGGGCTTGCGATACGCTGCGGTTTTTTCTGCGCCCACTTCATCCTGACCGTTGGTAGAGGTGACAATATGGTATTTTAACGTTGCCGTCTCGTTGGAATAGAAGCCGAGTTGCTTGGAGCTGGTATTATTGCCTTCAGCATCGGTATTTACGTCACCTGTATTTGGGTATTGGAGTTCCGTAGCGTATTGGTCATAGGCTTCTTGTGTTGGCTTAATAGGAAAGGAAATTGTGTAGGTCTCACCGGCCTCTAGCTTATTTGGGAAACGAACGGTAATGTTTTTTCCGTTGATCGCAACAGTATAATCCTCCGTGCTCAGCGGCTGGCCATCACTATTCGTTACGGTAACGCTGCTTGTTTCTGTGGAAACAAAATCAGCCCACGTACTTAGTCGGTCGGTAATTGTAAGATCCTGATATGTTTTTTCGTGCCGGATATCTTGGATGATATCCTCAAAAATACTTGCCAGAGTATCAACGTGATCTGCGGAATAATATTTAGAGCTTGTACCACCCTGACCGCCATTCACATCCACAGCAAAGGCTTCCATGCAGCGGTAATATCCAGTGGGCCGGCGATTGCTGGTAGACGTTGTTCTGCCCCTCGTGCCGGGCTTGACCCAACGCATATCACTATCTGCAATGCCGACGCAGTACAGCTCAATACTGTTTTTCACCATATTGTTTCCGATTTCTAAAGCATTCGCATATACATTAGACTCATACTCGCTATATGTGGTAGGCTCACCGTCACTGAGGAAAATGACGACTTTTCTCGCATTGTGCCGTCCAGAAGAGAATAGCTCCTGAGCAAATTCAAGCCCACTATTCCATTCTGTTGCACCATTTGCACCTAACCTGTTTACAGCAGTTGAAAAAGTCTGATAATTTGCTGTGAATTTAGGATTTGTTAAACAAGACGGAGTTTCATCACGGTAGTATCCCGAAAACCGTGCAAGAGCCAATTGAATTTGCTGGTTCGCTGGCAAGGCTGCGTTTTCATCCGTCAAGATGGATCCGGCAAGACTATTGGCAGCAGTTTTCAAAGATCTAAGCCGATTACCCTCCATACTTCCTGATGTATCGGCGAGGAGAATGATATCGATCGGCTCTGCGGTCTGATCGGTCCATTCCGTTGTACCGCCCGTCACATTGAGCGAGAGGGTATAGGTGCCATCGCTATTTTTCTGAATATATTTACGGTGGGCTGGCTCGCCAAGGTCGGCGCCGGGATCGGGGTCAGGGTCAACCGCGCCGCCCGCAAGGGCGTGCGCCGCCGCGCGTGGAGCCGGTGCGGCCAGGGCGTTTGCCTCGGGCTCATCTGCCTCTGCCCCCTCCTCTGGGGCGGCGCTTTGCGGGGCAAGGCTCTCCGCGGTCAAATTCTCCGCCGCCAGATTTTCCGTGGCCAGGCTTTCCACGGCAGAGCCGCTTTCCACCGCGCCCCCCGCATAGGCGCTCGTCAACAGCATCGCCGCAATCAGTGCCAGCGCGCAGAGCCTGACCAAAATCCGGCGATGCGGGCCGCTTGATCTTTGCTTGCTCATTTGTTTTTCCTCCTTGCTGTATTTCATGCTACAGTTCCATTTCATTCCTTGTTTTATCTTGATAAAGCGCCTTGTGATCAGGGCTTTTTTGCATATTCGAAAATCCCGTTTCAGCGGATGATCTATAGAAAAGCGGAAAGGGAAGAGGTGTGAAGACCCTTCCGGTGTAACGGACCGGAGACGCACATGGCGTTTTCCGCTTTTCTGGCTGTTCAAAGCAGGGGCGGCAGCGGCAATGCGATGGAAGCATGCCGCTGTGTTTCATGCGGGTGTTTTTGTGATCAGGGTTTTTCTGCATATTCGAAAATCCCGTTTCAGTTGATGATCTATGGAAAAGCGGAAAGGGGAGAGGTATGAAGACCCCTCCGGCATAACGGACCGGAGACGCACATGGCGTTTTCCGCTTTTCTGGCTGTTCAAAGCAGAGGTGGCAGCGGCAATGCGATGGAAGCATGCCGCTGTGTTTCATGCAGATGTTTTTTTTGGTGGATCGGAATCGTTGCTGTCGATGGAGGCGAGCGCACGCAAGATCGCCAACTCTCCCATCTGATACCGTTCCTCCAGAGATCGAAATAAGGCGTCAAATTCTTTTGCGGAAGTATCTTTTGATTGTGTCATAAACTCACCTGCTTTTTTCCGTATGAGTTGTAAACTCAATATACCATGTTTAACCTGTGTTGTCAACGAATATATTAGCGTAAAATTGTGTTTCCGATAATTTTTACTCATGGATTGTGTTATACTAATCCAAAAATCCGCGTAGCAATATCGTTTTCCTTTTGTATGGATTTCACCCTTCTTTTCCATTTTGGTCAAGCGTGATTTCTGGTATGATAGCTTCAAACAAAGTTTGAAGCATTGGAAAAATGTCTGTCGGCGCAAAACGCCTCCTGCCGCGGTGCGGCAACGCCATTTTTGCAGAGGAAGCTTTGTGTGTGGTATGATCATTGGCGGTACGGCCACGGGCGGGTTTGTTACAATCACAGAAGCTATTTGGCTCCGCACAATGTTGGAGGGATGCGGGGCCTGTGGTAGTGCTGCATTTCTATTTTGAAAGAAGGGGTATCAGTTGAAAGACCGTATCAAGGCGATTCGGATCGCTTTAAAGCTGTCACAGAGAGAATTTGGCGAGCGGCTGGGTGTGAGCCGTGATGTTATCAGCAACTTGGAATACGGCAGGGTTCAGCCGAAGGAATTGCTGCTCAGGCATATTTGTGAATTATACAGCGTCAACGAGGAATGGCTATTCCATGGTGAGGGCAGAATGTTCGCAGGCGATTCGTGCCCTGATCAACGGGTAGAGGAAGCGCTTCGTATTTTTAAATCCCTGCGGCCTGCGTTTCAGGATTATGCATTAGAGCAGATCAGGAGCTTGGTGAAGCTACAGGAGAACAACAAGCCGGAACAATAAGCGGCGCCAGAGCCGCCTGATGATGCATGAAAAAACAGGGCGCTCCCTTTTGATAAAAGAGGGAGCGCCCTGCGGCGGTTTGATGCAAGAAGGGAAACGGAAAAACAAGGGGCTGCAAAATGCAAAACATTTTGCAGCCCCTTGTTTTTTTTCATGCGATGCGCTTTGCAACAGCTTTTTTTGCTCCTCTATTTCGGAAAGCTTAGCAATAATATTGCGCCTGTGCGTTCCACAGCTCATAATACGCACTGGATGGATCGCGGATCAGCTCCTCGTGCGTGCCAAGCTGAACAAGCTCGCCCTGCTGGAACACCGCGATGTGTTTGCAGAACCGGCAGGAGGATAGGCGATGGGAGATGTAGATCGCCGTTTTATCGCCTACTAGGCGGTTGAATTTGGAATAGATTTCATATTCTGCGATAGGGTCGAGCGCGGCCGTCGGCTCATCAAGCACAATAAACGGCGCGTTTTTATACAGCGCCCTGGCAAGGGCGAGTTTTTGCGCCTCACCGCCGGAAATCTCCACGCCGGTTTCCTCCACATCCTTGTAAAGATAGGTATCAAGCTGCTGCTCCATCCCGCGGACGTCGTCCGCGATGCCCGCTTCCTCCAGACAGGCCCAGACGCGCGCTTCCTCGTATGTATCGGCGACGGAGACATTCTGCGCCAAAGGGAAGGAGAACATGCTGAAATCCTGAAATACCACGGAGAAGAGCTGCCGATAAGCGGCATCGTCATATTCGCGGATATTGACGCCGTTTAAAAGAATTTCGCCCTCCTGTGGGTCGTAGAGGCGGCATAGGAGCTTGATGAAGGTCGTCTTTCCGGAGCCGTTGCGCCCAACGACGGCGAGCTTCTCTCCATTTTCCAGCTTAATAGAGAAATTCTTCAGCGCATAGGTTTCCGATTCCGGGTATTTGAAGCTAACATTGCGGAATTCAATGGAGACCGGCGTATCCATCTGTGGCAGGAGCGTGCCGGCCTGCTTGCCGGATTCGGTGTGGAGGATGTCAAAATAATAATCGAGTGTGGGGATAATCTGCGGGATTTGCCCGGTGGTGTTTGCAATGGCGGTAACGCCCTGCACCACCTGCATGAAGCTGCCCGTATAGCATACGAGGCTGCCAATGCTGAATAGGCCGATGAGCCCCTTGAGCCCGATAAAAAGGTAGATGCCGAAGCCGATCACCGCGCCGATGATTGCGATCAGGGAGCTGGATTTGGCGCTGTTGGCGGCGATTTTTTTCTGGATAGCAATCCCCTCGTTGAGCAGCTGCTGCGTGGCGTCCTTTTCAATAATCAGCTGCTCCTGATAGGTGCGGATCTCTTTGCCGGTTTTATAGTCGGCTATCATTTCTGTGTAATAGTCGTATAACCGATCGAGCCCCATATACTGCTCGCTCAAACGGAACCATTCCTTGCTGATTTTGCGGCTGATGATCAGGATGATCCCCACCGCGACCCCAATGGCGGCGAAGAGGGCAACCGCAAACCATGGCGATTCTACAAAGGTTTCGCCGCCCTTGAAGCTGATTTTGAGCAGGGGGAAGAGCAAAACCAGGGCAAACGCCAGAGTGGTTGCGCCCGATACCCAATGGGAGAGCATCCAGCTCAGGCGGTAAAGGGAAGATCCTGCTTTATCCATCGCCTCCTGATGCTTATGCAACAGGGTTTGGAAAGCGGGGCTTTCCAGTTTTTCATAATCCAGCGTATAGAGCTTGCGGATGACCTCGCCGCGTTCCTTATTATAGAGAAGGCCGCGCGACATATAGTAACGGTTCTCCAGCGTGCGGGAGGTAATGAACAGGAACAGATTGATCGCCAGCGCCAGGGCAACGAATAGGATCAGGGTTTTCATCTCCCGTGTGGTGGAAAGAATATCGATGATCCGGGAGGAAAAATAAAGGTTTACAAAGGGAAGTGCGGCTTTGGTAACGCCGCTTGTCAGCGTCAGCGGGATCAGCTGCGGCTCAAGCCGATGGATTTCCCGGAAGCCTCTCCCGATTTTTTGGAGTGTGGTCATCGCTTTCATATTAATCATTATTCCTTTCCGGCTGTTTTGTGCGGTTTTGCAAAGCAAAATTGCCGCCGCTGTTTTTGCGGCAAAGGCACAAAACTCCAAGTTTGAAAGTTTACTTTCAAACTATGGCCTCCTCTCGTTCGGCCTGCGCGGTATGTTCTTCTTTATAGTAATGGCTTTGAATTTGGAACATGCGCCAATAGGCGCCGTGCATCGCCATCAGCTCCTCATGGGTGCCCATTTCAGCAATCCGGCCGTCTGCGATGAAAAGGATCCGGTCGCAGAAGCGGGTGGAAGAAAGCCGGTGAGAAATGAAGAAAGAGGTTTTATTGCTTGTCAGCGCATTGTATTTTTGATAGAGTTCATTTTCTGCAATCGGGTCGAGCGCCGCGGTGGGCTCATCGAGCACGAGCACCGGCGCGTCGTGATAAAGGGCGCGCGCAAGCAGGAGCTTTTGCTGCTCGCCGCCGGAAAGATTCACGGCGTTTTTATGCACTTGCTTGACCATTTGTGTTTTGCCCTTTTCCGGCAGTTGCTCAATACGCTCCCATATCCCGGCTTGCTTGAGCACAAGCGTGAGCCGGCCATAATCGATCTCTTCCTCTTCGCACAAGCATACATTCCGATCGATGGACATCGGCAGGAAGTTATAATCTTGATATACGGCGGAGAACAAGGAATAGTAGGCGTCCCGCCCGTAGTCGGAGGAGGGGATTCCATTTACTAACACGCGGCCGCTCGTCGGCTGGTAAAAACCGCACAGGATTTTGATACAGGTGGTTTTGCCAGCGCCATTTTCACCAACGATGGCAATCTTTTCACCCGGCTGGACAGTAAAGCTCATTTGCTTAAGCGTTAGGCTTTTGCTGCCCTGATAGCGGAAGTCCACGTTTTCAAAGGTGATGGAGCAGGGCTGCGCCCCTTTGGCGGGCAGGGCAGAGGCGCTTTGCAGCCGTGGGCGGTCCGGCATTTCTAGAAACGCGCGAAAGTGGTCGCATTCCGTGGCCACCATATCAAGATTTTGAAGCTGCTGTGTGATGCCGAGAATCCATGCCGCAAATCCTGTGACAATGCCGAAATAGAAGATAAAGTCGGAAACACCCATTGTTCCTGCTAAAACACTGCCGATCAGATAGATGTAGGCCACTGCTTCGCGCAGCATGGAGAGCAGCGCACGGCCCGCGCTGAACGTGAACACCTGCCGCGTATATTTGCCGATCACTTTGGTGTAGGTAGCAGTCAACTGCGCAAGGATGAGCAAAAACCAATCTCCGGCGCCATAGAGGCGGATATCCTTGCCGGCGGAGAAGTTGTGCGCGTTTTTATAAAGGTAATCAAACCGGACCCAAAGGGGATTGTTTTTTTTGCGCGTATCCAGTTCCGCCTTGGCAGTGTAGCGCACTAGGAAGAACTCCCCGACGCATGTAACAGCAATCAACAGGAGCATCGTGGGGCGCAGCGCGGAAAGAACCGCGAGGTAGGAGACGATACCGGTGGCATTGGCGCAGAGGCTCACGATAATTTCATATAATGCCTGGCTATCGGAATAACGCCCATACAGCGCAAACCCACGGCCGCGTTCGAATTTTTCCCTGCCTTCCATACTTTCCATGTTTTCATAATCGGCCGTCATAGCCTTGCGAAAGGTGAGGATACTGTAGCGGATCGCTGCCGCTTGGGCGACGCCGGTCATTTTGCCCTGTAGAAACGGATCGATCCAGCTCAGTGCAGCGACCAGAGCCGACATGACTGCAATCAGCCCGATCATGGTGGGAACCGATACATTCTGTGTAATGCAGTCGATCATTAATTTGGGGATGAGTGCCGTAAGCATCGGCAACAACACCAATGCTGGAACACGCAGCGCACAGAACCATATGCTTTTTCGATCCCATTCCCACCAATTGTGCAGCATATACCGCACATTTTCTCGCGAGGAATGCAATTTTTTCTCCACTGGATGCGCCTCCTTAGGATTCAATTTGCAACAATACGAAGAACCGAACATTCGTATCATAGCGTATAGAATATAAAAAGTCAAGTAAATTTAACCAATAATTTAAAACTATTGTTAATAAAATAAATCAATTGATTAAATAATTGACAAACATGATAAAAAATCGAACAACTCTAGATGTTGCGAATTGAATTTTTAATCATAATTATAAAAAATAGCTGGTAGCTATATAAATAATTATATTATATATTTATGAGATGATGATATTAGGAAGGTTGGATTTGTTACTCGCTGCGCTTCGTAATAAAAAAATAGCCGGTAGTTAACTGCTTGCGTAAGCGATACATATCTCTGTGATCTATGTGGTGGTGGCGGGCTTTGCTTTGTTACTCGCTTCGCTCGTAATAAAAAATAGCCGGTAGTTAACTGCTTGCGTAAGCGATACATATCTCTGTGATCTATGTGGTGGTGGCGGGCTTTGCTTTGTTACTCGCTTCGCTCGTAATAAAAAATAGCCGGTAGTTAACTGCTTGCGTAAGCGATACGTATCTCTGTGATCTATGTGGTGGTGGCGAGCTTTGCTTTGTTACTCGCTTCGCTCGTAATAAAAAATAGCCGCTGGTTTTCTGCATGGATGGGCAGTGTGTATATTTACGATCTGTGTAGTTATGGAGGGCTTTGCTTTGTTACTCGCTTCGCTTCGTAATAAAAAATAGCCGTGAGCCGACTGCTTGCGCGAGGTTGCGGCAGGCCTTGCCTCGAAACCGGGTCTTCGGTTGATGTGGGAAGCACCGCAGGGGCGAACTGCGTTCGCCCGCTTTTGATCCTTGTGTAAACAAATGCGGATTACCGTAATAACCCTGGATTGTAGGCGAACACAGTTCGCCTCGAACACAGTTCGCCTCGAACACAGTTCGCCCCTACGCCGTCAAAAAATAGCGGGTAGCTGGCGGTTTCCTTTGCCTTTTATGAAAAAAGATACATAATGGGAAGCGGCAAAGTCACTGCCGGAAGCACAGAAGAGAACACAAACAATACTTTTCTCGTTTATTTACTTGTTTTTTCATGTTCAGCATGATAAAATAACATGAAACTAGACAGAAAAGGAGCGATATGTATGGGGAAATTGAATCAAATCGACAAAAAGGCCGAAAGTAAAGGCTCAGGCGTGGTAACGCTTTGGCAATTTATTAAGTTTATCTTTGTGAGCTTGGGCGCCTGCATTGTGCAGTTTGGGTTGGTGAACCTACTGCCGTTGGTATTCCGCAGCCTCTATGACACACCTTGTGATTTCTTTGTGTTTCATTATCCGGTGTCGGATGGGGGGCTTGGCTATTTCCTTTCCTTTGCAATTTCCAACATAGCGGCCCAGATCGTGGCATTTTTCATTAATAAGGAAAAAACCTTCAATTCCGGCGCAAATACGAAGGTTGTCCTCCCGATTTACGTTGTTTTTACCATTGCCTTGATCTGCTTCTCCCAATGGCTCAATCCCACGATATACGGTTGGATTCTCAATGAGATTGGCTGGTCGGAGGCAGCCGCAAGGAATATTGCGACGGCCGTTTGCTCCGCGTTGCAGTTCTTCCTGTATTTCCCGGTGGATAAAATTCTTTTTCATAAAAAGAAGGAAGCGGACGTAGAGGAAAAAGAGAAAGCCAAAGTCTAATTTTACCGTGCAGCCGGCTAACGCGGTGTAAAGCGGCTCAGGCGCTTTGCAGTGTCATCCGGTTTTGGATGGGAAAACACAGCGTGGCCACATGCTTTTGATTGATCGGACAGGAGGTTACATATGGCGCTGCAATATGCAGATTTGATTCAAAAAATGACGCTGGAGGAAAAGGCGAGCTTATGCTCCGGCCATGATTTTTGGCACAGTGAAGGTGTGCCGCGTGTGGGGATTCCCTCCGTGATGCTTACGGATGGACCGCACGGTATCCGTAAGCGTGCAGAGAAAACCAGTGAAAAAGGCCATTCGGTGCTGAAGGGTGCGCCCGCAATCTGCTATCCCACGGCCTCGGCCACCGCCTGCTCGTGGGATCCGGAGATGATCTATCAGATGGGGCAGGCGTTGGGGGATGAATGCCGTAAGGAGCAAGTTTCTGTGCTGTTGGGGCCAGGTGTAAATATTAAACGCTCGCCCCTTTGCGGCCGCAATTTTGAATATTTTTCGGAAGACCCTGTTCTGGCAGGCGAACTGGCGGCGGCCTTTATCAATGGTGTGCAGAGCAAGGGGATCGGCACTTCCATCAAGCACTATGCCGCCAATAATCAGGAGACCCGGCGCATGACGGTGAATGCGGTTGTGGATGAGCGCACCCTGCGGGAAATTTACCTCGCGCCGTTTGAAATCGCTGTGAAAAAGGCGCAGCCATGGACGGTGATGTGTGCATACAACCGCTTAAACGGCGTTTACTGCGCGGAGAATAAATGGCTGCTGACCGATGTGCTGCGCGGGGATTTTGGTTTCAAGGGCCTCGTGGTAACCGACTGGGGCGCAGAGAACGATCGTGTAGAGGGCCTTTTGGCTGGCCAAGAGCTGGAAATGCCGTTCTCCGGTGGGGCAAATGACCGTGCGATTGCACAGGCGGTGCGCGATGGCAGGATTTCAGAGGATTTTCTTAATCAGATGGTTGACCGCCTGATAGACCTCGCCAAGAAGAGCGAAAAGGCGCTTGGCAACGAAACCTACGATCCGGAAGAACATCACGCGCTGGCGCGTAAAATTGCCGGGCAGTGCATGGTGCTGCTGAAAAACGACGGCGGACTCCTGCCGCTGAAGAAAAACAAGCGGATTGCCGTGATCGGTGAGATGGCGAAAAAGCCGCGCTATCAAGGGGCAGGCAGTTCTCTGATTAATCCGATCCGGCTTGACTGCGCCTATGATACCATGGTGCAGGAGGGCATCTCCGTTGAGTATGCGCCAGGCTATTCCACAGACCGGAAGGATAAAACGCCTGACGACGCCTATCTTGCCGAAGCGGTGGCTAAGGCTAAGAGCGCTGATGCGGCGATCCTGTTTATCGGGCTGACGGATGAATATGAAACAGAAGGCTGCGACCGCCGGCATATGCAGCTCCCACCACTGCACAACCAGCTGGTGGAAGCGGTTACAAAGGCGAACCCGAATGTGATTGTTGTGCTGGCGGGCGGCGCGGCGGTTGAGCTCCCATGGGCCGACGAGGTGCCGGCCATTCTGCACAGCCACCTCTGTGGGCAGGCGGGCGGTAGTGCTGTGGTGGATATCCTGTTTGGAGATGTGAACCCCTGCGGAAAACTCGCGGAAACCTATCCGATAGCGCTTTCCGACGTGCCGAGCGCTAATTATTTTCCGGGCACGGCGGTTTCCGTTGAATACCGGGAGGGAATTTATGTGGGCTACCGGTATTATGATAAGGCTGGGGTTCCCGTCCGCTTCCCGTTCGGCTATGGGCTGTCGTATACCTCTTTTGCCTACAGCGATTTGGTCCTTTCCACCTCCAGCATGAAAGATACGGATACGCTCACCGTCAGCTTCAACGTGAAGAATACGGGTGAAGTAGATGGCGCGGAAATCGCACAGGTTTATGTGGCTGATGTGGATAGCACAATTTACCGCGCGCCCAAGGAGCTGAAGGCCTTCCAAAAGGTGTTCCTGAAAGCAGGAGAGGAGAAAACGGTTACCCTCACGCTCGATAAACGTGCCTTCGCTTACTATAATACGCAGTGCGGCGATTGGCAGGTGGAACGTGGTGAATTCCGCATCCTTGTGGGCGCGTCCAGCCGCGATATCCGGCTGGAGGGCGGTGTGGAGGTGCAGCCCTCCACTGAAGCAGTATGCCCGGATGATAGAGCGATCGCTCCTTCTTATTATAGCGGCGATATCACCCATGTGCCGGATAGCGAGTTTGAAGCGGTGCTTGGCCATGCAATTCCTCCCAGCGAGCGGGATCCTAGTCAGCCGCTCACCTATACGAGCACATTCGAGGATGCAAAGGATGTGAGCAAGTGGGGCGGCCGCATCAACCGCCTGATGGGAAAATTCATTGATCCGGATTCTATGGCAGGGGGGATCGCCGTTCAGTCGCCTGTGAAGCTTTTCATTGCGGACAGCATGGGCGTATTCAGCCCCGATATGGCAGATGGCCTTTTGCTGATTCTCAATGAGGATCGATTTGCAAAGGGCATGGGGAAGATTCTCAAGGGCGTGCCCGGCGCGCTCAAACGGTTGCCGAACCTTATAAAATCCCTGTAGAGCGCAATATTCTACTTCCTTTGTGGCTCCAATCACGAGCGCCGCCTGAATTGCACGTTCAGGCGGCGCTGTTTTGCTTGGCTTCTCCTTGCTCATCGCAGTTCCGAATGCGATGATTGAGGATGCTCTTTTCGATACTGTGCCCATACTGTTTCAAACCAGATATCTGCCTCCGGGATCGGAAGCGGCTTTTGCAGCCGGCAAATATGGTCCTGCGTGATCAGCCTGTCTTGACTGTGCGCTGGATTTTCCGGCAATACGTTGCCTGAGGCGTCTAAATATAGAGCGCCTCCATAGCTGCCCATCGCCTCTCCCGCCGTTTCCATGGCGAAGAGCACGGCTTCCTGTGCTGTTAAGATATCAATTGTTTCGATCAGGGAGGCGAAGGTTCCGTCCGACGCAAGCATGTGCGGGATGTTGCGCAGCACCTCCCCGATTTCCCGCCGAAGCATCCGAATTTGCGACAGGCAGCGGCGATTGGCGGCATGGCGGCTCATGGCCTGCTGAAACTTTTGCCGGATGAGTGCGTGGGAGAGCCCCTGTGCGCATTGATAGCCGCGCAAATCGTGTTGCAGGCGCTCCAATTCATCCGCCGCAATTGGAGCCGGTGGATGGCGCCTGCCGGTGCGCGCGATATGCTCTGCGGCGCGCAGAGAGCCAACCTGCGCGCTGTTGAGCGCTGTGCCGCCGGGGCGGTATGCACCGAAGGTGCCCGCCGCCTCACCCACGGCATAGAGGCCGGTAACGCTGGTTTGCCAGTTAACATCCACATCGGCTCCGCCGTTTTGGTGCTGGGCACAAACGGCGATCTCCAACATTTCGTTGGAGAGATCAATGCCGTGCTCCCGGTATAACCCAATCGCGGCGGGGTTAAGCTTTTGCAGGCGCTGATAGGGCGTGAGCAGAAGCGCGCCGGAATGCTCCAGATATTTCTTTGCTTCCTCCGGAATAAGACCAAAGCCGCTTCCCATCCCGCTTGGATTGCGTCGAAAATCCAGAAATACGCGCCGACCCTTTGCGCATTCCTGCTGGACGAGCAAGTCGATTTTAGAGGAGCCCTCCGCCTTCTGTGCGTCAAAAGGCCATTGGTAGCCCTTGAGAAAGATTCGGCCGAGCATTTCTGCCGGGTTTGGAAACGCTTCTGTGAGAAATTCGTGCTCGAATCCATCCGCCCCTACGCTCACATAGCGGGGCAGCGCCTGCTGATAGGAGCCGGAAACATTCCAACGGAATTTTGTGGAGGCAAGGCCGTATTGCCAGTGGTTGAGATTGACAAGGCGGACGCCCGCCCGCACAAGCATCCCCAGCGCCCCAGTCTGACTCTCTGGATACACGCTATCCCAGTAAGCTGCCGCTTCGCCGCCGGTGGCGATCACGAGCTGATTGCAGTGAAAAATAACAAGGCCGGCGGCCTCGCTTTCTCCGGCTTCGTCGATGCAGGCCAGTCCGGTCACACGGCCATGCAATGTGAAAAGGTGAAAAGCAGTGAGCCCTTCCAAAATGGGAATGCCCTTTTCCAACACAGCGCGCTCCAGCGCTTCCGTCATATATTTTGACGTATACGGCCCGGCGGAGGTGGCCCGGCCGGAGTGATCGTGATCGGTCTGATAGCCGACGAATTCGCCGTATTCATTGCAGGGGAAGGGAACGCCGAGGTTGACAAGCTTCATAAAGCTGCGTGTGCTGCCTGCCGCTTCCGCAAGCGCGACGCCTGCGTTGACGCCACCGCCCGCGCAGAGATCCCTTGCCATTTTTCGCACGCTGTCCGGCATGCCGGAGGCGAGGGAAAGCTTGTAATACGTCTGCTTATCGCTGCCCGTGTTGCGTGAGGCGCCCGATAAACGCCCGCGTGTGACCATGGCAAGATCCCTGCGGCCGAGTGTGTACAGCCAGTCCGCGCAATTATAGCCCGCGCAGCCGGTGCCGACGATGACGGTATCAAAGGTATATTCCTGCATTGTTGCCGCCCCCCCTTCTAAAATTATAGCCGCCGCAGGTGAAAGCCACCGTCCGCATTGAGCACCTGCCCGGTGGCAAAATCGAGCTGCCCGCCCGCGAGCACGCTCACGCACTTGGCCACATCTTCCGGCTCCCCCATACGAGGGATAGGGGTCAGGCCGTTTGCAATCATTTCCTCATACTTTTGCATGACGGCACTGGTCATATCCGTGCGGATGATGCCGGGGCGCACCTCAAAAACCGGGATGCCGAATTGCGCCAGACGGTCTGCAAACAGCTTTGTCACCATGGAAACGCCCGCTTTCGATATACAGTATTCGCCACGGTTGACGGAGGAGGCATAGGCGGAAACGGAGGAGATGTTAATGATGCGTGGGTGATAATCCTCCTGCGTTTGAAGCACGCGGATCATCTGCCGCGCCATCGCCTGGCACATGAAAAAGGGGCCCTTCAGGTTGGTATCCAGCACGAAATCGAAGCTTTCCTCTGTGGTTTCCAGCAAATCGAGGCGGACTTTCGGTGCGACGCCTGCATTGTTGACAAGCACATCCACCCGGCCGAATTGGGAGAATATTTTGTCTGCCAGAGAACGAATTGCGAGAATTGAAAGATTGTCACAGGGGACATAATCAATGCCAGTATCGTCCATGGGCGCATCCGCATTCCGCCCGGTGACGATCACACGGTAGCCATCCGTATGCAGCTTTTCCGCGCAGGCGCGGCCGATGCCCTTGCGTCCGCCGGTGACGATGGCAATCTTTTGCGGCATATCGTTCACTCCTTCTTTTTCTATTGACTGATCGGCTGAAATTCAGCGTTTCCAAATAAACTTCTTGTTTATACACAGCAATGCGCCTGATAAAACGGCAGATAGGTTTCCCCATCGCGCACCACGCACCCCGCGACTGTGCCTGCGCGCATAAGGGCAGAGCACTTCCCGCAGGCGATGCAGGTTTTGCGCGCGTTGAAGCCCTCGCCATACAGCGTGTCGCGCGGAAAATCGGGGTAGGCGAACGCCATGCGCCCAAAGCCCGCCAGATCACATACGCTCTGTTCGACCGCGCCCGCTGCGAGATATGGAGAGAACTGCCGCAGGTAGGAGAAGCCGGAGCCGATCACACAGAGGGATGGGAAGGCTTTTTTGAGCTGACCGATGCAGCCCAGCATGCGCGCCACGCCCTCCAGCGGGTGCTCGTCCGGCACATAGGGGCCGCCGTCGTAGGGGCGGTTCACATGTGGGTTGACATAGGGATTGCCAATTGTAAAATCGAGCATAGGAAGCCGCAACTCCTCATGCAGAAGCGTTACCAGCGCTTTCGGCTCCGTCAGGTCAGGCATGAGGCCGCCCGTTGGAGAAACGCCGAAGCCATAGGGGTAGGCAAAGCCGTCGTAGAGATTCACGCGGCTGGTGATTAGAAACTCCCCGCTGGTTGCGCCTTTGGCGGCAAAAATTGCGTTGCGCAGCAACCGGGTCCGGTTTTCAAAAGCGCCGCCGTAATCGCCCGGGCGCGTAAAGGCGGAGAGCATCTCGCTGAGCAGATAGCGGTGGCAGCATTTGATATCCGCGCCGTCGAAGCCCGCCTCCTGCGCGAGCAGAGCGGTGGCGCCAAAGGCTTCCTCCAGGCGTTTCAGCTTGTCATCGGAAACGATGCGGCTTTTGTCAATTGGCTGTTCTTTCTCAAATAAGGGATTGTTATAAGCAATCAGAGGGGCAGGCACGCCCTCCGGCTTGGCATAGCGTCCAGAGTGCGTCAGCTGGCAGATGACAACGGGCGCGAAACCGTTTTGCCGCATCCCTTCCTCTTTGATCTCCTCGACCTGTGTGCGGAAGCTGTCAAGCGTTTTTTTGTTGAGATAGAGTTGGCGTGGGTTTGCACGGCCCTCCTGCACGATGGCGGTGGCCTCGAACCAGATCAGCCCCGCCCCGCCACGCGCAAAGCGGCGATAGCGCCGCTGGGTAAGCGTATCTGGCCGTCCATCCGGGGTGCCGTCGCAGCCTTCCATGGGCTGGATGGCGATTCGATTTGCAAGCCGCAATGGACCCGCTGAGACGGGCTGCCGGAGCACGCTGAGCACCTCGCTCAGCGGCAGGGTGAGGGAAAGGCCGTTAGCCGCCTGCCGGATTTCATCCAGTGTGTGATAGGAGAATGTTTGAAATTTCATTGGCATTTTCCTCCCGCTTTTTTCTAAGTAACAGTATAACAGCTTTTTCGCTCTTTGTATCGGTTTTCTTTTGCGCTGAGGGCTGGAATTGACAGTGAAAAATGGGTGTAGTAAGATGGAGCTATCTCATCATGCGCATGAGGGATTGCAATTTCAAGTGATAAGAAAGAGGGAAAGAGCAAAATGAAAAAACGACTTCCAGCATTCCTGTTGGCGGCGATGCTTGTCGCTTCTTTAGCGGCATGTTCCGTTGGAGAGGGAGAATTGCCGGAAACGGCAGGCTCTTCGCTGACCAACGGACAGACTGGGGAAACAAATCCGTCGAGCAAACCGGTGGGCCTTACGGAACCATCCACCATATTGGCGGCAGAACCGTCCAGCGCTTTGACGACAGAAAGGGTTCCTGCATCGAAAAAGCCCGCCGCCACAGGTGCTGCCGAAAAAAACACGGCCAAACGGGCGGAAAGCACATCGACTGCACAGAGCGCGCAAAAGACGGCTGCTTTTACTTTTTCTCAAAAATTTCCGTTGGAAATAGTGTGCTATGGCGCCCGGTTTCAGATTACGGACGCTAAAATTTCAGCTGTAGAAATGAGCGGAGACGGCTGCTCCTTCCAATTTCGTTGCAGCGCCAAGCGGCTTGAGGATGGGATTGCCGGTGCAAAGAACTGCACCGTACGGATCAAATGGCTGGACGAGAATGGAAAACAGGTGAAGGCCACTACCGCGGGCGTCGGCATGCTTGAGGTAGGCGAGAGCGGCCGCGGGAATACAACGCTCGGCATGAAAGCGTCAGAGATGCAGTCTTCGCCCAATCACCGCTTTACTGTGGTTTTGGAGGGCTATGGTACTGCACAGTAAACGCAACGGCAGCGTTTGGGAAAGGAAGGAGCAAAATGAAAATTGCCTTGCTATCGGAAGAACCCCAAAATTTGCAGCGGGTGTTTTCAGAGGAGCTGCGGGAAAGGCTCGCGGCCTTGGGCGAGCTGTACGGCCCGGTGCTCTCAAAAGCTACGTTGGAGAAGCATAAGCGCTTTACATGTGACTGTGAAGCGATTTTTTCCACCTGGGGGATGGCGCCGCTCTCTACGCAGGAGATACAAACCTATTTTCCGAATCTGCGGGCCGTGTTCTATGCCGCGGGAACAGTCCAGTATTTCGCTCGGCCGTTTTTGGAGCGCGGGGTGGAGGTGTTCAGCGCATGGCAGGCGAATGCCGTTCCGGTGGCAGAATTCACCTTTGCGCAAATTGTGCTTGCGGCAAAGGGCTATTTCCAATCAGCAGGCCGGTGCAAAAAGGGCTATTGGAGCGCGCAGCACATGGCGCAGAGGCATCCTGGCAATTACCGATTGCAGGTTGGTATCGTCGGGGTTGGCAGCATCGGGTCGCTCGTGTGCGAACGGCTGAAAACCATTGACTGCGAGGCGCTGGCCTATGATCCCTATCTAAGCGAGGAGCGCGCGCGTGCGCTTGGGGTGCGCCTTGTGAGCCTGCCGGAGCTTTTTTCCTCTTGCGACGTGATTTCAAACCACTTGGCGAATAAGGAGGAGCTTGCGGGGATTTTTCACTATGAGTTGTTTTCCCGGATGAAGCCAAACGCCACGTTTATCAACACCGGCCGGGGCCGGCAGGTGGTGGAAAAGGATCTTGCCCGCGCACTACGTGAGGAGCCGGGCAGGGCTGCGCTGCTCGATGTGCTCACGAAAGAGCCGTATGCGCCGTGGAACCCCTTGATGAGGCGGAAAAACGCTTTTTTGACCCCGCATATCGCAGGAAGCATGGGGCGGGAGGTTTGGCGCATGGCAGAATATATGATTGAGGAATTTGGCCGCTGGTCCGCCGGGGGGCAAACGCACTATGGCGTGACCTTGCAAATGCTGGAAACAATGGCGTAGGAGGCAGAGGCATATGATTGGCTTAACAAGCATCACCTTTCGAAAGCTCACCTGCGAAGAAATCATCCGGCTGGCGCAGGAGAGCAGGGCAGAGTGCATCGAATGGGGCGGTGACGTTCATGTGACAGATGAGAAAACCGCCCAAGAGGCGCGGAGGGGCTGTGAGCAGGCTGGGATTCAAACGCGCTCCTACGGCAGTTATTATAAAATTGGAAGCGGGCAGTTGGATGCGTTCCAAAAGCTTTGTGAGATCACCTTAGCGCTTGGCGCACAGATCATCCGCGTCTGGCTGGGAGAACAGGGAAGTGGAGAAACCTCCCCGGAAGCGCTTACCGGCCTTGTGGAGGAAGGAATGCTCCTTTCTGGGATTGCGGCGGAATACGGGTTAACGGTTGCCTCGGAATTTCACCGGAATACCTATAATGACACGCGGGAAACCTGCCTTGCCTATCTCAAACAGTGCGGCATGGAAAACTTGAAAACCTATTGGCAGCCGATGTATGCGGGGGAGGATTTTGAAAACCTGCGCGCCGTAGCGGGGCAAACGGAGGTTGCCCATCTGTTTTGCTGGAATCAGAGCGGGTCGCGCCGCTATCCTTTGAAAAAAGGGGAAAAAGAAATCGGGTTGTTTTTGCGGGAGTTGCGGGCGCAGGGCTATCAGGGAGACCTTTTGCTGGAGTTTGTCAAGGGCGATTCGATTCGGCGCTATCGGAAGGATATGCTATGCCTGAAACGGCTGTGGGAAGAGGCTGCCGAGCGCTGAATCAGCCCGATAATCACTTGACAGCGCCCGCCTGTTTTATTATAATAACAACATTGCGTTATTTTAACAACGCAACTGCTAACAACTGCACTGCCTCATACGGGGCCTGAAAGGATGGTAAAGATGCCGCAGGAGATTTTATTAACCTATGACGGCCTGCATGAACTACAGGCGGAGCTGGAACATTTAAAAACCGTCGGGCGTAAGGAAGTGGCGGAAAAGATTAAGGTGGCACTTTCCTTCGGCGACCTGTCGGAAAACAGCGAGTACGACGAAGCCAAAAGCGAGCAGGGCAAATTAGAAGCCCGCATTGGTGAAATCGAGGCGATGCTTGAAAATGCCAAGGTGCTTGATGAAGATGCGCTGGGCACAGAGGTGATCCATGTGGGCTCTAAGCTAAAGCTCAAGGATTTGGAGATGGGCGAAACAGAGGATTACCAGATTGTTGGCTTTGCACAGGCGGATCCGGATATTGGCCTGATTTCAGATGAATCTCCGGTTGGAAAGGCGCTTTTAGGCCATCGGCTGGGCGATACAGTGGAGGTTGAGGTGCCTGCCGGTGTAATATCGTTTGAGGTGCTTGAGATTTACCCCAACGATTATAAAGGCCGCTGGTCTTAAGTAAAAAATAGCCTCTGGCAAAGTGCGTGCGGCCGGTTGGCCGTATCTCTATGATCCCGCGGGGTAAATTGGTTTTGCTTTGTTACTCACTTCGTAATAAAAAATATTAGAAAGGGCTGCTGCGCAATGCGTTTCATTTTGCGGCAGCCCTTTTTTGCTTTTGAAAAACATCCCGGAAGGAGAACGATAATTTTTACGGATTTCGGTTAGAAGAATAAGATTATTTACTGTTTTTTGGAAAGTGTCGCTTTGTTCATAATTTTGTAACAAAATAAGCAAATTTGTCGAATACAATAATTTCAAAGATGCTGATGCGTATTTATTGTCGCATTTGTAATGAATCAATTTTCAATAAATTGCAGAGGTATCTCAATGATATTAGGAGGAGGAAAAAACATGCTCAGTTCTATCTTTTCACTTGTAGAGGGGATTCTTAGCTCGGCAGGCGCGAGCGCTGAGGCCCAGAATATCGTTTCCACGGTATTCGACAGCATTCTCAAGGGCATCGGCATTTTTGGCTGATTGAGCCGGATGATAGCAAACGGCGGCTTCCTGTGTGGGCAGGAGGCCGCCGTTTGATTTGGAATTTTATAAAATATGGAAGTCATACATACTCCCGTAAAACACCGCTGTCTACCATCAGGGGATTCACGTCGAGTGTGACAATGTCCCCAGGGCGGCAATCCACACCCGTCACGTCAAACACAACATTTGTCAGCCCGATTCGGCCCGCGAGCGGGACACGCTTGCCGTTGAGATAACCGTAAATTTGAGTATCGCGGAAAAAATCCTTCACCGCATGCACCAAATGCCGCAGCTTGTCCACCGGGCGGCAAAGGTCGTTTGCCTTAGTTAGCCCAAAGCCGTCTATGTGCCCCACCGGAACAACGGCGGCAACCATATCGCGTGGCGTGCGGTAGAGATCCGCATAGCCAATGTTGGAATCCTTGGGCAAGTGTTTCACGCTGGTAATTTCGCACTCCATGTGGCCCACGCGCTGGAACCCCCACTCGTTTGGCACCGACAGCCTGCCCAAAAAGGCAGAGCCGATGCGCACTGCATCGAGCCGGGTTTCCAGGAACCGTAGCGCAGCGGTCGAATTGGCCGCATGCTTCATGCCGAGCGCCATGCCTGCCTGCTCAAGCTTTTCCGTCATCTCCCGGTAAACGCTCATCTGACGGTTTACAGAGGAGGGGTCTTTCCCAAAGGCATTGGAAAAATGCGTGAAACAGCCTGTAATTTTTAGATGCGGCAACCCTGCGCAGAGCTTGGCGATTTCCTCCTCCTCGCCGGGGAGAAACCCATACCGGCCGAAGCCGGTATCCAGCTTTAAATGCGCCTCGATGACGGCGCTGCGCCTTTGCGCTGTTTCTTCCAGCAGGAGCGCGCTGTCACGGGAACCGACGCAGGCCGTGATGCTGCGATCAATCAGAAGCTCCGCCTCATTTTCGTCTGCCACAGGGCTGAGCAGCAGGATCGGGCAATCAATGCCCGCATTGCGCACAGCGGCGGCTTCCTCTGAGCGGGCGGCGGCAAGCAGAGCAATCCCATTGTCAACAAGCTCGCGCGCAAACTGCACAGTGCCCAGCCCATAGCCGTTTGCCTTGACCGTTCCGATAACGGGAACGCCCCCCATTTCTCTTTTGACGATTTCAATATTGTTGGCCAAATAATCCCGCTCTACGACATAGCGCACGGCAAAGCCTCCCTTTCTGACACATCCACTTTAAATCAATAAGAAATGCCGTTTAAAACGGCATTTCAGGCTGTTGAAAAAAGGAAAGAGAAGAAAATGTAGAAAAAACATTGTTGCGAATCGCCTGTTTCATCCATATCTGAATGCGGCCTTTTCTCTGCCGGTTGCACAAAACAGGCTGCTTTTTCAACGGCCTAATTTTGTTCTCATTTCTTTTCCGCTAATTTACGCTTGACGGTGCGCAGCTTTTTATAGACCTTTTCGCCGCAGGTGACTAGTTGGAAAGCGAACGGTTTGATCACGAGATTCATCTCGCCAATAAATTCCGTCAGTTCGCCGCTGAATCCCTTTTTAAAGCGGTAGATGCCATAAAGGGGGTTGCTTTCATCAAGATAACCGGATACGCCGCGAAAATCGTAAATACGGCAGCCGGTTTCGATTGCCCAGCGGATCATCTCCCACTGGACTAGGTAGTTCGGCATAACGTTGCGGTGCTCATTGGAAGATGCACCGTAGAGATACCAAACCTTATCGCCATAGTGAATTGCAAGGGAGCCTGCGATGGGCTGGCCTTCATAATACGCCAGATAAATGCGCGCATCCTCGCCGAAATTCTCCAGAATGCTGCGGAAATATTCTGTGGAGCGAATGCCGAAATCATCGCGCTTGCCGGTTTCAATCATGATTTTATGAAAATCCTCTGCTGCCTCAGGGCCGCAGATTTTCACTTCAACGCCCTTTTTCTTAGCCACCCGGATATTATAGCGATGCTTGGAAGCAAAAGCGCCGAACACCTCATCCTCTGTTTTGCCCTCCACATCAAGGCGGAAAACAAAACGCGGCTGAATGGTTTCAAAGCTCTGTGTGGTGGAGTCGACGGTAAACCCAAGGCTCTTGACAAGATTGGCGAACTCCGTATCCTCTACTTTGATATCGGTATCCATTGTTAGCACATAGGCGTTAAATTCCTTGCCGACCTCAACTGCCGCATCCACAAGCTTTTTGACCATAGCGCGGTCATGCGGATCGCAGACGGGGCCGCGCGGGCTATACATCAGGGAATAGGGCATGCCCGGCACCTTGCGGATTAAAAGCGCCATGGTGCCGTCGATTTTGCCATCTTCTCCGCGGCTGATCACGCCGCGCCACTGCCAGTTTTTTTTGACGCCCGCCCAGGGGCTTCCCTGCATGAAACTTGCCTTATAGTGGCTTTTTACAAAGGCGTCGAATTCGGCCGCTTGCTCACGTTTGATGATTTCCAAGAAAAATGCCTCCCATGCTGCATTTGTTGTCACTTTATTTCCATATGAATAGGGCTATTATAATCCAATCGGATATCGTTGTCAAAAGGAAACGGAGCCGGAAAATGCTTCTTTGACAGTGTGCGTGGTTTCTGAAGGATTATGCGCAGGCAGGGCGGCGGTTTGCATGCCGGCGAAAACGCGCAACGAGGGTCGGGTAATTAAAGAGCGTTTGCCTTATACTATCTTTTGAAAGGTGGAAAGAGGATGGATTGGGATAAAATTGATGCGGTGCAGCGCATGCAGGATTATATCGTATCGCACTTGGATGGTGAGATCACTCTGGAAGCGCTCGGGCAGACTGCCGGCTACAGCTCCTTTTACTGCATTCGGATTTTTAAGGAGTTGACAGGCAAAACCCCGTTTGACTATATCCGGGCGCTGCGGCTGACCAGAGCGGCGCAGACACTTCGGGATTCCGGCGAGCGGGTGCTAGATGTAGCGCTGGAAAGCGGCTTTAATTCGCAGGATGGATTTGCTCGCGCCTTTGCCCGGCGGTTTGCCATTGCGCCGCGGGAGTACCGCCGCGCATTGCCGCCCGTGAGCTATTTTACCTATTACCCAATCCGCCACGCCTGCCTTATGATGGCGGAGCAGCAAGCTCTGCCACAGGAAAGGATGGAACAAATGATGACGCAGGAAAGAAATAACGCATTGCAGCCGGAACGCCCGGCCCACACGGTGCCAGGCACTGTGACCGTCACCCGCGTGGAGCGGCCTGCCCGTAGGCTAATCCTGCTGCGTGCCAAGGAGGCGGCTGACTACATGACTTATTGCGGCGAGATGGGGTGCGATTGGGAGGGCTTACTCAACAGCATCCCCGAAAAGCTGGATCTCGCCGCGCTGCTGACTTTGCCTCGCCCTCTTATCCGTCCCGGCACCTCTGGGTGCGCGGCCGGCGTTGAGGTGCCGGCTGATTACGCCAAGCCCCTTCCCGAAGGTTATGAGGCGCTGGATCTGCCGCCGTGCACAATGCTTTATTTTCAGGGGATGCCCTTTGAACGGGATGAGGATTTCTGCACGGCAATCGAGATTGTCGCAGAGGCAATCGCCGGCTATCCGTTGGCACAGTACGGATTGGAGCTTGATGCCGATGCGGCACCGCGCTTCAATTTTGGCGCGGGGGCGAAGAACGGGGCGAAAATGGCCCTTCCGGTCAGGCAGGCCAAAAGCGCTGATCATATATAAGCCGCCAAAGCGCCGGCGATGTGATTGCAGGATTTCATATTTTTTGGTATAATAAAAACGCTTTTTATGAATTTAAATAAAGGGAAGGCGTTTTGATTGGAAGACACTGCAACAACATTTGGCGACCGGATTGAATCAATTGCGCAAGGGGTGTGGCATATTGACGACGCACACGCGCAGTCGTTTTATCTCATTGAGGGAGAGAAACGCGCCTTGGTAATCGATACGGGCATGGAGGCTCGGCCGCTTGCGCCCGTGCTGCGCACGCTGACAGAGAGGCCGCTCGTGCTCGCCCTGACACATGCGCACCCTGATCACATGTACCATGCGGATGAATTTCAGACCGTCTGCCTTGGAAAAGCGGATATTCAGGCGTGGAAAGGCCCGCTTAAGCTTGCAACGGATGTGTTGGTCGGCATGCGGAAATTGCCGAAGAAAAAGTTCCCGGTGGAAACCTATGTGCCAGTGACCGGCCACACCAGAATTGACTTAGGCGGTAATGCAATTGAAGTGATCGAAGCGCCGGGCCACACGCCCGGTTCGGTGCTGTATGTGGATCACAAGCACCGCTGTGTTTTTACAGGCGACGCGGTGGGCAGCGGCATGTTCGTTTTGATGGCGCTGCCTGGCTGCCTGAAGCTCTCCGATTACCGGGAGAGCCTTGCACACCTGCTTAAGGCGTTGGAGCCGGTTTCGGATTACCGGATGTATGGCGGGCACCTCAATCAGGAGCATGGCGCCGGCGAACGGGGGGAGAGCTATTACAACCCCGTCACCATTGAGGTGGTGCAGGATCTTTATACGCTCTGTGGCAAACTGCTGCAAAAAGAGATTTTGCCGCGGGGGAAAGGCTTCCTCTGTGCGCAATATGGAAGAGCGGAGATTCAACTGCGCAGGGATCAACTGCGCTGAAGGGGTGGAAGCCGTGCGAATTCAAACATTGATCGAGGATACGAGTGGGAGCAACACGGAGCTAGTGTGTGAACACGGCCTGAGTTTTTACCTGGAAACGGCGCTCCATAAAGTGCTTTTTGATTTGGGCGCGAGCGGGGGCTTTTTGAAAAATGCGCGGGCGCTCCGGATTGACCTGACGCAGGTGGATACCGTGATCCTATCCCATGGGCACAACGACCATGGCGGAGGGCTGCGGGAGTTTCTCTCCGTGAACAATAAGGCAAAGGTGTATGTGCGGGAAAGTGCCTTCGAAGGCCACTATTCCGTATCAAGGGGAACTCTGCACGAAATCGGGCTGGATCCGGCGCTGCACACGCATCCGCAAATTGTGCGTGTTTCCGGTGATATGCGGATTGACGAGGAGCTTTTTCTATTTTCCAGCGTGTCGCAGCGCACCTTTTGGCCACAGACCAATGCCAACCTGATGAAACAGGAAGGGCAAGGGCTTGTTCCGGATGATTTTCGCCATGAGCAGTATTTGGCCGTGGCGGACGGTGACAAGAATATCCTTTTTTCTGGCTGTGCACACCGTGGGATCGTCAATATCATGGAGCGTTATTGCACGCTTTTCCACAGAGCGCCGGATGTGGCGGTGACTGGAATGCATTTGACCAGCCCGCGAACGGGGAAATGCGAGGATTACGCGGTGCTGGAACGAATCGCGCAGCGGTTGGCGGCTTATCCAACTCAATTTGTAACGGGCCACTGCACCGGTGAGGAAGCCTATTGTGCGCTTAAGCAAACGCTGGGCGTGCAGATCGAGTTGCTGCATACGGGAGATATCGTGCTGGGGTCCGAGGTAGGCGCAATGCGCTAAAAAGGGCCTCCAGCCTGTCCGTTGCTGTAGTTCAGGGCGTTCAGGAAACGTCGGCTGCGCATGGCCCACTAGCGGAACATCGCTGCAACACTGGTCGGTGAAAAAGCCTCTATTATCCTACCGGATGAGCAATCAGAAAAGGGGTGGCTGCAATGCAACGCGATCGATGGAAAATAGGCCGGAGGGTTGGTGCTTGCTGCATGGTGCTCGCTTTGGCGGCGCTGTTTTTACAGGCGTGCACCGATCTGCGAGTTGTCCGCCGGGAAATGTATGCTGTCATTGTGCAATGCATAAAAAACGAGATCCTTGTGGAGCCGGAGGAGGGGAGCTTTGAACGGCATTCGAGCAACCGGATTTATGTGCCGGCTGCTGAGGCAAAACTATTTGATGAGCACAAGAATTCCATCCCGTTTGAGGAGCTTCGGGATGGCGACCGCGTAAAGGTGGTCTATGATGGCGCTATTTTGGAGACTTACCCGGGACAAATCGGGAACTGCTATGAAATCCACCGGGTCGGGAGAGCGGAAACTTCCTCTGCGACGGAATTGTAAATCATCTTAAAAACCGCAGGCATCACAGCGCCTGCGGTTTTTCTATCGCTATTTAAAGAATCGTAAGCAGGTTTAATCGTAATATTAATTGGGAGGCACTACATCTTGTGCCTCTTTTTTTTGACCCTACAAGAGTATTAAAAAATAAGTGCTATTTTGCAATAAAGCATATTTTTTCATTTGAACGCTTGCATTTTTTAGAGGCAGTTAGTATAATAACACTAAAGTGGAGCAAAAAAGAGCAAAGTGGAGCCAAAGCCCACATTATAATTTGCAGGGGAGGGGAATGGAGATGGCAGAATTTCCAGCTGATGCCACTGTAGACACTGCGGCGCCGGCGGAACCCATGCAGCTTGCGCAGATAGAAGAAAAAAAGCCTGCGGAATTCAAGGGCTTTTTTGAGCATGGGCTGGATGCTAAAAGCCGTTTGTTTATCCCTGCAAAATTTCGGGAACAATTGGGCCCTTCCTTTACCCTTTGCTTTGCTCCGCATGTTCCTGCCCTGGTGCTGTATCCGGACGAGGTCTGGAAAGAAATCTCCGAGCGAATCAATGCATCTCTCTTTGATGAGAAAATGCGCAAGGTGCAAAGGCGCACTATGAGCAGCGCATTTGATATTGAGGCGGACAAGCAGGGCCGTATCACGATCCCGGCCATTTTCAAGCGCTATGCAAAGCTTGAGTCGGCGTGCATCATCTCCGGGGCGGGCCGCAAGGTGGAAATTTGGAATCCGGATGCGTGGTACGAGGAGTTTACACGTGAGCTCGACCTGCCGGAGGGTGAGGATGATTTTGGCGTTTCCTACGATTTTGGCAGTGTGCTGGAGCGGTAATGCCGCTTTCCGAAGCAAAGACGATATGAAGATAAAGGAGCTTTTTCCGCCATGGAATTCTCCCACAAGCCTGTTTTATTGACCGAGGCAATTGACGCGTTGGAGATCAAGCTCGGCGGTATTTATGTGGATGGCACGGCGGGCGGCGGCGGCCACTCCGCTGAAATCGCGGCCCGGCTCTCGGCAGGCGGACGGCTGATCTGCATCGATCAGGATCCCGACGCAATTTCTGTTTTGCGGGAGCGGCTTGGCTCTTTACCGCAGGTGACCATTGTGCAGGAAAATTTTGCCCGTCTAGATACGGTGCTGAGCCGGTTGGGTATCTCTAGCGTGGATGGCATTCTGGTTGATCTGGGCGTCAGCTCCCACCAGCTAGATACGCCGGAACGTGGATTTTCCTTCCATGCGGATGCACCGCTCGATATGCGGATGTCCCAGCGAGGGCCGACGGCGGCGGAGCTTTTGCGTACGCTGGACGAGCGTTCCCTTTCGCGCATTTTGAGCGAATATGGAGAGGAGCGCTATGCCCGAAGCATTGCGCGCAATATTGTGCGCACCCGTGCGCAGCAGCCGTTGGAAACAACGCTCGCGCTCGCCGAGCTGGTCAAAGCTTCGATCCCTGCCGCAGCGCGGCGTGAAGGGGGGCATCCTGCCCGACGAACGTTTCAGGCGCTGCGCATCGCAGTTAACGGCGAGCTGGACATGCTGTCAACCGGGCTTGATGTGATGTTCGGCCTGCTCAACCCGAGCGGCAGGCTTGCCGCCATCACGTTTCACTCCCTGGAGGATCGGATGGTCAAGCAGCGGTTTGCCTCCTGGTGCGAGGGATGCGTTTGCCCGCCGGATTTCCCTGTCTGCGTTTGCGGCAGAAAACCGCGCGCACGGCTGCCATTTAAGGTGAAGGGGCCTTCTGCAAAGGAGCTGGAGGAAAATCCGCGCAGCCGCAGTGCCAAGCTCCGCGCGGTGGAAAAAGTTGGCGAGTAAAATTTAAAAAGATCTACGTCAAATCTTATTTTTAATATAGAAAGGAGACCGAACCATGGCACAGCGTACATCAGGCGGCGCGTATGATTTTGCGCGTTTTGAGCGCGCGCAGGCGGCGCCGCAACGTGTCCCGGCCCGGCCGCAGAAAACGCCCCGAAGGCTTACCAAAGTACCCGAGCCGCGAAAAGACGCGCTCCAGCGCCAGCGCGAAAATATCGACTCCTTGCGCCGAACGGTAAAAACCATCCTGGTTTCCGGCCTCCTGATTTCCCTCTTGGGCGGGATGCTTTACAGCGAGGTTCGTCAGGATGAGTTGACGCATGCCTATCGGCAGCTTGAAAACCAGATGGCAATCGCTCAAAGCGAAAATACCCGGCTAAATATGGAATTGAGCGCGAAGCTATCCCTTGATAAGGTGGAAGCCTATGCCCGCGAAAAGCTGGGTATGGTGAAAAATGATGCGCCGGTTGCCTGCATCAATATCCCGCAGGATAACGAGGTTCTTTTGGCCAACGGCAAGAGCCGGCAGTCGAATGATGCCTCTGACACTGGGAATGCGGCGCATCAAGATAAGGATGCCGGAAGCGCCAAAACGCAATCCTCTGCCGGCGCGAACCAAGAGGCGAAAAAGCCATCCGCCGGATCGGCATTCAAGGATTTTTTGGAATATCTCTTTTAGCAGGGCAATACCTATGAATAAGGCGGCATCTGATTCCGGCCGGAGCGGCCGGAGCGTTGCAGACAGAATTTGATGCGGTGAGCTGGCTGACGCCGCGCGGAAACAGGCTTTCCGTGCGGCGGCGGTGCGGCCACCGCTGTTTCGATACAAGCACGTTCATCCATGTGAATAGTTTGAAAGGATGATGATTTTCATGAGTAAAAGACCTTCGCGCCATATGGTGCAACGCGCGGTCGCCGTATTGGTGGCGCTGCTTTTCGGCGTTTTCGGGATGGATGTTGCAAGCCTGGTGCGGATTCAGCTGATTCAGGCGGATGAATATCGGAGCAAGGCGGAAAGCCAGCAGCTCAGCGATACAGAGATTCAGCCGCAGCGCGGCCTGATTTACGACCGGAATAAAAAAGTGCTCGCCCAGAGCGCTAATGTTTGGCTTGTCTACATCAATCCCTCCAAAATTCCGAACGACAAGGTGCGTGAGGCGATTTCTGAGGGGTTGGCCGAAATTCTTGAAATGGATAAGGAAACCATCTTAAAAAAAGCGCAGAAATCAAATTACGGCTATGTGGCGGTTAAAAAGCAGATAGAAAAGGAAATGAAGGATGCGGTTAGCGATTTTATTTCCAAGCACGATGATGCGCTCAAAAAAATTGATCAGAAGAATGTGCCCGATGATCAAAAGGATGCCTATTATGCCGAAATTATTTTTATCGACCCGGATGTAAAGCGCTATTATCCAAACTCACACCTTGCTTCCACTGTTTTGGGATTCACTGGAGCGGACGGTGTGGGCCGGTGGGGGCTGGAGGCGAAATATAACGAAACGCTTTCCGGCACGCCGGGGCGGATTCTGACGGCGAAAAACGCCGGCATGGATAGCATGGATACGCCGTATGAAACAACATATGACGCCAAGCAAGGCAACTCTCTCGTGCTTACGGTTGACGAAGTCATCCAATACTATTTGGAGAAAAGCCTCGATCAGGCGCGTGTGAACGCCCAGGCGAAAAGCGCTTATGGGATTGTGATGGATGTGCAGACCGGCGGCATCCTTGCCATGGCCACAAAAGGGGATTTTGACCCAAACGAGCCGCACACCATCGCAGACAAGGAAACGGCGGAGAAGCTCGAAAAGATTACGAACCCGGAGGAAAAATATCAGGAGCTTACCAGCGCGCAGTATACGCAGTGGCGCAACCGCGCGATTACGGATACCTATGAGCCCGGATCTGTTTTTAAGGTTGTCACGGCTGCTGCGGCAGTGGAAGAAAACGTGATCCCGGAAAACTTTACCTACACCTGCAACGGCGTGATCAACGTGGCGGGCACAAAAATTCACTGCCACAAACGCGCGGGCCATGGCACGGAGGATTTCACCCATGGCTTGATGAATTCCTGCAACCCGTTTTTTATCACAGTCGGCCAGCACCTCGGCGCGGAGAAATTTTATAAGTATTTTGAGGCTTTTGGCTTCACGGAGAAAACAGGCATCGACCTGCCCAGTGAAACGGCGCCGGTGGAAGGCCGTTCTTATCATACGCTCAAGCAGCTTGGCATCGTGGAGCTTGCAAGCTCCTCCTTCGGCCAGACCTTTGAGACCACGGCGATTCAGATGCTGACAGCTGTTAACACCATTGCCAACGGCGGAAAGATGATGAAGCCTTATGTTGTTTCCTCCGTTTTGGACGAGGAGGGCAACACAATTTCCACCACACAGCCCACAGTGAAGCGTCAGGTTATTTCAGAAAAGAGCGCGGCTAAGGTTGCAGATATGATGGAGCATGTCGTCTCCGAAGGCACCGGCAAAAACGCCTATGTGGCCGGCTTCCGCTTGGCGGGCAAAACCGGTACGTCCGAAAAGCTTGCAGGCGGCGGTAAAAAGGAAGGCAAGTATGTCGCGTCTTTCGTCTGCTTCGCTCCGGCAAACGATCCGAAGATTTCCATGCTGATCGTAATCGACGAGCCGGTTGGCCAGATCAACGGCGGTCAGATCGCAACGCCCGTTGCGGCAGAGGTGGCGGAGGCAACGCTCAACTATCTCAATGTGGATCCACAATATACCGCCAAAGAGCTGGCAGATCTCGGCGAGGAAACGCCGTCGGTCACAGGGCTGTCCGTCGCCAAAGCGCGCGAAGCGCTCAGCGGCTTTAACATCAGGACGGTCGGCGAAGGCAAAACAGTCGTCAGCCAGATGCCCGCCGAAGGGCAGCTTATCCCCAAAAACGGCGTTGTCGTCCTATACACAGATAAAACCTCTGAGAAGCGCAAGGTGACCGTGCCGGATCTGAGCAATAATCTGAGCGTGGCGGCAGCCAATCAAAAGGCGCTGGAATACGGCCTGAATCCGAAGATATTCGGCAACTCTTTGACCATGGGGGAATCTGTTTCCTATAAACAAAGCGTAGAAGCGGGCACGCAGGTTGACGAAGGCACCGTAGTGACGATCTATTTTAAATCCAATGTAGGCGTTAACGACCTGGCGCAGGATTAAGACTGCGCCATGCGCAGAGATTAAGACTGCGCCATGCGCAGAGATTAAGACTGCAATTCAGAGCGTGCAGCGTGCTCGTCTGCTTATGATGCACTAGGAAGGTGCATTTCAGAAAATGCGCAGAGAAAAAGCAAAACGGCACCATAAAGCATGCAGTTTTATGTTATACTAAACTATATTCGATTCAGAAATGGAGGTGCGGCAATGCGTTTATCGGAATTGCTGCGGCGGGTTACTCCGGAACTGCCGGATTTCGACCCGGAGATCACATTTATCACTGATGATTCCCGTAAGGTAAAGCCTGGATGCGCGTTTGTCTGCATCCGAGGAAATCACATTGACGGCCATACGCTGGCGGCGAAAGCAGTTGAGAGCGGCGCTGCCGCAGTGATTGCGCAGGCTGATACGGGGCTTTCCTGCCAAGTGCTCGTGCCAGATACGAGGGCCGCTTATTCACTCATGTGCGAAGCGCTTTTTCACGATCCGGCGCAACGGCTTCATTTGATTGGCATAACAGGAACAAACGGCAAAACAACCTCGGCCTTCCTGATTAAAGAAATTTTGGATGCCGCGGGGTATCGCACAGGGCTCATCGGCACTGTGCAGAATATGGCGGGGGATGAGGTGTTCCCAGCCCAGCTCACCACACCGGACCCTTATGAGCTCAACGAGCTCTTCCAAAAGATGGTAACGGCGGGCTGTACGCATTGTGTGATGGAGGTTTCTTCCCAGGCGCTCGCACAGCAGCGGGTGGCGGGGCTGCGCTTTGATATCGCACTATTTACCAATCTGACGCAGGATCATCTCGATTATCACGGCACCTTTGAAAACTATCGGGCGGCAAAGCACAAGCTCTTTGAGCAGGCAGAGCAAGCTGTTATCAATTTTGACGATTCCTCGGCCGCCGCTATGATAGAGGGCACAAAAAGCGTGGTAACCACCTATTCTATCCGGCAGGACGGCGCCGACTTCACGGCGAAAAACGTGCGCGATCTGCCGGACTGTGTGGAATATGAATTGGTGGGCAGCGGTATGATCGGCCGTGTGCATCTTGGCATTCCCGGCCATTTTTCGGTGTATAATTCTATGGGCGCATTGCTCTGCGCCATGAAGGCGGGCGTTCCCTTTCAACAAGCGTTGGGCGCCCTTCGCGCGGCAAAAGGGGTCAAGGGCCGCATCGAGGTGGTTCCTACCAATACGGACTATACCGTCATTATCGATTATGCCCATTCGCCGGATGGCTTGGAGAATATTCTTTCCTCCCTGCGGGAGATCGCACACGGGCGGATTCTCTGCGTATTTGGCTGCGGAGGCGACCGCGACCGAACCAAACGCCCCAAAATGGGCTCTGTAGTCGCGCGGCTTGCGGATGTGGCGGTTGTTACATCGGATAACCCGCGTTCCGAGGAACCGGAACAAATCATTGCGGACGTGCTGGAGGGAATGCGGGAAGCTCCCATCCCCGTGCATGTCGAGCCGGATCGAACAAAGGCTATTCGCCTTGCCATGCGCTTGGCGCAAAAGGACGATATCGTCTTGCTCGCCGGGAAAGGTCATGAAACCTATCAGGTTTTAAAAACTGGGAAAATCCACTATGACGAGCGAGAGATTGTAGCGCAGGTTTTAAAAGAATTGAAACAAGAGGTTTAACAGAGAGGGGAGACGCCTATGCTGCCGCTTCAAATCGGGGAAATCGCGCTGGCCTGCAAGGGAGAAGCGCATGGGGAAGCGCAAGTTACAAGCGTTTGTATCGATAGTCGGAAGATCTCGCAAGGCTGCCTGTTCATCGCCATCAAGGGGGATCGCTTCGATGGGCATGATTTCGTGGAGAAGGCCTTTGAGGAGGGTGCTGCGGCCGTGATGGTGCACCGTGACATCCACTGTCGCGGGCCGTATGTCCGAGTGGCAAATACGCGTGAGGCACTGCTTCGGCTGGCAGGCTACTACCGCCAGTTTTTTCAAATCCCCGTTGTGGGTTTGACAGGCAGCGTGGGTAAAACGACGACGAAAGAGATGACGGCCGCCGTCCTTTCAAAACGATATAAAACCTTAAAAAACGAGGGGAACCTTAACAATGAGATCGGCATGCCTATGACGGCCTTCGGCCTGGATCTAAGCTACGGCGCGGCAGTGTTTGAAATGGGCATGAGCGGCTTCGGGGAAATCGCCCGCATGGCGCGCGCCGCCGCGCCGACGGTGGGGATCATCACGAACATAGGCGTTTCCCACATGGAGCAGTTAGGCTCACGAGAAAATATCCGCAAGGCGAAGCTGGAGCTGCTCGACGGAATGGATGAATACGCGCCGCTAATTCTAAATGGGGACGATGCGCTGCTCGCAGGCGCGCAAATTAAAGGGCGGCCGGTGTTCTATTATGGAATCGAAGAGGAACGCTGCCGCATCCGCGCGCAGAAAATCACGCAGAGTGACCGCGAGCTCTCCTTCACGATCAACTATGGCTATGGCAGCGTCAGCGTCCAGATGCCTGTGGTGGGAATGCATTTTGTCTATGATGCGCTCGCGGCCTTTACGGCGGGGCTCATCCTGGGCATTGCGCCGCAGGCCGCCGCCCAAGCACTGGGCGAATATGAGCCGGCGGGGATGCGCCAGCGCGTCAGGCAGGCAAATGGCGTGACAATCCTGGAGGATTGCTATAATGCGAGCCCGGATTCCATGCGCGCGGCCATTCGGGCGCTTCGGATGCTGGATGCTAAGCGCCACATCGCTGTGTTGGGCGATATGCTGGAGCTCGGTTCGCTCTCCGGGCAGGCGCACGCGCAAATTGGAGCATTTGCGGCGCAGGAGGGCGTTGCGCTTCTTTTTGCCTGTGGGCCCGAATCAGCCAGGATGGCGCAGGCAGCTAACGAGGCGGGCATTGCACAGTGCTTTTATGCGGCTGACAAAAATGGGCTGCTGGAAGAGCTGCTGCGCACGCTCCAGCCGGGTGACGCCGTGCTTTTCAAAGCGAGCCGCGGCATGCGGTTCGAGGAGCTAATCGAAGCAATTTATGAGGGGTGGAAAATCAAATGAACACAACGGTTGCAATCATACTATGCGCTGTGCTCGGTTTTGTGGTATCGGCGCTGCTGGGTATCGTGCTGGTGCCATGGCTGCACAAGCTGAAATTTGGGCAGACGATTTTGGATATCGGACCGAGTTGGCATAAAAAAAAGCAGGGCACGCCTACTATGGGCGGCATTATGTTCATCATCGCCACAATTGCAGCGCTTTTGGCCGTGACACTGACCGATTATTTTTTAGGCGGGCATCTCGTGCAGGGGGCCGACCTGAGTGGCGCAAACGCGAACACAAAGCTCTGGGGAGGCATCCTGATGGCGCTTGGCTTTGCCATCATCGGCTTTGCGGATGATTACATCAAGGTGGTCAAAAAACGCAACCTTGGGCTGACGGAAAAGCAAAAGACGGCCGCACAGCTTCTTGTGGCGGTGGCCTACCTTGCCTCTTTGCATATTGCAAACGGAACGTATATGTATATCCCATTCTTGGGGAATATTCCTCTTCATCCGATTGTCTATTATTTATTTGGCATTATCGTCATCTATGCGGCGACCAATGCCGTCAATTTTACCGATGGGATCGACGGCCTGTGCGGCAGCGTGACGATGCTCGCCGCAATTTCCTTTGCGATCATGGGCGTTCTGCGGCAGGCGATGGGCGTGAGCATCATGGGCGCGGCGCTCGCCGGCGCATGCGGCGGATACCTGATTTGGAACTGGTATCCGGGCAAGGTTATGATGGGCGACACCGGCTCTATGTTCCTCGGCGGTATGGTAGTGGCGCTGGCCTATTCGCTGGATTGCCCGATTATTTTGGTGCCGGTGGGCATTATATATGTAATCGAAGGCGGCTCCGTGGTTATCCAGCGCACCTATTTTAAAATTACGAAGCATAAAACGGGCACTGGCAAGCGTATTTTCAAAATGACCCCCATTCATCACGGACTGGAAATGTCCGGCTGGAAAGAGACGAAGATCGTTTTTGTGTTTAGCGCAATCACGATCTTGGGCGGGGCTTTGGGAGCTTTGCTTATGTATTTCGGCTGAGAATTCCCGGCCGGATGGAAACGAAGGAGGCCTGATCATGGCAGACAGAGCGAATGCGGCGCGCAACCGCAACCGAATGCAGCCTCAGGGTACAAGCAAGGTCTCTGCGCTGCGTAAACTGATGTCAAAGGATGCGTTTGATGTGCCTTTTATGATGTTTACGCTCGCTCTTTTGACCATCGGCCTGATTATGCTGCTTTCTTCCAGCTATACCTACGCCTATTATAATGATGGCGACAGCACCTATTATTTTAAACGGCAGCTGATTTTTGCCATTGTAGGCGTAGTGCTGATGTTCCTGGTGTCGAAGATTAACTATGAATGGTATAAGTACCTTGCCATACCCGGCATTGCAATATCGATTGTGCTGCTGGTTGTGGTGCTGTTTTATCACACCAATCTGGGCGATTTTAAGCGCTGGATTCCGCTGCCAGGCGGTTTTACCTTCCAGCCTTCGGAGATCGCCAAGGTGGCGCTGGTGCTCTTTTGTGCCTGGAGCATGGAGAAGCACCACCGGCAGATTATTGATAAAACGCCCTCCCGGGGAAGAACGGCGAATTTTCTGCGTGATAAAACCAACGGCCTGATTAACCCGTGCAAGGCAACTTCCACGCTCTATATGCTCTTTTATGCGGCAGTGATCTGCCTTATGTGCGGGCTTGTGTTTCTTGAAAACCATCTGTCCGGTACGATTTTGATGTTTTCAATCGGCGTGGCGATGATGTTTTTTGGCGAGGTCAAAATGCGCTGGTTTGTCATTGGCGCGGTTGCGGTGATTGCGGTGGTGGTTTTCTTTGTGATCTTTCCAGATAAGTTGCCATCCTATGCGGCAAAGCGCATCACGGCATGGTTGGATAAGGATTTCGATCCCTTCGGAGCGCGCTGGCAAACCAACCAGTCGCTCTATGCGATCGGTTCCGGCGGGTTCTTGGGGGCAGGGCTTGGCAATTCTAAGCAGAAGCACCTCTATGTCTCTGAGCCGCAGAATGATTTTATTTTCTCCATCGTTTGCGAGGAGCTCGGCTTCATTGGAGCAACCGCGATTATCATCCTGTTTGGCTTGCTCGTGTGGCGTGGCTTCGTTATCGCTATGAAGGCGCGCGACCGATTCGGTGCGTTGCTCGCCATGGGGCTTGTGTTTCAAGTGGGCCTTCAGGTGGCGCTGAATATTGCAGTTGTTACGGACACGGTGCCCAATACGGGCATTTCCCTGCCGTTTTTCAGCTATGGCGGCACCTCGCTGATGATTTTGTTGATGGAAATGGGAATCGTCTTGTCCGTATCACGCTATTCCAGGGTGCGGAAAATGTAAAACAACATCGGGAAAAATTTTTACGCTCAGATTGTTAGGAACAGAAAGGGAAAGTTTTATGAAGGTTTTATTTGCCGCCGGTGGAACGGGCGGCCATATCAATCCCGCACTGGCAGCTGCGGGAATGGTGCGCGAGCGCCATCCGGAGGCACAGATCCTGTTTGTAGGCACTGCGGAAAAAATGGAGGCGCGCCTTGTCCCCGCCGCGGGATATGATTTTAAAACGATCGATATCAGCGGCTTTCAGCGGAGGCTGACGCTTGAGAACATAAAGCGCAATTTCGGCACACTTTCCAAACTGCTCAAATCCTCCGCGCAGGCCAAAAAAATTCTGCTCGATTTTCAGCCGGATGTGGTGGTGGGCTTTGGCGGTTATGTCAGCGGGCCGGTGCTGCGCATGGCGGCAAAGCTCGGCTTTCCAACCGCGATTCATGAGCAAAACGCTTTTCCAGGCAAAACAAACAAGGTGCTTGCTGGGAAGGTAGATCAGGTGATGCTCGCCGTTCCCGCGGCGGAGCAATATCTGAATGCGAAAAACCCATGCACCGTGACGGGGCTTCCCGTGCGCGGCGAGCTGCTGCGCGCAGATCGCACGCTTTCCCGCTTTGAGCTGGGGCTCGACGATCGTCCGCTGGTGCTTTCCATGGGCGGAAGCCTGGGTGCGGAAGCAATTAACCGTGCGATGGTAGAGGTAATCGCCGGGCGACACCAGCAGGCGGACTGCTATTTTATGCATGCCATGGGGCAGTACGGTTTGTGGGTGCAGGATGCGCTTAAGGAAAGGGGTGTGGATCCTGACCTCGAAAAGCATGTGATTATCCGGGAATATATTGACGATATGTATCGTTGCATGGCGGCGGCAGATGTGGTGATCTGCCGTTCCGGCGCAAGCTCCCTGAGCGAGGTTGAGGCGATGGGGAAGGCGTCCATCCTGATCCCTTCCCCCAATGTAGCGGAAAATCATCAATACCACAACGCAATGGCGCTTGTCAGCAAAGATGCCGCAGTGCTCATCGAGGAAAAAGATTTGACAGGAGAGCGCCTGGCTCAGGAGCTTGATCGGCTGCTGAGCAGCCCACAGCGCCGCAGGCAGCTTGAGGCAAACGCAAAGGCCCTTGCGATTACAGATGCAAACGAGCGGATTTACGCAGTGATTGCAGGCTTGGCCCAAAAGGATCAACATTCCTAAATTTAGATCGCTCAATCCACTCCGGCGCATTTTCTCTTTTCACGCATATTTCACCCCATGCATAGTATATTGCAGGGCGGCAAAACGGCCCGCTTGTGTTTTTATGCGAAAGGGTGTGCGACAATGGAGAAAATCGTCATTGAAGGCGGGAAGCGCTTGAGCGGGGAGCTGAGGGTACACGGCTCTAAAAATAGCGCCCTGCCGATTCTTGCGGCTGCCGTTTTGACCAATAAGCCTTGCGTCATACATAACTGCCCCAGGCTGACAGATGTAGACGCGGCGATCCGGATTCTGACCTATCTCGGCTGTAAGGTGGAGCGGGAGGGCAACACGGTCACGATAGATGCCACAAGCATTGAACGCTCCGATATCCCAGATCATCTGATGCGGGAGATGCGCTCTTCCGTGGTATTCCTCGGCCCGATTTTGGCGCGGATGGGCAAGGCAAGCTTGTCCACACCGGGCGGCTGTGAAATTGGCTTGAGGCCGATCGACCTGCATCTTTCCGCTATGCGGCAATTTGGCGTGGAGATTCAGGAGGAGCACGGTAGGCTCGACTGTGTTTGTCCGGAGCCGATGAAGGGCGTGAAGATTGCGCTATCCTTTCCAAGCGTAGGCGCTACGGAAAACATCATGCTGGCCGCCGCCACGGCACAGGGGCGCACGGTGCTTGTCAATGCGGCGCGGGAGCCGGAAATCAGCGATCTTGCCGATTTTCTCAACGGGTGCGGCGCGCGTATTCACGGCGCGGGTGAGGGAACAATCGTCATAAACGGCGTAAAGGCCCTGTCCGGCACAGAACACACAGTGATTCCAGATCGTATTACGGCCGCAACCTATATGGCCGCTGCGGCGGTGACGCACGGCCATCTGACGCTGCGGGATATTATTCCGGCGCATTTGGGGCCGGTCATTCCCGTGATGGAGGAGGCTGGCTGTGATATCAGCATCTGCGCGCGGGATTTGACGATCAGCGCACCGCCCCGGCTCCATCGGGTGCACACGGTGCGGACGATGCCCTACCCGGGTTTTCCAACCGATGCGCAGGCGCCTGTGATGGCGATGACCGCAATTGCCGACGGCACCAGTGTTATTATTGAAAATATATTTGAAAGCCGTTATAAGCACGTTAGTGAGCTAATGCGATTGGGCGCGCATATCAAGGTGGAGGGGCGCGTTGCGGTTGTGGAGGGCGTGCCGTTTTTATCGGGCGCGCCGGTGGTGGCTCCCGATCTGCGGGGAGGTTCCTCGCTGGTGATTGCAGGCCTGTCTGCCCGCGGCAACACGGAAATCACCGGCGTCCGGCATATCGACCGGGGATATGAAAAGATTGAGGAAAGCCTCCAGGCGATTGGGGCGCAAATCAAGAGGGAGATCTGCGATGAAACAGAAGAAGAATTCTAATTTAAAACGGGCAGCCGGCCCGCAGAAGAGGCCGGCTGCGCCTGCACAGGCGGAGCAGACGCCGCGTTCCCGCGATGAGATCCGGCGCGAGCAGCAATTGCGTTCGTTGAAGAAGCGGCGCAGGAAAAAGGCAATCCTTTATCTTGTGCTGTTTTTGCTGCTTCTCTGCGTGGGCGCGGTGCTGACGTTCACGGTGTTTTTTCATATTGCGGATTTTGAGGTGAAGGGAAATAGCCGCTATCAGGCACAAGAGGTCATAGAGGCTTCTGGCATTGCCAAAGGGGAAAACCTTTTCCTATGCAAAACAGAGCAGGCGGCCGGACGGATTGCAGAAAAGCTCCCTTATGTGGAATCTGTCACCATCAAGCGTAAGCTGCCGGACAAGCTGGTGATTACCGTGAAGGAGGCACAGCTCAAGCTCGCCGTGCAGCAGGGAAATTCCTATCTCATCATGACAGGCAGCGGCAAAGTGCTGGAGATCGGTGCGACAGAGCTGCCCGAGGGAGCTGCCCTGCTCAAGGGCGTTGAGGTGAAAAGCGCCTCGCCCGGTAAACAGGCGAGCTTCCCGCCAAAGGAACAAGAGAGCGAAAGCGCGCGCGCGGCAAGTGAAACCGTGGGTGAGCAGCAGGCAAACGGCCAATCGCAGGAAAAAACGGTGCTTGACCATTTGCTGGATGCTGTGCAGGAGACAGGGCTTTCCGGAATTACGCGGATCGATTTATCTGATCTTGGGGATATCCGGGTGGTCTACCAGGGACGTATGGAGATGCTGCTGGGAGAAGATGATCAGCTTGCGCAGAAGCTAAAGCTCGGCCAAGAGGTGATTGCACGCGAGGAGGAGAGTAATCCGGATAAAAAAGGCAGCATTAATCTGACAATCCCCAAAAAAGCCTTTTTTAGTGAAACGATTGAACCAGCCCAGACAAGCAAGGCTTCCCAGCCGGCAACACAGGCCGGAGCATGATGGAAAGGCGGGCGGAACGAAAAAATATCCAAATTCTTTTTCTACCATATTGAATTTTACCCCCCGCCGTGTTAGTATATTACTAATCATCCTGTATCTTTATGCCAAGATGGCAGGATACGGTGCGCGGCTCACGGAGGCGGCGCCATTTGCAGTGGCTTTTTTCGGTTTGTTTTACATAGATTGTTCAATAGGGGGACGTATGAATGCCGTTTGAAATTGATAACGACTTTGAAAATGTAGTACAAATAAAGGTCATCGGCGTGGGCGGAGGCGGCGGAAACGCCGTGAACCGTATGGTTCGCTCCGGTGTGCAGGGCGTGGAATTTATCTCCGTGAATACGGATAGGCAGGTGCTCAATCACTCCCAGGCTACCCATAAAATCCAGATCGGTGAGAAAACGACTCATGGCCAGGGCGCTGGGGCACACCCTGAGGTGGGCCAGCGCGCAGCTGAGGAAAGCCATGATATGATCGCGGATGCGCTTAAAGGCACGGATATGGTTTTCATCACCGCAGGCATGGGCGGCGGCACCGGCACCGGTGCAGCGCCGGTGATTGCACAGCTTGCCAAGGAGATGGGGATTCTCACCGTCGGTATCGTTACAAAGCCCTTTCATTTTGAAGGCCGCCGCCGCATGGCGCAGGCTGAGCAGGGCATCTCGGAGCTGGCGGAGCATGTGGACAGCCTTGTCATCATCCCGAACGAACGGTTAAAATACGTTTCCGACAAAAAGATCACGCTTGCAAACGCGTTTGACGAAGCGGATGGCGTGCTGCTTCAGGGTGTGAAAAGCATCTCGGAGCTGATTAAGGTGCCGGGCTTCATCAACTTGGATTTTGCGGATGTTACCGCTGTTATGAAAGATGCGGGCCATGCGCATATGGGCGTTGGCCATGCCAGTGGGAAGGATAAAGCGGAAGCCGCTGCGAATGCGGCAGTTTCCAGCCCGCTGTTGGAAACCTCTATCCACGGCGCGCACGGTGTGATTATCAGCATCACCTCTTCTGATGATATCGGCTTGGAGGATGTGGAGGTTGCGTCTGAAATCATCGCTAAGGAGGCTCATCCGGATGCAACGATCATCTGGGGCGTTTCCTTTGACGATATGCTGGATGATGAAATGGTTGTTACCGTGGTTGCAACCGGCTTCGGTGAAGATGGGGCGCGGGCGGATACCGAGGCGGCGCCATCTGCAAAACCGGCAGCGGCAAAATCCCCATTTGAAGAGGCGATGGAAAAAGGCGCCGCCGTTGTGGAGGCGGAGGGAAAAGATCCAAAGGCGGATCGCCCTTCTTTTGAGTTGCCGCCAGAGCCGAAGCGGTCGACAGCGCCACCTGCAAAGAACCCCTATGGCCCGGATGACGACGGCTATTTTGATATTTTAAGCATTTTCAAAGGCAATAAATAAAATATAAGCGGAGGAAAGACGGCTCATCTTTCCTCCGCTTTTTTCATGCCAGTCTGTAAAAATGGCATATCGATGGGAAATGAAAGGCATTTTTTCAATGAAACGATGCGAATTATTTAGCAAGGAATTACCAATGGGGGCGTCTTGTTAAAAAATCCGATCCTAGTCTGTTTTGTGTAAAATGCACAAAGTAGGAGGGGCGTTATATGTTAAACTAAAATCGACAATACGTTGTGAAAATGGAATTTTATTTCGACATTATGTAGAAAAACAAAATATGGGTTTAGAAGAAAATTGAGGGAAAGAAAAAAGCATATAAACAATAAGAAGCTTGTAGATACAGGATTTTTATTGAGTATGTTAAAAAATTGTTAAGTTCTGAACGGCAATAATAAATTCGAATATTCATTTATTATTAATAATTAAGGAAGACTCTAGCACCTTAGAGAATTCCAACAAAAAAAGGGATGTGATAGGCTTTTTTGGAACGACCAGAGGAATATGAACCGGCTTCCCTGCAAACGTTTGCAGAAGGCCTGTGCAAAGGGCCGGGGATCACAGGAAGGTGATGCACAGGAATCGTGAAAAGAAAAGAGGTATGCACATGAAAATTTCCAAAAAGGCGCTGAGCGTGTTCATGGCTGTTTTGATGGTTATGACAAGCCTGAGCGTTGGCTTGACGGCGCTGGCGGCGGATCCTTATGATGCGCTGGCGGCGGCGTTGAAGGCGGACGGGGTGCGCCATGCGTCTTGGGGCAGCCCGCAGAACTACATCACGGTCGTGAACGACCCGACCGGGGAGATTGAGGCGGCAGCCGAAGCCTTCTGGGTGGTGGCAGCGGCGGAAGCTCCTAATCACACCAGCAAGAACGACAACGCGGCCAATACCGCGCACGGCGTTGCCGAGGCTGTGCTGACAAAGCTGCAAAACGAATATGGCGTTGTCGGTGACGAGTTGGCGAATGCCCGCACAGCCATCAAAGCATTTGTCGGCGGGATGAACGGGAATAATGCTGATTGGAAAAATCTCAGCCAACCTGATCAGCCGAAGGAACGTACCTATGGCATTCGGATCGTGCGCGACATAGCGGATCTCCTGCTTGCACAGGATGGCGACATTTCCAAGCTGCCGGATTCTATTCCCACAGCGGTGGAATATCTGTGGGCGCACGGCCGTCATGAGTGGAGTTCGGGCTTCCTCAACGCCACGAAAAACGCCTGTAACTATCTCAAGCCGAATGGCTGGAGCCGCACGGAAACGGCTCCCAATACAGAGATCCCGGCGCAGCTCAAGGCCTTTGGCTCTTATTTCACAGAAGAGCTGCTCAAGAGTGATCTCGACGCAATGACGTCGGAAGAGCTTGTGGCGCTTGTGAATGCAAACCAGGCCGCCGTGGACGCCTGCTCCCTGTGGGGCAACGACGCGGTGATGAACCACTTCTTCGACAAGGCCGCGATTAAAGCTTTCATCAGCGATGCGACTACCGCGCGCGACAAAAAGTTTGCGCTGGAGTTTGCGCAGCAGATCGCGGAAAAGATGAAGAACGACCCTGCCGCGATGGAGTATGACGCCCTTGTAGCGCTGCTCGATGAGATGAACGCCCTCAGGGCGAATCTCAACGGCTGCACCGCCGAGGCGATTGCCTATGCGCTTGGTGAAACCGGCCTCAATATGGAACAGATCAACGCGTTTATTGATTCTGTCGAGGTGGAAAAGCAGGTTATCGAGTTGCAGGGCATCAAGGCCACAATCGACGCGCTGATTGCGGCAACGGATCTTGCAACCATCTCCGATGAAGACCTCACCAAAACCTGGGCGGAGGCCACTGCCCAGTATAATATGGTGACGGCCCGCAAGCCCGCCGCAGTCAGCCGTGTGTTCACGGAGGGCACGGCGTATGTGACGGAGTTTATCCACAACGCGAAGGTCGAAATTGAGGCCCGCAAGCTTTCCACTGAGGTGGAGGAGTATCTGGTCTATTTTAATGACGATCTCCTGAACACCGATCTGACCACGCTCACCACGGATGAGCTCATCAATGATCGGCAGGCCAACGCAAAGACGAAGCTGGCCGAGCTTGCACAATATGATGCTGATACGCTGAACCGTGTTTTTGGCGAGGAGAAGTGGGCTGCGATTGAAAGCTATGCCGCCCGCATCGACACAACGCTGACCGATCGCGTAGAAGCGCAGCTTGATAAAGCTATTGATAACTACAGCGACTTTGGCCAAATCACGCTGCTCAACTACAAAGCGGTCAAAGAGGCCATCGGCGGTGTGGAGGCCAATATCCTCGAGCACATTACCGTTTCCGCCGAGCTTCAGGCAAAGTATGATCGTCTGGCCCCAATGCTCGAAGAGTATAACCGCTTTGTGGAGACAAAGGGCATGTCCGGCTGGCAGAAGTATGAGCCGGAATACCCAACGCGCGACATCCTGCCCGGCGATATCGCCCGCACCGAGGGCGAGGAATACGATGTGACAAAGGAGAAGCTCTCCGAAACCATCACAAAGATCGATTCCCTCATGCAGAACCAAGAGGTTACTGGTCTGCTCGGGATTGAGGGAACGCTGCAAGAGGCTATCCAAGGGGCGTTGGAGACCGGGCTGTATACAGATGCGATGGTGAATACCATTGTCACAGCTATTTATCCAATGCTTGTGAATGCGTTGAAGGATCTGGAGCTTACAGAAATTTTAGGCATAAAGCTTACCGGTCAGTTGATCCTGGATAGGTTTAGCGATTTAAATCTCAACGTTTACCCCAATACGTTGTCGAAAGTTCTTGACAGCAGCAGGTATGGCAGCGTCATTGCGGCGCTCAACGCTGCCGGTAATGATTGGTCCCAGTTTAATGTAAACGGAGATGTTTCCTGGGGCGTGCATGATAAGGAGACCTTTGTTGCCGCGCTTGGCCAGGCGCTGGGCGGCTTAGCTCCCATCCTGCGCTCTGTGCTGACCAATCAAGCAATGTCGGAGCATACCACCATTATTGTTGACGCGTATCTCAGGATGGACGCTGTCAACCTTTACAACAATGCTGTTCTTCCACTGCTTGAGATGCTGGAGTGCGACAATATCGTACCAACAGCTACCTACAACACCTACACCACCACAGAGCAGTTAATGAGTGCGATCCTGCTGCCGCTGCTCAGCTGGGTGGAGGATACAGTTGCGGTAGAGCCGGTTTCAACCGTGCTGGAGCTTTTGCCGAAGTTTGCCTACATCATGGAGTTCGGCATCATTGGGGAGATCCTCAAGGCTGCTAAGCTCAATCCGATTCTGGATATCGGCGATTCCTTCTTCGGCAACTGGGTATCGTATTATAAAACCTCTCTGCTCTCACTGGCTGGCTTGAACGCCGATAATCTGTATGATCTGGTGATGAGCCTGCCCACTCTGATCCCGGATTTAGGGATTAACCTCAGCGATGCGATGTTCACAGATCTGAACGTCCTCCTCTCCACAGTCCTTGGCTTGGTTGCACCGGAAGCAAACCTTGTTTTGCCGACCATCAACCAGGCGATGCTTGCGAGCCAGGGCACGCTGGTGGAAGCGCCGAGCGGCCGCACGGGCGGCACGCGGCGCCAGCTTGTTGTTGACAAAGAAGCTACTCTGCTGGCGGTTCTTCGCTATATCTTGCCGATGCTGGGCGATCAGGATTTCATGGATTCCCTCTTCGCGCTGATTGGGTCGATGACGGGCTTCGAGATCGAACTTGGCGATGATATCATGGGCATCCTCAAGAACCTCGGCAACAACCCGGATAACGTGATCGCGGCGGTCACTGAGCTGTTCGTTCCGCAGGAGTATGCCTCTAAGCAGATGAGCTATGCGTTCTCCGATGCGGCCGACGAGGCCATTGCCAACGGCGAGGCCGGCGCTGTGATCAACAACGTGACTTATAGTGAGGATTGGACCAAAGAGCAGGCGCAGTACATCTCCGACCGCCTGCCGGACTTCATCGACAATATGATGCTCATCTTGGGCGGCAAGGATACCTTGAAGCTCAGCGAGCTCATTAAATCCTATATTACGGGCATCTACACCAACGAGACGCTCACTTCTCTTGTTTTGATGGTGAAGGACCTGCTCGGCGGACTGGGCGTCGACCTTAAGCCGATTCTCGGCATTGTCGGCATCGACCTCTCCTCCTGGGATGAGGTCACGGAAGGCTACAACTGGGGCTTTGAAGACGGCGACAAGGACGGCTTCGCCGCGGCGCTGACCAAGGCGCTCACACCGTTCACGCCGATCCTCGCAACCGTTCTCGCGGATCAGGATCTGGAGGTTCTCGGTGTGGTGAAGGCTAATGGCTACCCGGGCTACAAGACCGGCGTCATCCCGATCCTCGAAAGCCTCGGCTGCAACCCGGACGATATTATGTCGTATGATGACTATGCCGCGGCAGTCAAGGAAGATAGCAGCGTTGCGCTCAGCGCGATCCTCACGCCGGTGCTCAACCTGCTTGAGGAGATTTATACCGATCCGGTGAACAAAGTCTTTGAGATCCTGCCGAATATTCTCTATTTCATCAATAACGGCGGCCTCCAGGTCTGTGTTGAAAACACCGCGCAGGCAATCTTTGTCCTGCTCGACACGGTCCGCCCGATTTACGACCTTGAATTCAGCCTTAATCTTGACCTGACCCAGATCATCATTGATGCGCTGGCAGGCCTTGAGATCAACGGCGAGCCGGTCAACCTGAAGATCCCGTTCCTCTATGACTTCAACATGCTCACAGTGGGCACGGTCACGCCATATACGTCCAAGTCCGGCGAGAAGGCGTACCGTCTCGAAAACATCGACCAGGCGGATTTCGTCACCGTGATTCTGCGCAACGTTGTGGAGCTTGCGTTCTATGAGGATAACATCAACATCGTGGCAGACCTGATCGCCAACAAGATGGGCATGAGCGAGGATCTCAAGAAGGGCCTGCGCGACGTGCTGAATACCTTTGCGAAGATGTATAAGGAAGACAACGGCGTTGACAAGATTCTTGGCGCGGCTTACACCATCTTCAAAGGCACGGATGGCGCAGCGGACGGCGCGATCGGCTCGCTGAAGGATTTCAACGAGCGGTGGAACGCTGTGTTCCAGAAGCTCTATGACAGCGGCAACCAGGATCTGATCGATCTTGCCAAGTGGGCCGACAGCGTGCTTGACTTCCTGTCCTTCGGGTTCATCACTGGAGACGGTGTTGGCACAAACGGCCTGATCGATTTCTTCGAGCGCTTGATTGCGTTCTTCCAAGGCAAGGTGACGGATGTCTCCATCGACCGCACCTCTGCCAACATGCTTCAGGGCGAGCAGCTCACGCTGAACCTTAGCTTTAAACCGGTCACGGTGAAGAATAAGAATGCTGCCTGGGCCTCCTCCAATGAACGTGTGGCAACCGTGGTGAACGGTGTTGTCACAGCGGTTGGCCCTGGCGATGCGGAGATCACCGCCACCACAGAGGATGGCGGCTTCACTGTGAGCTGCGTGGTGCGCGTGCGCGCGGATAAGACGGCCCTCAATGAGGCGATTGCCCTTGTGAAGGGCACAGAGCTGACCGCAGAGCAGCAGGCTCAGATCAGCGAAGTGCTGGCCGAGGCCGAAATGATTGCTGCTTTTGAGCTTGCTAACCAGACAAGCGTTGACGCGGCGTGCGAGGCGCTGACGGCAGCCTTCCGTGCGCTTGATCTCGGCACAGCAGTCACTAGTGTAGCTATCACGCAGAACGGCGCAGCCGTTGGCGAAGTAGTCTATCAGAAGGTTTCCTGGACGAAGCGGTGGAACAGCACGCCTGTTACGCTCGGCGTTGCCATCAACGATGGCGCAACGGTTAAGAGCATCACCTGGCAGTATGCCAACTGGTCTGTGGACGATCCGGAGGCGGATATCGAGCCCGCTGCGGACGGTATGACTGCGGTTATTCGTGCGAAAAACAGCGTGGTCGGCGCGCATTCCTGCTGGATTCAGGTAACAGTGGAAGATATCTATGGCAACACTGTAACCTCTGATCCGGTGAAGGTTCGCTTCTATAACTACGACTGGCAGAAATAAGGCAAACGCCCTTCTGTGAAACAGAACAAATGAGAGAGGTCCCCTGTGGCTTGTGCCGCAGGGGGCCTTGTTTGATCGTAGAAACTGCCCAACGCCTATGCGGCGTCCGTTACGTTGGCCCAAGCCGCTGAATCAAAAAAACTGGGTGATCAGATATCCTCATTCGATCAATTGTATCTCTTTTATGCATGACGGCAGATTGTATATAAAATAATACCGATTATTTTTCATTTATATTCATCTTGACAATGCTGAGTTAACATTTTAGAATGAAAACGACCGTAAAATCTGTTCGGACATCCTCATCATCGTGCGTCATCCTTATGGATCGATGAAAGCTGCGGATATATGTCCGAATCAGACGGATTTTTGGAGAAAGGAGGTTTTCTCAGCACGGACGTCCGGCTTTAGAATAAGGGAGGTAATAAACGTTGAAAAAGAGTAAGAAGCTGTTAAGCGCCTTGTTGGCCGGTTTAATGGCCGTTTCTTCCATGTCCCCCGTATTTGCAGCGGGAGATGGCAAAGCAGCTGCACAGCAGGCGCAGGCCGCGGCCGCCGCAGTGGAAGCGAAAGTGGAGAGCCTTCAGGAATCAATTGCAGAGATCGGCGAGAGCGATGCTTATAAGGCTGCAAAGGAAGCCTTGACTGCCTTGAAAGCGGATAGTACGAACATCGCTACAAAAGTGCCTACGGATGCTGCAAAATTAGAAGCGTATAACAAAAAGCTTGCGCTTTATGAAACGGCCGTGAACGCCTGTAAAGCCCTGACCGAGGCGGAAAAGGATGCGATGGATATCGACCTGATGCTGTGGTTCCTGCGTGAAGTGGTGAACCGCGAATCATTCCTTGATGGAGGCACTGGCGCCGCCAATAAGATGAAGGTCACGAAGAACCTTTCCGCATATGTTGGGCCGCATGCAGCGCGTGATGCAGCCGTTGCCTTGGTTGCTCCCCTACATGAAGGCAAGCCTAAAATTTCTACCAGCTCTAAGTTTACAGATGAAAAAGAGCAGCAGGCGCTGGAGGCTTATATCAACGCATTCAAAGCCGCGCCGGAATTGGTGCGGATGTATGCGGATGGCCTTTATATTAGCGGCACGAGCGTTTACTTCTATTATGTGTATGCGGATGGCTCCTATAACGCAAAGCGGGGGACGCGCGCGGCCGATTTGGCCAAGATGATAGGCCTTTGCTACACGGCGCAGAACCCCTGCGAAACGGTGCTGCCCGAAAAGCCCAACAAGAATAATTATGAGGGCGGCGTAGCGAACACAGAATATCTCGCGGCGATCAAAGCGTACTGCGAAGCGGATGCGGCAATACAGAACCATTTGAGTGCAAATTGCATGAAGGGTATCGAGGAAGCAGCCTCCTATGCCACTGAGCTGAAGGCTGGCGCCGCCCCGCAGGTGATCGAGCAGATGCGGCTGGCGTGCATCGCGTTTAATGAAACGAAGGATTCCACCCAACCGGAAGCCGCTGTGGCAGCTTATGAAAAGCTGAATGAAAACGAGCTGTCGGCCATCCAGGATGTTTTCGATGGCATTCAGGCGTTCCGCTATGTTGTCACAAATGCTTCGAACGGCTATTCCACCTCCTATGTTTCAGTTATGAATCTCTACAAGCAGTGCAAGGACTATGCCGACTATGCAAAGGTTCTCGAATTCGAAGCATACATCGCGGGCATCAAATTTGACGAAGTGAACAACGACGTGGTCGCGGAGTCGGCAAAGCGGTATAACGCGCTTCCCTCTAGCCTGAGGCCTCAGATTTCAGGCGAAGCCATGGAGAAGTACACCATGATCCAGAATATGTATGATCCGATCAAGCCGCTGGTGCCGTCTCGCGATATGTTTGAAGATGAAATCGCCGCGTATCAGCCCACTTATGTTTGGGAGCTGAAGGTGCCGGGCATGCGTCCCCTGCTGAGCGCTAATATTGCCGCGACAGATGCGCTCCTAGCCTCTCTGCTTAAGACGGCGCTTGCCTACAACGCCAATGGCTCTTTGAAGGGCGTTGCGAAATATTCCTTCTTCAGCAACCAGAATATGAGCCTGCTGCTCAAGCTCTTCGGCGTGCTCGGCCCGCTGGTGGAGGGAATTGCGATTGTTGGTTCTGGCGCGGCGGCGAAAATGCGCCCCTCCGGCTTTGTTGCAATGATTCCGGAAGAGAAGTTTACCGGCGCACGTGAAAAAATTGCCGCGCTTGCCGCTGAGAATGATACCTACGACGCCTATGACGCAATCACCTTTGCCAATGGCGACTGGGGATTCCAGGATGGCGATAAGGAGGGCTTCCGCGATGCGTTGATCACCCTGTTCCGTCCGCTGGGCGGCTTGATCTCTATGGTGTTTACCATGGAGAACAAGACGAACGCTAAGGGAGACTACATCTATGGCGCATATGAGCGGATTATCCCGATCTTTGAGAGCCTTGGGCTGAAGGGTGTTATTTCTTCTGAGGAGTTTACTGCTCGCTACACGCAGGCAAAAGAAAACGATAAGGAAAACGGCGCATCCGATACAACGTTCAGCGCTCTGCTGACGCCGATTGTCAACCTGGTGGAAGACCTGATGAAACATCCGCTCAACACCATTCTCGACCTGCTGCCGCGCGCTGCGCGCGCCATCAGCAGCGGTTCGCTGAACGATCAGGTGCATGCGCTGCTGGATGAAATGAGCTCCTTGGTATCCGGTATGCTCGGCGACCTGAATATTGACCTGACGGCCGACGGCATCAACGCGATGATCGCGGGCCAAACGATTAGCTTCGACATCGGCGATTTCGCCACCGCGACGATCACCCTCAAGGCGATCGACTGGGCAAAGCTTGCCGGTTGCGGTTCGCTCAAGGCTGTCATTAGCGCTTCTGCGGCAAATGCATACCGTTTGGATATTCAGAACGGCAGGCCGGAAACCTATATCACCGTCAGCAAGTATCTCCTGAAGGCTGTGTTCAGCACGAAGATTGAGGGCAAAACACAGACGGTGGACCTGTTGGCGCTTGCATAACAAAAGCGATTTGCAGCGATCAAGCTGATCCGGCATAAACAAAGAAAGCGACGCAATGCACCCGGTGCATTGCGCCGCTTTGCTTTTTTGCTTTGTTTCTTGCCTGGATGGCGGAAACATGCTATGATAACAGACAGTTTGAAATGAAAATGGTGTTAAAATCGATGGCATATTTACACGCATACAATTTAAGCATCAGCTTCGGCGAAAAAAAGCTGTTCGACAATGTCTCCTTTGAGGTAGGCGAGCATGATCGGATCGGCCTGATTGGCGTGAACGGTGCGGGCAAAACTACGCTGTTTCGCTTGATTACGGGGGAGATGGAGCCAACGTCGGGCGAGGCTTTCCTCTCCAAGCAGGCGCGCATCGGCTACCTGGAGCAGCATGCCTGCGCAGACGAAACGCGAAGCATCTATGATGAAATGCTTTCCGTTTTTCAGAATGTGATGCAGGTTGAGCGGGAGTTGAATGAAACAACCTGTCAGCTGGAATTGGGGGAGGGAAGCCTCAATGAGCTGATCGACCGGCAACAGGCCTTGAATGAGCGGTTCGACCGCATGGGCGGCCTTACCTACCGCAGCCGGACGCGCGCGGCGCTGATGGGGCTCGGCTTTGCGGAAAAAGAGTTCGGTCAGCCCTGCGGCAATCTCAGCGGCGGACAAAAATCAAAGCTCAGCCTCGGCAAGCTCCTGCTTTCAGGGGCCAATCTTTTGCTGCTCGACGAGCCGACGAACCACTTGGATATTGAGAGCGTGGAGTGGCTGGAGGGGTTCCTGCGCGATTTCACAGGCGCCGCGCTGATTATTTCGCATGACCGTTATTTTCTTGACCGCGTTACCAACCGCACCATGGAAATGGAGCACGGGCATGTGAAACTGTTGAAAGGGAATTATACGGAATATCAACAGTTTAAAAAACAGGAGCGCGAGGTGCAGCAAAAGCACTATGAGAATTCCATGCGGGAAATCAAGCGGATTGAGGGGATCATTGCGCAGCAGCGGCAGTGGAACCGCGAAAAAAATATCCGCACCGCCGAGAGCAAGGAGAAGATGCTTGGGCGCATGAAGGCGGAGCTGGAAGCGCCTGAAGCTGAGCTGGAGAGCCTCCGATTTGCATTCCTGCCGCGTATGGTCAGCGGGAACGATGTAATCTTGGCCTCTGGGCTGCAAAAGTCGTTTGATGAAAAGAAGCTGTTTGCCGGTGTGGAGCTGCATATCCGGCGCGGCGACCGCGCCTTCCTCCTCGGGCCAAACGGCTGCGGCAAAACGACGCTATTGCGCGTACTCCTAGGCAAAACGCCGGCGGACGGCGGACGCTTCACCTTTGGGACGAATGTGCAGATTGGCTATTTTGACCAGGGCCTCGGGGGTCTGCATCCGGAGAAAACGGTGCTCGCTGAGATTTGGGATACCTACCCCGCGATGACGCAGACAGAAGTGCGCTCTGCCTTAGCCGCGTTTCTCTTCCAGGGAGACGATGTGTATCAGCTGGTGCGGGATTTGAGCGGCGGGGAGAAGGCCCGTACGGCGCTGCTCAAGCTGATGCTCTCCGGGGCAAACCTTTTATTGCTGGATGAGCCGACCAACCATCTGGATATTTCTTCGCGCGAGGCGCTGGAAGATGCGCTTGCGGGCTATGAGGGCACCATGCTGATCGTCTCCCATGACCGTTATTTTATTAATAAAATCGCAAACCGTGTGCTCCACCTGACGCATGATGGGGTGAAGGAATACCTCGGAGGATATGATGATTATGTGCAGGCGTTGGAGGAGCAGCCACCCACGCCAAAGGCGGCGCAGGAAAAGCCGAAGCAGAATGCCTATAAGCTGCGTAAGGAGCGTGAAAGCGAGCGCCGTAAGCTCACCGGACGCATTGCCCGCTGTGAAGAGAAAATTGCCCGGATGGATGAGGAAATCACAACGCTCAACGCACAGCTTGAGCGGCCTGAAATTGCGGCGGATTATGCAAAAGTGCTGGAATTGACGCAGCAGCTTGCTTCCCTGCATGAGGAGCAGGAGCGCCTGTATGCACAGTGGGAGCAGCTACAGGAGCAGCTGGAGGCGGATGATAATGCCTAGGAGGGCAAAAGCCAGTGAGCGGAAAAATTTTCTTCCTGCTGTTGACAAATTGTGATTGTGTGCATACAATAGAGATAAAGTAAATTGCTGTCTTCGGGGCGGGGTGTAATTCCCCACCGGCGGTAATGGAGCAAAATGCTTCGAGCCCGCGAGCCAACGGTGAAAGCTGTTAGGCCGATTCCGGTGCGATCCCGGAGCCGACGGTCATAGTCCGGATGAAAGAAGCGGCGCAGTCATTTTTGCGTCTGAGCGCCCTGTATCTGCGGATACAGGGCTTTTTCGTTGACAGCGGAAAAAAGGAGTTGTCTGCTATGCAAAAGAAAACAGTCCGCCTCGTGCTCATTAGCCTGCTGTCGGCGATCGCATTCGTCCTGATGATGTTGGAATTTCCGATCTTTGCCGCAATCCCGGGGCTTCAGCACCTGAAGCTTGATTTCGGCGATGTACCGGCCGCGTTTGCAGGTGCCTTGCTATCGCCCGGCGTCGGCGTTGTGGTGGAGCTCATCAAAAACCTCTTGGAACTGCTCGTGCGTGGGATCGGCTCACAGATGGGCTTCGGCAATCTGATGAATCTTCTGGTGGGGTGCGCTTATGTTGTGCCGTTTGCCTTGCTTTATAAACGCTTTTTAGGCCGCTTTCGCTCCCGGGCTGCCTGCCTAACGCTGGCGGGTGTGATCGCATCGCTCATTATGATTGTGATTGGCGCGGCGGGAAATTACCTGATCGCACCGTTGTTCTTCCGCTATTTCCTGCATACCGAGCTAACGGGAGCCGTGTTGCTCACAGCGGTGGGCGGAGCCACGGCGCTCAATGCGGTAAAGGGTGCATTGGTCACCGCAGTGATGTATCCACTACTGGCCGTTTCGGAAAAATACCTGACACGTTATATCCGGCCAGTGGAAAAGCAGGAAAAACGGGAAAAGTTAGAGAAGTGCAAATGATTGGCTTTATTGGACGTTATGGAATGAAATGGGGGAGGAGATGCTACATTGCTTCCGGAAATCAGAGCTAGGCGGAGCATCCGCAGATATCTGAAGCGGCCGGTTCCGAAACATATGGTGGAAGAAATTTTGCAGGCGGGTCTGCTTGCCCCCTCCTCAAAAAACCGGCAGCCATGGCGCTTTATCGTGGCAACCGGAGCAGCGAAAGACGCAGCGCTTCAGGCGATGGAGCGGGGCTTGCAGCGAGAAAAAAACAGCCCGCTTCTGCCGGGCAGCGCATGTTTCCTCGGCGGCGCTGTGCATACGTTGGGTATTATGCGGCAGGCTCCTGTGCTGATTTTTATTGTGAACCCGATGGGCCGTGCTCTCCATGCCGCTTTAACGCTGGAAGAGCGGGTGTTCGAGCTTTGTAACGCGCAATCTGTTGGGGCCGCGGTTGAAAATATGGCGCTTGCGGCCACAGAGCTGGGGCTTGGCAGCCTGTGGATTTGCGATACCTATTTTGCCTATCCGGAGCTGTGCGAATGGCTGGGCTCTGATGGGGAACTGCTCGCGGCGATGGCCGTGGGATATGCGCAGGAGGCGCCTCCCGCCAGGCCGAGAAAAAGCATGGCAGATGCAGTAGAATGGCGCGGCTGATCACTCCCTGAGCGCCTGCTCTTAGCTGGACGCCCTGCCGCTGCGTATGCGGATATCAATCAAAGAACCCCCAACCGGGCAAAGCGCTCAAAAGCATTGCCCGATTGGGGGATATTAAAATTTCAGCTTGCGGAATTTGGCGGGGGAAAGCCCGGTATTGCTTTTAAAAAAGAAGATAAAGTTTGTATCGCTGTTAAATCCGACCTCATATGCAATTTCGGAAACAGTCATGCTTGTTTTTTGCAAATATTCCTTTGCACGGTTTAGCCGGGATACCAACACATAATCATAGGGAGAGAAACCGGTTTGTTGTTTAAAAACCCGAGAGAAATGCGAGGGGCTCATATGGACTGCCTGAGCAAGATCGCCGACACGAATGGTTTGATTTAAATGCTCGTTGACATACTGCTTGGCGTCGCGGATATTTGCCTCGTAGTGGAGGCTGTTTTCTTCGCTTCGCAGCGGGCGCGCAAACTCCGCCAGCAGCCTGTAAAGCTCCAACGATAAATCGATTTCGGGGGTGGCGTCTGCCGTTCGAATGCCGTCATATAGGCGAAAGATCAAACCCTCAATTTGCTCCGGATTGCCGGATTGGATTAAATTCCCTTCGTTGCGGATGATTTCGTGATACCAGTTGAGGCAATCCGGCCCGTTAAAATGCACCCAGATGGATTCGAAGCTGTCATTGGTATAATATTCATGCGGATGGAAGCAATCCAGAAGGACGGTATCGCCCTGCCTCGCGGTGATATGGCGCCCTTTGACGACAAAGGTAAAGCTGCCGTCTATGATATGTGTGACCAATAGGCTGTCATAATTTTTGCGGATTAAATGATAGTTTGCCGTACAGTAAAAGTGCCCCGCGCTGATGAGATAGTAATAAAGCCTCTTGGCTGTTGGCGACGGCGATGAAAAATATAGATCAGATTTGTTTAAAACGCCGGTTTCATCGGATTTCATAGTTCTATCCCCATTTTTATGGCAGGATTTCGAAAGTTTTCAATTGTTTTTTGAAAGGTTTGCCCTTTTGGATATTGTATAATGTCTATGAAAAGAAGTCAAATCAAGAATTCTGTAAAAGTTTGCGGCATGGCCCAAATGGCCGCCTCTGCGCCGCCAACGAATTTGCGGTACCAGCGTACCGTCCGGGCGGATACCATTGAATTGGAGCTTTTACCGGGAGAAGCGCTTGTGCTCTGGATGGAACGGGCGTAGGCTGCCTGATTACACATGATTTTGGATAGGGAAGAAAGGAGATTTATGAAATGCTGGCGTTTCATTTTAATTGTGTGCCAAGGAAGGTCAAGGAGATGGGCTTTCATTTTGGCAATCTTTCCAGCCGGTATGGCGCGAACAACCTCTATTTCACCAAAGACGGCAGGCCGTTTTTGCCCATTGCAGGCGAGCTTCACTTCAGCCGCCTGCCGCGGGAGATGTGGGAGCGGGAGCTGCTCAAGATGAAGGATACGGGGATCACGGTTGTTTCCACTTATGTTTTCTGGAACTACCATGAGCCGGAGGAAGGGGTATTCGATTTCAGCGGGGATAAGGATCTTGCCCATTTTCTATCCCTTTGCCGGAAAACCGGCTTGCCCTGCGTGTTGCGCATCGGCCCCTGGTGCCATGGCGAGGTGGTATATGGCGGCTTTCCGCGCTATGTGAACAGAATGCCGCGAAAGCGGTGTGACGCCCCCCGATATTTGCGGTGTGTTGAGCGCTATTGGAAGCGGCTCGCAGCGGAGATCAAGCCCTATTTCGATGGCGAAACGGTGCTCGGCGTGCAGCTGGAGAATGAATACGGAGGAAATATTTCTCATATTCACACGCTGCGCAAGCTCGCGGAGCAGGCAGGCTTTCGAACGCCGTTTTTCACCATGACAGCATGGCCTACCAACACGCCGGATCAAGCGTTTTTACCGATGTTTGGCGGCTACCCGGAAGCTCCTTGGACGCAGAACAGAAAACCGCTCGTGCCGGCGAATCGGTTTGAAATATCTGCTGCCAAAACTGAAGCGGAAATTGGCGGAGACCTGCATGAGATCCAAACAGGCAATGAATCCGGGTTTGGTGATTTTCCCTATGCCTCCTGTGAGCTTGGCCCTGGCAACCAGGTCACCCAGCACCGCCGCCCGATCATTCATGAAAACGATGGCTACGGGGTGGGCTTTACCCGATTTGCGTCGGGAATGAATTGGATCGGCTATTATATGTATCACGGCGGTAGAAACCCGAATGACCGTTTGATGCAGGAAAGCCGCATAACGGGATACCCGAATAATTATCCAATCATTGATTATGATTTTCAGGCTCCGATCAGCAGGTGGGGGGAGTGCCGGCCGCACGGTGATCGGCTGCGGCTCCTGCATCTGTTTATCAACCGGTTTGATGAGCGGGTGGCAGTGAAGCAAGCGTTCTTTCCCAGGGAAAAACGTGCTGGTGCAATGGATCGTTCTCGCCCTTCCTGCTCGGTGCGCATGGATGAGAGTGGCTCCGGTTACTTTTTTGTTTCTGCCTATGAGCGCGGGCTGTCATTTCCGGATTTTCATGATGTCCGTGTACAAATTAACTGCGGAGAAAAGCAGTTTTCCTTGCCGCCAGTGGATATTAAGGCGGGTTCCCTGTTCTTTTATCCCTTTCATCTATCTGTGGCGGGCGTGGATTTTGATTATGTTTTAGCCCAACCCATTGCAAAGGTGGCGCAGGGGGAGCAAACCATCTGCTATTTTATGGAGATTCCCGGCATTGCACCCAGCCTGTCTGCAAGCGGCGAAGTCACACAACTTCCGGTTGATACAGTCGGATTTGAAAAGGGCAATGTGCAGGTGATCGTTTTATCCAAAGCGAAAGCGATGCGGTTTCATCTCATTGGGAATCATGTCGTTTTTGCGAAGGGCTCTGTTTATACAGACGGGCACGCCGTCCGGTGTGAAGCCGCGGAAGGCTATTTCTCTGTAGATGGGGAGACAAAGGAGATTGTAAAAAAAGATTTATCGAGCCTTATCGCCCTGGAGGAAACCTCAAAAGTATCGCTGCCTTACGGCTATTATCTATATTCGTATGGGAAGCGCCGGTACTATCGACTGAAAATCGACCGCAAACTGTTAGAGAACCGGTTCGACGTGAAGCTTACTTTCTCCTTTACGGGGTTGAATTTACAGGTGTTTGGCGGCAAAAGGCTGCTTCATGATTGCTTTAACACGGATGGGGAAGTTGTGATGTGCCTGCGCGAATACCGCCGTGAAATTGCGCGCTATGGCGAACTGCTGATCAAAGCGGTGCCTGCTGCGCGGCACGGCGTGGGAAATGTCTATCACGAAATTGAAATGGAGCCCGGCGTCGTTTCCCTTCGGCTTCTGCGTGCAGAAGAAATCACGGTTGTCGAGCGGGAATTAACCATGTGAGCACAGCCTGTGATGATCTTGGCACACTTGTGGGGCAGATTATGCAAAATAGAATAGTGAGAAGGTAGCTCTTTCGAATTTTTAAAAGGATTTGAAATTTTGTCGCTTTGCTGATGAAATGATGGCTTTGGAAGAATTGCGTTGGCAACCGGCTCTGCGCTGAAGAACGTTAGAGCCATTCCAGGCGCCATTGCCACCGCTGTGATCAAATGCTATCCATCTCAATCGAATAAAACCTTCTGCAAATGGTGAAACTGTTTGCAGAAGGTTTTTGTTATTTGTACACCGAGGGCAGCATCAATAGAAAGAATATGGGAACGATCTAAAACGGAGAGGAAGGATATGTTGAGTAATCGTGTTTTAATTGTGGTAAATTCTGTTTACCAGCTTATTACTGCAATCCACATGAAAAGGACGATTCTCGCACAGCGAAATGCTGATTTGCTATTAACCGATATGCTGCCAAACGGCGAAGCATATTTACCGCATTTGCAGGAAATCAGATTGTTCGACCGGATTATTTTTGCCCGAACCAGGGAATGGATTCAGAAATGTTCTTCAGGGAAAAAAGAGGATATTTCTGAGCTATTCCAAAATATCTATCAAAAATTTCAGTGGGGCCTGAGCGATGAACTTAGTCTGTATTGCGAAGTATATTTTTCTAATTTTGATGCTTTTACCCGTATGCTTGCCAGTGCTTTTTATGCGGTTTCCTGTGAGTTCATCTGCTATGAGGATGGATTTTCATCTTATGTGATTGATTTTCTAAGAGAAGACCGTTCGCCGATCAACCGTCATCCTGAGGGCCGAAAGATTAAGGATAAAATAACAAAGGTATTGCTTTATGAGCCTCACCTAGCTGTGCGTAAAGATGAACTGAAAAATTGCCCATTGCCTAAAATCAACAGAGGGGACACTGCCTTCAAGGCAATATTAAATCATGTTTTCGACTATCAAAGCCCTGAACAAACAGCTGATTTTATATTTTTAGAGCAATCCTTCCGGGCAGAGGGGCTGAAAACTAATGATATTTCATTGATGGAAACCTGTCAAAAGATTGTTGGGCCAGGCCGGTTTTTCGTGAAGCCACATCCAAGGAATTCGGAGAATGTGGCGTTTCAGATGGGTCTGACCAGAAAATATACGGAACGTATTCCATGGGAACTATTCCTGCTCAATGAAGGATTAGAGAGCAAGACGATTCTGACCGTCTGCTCCAGCGCAGCTCTCACAAGCAGAATCGTATTTGGAATGGACGTCAATACGGTAATGCTATATCAACTGTTTGAAGGGAAAGTGCTCTGGAAGGAAGATGATATTTTGAAAAAATATTTACGGAAATTTCAAAGGCAATTTTCTGGAAAAAACTACTATGTCCCTCAAACGGTATATGAGCTTGCAAATACGCTGCATTATTTAGGGGGACATTATGCATCATAAAAAAGTTTCGATTATTATACCAGTGTATCAGGTCGAAAATTATCTGGAGCGAGCTGTAGATTCCGCTTTAGCGCAAACGCTTGAGGAAAAGGAGATCATCCTGGTGGACGACGGCAGCCTGGATGCTTCTGCCCAAATTTGCGACCATTATGCACAGACTTATCCGGAGCTCATTCAAGTCATTCATAAAGAAAATGAAGGCCTGGGCATGGCGCGCAATACCGGAATACGGCTTGCAACGGGAGAATACATTGCGTTTTTAGATTCCGATGATGCCGTAGAGCCGGAGATGTATGAAGAAATGTATGCAAAGGCCATAGAAGATCAGTGTGATATTGTAATGTGCGATGTGAAAATTATTTATGTGGAAGAGGGCAGAACCTCCGTCGTTTCCTCTTATCCAAGCCAAGAAGTGGATCTGTCAGATTATATCGCAAACGGAAATAATATCACATACAGTGTCAACAAGCTGTTTCGTAGATCTATTTGGGAAGAAAATCAGTATGAAAAAATGCTGTTTGAGGATATCTCCCTCATACCATCCTTGATGACAAAATATTCGGCAATTGGCTATGTACCCAAGCCTTTTTATTGCTATTACCGTAGATCGGATACCCTGTCCACCTCAATGGTTGGAGAAATGGTCGATATTGTACAGGCTCTGCGCAACTTTATCGATCACAGTGATGTGGCATATCGGGATGAAGTGATTTACTGCGCAGCAAAACAAATTTATTGGAATATGACAAAGTCCCGTGAGCTTTTTCAAGCAGATTTTATCAATCTTTTAAAAGAATACCAGAAAGATTTTCTTCTAAACCCCTATATTCCGCAAGATAAATCAGTGAAGAAAATCCTGGATTTTTTAGCGAAAGAGGTGATTCCCGCTACAATCATTTGTGTTCATATTCACAGGCCGGTTTCTCAGGCATATATGGACACCATTCAAAAAAACTTCCCGAAAGCGAAGTTGATTGATGCCAATGAAACCTATTTTGCCTTTGAACAATTGCCTGAAAATATCCAAAATGCCCAGTTAAATGGAAACTGGAGCTATGTAGAAGAATATTACGCGCTGAAAATATTATGTGAACAGGGCGGCATCGTACTCAATCCGGATATGCAGGCCAACCTCAACCTGCAAAAGCTGCGTCTTAGCCACATTTTTTTTGGGTTTGAGGATGCAGAAGCGTTATCTACCGGATGCTATGGCGCTTTAAAAGAACATTATGTCGTACAGGCACTACTGGACACATACAGGATAGATTCGATCTATAACAAAGCCTTTTTACCGCTTAGCGAACGCCTCAGGGATTTTCTAATCCTGCATTTTCACCTTAAAACCAACGGCAGAAAGCAGCTGTTGAAAAATGAAGTGCAGATTCATCTCCCTAGCGTGCTTGCCTACGATATGAAAGATGGGGAGAATTGCGCAAAAAAATGGGAGATAGCAGTGCCAGATGGGTATGAACTGGTCAGCGACAAGGTTCTAAAAATGTGGTCTGATCGAATTATGGAAAATTGGAACCTGTATAAGCAGGAACGGGAGCATAGCGCCCGAGCAAAAGGGAAAGTAGCTCCGGCAAAGCCTGCACCGCCACCAAGCAATCAAATCATAGAGAAAAGAATTGAGGAAGTGAAAAAGAAATATGAAACCTCTACGTGTTGGCGCCTTACGAAGCCGCTTCGAATGCTGGCGAATTTATGGAGAAGAAGAAAGAGAAGAAGTTAGAATGGACAATCCTTCAAACTGCATTGTTGCTTTTTGCGCATAGACACTGTTTCAAATTTTGGCTGTGCCAAAGCAATCAGCTGCTGCGGCTTAGCGAAGGAAGGGTAGGGTTATCATGCGAACGGCTGCCATTATCCCGGCTCGATATGGATCCAGCAGGTTAAAGGGAAAGCCTTTAATGGATCTGTGCGGACGGCCTATGATTTGGTGGGTTTATCATCAGGTAGTAAAATCAAAAAAAATCGACGTCGTTTCTGTGGCAACCGATCACGAAGCCATACGTCAGGCATGTAAACAGTATGGGATTCCCTGCGTGATGACATCGGCAGATCAACCGACAAGCACAGACCGCATTTATGAAGCGGCGCAGAAAATTTCTGCCGATATATACCTTTGTGTCAATGGAGATGAACCTTTAATGGAAGCGCCGATTTTGGAACAAGTCATTCCCGAGTCAGGGGAGGATTTTTTTGCTTCTAACCTGATGACACAAATCCATTCCCCAGTAGAGGCTATCGATGAAACGAACATTAAGGTAGTAACCGATCAGGAGGGGTATGCGCTTTTTATGTCCCGAAGCCCAATTCCTCATCCTAAGGCCAGCATGACTTTTGACTACTATAAACACCTGGGCGTTTTGGCATATTCTATGGATGCGCTGCGTTTCTTTGCAAACACAAAAAAAGGAGTGCTTGAGACAATTGAGGACATTAATGAATTGCGTTTTATTGAGCACAGAAAACAATTAAGGATGATCCCCGTAGAAGCCCATTCTCTATCAGTTGATACCGCGAAGGATCTGGATTATGTAAGGGGTGTTCTTCAAAAAAAGCTGGAAAGAAGGGAATTAGAGCTATGAGTATTCGTGTGCTGGACTGTACGCTGCGAGACGGCGGATATATTAACGACTGGAGATTTGGCAGAAAAACAATTATGTCAATTTTAGACAAGCTAGATCAAGCCCACATCGATATTGTTGAATGTGGATTTCTCACTAGAATGGTTCAGGAAAAGGAGTGCTCCCTTTTTAACAGTACCGCTGAGATTGAAGAGGTTCTTCCGAATCGAAAGAGAAACTCCATGTATGTAGCTATGGTTGCTATTGGAGAAAAAGAACTTCATCCATCTCAACTCGATCCATATGATGGGAAGGGGATCCAGGGGATTCGATTGACTTTTCATAAAAATGAAGTGGAGCAGGCGTTTGAATGGGCCCGAATCATCATGGAAAAAGGGTATCATGTGTTTATGCAGCCCGTGGGTACAGTATTCTATAGTGATATCGAACTGCTTCAGCTGGTGGAGAAAATAAATGCTTTGCACCCCTATGCGTTTTATATTGTAGATACGCTGGGCAGCATGTACCGCAATGAAGTTTCGCATCGATTTTATATCATAGACGAGAATATGGCTCCAGAAATACAATTGGGATTTCACGGGCACAATAATATGCAATTGGCGTTTTCCAACGCGCAGGTTTTGGGAAAAATTCAGACAATACGGACGCTGATTCTGGATTCAGCTGTTTACGGCATGGGAAGGGGCGCAGGCAATCTCCCAACAGAGCTCATTACACAATATATCAATAAAAAAATAGACGTTCGGTACGATGTGACAACTGTGATGGATATTTATGATGAGTATATTGCGCCGATTCGTAAGGATTTTGAATGGGGCTACACAATGCCCTATCATATCGCGGCCAGCAACGTTTGCCACCCAAACTATGCCACCTACTTGATTAACCGACAAACGTTAACCATGAAAGATATTGAAACAATTATCCAATCTATTCCAAAAGAATATAAAATATTATATGATCAGGATCTCATAGAAAGGCTCTACACACAATTTCAAAGTAGAAAAATCGACGATTGTGCCGCTATTCAGGAGATTTCCGTCCGGATACGGGATAAAAAAATTTTACTTCTTGCACCTGGGAAAAGCCTTTCTTCTCAATATCATCAGATTCTAGAGTTTATTGACAAAGAAAAGCCCTATGTCATTTCCGTTAATTTTATCGATTTAAAATACCATATGGACGCCTGTTTTATCAGCAATCATAAACGGATGGATATTATCGAACGGGATATTAAGCCATTAAATCAAACTCTTGTGATTGTAACATCCAATATTCCCAAAACAGAAAAAAACAACTATTTGTACGTGGATTATAACAACTATCTCATTCCCGACGATTTGATTTCGGACAATGCGGGCCTGATGCTCTTGCAGCTTCTGAAACGGTGCGAGGCGGCAGAAGTGTTTTTGGCGGGCTTCGATGGTTTTCACTACGGCCAAAGAGAAAATTATTATAGTGATGATCTGAATTTTCCAGTATATAAGGATCATATATATGAAAAAAGAAAACGAATTCGCAAGCAGCTGAGTGAATTTGCCCAGACCATGAAGATCACTTTTTTGACGCCGTCTGTATACCAAGGGGAAACTTATGTATAGGTGCGTTTTATTTGATATGGATGGTACGCTGATAGACTCCTATACGGGAATTTTTCATGCTTATCAATGGGCCGTGCAGCAATCCGGAATAGGATTTCCGGGAAATGCATTGGTTCGGCAGGCAATTGGAGCACCGCTTCCGTATGCATTTGAAACGCTTTGCGGAATGGATTCGGACACGACGAAACAGGCAGTTCAACAGTATCGTGAGTACTATGCCAGAAAGGGCTGGCATGAGGTGAGCGTGTATCCGGGGATAGAGGCCGCACTGAAGCAACTGAAACGCTTGGGGTGTTTTATTGGGACAGCAACGCTAAAAAGAGAGCATTTTGCAAAGAGAATTTTAAAGGAACAGGGGCTTATTTCATACTTTGACCTGGTATCCGGCATGGATGAAAACGATACCCTGACAAAAGTGGATTTGATTCGGTGTTGTATGCGGACTGCGAAAGTAAGCAGGAAGGAAACGATTCTTGTGGGAGACAGTATGTTTGATGCGGCCAGCGCGCAAGAGGCAGGCGTGGCCTTTTTGGCAGTAACCTATGGGTTTGGATTTCAAGATCGCCAGGAATGGGAAGCGGAAAATGTGCATTTGGTCGCGCAAACAGCGCAGGATATTGTACGGCAGATTTTAGCCGTGCAAGATTAAAAGATTTGTTATGCGGGAATCCAGCATCAGTGATAGATTTGATGAGGATATCTTGGGATAGAAAGAATTTACCCCCGGGGTACTGCTTTTTGTACACCGGGGGTATGTAAATTGTGTAACCAAATGAAAATGAGCAGATGGAGAATTTGATTCCCATCTGCTTATTGCTTGTGCCCTTAGGCAAAAACAAAACTCTTGGTTCTACCAGAGGTGCAGCCTGTCGAAAGACGTCCGAATATGCTTTGACAATATTCATTTATTTGATATAATTAGTAAAAACTAGATAAATAGGTCATTATTCGATTAAATCTATGATAATATAAAAAATTTAAAACTCATTTGGCGTGTAAAGGAAGTTGTATAGAAGTAGTATCCAAGGGGTACTACTAGTGGTAAAATAGCGATACACTACAAACTTATATAATTCCTTTGTACGCATCTGCCAAATTTTTTTCGCACGTTTCAAACACATCAAGGCTGTCGAACAAAGAGTTCAAGAGAAATGCTAAATGAACGAATAATATCTTGAAGCACGACGGGGCTTACCTTGTGTCATGTTAGTCTTCCGGCTTTTATCTGGGCAATTTCGAAAGCCAATCAAACCATACGAATCATTGCCATACTGTATCAAACATTTCGCTTGACCATGTAAGTTGCGATCTCTTACGTTGTTCGTGCTTGAGTACAGAAGAGGAATGGTCATCATAATGAAAAAAGAATATTTAGAAATCACAGTTTACGAGGCCCTGCAAAAACGTTTTGAATATATCTTTCAAACATTTGACAATATATATGTCTCTTTCAGTGGCGGGAAAGACAGTGGATTGCTGCTGAATCTGCTGCTGGATTTTAAACGCAAATATTATCCTGGGCGGAAAATAGGAGTATTTCATCAGGATTTTGAAGCCCAATATACGCTCACATCGGAATATATTGACCGAACATTTAAAAACTTAGTCTCAGAGGCAGAGTTATATTGGGTATGCCTTCCAATGGCAACGAGGACGGCGCTAAGCAGTTATGAGATGTATTGGTACCCTTGGGACGATAAGAAGGCTGACGCATGGGTCAGGCCTATGCCGCAATATCCGTATGTGATCAATTTAGATAACCCATTTAACCATTATAAATACCGCATGCACCAGGAAAACCTAGCAAAGCAATTCGGGCGCTTTTATAAAGAGCAGCACGGAAACGGGAAAACGATCTGTTTACTTGGGATGCGCGCAGATGAATCATTGCAGCGCTACAGTGGTTTTCTGAATAAAAAATATGGATACGACGGAAAGTGCTGGATATCCAAACAGTTTAAAGACGTGTGGTGCGCGTCGCCATTATATGATTGGTCGGTGAATGACGTCTGGGCTGCGAACTACAAATTCAATTATGATTATAACGGCCTTTATGACCTCTATTATAAGGCTGGCCTGACTCCAAGCCAGATGCGTGTGGCGTCGCCCTTTAACGACTACTCCAAAGATAGCCTGAATCTATATCGCGTCATTGATCCGGAGATATGGACGAGGCTTGTGGGCCGTGTCCGCGGGGCAAATTTCGGCGCGATCTATGGCCGGACAAAGGCAATGGCATACCGGAATGCAACGCTGCCTGAGGGGCACACATGGAAATCCTATACGCAGTTCCTTCTGGATACGCTGCCAGCGAGATTGAGGAACAATTATGTCAAAAAATTTAGGACGTCGATAGAATTCTGGCATAACACAGGCGGCGGTCTTTCCGAGGAAACGATACGGGAATTAGAGGAACATAATTACCATATTAAGAGAAACGGCGTTTCCAATTATACTTTGGATAAAAAGTCGAGGGTTATCTTTGTTGGAAAGATACCGGATCATACCGACGACATCAAAAGTTCAAAAGACATCCCAAGCTGGAAACGCATGTGTTACTGTATTCTGAAAAATGATCACACCTGCCGCTTTATGGGGTTTGGGCAGACAAAACAGGAGCAAAAGCGAGTGGATGCAATCAAAAGAAAGTATGGAGGTTTCGCCGATGGAGAATAAGCAGTTTCAAAGCCCGGTATATCATGTGATTGCTGTTCCGTATGAAAAGATTATTCCCAATACATATAATCCAAACAAGGTGGCGCCGCCGGAAATGAAATTATTATACGATAGCATCAAGGCGGATGGGTTCACCATGCCGATCGTTTGCTACTATGCAAAAAGCAGGGATATGTATGTTATTGTGGACGGCTTCCACAGGTATAGCGTGATGGGAAAATATCCGGATATTTACGAGCGGGAGCATGGCATGATGCCGGTGTCCGTCATAGAAAAGCCACTTTCTGAACGGATGGCGAGCACAATCAGGCACAACAGGGCGCGCGGGAGCCATGACGTAGACCTGATGAGCAATATCATCAGGGAGCTTCACGAAATAGGCCGGTCAGATGCATGGATATCTAAACATTTGGGGATGGACCGGGATGAAATATTGCGGTTAAAACAGATTACGGGCCTTGCGGCGCTGTTCCGTGATGTGAAATTTGGAAAGGCATGGCAGCCCGCAGAGGATGAGTTGGATTAAATAATCTTTCTGAAGATAGATGGTTTTAAATAAATAAGCCAAAGTAGTCAAGCAGCTATCCATTTGCATTTCTGGTGTGACTGCATCGTGAAGCTGGAATTGGCCGCAAACAGCCGCACCTCATATAATGACTGCATTTAGGATATGCCGCCTCAATGATTTCTGTTGATGTTTATACAGAAGCGCGCAATGATTGATATTGAAGGCATGGATTAATCCCCCTTTGTACACCGCGGGTAAATGAAGGTCAGTAAAATAAAAGCTGAAGCTCCATATGGAGGCGCTTCAGCTTTTATTTTTATCCTGCTGGTTGAATAAAAATAGACGCCTCTGCATGGAATACGCTCCATCATGCAATATTTTATTGGCGGTTATGCAAAATAGGGCGTAAACAAGCTATATGATTATTCGCAATGCACTTTAAAACATAGAGAAGTGTGATATAATATCTTAGGAAATGACGGCTTGTGATAGATAGTGTTACGCTGTCGGAAAAAATCCTTTTCGTGAATCTATCCATGTCATACGCGATTTTTCAAAAAAAGTGGACGTGAGTATGCGATTCTTAAACGAATTTATGGGCTGGTAGTAAGCATAAGAAGGAGGCATTTGGCGCAATGGAGAACGAAAAACCATTCAAATTGGTTTCCAAATATAGGCCCACAGGCGATCAGCCAGAGGCCATAGATCAACTGGTGAAGGGCCTTGAAAATGGCGTAAAAGAACAGGTTTTGATGGGCGTGACCGGCTCCGGCAAAACCTTCACTATGGCAAACGTGATCGAACAGATGAACCGTCCAACGCTCGTTTTGGCGCACAATAAAACATTGGCGGCGCAGCTGTGCAGCGAGTTTCGCGAATTTTTCCCGGAAAACGCTGTGGAATATTTTGTCTCCTATTATGACTATTATCAACCGGAAGCTTACATTCCCACAACCGATACCTATATCGAAAAGGATTCCGCCATCAACGATGAAATCGATAAGCTGCGCCACTCCGCCACCTCTGCACTGTCCGAGCGGCGGGATGTGATTATCGTGGCGAGCGTCTCCTGCATCTATAGCTTGGGCGACCCGATTGATTACCGCAGCATGGTGATCTCCCTGCGCCCTGGTATGACAAAGAAGCGGGACGACGTCATCCATAAGCTCGTTGAAATTCAGTATGAGCGCAACGATATCAATTTTGTTCGTAATAAATTCCGTGTGCGCGGCGACGTGATTGAAATTTTTCCTTCTTATTCCAATGATACGGCCTATCGGATCGAATTTTTCGGCGATGAAATCGACCGGATCAGTGAGGTGAACCCACTCACTGGGGATGTCAAGGGCATTTTGCAGCATGTTGCGATCTATCCTGCCTCGCATTATGTGGTTTCACAGGAGAAGATGGAGGCTGCGATTGCGGATATCTATCAGGAAATGGAGCGCTGCGTCAAGGCGTTTGAGGCCGAGGGCAAGCTGTTAGAAGCGCAGCGCATCCGCCAGCGGACGGAATACGATATTGAGATGCTCCGGGAGACGGGCTTCTGCAAAGGGATTGAAAACTATTCCCGAGTGATGTCCGGCCGCCCGGCAGGCAGCGCACCGTTTACGCTGCTTGATTATTTTCCGAAGGATTTTTTGCTCTTTGTCGACGAATCGCACGTGACTCTGCCGCAGGTGCGCGGTATGTACGGCGGCGACCGCTCGCGCAAGGAGAGCCTGATCAATTTTGGCTTTCGCCTGCCCTCCGCTTATGACAACCGCCCATTAACCTTTGACGAATTTTATGAGCGGCTCGGGCAAAAGATTTTTGTCAGCGCAACGCCCGGCGAATTTGAGCGCTCGAAGAGCGCGGCGATTGTTGAGCAGGTGATCCGCCCAACCGGGCTGTTGGATCCGGAAGTCATTGTGAAGCCCACGGAAGGCCAGATTGATGATTTAATTTCAGAAATTAACATCCGCACCGCACGCAAGGAGCGCGTGCTAGTGACAACGCTTACAAAAAAAATGGCCGAAGATTTAACGGATTATCTGGAGGCCGCCGGCATCAAGGTGCGTTATATGCACCACGATATTGATACCATTGAACGCATGGAAATCATTCGCGATCTGCGCAAAGGGGAATTTGACGTGCTCGTCGGCATCAACTTGCTGCGCGAGGGGCTTGATATCCCGGAGGTGTCGCTTGTTGCGATCCTTGACGCGGATAAAGAAGGGTTTCTGCGCTCTGAGACTTCGCTGATTCAGACGATCGGCCGGGCGGCCCGCAACGCGCAGGGGCAAGTGATTATGTATGCGGATACAGTTACGCCCTCCATGGAAAAAGCGCTGCGTGAAACGCAGCGCCGCCGTGAAAAGCAGATGGCGTATAACGAAGCGAATGGGATCACACCACAGTCGATCAAAAAGGAAGTCCGTGAAATTTTGGAAATTACGAGCCGATCCGAAATCGATGCGAACAAGCCCACAAAGCGGCTTTCCCGTGTGGAGCGTGAGCAGCTCATTAAGCAGCTCACGGCGGAGATGAAGGCGGCGGCAAAGATCCTCGAATTTGAGCACGCGGCGTATCTGCGCGATCGAATCAATAAGCTGCGGGCAGGGAAATAAAGGAAAAGGAGTGCCGTAAACGTCGGAAATTTTGATTCTATTCACCGAGGTGGACAGGGCAGAACGGGAAGCCGTTTCGCGGTTGATCAGGGGATATTCGGAAAAATCCGGAGGAGATTTGGCCGTCGGATTTTGTGGTGGAGTATGTCAAGGCGTATCAGTATCGCGCATAAATAATTGAAAAATGGGATTGTATTAAAACGCAGTGTGGAAAAAGCATCATACACTGCGTTTTTTATAATGAAAAATTTGGAATCATTCACATAATTCATATAGAATATTTATAGATAATATATATGGAACAGTTTGTGATTAAAATGGTATAATCTTGATAAGAGATAAGGGATTAAAATCCAATTATACTCTTTTATTGAAATAAAGGAGGAGAAGTACAATGAAAAATGGTATTCGGATTTTGGGAATAGTAATGAGCCTGATACTCGCTTCCAGCTGCTGTGTGGTTTCGCAGGGAGCGGAGTTGGAAAAAGAGATGGATGTCGGAAAGTATATGACGGTACGGACGGAGCAGAAAACACAGCGCATGGAAATTCAAAAAGAGAAGTTTACTGAGATGAAGCAAGAGGCGGAGCACAAAGGCGTTTCCGATTTGCAGTTGAGTAAACAAATATTGCAAGGCATTGGATTACAGAGCGATGGATTGATAGCACAGCAGCTGGCGAATCTGATGGAAAAGTCAAAGAGTATAACCTGCGGCGTACAGTATCTTCAAATCAATGAAAATGGAGAGGCAGAAGTGCTATCCAAAGAGGATTGCCTAAAAAAAATAGAGATAGAAGAAAAGGCTGAAAATGCACAAAACGCTCGTTTAAGGAGCTTTCAGGAATCCAGCAGACAGGCGGTTCCGCAATTGAAGGCAAACGGAGATATCACGAGTGGCGATCTCACCTCTTCCAACCAATATATGGAGATGGCGTTGATTGCGGCGGATCAAAGCACAAAAGCGAGTCCAGGAGAATACTTGATATTTGGAATTGCCCATTGGCTAAAGACTCCGGTAACTCGAAAAGAAGATGGACTTTCCCTCGGCATTAATTATTTTTCATGGACGAGCAAAACCGATCAAAACTTAGAAGATATGCAGAGCATGTTGGAATACCAACGTGTTTTTGATAGTCGAACCACCGGAATCCATCAAGTAACAACCCGTACACAATACATGAATGGAAGGAATGCCCAGTTGGGCAACGAAGGATTCTATTTTACTTGGGATTTGCCGAATGATTATTGGGGGGCAAATGAAACAATTCAATGCTCTGATTTTGCATTTACCATTGCTGGTGTGGGAAATGTTTTAAATGCGGATAAACGGAATCCATTTAGCGTTACTTTACGGTACATTCATACGCAATATAAACTCGCTGGCAATATTGAATTTGCTTGGGCATCCGGCAGTTATCCGGGCATTTCGGCATCCGGCGGTATTATTGCGGATACCAAATCGTATGACATGCGCATTCAAGTTTGGCATAATCCATCCTGACCTAAGGAGAAAAAAGCATGAAAAAGATGATTGGGAAAATAGCATTATCGTTCCTTTTGGTCTTTGCAGGTCTTTGCTTAGGGGAGACCGTAGCCGGACTAAAGAGCTATGAAGGGGATCTTGTATCCTTTGTATTATCCAGCTTACAGGCCGACATTTTGTTTCTCTCCGGGGTGATTGTATTTTTGATCTTATCTATACTAAGCCGCCAGAAAGAGATTCTAAACCATCAGAAAGAGCAATTGGAAGCCTCCCGTGAATTGCAGATGCTTTTAAAACGCAGAGAGGAAGAGCTTTTTACGAAGAAGCCCGCAGAAAATAATTCCACGCCAGACGCGTCAGATCATACAGAAAGGCAGGAAAAACGCGATGAGTCATAGTGCAAGTGTTGTCTTACGCATTCTTTGCTCCATGATGATTGCGTTCGTGCTTCTTTTACTCAAAGAAATCCCGTTTATCGAACCGTTTTGGTTGGGGATGACGGTTATTTTGTTTGTTGGTTTTTCTATTTTATATCGAATCGAGGAGCTGGGCGATCTGGTCGAAGCAGGCTTTTGGCCGAAGATAAAGAAAGGCCCAGAACAAGACGATCCGCCCGGCACAGAGCCGGATGAAAACCATTCAGGGCAATGATTTCAGCCGCCACAGAAGCTATAAAAAAGGCTTCTGCGGCGGCTTTTCGCCTCTATGTTTTGGAAAATAGGCGGGCGGCGTGGGAATCCTCTTGGAAACCACATTGACATTCCCGCCTTTCAATGTTAAATTTATTATAAATAAAAGAGAGATGCTGCTCGGCTTTTATGCAATCTGCGGCATCTGGGAAGGCGAATGCTATGAAACGAACCCTCAAACGCATCGGCATTATTTTACTATCGATTCTTCTCACCCTGCTCCTCATCATTGGGGGCTTTGTCATCTACCTGACGGCAGCGGAATTCAAGCCTGAACCCGTGGAAACGCTGGAGATTGGCGGCCAGGCGAAAAAGACGCTCCAAGCGGGCGATTCTTTGCGTGTCTTATCCTATAACATCGGCTATGGCTCGCTGGATCAGACGCAGGATTTCTTTATGGACGGCGGCAAAAATGTCCGGCCGGCAAGTGATGAAAATGTGCGCAACAATATTGCTGGGATTGGTAGGATTATCCAAGAGGCGAATTGTGACGTGCAATTTTTGCAGGAGGTGGATAAAAGCTCAAAACGCTCCTATTTTGTGGATCAGACTGCGTCGCTTTCCAGCCTCATTGGCGGGACGAACGCTTTTGCCGTGAATTATTCCAGCCAGTATGTACCGTTTCCGCTGCCGACGATCGGCAAGGTTCAGTCCGGTTTGCTGACGCTTAGTTCCTTCGGCGCGCTGAAAGCAGAGCGCATTGCGCTGACGGGCACATACACCTGGCCTGTGCGCGTTGCGCAGCTCAAGCGATGCCTGCTGGTGGAGCGGGTGCCGCTGGAGGGGAGCGATAAGGAGTTGGTGCTCATCAATCTTCATTTGGAAGCCTATGATGACGGCGATGCAAAACAGATCCAGACCGAAGAGCTTTTAAAGCTGCTCACAACGGAATATGAAAAGGGCAATTACTGCATCGCAGGCGGCGATTTTAACCAGACGTTTTCCGAGGTGGACGCAACAAAATATCCTTTGATCGATTCTTCCTATTGGCAGGCCGGCACGCTTTCCTCAGATATCCTGCCGGAGGGCTGGCGGTTTGCCGTGGATGACAGCGCCCCCACTTGCAGGCTCTTGAATCAGCCTTACAGCGGCGACCGGGCAAAGACGCAGTTTTATGTGATCGATGGGTTTATCGTGTCTCCCAATGTGGAGGTAGAGGCGGTTCATGTGATCGAGACGGATTTCCAGTATACAGATCATAATCCTGTGAAGTTGGAGGCAGTGCTGAAAAAATAGGCAAATGAAAAAATAAAAGCGGATGCTGTAAAATGTTTTGCAGCATCCGCTTGAAAGCCTGTACGGGAGATGGAGTGGACGGCTTACGTGGTAACGCCTTCATACGATCACGCAAGCATACTGGTCAGCTCTTCTTGCACCTGCGCTTCGCAGGAGCGCATGGCTTCAATTGTCATCTGGAACAGCCGGTCAAGCTCCCAGCCCAGGCGCTCTGCTCCTATACGGATCACATCGCGCGAGCAGCCCGCAGCGAATTTTTTATCCTTAAATTTTTTCTTGAGGCTCGATACCTCCAAATCCGCTACGCTTTTTGAGGGGCGCATTCTCACCGCAGCGCCGATGAGGCCGGTTAGCTCGTCCGCTGCAAAAAGCACTTTTTCCATCTCATGCGCGGGCTCCACATCGCACACCAGACCATAGCCATGGCTGCACACGGCGTGAATGAGCGTATCCTCCGCATGGATCTCCGCCAAAAGCTCCGGCGCCTTTTTACAGTGCTCCTCCGGGTATGCTTCAAAATCGACATCGTGCAGCAGCCCAGCCAGCCCCCAAAAATCTTCCTCCATGCCGAAGCCGAGCTGCCGTGCATACCAGTGCATCACGCCCTCCACTGTCAGTGCGTGCTGGAGATGAAAGGGCTCCCGATTATATTTGCGCAGTAGAGCGAGCGCCTGCTGCCTGGTTACAGTGGTTTCCATACAATTTGCCTCCTGCTTTGCTTGATTGGATACAGTATAACAAATTACGTCCTGCGGGAAAAGAGCAATCGTGAACACAATTTGAACTTTTGGCCGTATCCATCCGGAACGCTTGACTTTTTTCGTCCCATGTCGTACAATATAACCTATAAACTACATATTTCCTTATTGAGAGCGGCTGAGGGAAAGGCCCTTTGAAGCCCGGCAACCTGCACATTAAAGCAGTGTGCAAGGTGCTAAATCCTGCGGTGTTGACCGAAAAATAAGGTGTTAAAAGCGCCCGCGGTTTCACTGCGAGCGCTTTTTGGCGTTTTTTGCGCCGTTCAGAAGGAAAAGTAATATAAAGGAGTAAATGAAAAGAATGGCAAAACATCTTTTTACCTCAGAATCCGTTACCGAAGGCCATCCCGATAAAATTTGTGATCAGATTTCTGATGCAGTCCTCGATGCGATTATGGAAAAGGACCCGCAGGGCCGTGTTGCCTGCGAGACAACCTGCACCACGGGCCAGGTGCTCGTGATGGGCGAGATCAGCACGAGCTGCTATGTGGAGATCCCGCAGATCGTCCGCAAAGTGATCTGTGACATTGGCTACGACAGCGCTGACAAAGGCTTTGACGGCAACACCTGTGCTGTGCTAACCGCAATCGACGGTCAATCTCCTGATATCGCTTTGGGTGTGGATCATTCCCTGGAGCTTAAAAATGGCGAAGAGGATGCCTATAACCTCAATGGCGCAGGCGATCAAGGCATGATGTTTGGCTACGCGTGCGATGAAACGCCGGAGCTGATGCCGCTGCCGATTTCGCTGGCCCACAAGCTGACACGCCGTTTGACAGAAGTCCGGAAAAATGGTACGCTGCCTTATCTCCTGCCGGATGGTAAATCGCAAGTCACCGTGGAATATGATGACAATGATCGCCCAGTGCGCGTTGATACCGTTGTGATTTCCTCCCAGCACCGCGCGGACGTCTCTTTGGATGAAATTCGCAGGGGAATTGTGGAGCATGTCGTCCGCCCGGTGGTTCCGGTGGAATTGATGGATGACGATACGATCATCTATGTCAACCCGACTGGTCGCTTCGTCACCGGCGGCCCGGTGGGTGACAGCGGACTGACCGGCCGCAAAATCATTGTTGATACCTACGGCGGCTATGCGCGCCACGGCGGCGGCGCGTTTTCCGGCAAGGATCCGACGAAGGTGGACCGCTCCGCGGCCTATGCGGCGCGTTATGTGGCCAAGAATATTGTGGCGGCAGGCCTCGCCAGGCAGTGTGAAATCCAGCTGGCATATGCCATCGGTGTCGCCAAGCCGGTTTCCGTTATGGTGGATACTTTCGGCACAGGCGTCATCTCCGATGATTCCCTGAGTGAAATCGTGATGGAAGAATTCGACTTGCGCCCGGCCGCGATTATTGATATGCTCGACCTGCGCCATCCGATTTATCGCCAGCTCGCGGCATACGGCCATCTTGGCCGTACGGATATCGACCTGACATGGGAAAAGACGGATCGCGCCGAGGCGCTCAAGAAGGCGGCTGGAATCGACAATATTGCATAAAATGCACGTCCGGGGGAGCGCTTATCCGTTTTTTTGACGCGGCCTCTTCTCTTCGACACTTTTTGCACGAAAATTGAAGTAATATAGCGCTAAGGGGGATATGCTCTCCCTTAGCGTTTTATTTTTGAAGAATGGGGACGGACGCGCATGGCCGGGATCGTTTTAAAGATATTTGCGAAAATGGTGGCCCGATGGCACCGATATTGGCTCGATTTTTATACGACTAAGAGTAATAAGTTGATTGCCAAAGGAGAACCATATACGTCGCCAAAGCTTGTAAGACTCAGCGGCCGCTGCACCGCACGAGGGATGAAGGCGGTGCGGGCGGCGAAGAGGGGCGGATTTTATAAGCGGGGGAGGATCGTCTGGCTACCGCAGGCTGCCGGCGCGGAGGATCGGCAATTAGATGTGATGGAGAAATAGGGATTCACTTTAAAATATTGGACATGCAAGAACGTAGAATAATTGGAGCAATGGCCTTTTTTAAAAACCGGTGCAGTGAATAAGAATGATGTAGACCGGTTGGAGTTCTATACCGATTACAGATCTGCTGTCAATACTATTACAGAAAAGTGGTATTATACGGTAGACCACTCTTTCTAGATCGTAATAGTCCCTACTTGTTAAATTAGGATCATTTTCAAGAGGGCGCGCTATGCGCCCTCTTGTGGATAAGGAGGAGTTATGAAATTTTGCAAACTGATCCTGCATCGCATCGGGCAGTATTATAAAACGAATAAGCTGGTGTTTCTTCTCTTCCTCCTTGGGGGAATTACCTGTGCAATTACCTTCATTTTTTTTTACAGCAACATTTTGGCTCCGGTGAAAGCGGAGGGCAGAGAGAATGCTATTTACAGAACCTATGTGATTACCTTTGAATCGTCCAAAACACCGGCTGAGATTTTGGATGAACGATTAAACGCAATGCATCTACATGATATTTTGTTTTTGCATATCATTGAAGAAGAGAATTTAGATCAAGTTATTTCTGTAGACAAGGCCCCACTTCAGTTTGAACCGGGCCCCGGTAGCGGAAGTAGGCCGGATCGTATTGTCAGCAGTTTTCATGATTATGCGGAAATGAGTCCTGTTATGGGAAGAAATCAATTCACACAGGAGGAGCGCCAGGGAAAACCAGCTATCGTATTGCCTGCACACAGCCACTGGCCGAAAGGTGCAAAGACAATTTCGCTTTATGGCAAGACATTTGAGATTGTCGGCAGTGAGTATAGCATCAATATGCGAATTCCATTTAGCAGTTATCAAGCGATGCATCTGCCGACGGAGCGGGTCTATATTACGATGGATCAGAACCCGACCGCGGCTGAAAATCGTAAAATTGTGGCGTCACTTAAAAAGTTGTTCCCAGAAAGTGATATTGCCGATCCGTCTGGAACGGTCAGGGATGATTATATGCAGATAGCTATGGCGACGGCACTCATCAGCGCCGTTTACCTTCTGGCTCTCATTTCATTTTTATTCCTGATGAAATATATGATTGACCAGAACCGGCATGAAAATATCGTTTACTCCATTGTAGGGGCCTCCAGAAGAAACGTAATTGCAATTCTGTTTGTTGATATTTTCGTGCTTACATCCCTTACAATTTTGGGCGGAATCCTTTTTTATCTGCTGTTTCAGACCGTTTTATTTGATCGGATTAATCTTGCCTCTGGAATCCGGTTGTCAGGAATCGACTTCCTCGTGATTTATCTGTTAATGATCGGATTATCCTGTCTGGCGTCTATCCCGTTTTTGTGGAAATATCGAAAAGACTCTTTAATCACATCGAAAAACCAAAGTGAATAGGGGGAAGCAAAGCGTGAAAAAAATCAGGTTGATCTTAGAAACCTATCGCCAAAACGTAGTTCCTTCTATTTTGGTGTTGGTTATTATGACGATTTCTCTTCTGGTAATGACAGTTTCATTGGGCCAGTATCGTCTGAGCACCTATACCCTTGACTTATTGGCACATGCGGGGCTTGAAAATGCAGACTATTTCATGCAGGAACTTTCCGGTCCGGGTTCTTTGGATGAAGCGTATACACAGCAATTGATTGAAAAAATGGATTCTTATAGCATTGTCGCCGAAGTCCTAAAAGCACAGTTTGCGGTAACGGAATATAAAAAGGTACGCCATGTGGTCATGTTGTATGATGCACCGATGCAGGCAGCCTTTCCACTGCGTGTCACGCGCGGAAAGTGGATGCCGGATTCTGTGGAAGGTACACAATCGCTTCCAGCAGTCATTGGGGGTTCACAGGAATCAAAGGCAAAAGTAGGAGAGGAAATTTTGTTGACAATCGATGGAAAACAGCCCTTTCAACTTGGCGTCAGGGTTTGCGGTTCTCTCGGACCATATGCCTATACGCCTGCTTTCAATAGCTCAGGGACTGCGGATATGTTAAATGCCTCCTATTTTTTTTCACAGGGAGATCAGTTTATAGTGCCTGTGACAGAGAGCCTGATGGATCAATTGAAACAAAATAACAGCATCGTTTCGGACCCTTATTTCATTATTCGATATCAGGATGATGTAACGCAGGCGGAAAAAGAAGCTTTTCGCCAGGAAATAGCGGAATATGGTTCAACTGCACCGATGGCTCAAATTGTAGAAACCACTAGAGCGCAAATCCATCAGCAGGCAAAAGAAATCCTACCCTTTCCCATCTTTTTGATGGTGATCTCTACGGTTATGCTGTTGAGCGTGTCCGTTTTGCTCACCTTTCAAAAAATTAATCAGTATGCAGTGTATTCTTTATGTGGGTGTAGCCGGAGAAATATATTGTTTTACACATCGGCGGGGATCGCTCTCATTGGGCTGACAGCCCTGATTGCAACGATCTTGATGGTAAGCGGTTATAGCTTTTTGAATGCCAGAAGAATTTTGGATTTCGGGGAAGTCTGGTTCGACGCTTACAGTATTATAAGCGCTATGATTTATATTGGAATCCTGATCCTCATATCGCAAGGAATGATATATAGCGTATTAAGAAAGAATTCACCGATTGAAATCTATAGGAGGGTGGAATGATGCTCCAGCTTCAAAATATTAGCAAGACCTATCCGGTTGGAGGCCAAAAATTTCAGGCATTGTGTCAAGTGAGTTTCCACGTGGAGGAAGGGGATTTTATTTCGATTCAGGGAAAATCAGGGTCTGGAAAATCAACGCTGCTTCATATTATGGGCTGCCTGGATGACTACGATTGCGGGGATTATATGATAGAGGGAAAATCTGTAAAGAGTTTCACTGAGCCGCAAAAGGCAAAGCTGCGAAATGAAAAAATAGGGTTTGTTATGCAGGATTTTTCTCTCATATCAAGCCAAAGCGTTTTGTTCAATGTAACATTGCCTTTATATTTTAATCGAACCCCTTATAGGGAATTGCAGGGCAGAGCGGTTGAGGCCCTTCGATTGGTCGATTTAGAAAACCAGATGAATAAGAATGTCAATCAACTTTCCGGTGGGCAAAAGCAACGGGTGGCAATTGCCCGCGCATTGATCAACCATCCCAAAATTATTTTAGCCGATGAACCTACCGGTGCTTTGGACAGCGAAACATCACGACAGATCATGGAGCTTTTGCGGCGCTTAAATCAACACGGAATCAGTATCGTTGTTGTGACGCATGATAACGAGGTTGCCGCATATAGTAATTCTCGCTACTTGATGGAAGACGGCCATTTAAAAGCGGTTGACGGCTGAGTTTATTTTCTTTCACACCGGGCATGGGCACAGCCCGCACAACCCCGTGTACACCGGGCTCATCCTGTCACAGATATATTCCACAAAATCCGGTTGGGGGAGGGGATACGCTTCCTCCGGAGCTTCCAAATCCCGCGGCAGGGCAAACGCCGCCGCCGTACCGTATTCATCACTTTGGAAGAAGAGCGTGCCTTTATGCAGCTCCGCGCACCGGCGCACGGCGCACAGGCCTGAACCGGCCGTATCCGTTCCCCGTTGAAGCGCGTAAAGAGAGGTTTCTCCGGCGCTGCGCACGGTAACGAGCATATGGCTGGGCGTGCAGGAAAGGCGAACAAGAATAGTGGTGGATTGCGAATGGAGGGCGGCGTTTGCAATCAGGTTCAACAGCGCGGTACGCACAGGCCCGGGAGCGCACGCAACAAGCGCTTCCGGCGTTCCGATATGGAATAAAGCACATTTGTCGTAGCCATTTGGCAAAAGGCCGCTGTGCCCCGGATCGTATGAAAAGGCTTGCAGATGCAAATCTGCATCGAATAAAACACGTTTGCCGCAACCGCTGAGCAAGAGATCGCATGCGCAACAGATATCATCGAGGAAGGAAACGAACGCACAGGATTCAAAAGGGAAAACATGCGCGTGGCAAAGCATCAGGTTTTCAAGCTTACGCAGGATGTTGTGGCAGCCCTGCGTCAAATGCGCCAGATTCTGCTTTTGCGTTTGATCTGCGCTTGCGGCGCACAGATGGGAGAGCGTGAGCAGCAGGTGGATTTCTTCGCGCAGCTGCGATTCATTTTCCGGGCAGACTGGGATCGCTGCCAGCCTGTCAAATCTATTTTGAAGAAAAGAAAGCACGTATGATAGCTCCTTGTTTGGTTTCGTTTGGCCGGGAAGTTCGTCCATATCATACCCTTTTTCTTTTGGCAATTTGAGATTTTGTTGAGCATTAACAAAACTTACCCGCAGTGGTTCATTTTACAGCGAAATCCTTGCATATTTCTGCGGAAAGGGTTAATATATATACGCATGTCCATGTAATAATCATATGGAGGTAGTTAGAATGTCAGTAAAAGTAGCAATCAATGGTTTTGGCCGCATTGGCCGCCTTGCGTTCCGTCAGATGTTCGGCGCCGAGGGCTATGACGTCGTTGCGATCAACGACCTGACCAGCCCGAAGATGCTTGCTCATCTTCTCAAGTATGATACCGCCCAGGGCCGTTATGACGGTCACACTGTTGAGGCGGGCGAGGATTCCATCACGGTGGACGGCAAGGTCATCACGATTTACAAGAATGCCAACCCCGCTGAGCTCCCCTGGGGCGAGCTGGGCGTAGACGTCGTGCTTGAGTGCACAGGCTTCTTCACCTCCAAGGATAAGGCTTCCGCCCACCTTCAGGCAGGCGCGAAGAAGGTTGTCATCTCCGCTCCCGCGGGCAACGACCTGAAAACGATCGTTTTCAGCGTTAATGAAAACACCCTGACGGCTGAAGATCAAATTATCTCCGCCGCTTCCTGCACCACAAACTGCCTTGCGCCCATGGCGAAGGCCCTCAATGATTATGCCCCGATCCAGAGCGGTATCATGTCCACCATTCACGCCTACACTGGCGATCAGATGATCCTCGATGGCCCGCATCGCAAGGGCGATCTGCGCAGGGCTCGTGCCGGCGCCGCTAACATTGTGCCGAACTCCACCGGCGCCGCCAAGGCAATTGGCCTGGTTATCCCGGAGCTCAACGGCAAGCTCATCGGCTCCGCGCAGCGCGTTCCGGTTCCGACCGGCTCCACGACGATTCTCACCGCTGTTGTCAAGGGCGAGAACGTCACCAAGGAAGGCATCAACGCCGCGATGAAGGCTGCCGCTTCCGAGAGCTTTGGCTACAATGAGGATGAGATCGTTTCCTCTGATATCATCGGCATCCGTTACGGTTCCCTCTTCGACTCCACGCAGACGATGGTGTCCGAGCTGGGCGACGGCCTGTATCAGGTGCAGGTTGTTTCCTGGTATGACAACGAGAACTCCTACACGAGCCAGATGGTCCGCACGATCAAGTATTTCGCGGAGCTTGGCTAAATTGTTGGATAAACATTAAAATGAGCGCCCGTTCCGGCTGATGTCGGAGCGGGCATTTTTTTGGAAGAAGAGCAAAGCGAAACGCATCTCGCCTATTGCATCAGGCAACTCGTATCTATATTCCGTTTCTTACAAAGAGATCGTGGGATTTTTTACGGAATTTCGCTTAAACTAAATCATATGGAAGGGTTTTCGTTTGGCAAAGGAATTCCTATGTTAGCGGACTTCCTTTCTATCATGGATAGAGTTCCTTAAAGGATGGTTTTGTATATGAGCGATTCAGAGAAAGCCAATCAGACAGCCCGATCTATTATCCTGCCCGTGGACGGCATGACCTGCGCGGCCTGTTCACGGGCGGTCGAACAGGCGATTGGACGGCTTGACGGTGTGGAGCAGGCGAGCGTGAGCATAGCAACCAATCGGGCTGCCGTTTCGTTTAACCCGGCAAAGGTGCGGATCGCCGATATTAAGCTCGCCATAGCGAAGGCGGGCTATACCCCCTTGCAGGTGGAGACAAAACGAGATGTGGAGGCGGAAAAGAAACGCACTGCCAAACGGACGGACAGCATCCGCCGCCGCTTTATTCTGGCGATCGTTTTTGCAGCACCCTTGCTCTATATCGCCATGGGCCATATGGTGGGCCTGCCTCTGCCCCCCTTTCTTAATCCGATGCACCATGCGTTTGCTTTTGCGCTGTGCCAGCTGATTTTGACGCTGCCGATCCTCTATGCGGGCCGCAGCTTTTACAGCAAAGGAATCAAGGCGGTTCTGCATGGAAGCCCGAATATGGATACGCTAGTGGCGATCGGCTCTGCCGCGGCATTTCTCTATAGTGTTTATTCAGTCGTCATGGTTTGGAGGGGGAAAATAGGCGCTGTCCACGAGTTGTATTTTGAATCCGCTGGGATTATTATCACCTTCATCCTGCTTGGCCGGATGCTTGAATCCCGCAGCAAGTCGAAAACCTCTGAGGCGATTTACCGCTTGATGGAACTTGCCCCCAAAACGGCGATCTTAGTGCGCGACGGCGTAGAGGTTACCGTGGCAGCGGAAGAAGTGGAGCTTGGCGATACGGTGATCGTGAAGCCCGGCATGCATATCCCTGTGGATGGCACAGTGATGAATGGCTACACATCTGTGGATGAGAGCATGCTCACAGGAGAGAGCATCCCTGTGGAAAAACAGGAGGGTGATTTTGTCTACAGCGGCACAGTGAACAAAAATGGATCTATCCGTATACGGACGGATCAAAAAAGCGGGGATACGGCGCTCTCCCAAATTGTGCGCATGATTGAGCAGGCGCAGAATTCCAAAGCGCCCATCGCGCGGCTGGCGGATGTAATCTCCGGATGGTTTGTTCCAGCCGTTGTTGTTATCGCGATTGTTGCGGCTGCCGCCTGGCTGATCGCTGGCAAAGGCGTTGCTTTTGCACTGACGGTTTTTGTGGCGGTGTTGGTGATTGCCTGCCCCTGTGCGCTTGGCCTTGCCACACCGACTGCCATTATGGCGGGCACCGGGAAAGGCGCGGAAAACGGCATTCTTATCAAAAGCGGTGTTGCGCTGGAAACCGCGCATAAGCTCACAACAGTAGTCTTTGACAAAACTGGGACAATTACCAATGGCAAGCCGAAAGTGATCGATCTGATCCCGGCGCCCGGTTTTGAAAGGGAGAAACTTCTGCGCATAGCCGCCTCGGCGGAGAAGGGCAGCGAGCATCCGCTGGGCGATGCGATCGTTGCATATGCGGCAGAGCAGGGGATCACGCTCTTGGATGCGCAGCAGTTTGAAGCGCTGCCGGGGCGTGGCATCTCCGCAGTTGTGGAAGGGGAAGCGATCCTCCTTGGCAATGAAGCGCTCATGGCGGAAAGCGGGATCGACGTAAAACCCTGCCTTGCCCAGGCAAAGCTTTTTGCGCAGGAGGGGAAAACGCCGATGTTGGCAGCGTGCGGTGGGCGTGTGGCGGGTGTGATCGCTGTAGCGGATACCGTGAAGAAAAACAGCATAGATGCCGTCGGGCAGCTCCGGGATATGGGCGTGCAGGTTGTGATGCTCACGGGTGATCATGAGGCCACTGCGCAGGCGATTGCAAAGCAGGTTGGCATCAGCGAAGTGTTCGCAAATGTTTTGCCCTCTGAGAAGGCGGATGTGATAGAACAGCTCCAAAAGAAGGGGAAAACGGTGGCCATGGTGGGCGACGGCATCAATGACGCGCCCGCCCTGACGATGGCGGAAATCGGCATCGCCGTCGGCTCCGGCACGGATGTGGCAATCGAATCGGCCGACATCGTGCTGATGCGGGATGATCTTTCGCTGGTTGCGCAGGCCATCGCGCTTTCCCGCCGGACGCTGCGCATCATTCAGGAGAATCTCTTCTGGGCGTTTGCCTACAATACGCTAGGCATCCCCGTGGCGGCGGGCGTACTATATTTATTTGGCGGGCCGCTCATGAACCCGATGCTTGCGGCGGGCGCGATGTCGCTGAGTTCGGTGTGCGTGGTGCTCAATTCCCTGCGGCTGAGGCGGTGGCGTTCTGGTCAGTAAGGCGCCATCCAGCGGGAATATATGCTGGAAAACGGCCGGTTCTACGATGCATAGGGTGATTTTTGCGCTAGCTTGCGGTATGCTGTCTGCAAGGAGGCGATCTAAAGATGGATCATCAGAAAGTTGGATGCTTTATTGCGGCGCTTCGCCGCGAAAAGGGGTGGACGCAACGAGAGCTGGCCGCACAGCTTGGCGTAACGGATAAAGCCGTATCGCGTTGGGAAACCGGCAAGGGCCTGCCGGATATTTCCCTGCTCAGGCCGTTGAGTGAGGCGCTTGGGGTTTCTGTAAACGAGCTGCTCTCAGGGGAAGCGATCAAGCTAGGGCAGGAGCTGGCGAAATCAGATGCGCTTGTGCTTCATACATTGGAGGCGGCGGAAAAGCGCATCCGTCGCATTTGGCGGAATTTGCTTTATGCGCTGGGCGCGGTGTTGTTGGCGGGCTCCTTGCTTTTTTTAGGGTTTGATACATCCTTTGTAGCCTTCTATGGGGCCATCGTTGGGATCCTGCTGCTGGCAGCCGCAGTGTTTTTCACCTTTCAAGCCAGGCCGAAGCGGGCACTGCTCGCGGCATTGGGCGTGATGTTGCTCGCCTTTTGCCTGCTGGAGGCACGGGATTATGTGTTTGTCAAATACTACCGGCTTCCGCCGCAGTATAGCCTGAAAATTGTATCAGAGGGCGGGCGGATCAAATACGATAAGCTGTTTTATGATGTTTACCGCTACCGGTCGGATTCCGGGGAGGAAACCTATGTGTTCGCTGAAAATCAGTAGTATGGTTACACCTTGACTGTATTAACAATTGCATAATATGCATTGTCAAAGCGTAAAAAGTAATATTTATTCATCAAAAATTATAAAAATTCATTGAAAGCTGCCCTGATCTTGTACATGCAAATTCTCCCTTTCCCATTGACGCGGGCTGAAAAAAGGGCTAAACTGAGAAACATGTTTTAGCGCTTTGCAGCGCTGAGATTGCGAGAAGAAGGAAAGGGTGAGCAATTTTATGAAAAAGAAGTCATTCCTTGCGGCACTGATGGCGCTTGTGATGCTGTGCACGGTGTTCTCCTGTGGGATCACCGCTGTTGCGGCGGACGATTCTACCGCCTATGGAGCGGATGCTTACAGCTATGTACAGTATCTGGATGCCAACCTGCGCGCACGCCGCGCGGGGACGGAGCAGGAGCAGAAGGCCGCTGCCTATTTGACAGGTGAGTTGGAAAGCTTTGGCTATGAGGTGGCACAGCAACCCTTCAGCTACACCAGCCGCGGCGCAACGGTCAACAGCCAGAATGTGATTGTGACCAAGCCGGGCCGCTCGGAGAAGCAGATCATCGTGGGTGCGCATTACGATAGTGTGAATACCGCGGGCGTGGACGACAACGGCTCCGGTACCTCTGTCACGCTGGAAACAGCTAAGCGTATGTTCAGCGTCAGCACGCCTTATACCATCAAATTCATTTTCTTTGGCGCGGAGGAAGCGGGGCTTCGCGGCTCCAAGGCGTATGCGGATAGCATGAGCGCGGAAGAAATTGCAAATACCGTTCTGATGATCAATCTGGATTCAATCCTGGCCGGCACTTACCGCTATGTTTATGGCGGCATAGTGAATGAGCAAACCGGAGAAGTCGATCAGGCCTGGGGTGTGTATCAGACGAAAGCGCTTGCTGATGAGCTGGGGCTTGACATTCGCCTCAACGACACGGAGCTCAACGCCCTCCAAACGCCTACGACGGGCGATTGGAGCGACCATGCTTCCTTTAAAAATATCGGCCTGCCCTATGTGTATTTTGAGGCGGCTAACTGGGAGCTGCCGGATGACCCGGATCACCCGGAATGGGGCAGCACCGGCGCTTATGAAACGGAATCCGGCGAGGTCATGCACGTGCCGGGCCGCGACGACCTGACCTTTATTGAGAACGAGTGGGGCTCCCGCGCAAAGGATACGCTTGCCGCTTATGCCCAGCTTCTGCCCGCTATGCTTCAGCGCGTCAGCCCGGATGGGCTCCTGGCGGATAAGACGGCACTTGCCGCCGCGGTAGACGCTGCCAAGGCAGTGGAGACCTCCAAATATACGGAGGCTTCTGTAGCGGCCTTCCGGATTGCGCTCGCCAATGCGGAAAAGGTGCTCGCGGATGACAGCATTCTGGCGGGCGACCAGCAGAAGGTAGACTTCGCCCAAAAGGCGCTGACCGCCGCCCAAAATGCCCTGCGGGAGGAAAAAGGGCCGGTTATTGATTGGATCGAGCACATTTTTAAGGAAGTATTTGTGCGCGTGGCAAAGGTGATTCTCCACATCATTCTGAAAATTGTTTTTTAATTAAAACGTATCTATAAACAGGCCGCTGCAAACTATATGTTTTGCAGCGGCCTGTTTTTTTCAATTTCCCGCTGTGCGGGGCGCCTTCTCCGGTTTTGCAGTTTTATATTTACAAAGCTTTTGGAAACCCGTATAATAAAACATGAATTTTTCGAAACGATCAAAGCGGGAGAATGGAAATGAAAAAACGATTGTTCTATGCGGCGGTTGCCGCCCTGCTCCTTTTATCGCTTGTTTCCTGCGGGAGGGATGGCCTTCCTCCCGATGAATCCAGCGGCGGCCCTGTTCCTAACAGCTCCGCTGAGGTGACATGGGAGGCGCCGGATGAAACGCTTTCCGCTTCTTTGGCCAAGCTGCTTAGCAAGCATTCCAGTAAGGGCTGGTATCATCATATCGGCAAGGCGGATGTGTTCCGGCAGGATGGTGTAGTGCGGGCGGAGATCACATTAAAAGAAGAATCTACAAAATATGCTTCTGCATCTGTGATGTTATCCGGCTTTTTCGACACAGAGCAGATGGACGCCTTTTTCCCTGGCCTCTGCGGCGCGGCGGAAGAACTGGGCTTTCGCAGTGCCGACGTTGCAGAAATTGGAAAATTATTTTATAACCTGACTACACAGGATGACGCGCAAAATTATGCCCGGATCGCAGGCTACGGCCTGCCGGTTTACCAGCTGCTTGCGGATATTACCGGGGAAAAGGTGAGCAAAATCAAGGCGGATATCGATAGCCGGATTGTTGACGACGCCAAGGTGGCTCAGGTGCTCTTTATGGCGCTGGAGGATACTTATGCTGAAAAGAGTAAGGAGATCACACAGGCTGAGATGACGCAGATCTCCGGCGTTATCCTCACAGAGTTTCAGGATGCGGCGGTTGGCAAGGTTGTTTTTATCGATCCGAACGGCACGGTTATACGGGAAATCGGATAGCAGAGGGGTTGAACAGCCACTTCTATGTTGCGGATGGCGTATGACCACGAATGCGCAGATAGCTTCGGGTAACGCCTGCCAATTCTTCATTGCGCAGTATCCCCGCTCGTTCCAACAAATCGCTCTCCTCCAAAAAAACAGAAACGCGCTCATCAGGCCGGCCATTGGAATAGGGAATACCTTCCAACGGCGTCAGGTTAACGATCAGTACCGTATCGACAATGTGATGCCGAATCTTCCAGATTTCCCATGCTCCGCAGGGCTCCACACCATCACCTCGTTTGATCGATTGGCAGGGTGCAGGGCCGGATAGGGGATTCCCCGCACCTCAATGCCTGCTGAATCTTTTAAAAAATTACGATATGATACATATTATACACGAAATAACAGAAAGCACAATATAAAAATATTTATATTGGGATATTTACCCGAATTTTAAGATTATGTAATGATTGCATTGCTTTGCCTACAATTGTTGGACGATAGACAGGGTTTGAACGATTGCCAGCTCCATGCATAGTATGATAACGGTGATTCAAATGAATGGATGCGAATTGACCGCTTCTATCTCTGCTTTGGCGTCTTTGATGGCCGGCAAGTTATCTGATTCAGAGCTGGCATTGACCGCAGCGGTGTTCACACAACTGGGGGATACGCTTGCAACGCTGGCCGTACAAAGAGATCTTTGCAGGGCGGTTGAGCAAGATGCGCAAGCACGTGGAGAGGGTGGCAATCAGGGGTTAGGCGAGCTATCTGTGGAATAGAAGGTTTGAAATAACACTTTGTGTTTATTTTTCTCTTTGATCGAAAGAAATATTGCAAATTACCATTTTATGAGTTATAATAAGCACGGATAGCGGGACGTAACGAGGAGTGTAGTAAGAAATTTTTCTTATGTGCTATCCCTGCCGGGACCGTTACCGCGGCAGAGGCGGGCCGCCTGTGTTGGGCGGCCCGCTTTTTTAGCGTCAATTGGGTGTGCTTCTGGTTGATTTTGCTCGCAGTGGTTGACTCGCGATTCATTTTCTCAGACCTCTTTCCAAAAGTCAGGATATGGCATTTCATGTTCCGGGTGCTTTCTCCGGCAGCCGGCGAAGAGTGAAACAGGTGAGAGGTCTATGTGGTACGCTGCTTAGATGTATTATTAGATCAGCACTGATCAGCGCTATACGCATGTGACGCAGGCGCCAGAAGAAAGAGGCCGTTGTGATCACATTTGAGAAGGTGCGGAAGCATCGTTCTGAAATGACAAGGGGAGCAAAAGGGAGCAAAGCACAAAAACAGGCGCGGAAATAAAACATAAAAACCCCCGTAACCATGCCAAACGACATAGTTACGGGGGTTTTGCCTGGTGCAGCTGAAGGGACTTGAACCCTTATGAAATTGCTTTCACTAGAACCTGAATCTAGCGCGTCTGCCAATTCCGCCACAGCTGCATATAAAAGCGATGAAGCTTTTGTAAAAACTCCATCGCCCTTTGGGATGGTGCGAGAGACGGGACTTGAACCCGTACGGGATTACCACACGCCCCTCAAACGTGCGCGTCTGCCGATTCCGCCACTCTCGCGCGACAGTCATTATTATAGCGAGAGTTGCGGATTTTGTCAATCACTTTTTTGAAATTTTTTCTCCGAACGGGCTAGAAGCAACTCCGAGAAACGAAAACAGGCAAAGGGGACGTAGGGAGGGATGCATTGCCACATCGCCACAGAGATTTTTTTGGCGCCATACATACACGGGACATGATGTGAATATAGATGGATAGAAACGAATACCAAGGAAAGGCCGGCACACGGCTGTTTCCGAGAAGGAGAGGTAGACCTTATGGATTTTGAGGTGCTCAGGCAAGCCGTTTGTGTCAACGAGTTGATATATGAAGGCAGTGTAGAACAGTCCGTTGACAGTGACCTTACCCTGCCGGATTATTGCCCCGACATACTGCGGATTTTAAAATGTACGGTCACACCGCGCGTGACCGGTTCGCAGGTGTCCGGCGAACGGATTACAGTGGATGGAACAGTGCTCGTTCGCCTTATTTATGTGGGGGAGGATGCACGGGTTCGCTGCTTTGAACAGAACCTGCCGTTTTCCAAATATGTCGAGGTAAAAAATCTGCCCGACAGCCCGTGCGTCAGCGTCCGCCTGAAAGCGGAATATGTAAACTGCCGCGCGGTCAGCCAGCGGCGGGCGGATATTCATGGAACGGTTTCCGTCAATATTTCCGTGACCGTCCGGCGGGAGGAAAACCTGATTTCCGGCGTGGATGGCTGCGGTGTGCAGCTGCAAAAGAAAACGCAGGCGGCCAGCAGCGCCGTTGGCCTGGTGGAGCGGATGTTCCCCTTAACCGAGGTGCTGGAGATCGGGGAGAGTAAAGCGCCTGTTGGGCAGATCATTCGCTGCAACGCGATCGCGCTCGCACAGGATATCAAAGTGATCCAGAACAAATGCCTGATTAAGGGCGAACTGGCCGTGAAAACTCTTTACTGCGCGGATACCAACGAGAATGAGCTGGAAACGATCGAACATACGATGCCTATCAGCCAGATCGTCGAGGTGGACGGCATCGATGAGGATTGCGGCAGCGATATCCGGCTGGAGGTCATGGGGCTGGAGGTCACGCCGAAATCCGATTCCTCCGGGGAGCTGCGGCTGCTCGATATGAATGTGCGCGTATGCGCATGCGTGCGCGCTTACCGGGAGGTGGAGGTGCCCGTTGTGACGGACGCGTATTCCACGCAATATGAGCTGACGGTGGAGCAAAAGGGCGTTGATCTCGATCAGCTGATTGAAATTTTCAACGAAACATCGCTGTGCAAAAACACGGTCAGCCTGTCTGGCACAAGCGTGACAAAGGTGCTCGACCTTTGGTGCTCGGATGTAACGGCAAATTCCTCCTTTGCCGACGGGATGCTCACGGTTTCCGGCACGGTGACGGTCTGCATGCTGGTGCTCGACCACGACGCACAGCCGAATTACCTTGAGCGGCCTGTAGATTTTGAATATCAACGGGCTCTGAAATCCGATGCGCAGAAGATTCGCTGCGACCCCACCGTGCAGGTGACTGCACTGGATTATGTGCTCAACGCAAGCGATCAGATGGAGGTCCGCATCGAGCTGAACATCACCTCTTCCGTTTTCTGCTCCACCAGCTTGCGGCTGATTACGGAAATCCGGCCCAATGAGGAGCAGATCAAGCGCTCCACCTCCGCTGCTTTGACAATCTATTTTTCAGATGCGGGTGAGTCTGTATGGAATATCGCACGCCGCTATAACACCACGATGGAAGCTATCATGCGTGAAAACCATTTGGAAAGCGAACAGGTTCCGGAGAAATGCATGCTGCTCATCCCGGGTATATAAAAGAAAGCGGACAGTAAGGAGGATAAGCGAATGGAAGATCGTAATATTTATCAGGATATCGCCGAGCGCACGCAGGGGGATATCTATATCGGCGTGGTGGGGCCTGTGCGCACAGGCAAATCAACCTTTATCAAGCGGTTTATGGATACGCTGGTGCTACCCAACATCACGGGCGACTATCAGCGCGAGCGGGCGACGGACGAACTCCCGCAATCCGCGGCTGGCCGGACGATCATGACGACCGAGCCAAAATTCATCCCGGAGGATGCGGTGGAGATCGCGCTGCCGGATCAGGCGCATTTCAAGGTGCGCATGATCGACTGCGTGGGTTATATTGTGCCGAGCTCGCTGGGCTATATCGAGGGCGACCAGCCGCGCATGGTGAAAACGCCGTGGTATGAGAATGAAATCCCCTTCAACATGGCGGCTGAAATCGGCACGCGCAAGGTCATTTCCGAGCATTCGACCATCGGCCTGGTCATCACAACGGATGGCAGCATCAGCGATATTCCGCGCGCTGAGTATGAAGAGGCGGAGGAGCGTGTTGTCAAAGAGCTCAAAGAGCTCAACAAGCCCTTCATCGTGCTGCTTAACTGCATGTATCCGCAGACGAATAACGCCCGTGCGCTTGCCTCCCAGATGACGGAGAAATACGGCGTGCCGGTGCTGCCCGTCAATTGCCTAGAGCTGGAGGAAGAAGAGATCCGCCAGATTCTCTCGCAGGTGCTCTTTGAGTTCCCCGTTAAGGAGATCTCCTTAGACATGCCGCGCTGGATGACCTCGCTCGATCCGGAGCACTGGCTGCGCAAGGCGGCCTATGGCGCTGTGCAGGAGGCTGCGTCCGCGGTATCGCATGTGCGGGATGTAAACGGCTTGGTTACGAAGCTGACCGAATGCGAATATATTGAAGCCGCGCAGATTTCCCACATGAACCTGGCTGAGGGCAGCGCGCGTGTGAACGTGCTGATGGATCAGGAGCTGTTTTATAAAATCCTTGCAGAAGCGACAGGGCTGGAAATCGACAGCGAACAGGGCCTGATGAACTGCATGATGGAGCTCGCACAGGTGAAAAAGGCCTATGACCGCGTGAAAAACGCGCTCGACGAAGTGGAGGCTACAGGCTATGGCATCGTGATGCCGACGCTCGATGAATTGTCGCTTGAGGAGCCGGAGATCATGAAGCAGGGCGGGCGCTATGGCGTGCGGCTGCGTGCCTCCGCTCCATCCATCCACATGATGCGGGCAAATATCACCACCGAGGTCGCGCCGATCGTTGGGTCGGAATCCCAGTCGGAAGAGCTGGTGATGTACCTGCTCAAGGAGTTTGAGGATAGCCCGGAGAAGATCTGGGAGTCAAATATCTTCGGTACGTCCCTGCATCAGCTGGTGAACGAAGGGCTGCACAATAAGCTCTACCGCATGCCGGCAGATGCACGTATCAAGCTACAGGAAACGATTGAAAAGGTGATCAACGAGGGCTGTAGCGGATTGATCTGCATCATTCTGTAATGTGAGCCGTTTGATATTGGAGAGAGAAGCGAGCCCCTCCTCCGGTGGAGATTCCACTGGAGGAGGGGCCAAGTTTGTTTTGCTTAGAGGATGCATGATACTGTTCGATTGAAAAAATTTGAATGAGCGGGCGATACCATTGTGGTACAGCGCACTTTTCGCAGGAGCCTTGGCTTATTGCATGTTCTCTCTGTATACGGAGCCCTAATCGAATGCCTTGGAGCGAACGGCTTTTTTAAACGAAGCCTTTTCAATTTTTTGAATTTCTGATATGATAGGGGGCGTAGGAACTGTGAAACATCTATTTTTTCCGAAAGGACTGACCGTAAAATGGCCGATAAAATCGGAATGGTATCCCTCGGCTGCCCCAAAAACCAGGTGGATGCGGAAATCATGCTCGCAAAGCTTGAGGATGCGGGCTATTTGCTCGCGGATGATCCCTATGACGCGGATCTCGTAATTGTGAACACCTGCGGCTTTATTGAGGATGCGAAGCGCGAGGCGATCGACAGCATTCTTGAAATGGCGGAGTTGAAAAGGGATGGTACGATCCAGCGCCTTGTGGTGACAGGCTGCCTCGCGCAGCGATATCAGCAGGAGGTACTCGATGAAATACCGGAGATTGATGCGCTTATCGGTATCGGCGCGAATGACGATATTGTAAAAATATGTGAAGCGGCCATGGCCGGGGCTGCAATGCCTTCCTTCCCGCCGCGCGAAAATATGCCGTTGGAGGGCAGGCGCATATTGACCACGCCGCCCCACTGGGCCTATCTGAAAATTGCCGACGGCTGCTCAAACTGCTGCGCCTACTGCGCCATTCCCGGCATCCGCGGAGCGTTCCGCAGCAGGGAGATGGACAGCGTCGTGGAAGAGGCGCGCGAGCTGGCGGCTTCTGGCGTGAAGGAGCTGATTCTGGTCGCGCAGGATACCACGCGCTATGGGGAAGATCTCTACGGCGCGCTCATGCTGCCTGCGCTGCTGGACCGGCTGTGCGAAATTGAGGGCGTTGAGTGGCTCCGCTTGCTCTATTGCTACCCGGACCGCATTACGGACGAGCTGCTGGATACGATAGCGCGCCAGCCCAAGGTGCTCCACTATCTCGATATACCGTTACAGCACTGCGATGAGCGGGTGCTGGGCCGCATGAACCGCACAGGCTCGCGTGCGAGCCTGACGGCGCTGATTGAGAACATCCGCGCGAAAATTCCGGATATCGTTCTGCGCACCACCGTGATGACCGGCTTTCCCGGCGAGGATGAAGCAGCTTTCACGGAGCTTGCAGAGTTTGTGCAGGACATTCGCTTTGATCGGCTCGGCTGCTTCGCCTATTCGCAGGAGGAAGGGACGCCTGCCGCCACATTCCCGGATCAGGTGGAGGAAGAGGTGAAAAAACACCGGGCAGAGTTGATTCTACAGGATCAGTATGGTATAGTAGAAGCGAATAACCGCGCGCGCATTGGGCAAATCTACCGGGCCGTCGTAGAGGATTATGACGCTTATACCGACAGTTACACGGGCCGCACCTGGATGGATGCGCCTGAGATTGACGGCACGGTGCGTTTTACCTGCGGCTATGCGCTCGAGGATGGCGACTTTGTCGATGTGGAAGTTTTCGACGTTTCCGATTACGACCTGATCGGCGAAGTGGTTTAAACCGGAAGGGAGTACATACCGCATGAACACCCCAAATAAGTTAACGGTTATGCGCATGATTTTAGCGCCTGTTTTTCTGGCTGTTTTTCTGGCGCAGAGCATTCCATACCACTATTGGTGGGCAGTGCTCGTATTCAGCGCGGCCGCAATTACGGATGCGGTCGATGGCAAGCTCGCGCGGAAAAATGATCAGATCACCGTATTCGGAAAGCTGCTTGACCCTGTGGCGGATAAAATGCTTACCACCGCCGCTCTGCTAGGCTTTATGCAGGTTGGCCTGTGCAATATTTGGATCGTTATGATCGTGCTCACCCGCGAATTTGCCGTGACGAGTGTGCGCTTGATTGCCTCTGCGGAGGGCGTGGTGATCCCGGCGAATATCTGGGGCAAGCTCAAAACCGTCAGTCAGATGACCTTTACGATCGTGATTATGCTGCTGGCGGCGGTGCAGGAGATGGGCTCGCTGCCCGCATCGTTCCCATTGGCGCTGATTTCTAACATCCTTTTGTGGATTACGGCTGTGCTGACCGTCGTATCCGGTGTGATTTACCTGATGCGAAGCACGAAAATTATCACTTTTACAAAATAAACAGACGGGCGGGCAATTTGTTCCCATTTTCGTTGCAAAATAGAAGTAGAATTTTTTGACCCGCCGGTATATAATGATAGCAATCCATTGATTTTGAAATGCGTTTACCGGGAGAAGTAGCCGGGGAAAGCCGCACCAGAGAGAGGGCGCATTCGCTGCGAGCGCCCTTTGCACGCGCCCTAGTGAAATGCACCCGCCAGCACGCGGGGGGAAATTGGGGCGGCGCCCCGAAAAGTATCCCCGTGCGGAAGGCGCCGTTACCGCCAAAGGGTTCGGGCTAGTCTGCTCTGACCCGCTGAGAAAAAATCGCAGTGGAACCGCGGAAAGAAATCCGCCTGCGCTGAGTGCCCGTTTGGGCCGCGCGGGCGGTTTTTTGTTTTTAGCGGATTCCGCCGCAGGGGAGGAGATTATAATGTTTCGTCAGCTCAAAGAGGATATCGCCTGCGTGCGCGAGCGCGATCCCGCGGCACGCAGCGTGTTGGAGGTTTTGCTTTTATACCCCGGCCTGAAGGCCATCCGGATGCACCGCCGGGCCAACTGGTGCTATCGCCACCGGCTGTTTTTTCTGGCACGCTGGATTTCCCAGCGCGCCGCGCATAAAACGGGGATTGAAATCCACCCGGCCGCAAAAATCGGCCGCCGATTTTTTATCGACCATGGCACGGGCGTGGTCATCGGTGAAACGGCGGAGATTGGGGACGACGTGACTATCTACCAGGGCGTCACCCTAGGCGGCACAGGCAAGGATACGGGCAAGCGCCACCCGACCATCGGCAACAATGTGATGATCGGCGCGGGAGCGAAGGTGCTAGGCCCCTTCAAGGTGGGGGAAAACAGCAACATCGCCGCGGGCGCGGTGGTGCTCGAGGAGATCCCGCCGGATTCCACGGCGGTGGGCGTGCCTGCCAGGGTAGTCAAGCGCAACGGCGTGCGCGTCGATAACCTCGACCAGGTGCACGTGCCCGACCCGGTGGCGCAGGAGCTTTGCTGCATGATGCTGCGCATCGAGCAGCTGGAGCGTGAAAACGCGGAATTGGAGAAGGAGCGCGGGAAACGGGAAGAAACCTGACCGTTTTCTCTTGTAAAAGAGGATGGAATCCGATAAAATGACCATTAGAAAAAAGAAGGAGCGATTTTTCATGAAGGTTTATAACACACTGACCCGGCAGAAGGAAGAGCTGCAACCCATCACGCCGGGCGAGGTCAAAATTTATGCATGCGGCCCCACGGTTTATAACTATATCCACATCGGCAACGCCCGCCCGCTATGCGTGTTTGACGTGCTGCGCCGCTACCTTGAATACCGTGGCTACAATGTGCGCTTCGTGCAGAATTTTACGGATATCGACGATAAGATCATCCGCCGTGCCAATGAGGAGGGGCTCACCTTCTCCGAGGTGTCGGAAAAATATATCAAGGAATTTTGGGTGGACGCCAAGGGGATGAATATTCGTGAGGCAACCGTTCACCCGAAGGCGACGGAGAATATCGACGAGATCATCGCTATTATTTCTGCTCTGGTCGAAAAGGGCTATGCATATGAAGCGCAGGGCGACGTGTATTTCAGCCCCGCGAAATTCAAAGAATACGGCAAGCTTTCCCACCAGCCGCTGGAGGAGCTGGAGGCGGGCACACGCATCAATATCGGCGAAGTGAAAAAGGAGCCCATGGATTTTGCCCTTTGGAAGGCCGCGAAGCCGGGTGAGCCGAGTTGGGATTCCCCGTGGGGCAAGGGCCGGCCGGGCTGGCATATCGAGTGCTCCGCCATGGTTCGCCGTTATCTCGGCGAAACGATCGACATCCACTGCGGCGGGCAGGATTTGATCTTCCCGCACCATGAGAATGAGATTGCGCAGAGCGAATGCTGCAACGGCGCGCCCTTTGCGCACTACTGGATGCACAACGGCTTCATCAATGTGGATAACCGCAAGATGTCGAAATCCCTCGGCAACTTTTTTACGGTGCGCGACGTGGCGCGGGAATATGGCTACGAGCCCATCCGCTACCTGATGATCTCCTCGCAATACCGCAGCCCGATCAACTACAGCATCGATATCATCGAGCAATGCAAGGCCTCTTTGGCGCGGCTTTACAGCTGCCGCGATAGCCTCGATTTTGCGCTGAAAAACGCGGTGGAAGAGCCCGGCGCAGAGGATGATGCAGTGCTCGCAAAGCTGGCAGAGCGCAGAAAGCAATTCGAAGAGGCGATGGATGACGACCTGAACACGGCGGACGCGCTCGCAGCCGTTTATGAGCTTGTGCGTGATATCAACACGCATGTGGCGGCGGGCGTGCACTCACGCAGGCTGTGCGAGCAGGCTTCTGAGTTGTTTGACACGCTGTGCGGCATCCTGGGCCTCGTCTACAACCGCGCGGAAGAGAAGAGCCTGGATGATGAGATTGAAGCGCTCATCGAGCAGCGCAATGCGGCGCGCAAGGCGAAAAATTGGGCGGAGGCGGATCGCATCCGCGATGAACTGAAGGCGCGCAATATCATTTTGGAGGATACGCCGCAGGGTGTAAAGTGGAAATACGCCGAATAAGAATAATCAATAAATGTATCATGCAAAGCCAGGCCCTGCGCAATTCATCGCAGGGCTCGGTTTGCCATAAAGGAGTATATTTTTCCATGCGAATCGGTATCATCGGCACCAGCGCCATTGCCGGGCATTTCGTGGAAGGCGCGCGCCTGGCAGGGGGCATTGACATAGCCGCCGTCTATTCCCGCAGCTTGGAAACAGGGGAGGCTTTCGCGCGCGAATGGAAGATTCCCATTGTCTATACGTCCCTTGACGCGTTGGCAGAGAGCACGGCCGTGGACGCGGCGTATATCGCCAGCCCGAATGCCTTTCACTATTCGCAAAGCAAGCGGATGCTTGCCGGCGGAAAACATGTGTTGTGTGAAAAGCCTATTGTGACAGCGCCGGAACAGTTTGATGAATTGTGCGCATTTGCAGCGGAAAAAGGCCTCGTCTATATGGAGGCGATTATGATGCGCTACCTGCCTGCACGGGAAATCCTGCACAAGGCAATGGGGCAGATTGGGCGGATTTCCGCCGCGCGCTTTGATTTTTCGCAGCTCTCCTCCCGATATCCGGCCCTATTAAAGGGTGAAGTGCCCAATATTTTTAACCCTGCTATGGCGGCAGGCAGCCTGATGGATTTGGGGGTTTACTGTGTGTATCCGGCTATCGATCTATTTGGCGAGCCGGAGCGCGTGCGCGCGTCGGCGGGCTTCCTCAGCACCGGAGCGGATGGGTTCGGCAGCGCGTGCCTTTCTTACCTGGAGCGGGAGGTGCTGCTCTCGTGGTCAAAAATCGGGCAGGGCTATGCAGGCTCCGAAATCCTGGGCGATCAGGGCAGCATCACCATCCAGTCCATTTCAATGCTGGCAGGGATGGAGCTGCACCTGCCGGATGGGACGCGGCGAACACTCTGCGGATTGCTTAACAAGGCGGAGGCCATGCGGGGGGAAACGGAAGCATTTTGCCGTTTTACGCAAGAGCCGGGGCGCTTTTGGCTAGACGCCGCGCGGGCGGTGGAGCTGACTAGCAGTGTCTGCCGCGTGATGGAGCAAATTCGCCGGGAGGCCGGAATTTCTTTTGGAAAGCTACCATTATGAACTGAAATCCGCAAAAGGGATACTTTTTGCGGATTTTTCATTTATTTTGCACAACTGAGGTTGGCTCCAAGGCGAAATCGTGCTATAATTCAGCCGTATGAAACGGCGCATAGGTAAATAGGGAGCGTCCATGGGTCGGGCAGGAGGAATCGGGATGGAAGCAAATCGGGAAGCACAGCAGCAAGCGCTCCGGGCGCTCGACCAGCTCAACATTCCCTATGAACTGATCCGTCATCCCGCTGCGGGGACAATCGATGAAATTGCCGCAATGGGAATCCAGAAATATGGAGAGATCCCCAAAAATTTATTTTTGCAGGATCACAGCGGCCGCCATCTTTTTCTCCTTGTAATTCGCAGCGATAAACGGGCGGATTTGAAGGCAATTGCCCGTCAGCTGCCGAGCTCACGGCTGTGCTTTGCCTCCGAGGAGCGGCTGGAGCAATGTTTAGGGCTGAAAAAGGGTGCCGTTACGCCGCTTGGTTTGATTCATGAAAGCGGACGCGCCGTGAAGGTCCTTTTTGACCGGGATTTGAAGGGATTGGAGCGGGCCGGCTTTCATCCGAACGATAATCACGCCACCGTTTTCCTACGCTTTCAGGATCTGTGCCGGCTGCTCGAGGCGTATGGGCATCCCTGTCGGTTTTTAACTGTATAAAATTTAATCAGACGGGAGGAAACGCATTGCCAATTGATACGATACTGTGGGATTGGAACGGCACGCTGCTCGACGATGTGGATGTGGCGGTAGCCAGTATGAACGATCTTTTGGCTCGCCATGGGAAGCCCCTGACCAGCCGGGCGGAATACCGTGAAATGATTGATATTCCGGTGATTAACTATTACTGCAAGCTCTTCGATTTTGAGCAGACGCCCTTTGACGAGCTGGCAGACGGCTTTATGAAAGGGTATGACCGTTATATCTGTTCTGCCGGCCTGATGCGGGGCGCGCGGGAAACGCTGGAGCGCCTGCGTCAAATGGGTGTGCGGCAGATCATCGTCTCCTCTTTCCATGAGGCAACGCTCAACGGCTATCTCCGCCGTTTCGGCATAGCGGATTATTTTGAAGCAGTTAGCGGAGCGGGGGATTATATCTCGGCAGGTAAAATCGAGCGGGCGCGCAGCCTGCTTGACCGGCTTCACACTCTACCGGAGCGGACGCTTTCCGTAGGCGATATGGTGCACGATTATGAGCTTGCGCAGGCGCTTGGCACGCATTGCGTATTGCTCCCAAACGGGCAGCAATCAGAGGAAAGGCTGCGTAAAACCGGTGCGTTCGTGGAAAAGGACTTGGCCGCAATCCCCACATTGATCATGGAACGATAGCAATTTGGAAAAAATCCGCCAAGGGCTGGCCGGCGTGGTTCGCCCGGCGGTTAAAAAGGATCGAGAAAGGAACGGGATTGTTGATGAAAAAGATCATTGCGTTGATTACGCTGCTTTGCGTGGCGCTCTGCACGCTCTTCTCCTTGCTTGCCCCGCCTCCCGACGGCACGCCTACGAGCACGGGCTACCGTTACGAGGCTGGATTTGAAAAGGCCGTGGGGAAGTATGCGGATTTTGCAGCGTGTTATGAGCCCTCCTATCTGCCCGCGGTGCCCGGGCTGAAGCACACAAATATTGACGGAACCGTGTGCACGGACATGGTTCCGCAGGGCTTATGCATTGCGGGGGACTATTTGTTGATTACAGCCTATGATGCAAAGGAAGCGCATAACTCTGTGGTGTATGTGCTCTCCCATGCGGGAGGCAACAGGGGAGAATACTTGGCCACGCTCGTCCTGCCGAACCGCAACCATGCCGGCGGTATCGCCTTTGACGGTTCCTTGATCTGGATTGCCCAGAGCAGCGATAAAACGCTAAAAGGCTTTTCTTATGAAACCTTGCAGCGGGCTGTCGCCTCCGGTGCGGATAGCGTGCGGGTGGAATATGAGATCTCGACGGACAAGCTGCTGAAAACTGCCTCGCTCGTCACCTATTATGACGGCCTGCTTTGGGTGGGCACCTTTGCGGAGAAGGAGAGCGGAATTCTCTACGGCTATCAGGCGGAGATCAACGGGGACATCGCTGCGACAACGGCTGTGCGCTTTATGGAGCTTCCGGCACAGACGCAAGGCGTATCCTTTGTGCAGGAGGGCGGCAAGACGGCGCTGCTCACCAGCTGCTCTTATGGCCGCAAAAATGATGCGCGCCTCCATGTGTATTACCCTGCCTATGATGCACCGGCGGACAGTGGCGAAATCGCTTTAGGCGAGGCCGCGCGCATTTTGACCCTGCCTCCAATGCTCGAGGAGATTGATTCCGACGGCGACTATACCTATTGCCTGTTTGAATCAGCGGCCACAAAATACAGCACGGTCCCGTTGAATCGATGCCTTTACCCGGTCGACCGGATCGTTCCTCTGCGTACAGCAGAGTTGATTGGTTAAAATCGGGCCTTGTTGCTGTTGGATGCTATCTATGGATTTATAGAACCCTTAGGTAAAATTAGAGAGAGCAAATTTGATTTGGTGGAAAGTTATCGTGAATTTATACAAACTTATTCTTTTGTAAAAACAGCCAAGAATGCCTTTTGAATGTTGTGACATGTCAATAGAAAAAAGGGAATATATGGGTTTAGTATACCTTTTTTAAGAAATTCCATAACTTTTCTCGTCAAAAAACTTGCAAAGACCCAGCGGATTGTGTAAAATGTATAGCGTAGTCATGGGCATAATGTATAAAAAATTGAAGAGCCAAATTAATGAAGCATTGGGGGCTATTTTATGTCAAACAGATTGTTCCAAGGCGTCATCCATCAGATGAAGGATGCCATTGACCGCACGGTGGGCGTGGTGGATGAAACGGGCACCATTATTTCCTGTAGCGAGCTCGGCCGGATCGGTGAGGTTCAGGAGTCCTCCCTCTCTGATGTTTTTACTGGCGGCGAGGTGACCACGATCGATTCCTTTACCTATCGCGCATTTGGCACCCATATGCATCCGGAATACGCCGTGTTTGTCGAAGGCACGGATGACATTGCCCGCCGTTATGTGGATATAATTGCCGTTGCATTGAGCAGCATAAAGCAGTATTATGATGAAAAGTACGATCGCAGCAACTTCATCAAAAACGTGATCCTCGACAATATTCTGCCGGGAGATATCTACCTCAAGTCGAGGGAGCTTCGTTTTAACAACGACGCCACCCGCGTCGTGCTGCTCATCCGCATTCTGGAACACAACGACGTATCCATTTACGACGTTATTCAAAACCTGTTCCCGGATAAGACCAAGGATTTCGTGATCAATATCAACGAAACGGATATCGCGCTTGTTAAAGAGGTGCGCGCGAATATTGAGCCGAAGGATCTTGAAAAGCTCGCCCGTTCTATCGCCGATTCTTTGGGCACAGAATTTTATACGCACGCCCTGGTTGGCATCGGCACAACGGTCAGCGGCATCAAGGAGCTTGCGCGGTCTTTCAAGGAGGCGCAAGTTGCCCTGGAGGTCGGCAAAGTGTTCGACACGGAAAAAACCATCGTCAGCTACGACAACCTTGGTATTGCCCGCCTGATCTATCAGCTGCCGACAACGCTGTGCGATATGTTCCTGCGCGAGGTGTTCAAGCGCGGTTCGATTGAGAATCTCGATCAGGAAACGCTGTTTACCATCCAGCGCTTCTTTGAGAACAACCTCAATGTTTCCGAAACATCCCGCAAGCTGTTCGTGCATCGCAACACATTGGTCTACCGCCTGGAAAAGATTAAGAAACTCACAGGCCTTGACCTGCGCGAGTTTGATGATGCGATCGTCTTTAAAGTGGCTCTGATGGTGAAAAAATATTTGGATTCCAACCCGGTAAAGTATTAATTCCGGTACCGGCTGTCAACCCCCGGCGGATGGCCCTGCCGGGGGTTGGTTCTTTAGGGTGTGCCTTTTGTTTTTTGCATATGCCGGATGCTGTTCTCAGCAGGCATGTGCATCCCTATGGAGGGGAATGGGCGCAGCTGCGCCCCGAAAAAGAGCCTGCGGGTTTTGTGCCACATCCCGCAGCCTACGCCCATGGGGCGCAGGGCCGCGCTTTTTCACGCTGCGATGTTTTGCGGCGCGTTTGATCAAAAGGCGTCCTATGTGAAGAAAGGACTGTGTGCAGTGATTGAGTTCCACAACGTTTCTAAAACGTACGAAAACGGCACCATGGCACTCAAAGACGTAAGCCTGCAAATTCAAAAAGGCGAATTTGTGTTTATCGTCGGCGCTTCCGGCGCTGGCAAGAGCACCTTCCTCAAGCTCATCATGCATGAGGAAACGCCGACCAGCGGCACAATCCGCGTGGGGAAGTTTGATCTGGCCGCAATGAAAAAGAAGGAGATTCCGCTGCTGCGCCGCACCATGGGCGTGGTTTTTCAGGATTTTCGCCTGATCCCCAAGATGACGGTTTATGATAACGTGGCTTTCGCCATGCGCGTCATCGGCGCCCGCCCGGCGGAGATCCGGCAGCGCGTGCCGTTTGTGCTTCGGCTGGTGGGCCTGATGACAAAGGCCTCCTGCTACCCGGAGGAACTCTCCGGTGGAGAGCAGCAGCGCGTCGCCCTTGCGCGGGCGCTAACCAACAATGCCAACCTGATTATTGCGGACGAGCCTACGGGCAATATCGATCCCACCATGTCCTATGAGGTGGTAAAGCTCTTAACCTGCCTCAATGAAATGGGGACGACCATTGTCATGGTAACCCATGAGCACGAGCTTGTGCGCGCTTTTGACCGCCGCGTGATTACCTTGGGTAACGGCTGCATCGTTGGCGATACGGCGGCACAAGCGCCTCAGGAGCCAGACGTACCGCAGCCCATTGAGCCGCTTTCCGATGCGGTTCAGGCGGGAGGTGCCCTATGAAAAAAAGAGGTAGTTTTGCATATTTAACCAAAGAGGGATTTCGCAGCCTTTGGTCGAACCGGCTGATGAGCGTTGCCTCCATCGCCGTATTAATGTCGTGCATGATTATCATCGGCTGTGCGTCGATGATCTTTATCAATATCAATGGCATTCTGGGCCATATTGAGCAGCAGAATGTGATGATGGTCTTTCTGGAGGATACCGTTGGAAAAGAGGAGGCCGATCAGTTGGGCGTAGAGATCAAGGCGCTGCCCAACGTCAAGGGATGTGTGTTTATCTCCAAGGATTCCGCATGGGAGAAGCAGATGGAAAGCCTTGGCGAAGACGCTGCTCTGCTGGAAGGCTTGGGCGAGAATCCGCTGCCGGACGCCTATAAAGTAACGGTGGACGATCTCTCGCGCTTTGAAGAAACCGTTGCAAGCCTAAAAAATTTACCCGGCGTGCTTTCCATTCAGGAAAACAGTGAGCTTGCCGGAAAGGTGATGGAGATGCGCCAGTCTGTTACAGCCATTGCCGGGATTATCATTGGCATGCTGCTGTTGGTATCCTTGTTTATCGTGTCCAACACTGTCCGGCTGACGATTTTCAGCCGCCGGCTGGAGATCAGTATTATGAAGGACGTCGGTGCAACCGATGGCTTTATCCGCTGGCCGTTTATGGTGGAAGGGATGGCAATCGGCGTTTTATCCGGAGTGCTGTCTCTTGGGGCCGTGTGGGGAATTTATGCGCTGGCGATCAAGGCGTTCAGCAGTGTGCTCGTTGCTTTCGGAATAGGTGCGGCGCCGTTTTCCGCCTATGCGGGCTGGATTTTGCTCGGCTTTATTGCGCTGGGCTTACTCACCGGCATGGTGGGCTGTGCGATTTCAATGAAGCGCTATTTAAAAAATGGAGGTGGAAGCCTTGGATAAAGGGAAAAAGGGGCTGCGCTCGTTGTTGTGTATTTGCTTGGCCTTGGGGATTTTTTTGCTCGGCCCAGGGCGGATGCCCTATGCAAGGGCTTCAACGATTGAAGATTTGCAGGATCAATACAACCAGCTTGACCAGCAGATTGCAGCCAATAAGAAAAAGCTGAGTGCGATTGCTTCCGATATGGCGGATCAGCAGGCATATATTGATGCGCTCAATGAGCAGGTTGAGGCGCTACAGAAGCAGGCTGAGGTCCTACAGGAGCGCATTGCGCTGCTCAACAGCGATATCAGCAGCCTGAACCGTCAAATTGAAAGCTTGAATACGAAAATTACCCAAACGCAGCAAAAGGCTGATGATCAGCAAAAGCAGGTGGAAGAAACCTTTGAATTGCTGAAAAAACGAATGCGCGCCCTATATATGTCCGGCGGCGGAACCCAGCTGGAGTTTTTGTTAGAGGCGGGGGATTTTGAAACTTTTCTGACGCGCACCGAACTGCTGCGCGGGGTGGCAAAGCACGATACGGAGCTTGCCGACCGCCTGTCGGAAGAGGTAGCTTCCTTCAACAAGCTGATTCGGAGCATGGAGGCGGACAAGGCCTCCTTACAGGAGCAGCAGAAAACACTAGTTGCTCGGCAAAGGGATGTGACAGCCTCTGCTCAGCAGCTGAGCGCAAAAGAGGATGAGGTGAACGAGAACGTTCAGAAGACGAACGCCTACATCCGGCAGCTCGATAAAAACAGCGCCGCCTATCAAACGCAAATGAAAAAGCTTCAGGCCGACCGGGATGCCATTGATGCACAGATTGCCGCTTACATACGCGAACATGCGTCGTCTTCCGGCGGCAGCAACGGCGGCTCTTCCTCGGGCGGATCTTCTTCCTCAGGCGGGTCTTCGTCAGGCAGCCAGAATACCACGAGCCAATATCTGCTTTGGCCGCTGCCCGGCTACCACTACATCACCTCTTATTTCGGCCCGCGTGACCTGGCAGGTTATAAATACCATTACGGAATTGATATCAGTGGCAGCGGAGTTTACGGCCACGATATCGTGGCTGCGGAGAGCGGCACTGTCCTGCTCGCCCAGACGGATAAATCCTGGGGTAAATTCCTCCTGATTGATCATGGCAACGGCATGCTTACGCGCTATGCGCATTGCAGTAAGCTCTTGGTTTCCCAGGGGGATCGGGTAAAGCGCGGCCAGGTGATCGCTAAGGTGGGCGATACAGGCAACGTAACCGGCCCACACCTGCATTTTGAGGTTTACGAGGGAGATCAACGGTATAATCCGCTGAATTATCTTGACCCGAAGGATTATAAGTGACAAAAGAGAGGTAGCCTATGAATAAGAAAGTACCACTCGGCGTGACCATTGCGCTCATTGTTGTGGCTATCACCGCTTCCATTGCAATTACAATGGAGATCGCAATGCACACCTATGATAATCTGATTGAGGATCTTCCCAAGCGGGAGGAGATGTATTCCGGGCTTTCCGAGCTGGATGATATTGTGCGGAAGAATTATTTCGGCAAAATTGACGACCAGCTGCTCAATGCCAAACTTTCCGGCGGGTATATACAGGGATTAGGGGATGACTACAGCTATTACATGACGGCGAATGAATATGTTACCTATTATAACCGGATCCACGGCAAGATGTCCGGCATCGGTATCAGCGCCGCGCTCAATCCGGATACGGGATTCATCTCCGTAGCAGAAGTTAACGCAGGTTCGCCTGCTCAAAATGCGGGCCTCCGAAAGGGCGACCAGATCATCGCCATCGGCGATACGGAGGTTACGAAGGATAATTATGACACAATGGTCAAAAACCTGGAGGGCGATAAGCTCACCAGCATTGATATCACCTATCAGCGCGGCGGTGAGAAAAAAACAGTCAATGTGATGCGCGGATACAGTGTGAAATCTGTCTACCATGAGATCATCGGCACAACAGGCTATATCCGCATCACCAGCTTTTATGAAAATACGGCAACGCAGTGCCAGGAGGCGCTGGATGCTTTGGCAAAGGAGAATATCAAGAGCATCGTCGTTGATGTGCGCAATACCTCTGAAGGCATGATGGAATATGCCGCCAAGGTGATTGACCTGTTTGTGCCTCTGGCCACAGAAGGCAACAAGGCCATTGCCCTGGCTGTCAATAAAAAGGGCGACACAGTGGAGACCTTTACCTCCGATGCAAAGGATTATGCAGGGCAGATTTGCGTGCTGGTCAATCGGAACACCCAAGGCCCAGCTGAGCTTTTTGCCTGCGATTTGAGGGATTTTGATAAGGCTCAGCTGATTGGGGAAATCACCAAAGGCAATGGAAAGCGGCAGCAGGTATTCAACCTCTCCGATGGGGGAGCGATTGTGCTGACTACCGCTTCGATCCTGCCCTATAAGAGCGAGAGCTTCGACGGCGTCGGCGTGGCGCCTGATGTGGAGGTAGCGCTGACGCAAGAGCAGCTGGAGCAGTTGGAAATTTTGCCGCACGATCAGGATACGCAGCTGCAAAAGGCGCTTGAAATGCTCAGTGGCGTTTGATGGCATAGGCGGATTGTGGAAATTCGAATCAGCCGTTAAAAATTGGAAGCGTGCTGCAAAAGCTCACTGCTTGCAGCACGCCTTTTTTGGCTGCTACCGGTTCTGTTAGAAAAACCTTGTAAAAGGGAGCGAAAAGGCGGTCAGATTTGCATGCCTTTTGGCTTAATTGTACGGATTTTTCGCCCGATCTGCTTTATCAGGATAAAATACTTGTAAAATCAGGATAAAAATATTATAATAAGGCGTAAATCTGTCCGGAGTGGGCCGCGTGTGCGCCACTGTGTCATCTGACGGAGGCGCCGGTTTCCGCAACACAGTGGTTTTTCCTTTTGAAATGCGGCTGTTTCTGTCGGGCGGGTTGGGCGCGGAAGGCTTCCGCCGCGCAGAAAAGGATGATAGTTCATGCGTATATCAGTTGCGATGGCAGTGTATCACGGAGAAGCTTATCTCGATGCGCAGCTGTCCTCCATTTTGTCTCAGCTTGAGCCAGAGGACGAAATAATCGTATCAGACGATTGTCCCGGCGGCAAAACGGAGGAGATTGTCCGCCGCTTTGCCGAACAAGACCAGCGCGTGCATTATGTGCAGGGGCCGGGCCGCGGGTTGATTGCCAATTTTGGGCATGCGATCTCCCTGTGCGGGGGAGACGCCATTTTTCTCAGCGATCAGGATGATGTTTGGATGCCGGGCAAAGCCAACAAGGTGAAGGCTGCGTTGGAGGCAGGCGCTTTGCTTGTGTTGCATGACGCTTGTGTCACGGATGCGGACATGCATCCTTTGGAGCCCTCCTTTTTTGCTGTTCACGGATCAAAGCCCGGTTTTGGGGCCAATTTGATTCGCAATTCCTTTATGGGCTGCTGTATGGCTTTTCGCAGAGAGCTTTGCGGGGCGATTCTACCGCTCCCGGAGGGCATCCCTATGCACGATCAATGGATCGGTCTGATTGCAACCAGGTTGGGCCGCGTTGTTTTTTTAGAAGAGCCGTTGCTCTTTTACCGCCGCCATGGCGGAAATGTATCCGGTGGTAAAACTTCGGTTTCCACGAAGTTGCGCTGGCGTTTGTCGCTGGTCAACCAGTTGCTGCGGCGTTTTTATCTGCTTTCACGCCACGGCGAGAACAAGCTGGAAAACTGAAACGGGCTTAGATCGTTTTTCGTTTGTTTGCATGGAGGGGAAAACGATCCGTTTGTCCGCGTGAAAGGAACGATCACAACATATGGAAGAATATACAGTGTCTGGCTGTATTGTAACGCATAATAATCGAAAATGCGTCCGGAAAGCGGTGGAAACTTTTTTCCAGTGCACAAAGGGGGTAACAAGCCGCCTTTTTATTGTGGACAATGGTTCCACGGATGATACGGTTGCGCTGCTGCGCCAGCATTTTCCCGCCGAGCGGTTTCCCAATTTGGAGATCATAGAAGAAGGGCAAAACCACGGTTTTGGCGGTGGTCACAATTTGGTTCTTCCCAAGCTGCATTCCAAATATCACGCGATCATCAATCCGGATATTTTTTTAAAAGACGATGTGCTGACCGAAATGGTGCATTATATGGAGGAGCATGAGGAAATCGGGTTGCTTTCGCCCCGCATCTGCTTCCCGGATGGGCGGGAGCAGATTTTGGGCAGGCGCAACCCTTCCCTGCGCTATCTCATCGCCAGCCGATTTCAGCGGGATGATCCAGAAAACCCAATTCTACGCGAATACGCAATGCTCGATGAGGGGACGGACCATCCCTTTGAAATTGAAAACGCATCCGGATGCTTTATGTTGCTGCGGACTTCTCTGTTTCAGCAAATCGGCGGGTTTGATCCGCGCTATTTTATGTATTTTGAGGATGCGGATTTAACGCGCACCATTCGCAAATATGCGAAGGCTGTCTGTTATCCCCTCGCTACTGTATACCATGCGTGGGAGCGGGGCAGCGCGCATAACACAAAGCTGTTTTTGATCCATGTCCATTCAATGCTTTCTTATTTTACCAAATGGCTCGGCCGTAGAGAGGCCTATCATGAGAAGAAGCGAGGCGTTCATGAATGACGGCAGTCACACCGGCATCCCCAGCGGCGGGCAATCCAGGTCGGCCCCCGCGTAAACAGTATGTTAAAAATTTTTGGAAATATCGTTTTTTGCTCAGGGAACTGGTCAACAAAAATATTAAGCTCCAATATCGGAACTCTGTGTTGGGCCTGTTTTGGACGTTTTTGCAGCCGCTGCTCACGATGATCGTGCTCAGCCTCGTGTTTGGCCAAATTTTCGGCCATGACGAGACCAAAATTTTGAATTATCCCACTTATCTGCTTTGTGGCCGCTTGATCTATGAGTTTTATACGCAGGCGACCAAAAAATCAATGCGTTCCATTTTGGGCAATGCTGCTATTATTAAAAAGGTGTATGTGCCGAAATATATTTATCCGCTTTCTAATATTATTTCCACCTTTGTCACCTTTTTGATCTCCCTTACGGTACTAGCGGTTGTAATGGGATATTTTATGATTTTTACCGACACGAAAATGCATCTGACCCCTTATGTGTTTCTCGCTATTGTGCCGATTTTGATTTTGCTGATCCTGTGCATGGGCGTAGGAATGATTCTCGCTACGATGCACGTGTTCTTCCGGGATGTGGAATATCTCTATGATGTGTTCTGCATGCTTTTGTTTTATTTAACGCCGATTTTCTATCAGGTTGATCAGCTTCATCTGCAAACGTGGATGAAATATGCCCTGATGGCCAATCCACTGTATTCTCTGGTTTCCATGTTTCGCTCCTGCGTTCTGTTCGGCGAGATGTGGAATATGAACTGGCTTTATTATTCCCTCGGCTTCGCTCTCGTTTCGCTCCTGATTGGCTTTTATGTATTTTATAAGAATCAGGATAAATTCATTTTGCATATTTAGGAGGCGGAAAACGTGGGGAATCCAGTCATTGAAGTTGACAATATCAGCATGATGTTCAACCTGAATAAGGAAAAAATAGACAATCTTAAGGAATACGTGATTAAATTTCTGACCCGTAAGCTGCATTTTACAGAATTTTGGGCGCTGCGTGATATTTCTTTCTCTCTCCAGAAGGGCGAGCGGCTCGGCGTACTGGGGTTTAACGGCGCGGGAAAGAGCACGCTGCTGAAGGTGCTCTCCGGCGTGATGAAACCCACGAAGGGCTCAGTGACCGTCCATGGCACGATTGCGCCGCTTTTGGAGCTGGGAGCGGGCTTTGATATGAACTACACGGGGAAGGAAAATATCTTTTTATACGGCGCGACGATGGGCTTTTCTCGGAAGTTTATGGAAACAAAATACGACGAAATTTTGGAATTCTCTGAGCTTCAGGAATTTATTGATGTGCCAATGAAAAACTATTCTTCCGGGATGCGCGCGCGCCTTGGGTTCGCGGTAGCCACTGTGGTTGATCCGGAGGTTTTGATCCTCGACGAGGTGCTCTCTGTGGGCGATGCCCGGTTCCGCCAGAAGAGCGAAGCAAAGATTATGAATATGTTTGACAAGGGGACAACGGTTGTTTTCGTATCGCATAATACGGACCAGGTGCGCCGCATCTGCAATCGTGCCATCCTCCTGCAAAAGGGCCAGATCATCGCGCAGGGAACCACAGAGGAGGTCTGTGCGATTTATGATGAAATGACCAAGAAAAAATAAAGGAATCAAAGATGCCAACTGTCTGATTTTCAGCGGGCGGCTTTGTCGGAGCCGGCCTTCCGGAAAGAAAGGATCGTGAATCAAATGGTTTTTGCAGTGGTGCTTGCCGGCGGCGTGGGCAGCCGGATGGGAAATACGCAGACACCAAAGCAGTATTTGCCGCTTGGGAGTAAGCCGATTATCGTTCACACCATCGAAAAGTTTTTTGTGAACGCCGCGTTTGAAAAAGTGCTGGTTCTATGCCCCAAAGCCTGGGTTGCACATACGCGGAATATGGTTGTAAAAAGCCTAGGGAAAACAGACCGCGTAGAAGTAATCGAGGGTGGCTCCTCCCGAAATGATACGGTTTATCGCGCGCTCTGCCATATTGAGTCCAACTATGGTATGGATGAGGAAACGGTGATTGTTACGCATGACGCGGTGCGCCCCTTTGTAACCCACCGGATCATCTCTGAAAATATTGCCGCCGCCCGGCAATACGGCGCGTGTGATACGGTCATTCCAGCCACAGATACGATTGTAGAGAGCCGAAACGGTTCAGAAATCTCCAACATTCCGCCCCGCTCCCAGATGTATCAGGGGCAAACGCCGCAGTCCTTCCGCGCCAAAAAGCTCAAAGAGATCTATGAAAGCCTCACACCGGCGGAGAAGGATAGCTTGACGGACGCCTGTAAAATCTTTGTCATGAAGGGAGAGCCGGTTTATCTGGTAGAAGGCGAGGTTTTCAACATTAAGATTACCTATCCATACGACCTAAAAGTGGCTCAAACGCTGCTAGGAGGGGATGCAGCCGATGATTAACGCGGTTTATCAGCTCATTGCGCCCCGCATGATTGATGTGACCTATCAGGAGATGCATCTGTCTGGCAGCCAGGTCTTGATTCGGCCGCTTTATCTCTCTATCTGCCATGCCGACCAGCGCTATTATCAGGGGATGCGTTCAGAGGCCGCCTTGAAGGCGAAGCTGCCGATGGCGCTCATCCATGAATGTGTTGCCGAAGTCATCTATGACCCAACCGGCGCCTTTCAGGTGGGCGATCGGGTGATTCCGATCCCCAATTCCCCCACACAGACGGATGATATCATTGCAGAGAATTATCTGCGCTCTAGTTTTTTCCGCTCCAGCGGATACGATGGTTTTTTGCAGGATTATGTGATGCTTAAGCCTGATCGGCTGGTGCCGGCGCCGAAAAGCGTGCCGCTCCAGGTGGCCTCTTTTACGGAGCTCATCAGCGTTAGTCGCCATACGATTTCCCGCTTTGATTCTATTGCGCATGCGCGGCGAGATCGCATTGGCGTTTGGGGCGATGGCAATCTCGGCTTTTTTACAGCGCTTCTGCTGCACTATCTCTATCCGGAAACGGAGCTGTATGTGTTCGGTACGGTGGCGGAAAAGCTCGCCTATTTCACGTTTGCTCAGGAAACCTTTTTGGTAGACAAGCTGGAAGATAGCGTTATGGTCGATCATGCGTTTGAATGTGTTGGGGGCTCCGGCTCCCGCAGCGCAATCAATCAAATCATTGACCATATCAATCCAGAGGGCACAATTGCAATCATGGGCGTCTCCGAAAATTTTGTGGAGATTAACACCCGCATGATGCTTGAAAAGGGGCTGCGCATGTTTGGCAGCAGCCGCAGCGGCCGCAAGGACTTTTTGCAGACGGTTGAGCTGCTCGACCGCTATGAGGAGCTTGGTCATTATTTTGAAAACCTGGTGGGCGCACAGGTAGACGTTCGTGAGATTTCAGATATCCACAACGCCTTTAATTTGGATTTTAATCGTAATTTCGGAAAAACGGTTTTGAAATGGGAGAAATAACACAACAATTTTGATATAGAAAGGGCGTATTGCGAAAATGTGCATGGCTACATTTTGCAGCGCCCCTTCCTGTTATACGCGGGCTTGACGCTTTTGTCTGAGGATGGAAAGGAGAGGATGGCAGCTTGACGCCAAAAGTATCCGTTGTGATTCCTGCCTATAATGCGCAGCAATATTTGGGAGAAACCCTCGACTGCTTGGCAGTTCAAACACTGCGGGAGATTGAGGTGCTTGTGGTGGATGACGGCTCCGCCGACAGCACGCCGGAGATCCTGCGGGAATATAGCGAAAAATACCCCTTTATCCGGGCGATTCGTCAAGAAAACGCTGGGGTTGCCGCCGCGCGCAATCGGGGGATTCAGGAGGCAGCAGGAGAATATCTCTACTTTTTGGATTCCGATGACCTGATCGAGCCGGATGCGTTGGAGCAGCTTTACCAAACCGCCAGGCAGCACGAGGCGGAGCTGGTGATCTGCAAAATTCAAAATTTCAGCCGCACGGGGACAAGCTGGCAGGAGCATGCCGGCCTGTTGTCGCAGCGGGATACGATCAATCCCTATGATTATGATCTCCTATGGAATTATCTGGTCGGCAATAAGCTATATCTGACGCGGCACCTGCGGGAGAGCGGTGTGCTTTTTCCGCCGCTGCGCTACTCGGAGGATGGCGCGTTCAATATGCGCTATGCTTACTGCTGCACCCGCATCAGCGGCTGCCCAAACACTTTTTTGCGCTATCGCCGCCGGGTGGCGTCGGAGGGTTTTTCCGTCAGCCAGACGATTAGCCTGCCGCTACTACGGGATTATATGGCTGCCAACGGGATGATTTATGATGCGGCGGCGGAAGCCCTCAAGCTGCCTACGCAGGGGGTTGACCGGGAGGCCTATCTGGACGAGGTGCTGTATAAAACGGCCTATGTGCTAATCGCGCAGTTTTACAGGCTTTTTTGGCGGGCGGATGAGGCATGTATCACCTATATCGCGCAATCCCTGCGCAAATTGCGGGAGCAAATGTCGGCCGACCGTTTTACACAGCTCTGTGATTTCAACAGCGATATCGAGGTGCGCGAGCTGATTGAGGATCGGGAAATGATGGCGAAGCATGCCCGTGTGTCATTTTTTGTAACGGCGAAAGGGTCGCGGGATCAGATGGAGGCTCTTTTTGAATCGCTCTACATGCAAACAATGCCGTGCTTCGAGGTGTTTGTGCCGCAATCCACAGCAGATGCGGGGCTGATTCCGGCACAATGGGCGGCCTGCGCCAACCTGCATGTGCTGCCGGATCACAGCTTCCTTTCCACGGCCAAAAAGCAGGCGCGTGCACGCCTGCATGCCCGTCTGCGCACCTGTAATGCGCTTGATCCGCGCCTGCTGCGCTTTTTATACCGCTTCCCGATCCCGGCAGGGCTGAAGCAAACGGCCTTCAGTGTGCTTGTACAGATGCTGATCGTTTATTTTAAAAGGCAGAATGCCGCTTGAAGCCATAGAGCTAGAAGCGCACGAAACGAAGCGTAAGGAAAGGGGCGTTATCTGTGAAGCGGCTGTTTTTTACTCTGTATGCCGCAATGTTTCATCTGTTTCGGGTTTTTCCGGTGCAGAAAAAGCGCGTTGCATTGATCTCAATGCATAACGCGGATTTTCACGATGGCCTGGGTGAGGTGGAACGGGCGTTTCAGGGCAAAAAGGAAGGCTATTTTTTTACCAAAATCACGCGCCGGGATCTTTGCCTGCAAACAAATGCGGGCCCGGCCGCCTTTTTGCGCTCTGTTTGTCGTGCGATCGGTTTTTTTACCCGGAAAGCCTATGGGCTAGCCCGTTCTCGTTATATTTTTCTCAATGATAATTTTATGCCGCTGGCAAGCCTGCATTTGGGTAAAAAGGTGGTTGTAACGCAGCTTTGGCATGCAGAGGGCGCCTTTAAACGCTTTGGGCAGGATATCAGCCAACCGCCGGAAATCCGTGCGCGCGAAGCAGCGGGCAACGCCAAGCTGACCTTTGTCATTTGCTCTTCTGAAAGTGTTGCGCCGCATTATGCAAGCGCCTTTCATGTGCGCCCGGAGCAGGTGCTTCCGCTTGGCTCACCGCGGACCGATTTTTTCTTCCGTCCGCAGGATATCACGGCTCTGCGCGCCCGTTTTAATGAGCAATACCCGCAGTGCAGGGGAAAAAAGCTGGTGCTCTATGCGCCAACCTTCCGGGATGACCCGGAAAAGGATCGGGAGCTGCTTTCCCGGCTGGATACGGGGCTTTTCAACCGATATCTGGGCGAGGAGTATGCGCTGTTGGTGCGGCTGCACCCACAGATTCATGCGGATACACGCACGCTGGAGGGAGCAGTCGATTTAACCGCATATCCGGATGTGAGCGAATTGGTGCTCCTATGTGATGTGTTGGTGACGGACTATTCCTCCATTGTGATGGATTTTGCGTTGCTGCGCAAACGCTGCATCTTTTATGCGTTCGATTTGGAGGAATATGAGAAGGACCGGCCGTTTTATTTTGACTATGAATCCTTCGTGCCGGGCAAAATCGTCCGGACGATGCCCGAATTGCTCGATGAGATTGAGCATGGCGTCCTTGACCTTGCGCGGCTGGAGCGATTCCGCGCGTTCCACTTTGGTCGGCCGGATGGCGGTGCGGCCGTTCGCGTTGTGGATTACGTAACAAAAGCTCCCTATCCTTCATAAGCTTTTGTGAGTCCCACCGCGGGGCTCACATTTTGTATTTTTGCAGCCGTTTTTAAAAAAGGCGGTTTTTTTATCAAACGGAAAGGATGCGTTGTGTTGATGCTGATGCGGGAGATTATCCGGAAAAAAAGGGATGGAGAAGCGCTGACAGATGCGGAAATTGCATTTTTTATCCGCGGGTATCTGAACGGAAAAATCAGAGATTTTGAAGCTTCCGCGCTGCTGATGGCGATCTGTTTTCAGGGGATGGATGAGCGGGAAACCCTCACGCTGACGCTTGAGATGGCTCGTTCCGGCGAACAGCTTGATCTGTCCTCTCTTTCGGGCGTAGCGGCCGATAAACACAGCACAGGCGGCGTGGGGGATAAAACGACGCTGATCGTGGCGCCGCTAGTCGCTGCAATGGGTGGCCGTGTGGCAAAAATGTCCGGGCGGGGGCTCGGCCATACGGGCGGCACCATTGATAAACTGGAAGCGATCCCCGGCTTTCAAACGTCGCTTTCCCGCAAGCGATTTTTGCGGCAGGTGGAAGAGATCGGCCTGTGTGTTGCCGGGCAGACGGGTGAACTCGCCCCGGCGGACAAAGCGCTATATTCCCTGCGGGATGCAACTTCCACGGTGGAGAGCATCCCTCTGATTGCCTCCAGTATTATGAGCAAAAAGTTAGCGGCTGGCGCGCAGTGCATCGTTCTTGACGTTAAATGCGGCAGCGGCGCCTTTATGAAAACAGAAGAGCAGGCGCGTCAGCTTGCGCAAGAGATGGTGCGCATCGGCAGGGGCGCGGGGCGGCGGGTTTCCGCTCTGATTACCAACATGGATATTCCGCTGGGCTATGCCATCGGGAATGCGCTGGAGGTGATTGAGGCGGCAGAGATCCTGCGCGGCAGGGGGGATCAAGCATTGACCCGGCTGTGCGTGGCTCTAAGCGCGCAGATGATGGCTCTAAGCGCGCAGGGGAGCATAGCCTTTTACGAGAAAAAGGCGGAGGCGGCGCTCCAGGATGGCTCTGCCTTTCAGAAGCTGCGGGAGTTAGTGCGCGCGCAGGGCGGGGATGATTCTGTTTTGGAGCACCCGGAGCGTTTTCCACAGGCAAAAGTAAAAATGCCCGTATCATCACCTGAATCCGGGTTTATCATCCATATGGATGCAGAGCTGATCGGCCGCGCCGCTATGCTGCTCGGCGCGGGGCGTGTCGAGAAGGAGGGTGCGATAGACCCGGCGGCGGGAATCGTTCTGCGAAAGAAAACGGGGGATTTCGTCCACCGGGGGGAAACGGTTGCGCAGCTGTTTACCAATCTTGAATCAGAGGGGCAGATTGCACAGGCGGCGGCGCTGTTTCTTACGGCGATCCATTTTTCACAAATCCAGCCGGTCGAAGAAGCGTTGATTTACAACGTAATTGGAGAAAATCGGGAATAACAGCGTAAAACGTATTTACCTCTGCTTCTCAGATATGCTATACTAAAAAGAGATACTATCGGAGAGGAGAATAGGGCGAGATGAAGCATCGCTTGGAAGATTACCCGGGTGCAGGTGAGCTGACGCTTTGGTATGAAAAACCCGCACATACGGATTATAAAGGCTGGGAGCAGCAGGCGCTGCCCATCGGCAATGGATATATGGGAGCAAAGGTGTTTGGCGGCATTCGCCGCGAACAAATCCAATTTAATGAAAAAACGTTGTGGACAGGCGGCCCCGGCACGCCGGGCTATGCGCTCGGCTGCACAAGGGATGATAACGGCCAGGCGATGCATGAAATTCAAAATATGCTCGCAGCAGGGGAAAATGAAGCGGCTGAGAAAGCGATGCGCGGCCTTCAGGGCTCTGAAGCGGGCCTTGGCGCCTACCAGAATTTTGGAACGATGTTTTTTGATTTTCCCGGCCTGCGTGAGCGCTCCTGTAGGCAATATCGCCGCACGCTTGATCTGCGCACGGCTGTTTCCTGCGTTAGCTTTGCGCACAAGGGGCTGCGCCACACGCGCACCTGCTTTATGAGCTATCCGGATCATGTGTTCGTTGCAAAGTTTGATGCGGACGGCAGTGAAAAGATCAGCTTTCGCTTTTGGGTGGAGTCTGCGCAAAAAGGGAAATGCCGTGTCAAAGGGGCGGATACGCTTCTCCTTTCCGGTTCCCCACGCGGCTGTGTGGGCGGAAAGGATAGCCCGGATGCAAACAACTTGCGCTATGCTGCGGCCTTCCAAATCGTTGTCAATGGTGGAACGGTAAAGCCGCACGGGGAGGATTCCCTAGTGGTCAGCGAGGCGGATAGCGCCGTGCTCTACCTCTGCGCGCAGACGGATTATGAAGATCAATTTCCGCATTACCGCAGCGGGATTGACCCGGTCCCGCAGGCGTTGCAGCGTGTGCAGGTTGCGGCGGAAAAGGGTTATGAGGCGCTTTATCAGGCGCATCTGGCGGATTATCAGGCGCTTTTTGACCGAGTGGAAATCCAGGTGGGGCAGGAGGAGGAGACCGCCCTACCGACCGATAAGCTGTTAAAAAAATATAAAAAGGGGCGGCAGAGCAGGTTGTTGGAGATGCTCTATTTTCAATATGGGCGCTATCTCTTGATCGCCTCTTCCCGTGTGGGGAGCCTGCCGGCGAACCTGCAAGGCGTATGGAATGCCAAAAACAACCCGGCCTGGCAGAGCGATTATCATCTGAATGTAAACCTGCAAATGAATTATTGGCCAGCTCACACCACGAATTTGAGCGAAACCACTTTGCCCCTCTTGCGCTATCTCCAGGCCATGCGTAAGCCTGGCCGTATTGTGGCGGCGAAATATGCAGGCGTTGGCGAACGGCTCGCAAACGGTGAGCCGGATCCGTCCAAGCCGACTGGATGGATGGCGCATACGCAGACCAGCCCGATGGGAATGGTTGGCCCCGGCAGCGACTGGCGCTGGGGCTGGGCGCCCGCAAACGGCGCCTGGATGCTGCAAAATGCTTATGATTGCTATACCTTCAGCGGCGATGTGACGCTGCTTGCCAAGGAAATTTATCCAATGATGGAGGAATGCGCGCGCCTGTGGACACAGCTGCTGATTTTTGATGCAAAGAGCGGCCGCATGGTATCCTCTCCGAGCTTTTCCCCGGAAAATGGGCCGGTTACCGCAGGGGATACTTATGATCAGGAGCTTGTGTGGCAGCTCTATACCGATGTGCTGGATGCTGCGCGTGTATTGGCAGAAAACGGTTGGGAGGGCTTGCCGGATCAGGCGCTGCTTGAAACAATTCGCAAGCAGCTGCCCCTTTTAAAACCGCTTCAGGTGGGCAAATGGGGACAAATTAAGGAATGGTTTTTTGAGGATCAGTGGCCTGACCGCGGCTTTAAAACCAAAAAAGTGCAGAACCATCATCGTCATATGTCGCATCTGCTTGGCCTCTATCCTGGCAGCCATATCACTGCGCAAACGCCGGAATATCGGCATGCCGCCCGTGTTTCTATTGAGGATCGGGGCGACGGCGGGACCGGCTGGTCAAAAGCGATGAAAATCTGCGCTTGGGCGCGCCTGCTTGATGGCAATCACAGCTATAAAATGCTTGGAGAGCTTTTAAGGCACAGCACGCTCGATAACCTCTGGGACACCCATCCGCCCTTCCAGATCGACGGGAATTTTGGTGCGGCTGCGGGCATTGCGGAAATGCTTTTGCAAAGCCATGCGGGTGTGATACAGCTTTTGCCCGCCCTGCCCGACGCATGGGCAACCGGCAGCTTCAGGGGCCTTGTGGCGCGTGGGAATTTTGTGATTGATCTAGCCTGGCAGGAGAAAAAGCTCGTGGAGGGCAGCATTCATGCCCGCGCAGGCGGTGCGTGCAAGCTCTCCTATCCCGGCATCCACACCGTGCATATTTTGGATCAGAACGGCACGCCCGCCGCTTTTGCAGTGCTCGATGCGGATACGATTGTGTTGGATACCAAACAGGGAATGTCCTATTCCATTCGGCGGTGAAGGTGGCACGCCTTGATTTACCGCCTGTAAAATAACGCGGTAAAAGGGGCAAATGTCCATGGGCTCAAAAGGCGTGTTGGGCTGGCGGCGTTTTCTCTTTACCGCAAAAGGTTGACGGTTTCTATGGAGAAATTGCTAGAGCTGCAATTTTTAGATATTCTTCCAACCCGCTCCGGTTTTCTCTTTGTACGGAGGGAGATTCTCGATGAAACGCAAATCCGCCTCTCCTTTCACGAATTTTTGTTGCACACGCGGGAAGAGGTTCCTGTGCGGCGGAGCGTATATCTGCGCCGTAAGTTCGGCGCAGGTTATGAAACGCTTGTGCGGAGCCTTGGCGACTATGTTTCCTGCGATACGGCCCGGCTTCCGGATGGGAATTTGGCCGTGCTTTATCCCGGAGGAGAGCTCGGATTTTTTTCAAAAGAGGGCCGGCCGGTCTGGCGCGGGGAATTGACCTATCGCGGAGCAGGGGTTTCCGACTTGGCAGTAGATGGGGATTTTTTTTGGTCGGCTGTGCCGGAGCAAAATGCTGTGATCTGCTTTTCCACGGCGACGAAACGGATTGCTCTACGCATCAGCGGCGGCACGCAGCGCGCGTTTGACGGGCCGTGTTCGCTTGTGCGGTATGGACGGGTGCTGTATGTATGTAATGAGCGTTCGCACCAAATTAGCACACTTAGCCTCGACCGGTATGCGGTGCGGGATTATCAGCACTTTCAGGAGCCTGTTTATAAATTTTTTCGTTGGCAAAAGGAGGAAATTGCCGTCTTAGCTTCTGGCGTATACCTCCTGTAATCCCTTCCCAGCCCGGATAAAACGGAGAAAAGGGAAAATACTATTCCCGAATCGTTTTGACGGGCGGGGATGAAATAGATGGAAATCAGCGAAGTAAAAATCAGGCGCATTTATCACCAGGAGGAACGGTTGTGCGCGATGGCCTCCATCGTGATTGACAATGCGGTGGCAGTGCATGAGGTGAAAATCATCAATGGGCCGAATCGCAAATTTATCGCAATGCCCAGCCGTAAGGAAAAAGACGGCACTTACCGCGACCTTGTGCACCCGCTCAATCGGGCTGCGCGCGAGGAGATTGAGCGTGCCGTATTCGCAGCTTATGAGGCGGCCTTGCAGGAGGAACAGCTTCAGCCTCCACAACAGGATCAGCAGGCAGAGCCTGCGCAATAGATGAATTCATCAAAGGGGAGGGAGAGAGCAATGGTTTTGACTCTCCCTCCCCATGTTTGCGCCTGCATCGATCAATTGGAGCAGGCGGGCTTTGAGGCTTGGGCGGTTGGCGGGTGCGTGCGTGATTTGCTGCGTGGCGTCCAGCCGCACGATTATGACTTGACGACGAGCGCCCTCCCGGAGGAGACGCTGCGCCTGTTTCCGCATACGGTTCCAACCGGCATTACATATGGTACGGTCACGGTCATCGCCCAGCGGGAGCCTCTGGAGGTGACGACCTTTCGCACGGAAGAAGCTTACCATGATTTTCGAAGGCCTTCAGGCGTTCTATTTGCGTCGCGGCTTGAGCAAGACCTGGCACGCCGGGATTTTACAGTGAACGCAATGGCTTATGCTCCGTCCAGAGGTCTCACCGATCTGTTTGGCGGGCAGCATGACCTGGAGACGCATGTGATCCGGGCGGTGGGAGATCCATCCGACCGTTTTAAAGAGGATGCCCTACGTGTTTTGCGCGCCTTCCGGTTCGCTTCGCAGCTTGATTTTGCACTGGAAGAGCACACGCTCTGCGCAGCGCTTCTGTATGGGGAAAATCTTGCAAAGATCAGCGCAGAGCGTGTGGCGGCGGAGCTGATGAAATCGCTGGCGGGGCAGAGGCCCTCCGCGCTGGCGCCGTTGCTATGCAACGGAGCGCTTTCCTTTTGTGGGCTTACCTCTACAGAGCATGGCGTTTTTCCATTGCTGGACACGCTTCCGCCGGACGGCGCTTTGCGTCTGGCCGCCCTGTGCCGGATCTGCGGCGCGCAGGTGCATGCCGTCTGCGCCGCGCTGAAGCTGAGTAACGCAATGAATCAATCTGCCGGCGCGTATGAGCGGCAGTTCGCTCAGCCGCTTCCCCAAAGCAGAGCGGAGCTGAAATCGCGTTTTCCAAGCCTGTCGCCGGAGTGCTGGGGGGATTTGCTCGCGGCAAGAGCATGTTTATTCGGGGAGGATAATGCATCCCTGCGCGATCTGTTGCAGGATATTCTAGCGAAGCGCGAGCCATGGCGCACCGGCCAGCTCGCCGTGAATGGACACGATTTGAGAGCGCTCGGCATTCCCGCCGGCCGGGAAACGGGCAAGGCATTACAAATGCTTTTGCAGGCTGTTTTGGAGCATCCGGATTGGAATACAAGAGAGCGGTTGTGCACAATGGCGTCGCAATGGCTGGGAGGGTGATACGATATGTTTGAAAACTATGAGAAGGACTATATCATGCGGCAGATCAAAATGCTCGGCCAACTACTCGCCCGGTTGCTGCTGCGCTCCGATGGTGTGAAATATGAGTTGCCTTTGAAAGCGCCGTATTCAAAGGCGGATGAATTGCATCAAGCGCTGTGCCGCCTATTGGCAGAGGGAAAGATCAACGAGGCGGAAAACTGGCTCTATGAGGAGGTCGGCCAGTTGGGTCTCCCCGGCCTGCGCGTGGCAATTGATTTCTATTTGCAGCTCAATGAGCGGGACGACGCCTATTTGGAGGCGCATAATTTCACACGCGCTGAGATTGAGGATGGGCTGAAAAATATTGCGCAGCAATATGGTGTGGTGCTGTAACAGGCAGTGCTTAAACTCTCGTTTACCTCTTCAGATGTGCAGAAGCGGCTTAACTTCCAGTGGATGCGATATCAAAAATATGGGTTCGGGATTTGGGCAGTCAAACAGAAAAGCGGTGGCGAACGGAATTGGAATGGTAAGCGGGAGGATCCATATGGATGCTGAATTTATCAACATAACAACAGAAAACCTGGCTCAGGAGCATTTATGCTGCATTATCCGCAGCAAAAAGCCCCATCCCGGTATCGACGCAAAGCGGCAGTGGCTTTCGGACCGGCTCAAGGAAGGCCATGTCTTTCGCAAGTTAAACGCAGCAAAGGCCACAGTTTTTATCGAGTACGCCCCTCTGGAAACCGCTTGGGTTCCTATCATTGGCGACAATTTTTACTATGTGTACTGCTTATGGGTTTTGGGCCGCGAAAAAGGAAAAGGATATGGCAGAGCGCTGATGGAGTATTGCTTGGACGAGGCCAGGAAACAGGGGAAATCCGGCGTTTGTATGCTTGGATCGAAAAAACAGAAGGCCTGGCTTTCTGACCAGGCATTTGCGAAGAAGTTTGGGTTTGAGGTGGTGGATACAACCGAGTATGGATATGAATTGTTAGCCGTTTCTTTTGACAAGACAGTGCCAAAGTTTGCAAAAAATGCGAAAAGCCAAGGAATTGAGAGCAAAGAGTTAACAATCTATTATGATATGCAATGCCCCTATGTGGATCAAACGATTCGGGCGATCAAACAGTATTGTGAGACGAATGATGTCCCCGTCTCCTTCATGCAAGTGGATACTTTGCAAAAAGCAAAGGAGTTGCCCTGTGTGTTCAATAACTGGGCTGTGTTTTATCAGGGGAAATTTGAGACAGTTAATTTATTGGATCTGGAGGCCCTAAAAAGAATTTTAAAAAAAGGAAGATAGCATTCGCTTCCCCCATTTATGACTCGCATGCCGTATGAGCAGAATCGGGCATGGCGGCTGTAATAGCAAAATCCCAACGGTTCGAGCTGGCGGCGTATCCGAATAGGAAGAGAGCATGTGGAGCGGATTAGGCGCATCGCGACAGATACAGGTTGGACGAAAGAATGAATATTTATAAGATTGCAACAATACAGGAACATCCGGAATTAAAAAATCGTGCGGCAAACTGGTTTCATGAAAAATGGAATATTCCACTTGAAGCATATTTGGAAAGTATGGAGGCCTGTATACAAAATGCAAATGCGGTTCCACAATGGTATGTAGTCCTATCGGAGGGTAGAATGGTAGGGGGAATTGGCGTCATAGAAAATGACTTTCATAACAGAAACGATTTAACGCCCAATGTTTGTGCCCTCTACGTAGAGCAAACTGATCGCTGTCAAGGGATCGCTGGAAAATTGCTGCGTTATGTCTGTGAAGATATGAAGCAAAAAGGGATTGATACGCTTTATCTCATTACAGACCACACCTCATTTTATGAGCGTTATGGTTGGAAATTTTTATGTATGGTTCAAGGCGATGGTGAAGCAGATTTAACCAGAATGTACATCCATAAGGCGATATAATTTCCCGATCATTGGAATGATGGGATACGCCTGCTTCTTCTAAGGCTCACGCTTTGTTTTACAGTTTGATTGGTTTGGGCTTCCAGCCCAAGGCGGCCTCTGCATGGCAAAAGCGCCCCAAAAGAAACAGGAACACAGCGGGCCTGCCCCCCATAGAATGGTAACGAAGCATTCTATGGGGGTTTTATTTGATGAAAGAGATACACAATTGTCTGGTGATCGGTGGGGATATGCGTCAGATTTATATGGCGGAGGCGCTGGGGCAGGCTGGCTTTACAGTTAGCCTGTTTGGGTTTGAACACTTGGAAGAAACCAATCATGTGGGAAGCGGCAGCTGTCGGGATTATTATGAAGCGCTCAAGGGCAAGGATGCTGTGATCTTTCCTCTGCCGCTGAGCCGGGACAACGTGTCTCTCAATGCGCCCTTTGCCGGGGAAGAGATTCTTTTGGCGGATATCCTGCACGCGGTGGAAAGCGGCCAGATTGTGTTTGGCGGCATGCTGGGCGAGCGGGAAAAGCAGTACTTAAAGCACAGGGGGATCGAGGCGTTTGATTATTTTGCGCGGGAAGAGCTAACGGTGCGCAACGCCGTGGCTACGGCGGAGGGCGTGCTGCAAATCGTCATAGAAGAGCTTCCTATCACAGTGCATGGCTCCCATGCCCTTGTAACGGGTTTTGGGAGAACTTCCAAGACCATTTGCGCCCTTTTGCGCTCGCTTGGCGCACAAGTTACCGTTGCGGCGCGCAAGCAGGCGGATCTCGCCTGGGCGCAGGTGGAAGGGATGCACGGCGTGTTTTATGAAGAATTGCCCGCCTATGCAGGCGGATTCGATTATGTGGTCAATACCGTGCCCGCCCTTGTATTGGGCGGCCAGGTTTTGGAGAAGTTGCAGGCGGATTGCCTGCTTGTTGAAATTGCGTCCGCGCCGGGGGGAATCGATCTGGAGGCAGCCCAAGCGCGTGGGCTCAAAGTGATCAAAGCCAGCTCCCTGCCGGGTAAGGTAGCGCCGAAAACGGCGGGGAGAATCATCAGCGATACGATACGGAATGTCATCAGAGAGGGCAACGGCTGAGCCAAAAACACACCACAGCCGCAGGTTTACGCGGGGGATATGGATTGACGCAAAACACGCCGCATCAGCGCCCGCATCTGTTGACCTTCATGAAAGGGAGAGTTATACATGAGTGAGATTACCGCCGGCTTTGCGATGTGCGGCTCCTTTTGCACCTTTTCCAAGGTGCTCCCTCAGATGAGAGTGCTTTTGGAGAAGGGCATGCATATTGTGCCGATCATGTCGCAAGCGGCTTATAGCATAGATACCCGCTTTGGGAAAGCGGCTGACTTTCGCGTGGAAATTGAAGAAATGTGTGGGGAGAAAATTATCCACACCCTGTTTGATGCGGAGCCTATTGGCCCCAAAAAGCTGCTGGATATCCTGATTATTGAGCCGTGTACAGGCAACACCATCGGGAAGCTTGCAACCGGCATCACGGATACGCCGGTTACGTTGGCGGCGAAGGCGCATCTGCGCAACAACCGCCCTGTGCTTATCGGCGTTTCAACCAACGATGCATTGGGAGCGGCCGCGAAAAATATTGGCCAGCTACTCAATTATAAGAATCTCTATATGATTCCCATGCGCCAAGATGATTGTGTAAAAAAGCCGAATTCCATTGTTGCGGATTTCACAAAAACTTATGATGCCGCCATGGCTGCATTGAACGGCGAGCAACTCCAGCCCGTGTTGGTATAAAAACGCTCGAATGATGCGGTAAAACAAGATCCGCTGCAAAATGCCTCGCATTTTGCAGCGGATCTTTCTGAAAAATCACATTTTTACCGTTTCGAAGCAGACTTTGGGCTTGAGCCGCCCAAAACGGAAACCTCTCCTTTTCTCCCTCCTATGATTCCAATACAATCACCGCCCCTGCGAACCTGCGGCGCGCCGGTATTCCCGCGGGCTTTTGCCGGTGTGGTTGCGAAAGCACTTATTGAAATGGCTCAGGCTGCTGTAGCCGAGCTGGCAAGCAATCTCGATCGTGGTCATCTGTGTCGTTAAGAGCAGACTGCATGCGAAATCCATCTTGGCCTTGGTCAGGTAAGCGGTGACAGTGTCGCCGGTATACTGTCGAAAATACTGGATGACGACAGGGGGCGAGTAGCCTGCCAAACGATAAACATCGGCTGCGCTGCAAGAAATATATTCTGGCGAGTGGATCTTTTGCAAGAGAGCCTGCATCCATTCTGGGCAGTCGGCGGAAAAAGGCCGCCATTTTTTATATAAAAGGGAGATTGCATGCACCAGCATCTCGCAGATAACCAGCACGCTGAGCCGATCGGGCTCCTCCGCGGAGCGGGCGATGAGGTTCAGCTGCTGTGCACGAGATTGAAAAAAAGCGAGTTCCACATCATTCAGAGCGATGCACAGCTCTTCCCCGCCGAGCAGCGCATCGAAGCTGATGCCGAGCGCTTCGCACAGGCTGGAAAGCTTCGCCGTTGTGACTGGCAGATTGATGTGGATACAGCGGCTTCCCGCGATGGGTGTAAACTGGTGGCAATCCTCCGGACGGATCAAAAACAGGTCGTTTTTGGAGAGGCGCTTCTGCGCTCCGTTGAGGATGTGGTTGGTCTGCCCGCAGGTAATGATAAAAAATTCGTAGTGGTTGTGGTTGTGCAGAGAGGTGTGTGGGGCATCCCACCAATGGAAGGATACCCCCTCTTGTAGAAGCCGTTTGTTATTGCGATAATCAACGGTTTGCATAATTTTTCCACCTGACTTTTTGATTTTTATGCAAGATATATCAGCATAAGACGTTCCTCTATGCTTTCCATTCTATCCGATGAAATTGGTTTATGCAATCCCATCATACATATTATGTAGAAAAAATTAAAAAAAACGCCTATTCCTTTAAAAGAGTGCGCAGACGTATGTGCAGAGACATGCTACAATGCAAATGGAAGGCAGGAAGCATAAACAAAAAAATTTAGTCTATTTATTAAGGAAAGGATGGTCACAATCATGCAGAATACGATCGCCGCCGGCGCGCGTAAGGCAACCAGCCCGCTTCGCTATGCCGTGGGAATGTTTGGTACATCGATTCCCATCAACATGTTTAAGACCTATGCCGCTTTTTTCTACATTGATAAGCTGGGGCTTATCACAACGCAGCAGTTTTCTCTTGTTTTGTTTCTTTATACCTTTGTCGACGCGATCGACAACCCCGTTTACGGCTTTCTTTCCGACCGTACGCGCACCCGATGGGGCCGCCGCAGGCTATGGCTGATGCTCGGCGCGCCGCTTCTTGTGCTATGCTTCATCCTGTTCTTCAATCCGCCTGCCAGCCTTGCGGCAGGGTCGGCATTTTCCTACATGCTGCTGATGTATATCCTGACCGGCACGCTGGATTCCCTCATCAATGCAAATTACGGCGCTCTGTTCCCGGAGCTGTTTCGCACGGAGGCGGAGCGGGCGAAAACCAATGCAATGCGTCAGGTTTTTCAATTGATTGCAATGGTAGTATCCATTGCGCTGACGCCGATGGTCACGGATGCGATTGGGTTTTCGGCAACGGCCATCCTCTACGGTGTGTTGGCGGTTGCAGTGATCTGGTTTATGAGCCTGGGTTGCCATGAGGACCCTGCGGCGATGGAGCGCCCGAAGCCACGGCTGTTCCGGAGCCTTTTCGACATCCTCAAAAACCCGAAATTTTGGATTTACGGCATTACCAACGCCTCCTTTTTTGCAGCGCTTGGCCTGGTGCAGTCCGGCGTGCCGTTCTATGTGAAATACCATCTTGGCGAGGGCGGTACAAGCTCAACGATCCTGCTCGGCACAGTGATTGTTATGGCGATTGTTTTTATTCCTGTCTGGGTGCAGATCGTCAAAAAGATGACGCTTATGCCGGCCTGGAGGCTGGCGCTCCTGGTCAGCTCAATCAGCGTGATCCCGCTGTATTTTACCAATACCCTTATTTTATCCGCAATCGCCGTTGTGGCGGTCGGCTTTGGCATGGGCGGCGTGTCTACGACAATGGATATTGTGGCCGCCCGAATTCTAGATGAGGATGCGGCAAAACACGGCGTGCAGCGGGAGGGGACGTATTCAAGCCTGCTCGGCATCCTCAATAAGTCAAGTGGGCTCTTTTCCTCCCTTGCCTATTTGCTGGTCTTTCGGTTTTATGGATTTGAAAGCGGCGCAAATCCCGGCGCGGCGCCGGATCAGGCGGCCCGTTTCCTAACGGTGTTGTTCCCTCTGGCCGTGTTGGTGGTTTGCGTGGTCATGTCCCGCTTTTTAAAGTTTGAGCAGGGAAAAGGGCGGAAGGAGGAGGGGGAAAATGGCAGTGATCACGCTTGATTTTCATTCCAAAGCGCTGAAAATGTGCACACTTGTCACTTTGGTCGTGCCGGATTCCGTGCGCATAAAAGGCATTCCGCTTTCCGCTCGCCGGACCGTCTACCTGCTGCACGGGCTTTCGGAGGACGCTACCGCCTTCCTGCGGTTATCAGGCGCGGAGCGGTATGCGCGTGCGCACGATCTCGTGCTGGTTATGCCTACGGGCGGGCGCAGCATGTACTGCGACGGGATTAACGGCCAAAATTGGTTTACTTACATCGCGGAGGAGTTGCCGGAATATCTGCATCTGCTCATGGGGCTGTCCCGCAGGCGGGAGCAAAATTTTATTGCTGGGTATTCAATGGGCGGCATGGGTGCTGCTCGCATTGCGCTGACCTTTCCGGAGCGCTATGCGGCTTGGGGGAGCTTCTCCGGCGTGCTCGATCTCCGCCCCATGCTTTTAGCGCTTAACGATGAAATGCGCGAAGATTTTCCCTTCCTAGTGGAAAAGGCAGCGGAAATCAACACGACGCCGCTCAACCCGATCAACCTGCTCAACGCGGAGAAGCACGCGGGCAGCCGCGCCTATCTGGCCTGCGGAGAGCAGGATCCAATGATCTTCGGCAACCGTAGCTTTGCTGGGCGCGCGCGGGAGGTTGGGCTCGACGTGGCGGTCGCCTTTGAGGACGGCGCGCACGATTGGGATTTTTGGGACAGGCATCTTCAGAAATTTTTTGATGATATCGGGGGATAACGCTTTGGATCATATAGTGATAGAGCATCGCATTCGCAAGGAAGATGAGGGCAAATACCTGTCGCTTCCATTTGATGTGCCGGAGGAGGTGGAGGGCGTTACTGTCTCTTATCAATATCCCCATAAAAGCGCTCTGCACAATATTATAGACCTTGGGCTGGAGGATGAGGACGGTCGCTTCCTCGGCTGGTCCGGCAGCGCGCGGGAGAGCGTGACCGTGGGGGAACACGACGCAACGCCCGGCTACCTCATGGGCCCGGTCCGGCCGGGAAAATGGCGGATTCTCATCGGAGCCTATCATGTGGAGGAAGAGGGGGTGATCGTCACCTATGAGCTTCGATTCCATCGCCGGCAGGCACAGTGGCTATTCGGCGATTTTCACATACATTCAGACGCTTCCGATGGGCAGCACGATATTACAACGCTCGCTAAAATAGCCAAACATAAGGGCCTCGATTTTATCGCCGTGACCAATCACAACAATTATGCGGAGAACCTGCGCCTGCCACATTTTCCGGGGATCACCCTCGTCCCTGGTGTGGAGTGGACGCATTACAAGGGCCATATGAATTTCTTTGGGATCGGGCGGCCGTTTCGCAATTCCTTTGTGGCAAACAGCCCGGAGGAGATGCGGCGGATCGTGCGGGAGGCGAGAGAGGATGGCGCGGTAATTTCGGTGAACCACCCGAAGTGCAATTTCTGCCCTTATCTTTGGGAGGATGAGGCGTGCTTCGATATGATTGAGGTGTGGAACGGCCCAATGCGCCCCGTTAATCTCCGCGGCATCGCCTGGTGGACAAACATGCTGAAAAGCGGCCGTAAAATTGCGGCGGTAGGCGGCAGTGATTTTCATCACGATCGCCGCCCAGTGCGCTTGGCGAACCCGGTAACAGCGGTTTACAGCGCTTCGCGCAGCGCCGCCGACATCGTTGATGCGGCGTTGCATGGGCGCAGCTACATCATGAATGGACGAAACGGCGTGCGCCTCAGCCTTACCTGTGGAGAAAAGAGCTTTGGCGATACCGTTGCCGCAGGAGAAAACCATTCTGTGCGGTTTTCAGCAGATTATGCACCCAAGGGCACGGCGTTGCGGCTCATCGGCGCACAGGGGGAGCTAGCGCGTGTCAGGCCACAGAAAGGGAGGCTCCAGGGCGAGGCAACGGTTACAGAAACGCCGTTTGCTTATCTGATTGCCTCTGTTCGGCTGCCCGGGTTTGGGGATTATCCACTGGCTATATCCAATCCAATTTATTTTCACTGACGCTCAAATGCCGTTGCGACACCGTATTAGGATCACTAGAGGTGCTCCAAAACAGAAGCGGAGAGGAAAAAAGCATTGCTTTCCTGCCATGGATGTGATAGCATAAAATTACATTCCTATTCGAAATCACAATGTTTGAAAGGAGCAAACACAATGGAACATACGCAAGATGAACTCAAAGCGATCATGGAAAAATTTGCGGCCTCTGGTTGGGATCTCATTGCCGTGCCGGCCCAAGAGTGGCTTAACGGAGGCGGTGATAAAGCATCTCTCATCGCTGCCATTGAGCAGGCGGATCGGGAGTGCGGAAGCTGCGGGTGCGAATTTGACCCGCTTTATAAGAGGGCGCTTGCCCTACAGAGCGCGTTATAAGCCTCGCATGAAGTCTGACGGGTGGAGCCATTCTTTTTGAAAAAGGAGTGGCTCCGCTTTCTTTTTTTACAATGGGTCTGCCCGGTCATTGTGAAAAACGGATATTCCGCCATATGCTTGGTAACGTGGGGCGCTTCAGAGAGCGCCCGCTGCTCCACACCGCAGGAAAGGCGAGAAAATAGCGCGAATGGAGCTTGCTATTTTTGCCTGGATTTGATAGGATGAAAATAGAAAATGTTGCAATGGAAAGGAAGGCCTACAGATGGAACCCATGAAGTTAAAGCCAGCTGTGAAGGACTATCTATGGGGCGGCACGCGGCTGCGTGAAGAATATGGTGTGGATGCGCCGCTGGATAAGCTAGCGGAGGCATGGATGCTCTCCTGCCACCCGCAGGGCGAGGATTTGATTGAAAACGGGCGGTATCAAGGGCTGACGCTGACGCAGGCCGTTAAGCAGATGGGGGCTGCCTGCCTTGGAACACATGCGCAAAAGTTTGCTTATTTCCCGATCCTGATCAAACTCATCGATGCAAAGGATAACCTGTCTGTTCAGGTGCATCCGGACGACGCCTATGCGCGCCGCGTCGAGAAGGAATTTGGCAAAACGGAGGCGTGGTATATTCTCGATGCGGAGGAAGGCGCTGAGCTGATCTATGGCTTTCGGCGAGAGATCGGCCAGGAGGAGTTCCGCCGCAGGATTGCAGATGGAACGCTGATGGAGGTTGTCAACCGTGTTCCAGTAAAAAAAGGCGATCTGTTCTTTATTGAGGCGGGCACCCTGCACGCAATCGGCAAGGGGATTCTTCTGGCAGAGGTGCAGCAGAATTCCAACACAACCTATCGCGTTTACGATTATGGACGTGTCGGCAAAGATGGAAAGCCGCGCGAGCTGCATGTGGATCAGGCGGTAGAGGTAACGCACTGCGCGCCTCCTGCCCATGGCTCAAAGCCGCAGGGGGAGCCGGAGCAGTTCAACGGCTATGTCAAAACGCTTTTGGTATCCTGCGATCTATTTACATCGTCTGTGATCGAGGCGTCTACGCATGCCGTATTGACGGTGGACGCTTCCTCTTTCGTCTCCCTGATTGCGCTGGAGGGGGAGGGCGTGCTTACCTCATGCGGGCATAGTATGCCGTTTCACAAGGGAGAGAGCGTGTTTTTGCCTGCTGGCAGCGGTGCTTGCAGAATAGAAGGGCAGGTTACCGTGCTGGAAACCCACGTTTAAGCTGAGATGTTAAAATAATGCTGCTGCAAAGTGGTTTGCGGCAGCATTATTTTTTGGGCCTAAGAAATATATCTTGCGGTTGTCCCCCGCTGCTTTGGCAATTTCCCAGCCACGTTTGCCTTCATAATAAGCCGAGTGCAAAGATCATTTGCTTTTAAAAGAAGAAGCTTCCTTTTCACATGTGACATATCGTAATTACCGTGTGATGATACGCGGTATCGAGTAGGAAAAAACAAATGATGCAGAAAAAATGAAAAAAATACTTGATTTTCGTTTGCAACTATGCTATTATTTAACGCGTTGGCCCGTGATGGAAAAGTTGTGTGCAGTATGGGGCATTAGCTCAGCTGGGAGAGCGCTACACTGGCAGTGTAGAGGTCAGCGGTTCGATCCCGCTATGCTCCACCAAAGCAGGATGATCCGAAACATTTTTATTTGAGTGGTGTTTTGGGAATCATCTAAAATAGAAAATACAAGACCCTGCTAGGGAGAAATCCATAGCGGGGTCTTGTATTGTATGCATTAAAGTATGATAAAGAATTGCGCATATTTCTTTTGCCCCGGAATCAGGAAGGATTCCGGGGCAACGTTATGCATATCATTTTTTCTCCTTCCGTAAGCCTAGTCATTGAGGTAGGCAGTGATTGGATACCTGTCAGCCGCGCGGCGTTGCCCATTATGCTCCTGTTTACGGGGCGATGCTCCACTCCAGCAATAGAAGTTTGAAGAAAAGCATATTTTAGAATTTTATTATACCGGTAACTACCGTCTGTTTTTAAATATTCACCCTAATTTGATAAAAAAAGAGAAAAATATAAAATTTTTGATCAAATTTAGCATGTTGACATCTTGTTCGGGTCGTTCGATGTTCATTTTTTCCATATACTGAGCCTTAGATTGTTGATAAACGGGGGCTGTATATGGAAAAGACACGAAAGACCAGAACAGAGGATGGGAAGCTCAATTTACTAAGAGAGCGAATTGCACAGTTACGCAAGAAAAGTGGGCTGTCTCAAAATTCGCTTGCGCGCGAGCTGCAATTGCTGGGTGTGAACCTCAATAAAAATGCGGTATCAAATATAGAACTGGGAAAACGCTCGATATCGGATATTGAGCTGTTTGCGATTATTGCGGCGCTTCATGCTTCTGCTGATGATATATTCCACTATGGAAATAAAAAATTGGCGAACCTTTAAAGAACCGGATGCTCTTGATATAGCAAAAATCAATCCGCCTGTTTACGGCAGAGAGGAACATCGTTGCTGAGTTGCCCGTATTGTGGCTTTATCGCGGAGATCCCGCTGGGATAGAGCTTTAACCTGCGATACATCGCTCCACAAAAATTTTCACTCCCATCCCAATGAGCAGGATGCCGCCGATCACGCCCGCCTTGCCACGGAATGCCGCACCAAACCGGCGGCCGATATAAACGCCTGGAAAACATAGTAGGAAGGTGATGGCCCCAATCGCGCCGGCATCGAGCAGCAGGATGGAGACGCGGTTTACATCCGCGCAGGAGAAGGATACGCCTACTGCCAACGCATCAATGCTTGTGGCAATCGCTAAAACGACCAATGTGCGCATGCCGACCTCTCCGCCGTAGGAGGGGACGGCTTGCGCGCCGCCGGATTTAGCGTTTTCCTTGACGGTATCGAGGATCATTTTGATCCCGATCGCTGCGAGCAGCAGCATGGCAACCCAATGATCGACCGTCCGAATTTTTTCGCTGAATCGGATGCCTGCGAGCCAGCCGATCACCGGCATCAGCGCTTGAAAGCCCGCAAAGCTCAGTGCAAGCTTTAAGGCATAACGGATACGGACGCGGCGCACGGTAAGGCCGCTTGTGATGGAAACAGCCAAAGCATCCATAGCGAGCCCGAGCCCAATGACGATGATGTTGATGATTCCCATGTTCATCTCTCCAATCGAGTGATAAATCACTCGAAAAATTCGTTTTGTTTAGAAAGCTCTCTAGATTCTGAAAGAATCGAATAATCTATGAATTTCTTTTACCTTTCTTGTGGGAAGCCTATAACTGTGCTATAATATTCAAAATCTGCGCTTGCGACATTGTGCAATCCGACACCGCTCTAGCTGCGTTAGGGGGAGGTTGCTATATGATTCGTGTGAAAAAGCGCGAAATTAAGATTGACTGAAAAGTGAGAGCATGCCATGTATCAAAACACGCCTTTTTACGACATCCGTCCAATCCGAGATTTTCGTGATATGCTGGCTCAAAGCGCTGCGCGTTTTTCGGATCGCCCTGCGTTTAAATTAAAAAACGACGCTGGAGAATATTACGATGTTTCCTATCCCGACTTTCAGGCCGACGTATATGCGCTGGGCACCAAATTGATCGATTTGGGCCTGGCGGGAGAGAAGATTGCCGTGATTGGGCACAATTGTTATGAATGGTGCACCGCCTATCTTGCCGTCACCTGCGGAGTGGGCGTGGTGGTGCCGATTGATAAGGAACTTCCGGCCTGCGATATTGAGAATATCCTCCGCGTTTCCGAGGCGGCTGCGATTCTTTTTGATGAAAAAGCGGCGCAAAAGGTGCTGGAGAATCGCTCCGCCCTGCCGCCGAAAATCAGGCTGATTTCCTTGGAAGCGGGAGATGCGCAGCAGGGGATTCTCTCACTGCGTGAACTGCTGGCGGAGGGCCGCGCGCTATTAAATCAAGGCGATACACGCATGAAAGAAGCACCGATCGATGCGGAGGGCCTTGGCTCTCTCCTTTTCACCTCCGGCACGACCGGTATGGCTAAGGGGGTTATGCTTAGCCAGCGGAACATCTGCGAGGATATCATGTCGCTCAGCGGCGTGGTGGAAATCCGCCCGACAGATCAGCTGCTCTCTATTTTGCCGCTGCATCATACTTATGAATGTTCGCTCGGATTTATCATGATTTTATATTCCGGCGCATGCATTGCTTTCTGTGAGGGGCTGCGCTATATTGTCAAAAACATGCAGGATGTAGAGCCGACGATCTTCGTCACGGTGCCGCTGATGCTTGAAAAAATGCACAACCGCATTTTAAAAACGGCCGCGAAAAAGAAGGGCGGCAAGTTGATGCTTGGTATTGGAAAGGCTCTCTCCAATGCGACCAGCGCGCTGGGTGTGGATATCAACGATAAAATATTTGGCGAAATCCAGCGCACCTTCGGCGGCCGGCTTCGCCTCATTATCACGGGCGCTGCGGCCATTAGCCCGGAAGTGGTCAAGGATTTTAAAACCTTTGGCATCCCTGTCTATCTCGGCTATGGCCTGACGGAATGCTCTCCGCTCGTGATCGGCAACAACGACCGGATTGAGCTGCCGGATTCCGTGGGCGTGCCTCTGCCTGGCGTAGAGGCGAAGATCATCAATGCGGACGCCTCCGGCGTAGGTGAGATCTGCGTGAAGGGCCCAATGGTGATGCTCGGCTATTATAACGATCCGGAGGCCACGGCAGAGGTGCTGGATGAGGATGGCTTTTTTCACACCGGCGACCTCGGCACGGTGGATGAAAACGGCTATTACCGAATCACCGGCCGCATCAAAAACGTGATCGTCACGAAAAACGGCAAAAATATTTACCCGGAGGAAGTAGAATACTACCTCAATAAAAACCCCTTTGTGGCGGAATCCATCGTCGTCGGCGAGGATGAAGATGATGAAACGATGGTCACAGCGAAGGTGTTTCCCAATGTGGAAGCGATCCGCGAGAAGCTCAAGCAATCCTCCGTGTCGAGCGAGGAAGTGTTTAAAGCACTTTCCAATGTGGTAAAGGAGGTCAATAAAAAATTGCCCTCTTATAAAAGCATTAAGAAGCTTGTCGTTCGTGAAACGGAATTTGTCAAAACAACAACGCAGAAGATTAAGCGATTCGCGGAGGAAGAGAAGAAAGAGCGGCAGGAAGAACAGGAAAAGAACGGCAAGGACGTATAACAATAGAAAATACCGCTGCGAAAACCCGCAGCGGTATTTTTGTTGCACACAGCAAGCGCTGTTGACCAGACATCTATTTTTCTGCGCTTTTATTTTTCCTCGTCACCGCGATGCATGCACAGTAAACTTCCTGCGCCCCGGCGAGTTTGAGCATCTTGGCACATTCGTCAAGGGTTGCGCCCGTGGTTTTTACATCGTCGCACAGCAGGATGGTTTTGCCCTGCGTCAGCTCCGGCTTGGCAACCTCAAACACGCCGAACACATTGCCCCTGCGCTCAGCCCCTTTCAACTCGTGCTGCGCGGGGGTGTCGGCGCATTTACGGAGCAGATGGCAGTGCACGGGAATCTCCAGTAGCTTGGAGAGCTCCTGCGCGAGCAGGGCGCTCTGGTTATAGCCGCGCTCTTTTTCCTTTGCGGTGCGCATGGGCACGCAGGTAATCTGGTCAAAGGCAACGCCAGGCAAATTGGCCCGGATGCTCGCGGCCATCTCTTGGGCGAAATAGGCGGCATATTGGGGACGATCACGGAATTTAAAGCGATGGATTCCCTCTCGGATGGCGTCCTCATAATAAAACGGGGCTGTGATCTCTTTATAGGCAGTTTTGGGGTGTTTCCGGCTACAATCCTGAAGGCTTTGCCCGCAGAGCAAGCAAACCGGCGCTTCAATGCGGGCGATGCGTTCCGAGCAGGTTTCGCAGAGCCTTTCTCCCGTGGGCAGCACTGCACCGCAGCAAACGCATCGGGGTGGGTAGAGGATGGAGAGCAGCCGGTCGAGCCATTCCTTATGCTTCATCGTTATCCTCTTCTGTTAAAAAGGCGCGCAAGGCGGAAAAACGGCGCGTTTTTTTATCGTTTTCTACCATGCGATGCACCACATCCCTGCTGCCAACCAGGATCATTTTAGATTTTGCACGGGTGACGGCGGTGTAGAGCAGATTGCGGTAGCTCAATTGCGGCACTACGTTCAGCACCGGCATAACCACCGCCTCAAATTCGCTGCCCTGGCTTTTATGCACTGTAATGGCATAGGCGAGCTCCAGTTCAGCAGCCGATTCAAAGGAATACATAGCTGTTCGGTCGTCAAAGAGCACATAGAGCGTGGAACTCGCATGCTCAATCCTTTCCAAAATACCAACGTCGCCGTTGAATACACCCGAACCGTTTTCGCCGTCACGCGTCCAAGGCAGATCGTAATTATTTTTAGTTTGCATCACTTTATCGCCGGTGCGCAGGATGCGCCCATTGATGGTGATCTCCTGCTTCTTTTTCTCCGGCGGATTGAGCACGCCTTGCAGCACACGGTTGAGATTCACCGTGCCCAGATCGCCCTTGCGGGATGGGCAGAGCACCTGGATATCCGAGATGGGGGAGTAGCCGTAGGCTTTGGGCAGTCGGGCGGCGCACAGCTCTGTCACCGTGCGTTCGGCAAGGTAGGGCGCGGGCCGGTTCATAAAAAAGAAGTCCGCGTCGTTGCGGTCGAGCACGGGCATTTCGCCGCGCACGATGCGGTGCGCGTTGGTCACGATCAGGCTCTCCATCGCCTGGCGGAATACCTCCGTGAGCTGCACGGTCGGCAGGAGCCCGGATTGAATGAGATCCTGCAAAACGTTGCCCGCGCCCACGGGCGGGAGCTGGTCGCTGTCGCCCACCATCACCAGGCGGCAGCCGAGCGGCAGGGCCTCCAGCAGGCTGGAGAAAAGGTTGATATCCACCATGGAGAGCTCGTCCACAATCACGGCGTCCGCCTCCAGCGGGTTGCGCGCGTCGCGCGCGAAAACGGGGCGGTCGTTTTCCGTCCATTCCACTTCCAGCAGGCGGTGGATCGTTTTCGCCTCCTTGCCCGTCAGCTCGGACATCCGCTTGGCCGCCCGGCCGGTCGGCGCGGCAAGGGCAACATCCAGCCCGTCGCGCTCAAACAGGGTGAGAATGCCCTTGAGCGTGGTGGTCTTACCAGTGCCCGGCCCGCCGGTGAGGATAAGCAGGCCTTTCTGGACGGCCGTCGTGATGGCGAGGCGCTGTTTCTCTTCATATTGAATGCCGCTTTCTTGCTCGACGCGCTGAATCTCCTTTTCCAACGCCAGTTTCCCGGCAGGGGGGAACCGCAGCATGATCCGGATGCGCTCCGCGGCGCTCTTTTCCGCACTGTAAACGCTGGGGAGGAAGATGAATTCCCTGCTGCCGATTGTTTTGGAAACAAGCTGACGGTCCTCTAAGAGGCCGTCGAGCGCAATTTCGATGGTATCGGTGTCGGTATTCAGCAGGTCGCGGGAAGGGGTCAGCAATTTTTCCCGCGGGATACAGGTGTGGCCGTTGTGCAGGTTATGGCGTAGCACGTAGATCACGCCCGCCCGCACTCGATGGATCGCATCCGGGCGGTTGGGCATGGCTTGCGCGATCACATCCGCCCGCTCAAACCCCATGTGGATATCTTCGCTGCAAAGGATATAGGGGTTTTCATGGATGCGGTCGATGGCGGAGGCGCCAAACTTTCGAAAGGCCGCGAGACATTCCGCCGGCGTCATGCCGATGGATTCTAGGGCAATCATCACCTCTCGAACGGCAAATTGTTTTTTGAATTCCTCGCAGATTTTATGCGCTTTTTCCCGGGAGATGCCCTTGATTGTGGCGAGGCGCTCCGGCTCGTTTTCAAGAATATCGAAGGTGCGATCGCCGAAGGCCTCCACAATTTTTTCCGCCGTGGCAGCCCGAATGCCTTTGACTGCGCCAGAGGAGAGGTATTTCAGAAGCTGCCCGGCCGTGGAGGGGAGGCTGCGCTCACAAAGCTCTGCGCGGAATTGGCGGCCGAAGGAGGCGTGCACATCCCAATGCCCCATCAGCCGCAGCTCTTCCCCCGCGGACAGCGCCGGGAGGACGCCCACCACCGTAACCAGTTCCCCTTCGCTGTTTAAATCCAGCACTGTGAAGCCGGTATCCGGGCGGTAGAAGGTTACATCCTCCACACTGCCGCGCAACTCGATTTGTGCCTGTTCGTCCATAAAGATGATCCATTCTTTCCGGAAAAATTCTGGTTTTTACGTCTGTCGTCTGGTTTTGACGACTACTGTCTGTTATTATACTTCGATTCAGGTCCGGATGCAATGGATTTCCACAAAAAGGCGAACATTCGTTTTTTTGTGGATCGATTTGTGATTTCGACAAATTTATGATAAAATAGCGTTAAACGGGTCGTTTAACGCATTGAAAAAATGCCTGTCGCGCGGCGGCAACGCCATTTTTGTGGAGGATCAAAACACTTTGAATCATTGCAGAGAGTAGCTTTGCGTGGATATAAAGTCAAAACAGTTCCGTGCTGCGTAATAGAAAACAAAGGGGGTTATATCAAATGCGGTATGATGAGGCGGTCAGTTATGTGCATTCCCTGCTTCGATTTGGCGTAAAGCCGGGCCTTGAGCGGATGCGGGCCATGATGGCAGAGCTTGGCAACCCGCAGGATAAGCTGAAGTTTGCCCATGTGGCGGGGACGAACGGCAAAGGCTCCACTTGCGCGATGCTTGCTGGAATCCTACAGGCCTCCGGGTATCGAACAGGGTTGTTTACTTCGCCCTATGTGATCGAATTTCGAGAGCGGATTCAGATCAATGGCGAGATGATTCCACACGAGGCTTTTGCTTCTGCAATGGAGCAGATCAAGCCTGTGGCAGAAAGGCTTGCCAAGCGCGATATGCAGCCCACGGAGTTTGAGGTGATCACCGCCGCCGCCTTCCTCTATTTCGCGCAGGTAGGCTGCGACATTGTGGTGCTTGAGGTGGGCCTCGGCGGAAGGCTCGATTCCACCAATATCATCAAAACGCCGCTGGTGAGCGTGATTACCTCTGTTTCAATGGATCATATGAATGTGCTCGGCAACACCATTGAGGAGATCGCGGCCGAAAAGTGCGGGATCGTCAAGCGCGGCGGGATTACTGTGGCCTATCCGGAGCAGGACCGGCGTGTATTCAATATTCTGTATCATACAGCGATTTTGCAGAGCAATGTGCTGATTACGCAGAATATGGGGGATGTCCGCATTGAGGCGGAAAGGATTACGGGCACGGATATCGTCTATAATGGCCTACACATCCATATTCCCCTGATTGGTGCACACCAGGTGGGCAATTGCATGACTGCTGTGTTGGCGGCGGAAGCGCTACGCTCGCGCGGCATGCGCCGGATCACGGGCCGCTCGATTGTCAGCGGCATTGCGGGAGTGCGCATTCCGGCGCGGCTGGAGGTGTTTCAAACGCAGCCGCTTGTGCTGCTCGACGGCGGCCATAATGAAGATGGGCTGCAAAGGCTTGCGCAGGCTGTACGCAAATTCCTTTCCGGCAGGCGGCTGATCGGCGTGATCGGCATGATGGCAGATAAGGCGCATGCTGTAGCCGCGCGGGAGATTGCCCCGCTGTGCGCCAAGGTGATCGCCACTACGCCCTCCAACCCGCGCGCGACGCCGGCGGAACAGCTTGCGCGGGAAATGGAGCCTTTTTGCAGTGAAGTCTGGGCAGAGGAGAATCCGGAGGAGGCCTTTCTCCTCGCGCTTCGGGAAGCACAGCCGGAGGATGCGGTGCTCGTTTGCGGTTCCTTTTATCTGGCATCGGATGTGCGAGAGGCACTGTTGCGTTTTTCTGCATAAATTTTTGCGGCATTTTCCAGCATTCAACAAAATATGCAATCGAAATCCTTTATCCTGATCGGGTAAAGGATTTTATTTTTTGAGGAATAACTGGAATCCGGACAGGCAATACTAATCAGAATGGGAGGAATCATACGTGGCAATTCGATTGGAGTTTGCACCGGGGCGTGTAACCGCGTATCTGGAAGGGGAGATTGACCACCATAACGCCGCCGCTCTGAGGGAATGCATCGATGAAGCGGTTGAGAAGCACAGGCCGGAAACATTGCGCATCGATTTCGGCGGTGTTAGCTTTATGGATAGCTCCGGTGTGGGGCTTGTGATCGGGCGCACCAGTGTGATGCAGGCACTGGGGGGCAAGGTGGAGGTAGTCAACCTGACGCCGCAGGCCTATAAAGTGATGCGGCTTGCAAAGCTGGATCAGCTTGCAGTGATTCGCCAAAAGCGAAAGGACGGTTAAGAGGTTGAAAGATCTCTCTTTCAAACTGCGTTTTATCTGCTCTGCGTATGAAACGAAGTGCGAAAACAAGATTCGCATATCGAAATTTTGGCTGCGCCGAAACCGTGAAAAGCCACGGCCCGGCGCAAGAAAGGGATGGCCATATTGATGAAAGCGAGTAACGTTGTGAAACTGGAAGTGGAAAGCCGCTCTGTCAACGAGAGCTTTGCCCGCGTTGTTGTGTCCGCCTTTGCGGCGCAGCTCGACCCCACAATTGAAGAGGTGAACGATATCAAAACGGCCGTTAGCGAGGCAGTGACCAACTGCATTGTGCACGCCTACGAAAACAAGGTCGGCAAAATTTACATAACCGTTTCCCTCTATGATGAAGGCCTGGTGAAAATCAAGATTCGGGATAAAGGACGCGGGATCGAGGATGTGAAAAAGGCAATGGAGCCGCTCTATACCACTGCCGCCGGCGAGCGGGCAGGCCTTGGCTTTGCCGTGATGGAGAGCTTTATGGATAAGGTCAGGGTGCACTCTAAGGCCGGGCAGGGCACGAGCGTGATTTTGGAAAAACGCATCGCGGGCCGCGATGCAGGCCGTGGTTGAGCAGGCGGCCTCGCGCGAAAGCCTGATTTCGGATAATCTAGGGCTCGTCCACTCCTGCGCAAACCGGTTCCGGGGCCGCGGCGTGGAGTATGACGATCTGTTTCAGGCAGGCTGCGTGGGCCTGATTAAAGCGGCAGATGGGTTTGACCCTTCGCGCGGCTTCGCTTTCTCCACCTATGCCGTGCCGGTGATCTTAGGGGAGATTAGAAGGATCTTCCGTGATGGCGGCACCGTGAAGGTGGGCAGGGCCATGAAGGAAAAAGCGCGTAACGCCCTGCGGGAAAAGGAGCGGCTTACCGCCGAGCGCGGGCAGGAGCCGACCATTGGAGAGCTCGCGGAACATTTGGGAATGGAAATTGCGGAAACAGCGCAGGTGCTCACCGCCTCTATGCCGACCGTATCCCTGACGGCGGATGAGGAAAACGGCTCCGGGCAGATTGATATTCCCGTAGCGCCGCCGGAGGATATGATCTCAGACACGGTCGCGCTTGAGCAGATTATGGACAAGCTCCCCGAACGCGACAAAAAGCTTATTGAGCTGCGTTATTTCAAGGGGATGACGCAAACGGTCACCGCGGAGCATCTGGGGATGTCACAGGTGCAGGTATCCCGGCGGGAGAAAGCAATTTTGTTGCAAATGCGCCGCTATCTGACAGGCTAGCAAGGGTTTCTGCAACACTCGGGTGTAGCCGTGCAAGGGGAATCGGGTGCTGTATAAATTTTATGAAAGCAATGTTTTTTATGAAACGTATCAAAGGTCAAACTGCTGCGGTTTCGCGGCAGTTTTTTTGTATGCAGGATGTGGGAAATACTGCCGTCTTTTGCGTCAAAGGAGGCGCTTTCGGGGGTGGAGTTGACGAACAATTAAAAGGGCTGTTGTAAAATACAAGGCATTTTACAACAGCCCTTTTTAAAGAGAAAACAAAAATTCATCGTACTTATTTTGACAGAGCACGCATGGCGTCGAGCGCCGCGTCGTAATCCGGATGGTTCGTTATCTCGGGCACATATTCCACATAAGCGAGCTTTCCGTCATGGCCTGCGAGAAACACAGCGCGGGTGAGCAGCCCCAGTTCCTCGATCCGCGTTCCGGTTGCGATGCCGAAGCTGTGATCTCGATAGTCGGAGAGCGTCTGTACCCGTTCCACACCCGTTGCGCCGCACCAACGCGACTGCGCAAAGGGCAAATCCATGCTGATTGCATAGATGTGAGCGGATGGAAAGGAAGCGGCTGTCTCATTGAACCGCCGCACCTCCTGATCGCATACGCCGGTGTCAAGCGAGGGAACCGTGAGGAAAACACGGATGCCGGTAAGCTCTCTGCCATACACTGCCTGGAGCCGACGATCAGTCAGGGTGAAATTGGGCATTCTGTCTCCGGGACAAAGCTGTTTTCCGCAAAGGGTGACAGGGCTGCCTTTGAATGTGATTTCCATAAGCATATACCTCCTGAATTTTGAGTGCCAAACGGTTGGTCATGCTTAGTATCGGCTGAAAAGAGTCTGCCATGCAAAGTGAATTGAAAGGAGGTTTGCTTCATGAGCCGTTCTTTCCAAACGTTCCTCTTTGAAACGCAGGGGCGCAAGCGGATAAACCCGCTGCGGATAAACCCGCTGCGGCTTTTCACGAAGCTATGCAGGTTAAAGTTTACAATATGTTAATTGAAATCAATATCTGCTTCGGCTACAATAAGTGTACTATTTCGGGGCGGAGGCATGCTGGTGTTTGGCTACGTAAAGGCATACAAGCCCGAGTTGAAGGTGCGGGATTATGAGCAATACAAAGCGGTGTACTGTTCCCTGTGCAAAACGCTCGGCCGGGAATATGGCCTGTTTGCCAGGCTGACGCTTAGCTATGATTTCACCTTTGCCGCCCTGCTGCGGCTGGCGCTTTCGGGCGAATGCCCGGGTTTTCACAAATCTCGTTGCCCGTTCAACCCGTTTGCAAAATGCAACGCCTGCTCCGGCGGCGAGAGTGATTTTTCCTTTACGGCGGCCGCGGCGGTGATTATGATGTTTTATAAGCTGCGCGACAACCTGCGGGACTCCGGATTTTGGAAACGCCTTGTCTCCCGGCTTTTGTATCCCTTTGCTGCGCATGCGCATAATAAGGCAAAGAAGCATTTCCCTTTGGTAGAAGAAATTGTGGCTCGCATGATGGAAGAGCAGGCAGCGCTTGAAGGCAGCTCCTGCGCGCAGATCGACCGTGCCGCAGACCCGACTGCCAAAGCGCTTGCCGCCTTGTTTTCGCTGGGCGCGCAGGCGGAGGATCAGCGGCGGGTGCTCGACCGGATGGGCTACTGTGTGGGGCGCTGGGTGTATCTGATCGATGCGGCGGACGATTTGGAGGATGATTTGAAAAGCGGGGATTATAATCCCTATATTCAGGCCTTTCAAATGACCGGGGAGGAGCCTGACGCGGTAACGGCGGCGCGCAAAGCGGCGCAGGAATCCTTGCTGTTGACTGCGGCGGAAGCCGTGCGCGCGTATAATCTGCTGGAGGTGCGGCGGTTTGACTCAATTCTGCGCAATATTTTGGAAGAGGGGCTCTTCAGTGTGCAGAAACAAATTTTTGAGCCCGAAGCGGCGCAGCGGGTCAAATGAAGCGGCTTTTGCCGTATCCAGATCATGAGCCTTCGATTGCGTGATTGGATGGGATCAGGAAGCATTTCATCAATTGGCAGTTTCTTAAATTTTCTGCCCTTGCGAAAGGTATGGTTTTCATTATGAAAGATCCTTATCAGATTTTAAATATTACACCGGACGCGACCGACGAGCAGGTGCGGGAGGCGTATCGTTCGCTTGCGCGCAAGTATCAGCCTGAAAATTATGAGAACAGCCCGCTGGCCGATATGGCGGCAAAAAAAATGGATGAGATAAACGGTGCGTATGATGCGATTATCACCATGCGCCGCAGCCAGTCCAGCTCTGCACAGAGCGGATATTCCGCCGGATATACGGGCGGCGGATATGGCGGTGCATCCTCCTTGGGAGATATCCGCTCCAAAATCAACGCCAACCGCATCGATGATGCGGAAACCTTGCTCGACGGCATCCCACCGCAGACACGCGGTGCAGAGTGGTATTTTTTGAAGGGCACTGTGCAGTATAAGCGCGGCTGGCTGGAGGAAGCCACCAAGCATTATCGCACAGCCTGCCAGCTCGATCCGAACAACCCGGAATATCAGGCGGCGTTCCGTCAGGTGAGCAATCCCCGCACAGGCGGTTATCGCGCGCCGCGGACCAATGCAGGCGGATGCAGTGCATGTGACATCTGCACAGGGCTCATGTGTGCGGACTGTCTTTGCGATTGCTGCGGCGCAGATGGAACCCCCTGCTGCTGAGTGGCGGCCGGCTAGTCAAGCGCGGGCGCGCGAAAGGATGTTGTCGATTCTATGACGGGGATGAAGCAAAGCTCAAAGACTGCTTTTGGGGGGATTCTCACAGCGCTGTCAGTCGTTTTGATGTTTCTGACGGGGGTGATCCCCTTTTTAACCTTTGCGCTGCCGGCATTGGCAGGCGCACTGCTGATATTGATTGTGATGGAGATCGGCTCCAAATGGGCACTGTGCGTCTATGCGGCAGTGAGCATCCTCTCTCTATTGGTGGTTGCGGATAAAGAGGCTGCCATGATGTATGCCGCCTTTTTCGGCTATTATCCGGTAATCAAATCATTTTTGGAAAGCAAGCTTCCGCGTGTGTTCGAATGGATTGTTAAATTTTTGATTTTTAATGCCGCAATGGTGCTGGCCTATCTGGTTATCATTTTTGTGTTCGGGATGCCTCTGGATGAGATGGAGGAGTTTGGCCGGTATGCCGTGCCGATCCTGTTGGGGATGGGGAATGTGGTTTTTTTCGTTTATGATATTGCTTTAACAAGAGTCATCGGCGCGTACCTGCACCGCTGGCGCAAATCGTTTCACAGGCTTTTTAAATAAGGTTTCAGATAGAGTTGTTTGCTGCGTTTTGCCGAGCGCGTGGGAAACAGCTCTTTCTTTTTTTATTACGAAGCGAAGCGAGTAACAAAACAAAGCCCGCCATCACCACATAGATCACAGAGATACGTATCGCTTACGCAAGTAGTTAGCTACCGGCTATTTTTTATTCGTTTTGCAAGTTTTCATGCAAAAAAATGCATTCGTTCTTGACTTCAGCCCTATGACGGAATAAGATAAAGGTATGTTGATTTGGCTGATTGATGCCGGAGGGGGAGCGCCGCCGGTGAATATTTGAGATGGGTTTGCAATTGGGAAAGGGGGGCATTTTATGACAAAATCTCTGCTGGCGAAAATAGACCGCCTATATCCAACACTTTCCAAGGGGCACAAACGGATTGCGTCTTTTATTCAGGAGCATTATGATAAAGCGGCCTTTATGACTGCGTCACGCTTGGGCGATACTGTGGGCGTGAGTGAATCTACGGTGGTGCGCTTTGCCACGGAGTTGGGGTTTGAGGGATATCCAGAATTGCAGAAGGCATTGCAGGAGATGATCCGCAGCAAGCTGACCAGCGTGCAGCGCATGGAGGTTACCAGCAGCCGTATGGGGGAGGACGATATCCTCGAAAAGGTGCTCACAAGCGATGTGGAAATGATACGCGCAACGTTGGAGCAGACCTCCCGCACGGATTTCCGCCAGGCGGTGGATGCGATCAATGTTGCGCGTAAAATCTATATTCTCGGCGTGCGCAGCTCGGCCGCGCTTGCAAGCTTTATGGCTTTTTACTTCAATTTGGTTTATGATAATGTTGTGCTGGTTGATACGGCGAGCGCAAGCGAGATTTTTGAGCAGATGTTTCGAATTGATGAGCGGGATGTATGCATTGCCATCAGCTTCCCACGCTATTCAAAGCAGACGATCAACGCCCTGCGCTTTATCAGCGACCGGGGCGCAACGATCCTTTCCATTACGGATAGCGCCTATTCCCCGATCGCTTCGTTTGCTAAGCACCTTTTAGTGGCGCGCAGCGATATGGCCTCTTTCGTTGATTCGCTGGTAGCCCCACTGAGCTTGGTCAATGCGCTCATTGTGGCCGCTACGCTCAGCCGTAGGGGAGAGGTATCAGAGAATTTCAATAAACTTGAGGAGATCTGGGAGGAATACCAGGTATACGAGAAAGTGGAGGAATCCCGCGAAGATGAAGAGTGATCTAATCGTCGTAGGCGCCGGCGCGGCCGGCCTAATGGCAGCGGGCGCCGCCGCGCGCAGAGGTAGAAGCGTGCTGCTGCTCGAGCGCAATGCGCGCCCGGCGCGCAAGGTGATGATTACGGGCAAAGGCCGCTGCAACGTGACCAATGCATGCAATTTGCTCAACGACCTGATTGCAAATGTGCCGGTAAACGGCCGCTTTTTATATGGCGCTTTTTCGCGCTTTATGCCATCGGATACAATGGATTTTTTTGAGGAGCAGGGCGTCCCGCTGAAGATTGAGCGGGGCAATCGCGTTTTTCCGGAGTCGGATAGGGCAGTGGATATTGTAGACGCGCTGTGCCGGTATGCCAAGCATCCGAACGTGACGCTTCTACAGGGCCGCGTGGCGGAGCTGCTTGTGGAGGAGGAGCGCTTGTGCGGCGTGAAAACGGAGGATGGCAAGCGGTATGACGCCCCTAAGGTATTGCTTGCAACCGGCGGCCTTTCCTACCCCGCGACAGGTTCCACCGGGGACGGCTATGCATTGGCCCGTTCGGCCGGGCATACGATTATAGAGCCGCAGCCCTCCCTTGTGCCGCTGGAGGCACATGAGGGCTGGGTCAGCGAGCTGCAAGGGCTTGCGCTGAAAAATATTGCGATCACGGTGCGGGATGTGGATTCCTTCCGCACGGTGTATACAGATTTTGGTGAGCTGCTCTTTACACATTTTGGGCTTTCCGGCCCGGTGATCCTCAGTGCCAGCGCACATATGAAGGGGATGCGCCGGGGAAAGTATGAGGTGCAGATTGATTTAAAGCCCGCCCTGGAGGAAAAGCAGCTGGATGCGCGCCTACAGCGCGATTTTTTACAAAATGCGAACCGTGTGTTTGCCAATTCGCTCGATGCCCTCCTACCGCGCAAGCTGATTCCGGTAATCGTCCGCCTTTCCGGGATTGCAGCGGGGTTGAAGGTCAACCAAGTGACGAGGGAGATGCGCCAGGGCCTCGTTTCTCTGTTGAAAGGGCTCCGGCTTACCGTAACGGGCTTTCGCCCCATTGAGGAGGCAGTGGTCACTTCAGGCGGCGTCAGCACAAAGGAGATCAACGCCAAAACAATGGAGTCAAAGCTGCTGCCAGGGCTCTATTTTGCAGGCGAACTCATCGATGTGGATGGCTATACGGGCGGCTTCAACCTGCAAATTGCCTTCTCCACCGGGCATCTGGCCGGGCAGTCCGTTTAGAGGGGGCCCAAAGGCCGGTGTGCGGCTCACATGATATCATTTTAGAATGAAGAGCTTCAATCGCCAGGAAAGGAATGTTCATCACAATGGTCAATATTGCAATCGACGGGCCTGCGGGGGCAGGCAAGAGTACAGTGGCGCGCGGCGCGGCCAAGGCGCTTGGCTATATCTATGTGGATACCGGCGCGCTTTACCGCACGGTGGCGCTCTACGTGCTGCAAAATGGGCATAATGTGCACGATTCTGAGCGCGTGAAGGCAGCTCTTGCCGATATCCGCATCGAGCTGAAATTTGTCGGCGGCGTGCAGCGTGTTTATCTCAACGGGCAGGATGTTTCGGAAGAAATCCGCACGCCGGAGGTTTCCATGGGCGCTTCCGCAGTGGCGGCCCTCCCCTGTGTGCGCGAATTCCTGTTTGAGCAGCAGCGGCGCATTGCGCGGGAAAAAAACTGCATTATGGATGGGCGCGATATCGGCACAGTGGTGCTGCCGGATGCGCAGGTGAAAGTGTTTCTAACGGCTTCCGCCGAGGAGCGCGCGCGCCGGCGCTACCGCGAATTGCTGGAGAAGGGGGAGGACGTTTTGTTTGAAGAGGTGCTGCGCGATGTGCAGGAGCGTGATTATAACGATTCCCACCGCGCCGTAGCGCCGCTCAAGCAGGCAGAGGACGCGGTGCTGCTCGATACGACGGGGATCACGCTGGAGGAGTCGGTCAGCCGCTTAATTCAATGCATAAAGGAGAGATCACAGTGAAGCCATTCGATTACAGCAAGGTAAAGGATCATGCCACCTATCACCTTCTCATGCCGTTGAATATCCTGCTGTTTAATAAAACAATGTTCCGCGTTACCTTCGTGGGCAAGGAGAATGTACCCAAGGAGGGCGGATTCATTCTGGCCTCTAACCATATTCATTTCCTAGATCCGCTCGTCATCGCAGGCAGCAAAACGCGCGTGATGTATTTCATGGCGAAGGAGGAGCTTTTCCACAACCCTGCCGCAGCCTATTTTCTGACCCGTTTTAATGCCTTTCCGGTCAAACGCGGCTCTTCTGATAAAGCTTCTGTGGAATATGCCATTCGAGTGGTCAAAGAGGGGAATGTGTTGGGGATTTTTCCAGAGGGCACCCGATCGCCGGATTACCGCCCCGGCGCCCCTAAAGCGGGCGTTGCGCTGATTGCCAAGCAGGCACATGCGGATGTGCTGCCTGTATCCATCTACAGCGAGCATCAGGCGAAATATTGGACGGATTTGACCGTACGCTTCGGCAAGATGATCCCCTATCAAGAGCTGGGCATTACAGAAGAGGGCGGCACGCGCGAGCTGCGCGAAGCCTCCCGCCTGATTATGGATCGGATTACAGAGCTTTGGGAGGAAGGACCGTGCAGGAAATAAGGCTGGCGAAAACGGCGGGCTTTTGCTTTGGCGTGAATCGAGCAGTCAGCATGGTTTACGCTATGCTGGAGGAGGGGAAAACCGTTTATACGCTCGGCCCGATTATCCACAACCCACAGGTGGTGACCGATTTGGAAAAACGCGGCGTTGTGATTGTGGATGAAACCGGCGAGGTGCCGCAGGGGGCTGTGCTCGTGGTGCGCACGCACGGCGTGCCGGCAGCCGTCACTCAGGCCATCAAGGAGCGGGGGCTCGACTGCTGCGACGCGACCTGCCCGTTTGTATCCAAAATCCATCAGATCGTGGCAAAGCGGTCGGAGGGCGGCGATATCGTTTTGATTGCGGGGGATCCCGCACACCCGGAGGTGCAGGGCATCCGCGGCCATTGTCCGGGTAAATCCTATGTATTTAACGGTGTGGGGCAGCTGGAGGATTTGCTACGGACCTATCCTGAATTTTCGAATGCGCCAATTTCAGTGGTTGCTCAAACAACTTTTCACATAAAAGAGTGGGAAAACTGCGTGAAAAAGATAAATTTAGTATGTACAAATGCCACTGTTTTTGATACAATATGTAATGCAACTCAGGAACGGCAGGAGGAAGCGATTGCACTGTCGAAGGCCTGCGGCGCGATGGTCATCATCGGGGGGCGTCAAAGCTCCAATACGGCCAAGCTCCGCGACGTGTGCGCGCGCAACTGCCCGACTTTCCTGATCGAAACGGCAAAGGAATTGGCGGGAATCGATTTTTCTGTTTATTCTTCCATTGGCGTTACTGCGGGGGCTTCCACTCCTGCTGGTATTATAAAGGAGGTACTTGAAACCATGTCCGAATTGTTAAATGAAAACCCTGAGCTTGTCGAGGAGAAAGCGGAATCGGCCGCGCCGGCCGAAGAGGCTGCTGCGCAGCCCGCACAGGAGGAAGCGCCCGCTGAGAAATCCTTCGACGAGATGAGCTTTTCTGAGGCGCTTGAAGCGTCTTTGCAGAGTATGAATACAGATCAGAAGGTGAAGGGTACCGTCGTCGGCATGTCTCCCTCCGAGATCCAGGTTGATATCGGCAGGAAGCACGCGGGCTACATACCGCTTGATGAATTCAGCGCTGATCCCACAGTCAATCCGCTGGAGGCGGTCAAGGTGGGCGACGTGCTTGATCTGATTATCATGAAAACCAACGATGCGGAGGGCACTGTTATGCTCTCCAAAAAACGTTTTGACGCGATCAAGGCGTGGGATGACGTTGTGAAAGCTAGCGAAGACGAATCCATCTTGGAAGGCGTCATCACAGATGTCATCAAGGGCGGCGTGCTCGCCTCCACCAACGGCGTGCGTGTGTTTATCCCGGCTTCCCTAGCCACTGCCTCCCGCGGCGAGCCGCTGGATGGCCTGCTGCACCAGCATGTGCAGTTCCGCATCATTGAGGTCAATAAGCCCCGCCGCCGCGCGGTAGGTTCTATCCGTGCAGTGCTTAAGGAAGCGCGCAAGGCCGCGGAGGACGCCTTCTGGGCGCAGGCAGAGGTAGGCCAGGTTTACACCGGCACGGTTCGCACGATTGTTTCCTACGGCGCGTTTGTCGATATCGGCGGTGTGGACGGAATGGTTCATATCTCCGAGCTTTCCTGGAACCGCATCAAGCACCCCTCGGAGGTTGTTTCGGTGGGCGATCAGATCGAGGTTTATATCAAAGCGTTGGATCCGGAGAAACGCAAGATTTCGCTCGGCTATAAGAAAGTGGAGGACAACCCCTGGGAGATCCTGCGCCGTGATTATCCGGTTGGCAGCGAGGTTACGGCGAAGGTTGTCGGAATGACGGCGTTCGGTGCGTTCGCGCAGATCATTCCAGGCATCGACGGCCTAATCCACATTTCTCAGATTGCTGACCACAGGATCGAAAAACCACAGGATGTGCTTTCTGTAGGCGAAGAAGTGCGCGTGAAGATCACGGATATCGATTTTGATAAGAAGCGCGTTAGCCTTTCGATCCGTGCGCTTTTGGACGATAACCAGGCGGACGACGAGGACTGAGATCGTTCTGCCCCATTTGAGTAGTTTTATCTTGATGAAACAGAGCGCTTCCGGCCTTGCGTCGGAGGCGCTCTTTCTATCTAACTATGGACTTTGGCTACTTTTTGCCCGCTATATTTTTAGAAGATTTGGGAAAGAGGATTTTTGTGGAGGATACGCAACGCATGCAAAATCATTTTTCGAAAGGCCTGCGCGATGGCGTGCCGATTGGTCTTGGCTACCTATCCGTTTCGGTCACATTCGGCGTGATGGCGGTGGCGGCGGGCCTGCCGGTTTGGGCGGCGGTACTAATCTCGATGACCAACCTCACCTCCGCTGGGCAATTCGCCGGGCTTTCACTGATCACGGGGGGAGCGCCGCTGTTTGAAATGGCGCTGACCCAGTTTGTCGTCAATATTCGATATTCGCTGATGTCGCTGTCGTTGTCCCAGAAGCTCAGCGGCAGCATCCGGACGATCGATCGGGTTTTCCTCTCTTTTTTCAATACGGATGAAATTTTTGCGGTGGCCAGCATGCAGGAGGGCACGCTTGGGCGGCGCTATCTCTGGGGCCTTGCGCTCATCCCCTACCTTGGCTGGTCGGGCGGGACGCTTATCGGCGCGGCTGCGGCTTCACTTTTGCCGGACCGCGTCGCTTCCGCCTTCGGCATTGCGATTTACGGCATGTTTCTGGCCATTATCGTACCGCCCGCGAAGCATAGCCGGGCGGTGCTCGGCGTAGTGGCCCTGTCGGTTGCAATGAGCAGCCTGTTTCAGTGGCTGCCTGCGCTTAAAGGAATTTCTGCCGGCTTCGTCATCATCATCTGCGCGGTGGCAGCTTCCGCATTGGGCGCGTTGCTGCGCCCTGTGGAGCAGGAGGAGCGCTGGCCGGAGGCCGGGGAGGAGTGTGCGCCATGAAAACGGGAATGCTGCTTGCCTATATCGCTGTGATGGCAGGGGTGACGTATCTCATCCGGATGCTGCCCCTGACAGTGTTTCAAAAAAAGATCAAAAACCGCTTTATCCGTTCTTTTCTTTATTACATCCCCTATGCGGTGCTCGGCGCAATGACGTTCCCCGCGATCCTCTATTCGACGGGGAGCGTTTATTCTGCGCTGGCGGGCCTTGCGGTGGCCATGATCCTTGCGTTTTTGGAGAAGAGCCTGCTCACGGTTGCGCTGTGCTCCTGCGCGGCGGTGTTTCTCGCGGAGCTGCTGGTGTAGAGCGCCCTGCGAAAAACCGTAAAATTTGCCGAATACCAATTCCTTTTTCCCTACGGATATGGTATGATAGCTTCAAACAGAGTTTGAAGCATTGGAAAAATGCCTGTCGGCGTAAAACGCCTCCTGCCGCAGAGCGGCAACGCCATTTTTCACAGGGGTTGATCTTGCGCGCATGGTATAATAGCTTCAAACGGGTCGCACAGTTTCAAGCTTTGAAACTTGGAAGCATTCCCCAAATGCCTTCCGCAGGGGTAAGCTTGGCGGGTATTGTTATAATAGTGATAATTGATTGAGGAGGGATTTGGGTGCTGGAGATCAAAGGCAACCAATTCTATTTGGACGGAGAGAAATTCCACATCTATGCCGGTGCGATTCACTATTTCCGCACGGTGCCGGAGTATTGGGAGGATCGCCTGCGCAAGCTGAAGCTCGCCGGGTTTAACACTGTGGAAACCTACGTTTGCTGGAACCTGCACGAGCCAAAGAAGGGCGTTTTTGATTTTTCCGGTATGCTCGATATCGTCCGTTTTCTGCGCATTGCGCAGGAGCTAGGGCTTTATGCGATCGTGCGTCCCGGCCCGTATATCTGCGCGGAGTGGGATTTTGGCGGCCTGCCTGCCTGGCTGCTGGCAGATGAAAATATGCGTGTGCGTTGCTGCTATGAGCCATATCTCAAGCATGTCTCCGATTTTTACCATGAGCTGTTTAGCAGAATTCAGCCGATGCTGCTCTCCAATGGAGGCAACATTCTTGCCGTGCAGGTTGAAAATGAATATGGCAGCTATGGCAACGATAAAAACTATCTCGCCTTTATCGAGCAGCTTATCCGTGAGTGCGGTGTGGACACGCTGCTGTTTACCTCAGATGGCGCGAACGACGCGATGCTCACCGGTGGAACCCTTCCCTATGTTTTTAAGGTTGTCAATTTCGGCTCGAATGTGAAGGGAAATTTCAAGGCGGTTGACCGCCGCCAGCCCGGCGCGCCGCTGATGTGCGGCGAGTTCTGGAACGGCTGGTTTGACCACTGGGGTGAAAGGCACCACCACCGCCGGCCGCGCTCGGTGGTCAACGAGCTGAAAACCATGCTCCAGATGGGCGGGAATTTCAGCTTTTATATGTTCCATGGCGGCACGAATTTCGCGGAAATACGAGAAATATTTTGGAGATGGAAAATGGCGGGCGGGCGCAAACCATGGCGGGAAATATCAGCCGACGGTGACGAGCTATGATGACGACGCCCTGCTCAACGAATGGGGCGGATACACGAAGAAATACCATGCGGTACGAGAGGTATTGCTTGCTTTTCAGGGAATCCCGGCGGAGCCGCTGCCCGCGCCGCCTGCGCTGCAAAACATTGGCCCGGTCGCGCTGACCCAGCAGTATTCCTTTTTACATAACGCAACGAAGATCGGCAAGCGCCACAGAAGCGTGATGACGCGCAGCATGGAGTATTACGGCCAGAATTTTGGTTTTATCCTTTATCATCACGATCTCAAGGGCCCGTATGAGGCTTCTAAGCTCTTTATCGACGGGCTGGCGGACCGTGCCTATGTTTATGTCAACGGCCAACTGCGCGGCATGGTTTACCGCAATGATAAAAAGAAGTTCGTCTCTATCGAGGCGCTGCCTGATGGCGGCAGCCTGGATATCCTTGTTGAGGCGATGGGCCGCGTCAATTATGGCCCGGAGCTGCACGACCGCAAGGGCGTCAGACAGATCCGCCTGAATAACCAGGTGCTCTTCAACTGGGATGTCTACACCCTGCCGTTGGATAACATCGACGCGCTCGACTACAGCGGGAGCGAGGATTTTCCAGCCTTTTTAAAGGGCCGCTTTACCACCAATTCGCAGGCGGATTGCTTTGTGCACCTGAAGGGCTTTACAAAGGGCTATGTGTTTATTAACGGCTTCAATCTCGGCCGCTACTGGAAGATCGGCCCGCAGAAATCGCTCTATGTGCCGGGCACGATTTTAAAGCAGGAGAATGAGATCATCGTCCTGGAGTTGGAAGGCTGCCGAGCGAATGAGGTGGAGATCACGGATTACCACGATATCGGCTGACGCCCTGTGGCCGTTTTCTGCCCGCAAAGTGAGGGATACGAATGGAGCGAATCCTTTCTTATGGAATCCATATGATACCCTATATGCTCTGTGCGTTTCCCGTGATTTTTTTATACCGCTGGCTGCGGGTGCGCGGCCTGCATAAACGTGGCCGGCACACCACTTGGCGGCATGAGCTGGCGTTCTGTGTTTTCCTGCTCTTTCTTGCGGGCCTTGCCTCGCAGACGGTGGTGCCCAGGCTGGAGTTTGGCGTGGGCGGCCTCGCAATTATGGGAGGGGGGCAGACAGGTTTACGGATCAATCTGATTCCTTTCCGGATTTTTGCCGACAGCCTCGCCTCTGGCACGGGCTATTTTATCATCAATTTCCTTGGCAATATCGGCATGTTTCTGCCGATTGGATTTTTTACGGCGCTGCTGTGGGAGCGGCCCTCTTTCCTCAAATCGGCAGGCGCGGGTTTTCTGGCTTCGCTGACGATTGAACTTTGCCAGCTGCCGCTGGACCGGGGGACGGATATTGACGATTTGTGGCTCAATACGCTGGGCGCGGCGCTGGGGTATCTGGTGTTTTTACTGTGCAGACGGATCGATCAAAGATGTAATACAAACGCCCTCAATGGATTTACCATCCATTGAGGGCGTTATTGTCAGAGGAAGTAACGTAATCCATCCTCGACAGAAACGTGTCCACTATAAAAAAATTGCAAATATGATTGATTTCGTGGTTTCAAATTAGGAAACTGCTTGCCCTTTTTTCTGTAAGAACCCAAGGAGTCGTTATTGATATACCCATCCCCAGTTTCCATAGCAGGTATAAGCAGGGTTATTCCATTTTGATACATAGGCCCTTTTAAAGTCTGTCGCATCAGCCCACTGTGTACCATACAGTCTTCCAGAATCGTAATTTCCTTCCTGAAGGCGCACATAACAGTTGCTTAGCTTTTTGCCCTTTGTGGTTCCGTAGTCTCCCGTTGCAACAAAACCAACTTGGCACCAAGCCTCTACCGAGTTACTAAAGACACCGGAATTTGTAGAGGCAAAAAGGGGGCCAATTGCCGACGCAGTAGCAAAGACACAAGCGAAAACCAGAATGAAAGCTGCTATAGTCAAAAGACGTTTTTTGTTTTTTCAGTCAGTATGTTTTCTCCTTTCCTTCTATAAATTGAAATGTTGTGGACAACGTTTCTTGCTAAAATACTTTGGCAAAGCAAATCACTGTTCCTGCTTCATTTTACCGTCAACAATTTGAATCACGCGATTGCAGGCGCCTGCCACAGAGGGGTCGTGCGTGACAATTATAACCGTTTTACCCGCCTGGTGAATTTTTTGCAGGATGTTTAACACTTCTCTACCAGTTTTTTGATCCAGTGCGCCAGTCGGCTCATCAGCCAGAATAATCTGCGGATCATTGACAATTGCCCGTGCAATCGCAACCCGTTGCTTTTGCCCTCCGGATAGGCGATAAGCCAATTCGGATTTTTTATCTGCTATTTGAAGTTGATTCAAAACCTGTTCAATGCGTTCCTTTGGCTTTTTGTCAGAGGGCTTGGCATAGGAAAGCGGGATTTCTACATTTTTAGAAACGGTCCAATGATCAATGAGGCCGAAATCCTGCAATACAAACCCAAAGCGTTTATTCCGGAGCTGCGCCAAACGCATATGGCTAAAATTTTGGATGTCCGTTCCGTCCAGAAGATAGCTGCCGCTTGTCAGTTGGTCAATGCATCCGATGATATTGAGCAGCGTAGATTTTCCGGAGCCGGAAGGCCCCATCAGGGCGACCAGCTCTCCCTTTTGGATTTGCAGGGAAAGGCCATTCAGGGCAAAAACACGCGAGGAGCCTTTTCCATATATTTTGACTCCGTCGATCAATTCGATCATTGTGTCATTCACTCCGTTTCAAAATTTGGGCAATATCGGTATGCAGGAGTTTTATAGATGGCGGAAGGGTCGTGAGCAGGCAAATCAGAACGCTGAACGAAAGAATAAACAGCGTGACAGAAAGCTCGTGAAACAAGAACCCGGTCAGAAGCGCTGCTATGCACACGACAAGCCAAACTTGCAAGCATAAACGGAATACCAATAAAAACATATTGCACCCACATAGGAGATGGACGGCAAATTCGCGTTGACGTTTCTGTACGAAGATGAACAGGGAGGAAATCATGCAGATTGTGCATAAGGCCAGCACGAGGCTCATGGGCAGCAAAAGCAATTGTATCGTGCGCAGTTCAGACTGGATGATTGCATGGAGCTGCTGTTCCATGCTGATAAATTCATAGGTAAAAAGCGCCATGGAGGCTGACTTCTGCTGGATCTCTACAAGAGAAGCCGGATTCTTCGTGAGGATGCAAGTATTGTTGATCGCCATATCTAACGCGCCCAGCTCAGAGGCTTCATTTAAGATCAATGGAAATATAACGGCGTCGTCCAAATATAATATTTCGTTTGTTTTTTTGGGGTCCAGATAAAATGATTGACTTTCCAGAAATCCCCTGACTTCATATTGATGCTCAATGATATCTCCTTTATGAAACTGCCCGCGATAATTTGCGCCCAATAAAACGGGAGACAGGCTTGCTTTTTTTTCAAAGTCTGCTGGTAGAAAAAGAGTTCCCTCTGTACATTTCAGTGAAAAAATATTCTGAAAAGCGGAATCTATGTATAAAATCGGATGCGGCTTTTTTTCACCTTTTTTAGATTGTGTCAATGGCACAACAATTCCTTCTTCTGCATAAAAGCTGTAGGAAGTAAAGCCCTTAGACGTTTTTAAAAATTGGTAAAATTGAAACAGATCTTGCCTGACCGTCGGAGACTGGAAAAGAGAGTTGTTTAGATAATCCTCGTTTGTTACATCCTTCATAAAGTAAATTTCATCCAGATTTTGGAAATGAAGCAGCTTTTGCCGAAATGAAAAAAGCTGTATGCCGGAAGAGAAGAGAAAACTGACCGCCAAAAGGCCGATGAGTATTTGTAAAAAATAGGAGGCAAAAAAAAGCTTTCGTTCTCGGATATCCTCAATAGCATATTTGATCTGTTGTAGCATCATTGTACTTTCTCCACATGATTAGAGTGTTTGATCGTTTGTCTTACAGTCAGAATACAGAGTAGAACGCCAATCAAAAGCGTGATTCCCAACCCGGTTCCAGTCATTATTATACATTGCTCCCAAGCAGGCGGTTCCAGGAGAAAAAGCCTATATTTTAAACAAAGAGATGCGCATAAAATTCCGGCAGCGGCCCCGATCCATGCAAGCAGTAGGTAGCGGGATGTCAGATAGAACAGGAGTTTTTTGTTGGTGGCCCCGGTCAGCAAGCGAATAAAAATTTCTGTTTTTCTACCTTCTAGCCAATATGCCAACACATAATGCATATTTAGAAGCAGCAAAACGGAAACGCCACCTGCCAGCAAGAAAAACGCTTTTAAATCAGAGGAAGGCAACACGCCTGACAGCGCCCGCCTGGAGGAGACGGACGTGGTTGCGTCGATAGATGCAATATATGCTTTTAATTTTTCAAAGATTGCCGTTGTGTTATCTGCGCCGTCCAAATAAAAAGTTCCTGTAGCCGGCAGATCGGGCGCATTTTTTAACACACTGATAAGAGGAACGTAGTAACGGCTAACTCCAGATTGATAAACTCCGATGATTTCATAGTTCATTCCCTCATGAGAATACCAATTCGTATGGATCGACTGACGGTCTAGCAGCGTTTTCGAGAGAACAATTTTGTTTGCACCCTTCAGCATATCATTGTTGGTAAAATCGAGACCGTTCTTAAGCTCATAGAAATCAGATGGATTTTTTAAAGAAAAAAATTCAGTTCCCTGGGAGAGCGGGACTTCCCGCAACAAGGTGATTTCCGTATTTTCTAGGATAAATTGTAACAAATGGCGGTTTGTAAAAGCACTGTGCCCGTTGGCTGCTATCGTCTCGAATTGTATTGTGTGTTTTGACATGGCAGAAGCATATGGGTATTGTTTTGTGAGGATAGGGGTGATTGCCGCGCTCGATAGCATACAACAAAATGAAATGATGCAGAAAAAAAGAAGCAGCATCGCAGAATGGTGCAGTAATTGTCGCATATAAACCCCTCTTATCAGATAAAATAACCGTAATCTGCCTCTGCGTTACATACAATCAGACGGTTTCATAAATTTATAGAACCATAGAACTTTCGATCGTAGCTTTATTGTATATAAAATCCAATTACCTGTAAATATTCATTTGTTACAATAAATGAAATATGTTTTTATAGAAACAACCAGTTTTGGATTCTATACAAAGCGATATTTAAAAAATGATTTGGCTTCGTTTTCAATTCGTTCATAAATTCCCAATCATATATTCATAATTACCCCGTATCATATCATTTAGCACTCAAAGGAAATGAGTGCTAAAATTATGGACATATAAATTTTGATACAGGGGTGTCTGTCAGCATGAAAATGAAGCAGTTCAAAGCCGAATCCAAACGCCTTCTCGACCTGATGATCAACTCCATTTACACGCACAAGGAGATCTTTCTCCGCGAGCTGATCTCCAACGCCAGCGATGCGATTGATAAGCTCTATTACCATGCGCTGTCCGACGGTAATACGGGCCTCAACCGCGATGATTTTTCCATCGAGCTTGCCATCGATAAGGAGAACCGCACCTTGACCATTACGGACAATGGCTGCGGCATGACGAAGGAGGAGCTGGAAAACAACCTCGGCGTGATCGCAAAGAGCGGCTCGCTCGCTTTCAAGCAGGAGAACGAGGCCAAAGAGGATATCGATATTATTGGCCAGTTCGGCGTGGGCTTTTATTCCGCCTTCATGGTGGCCGCCAACGTGAAGGTTTACAGCAGGGCCTATGGTGCGGACGAAGCGTATGTATGGGAATCCAACGGCGCGGAGGGGTATACCGTTGAGCCCTGCGAAAAGGCGTCGAACGGCACGCAAATTGTATTGACCATTAAAGAGGATACAGAGGATGAAAAATACAGCGAATTCCTCGAATCCTACCGTGTTCAGGAGCTGGTGCGCAAGTATTCCGACTATATCCGCTACCCGATCCGCATGGAGGTCGAAAAGAGCCGCATGAAGGAGCAGCCGGAAGGGGAGGAAGCGGACGAGGAGAAGGCCCCGGAATATGAGACCTACACGGAGGTGGAAACCCTCAACAGCATGGTGCCGATTTGGCGCAAAAATAAAAATGAGCTGACGGATGAGGATTACAACAGCTTCTACAAAGAGAAATTCTTTGATTACAGCGATCCGCTCAAGGTGATCCATACTTATACGGAGGGCGCGGCCACCTATCACGCTCTGCTTTTCATCCCCGCGAAAGCGCCCTATAATTACTACACGCGCGATTATGAAAAGGGCCTCAAGCTCTATGCCAGCGGCGTGCTCATCATGGACTGCTGCAAGGACCTGCTACCCGATCACTTCAGCTTTGTCAAGGGCCTGGTGGATTCGGAGGATCTCTCCCTGAACATTTCCCGCGAAATGCTCCAGCATGACCGCCAGCTCAAGGTGATCGCCTCCCGGCTGGAGAAGAAGATCAAATCCGAGCTGCTCTCCATGCTCAAAAATGACCGCGAAAAGTATGAGGAGTTCTTCAAGAACTTTGGCCTTCAACTCAAATACGGCGTGTATAACGGCTTCGGCGCGAATAAAGAGCTGCTTCAGGATCTGCTGCTGTTCTATTCGAGCAGCGAGCAGAAGCTCGTTACGCTCGAGGAATACGTTTCCCGTATGAAGGAAGACCAGAAATATATTTACTATGCCGGCGGCGAGAGCCGCGAGCAGATCGAGCGGCTGCCGCAGACTGAGCTTGTCAAGGACAAGGGCTATGAGATTTTGTATCTGACGGACGACGTGGACGAATTCGCTCTCCAAATGATGCATGATTATAGCGAGAAGGAGTTTAAATCCGTTTCCGCCAGCGATCTTGACCTCGATACCGAAGAGGAGAAGAAGGAGTTTGAGAAGCAGACGGAGGAGAATAAGGACCTGCTCACCTTCATGAAGGATGCGCTGGATGGCAAGGTAAAAGCAGTTGTTCTTTCCAAGCGGCTCAAGAGCCATCCTGTGTGTCTCTCTAACGAGGGCATGCTCTCCATCGAGATGGAGAAGGTTTTAAACGCCATGCCAAACGATCAAAAGGTGAAGGCCGAGCGCGTGCTGGAAGTCAACGCTTCCCACCCGATCTTTGAGAAGCTTGCGAAGCTTTATGCAGAGGATCAGGAGAAGCTGAAAACCTACGCGCAGCTGCTCTATACGCAGGCGGAGCTGATCGAGGGTATGCCGGTGGAGGACCCGGTGGCGTTCTCGAATGCGGTGTGCGAGCTGATGGTGTAAAATGAATAGAACATGAGCAAATAACGCCTCGGACAGCTTCCGCCGTCTGAGGCGTTTCCATTCTTTTTAGCAATGTGTATTTAATAATTCGGGTAATGTTTGCAGCGCTTTGTAAAAAACTGCTGCAAAACACAGAGCATTATGTTTTGCAGCAGTTTATTCCATCCGTTTAATTTGCTAAATCCAACTCGCCCGGAAATTTTGCGTCGTCAATCTGATACGGCGTATAATTCTCATTTTGCCAGACCTTTACATAATCCACATAGAAGATACTCTCACTCGCCTCATCAAATTTTCCGATCTTCTGCCCGTGCGGGCCGTAGGCGTCGCCCGCATCAATTTCTACGGTCAGCCGCAAAAATTCCTGCACCTTGGAAACGCCGCCGCCCATGGAGGCCCAAGTCGGCTTGCCGTCGATGTAAAAAACGTAATATTCCGGCGTCCATTTCAAGGCGAAGGTATGGTAGCCGTCGTAGAGATCCTGCTCCAACTCCACGATGCTGTCATCCACCTTGGAAAACGCTCCATAGCCGTTCCACAGCAGGGCGTGGCCCATTTTGCTGGTTTTGCTCCTGCGGAACGCGCTTTCGAATATGTCGATCTCCGTGCCATCCACGCCCTCGCTCGCCACTTTGCGCTGATTGGAGGATTGCAGCCAGAAGGCGGACCATAGGCCGTCCGTATCCGGGAATTTCACGCGCGCCTCAAAATAGCCGAACGCCTGCCCGAAGAGGATTTCATCGCTGCTGCCCTTGTTGCTGTTGTTGTCGCCCGTAATGCGCCGGGTTTCGATGCCGCCTGTAAAGCGGCCGCTGGCCGGGCAGGTTCCATCGCAGGTGTGGTTCGTCTCATAACGGGAGTGGATTTCCACATTGCCGTCTTTTACTGTAACCATCTCCGGGCACCACCAACAGCCCTGCTCCGGGCGGCTTTTATCGTCGCTTTCCCAGCGGATGGCATGCGGGGAGGTCGTCCAGATTTCTCGATTTCCCTTGTATTGTTCTCCAAATTGGATGTTCTGGTTGAGTCCGTCGCCTTCAAATTGATCCTCAAACACCAGATACCAGCCATCCTGCCCAAGCGTCGGCAGGGAGAGGTCATAGGCTTCGTTTTTCCAACTATCCGGGTTTTCTTTTTTTCCGCAGCCGGTGAGGAACAGGCCGCCGCAGAGCAAACAGGCCATCATCAATGCAATCCACTTTTTCATGTTTTTCCCATCCTTTCCGTCGCGCGGCTTTGCGCCGCGTTTGCTTCCAGTGTATCGGAAGGGGAGAGACGTGTCAAGTGCAGAGGCTAAGAGGAATGGGGATTTAAAAATTGGCCGGGGGGCATTCATAGGCTTTTCTTGTCCGGTTTAGATGGACCAGAAAGACCACGCCGAAAACAAAGCGTACGATGATGCAGATCACATTCAGCCCCGGGATGAAGAGCAGCAGATATGCCAATATGTCGGCAACGGCCATCACTTTCCATGTGGTAAACAAAGGCGCGCCGTTCAGGCTGCGGGCCTGCGCGCTCTCCAGCTCCAGCACGCCCTGCACAATATGGTAGGAGATATAGAGGGAGATGAGGGTGGAGAGAAGCCCCAGGATGGTTGCGGCATAGCCGAGGGCGGCAGATAGGCCAATCAGATCCAGAATATATAGAATCAGGGTATAAATCGCCATAGCAATTGCAAACGGTCTTGCTTTGCCAAAATGACTGTTTACTGCCGCCATCTCCGCCAGCCCGCCGATTAGGATGAAATAGCCGATAAAATCGGGCAGCAGGCCAATCGTTGTGGTATTAAAGGTGAAGTTGATATCCAGAAAGACCAAAAGCAGGCCAACAAAAATTTTGCTCATAACAGTCGCGTCCTTTCCTCTTAAAAACAAAATTTCTCGATGAATTGACGAGGCGTGCGGCGGCGCTTATTAGTGGCCGGTTTGGTTGTGAAAGATCCAATAACGGATGGCGGAAACATCTTCTGCGATATGCAGCAACACCATGCCGCCTGTGATGCTGGCAACGGCCAACAGCAAAGAGAAGATCAAAATGAGAACCCCCAAAAAAGCGTTGCCCGATGCGAATGCCATCATTCCCCCACCGAGCAGGATGGCGAAGAACAGCACCGCCATGACTACTTTCAGGGAGGAAATCCAGAAGGAGGAATCCATGCCTCCAATGCTTTCGCTTGCTTGCCGCTTTGCACCGGCGCCCCAGTAGTCTTTCTGCGGGTTAGTCTGTGGGTCAGGCGGTTTTGAAGCGGGCGGGGAGCTGGTGACAGCTTCGTTTTCACCGCAGAGAGCGGCGAGATAAGCCTTAACCTCCGGGTCGATGGTGCGCAGCCTGCGTTGCTTAAAATAGCTCCTTGCCGCGGCGGCAGATGGTTCAGCCTGTTTGATTAGGGCTTTTACCTGTGTGCCGCAAGCGATGCAAATGCATTTTTCGCCGGTTTCGGTTGTAATGCTATCTATTTTTCCAGGCTGTAAGGGTGTGCCGCATATTCGACAAATCTCCATAACTTTCCTCCTTTCAACTGATAAAAATCAACCAAATCATCCCATTCAAAAGTAGCATATAGCAAATAGAAAGTCAAGGCAACAAACCGGCCGTACCTTTCAGGCACGGCCGGTTTGCTGTTCGAAAAAATAGAGAATGCAGGCTTCTATTGATTTATATTTTAGCCGAAATAACGCTCCAGCAAGCCCTTGAAGGCTTTGCCGTGGCGAGCTTCATCCTTGCACATCTCATGCACAGTATCATGGATTGCATCGTAGTTCAGCGCCTTGGCACGCTTGGCGAGCTTGAGCTTGCCTTCCGTTGCGCCATATTCCGCCTCAACGCGAACGCGCAGGTTTTCCTTGGTATCCGCGGCAACAACTTCACCCAACAGCTCGGCAAATTTCGCGGCGTGCTCTGCCTCTTCATAAGCAATGCGCTTGTAAGCTTCGCCAACCTCGGGGTAGCCCTCGCGGTCTGCCTGGCGGCTCATGGCAAGATACATGCCAACCTCTGTGCACTCACCCATAAAGTTTGCACGCAGATCTTCCACGATATCCTCTTCCACGCCCTTGGCAACGCCGATCCGATGCTCGTCAGCCCATGCCATTTCGCCTGTGACCTCATTGAACTTTTCACGGGGCGCCTTGCAGACGGGGCAGAACTCCGGCGCTTCTTCTCCCTCGTAAACATAACCGCAAACGCTGCAAACAAACTTCTTCATGATTCATGACCTCCATATGATGTTAAGTATTTTTTGATTATCTTTATTGTAGAAGGCTCCGCAGGGAACCGCTGATGAAATCCAGGCATTCCAGGCCACCGGAATTTCATCAGTGCTTCTCCATGCAATTCTGGCAGATACCGTAGAACGTCAGTCGGTGGTAGTCAGCCGAACAGGGGAGATACTTTTGTGCCTCCCGGTCCAGCTCTTTAAATACCGGCATGGGCAGATCATACAAGCGGCCGCAGCGATTGCATAAAAAGTGGTAGTGCTGCGCCGTGTTGCCGTCGAAGTGATCCGCACCTCCACAGGAGAGCTTTAAAATGATTCCTTCCTCACTTAGGAGGGAGAGGTTACGATAGACCGTGCCAAGGCTCAGGTTTGGCAGTTCCTCTTTTAAGGAGAGGTAAAGCTCCTCCGCCGTGGGGTGGTCGGTCCGGCCGCATAGTTCGCTGAGGATTGCCTCGCGCTGACGGCTGCGTTTTATAAGTGCCATGGGAACCATCCATTCAATAATGATAATCGTTACTATTATTATATATTTTTTGAAGGAGATGTCAAGCCTTTTTCTCAATTTTTCAAAAAACTTTTTTCTGCGAGATCAGGGGGATGAAAAGAAAGTCAATCTGCCCGTCGGGCAATGATTAGCGCCTCTTTCGGGTAAACTAGCATTTATAGGGCTAGATTTCTGAAAGAGTGGGGATTTTATGTTTCCAGATCAAGTTTTTTATGAGCCTGCTGTTCTTCATTATCCGCTGGGTAGGCAGCTGCGGGAGAAGTACGCGGACGTTACCTGGACGGAGATTGAAAGCCATAACCGAATCGACAGCCTACGCACTCAGCCGAACAGCGCATTTGCGCAGCTGAAGCGTCACCTCGTCCTGGGCGTGCGCAAAACACACCGCTATGTGCCGAATCGCAAGGGATCGGATTTCCTTGTCCCATATACGTCATCCGGCTGCACGGCGATGTGCCTTTATTGCTATCTGGTTTGTCACTATAACAAATGCGCTTATCTGCGCCTGTTTGTCAACCGGGAGCAGATGCTCGAAAAGCTGATGAAAACGGCCGCGTCCGCTGACCGGGATCTAACCTTTGAAATCGGCAGCAACAGCGATTTGATTTTAGAGAACACAATTACGGGAAACCTGCCGTGGACGATTGAACGCTTTGCGGACAGCCCAAAGGGCTTTTTGACGTTTCCCACCAAGTTTGATCGGGTGGAGCCTCTGTTGCCGCTGCGGCACAACGGCCGGACGATTGTGCGCATGAGCGTGAATCCGGAGGAAGTGATCCGGAAGGTGGAGCTCGGCACCTCGCCGCTGCCAAATCGCATCCGCGCGCTCAACCGCCTGTGCGAGGCGGGCTACCGGCCGGGGCTTCTAATCGCGCCCGTCATTTTGGTGGAAAATTGGCAGCAGGCCTATCGCCGGCTGCTGGAGCGCCTTGCGGATGAATTATCGCCCGCCGTAAAACGGCAGGCGGCGATTGAGGTGATATTAATGACCTATAGTTATGTTCATAGGGCGATCAATCAGGAAGCTTTTCCCAATGCAGCGCAGCTTTATGATGCCGCTCTGATGACCGGGCGCGGGGCGGGAAAATATTGCTACCGTCCGGAGCAGCGCGCACAGGCGGAGCTTTTTTTACGCGGCGAACTAGAAAAATGGCTTGGAGAAATGCGCCTTTTATATTTTGTCTGATTGGCTTAGCAGCGGTGTGCTGCCGGTGGATTTTTTTGCAGCGGTTTATTTTCGAGCCCGCCAGCCCAGAGGCAGAGCATGAGCAGCAAAAAGAGGAACGCCATCAGCCCATATTGGCGCTGCATGGCCACACAGGAGCCATGTAGCCGGAGCTCGATGCCAAAGGATTGCAAAAGCGCCGGCAGAAATTCCGCAGGGCGATGCTGCGCGAGCGGGATTCTTAAATGCTCGGTATAGAGCTGCCGCAGCACGCTGACCGCCTGCGTTGGCGGAAAGTAAAAAAGCATGCCGCGCAGCCAGCTGGGATAAAAGGAATAGGGCAGATAAGCTCCGGCGAGAAAGCCGATTAGAGTGCCATAGAGGTTTGCCAGGGTGGAAAATGTGGCCGTACTTTTCAGCCTCCGGGAGAGGCATAGGAGGATGGCGGCATTTATCATAGAGGAAAACAGAACGGTTCCAGCTGTTTGGAAGAGGCTTGTGCCTGGCAGCGCATGGTGATAACGCATAAGAAAAAATAACTCCCCACCCAATACGGTACATATAGTAAAAAAGAACGAAATGAGCACAGCCGTCACCCAATAGCCAATCGTCAGTGAAAAATGCGAAACCGGGGCAACCAGATAATCACGCCGGATGCCGGTTTCCGTATCGGCAACACTCAATTGCAAAATCCCAAAGCAGGTGGTCGTATTAACAACAATCAGCAGCCCGGCAAGCATAAAGCGGTCAGTGAACTCTTTGACGAACGTGCTTTCCACCCCCGCGCGCGTGACCGTATCCAGCAGAAAATCCCGCAGAAATAGCATGTAGATTCCAATAACGATCAGCACGGAGGCAAAGGAGAGCAAAATATTCAGCCGATTGCCGCAGAATAGGCGCAGGTTGCGCCGAATGAAATAGAGTAATTGATTCATCTGATCTCTCCTAACAGGCGAAGATAAAGTGCGTTTAAGTCCAACTCTCTTCCGCTGGTCTGCTGCGCCGTTTCAATTCTATCCAACGTATCACACAACAAAATGTGGCCGTGGTCCAGCACGCAGATCGCGTCGGAAAAGGCTGCCTCCTCCATATAATGAGTGGTGAAAAAAATCGTCATCTGCAATTGACTACGCAGGCCGTGCAGCACTGCCCAAACCTTTTGGCGCGTAACGGGGTCGAGGCCGGTGGTTGGTTCATCCAAGATCAGCAGGCCGGGTGCCGGCAGCAACGCCCGCGCGATTTGTGCGAGGCGCTTTTGGCCGCCGGAACACTCCCGGTATTTCCGGGGGAGAATCTGCTCCAGCATCAATAGAGAGGAAAGCTCTGAAATGCGTTTTTTCAACTCCTTTTCCTTGGGGATATAAAGGCCGCCGCGATACAGCAGGTTTTGATATACGCTCAGGCTCCCATCCAGCACGTCGTCTTGAAAAACGATGCCGATTTCTCGCTTGACCTGTTTGCGTTGGCGGTCGAGATCCATGCCGCCAATGCATACACTTCCGCTGCTCTTGAGCAGTAGGGTGGATAAAATGTTAATCGTGGTGCTTTTGCCCGCCCCGTTCGGCCCAAGAAAGGCGAAAATCTGCCCTTTGCCAACCTGGAAGCTGATGTGCTTTACCGCCTCGTGCTTGCGGTAAACCTTGCTTAAATCCGTCACACGGATATATTCCGGCATCATCCTCACCCCTTTTGCACCATATGCAAAAAAAGAGAACGATATGATGCCCGCCTTTCTTTTTGCTTTCGGTTGTCATAGTGCATAAAATATGATAAAATAGCTTCAAACAGGATCGTTTGAAGCATTTACGAGGGCTTTTGTGTGGGTAGGGTCAGCTAAAAACTTTTGTATAGAAAGAGTGAGAAGAATTGAAGTATGCAGAGCAGGCGGCAAACGGCAAAGCCTTTGATCTGAAGGCGACTGTGCAGTATTGCTGCGACCAAATCAAACAGATTATCGAGACAGTCGGCCCTCGTGCGCCCGGCAGCCCGGAAGAGCTGAAAGCGCAGAAGATGATGGCCGAAGAGCTCGGGCAATGGGCGGACGATGTGCAGATCGAGGAATTTACCGTGCACCGCCAAGCATTTATGGGATTTATTCCGTTTACGGTTGCGCTGGGAATTATCGCATCGTTCCTCTATTGGTTCGACCACGCGTTGGCCGCGCTGATTCTTGTGATCATCGGTGCAATTCCCCTGGTGTTGGAATTTGTGATGTATAAGCAGTTTATCGACCCGCTGTTCCCCGGCCACCCGTCTCACAATGTGATCGCTACGCGCAAGCCAAAAGGAAAGGTGAAACGCCGGATTTTCCTGGTGGGCCATTCTGACTCCCAATATGAGTGGACGCTCAACTATAAATTGGGCGGCAACGGCATGAAGGCGGTGCTGATCCCCGCAGTGGTCGGCTTCGTGATCTGCGGTGTTGCCAGCCTGGTGAAGTTTTTAGTGGCCGATGTGGCAGGAGTGGCGCTAACAGGCGGGCTGGATATCTTCTTCAAGATTTTTGGCGTGCTTCTGTTTTGCCTGTTCCCGTGCTTTATTGGTTTTCTGTTTTTTCAGAATCCTTTCAAAAGCGTACCTGGTGCGAACGATAACCTCACCGGCTGCTATGTTGCCATGAGCACGCTCAAAACGCTGGCAGAAGCGAATATCCGTTTTGAGAATACGGAGGTCGTCGTGTTGCTCTCCGGCTCTGAGGAAGCGGGCCTGCGCGGTGCGAAGGCCTATGCCAAGCGGCATAAGGAGGAGCTGCTCGCTACGGAAACCGTTGTGCTTGGCCTTGATACCTTCCGCGATCTGAAGGATCTCGCCGTTTACGACCGCGATCTGAGCGGCACCTTAAAGCATGATAAGCAGGCAAAGGAGCTCGTGAAAAACGCTGCCTCCAACTGCGGGCTCGACCTTCCCTATGCTTCGATCTACATCGGCGCGTGCGACGCCGCTGCGTTTACGCAGATCGGTGTGAAGGCCACCGGCTTTGCCGCGATGGACCCTACGCCGCCGCGCTATTACCACACGCGGCTCGATAGTTGGGAGCTGCTGGAGCCTGAAGCGATCCGCACAGGCATTGAGGTTGTAACCGAGGCTTGCTGCATGTATGACGCGGTAGGGCTGAAATAAGGATATGTAGAAAGTTGCGCGTTGCACATGAATCCAGCTGCGGTAGATTGCAGCTGGATTTTTTATGCTTTGATTAGGAGGCAGATGCTGCAAAACGGGATGTAATTCGCCTTTCCGTCATCATGTTTGTTTTACGCATCATCTTGTGCTTTTATAGGGAATGAGATATAATAAATACCATACTGCTCGCTGGGTGGCGTACCGGAAATGGTGGAGAGCTTTGCATGGAATGGCCTTGCGGATTTCTCATTTAGAGGCTTTTTTCAGCGGGAGACGCCGCAGATTGGATGCGCCTGTAGAGAGGTGTGTCGATAGGGTGGAGGAATAGAATGGATGAAATGAATCTTGCCGATCTGGTGCGGGAGATCAGCCGGTCGGTGCAGCAAACGGTCAGCAACAACTCGAAAACGTTTGTAGAGATCAGGCGTACGGTGGATAGCACAGTGAAGGAGATCAAGGATACCGTGCTGGAAACGGTTGATACCGTTAAAAATACGGCGGCGCGCCCCAAAACACCCCCGAAACCGGCGCCCTATCAACCTCAATGGGTGGATGGCAAGCTGATGAAGCGTTCTGCGCCCGGCAAAATCACCGGGTTGCTTTTGGCTTTGCTTGGCGCCGTGCCCGGCGTGCCGATTGTGGCGGCACTGGTGGTCTCCGCGATCCTGCTGGCCGTCAAAGGGCTGAACCTTAGTGCGGCTGTGGCCTTTTTGAGCGTAGGTGCTGCTGGCTGCGGCGTTCTGTTTGGTAGCGGCCTGCGTATGCGCAGGCGAGCGCTTCGCTTTGAAGCCTATCGCAAGGAGCTGCGGGGCATGAGCTTTTGCTCGTTGGCACACCTTGCTCAGGCGGTGGGCCAATCAGAGCGCTTTGTGGCGAAAGATATCAAACGCATGATCGGGCTGGGCTTTTTCCCGCAGGCCCACCTGGATGCACAGGAAACATGCCTGATTTTGGATCATGAAACCTATGCCCGCTATCTGGAGGCGGAGGAAAGCAGAAAACGCCGGGAGGAGGAGGACGAGCGCCGCCGTCAGCGCCTCAAAAATGACCCCAAGGCCGCGGAGTTGGAAGCTCTGCTAGAGGATGGCGACCGGGTGATCCGCCAAATTCGAGAGGCAAACGATGCAATTCCGGGCGAGGAAATCTCGCAGAAGCTGTTCCGATTAGAGGAGATCACCTCAAAAATTTTTGACCATGTGGAAAAACACCCGGAGAAGCTGCCTGAAATCCGAAAGTTTTTAAACTATTATCTGCCAATCACCTTAAAGCTGGTCAATGCCTATCGGGAGTTTGACAGCCAGCCGGTGCAGGGTGAGAATATTATGAGCGCCAAAGCGGAAATCCGTGAAACGCTTGATACCATCAATCTGGCGTTTGAAAACCTGCTGGATAGCTTATTTGAGAATGCGGCAATGGATGTTTCCACTGATATTTCCGCGTTGGAGGCTATGCTTGCCCAAGAGGGGCTGACGGGGAATGATTTTCAAAATTAGGTTTCCTCGGGCGGCCTCGAAGCACTATCCTCGAATTTTTGGTGCTACACACCTGATTGATTGAAGGAGGATCTTTGCCATGAGCGAAGAAATGAAAGAAATAACGGCGGTTCCCACTTTGACCTTTGAGCCGTTCGAAAGCGAACAGGGCGTTTTGCAAACGGTGCGTGCAAACGAGCCTTCGCCTGAAGACGCAGTGTTTGACGAAAGCTCTTTGACAGATGCGGAAAAGAAGATGGTGCAGGATTTTGCTTCGAAAATTGAGCTGAGCAACTCCAGCATGGTGCTGCAATACGGCGCGGGCGCACAAAAAAAGATGGCCGATTTTTCTGAATCAGCGTTGAATAATGTGCGCACCAAGGATCTAGGCGAAATCGGAGGCATGCTTTCCAATGTGGTAACGCAGTTGAAAAGCTTTGATGTAGAGGAAGAGGAAAAGGGCTTTTTGGGATTCTTCAAACGCGGCTCGAATAAGCTTACTTCCATGAAAGCCAAATATGCCAAGGCGGAAACCAATGTGGATGCGATCTGCCACACGCTGGAAGGCCATCAGATGCAGCTTTTAAAGGATATTGCAATGCTGGATAAAATGTATGAGCTGAACAAGGTGTACTTTAAGGAACTCTCCATGTATATCTTGGCAGGCAAGAAGAAGCTTGCGCAGACGCGCGCCGAGCAATTGCCCATTCTGGTGGAAAAGGCGAAACAGACCGGCCTGCCAGAGGATGCGCAGGCGGCAAACGATCTCTCCTCTCTGTGCGGCCGCTTTGAAAAGAAGCTGCACGATTTGGAGCTGACGCGCATGATTTCCATCCAGATGGCGCCTCAGATCCGCCTGGTGCAGAATAACGATACGCTGATGTCGGAAAAAATTCAGTCCACGCTGGTGAATACGATCCCGCTGTGGAAAAGCCAGATGGTGTTGGCTTTGGGCGTTGCTCATTCCCAGCAGGCGGCACAGGCGCAGCGCGAAGTGACGGATATGACCAATGAGCTGCTGCGTAAAAATGCCGACACACTGAAAATGGCCGCGGTGGAAACCGCGAAGGAATCAGAGCGCGGAATTGTGGATATTGAAACGCTCAAGCATACCAATGAGAGCCTGATCTCCACACTGGATGAAGTGCTCCGTATTCAGCAGGAGGGCCGCCAGAAACGCCGCGAAGCGGAGCTGGAAATGGGCCGTATCGAAAACGAGCTAAAGCAAAAGCTGTTAGAAATCAACGGCTAAGGAAAGCCAGCATCCTATTGACTAGAATATAGATGGAACTCTTGTAGGGGCGAACTGTGTTCGCCCGCTTTTATTCCTTGTGTAAATAAATATGAGTTCATCATGATAACCCTGGATTGCGGGCGAACGCAGTTCGCCGCTACGACGTAATAAAAAATAGCCGTTAACCGTCTGCTTATGAGGGCAAACAGCTACCGGCTATTTTTTTATTCTACGCGACAGTCTCCACAGCGATCGAACTTTTCCTTATTTTTTACCTTTTTTTGGAATAGTGTGTTTTTTACCGAACGTCTATGAAAGGAAAGGTGGTGTAAGCAGGATGTTTACCACCGTAGCTCGCTGAAAGGACGATGAAACCTGTTGCCGATTATGGATGGCTCCTTTTTATCGCGCTAGATCGTTTGAAGGCGTACGCTTTTAAAACTTATCCGGCTTCCTGCTGAGAGGTCTGCTGGATCAATTCTATAATTTCTTTCACAGAAATTCCTTTTTGCTGCAAGGCGTCATACAGCGCGCCGACCTCTGTTTCCCGTTTTGCATTCAGCAGCTCCTGACGGCGTTCAAGCAGCTCGGCTTTGGTTTTATCGCAGCGGATCAGCTGAGCTTCTACCTTCATGATTTCATCATCATAATCAATTGCTTTGCGTGGACGAGGCATAAAAAACCAGCTCCTTTGCTTTTGTTTTCTGTTACCAATTATAGGCAGGTTGAAGCATAAATATGCGTGCTTTCAGAAAGATTGTCCGCCAAACGCCGCTTGACCTGCGTAAAAAGTGGATATACTACAGGCAATACCATTTGAAAAGGCGGAGATCAAAATGGCGAAACGCGTTATCGCTATGTTTTTTGCGCTGATGCTTTCTTTGGGATTGCTGTTTGTCAGAATTTTGAGCATCTCTCAAAGTGAATATGCGCAGGCCGCCGTGCGGAACAATACGCGCACGATCACAGTCGGCTCTGCGCGTGGCACATTTTATGACTGCAACGGCCTGCCGCTGGTGAATTCTGAGAAGCGATATGTTGCGCTTTTAAAGCCAACTCCTGAGGCGCTGAGCGCAATTGAACCGTATGTAGATGCTGAAGAGCTCTCCGGCATCCGGGAGAAGATGAGCAAGGGTTATCCGGTATCGGTCCATGTGGATACCGACGCGATCGACTGCTCGGATATTACGGTTGTAGAGGCGAAAGTGCGCTATACGCAGCAGCAGCCTGCTGTTCATCTGATCGGCCATCTGGACGGAGCGGGGGAGAAAGGGGAAACAGGGCTGGAAAAGAGCTTTGACGAATGGCTCCAAATGCCTGAAAGCGATCTGCGCGTGAGTTTTTCGATCGATGCACAGGGCAGGCTGCTCAGCGGGGAACAGCCTGCGGTTGAGCGCAGCGGCTACGATTCTCCCAAAGGAGTGCGGCTGACGATCGACAAGCGCATTCAGACGCTGGCGGAAGAAAGCCTCTCACATTCCTCTATTGAACGCGGGGCCGTCGTGGTGCTGGAAGCCGCAACGGGAAAAATCCGCGCGATGGCAAGCTGCCCTGCGTTTGACCCAAATGATATTGCCGAAAGCCTCAACGATGCGGATTCCCCCCTCATTAACCGGGCGCTTACGCCCTATGCAGTCGGTTCCGTTTTTAAGCCCGTGGTGGCAGCCGCAGCGCTGGAGGCGGGGCTTTCCTCAAGCCTTTCTTACACTTGCACGGGCGCGATTACACAGGGGAAAACCGTATTTCACTGCCATGAGTTGGGTGGGCACGGCACGATTGATATGGAAGAGGCGATGGAGGTTTCCTGCAATCCATATTTTATCAATTTGGCCTCCAAGCTAGAGCCGGAGCAGATCGTTGAGATGGCGGATCGGCTCGGCTTCGGCACCGCCACCGCGTTGGCAGACGATTTATCGGCGCCGGCGGGTTCGCTCCCCCGAGCAGAGGAGCTCAATTCCCCAGCCGCAGTGGCAAACTTTGCCTTTGGCCAGGGGACGCTGATGGCCACCCCTTTGCAGCTAGCATCCCTCTATGCCTGTATCGCCAATGACGGTGGATATCAAAAGGCCATGCTGATCGAAGGGCTGGTTGATGATGAGGGAAATTTGCTGGAGGAGGCGGAAATTCAGCCGCCCCTACAGGCGATGAGCGTATCGACGGCGCATACAATCCAGCGATTTTTGATTCAAACGGTAGAAGAGGGGAGCGGGAGACATGCAAAGCCAGAGGGAGGCACAGCGGCGGGCAAAACAGCGACCGCGCAGACCGGTTGGTATGACGGGGAGCGGGAAATTCTGCACACCTGGTTTGCGGGGTATTTTCCCGCGGAGGAGCCAGAATATGCGATTGTTGTGCTCAAGGAGGATGGCTCCTCCGGTGCAACGGACGGCGCGCCGGTATTCAAAGAGATTGCGCAGGGAATCAACCAGATGAAAGCCCAGGAGCGTTAACAAAGGGGCTGTGGCAAAATGCTTTGCATTTTGCCACAGCCCCTTTTCTAAAAGCCGTTTTTGCCTCAAGGAGGCAAATTTCGGGCTGAAATTGCTGGCGGATATACGTTGGCGAGGCTGTATAGCCGCCCGAAACCACGCCTTTTTCTTGCTGGTTTGCAAGGCAAAGCATTTTGCCACAGCCCCTTTGCAGTGCGTTGTCGTTCCATTTTTATTTTGTCATCTGCATCTGCTCGGTGCGGTTCAAAAGGTAATCGACGGAAACTTCGTAAAAATCCGCCAATTTAATCAGGATTTCTGTGGGGATATCCAATTCACCGCGTTCATAATTGCTGTAAACGCGCTGGCTACAGGATAAAATTTTGCCCATCTGAACCTGTGTCAGATCGTGATCCTCGCGCAATTCGCGGATTCGTTGATATAACATGTTTTTTCACCCATATAAAGGATAACATAGCGGATTTTCCGCTATTGACTTTTAGCGTAAAATCCGCTAAACTCGATATAAACATTGTGAAGAAAAGAGGGGAAATGCAACGAATGAATGATAAAAACTGTGGAAAACGGATGAATTCTATTCTCAATAGAAAAATGGAAGAGGATACCGTGTTGGAAAAGAGGGAGAACCAGGAGCACTTGTTTCCCCTGCTCTGGATTCTCGGCTTCAGCATTTTGAGTGAGATCCTCCTCTTCGTCATGCAGAGGCTGGGGCGAAGCCTGATCGAATGGATGCAGGCGTTTGTGCCGGAGGGGATTGCTCCGCTGCTGATATCCGATTTGACAGTGGCGCTATCTGCCCTATTTCCTCTCCTTATATTTGCAATTGGGATTCGCCTTTATGCATTGGGGAGGAAAGAGCAGCTTCCGCGACAGGTTCGGATTGTCGCCGTGGCGCTTTTTCTGTGCGGGCATACAGCCGCGGCTGCCCTATCAGGCGTGTTGGTTTCGTTTTTTTGGCTGTGCGCTGGGCTGCTCCTTGAGCTGTCTGCAAGCAATGCCTCTCTGGCCGGCACGATCCTCTCGCTTTTGCTACGGATTGCCTTCGATACAGCGGCCGTGGGATGGGGGTTGCGGCAATATGAACTGAGCCGGTAACCGTGCAATGATGCGCCCTTGGAGGAAATTCTTTTTTCTACAGCCTTCATAATAGGGTTTGGGATTGGGCAAAAGGAGCCTGCTTTTATTGTAGATGTGTGTTGCGAAAGCGGATGAAATGCCTGCTATTAGGCTGTGCTTTCCTCCACAAATGCGGCCGTCTCGCATTGACAATCCCTTTCATTCACGCTATAATTGATACAATAATAGTCAACAGGCTTTGAAGGGAATCAACCGTGTGGTTTCCCGCCATCAGAGAGGAAGGCCCTCAGGCTGCAAGGCTTTCTGCGGCGAATACACGGCGTGCCGCCCCGGAGCCCGCTGCGAGGAGCAGCGCGTACCCCGCGTTAAGGGAATGGAGAGGTGCTTTTTGCACAATTTGGGTGGTACCGCGGAGTGATCCGTCCCAATTTGTACGAAAGGCGTTTTTTTATTACGAAGCGGAGAGAGTAATAAAGCAAAACCTTCTGTAACCCCACAGATGAAAGAGATGCACGCTCCTACCGGGAACACACAACTACCGACTATTGTTTATTTTTCAGAGAATTTAAGATTGAGGTGCTGCAAATGGAATGGACCGGGCTAAACGATCTTCGTGAAAAATACCTACGCTTTTTTGAGAGCAAGGGCCACCTGCGCATGCCGAGCTTTTCGCTCGTCCCGCAGGGGGATAAGAGCCTGCTGCTCATCAACTCCGGCATGGCGCCGATGAAAAAGTTTTTTACCGGCGAGGTAACGCCGCCGAGCAAACGCGTGACGACCTGCCAGAAGTGTGTGCGCACGCCGGATATTGAAAATGTGGGGAAAACCTCTCGCCACGGCACCTTTTTTGAGATGCTGGGCAATTTCTCTTTCGGCGATTATTTTAAGCGGGAGGCCATCACCTGGGCGTGGGAATTTTTTACGCAGATGGTCGGCATGCCCGCCGATCGGATTTATGTCACTGTTTATGAGGAGGATCAGGAGGCCTATGAGATCTGGACGAAGGAGGTTGGCCTTGAACCGTCTCACGTCAAGCGCATGGGCAAGGCGGATAACTTCTGGGAGCATGGTTCCGGCCCTTGCGGCCCCTGCTCGGAGCTGCATTTCGACCGGGGGGAGAGCTACGGCTGCGGTTCGCCGGATTGCGGCGTAGGATGCGAATGCGACCGCTTTGTAGAAATCTGGAACCTGGTATTCACGCAGTTTGAAAACGACGGCAACGGCAATTATACGCGGTTGGAGCACCCCAATATTGATACCGGCATGGGCATTGAACGCCTCGCCTGTATGGTGCAGAATGTGGATAATATTTTTGAAATCGATACAATGCAGCGCATTATGGGGCATATTATGCGCATTGCGGGTGTGAAATATGGGGAAGATGCGAAAAACGATGTTTCTCTGCGCGTGATTACCGATCACATCCGCTCCACCACTTTTTTGATCGGCGATGGCGTGATGCCCTCCAACGAAGGCCGCGGATATGTGCTGCGTAGGCTGCTGCGCCGCGCGGCGCGCCACGGCAGGCTGCTGGGGATCAAGGAGCCGTTTTTGGCGGATGTGTGTGAAACGGTGATTGAAGTGAATGAAAGCGCTTATCCGGTGCTTGCGGAAAAGCGTGCATTTATCAAAAAGGTAATCCGCAAGGAAGAGGAAAGCTTTGGCAAAACGATCGACACAGGGCTCATTCTGTTGGATCGGATGATTGCCTCCGGCACGGGCAGCACGATGAGCGGGGAGGACGCCTTTAAGCTCTCCGATACCTATGGCTTCCCTCTGGACCTAACGCGGGAAATTCTTGCAGAGCGCGGCATGGATGTAGATGAAGCGCGCTTTCATGAATTAATTGCCGAGCAGCGTAAGCGTGCGCGGGAAGCCCGCAAGGATGCGGGCGCGGATGCCTGGAAGGCTACCGGCGGCGCGCATGGCGATTTGCCGGCCACGCAGTTTGTGGGCTATGAAACGCTCTGTGCGGAAGGCTCGCTGCTCGCCGCTGTGAAGGATGGCTCGCCAGCAGAATATCTTTCTGCCGGCGAGCAGGCCGTGCTGGTGCTTGACCGCACGCCGTTTTATGCGGAGAGCGGCGGCCAGGCCGGCGATGCGGGCATGATCGAAAACGGGGAGTTTACCTTCCGCGTGACCCATACGACGAAAACGCCGGGCGGCGTATTTTTGCACCATGGCATGGTGGAATCCGGCGCGCTTGCCTCCCTGGGCAGCGTGACGGCACGCGTGGACGAAAACACCCGTCGCGCCACGATGCGCAACCATACGGCAGCCCATCTTTTGCAGGCGGCTCTGCGCAAAACGCTTGGCAACCATGTGGAACAGGCGGGCTCGATGGTTAACAGCAAAGAGGTGCGGTTTGACTTCTCGCATTTCGAGGCGATGACGCCGCAGGAGATCCGGCAGGTGGAGGAGCTCGTCAATCAAACGATCCTTGCGGCTTTGCCGGTCACCACGCGGGAGATGCCGCTGGAAGAGGCCAAACAGCAGGGCGCGATGGCGCTTTTTGGCGAAAAGTATGGAGCTACCGTCCGCGTGGTGCAGGCAGGGGATTTTTCCACTGAGCTGTGCGGCGGCACGCATGTGGAGAATACAGCGCAGTTAGGGCTATTCAAGATTGTGGCGGAATCCTCTGTTGCGGCGGGTGTACGCCGGATTCAGGGCGTGACCGGAGCGGGTGTGCTTGAATGCCTGTATCGGGATGAAGCGCTTCTGCACAGCGCAGCACAGGCGATGAAGGCCAACAACGTTTCCCAGGTGGCCGAGCGAGCGCAGCAGCTCTCCGCCGAGCTCAAAGAGGCCCAGCGGGAGGTTGCGCGCCTCAATGATACCATAGCGGCGCGGCGTGCGAAGGAGCTTTTTGCACAGGCCCAACCGGTTGGAGAGCTCCAGCTGGTAACAGCACGGTTTGACAATATGGCGCCCGATGCGCTGCGCGCGTTATGTGAAACGGTGAAAAATGAGGCGGAAACAATCGTCTGTGTTCTCGCGGCAGTACAAACGGAAAAAGGCAGCGTCAACTTCGCAGCTTCCTGCGCTAAGGGCGCTGTACAGGCGGGTGCGCATGCGGGCAATCTGGTGCGCGCGGTGGCGAAGGCGGCGGGTGGCTCCGGCGGCGGAAAACCGGATGCGGCCATGGCGGGCGGCAAGGATGCCTCTAAAGTGGAGGCGGCACTGGCAGCCGCGTCCAGCACACTTGCCGGCATGCTGAAGGCTTGATTGCCTTCCCTTGAATCAATTTGATATGATGATAGAAAGGATGGATGGTTATGGACTGCATCTTCTGCAAAATTCTCAGTGGAGAAATCCCATCGAAAAAGGTTTATGAGGATGACACGGTCTGTGCGTTTTACGATGTAGAGCCGCAGGCTCCTGTGCATGTGCTGATTATTCCCAAGGAGCATATCCCGTCCGCTGCGGTGATCACGCCGGAAAACAGCGCGGTGATCGCGCATATCTTTGAGGTAATTGCAAAGCTTTCCAAGGAGTTGGGGCTTGAAGAGGGCTTCCGCGTGGTCAACAACTGTGGCGATATCGCGGGGCAGACGGTCAAGCACCTGCATTTTCATCTGATGGGCGGCCGGGAATTCACCTGGCCCGCGGGCTGATCGAATGTGTGCCGGCATTCCGGCGAAAAGGAGAAGATAATAATGGCTGAAACTTACCGCATGAAGATTGCAGGCCTTGAGCGGGAGTTACCGCTCTGCCCGGTCAACGATAAGCTGGATATCGCGGCCTTTATCATTTTTGGCGATGTGGAAATGACGGTCGCGGCCTGCGCGGAGCTGCTTGCAAAGTGCCCTGCGTTCGACTATATCCTTACGCCTGAGGCAAAGGGTATCCCTTTGGCCTATGAGCTTTCACGCCAGAGTGGAAAGCCCTATATCATTGCTCGCAAGGGCGCGAAGCTTTACATGAAAAACCCGGTTTCCGTGCACGTGCGCTCCATCACGACGGATTCGATGCAGACGCTCTTCCTTGACGAAGCGGAAGGCGAGCGCATGCGCGGCAAGCGTGTGCTGATTCTTGACGACGTCATCAGCACAGGGGAATCCCTCTCCGCCGTGGAGGCGCTGCTCACAAAATTTGACGCGCAGATCGTCGGCAAGGCCGCCGTTCTCGCCGAAGGGGACGCAGCAAAACGGAAGGATATCATCTTCCTTGAGGAATTGCCGCTCTTCTTTAAATAAATGCTTTGCTTGAATCCAGACAGGAGCTGATGGCGGATGAAACGGCCGATGGCCTGGGTGGGCTTGTCGTTTTTCAGCGCGCTGATCCTCTTCTGCATTTACGGCCTGTGGGCCGCAATCGCGGGAGGGCTTGTATCCCTCTGCCTTCTGTTGCTGTTTTTATGCATTCCAAGGGTGCGCAGGGAGCGGCTGCTTGAGGCGGTGTGCCTGTCCGTGCTGGCAGCAAGCCTGCTTATCGGGGCGCAGACAAAGCTCGTGCTGGAGCCGGTCGAATCCTTTGCGGGAAAGACGCTGCCGATCACCGCGCAGGTGGTTTCTTTGACGGAAAGCCGGAATGGCAGGCATTACACCATCCTGCTTGTGACAAAGGCGGGCGGGGAAAAGGTGCGCTTTCGGCTGCGCTATTCCGGGAAAACGCCGCTTCCCGCCGAGCCGTATGATACGGTAGAAGCAACCCTGCGGATCGATGCGTTGGGCGAAAGCGAGGCCGCGCGCCGCTCTTACCGGGCGAAAGGGATTTTTCTGCGCGGCAGCACCTATGAGCCCATCACGGTGACGCCGCGAGAAAATGTTTCTCTTGCCTGCCGCCTGCTGGAAATGCGCAAAGGGATGCTGGCTGCTCTCAATCGGTATTTGCCAGGGGAAGAAGGGAAGCTCCTGGGCGGGATGCTGCTGGGGGAGACGGCTCCTGTTTCGGAAACTGCCATCCGGAATTTTCGTATCTGCGGCGTTTCACATCTGCTGGCTGTATCGGGCCTGCATACGTCGTTGTGGGCGATGTTCCTTTTTCGCATGCTGCAAAAGCTAAAATGGAGCCGCCGTGTGTCGGCTGCCTGCTCGATGGGATTTGTCCTATTTTTCATGGGGCTGGCCGGTTTTTCCCCGTCTGTCACGCGGGCAGGGATCATGATGCTTTTATATCTGGGTGGTTTTCTCTTGCGGCGGGAGCCGGATTCCCTTAATTCGCTCGGCCTTGCAGCGCTGGTGATCTTGTTTGCCAATTCCTTTGCCGCGGCGGACCTCGGCATGTTGCTTTCCTTCAGCGCAACCGCCGGGATTCTGCTGCTGCAAAAGCCTTTTGCGCGTGTGCTGGAGCGCCCGGCGCAACAGATGCCTGCCGGATTCCTGCGCAAAGCATGCAAGGGGCTGGCAGGGCTTTTGGCGGTCACGCTCTCTGCCATTGTGTTTACGCTGCCGGTGAGTATCTTGGCGCTTGGGCAGGTTTCTCTGATTGCGCCTCTCGCCAACCTGCTGTTTGTCAATGCAGGCGGGGCGGCGATGCTCTGCGCCGGCCTGTGCGCAGCGTTTTCGCATGCGTGGATTTTTTCATTCCTCGCCTATCCATTTGCATTGATCGGCGGCTTGCTTTCCCAATATTTGTTGGGTGGGACGGCCCTGCTTTCTAAGCTTCCGTTCGCAAGCGTTTCGCTGGAGCCGGGCGCTCCGGCGCTATGGCTCGCTGGATCGGCGGTGTTATTTGCAATCGTATTGCTTGACCGGAATCGGACGAAACATCTCGCCCGGTTGGCGGCGCTGTGTTGCGCCTTTGCGCTTTTGGCAGGTATTTTTTCTTACACCTTAATGGGACGCAACCTGACGGCCATCACGCTGGCGGATGTGGGCAACGGCACGGCAATTGTGCTGACCCGCGGGCGCCGGGCTGCTGTGATCGGATGTGGCGGCGATTACGATGCTGCGGCGCAGGTGGCCGCGGTGCTGCAATCGCAGAATATTGATGCGTTGGATCTATTGTTTTTACCCCGTGCCGCACAGACGGAGGCTTCCGCTGCCGGTCAGCTTCTGGAGACTGTTCCGGCCAAAACGGTTGTTTGCGCCGAAACGGTTCATGAGCTGCCGGATGGCACGCATGTAATAGCTGCGGGAGCGGGCCGGGTGCGGTTGTGGGGCGACGTTACGCTGGAATATATCACGCAGGGTACGCTTTCCTGCGCCCTGTTGGAGATTGGAACGCAGCGATTTTTCCTTTCTTTCTGCCCAGGCGGCGATGTATCCCGGCTGCCGGAAGGTTGGATCTGCGCGCCGGTGGCCTTTTGCCGCGCGCAGGGGCCGAAAGGCCTTCATGCGGGGGTGACTCTGTTTTCCGGCGAGGGCGACCGTGTATGGAACACGGCGCGCGCATACGCCCAAAATGGCAGAAAGGCCTTTGCCACAGGCGGGAAAGGCGCGTTGCGTATTCGGACGGATGGTGCGAAAAGTCTGGATATCAAACGGCTGCCTTGAGCAATTAAAATCGAAGGAGGGTTGAACGATGGCGGAAATCACTGAGAAAGAGCTCAAAAAGCAGATTGCCAACGGCATGTTTTCACCTGTATATCTGCTATATGGGGAAGAGGCGTTTTTAAAGCAGTATTACGCGGGGCTGATTGCGGAAAAATCGGTTGCCAAAGGGTTTGAAACATTCAATCTGCACAAGTTGGAGGGCAAGGAGACCTCATTGGACGAAATTGCCGACGCGGCGGAGCAACTGCCCATGATGGCGGAGCGCACCTGTGTGCTCGTGCGGGATTTTGACCTGAAGGCGCTCAAAGGTGCACAGCGGGAAAAGTTGGAGGCCTTTCTCTCAGATCCGCCGGGCACCTGCTCTGTGGTGTTTTGGATGGATACGGTCGAGGTGGCCCCTAAGCAGAATAAAGATTGGCAGGGGATTATCAAGCTGTTTGCAAAGAGCGGTGCTGCCGTCCGCCTCAGCCGCCGTACCAGCGTGGAGCTCACGCGCCAGCTTTGTGCGAGTGCAAAAAAGCGCGGCGGAAGCTTGCCGTTGGAGGCGGCTTCCTACCTTGTCGCCTATTCCGGCAGCGATCTGAACCTCCTGATCAACGAGCTCGATAAACTCTGCGCCTATGCGGCGGGGCGGGAGATTACGCAAAGGGATATCGACGCCGTGTGCATTAAAAGCGTGGAGGCAACGGCCTTTGATATGGTCAAAGCACTTTTGCGCGGTAAATATGCCGATGCCTACGGGATGCTGGATGCGCTATTTGCGCAGAAAACGGAGCCGGTTATGATCGCCGGCGCGCTGATTTCCTCCTATGTCGATATGTATCGCGCTAAGGCGGCTCTCGCCTCCGGGGAGCGTGTGGAGGCCGTGGCGCAAGCATTCAATTACAAAGGCCGGGAGTTCCGGCTGCGGTATGCCGCGCAGGATGCTTCCCGCCTGACGCTTGCCCAGCTTGGGACGTGCCTCGACATATTGAGCGAAGCGGACGAGGCGCTCAAAAGCACACGGGCTGAGAAACGGCTTGTGCTGGAAGAGGCGATGCTCCGGCTGCAATGTGTCGCCAGTGGATGAGGGCACAAATCGCGGCTGCCCCCTGCCCGCTCATGCAAAGGGTTCAGAGAAAAAGGATGGTCCTGCAATCATGATCCGTATCAAACAAGCTGTGATCGTGGAGGGGAAGTATGATAAGATCAAGCTGTCCTCCCTGCTCGACACAGTGATTATTCAAACCGATGGGTTCGGTATTTTTAAAAATAAAGAAAAGATGGCGCTGATTCGCCGACTGGCGCAGACCAGGGGAATTGTTATCCTTACGGATAGTGATTCTGCGGGTTTTAAAATCCGCTCCTATATTGGCGGGAGTCTGCCGCAGGATAAGGTGATCCATGCTTATATCCCGGATATCATCGGCAAGGAGAAGCGCAAAAGCGCGCCCTCGCAGGAGGGAAAGCTGGGCGTGGAGGGGATTCCCTCTAAAATCCTGATGGAGAGCCTGGAGCGCGCGGGGATTACATGTGAAGAGGCGGTAGAGCCCGGGCGTAAAATTACGAAAAACGACTTATATGAGGATGGCCTAAGCGGCCGCCCAAACAGCAAGGCGCTAAAGAAAAAGCTGCTTTCGCAGCTTCATCTGCCGGAGCACCTTTCTTCCAATGCGCTGGTCCAGATTTTGAATTTATTCATGACCTACGACGAATATAAGCAAGCGGTTCAATCATGCTGCCAATAGCATGAAATAGGGAGGAAACAAATGAAGAAAAAATGGGTTGCCGGAGCCGGACTGATCAAACTGATTAGTCTGGCACTCGCCGGCCTTCTTTGTGCGGGAATGGGAGGCTGCTCGCCGAAACCGATACAGGAGGAAAAAACAGTGGATACACAAGTTTTGCGCGTGGGGATCATCAGTGATACCCAGCTGGCCCCCAAAGGTGGGTCTGACGTTTATGACAGCTACCTCAAAGGCGCGTTGGAACTTCTCAAGCAGAAGGAGATTCATATGCTCATCCATGCGGGCGACTACACGGATGTAGGCCTGGCGGATGCTTACCAAAATTTTAAAGATATTTATGAAGGCGTTTATCCAGGTAACAGCAGCCCGATGAAGCTGTTCATCATGGGCAACCACGATTATTGGCTCAGCGATTTCGTCAAGTGCTGGGAGATCCCGTTCAAGGGCAAGATGCGCCGCCGGATGGAGAAGTATACCGGTGAATCGCCATGGTCCCACAAAGTGTTAAACGGCTATCATTTTATCGGCCTGAGCCCGGTCAACGGCAGCATGGAGGATGACGCATACGAGGGCAAACTCGAATGGGCTGAAGAAGAGATCCAAAAGGCGATTGCCGCCGCGCCCAGCCGGCCTGTGTTTGTCATTACGCACAACAACCCGAAGGATACGGTCTACACCAGCGACGACTACGGTGACTCCAAACTGGATGCGCTATTTGCGAAATATCCGCAGGTGATCTCCATTTCAGGGCACACGCACGCCTCCATTCTTGATGAACGCTCCATTTCTCAAACCTCTTATACGGCGATCAATACGCAATCCCTCTCCTATACGGATTTTGAGGAAGGCGCGTTGTTGGAAGAGCCGGGCGATGTGGAGGCGAATCCCATGTGCATGATTATGGAGATTGCGGACAACCAGATCACGATCCGCCGCTATAGCGTGCTGGGGGGCCAGGAGGAGAAGGAGCCTTGGGTGATACCGCTCCCGATTGATCAAACGCAGTTTTCTTATACCGATCAGGCGCGTGCGCAGCGGCGCAAAGCGCCCGCTTGGCCGCAGGATGCAAAGGCCGCCTTCAGCAAGGAAGGGGAACGGCAGCTGCTAACCTTCCCTGCGGCTACGCATGAGGATTTCGTTCATTCTTATCGAATCGTGCTTTCTGATTCCAACGGAAAGGCCGTCTCCTTTGGTGAAGGGGAAGATCTGAAGGAGGAGCTGATTTATATCAGCGATTTCTATGCGGGAATCGGAAAAATGTCAAAGTCGGTGCAGCTGAATCTTGCGGACGCATTAAAAGCGGTGCCTGCCGGCAGCTATACGGCAACGATCTACGCGCAGGAGTCTTTCGGCAAGGAAAGCGCGCCGATTACATGCCCGGTGACGGTTTCCTAAATTCCCTGCATGTTCAATTCTTTGTTTGAATAATCAGATAGAGGCGGGGGCTGCCGCAACGGCCCTCGCGAAATTTTTAAATTCCGGTATTATTTTGCCGGATCAATGGAAATTTGGTCTTGCACGATCTTTTCTAGTATGCTATTCTGATGGTAGCAAATGGAAGATCGGGAGGTGCAGCTCCCCCTTCTCCATATGTCATTTTGTCAGGAGGGATGGCAGTTGATGCGCGATCAAAAAAAACGTATTGTGATTGCTCCGGATTCCTTCAAAGGCACTATGACCGCCATCGAAGTGTGCCGCATTATCCGTAAAGCGTTCCTGCAAGTAGATTCAGCGCTTGAGATCTGCTGTCTGCCTATGGCAGACGGCGGGGAAGGGACGGTAGACGCTTTTTTATCTGCCTTGGGAGGAGAGCGCAAAACTGTGCGGGTGCATGGCCCGCTGTTTGCCATGCATAACGCTTCCTTCGGCATTTTGAAGGATGGCACAGCCATCCTGGAAATGGCGGCCGCCGCCGGCCTTCCGCTCGCAGGGAAGGATGCTAACCCAATGTATACCACCACCTTCGGCGTGGGGGAGCTGATCCGTGCCGCACTGGATGCCGGCTGCCGCAAAATCCGCGTTGGGGCGGGCGGCAGTGCGACGACGGATGGCGGGATTGGCTGCCTGACGGCACTCGGCGCCCGCTTCACGGATAAAACGGGCGAGGAAGTGCCGCCTATGGGCTGCGGGCTGAGCAGGGTGGCCTGCATCAATTTGGATGGGCTGGATGAGCGGCTTCGGGAAGCGGATGTGACCGTTCTATGCGATGTGAAAAGCCCGCTATATGGCGCGCAGGGAGCGGCGTTTGTGTTTGCCCCGCAGAAGGGCGCTTTGCCTAAGCAGGTGCAAACGCTGGATAACGCGCTCAGAGCCTTTGCACAGACGCTGCTGCGCTATACGGGCAGCGATATTCGGAGCCTTGTGGGCGCGGGCGCAGCAGGCGGCCTTGCGGGCGGCCTGTGTGCAATGCTCGGCGCGCATCTGGCCGGCGGGGTAGAAACATTGCTTTGCGAGGCGGGGTTTGATGCGCTCGCCCTGCGTTCTTCGCTCGTTGTCACCGGGGAAGGCCGCATCGATGAGCAAAGCATGCAGGGGAAAGTGCCTTGGGGTGTGGCAAAGCATGCGCCGCACACGCCGGTGATCGCAATCGCTGGAGGCGTTCAGGGTGATCGCTCCACACTGGCGTGCCAGATGGGGCTTGTGCGGATTTATGAGGCGAATTACCGCCAAAGGCCGCCGCACGAAATCGGGCGTTATTGCCGAGAGGATCTGGAATATATTGCCGTTCGTGCCGCAAAGGAATTTTTACAGGACTGCAAGGCAAGCGCTGATTGAATGGCTAAAACGCTCCTATGTGCGGATTCTTCCGTGCGCAGGAGTGTTTTTTTCTTGAAGCGCGCCCGACGGTATGCTATACTAGCAGCAAGCAGATCAATCCCGCTTCGGGCTGGCCGAGGCAGGGCTATTTCAGGCGACGGGGAGTGTTTGTTTGATCAAAGCAAAGTGGAGCGCGCCCGGGGAGGAATATAGCCAGGCGGCTCAAGTGCGTTTGGCAGTGTTTGTGGCGGAGCAGGGTTATCCGAAAGATCTGGAATTCGACGAGCTGGATAGCGGTGCGTGGCATCTGACCTTGTTCGATGGGGCGTCGCCTGTGGCGGCGGCGCGTTTGGTAACGCTTTCTCCCGGCGTGCTGAAGCCTGGGCGGATTGCCGTGCTGCGGGAATACCGCAAGCAGCATCTTGGTGCACGCCTCATGGAAGAGCTCCTCAAAAAAGCGGAGGAGCTGGGAGCGCGTGAGCTTCATATCGGCGCGCAGGTGCAGGCACAGGGGTTTTATGAGAAATTTGGCTTTCACACCTGTGGGGAGCCTGTTTATATGGATGTCCATATCCCGCATGTCGATATGGTGCGGCATTTGAGTGGGGAGGCCTAACGATGGGAATAGAAGAGCGCACGCAGCAGATTGGGATTCGCCCCTATCAACAGAAGGATAAACAGGCGGTGCGGGGCATTTGCATTGCAACGAGCGGCCTGCCGGTTGAAACACAGCGTCAGAAAGAGCCGCTTTTGCTGCAATATTGCGATTATTATCTGGAGCAGGAGCCGGAGGCGTGTTTTGTAGCAGTGGATAAAACCGATACGCCGGTTGGATATATTCTGTGCAGCAAGGATTATCAAGCATATCAAGCGCGGTTCCGCAAAAGCTATTTGCCCCTAATTCAAGCGCGCAGTATTTTGCGTGCTGCTCTGGCGCGAATGGATCTCCGGATTGCCGGCCGATATGCCGGGCAGTATCCGGCGCATATGCATATCGACATTCTGGATGCTTATCAGCGTATGGGCATTGGGCATCAGCTCGTGAATACACTGACGGCCTCTTTGGCCGGGCAAACTACGAGGGGGCTGATGTTAAGCGTCGGATCAACAAATAAAAAGGGTGTCAATTTCTATAAAAAATACGGCTTTCAAAGGATAGGAACGGCGGCGTTTGGCTCCATTGTCGTGATGGGCTTAAGGCTTTCTTAAAACAGCTCAGGAGGAATTTGTTTGAATATTTGGCATGATATATCAGTGGAACGTATCCGTCCGGAACGCTTTACAGCGGTGATTGAAATCCCCAAGGGCAGCAAGGTAAAGTATGAAATGGATAAGGAAACGGGCCTTCTGCGCATGGATCGCATCCTGTATACCTCCACGCATTACCCGGCGAACTATGGCTTTATCCCGCGCACCTATGCCGCTGACCATGATCCGCTGGATGTACTGGTGCTTTGTTCGGAGCAGGTTGTTCCGATGACGCTCGTCACCTGCTACCCAATCGGCGTGATTATTATGGAGGACGAGGGCTATAAGGATGAGAAGATCATTGCGATTCCCTTTGACGACCCGACATATAACGGCTACCGGGATATTGGCGCGCTGCCGGAGCATGTTTCCACAGAGATGACGCATTTCTTCTCCGTTTATAAAACGCTGGAGGGCAAGGCGACTGCACTGGAAAGCGTGAAGGGCGCGCAGACGGCGCAGCAGATCATTTCGGACTGCCTCTGCCGGTATGAGAAGGAGTTTCCATCTGATTCGCAGCCTACGCAGAAGACATAACTGTTTGCCACGTGGCTGCGTTTGCCTTCGATAAGGGCAGAATTTGGATCTTGCGGGCGTTGTTGCCGACCAAAAGGAGAAATGGCTATGAAGCTTTTTGATTTATCACATCCGGCCTCAAAGGCGCGGAGTGGTTTTAAAATTTGGAAACGGACGGCCTGTGTGATGCTGGCGGGCAGTTTGCTGCTTTCCCTGACAGCGTGCGGCGGGAGGGTGGCGAAAACCGTTACGCGCACAGTGTATCAGGAGAAAGAGGTGCAGACAGTAGCGCCGGCCCAGGCCGGGCGCGAGTTGCACACTGCTTCCACATCACTCAAGCAGATTGCACAATCCGGCCTGATTGAGCTGTATATTGATGAAACGACCTATGCGGTGGCGGTGAAGGAAACCTCCCAAAATAAAATGTGGTATGCACTGCCGCAGCAGGATAACGGCAAGGAGGAAAACCGCGCCGCGGTGGTATCCCTTGAGGTGCTCCAGGGCGGGAAGCATTATTCTCTCAACAGCCAGGACAACAGCGTGGCCTTCGGCACCGCATCTTATGAGCTGATAGATAACGGCCTGAAGGTTTCCTATAGGATCGCCGTTGATGAAAAAACGGCAAAGAAGGCGGCAGGGGATCGGTCGGCGACAGATATCGCCTTTGACGTTTCTGTGACTTATACCTTGGAGGATGGCAGCTTCTTCGCGCAGGTGGATTGCAAGCCTCTCATTGAGGCAAAGAGTGAGGCCAAGGTGCTAAAGCTGGGGCTGCTTGAGTATTTCGGCGCTTCCACGCAGGGCGCAGCAGAGGATTTTCTTCTAGTGCCGGATGGTAGCGGCGCGTTGATTCGGACAGGGCAGGAAACCCAAAACCAGGATACCCTGCGCTTTGCGGTTTATGGTCAGGATGCGGCTTTGCCTGCGCAGGAGGGCGTTTATTCCGCCCTAGTGCCTGCATTTGGCGTAAAGCAAGGCTCCAGCGCATTTGCTGTGCTCATTGAGCAGGGGGATGCGCTGGCAACAATCTCTGCCGGGCGTGCCGGGGGAGAAACCGGCTACTATCAGGTTGGCGCGCAGTTTGCGATCACCCCGTTTGCACAGGAAAAAACGGAGGATGGGATTGCGCAATATGTCGGCACGGCTGGCTATGACGGCGGCCTCAAGCTATGCTACCGCTTCCTTTCCGGCGATAACGCATCCTATTCCGGCATGGCGCTGGCTGTGCGGGAGCAGTTGATTCGGGATGCGGTGCTATCCACTCGGACGGTTGAGGAAACAGGGCTGCCGCTGACGCTGAACCTGACCGGAAGCATGCCGAAAAAGGATGGCCGGATGAGCACCTCCGAAAAGCTTGCCACTTTTGAGCAGGCGGAAGATCTGCTGGTGCAGATGAAGGCAAAAGGGATTGATCAAATCAACCTTTGCTATCAAGGCGCTTTGACGGGAGGCTTTAACCAGAAGCAAGCCACCGATGCTAAGCTTTTGATTTCGTTAGGCGGCAAGATGCGGTTTAATGATCTTTATGAGAGCATGTCCATTCAAAAGCTACAGCTGTTTTTGGCGGCTGACCTGCTTTCCACCAATATGCGCGATTCCTTTTCTGCGAGTAACACCGCTTATGGGATTAAGGGCGATGCGATTACGGCTGCCAGGGAGAATCCGTTTGCCGCCTATGTAGGCCCGCAATCCTTCCAGCGTGGGTTGCGAAGCCTGAAGTCGCTGGAGGCTGCGGCGCGGGAATTTATGATAAACACCCGGAAAGTTACCTTGACGGGCTATTGCATCGGCGATGCCGGGCAGCTTTTGTATTCCAACTTTAACAAAGAGTTTACAAGCAGGCAGGCGGCTGCTCAGCAGCTTGCCAAACAGGGCGAATCCCTCGGCGCCAACCGGAAGCTGATGGTCGATACGGGCAATTTCTATCTGCTCAAAAATGCAGATATCGTTACGAATCTGCCGCTCACTTCTACCGTTCAGCAAGATGCCGCTTATGAAACAATTCCGTTTATTCAGATGCTCCTGCATGGCATGATGGATTATTCAGGCGGTTCGATCAACCTTGCGGAGGATCCGGAAACGCAGATGCTCCGTTCAATTGAATATGGCGCCTGCCCCAGCTTCACATGGTCTTACGAAGATCTGGAGGCGAAAGAGGGAGCCAAAGCCGCACCAGAGGTTTACTATGCCGACTCTCTTGCGCAGGCGGCAGATTATTATCAGCAGGCAGACCAAGCTCTGGCGGATCTGCGTGGCGCCCGCATGACGAAGCATAGCATGGTGCAGGAGAATGTTTACTGCACAGAGTATGATAATTCTTCGCTGGTCTATGTGAATTATGGCGAAACAGAAGCAACGGTCAATGGCGTTACCATCCCGGCGCGCAGCTTCTTGCGGCTGAACTGAGGCGCAGCATCCGAAGGGGAGAAGAATCCCGATCTGGATTGTACACAGGTGACAATTCAGATCGGGGTTTTATTTGTATGAATAAAAATATAGCGTTTTTTTTATTTTTTTTGTGGGTTTATCTTGACTTTTGCTTGGCTTGCGTTAAAATGGAAATAAGAAGCAATGCAGGCCTATGGGCCAGGCTGTTTGTAAAATGAGGAGGTGTCAAAAGTGCTTCAAATGTATCGTTTCTTCCGAGAGCTTTATCAGCATGTGCTGAGGCCGCTTTTCAGGTTGATTTTCTAATGGAATCATTCAAACGAAACAGAAAGCCCGCAAACCGGTAAAATGGTTTGCGGGTTTTTTGCTCAACCGATGCGGGTGCGCTCGGCGGCCACTCGATGTTGGGGTCAGTCCGTATGGATACAGTCTACAATAGACTGCCGGTAAAACGAACGAACCGGCCACTACAGACGTAACCTCACCACTTCTGGAGATGTCATGCTCAAGGCGTCTAACTCAAGGGGATTTCTTTTGAAACGGAGATCATGGGGCAGTATCGCCGCAGGGAAAGCGCGTGGAAAAGGCTCTCATTGAGATGTTCCTAGCCGGTGTCTCTGTCCGGCGGGTGGAGAACATTACCGAGGCGTTGTAGGGCAGCCAGGTATCTCCTCCCACTATCAATGAACGGAATAAAAAAGCATATGTCCACATTGAGAACTAAAGAAAACGACTCTTGCAGGGTGGCTGCTATCCATTTTAAAGCATACTCATTTGAATTACTCCGTAACTTTTTTCCGAGCTATCTACAGCACTATTTTGCATTTTTACAAATAACTCTTCATAGTCAAGGCTACCTTTTTCGACAATTGCATAGGCAAATTGTGATGTGACATATGCACAGGCTATGGATGTTCCAGAAAAGTAATCATCGCTAAACGGAACATGAATCCCTGGCGCAGAAAAACTCATTTTTGTAATCTTCGCAAAATCTTTATATAAATCTTCCCCGTTGATGGAACGTGCTAAACAACTAATTGTTTTTTCATAACGTGCTGGGTAAAGTAAATCCCCAAAGTTATTTCCAGCGGCACAGACAACAAATATTTGTTTGCTCGTAGCGTTTTCGATAGAAGTTGAAAGCTCTTTATTATCGCTTGAAATGCCCATGCTTACATTGATTATATCAACACCTCGGCTAACAAGTTCATTAATTCCTTTAGCTAATGATTCTGCTGTATTGTCATCTAAAACATATTTGATTATTTTGGCCTGAGGCACAAGTTCCTGAATCATTTCACATATCAAATCTATATGCTTAAGCTTCAGAACCCCTTTCTCACCGTCAACTATTGTTTCAGCATCAATAACTCCAATTGTAATTTTATTAGTATTTTTACTGATTTTATAACCAACTACCGAATGTGCCCAGTTTTGATTGAAATCATTTCTGCATCCTACCAAAAAAACAGATAAAATGAACACAACAACCAGTAGCCGAGTTGCTGATTTCATAGATTAACCTCCTTTCAGAGAAAACGGTATAATAGAAACAATCGTTCCCTCTTTGTTATTTACAATTAAATTAAATTTTAACTTACTATTATCTTTGATAGAAAAGGCCGCCGTGAATGTCGTTTTTCCTTCGCTCAGTCTATCTTTTTCCAGGGTAAAAGCATTACTAATCCAGTCTCGACCTTGTTCGATTTGAAGCGAGTTGACATCGACTTTTGCCGTGATTGTTCCAGATATTTGTAGTGTATTACCAGCTAGTTTTGCAGAAGAAATATTCAGTTCTTCATATGTTTTTTCGGGTGTTAATTCGACTGGTTCGCTCAATTTGATTTCAAATTCTTCAGAAACAATGGACGCATTTAAATGCCTCAATTCCAAATGATACCGTTCTTTTTCATTGACTGACATAAAATTGTTAATGATGAAAACGATTTTATTTTCATTGCATTCTAAGACATCGGGGCTTATCTCATCTTTTCCAGCAGACAAGTATATTTCTTTTTTTTCAACGACATTCTTATTCAACTCGTTGTTGTTGCTTTTGATCGTAATAAAAAGGCGCTTGCCATCATGGTATATTTGAGTAATTTCAATTTGTTCAAATGTTGGAAATTTAACTGATACTTCGGCCAAACCATCCTTGCTTTGAAGCAATTCATAACCAGCATCAAATTGATCATGATCAGATATTTCTCCCTCGCTACCATGTGGAATGAAAAGCCATGCACCAAGGAATATCGGTATGATTAGCAAAAATAACCACAAATATTTTTTTTTCATCTTATTCTCCTTATCTTGCTGGTTCAGTATTGAATTCCACAAATACCTAGAGCGTTTGAGCGGACACTTCTGGAAACATCCGCTCAAACGCTACCTTTCCTCAATCTATCTTACCGGCACAGCCCAAGCAAAATATTTCACAGGCCATTCATACCAAGTATAGTTTGTGAGATTTTTATATTTTCCTAATTTAATTTGTGAGTCTAGTTGAATACAAGCATTTTTATTGCCCGTATTACTTGTAGCAACACCCATTGGAAAATCTAAAGTATTTTTCGCTTCGGACCACAACGCAGGATAGAGAGTACAAGGAACAGTATATCTAATACGCGCTAAGTTATATGTTGTTTTAAGACCTGCGGCGTAATCAAGAACCTCAATATTGACATGATTAAAGTTTGCTGTAAATTTTATAGATGCTCCCCCAGTACTTAGATCCAGCGTTGCGCTTGATTTTCCAGAGAGAGCAACTGTAGGTGCATAATCCGTTATAATTTGCTTATAAGTTGCGTTACCACTTCCTGTCGGAAATGTTCTTAACCATAAATTGGCATTCAGTATGAAAGTTTTTTGCTCATTCCATTTGGGAGAAACGGTTGAAACAGCTTTCCATGCCCATCTTGTTTCGTTGGGAGACGCAGGAGAGGCTGGGGTAGGCTTTCCAGTGCTATTTGTTGCTTTTGGGTGCAAACGATAGGCATATAATCTGCGGGTTTCTGTGCCAAGAGTAACTCCAGCCGCATCTTTTAAACTAACGGTATCTACAACTTTTTGGTAATGATTTTTTCCGCCTTCAAATGTTTGGGTTTTTACTTCTGGAACATCTTGTTGAAATGATTTTGCTACATCTTGTGTGTAGTAGGTAAAGGCGTGCTCTAAAGTAGATAATTCATCTTCAAACGTTTCTTCTGGCCGTATTGTTTCCTTGTTATCTATAACTTTCGATTGCTTTAGCTCTCCAATCGTTTCTTCATGTTCACTTTGTGCAATAATCGAATAGAAACGAGGGGTTTGCAAGTCACCCAAACTATCCTTATAAACTAAAAATCCTGTCGTTGAATCTCTGTTTAACAACGATGCTTCATCGTACATAACATTTCCTGTATCTTTTGAATCGAACATTTCGTTTAATAGAGTCTGATTTGCCAAGTGCCCGCTTGCTCGAACATAAAGATATTTGCCATTATCTACGAGCTCATTCGCTACAGCAAGTATGCTATCGTTTTCTCTTAACTCAAGGAAATCAACAACAGCGATACTATTGTCGCTAGCAAATCTGCTGTTTGTATAATCTTTGGCTGTTTTCTTTTCTATAAGCCTTTTGTCTTGGTCAGAGAAATTTGTGATATAGACATATTTATTGTCTGTATCAAGAAATTTGGTGGTAGCGGCACCTGCCGAAAGAGAAAGTGCTGTTGATAGCATTGTAACGATCGCCATGACTATAGCGATTGTTTGTAAAAACGATTTTTTCATGACTAAATCCTTTCTGTTGATAAAATAGTGAGGGTATTTGTTTAGACTGTCGTGAATCTTATAGTTGCCTTAACAAGGAACATTCAATAGCCTTTCGGAATCACCTAGATCATCCCACCTTTCTGTCATAATGACCGCTCATGGTATTGAGTAATAGCTTAATGGAAAATTACTCAATAGCTTACAACCCTTTTGTCACTGGTCAACGTTTCAGACTTCGTCTCTGCGTAGGCTGTGCAAACCGCTCTCAGTCGATACTGATATCCGCAGGCTACATATTCGGCTGCTTTCTTACCTCTGATGAATGGCGTATGGACGAAATCGTAGTGAAAATAGTCGGTGTAAAGCATTCCTCACGTCACATTCCACATAGCAAAATCCACAATTTAAATTGTAATGTTTTGTTAATTCAGTTTTTATATAGATTTAAATGTAAGATTTTTCAATGAAAAAATAATATTTATATGATCTATTTAGCCTCATTTATTTTTTCAGGGCTTTCATTTTGCGTTTTCTCCTTTCCATTTCATAAATACTGCTTTTTAACGATACGTTGTGGTTATCCTATCTCCTCAAAAAAATAGATTTTTTACATGGAATTAAAACCATTAAATATATTTATATTGACATTATTTACATGTATATTCTATTTGAATCTAACGATTCTGTAAATTGTATCAATACACAAAAAATGGAGATTGATTTTTACGAATCCTCGGGTTTGCAGTCGATTTTGCAGTAGAATCATTATTCAAAAAAACAAACCGTCAAAATCGATTGGAGAATCGTTATTATACACGAAAAGTGTCAATAAAAAATTTAAAAAATATTTAATAAGCCTTGACTTGCGAAATCCTTCTGCTATAATAAAGACAAGCAAATAACAACTTCCATGCAATTGCAACAACTGCATGAGAGAGAAGGAGGTGCCCTTTTCATGGCAGCTTGGATTACGAAGGCGTTTCTACATATCGCAAAGCTGATCGCGAAGATTTTCATTTGACGGATCAAAACAACAAAAAAGATTGTTGTAAGCCGGTTGGTACCGATTTGCAACAATCTTTTTTTGTGCCGAAATGTACATGGACAAAAGCGGCCTTCTCTTCTATACTGAATGGTAATAAAATATGAAAAAACAGAGAGAGGAAGCCTTTTTTATGGAAAAAATTATGGTGCAAGGGCGCTGTTTCATAGATGATTTCGGCCGCGAACGTATTTTTAATGGGGTTAATCTGGTGCATAAAAACGATGATGATCCGGATACAGGGCGCAAGCCGGTGCGCAGCTATATTCCCACCTGGGCCCCTTACGAAATCGAAACACTGGCACGACGCGGCGTCAATATCGTACGACTCGGCCTGATTTGGGCCGCAGTGGAGCCACAGCCCGGCGTATATGATGACAATTATCTCCGCAAAATCAGAGAATATGCAGATCTATGTGCGCGCAATGGGATTTATATCTATTTGGATATGCATCAGGATCTTTATAGCGATCTGTATGGAGACGGCGCGCCCGGCTGGGCGACGCTGGCGGAGGGGGCAGAGTTTGAAGAGAAGATTTTTGTTTGGGCGGAGGGATATTTCACTGGGGAAGCCGTTCACAAAGCCTATGATAACTTCTGGGCCAATGCCAAGGCGCCGGATGGAATCGGCTTAATGGATCATTTCACCGCTATGTGGCAGCACGTTGCCGCCTTTTTTGCCGATTGCCCGAATCTGTTTGGATTTGATCTGCTCAACGAGCCGTTTCCGGGGTCTCCAGGCGGAACGGTATTCTGGACGATCATCAATAAAATGTGCGAGGTGCTGGGCAAAAAAATGGGCAAAACCGTTCAGGTTTTGGACCTTGCCGGGGCGTTGGGGGATCCGGCGCAACTGACGAAACTGTTGGAAGTGGCAGAGGATAAGGCCCTGTTTCGAGAAGTTGTTATGAGCGGCGCGGAACTGATCCGACAATTTGATACGCAGGTGTATGCGCCCTTTTTCCAAAAGGTAGCAGCTGCGATCCGCGAGGTCACGCCGCGTGGAATCATGCTGATGGAAAATTGCTATTATTCCAACTTGGGCATCCCATGTGCAACGCCGTGTTTAACCGATGCGGAAGGCAGGGAGGAGCCTCTATTCGCCTTTACGCCGCATGGCTATGACCTGACGGTGGACACAGACGCTTATCAGACAGCCAGTAACAACCGGGTCGATGTGATTTTTGAAGAGCACATGCGCACACAGGAACGACTGGACTGCCCGGTGCTGGTGGGCGAATGGGGCGCAGGCGACGGCAAGTTAGAAGAAATTCCACACCTAGCGCATCTGCTGGATCTATTCGACCGTAATCTATGGAGCCAAACATATTGGGCTTATGCAACGGAGAAGCTCGACCGCCCGCTTATGGATTTGCTTTCGCGCCCCTATCCGCAAGCGGTCACAGGCCACATCCGGTCTTTTTGCTATGATCGGGAGAAGCGCCTGTTCACACTGGAGTATGAGCAGGATAGAGCATATTCCGCTCCGACTGTCATCTACCTGCCGCGCCCATTCCAAAGCGTGGAGGCGGATGGCAGCTATCACGTAGAAGCACGATTAGATGGGAAAGCGGCGGAATTACTGCTGGAAACGGGAATTGGCCCCCACAGGGTGACCATTCAGTTCTAACGCGGTGTGTTCCGGCGTGCAGCCTTCCAGGAAAAAAGAAAACGCTGTGAAACGGCTTAACCGTTTCACAGCAAAAAAAAACACCGCCCAACGCGAATGCACTGGGCGGTGTTTTTGCAGCTTGTCGAAAAAGCCAAATGGAAGAAAAACGTGCACAAAAAGTCTCGTTGTGAATCGCCAGCGTAACGAGCATCTAAATGCAGCGCAG